>JAESFN010000075.1_pt1 | contig 215171 bp, 196 predicted proteins | sample 9269411 | NCBI WGS metagenome assembly JAESFN01 (sample SAMN14505399, study PRJNA617100) | algae metagenome | isolation source: Iphinoe sp. HA4291-MV1 and co-occurring heterotrophs from trail next to... | place: USA: Maunawili Falls, Hawaii | collected 2009-07-25
ACTATCCCTCTTTCTGTTCTTGCTTTGCAAGAATACGTTCAAAGGATGTTTCACATTTAACTGCCTTTCATCCCCACACTCCGCTTACGCGGAGTATGGGGTCTTCCCGGCAATGTCGATAAAAAAGTATCCAAAATTTTCTTGTGGGGTGGAGAGAAGTCTGATCGCCAGAACCTCCCTTCGGGTATGTCCTCCGGACACGCTATGCTAACGCCAGATGCCGTGACAGTGGGAAAGCCGTCCGTCATTCGCACGCTTACTCACCGCTCCAACTTCTCTCCATCCCACAATATGGATAATTTCTTTCTTGGTTATCCCTAATGATGACTCACCCCTAGAGAAATTCTTATGCTACCCTGATACCTAATGTATACAAGGAGTCTACTTTGTGGCATGGCTACATGGTAATGATGTTGTGCAACAGCTAAGTGAAAACGTCGTCTTGTACGATTTAGCACAGATGCGTGGAAATAATGCTATTTTAAGCCGCATCCCTGACAATATCGGTGGTGTTTATGCTTGGTATCGCCGCTTCGAGATTGATTCTAATGCCATAGATGATCCTGAAATTTTTGTTAACTATATTATTGAGGAACTTTGTAAGGATCATTCGGCTCCCAGAGAAACAAGACTTCCCCCAGCACACAGGATAAGACTTCAATCTGAGACTTCATTTCCTAAAGAGCTGTTGCTGAAAGAGTTAGCGGTTGATTCATTTTTTCGTCAACTGGTGTTTATGCTCCTAGACAATTCCCTTATATTTCAGCAGCCACTATATATAGGAAAGACAACTAATTTATACTCGCGAATTCGTAGCCATCTTAGTGAAGGCAGTATTCTACGCGAACGGCTTGCAGCTGCTGGACATAAGATTCATCGATGCAGGCTTTTAATCATTCACACTTATAGCGATTCAAGCATTGTTCTAAATGATTTCAATGATAACCATGAATTGCATAATCAACTTGAAGACTCTGAATGCTCTGAACTTTCTTCAGACAAACTAATTGAAGATATTTTATCTAGGCTCTTTCTTCCATCGTTTACTCTTAGATACGGTTAACATACAGCGCTTTTGAGATAAGTGAGGTACACCAATTTTAGGGATGCTTTTTAAACTTTGAATTTGATTCAGTTGCTGTACCTCATAAACATCGAATCTGCTGTAAATGGGCAGGTTGTACTGATGCTTACAACCCATTATACAAAGGATATAATACTGTTGCTTTCTATGGAAGAGAACATGAAAAAATGAATAGTCAGCAAAAAGATAAGCTGGTTCGTGAAAGGTTTTCTGCTGTGCTTGCTGCTGGCTTGCCTGAATTATATAGTCAATCTTTAGCTAAGCAAATATCTGATGATGATGAGCTAGATACAGAGTAGTGGATTCATGAGAGAAAAATTTTAATGAAAAAAAATTAACAATCAGTTTACTTAAGTTAAAAATCAGTTGACTCAAGAGAGAAATCTGCTTAAATCAAATTCCTCTTCTTCTCTTTCTTGCTTAAATCGTTCAGAACTCAGAATCAATAAAAGCCGCTCTGAATAGTCTACCGCTCCATGTAGTTCATTTTGTAAAATTTCCAGTCCACCGTTAGCATACTCTTCAAAAATATGAATGCGTTGCTCGTCAGCAACTTCATCATCACTGAGAATTTTGATATCTTTTGTTTCGGTAATAGCTAATAAATTAATTAACAGAGCAAAGCTGCTGGTAAAATAATCTTGCCGCAGAGGAGATAAATCTTTTGCGACTCCTTCTAAAGGAACTCGTTTTTTATGCTTCACACCCAAAGCAGCCGCAAACACCATCACTTCTACATAAGTTTGGAAAGATCCAGTTGTATCCTTTGAAGCTACTAAAGCTTTTACCAACTCAGTCTTATCTTTAGCAATTTTGATTCTATTTGCAGCCATTTTACTTAAATATAATTTGTCAGAATTTTAACTCAATACCCAAACTGATGTCTAATAACAATCTACTACGCGCATACACTTTCTTGCCTCATGTGTTTAAACTACGACTGCTCCAACAGTAGTCCCGCTGTGCTTCACAAAACTATTTGAGAAAACGTCCAACAGAAACACCACAAACTCCCCTCAGGTGATAGTAGAATAGAGATGGAAACTTCCATTATGGATAGTGGTTCTCCAGGCATTAGGGTGTCATCTCCTTGAGACAGTCTCTATCGCAATGATTGTCAACGTTCGGAAAAGTAAAAGCGTTCTGAGTTGATAGAGTAACAACAGAGGCGATTGTAATAGGGAGAGAAGTATTTCCAAAAACCATTAACTAAATATTCACGTAGTGCTTGAACTATCCTAGAGTGAATTTGTTGTATTTCCACTATCGGAAGCAACAACACTCTATTTGTGACTCTCTCCCTTCTCTACGCTTCTGGGGTTTATGACTTCTATCAACTCACGCCAAGACGCAAAGTTCTTCTTAGCGCCTATGCGACGCCAGATACCTCTGTCGGGAAACCCTCCTGCAGTACTGGCTCGTTTTGGCGCGAAATTTTATAATTCCTACCCCTCGCGGTTCACCTCAATAATCTCTGTATACTCAAACTCATTTGGACTTTGTCTGACTAAAGGGTATCGTTCCCCTGCCAACTCAATGTAATCTTGTTCACACTCAGGCTTAGAAGAATAGTATGTCAGTACATATTCTCTACCTATCTTATTTGCCATCTCTTCTTCTACTTCACCTCTCCACTGTGTCTTAGTCACCAACACAATCAACTGATTAGCCAATTTGGGAATTGTCTTTGCAATTTGTCGCCGAGAAATTTCATCCAAACTACCAAAGGGCGAATCCATAACAATCGGGAAAGTGCTACTATCGGGAACCAGCAGTATTTTTTTCTTTTCACTCCATTCCCGTACCCTATCGATAATGCTGGCAATAAAAGATAAACTGAGAATTTGATTTTCTCCCGTAGAAGCTGCTACTGGCATTTCTGTACCCGCTGTATTCTCCACAAGCGTCAGTTCATATTTTTCGCTAATTTTGGGAATATAAGGTGTGAATGAAATTTCGTTGAATATTTCTTGTACTCGCTTTTCTAATTGCCAACGAAACTGCTTTTCTTGACGGTTTCTGACTTCTGTAAATCGTTCAATGGCATCTTGAGTTGCAGCTATGCGCCGCTGCGCTAGTGCTTGTCTATCTTCATTAAATCTCTGCTTAGCAATTTGTTTTCTCAAAGCTTCCAACTCAGTTTTCAAGTTGGAAGTTTGCTGCTGATTTGCACCTTGCTCTAAGATTAACTCTCTGATTTTTTCTTCAATCTCATCTAAACGCTTTTGTAAACTGCTAATTTCTTCATTTGCATCTTTCCTCAACCGTTCTTGAAGATTATCTAACTCATCTTCAATTTGTGAGATGGTTTGTCTTAACTGATTAATCCTCGCTTGCTTTGTGTCAACCTCTTCCCAAAAGCTGACTGCTTGCTTATCAATTTCATCAACTTGAGCACTCATGCGGATGGCTGTTTCTTCCACCACTGAAGAACTCGCTTTATCCAATAATTTTCTCACATTCTCGTGCGAGTGACTTCCTTCGCGTAAGTCCATACCACAAATACAGCGTTGAGAGTGAAGTAATTCATTCACAAATTCCCGTGAAATGCCAGAGGTTAATTCACCTCGCTGCTTCAAATCATCTATAATTTCTCTAAATTGTGCTGTTGTTGCTGACAGTAATATAGTATAACCGCGTGCCGAAATTGCTTTTTTGATTTCTTCCTTGCTTTCTTTCAGGTTTTGCTGACTTGATGCTTTTTGTTTTTCTAACTCTTGCCTTCTTTCTTGCAATTCCTTGGCAGCGCTCAGTTCTCGTAAGCGGTTGTTTGTCTCTTTTTTAAAAGTTTCTTGATATTCCAACTCTTGTTTAATTTCTGTTTGCCGCTTGCTGATGCTTTCAATTTCCTGTTCTATCTTATCCTGCTGTTTTAAAAGCTGTTTAATTCCCGAATCTCCAATTGTCTTTAACTCATTGTCCAGGCTTTTTTTAGCTTCCTTGAGGTGATTTATGGAACGGTTAATCACTTCCACACCTAAGAAAATTTTCGTAGCTTCAGCAATTTCAGCTTTCTTGTCAGAACGGACTATCTCTTCTATGCGCTCACCATCAAAGAAGAAATATTGATATAAACTAATGGGTAAAATTTGTCCAATCACGTCCTCTGGTTGCTGAGGTGGAAAATACCAGCGTCCATCATCCCCAGCAACCTGCATACGTAATTCTGTTCTGGTAATGTTGAAGTCAGTTTCATTTTTATAAACCCGACACAGGCGTTTCACATTATAGCGTTTGCCGTCATGTTCCCATTCCACCTCTACCCAACATTCTACAACTTGCCCTGGTTTTGCTTCGGCTATGGCACGCTTATTTACTAACTGTTCAATTGATGCAAAAGCTGCACTAAATTTCTCATACAGCACCCAAGTAAACGCATTCAAGAGACTGGTTTTTCCCGAACCGTTATTACCGTGAATGATCGTTGTGTTGCAAGTATCTTCTCCTGCAAGAACTATTTCTGGTGTCTTGCCATAAAAAGAGCGAAAGTTACAAAGCTTTATTGAAGTCAGTTTCATCGCACTGCTTCCTTCACAATCGCCAGAATATCATCATTAATATGGCTATTAATTTTTTTATCTAGTCTGCTTTTTTCCAGTTGCCATACGCGATCAATAATTTGCCTTACTTCTGGTGGAGCATCGGTAATTGGTTCTTGAACATAATCAATATTAGTTTCGTTTGTCATCTGCCTTGCGAGATATAGTTTTTATACATTCTCATATTATATGGTTTCACAATTGTCAGTAAATACACTGGCGACAATATTTATCAAAAATTGAAAATATAAAGCTTTTATGAAAAAATAATAAGATCTAGTCCCGCAAAAACATAAAGTTTTCTTGATATCTTTGCAGGAAGCTTAAAAATCAAATATCCAATAAACCGTATCGCTTCTGTAAGTTGAGTAACTTCATCCTAGCTTCACCAGCATTGTCAGCTAAATCAGCAAACTCAACAAATCTAAGTAATTCCTTTCGCAATAAATTGCGTTCAACTTCTAAAGTTTTCCTATCCAAATCAGGCGGTAAAACAATCATGTCAAATATTGTGGCACGTTCCTTTCCTGGATGAGGACGTAAAACTCTTCCGCGCCGTTGAATGAACTGGCGAGGATTAGCTGAACTTGCCAAAATCACAGCCGTTTGAATTGCTGGAATATCTACCCCTTCATCTAAACAGCGAATGGCAACTAAACCCTGCAATTCACCGCTTTCAAATTGACGACGTAAAACTTCTCTTTCTTCTATAGATGTTTGGGATGTGTAGGTGCTTACCTTGTAACCTAGTTCTACACCCAGAATTTTGACGACAGTTTTAAGCTGGTGCAAGTTAGAACGCTCTCCTAATTCTTGTGAACCATCACTACAATAGAAAAGTGTATGAGTTGTTTCAAGGCGAGTTAACATTAACTCCCGCAATGCGTTTAACTTATTTTCTGCTGCACCAATTAATCTTGCTCGCTGCATTAATAACGGCTTCAAATCTTCGTTATCTTCAAACTCAGCGAATTCAGCATTTCCCCTTTCTCTGTAGAGAAGCGCTCGTCCAATCTTTTGTGTTAATTTAGCATAGGCACGGCTTTCTGTTTCTGTTAACTCTACTAATATAGGATAATAAAGATAATGAACCAAAGCACCTTGAGTAATAGCATCTTTGAGAGTGAATTCGCTTTGGAGAACAGGACCAAAATATTCAAATAAAGACTGGGTTCCACCTTCATCAAAATACCTTTCTGGCGTAGCAGATAAAGCCAGTCGCAACCCAACGCGACGAGGTAAACTTTCTTCCAACTTAGGTGCGCCTAAGTTATGTGCTTCGTCTCCAATAATTAAAGTTTTTTCCGGAAAAAACTTGAGTTGAGATTGAAAGCCATCTCCAATTAAGGTAGAGTTACTGGCAATAACCGTAAGAAACGGTTGAGAACCAGAACGCACATTATAAAGTTGTGTCGAAAGTTGACTCTGCCAATTCCGTAAATTTTCAAAAGCTAAGATAGGTTGCAAATTAAATTTTGCACATTCTCGCGCCCATTGAGTGACAAGATGTCGGTAGGGACAAACGACTAGCAAGACTTGCAAGTTTATTTGTTTGTATAATTCACAAGCGATCGCCAGCGCCGTAATTGTCTTCCCACTACCAGTCGCCATTTTTAGCGTTCCTCTACCGTTATTAGCAAACCAATTGTTGACGGCTTGTCGCTGATATCCCCGTAATTGCAAAGATACTGGCATTCTAGGACATCCTGGTAATGGTTGTGTCTGATAATCGCCCCTACTTTCACCTACAAATGGTAATTTAAGTACGAAAATGGGCTGCTGCTTAACTTGATTTTTTATTAAATACATAAACGAAGAAATCAATAGTAAGAGAAATGGTGAGTGGGAATTGGGAATTGGGAATCGAGCATTACCCATTCGCCATTCCCCATTCCCTATTTAGTTGTAACTGCGCCAAATGGCGACAAGAGAACCTTGTACCTGCACCTGAATGGCGTTCACTTCTATTGGATCGTATTTCGGGTTTGCAGGTTTAAGGGTGACGCGATCGCCAAAGCGATAAAACCGCTTCAAAGTCGTACCAATACCATCCACTCTCGCGGCGACGATAGTCCCATTTTTCAGTTGATCTGGTTCTGGTACTGGACGTAGAAAAACCAAATCTCCTTCTACAATAGAATCTTCAATCATGCTGTCGCCACTCACCCGCAAAGCATATGCTTGAGGAGGTAATGACAAATGAGCTAAATCTATATTTTCTACAGCCTCAGTGAAGGGTTCTATTAATCCACCCGCCGCGATCGTTCCCAAAATTGGCACACCTTGTTTGATCGATTGCAGAATTCTAATTGTCCGTGCTTTACCTTCATTCCATTCAATGTACCCCTTATTGCGTAAATGTTCCAAGCGGCTTTGAATTGGTGCAGGCGATTTTAAATTCATCCCTTGCATCATTTGTCGAATAGAAGGCGAATACTGGTATACTCGTATGTATTCTGCCAGCCATTCGTAAAGTTCTCTTTGAGCTTCTGTGAGACGTTCCATAAATTCGTAGGGAGGTAAATACAAATGCTCCTAGAACATTAGTACTACAAAAAACCTCTCTATGCACTATTTATTTTGAATATTTTGATTAATTAAAGTGAGAACAGAAGATTTGTTAGCTATTTATGGCTCACAACTCACAATTGGTAACTTAAAATTCTTCTGCCCCTAAAAGACTTGCAAGTAAAGCTTTTTGAGCATGCATCCGATTTTCTGCCTGGTCCCAAATACGTGAGTGAGAACCTTCCATAACCTCATCAGTAATTTCTTCACTACGATGAGCCGGTAAACAGTGTAAAACAATTGCCTCTGGATCCGCAAGACTCATCAGTTGTTCATTGACTTGATAAGGTTGGAAAATTGGCATTCTGTCATCTGCCTCTTGTTCTTGCCCCATACTTGCCCAAACATCAGTATAAATGACATGAGAACCTTTTGTTGCGACTTCTGGGTCATGAGTTAAGAGGACTTCGGTTTTATGAACTGCAATGGAACGTGCTGTTTCTATAATTGCTGCATTTGGTTCAAATCCACTCGGTGTGGCAATTCTCACATTCATTCCTACCAAAGCACAGCCCAACAACAGGGAATTTGCGACATTATTCCCATCCCCTACATAAGTCAAAGTCAATCCAGAAAAAGTGCCAAAGCATTCTTGCACTGTCATCAAGTCAGCTAGGACTTGACAGGGATGCTCCAAATCAGTGAGAGCATTAATGACAGGAATTTTGGCATAGTTGGCAAAAATTTCTAATTCCTGCTGTGCAAAAGTACGAATTGCCAAAACATCAAGGTATCTATCCAGAACCCGCGCTGTATCCTGTACTGGTTCCCCACGACTGACTTGGGTGACATTGGGATTTAGATCAATCACCTGTCCACCCAGTTGGTACATTGCTACGGTAAAACTCACCCGTGTCCGAGTTGAAGCCTTGGAGAACAATAGCCCTAACACTTTAGGACACCGCAACTCCAGCCTTCGTGATTTTAGCTGGGATGCCATTTGCAGAAGTTCTAGAACTTCCGTTGGACTAAAGTCTGCCAAACTTAAGAAATCTCGTCCGATCAACGCTGTCATGCTTGTTGCTTTGCAAAGAACACTTCCGTCTTTCTGTTCGGTGTACCCAGCCGTGTCAAAAAATCTTGCCTTAAAACTGCACCAGATATCTTGTGTCTAGCCCATAATTTTAAGATGGCTTTGGTCTATGACTAGTTTATCAATAATTGTCAGTGAAAAAAATCAAGAGTATGTTTGAGTTTCATTACACTTACAGCGCTTGAAAGTCTATTTTAGGTTGCAAAATCGGCAGTATGATATTATGAGGCATCTGCTGCGCAGTCTGGACAGATATAACTCTTCATAATTAAGATGTTGTACAATCATCTTGCCTATGGTATAATAGCGAATTAGTGTGATGCTCAAATCTTAAACCAAGTACGCCAGCATAGCACAGTGGTAGTGCATCCGACTTGTAATCGGAAGGTCGTCGGTTCAAATCCGACTGCTGGCTTTTATCTTATCGAATCTCAGATTAAATGTCTTTATCTCAAATTGAGTGTCGTCTCATATTAAGCGTCGTTATCTCAAATTCATGTCGTTGAATCAAAACTTCCTTCTTACGTATACATATAAGTACTTTCCAAAAGTGCAATTCTCTAAAAAACTTAGATACACTTACAAGTCAGATGCACCTTTCAACCCTCCTTAATTTTGATGATAATCACAACAACCTTGGTGTTGAAAGATTTTCTTACCCCTTAACCCGGATTTCTCACAATGCTAGTTGAAATATTTTTAGAATCCTACTCCAAAGCGCCACGAAAGATAATTTTGGACTTGGATGTTACTGATGATTTACACCAAACTTTGCCCAACAAGCGTCTTCGAACAGGTAGTTCTCCATCATAGGAGTAGAAAAATCTAACTTTCATGCCGGAAAAATCCTACCGTATTGTGGTATCTGGAGGCAAATTCTTGCAGTCTTTTACCGAATTTTCAAAAGGACTTGGCAGCACAGGTATGGAAACAGTGAATTGTGAAGTATCCTCAGATGTTCCTATCCAAGGTGTGGTGGGAGTGTCTAACTCTTCTTCTGAAGAGAGAGTATTGGGTGAGACGTCTTGAAACAAACTTTGTTTGCTCGGTGAACCAGTTAACTCTTGCAGCACCTCTAAAGCTTGGGATGCAAATTGATAACGTTGTTGAAAATCTTCCCGCACCATTTTACTAAGTATGTTTGATAGAGAGTGGGTGACGTGTGCCTTGTCAACCCATTTCAACTCTGCATTCGCATCTCTTTCTATCTCGTGGGGAGCCATACCAGTTAAGGCTTTGATGCCAATCATCCCGACTGCATAGATATCACTACTATATTGTGGACGTCCGTAGCACTGCTCACTTGGTGCATAACCCCGAGTCCCAATTCCAATGGTAAAGGCAGTTTGCTCTGAATTATCAAGAATTTGTGTTGTGACTTCTTTGACGGCACCAAAGTCAATGAGGACCAGCTTGCCGTCTGAGTCTCGTCTTATGATGTTACTGGGTTTGATATCTCGGTGGATAACGCTATTGTTGTGGACAAATGCTAATGTTTCTAATAAATCTTGTAAAATCTCGATAACTGCTGTTTCTTGGAGCTGTTGACCTGGCGGCATTTCTTGGCTTAAAGCATGACCAACTATATATTCTTGAACTAAATAAAATTCTTCTTCTTCTTCAAAATTAGCTAAAAGCTGTGGTATTTGTTCGTGAGTTCCCAGTTTTTGTAGCGTTTGAGCCTCGCAAGTAAATAAACGTCTGGCAATTGCCAACTGTTCTGGTTTACTGTTAGCTGGTTTTAGCTGCTTAACAACGCACAAAGGATTACCCGGAAGTTTGATATCTTCTGCAACGTAAGTTTCGCTAAATCCACCTGAACCAAGAACTTTGACAATTTTGTAGCGTCCATCCAAGATTTTTCCTGATATTGCCATCTCCCTTTTCTGTAACAAGTTTTTCAAGTCATCCTGCTGACTAAGAATCTCTTGAACGACATGGTGAGAGGAATATTTCTGAAAAATATCGAGCAATTGGCTTTTTCTGACGATATCCCTTGCAATTTCAGTTCCTAGGTAACACAGTCCAATCATGGCGATCGCCACCATTGGTATAGCAGTAGGCAAGATAAGTAAACCGTAGACAAAGGTAAAATAGCTGATGCTTCCCCAAGTCATGGCAAGGGTGATACTCGTAAAAAATCGAGTCATACCTCTTTTTTGTAAGGCAACAATAACTCCACATCCACTGACTAAACAAAGCACAAACAAACTGCGTCCCAGTGGATTAGGAATTGCTTGCGTGATTGCTTTATCTTGCATTAAAGTTGCGATCGCGTTGGCGTGAATCTCCACCCCTGACATTCGCTCTGGATACAACCAACTGCTGGTAGCTGCGACTGGATGATAATCGTCCCCTTGGGAGAACTTAGCTGTTGCTCCTATCAGGACAATTTTGTCTTTAAAAAACTTGCCCTGCTCCAAATAGGTGTTCCAGTTTTCCGGATCGAGGACGTACCAAAAGGGAATTTGCTCAAATGTTCCTGCTGAACCGTAAAAATGTATGCGATCGCCTTTGGGTGGAGAATAATTCACTTGGGCTGCTCTTAAAGCTGCTTCATCAAAAGAGAGCATCTTCACTGTGAGAACATCTCCTTCACCCATAAGCTTAGAAAATTCGCCAGCAAGTCTGTGAATCCTGCCATCTATCTCTAGAGGGAAATTGACAGAACCAATTGCGACAGAACCAGTGCGAAACATTTCCTGCGGCTGTTTTAATTGCGTGACAATGCCTTGGGCAGTTTCAGAATCTTCATAGAGCGCAGCCAGAGTCACTTGACTTCCATAGCGTTGCAGTGACTGTCGCAACTTTTCATCGTCTTCAACTCCGTAACTACTGGGCGTATCAAAAACCACATCCAAGGCGACAGAGCGTGCTCCTGCCTTGATCAGTTTCTCAATGACTTGGGCATATGCAGCACGTTTAAAGGGAAAAGCTTGCAGCGTTTCAAAGAAAGTATACTTTTGTGGATCTGTTTTATAGTACTGCTCGCCAACTGATATAGACTGTTCATCTATTGCCAAAATTACGATATCTTTTGGAGGAACTTCTGGTCCTCGAAGTAGATAAAATGTACTTTGAGCTTGGCTTTCCATTAATTTAGCCAAGTTCACACTGAAAGTTGCCAACAGTGCTGCACTCACTGCTGAAACACCAGCAAGTAGATGACCTAAGCGAGCCAATAGCTTTGACCGACGTGCCGATACCGTCAAAGTCGCTTTTGTAGAGTTTTTTGACGGTCGATTGGCAGCAGAGACGTTTTTTTTAGTTAGTGTAGTGGGTTCTTCTGCCATATCATATTGCTAATTAGTTATGTTCAACATCTTTAAATTTATTGACACACTTTTGAAGTGCAACACACTTGAAATTAAATTGAAATGGAAAGCTTATACATTTGTAAACGATTCTGTATTCTTTTCCAAATTTCTGCAAGTGAAGCAGCCACCTTATGTGGTAGTTATTGCGGTAGATCCACTCTGGGTGGCTCCTCTTAAGAGGGAGTTCACAGTAGCTAAGAATGACTCATTCTTTACCGTAGACATGATGAACAATTTGCTACAGATGAGAAAATACTTTACAAGTATCATTTGGAAAGCGTCTTGTGGTGGAACACCGTTTGCCTGACTGAACTCATAATAGTTATTGCTTCACAGATAAACAGGTTGAAACTAGTAGATTTTACCACTTCTAGTGTGCTTTTAGTTTACCTAATCGATACGCTTCTTTCAAAAGATGAGCGCCTTGAGTGCTCAGCAATAGTGTAGATGCTCTGAGGAGGATTTGCTGTAAACACTTGCAAGGCAGGTTTTGCCACAGTAGAGTAGGCTCATAAAGCTACCCAGAAAAATTCTTGTGGAACTCACTCAACAGCTGCTTTATTTAATAGTCACGAATATTTTTGTACATTCTACCATTGATAACAAAATCTTAACCAGTGCGATCGCCTGTATATGTCCAGCCAATCTTCGATTGGCTCCCTGAACGGAGTTCAGGGGAAGCACGAAGTGTTTCGGGCATAGGGCGGCGAAGCCATCGCCATGCAGGGCGGCTCCCTCACCAGAGCATCGTCGCTTGCGCAAGGGTGTGGTCAAAATCTGTTGGTGAAGGAATGGACAAGGGGAGCCAGCGCCGTGCAGTGAGACAACCTGCTGCACCGACATCTCCCTGGTGTAGGCATCTGGCGAACTCGGAGGGGGTTTCCCAATGCCCAATGCCCAATGCCCAATGCCCGATGCTAACCAACTACCTAACTACCCATATCTTATTCTTAAGCTATTCCATACCTCTTTGGGAGTAAACTTGACTGATACAGAGCTAAGAAGGATGTAATTTAGCCTATTTAATTGGTAGATTTTGATTACAGGGGCAGGCTAAGCGAAGCTCACAAAGAAAGAAGTTAACACTAGTAAACAGGAGGAGAGCTACGACTTAAATGTTTCAGTCAATTTTTTGATATGCGAGAGGTTAGATAAAAGCTATATATGACAATATATAATTTATAGATACTAGCAAAATTAAGATTTTATAATTGCTGCTATAATCTATTGTTCAATCTAAATTCTTTATATATTATTAGGTGTAACTAACTCATGGGTTCTACGATGAATCGTCTGTCTATTTTTGTAGACGGAAACAATATGTTCTATGCTCAACAAAAAAATGGCTGGTTTTTTGACCCACGAAGAGTTTTAGAATATTTCAGACATGAACAACCAGACACAACATTGATCAATGCTTTTTGGTACACTGGCTTAAAAGACCTACAAGATCAGCGAGGATTTAGAGATGCTCTCATTAGTCTAGGTTATACAGTTAGAACGAAAATTTTAAAAGAATATTATGATGATTCATCTGGTCGTTATTCACAAAAAGCGAATTTGGATATAGAAATTGTTGTAGATATGTTTAATACAGTAGATCAGTACGACCGAGTTATTTTATTTAGTGGAGATGGAGATTTTGAAAGAGCAATAGAGCTATTACGCGGAAAAAATACTCATATTACAGTAGTATCAACAGAAGGGATGATAGCCAGAGAACTACGTAATGCTACTGACAGATATATAGATTTAAATGATATTCGGGATGACATAGAAAAAGTAGATTCTCAGTTACCTTAACAATTATTTACAAAATGACTAGCAAAAAATTCAAGTAGAAGGTATTTTAAGTTACCAGTTAAAACCTAACAACAAGCCGCAAATGAACACTACACAAGAGAGAATAATCATCTTTGACACGACACTTCGAGACGGTGAGCAGTGTCCAGGAGCAACACTGAATATAGATGAAAAACTCACTATTGCTAAACAACTAGCACGATTGGGTGTGGATATCATTGAAGCAGGGTTTGCCTTTGCCAGTCCTGGAGATTTTGAGGCTGTGACTAAGATTGCTCAACTTGTGGGGACAGAAGATGGTCCTGTCATTTGTAGTTTAGCAAGAGCGCGGCAAGAAGATATTAAAACTGCAGCCCAAGCAATCAAGCCAGCCGCAAAAGGGAGAATTCATACATTTATTGCTACGAGTGATATTCACCTCAAGTACAAGCTGAAAAAGACAAAATCAGAAGTTCTGGCAATTGCTGAAGAAATGGTGGCTTATGCTAAAACCTTTACTGATGATGTAGAATTCTCTCCTGAAGATGCAGGACGATCCGAGCCAGAATTCCTGTATCAAGTTTTAGAGCGAGCCATTGCCGCAGGAGCAACAACAGTTAATATTCCTGATACTGTGGGTTATACAACACCTAGTGAATTCGGAGCGATTATTCAAGGCATTAAAGAAAACGTTCCTAACATTGATAAAGCAATTATTTCTGTTCATGGACATAACGATTTAGGCTTAGCAGTCGCCAACTTCTTAGAAGCTGTGAAAAATGGTGCAAGGCAGTTAGAGTGTACGATCAATGGTATTGGTGAACGTGCAGGAAATGCAGCATTAGAAGAATTGGTGATGGCTTTGTACGTCCGTCGGCAATATTTCAACCCCTTTTTAGGACGTCCAATTGATTCAGAAAAACCTTTAACAAATATTGATACCAGACAAATTTACAAAACATCCCGTCTCGTTTCTAACTTGACAGGAATGCTAGTTCAACCTAATAAAGCAATTGTCGGTACGAATGCCTTTGCTCACGAGTCTGGAATTCACCAAGATGGTGTGCTGAAAAATAAGCTCACCTATGAAATTATGGATGCCCAATTAATTGGGTTGACAGAAAATAAAATTGTTTTGGGCAAACATTCAGGAAGAAATGCTTTCCGCACCCGCTTGAGAGAATTGGGCTATGAACTAACAGACACGGAATTAAATAAAGCGTTCGTTAGGTTCAAAGAAATCGCAGATAAAAAGAAAGAAATTTCTGATTGGGATTTAGAAGCAATTGTTAATGATGAAATTCAACAAGCTCCCGATTTGTTCCGTTTGGAATTAGTGCAAGTTTCTTGCGGTGATAATGCTCGTCCTACTGCAACAGTCACACTCCGGACTCCAGAAGGCGAAGAATTAATTGATGCTGCGATCGGTACAGGACCAGTGGATGCGGTTTACAAAGCCATCAATCGTGTCATCAACGTACCAAACCAGTTAATTGAGTTTTCTGTACAGTCAGTCACAGCAGGTATTGATGCCATTGGTGAGGTCACTATCCGTCTCAAGCATGAAAATAGAGTGTTTTTTGGTCATGCGGCAAACACAGATATTATTGTAGCATCAGCTCAAGCTTATGTAAATGCACTGAATAGACTCTATGCATTCTTGCAAAATCAACAACAGCAACAGCAAGTCGTTGCAAATAATTAGTCATTAGTAATTCGTAATTGATAATTAATAATTACGAATTACTAATTATCAATTATGAATTAGCTTGGGCTGTCTCAAAATCGGTACTAGCTGCTATTTGCTCCCAAGCATCCAATTCAGCAGTTAGGGACTCAATCTTTTTACGAAACTTACTGTATGCATACTTTCCAAGCACTAACCGTAGAGGTGGATTTTCAGAATTCACAACTTGGATAAGGACTTGTGCAGCTTTGTCTGGATCTCCTGGTTGAGTTCCCTCAATCTTGTCAAGAAACTGGAGGAACTTACCGACGGTTTGTTGGTATTCATCCATACTTTGTTCGGCTCGGTCAAGGGAGCGCCCAATAAAATCCGTACGGAAAGGACCAGGCTCGACAATTGTCACTTTGATACCAAGAGGTGCAACTTCACCTTGCACTGCTTCTGAAACCCCTTCTAGAGCGAATTTTGCACCACCGTAGATAGAAAAGCCGAGTTCATTAGAAAATCCCGCGATTGCGGACATATTGAGAATATGTCCTGATTTCTGCTGCCGCATAACTGGCAGGACAGCCCGTATCATATTAATTACACCAAAAAGATTAGTTTCAAAGTTACGCCGGATCTGCTCATCACTGACTTCCTCCAACGCACCAATCAAACCATAGCCAGCATTGTTGACAAGAACATCAATGCGTCCAAAGGTGGCGATCGCCTGCTTCACCGCCTCCCTCACCTCCTCAGGTTTCGTCACGTCCAATCGCACCGCTAAGGCGCGATTTGAAAATTTAGCTGTTAAATCTTCTACCTGCTCAGGCTTCCGTGCGGTGAGTACTACTGTCTCATTCTTGTCCAGTAATGCTTCTGCTAACGTCCGACCAAAACCAGTTGAGCTACCAGTAATAAACCATACCCGCGTTTGAGCAGAAATTGTCATGAAAATTCTCCATTTTTAAAAGCGTAAGTATTTTACGAAATTTCGCTATAATAATCTTGCATATTCTTGCGAAATCTATTCAATTTTTGTTCGCCTTGCTCAATTTTGCATCTATCACAAACTCCTAGTACTTGCTCTTTAGGATTTGAGCTATTTTACTAATGCTCTCCACGAGCTGCTGCTCTGTCAGTTCACCGTAACCAAAGATAAACTCACCTTGAGAATGCGGTCTAAGATAATGAGGTGCAGCAGACATCATCCCGATACCATGCAAGGCTGCACGCTGAATAATCTCTTCATCACGAAAAGGGGTGTGTAATCGCACCATCACATGAATTCCCGCTTTCTCCCCTAAAATCGTTGCTTTTTCCCCAAAATGAACGTTTAATGCTCTCACAAGGGCTTGACGACGCCTATCGTAAATTGCTCGCATTTTTCTGATATGACGTTCTAAATGCCCTTCCTCGATAAAGTCTGTAAGAACCTGTTGTTCTAGTATTGGTAAGTGACGATCGCTCAACCATTTGGCATGAGCAAAAGCAGAAACCAGATTTTTTGGTAGCACCAGATAGCCAATTCGCAGCGAAGGAAACAGTACTTTTGAAAACGTACCGATGTAGAGTACAGAATCACTGCGATCTAATCCTTGCAAAGCTGGAATCGGTCGCTCACCATAGCGATATTCACTATCATAGTCGTCTTCAATGATGAAAGCCCCCGTTTTCTGTGCCCAAGTGAGTAGTTCTAATCGTCGAGATAGAGAAAGTATTGCACCTGTGGGAAATTGGTGAGAAGGTGTCACGTAAACAAGCCGGACTTGTTCACTAGAATGGTGAGCTAAGTCTTTAACCACCAAGCCTGATTCATCCACAGCGATCGCCAAGAGTTTAGCAGCTTGAGTCTGAAAAATGAGCCGTGCGCTTAAGTAGCCTGGATCTTCCAAAGCAATAACATCGTCAGGTTCGATAAACAAGCGCACAATTAAATCGAGTGCTTGCTGAGTACCATTGACGATGAGCACTTGTTCTGGTTCGCAGTTGACAGCACGGGAACGAGAGAGATATCGAGAAATAGCTTCCCGCAAAGGTTTGTACCCTAGAATATCCGTTGAGTAGTCGAGCCATTGCAAATGAGAACAACAGTAACGAGAGAGTAGCTTGCGCCACAGATTTATCGGAAATTGCTCAAAGGCTGGTTGTCCGTAGCGGAAGTTAATCGGCATTTCTGGTTCAGCAACTCTGGGGACATTTTCTGTATTAATTAAATATTCACCATATTTAGATAACTTGACTGGAGGACGAGTCATCTTTCCAGTTGATGGAATGGGTGTTGAATGCAGTAAATCATCAGGAAGTTGAGTGCAAACAAATGTACCCGAACCTACAACAGTTTCTATGTAGCCTTCACTCAGAAGTTGGTCGTAGGTTTGAGTTACAGTCGTGCGAGAAATCCCTAAAGATTTGGCAAGCTGACGTGTAGAAGGAATGCGTTTTCCTGGTAACAACCTTCCGCCAAGAATGGCTTGACGCAGTTGTTCGTAAAGCTGTTGATGGAGTGATAAAGAGGAATTGCTGTCTAGCGTAATGGCAAAATCCATACTTGAGAGCTTTTAAAGTGGACCTATATCAAATCATAAAAGTGGCTCTTGTAGAAGACCACTTTGAGAATTACGCTAACAATAGTAAACCCAAGACCTGCACCCAGAATAATAGACCTGCCTTGAAAATAGAAGCTGAAACCAAGCAAAATTGTTCCAGCATCATTTCATTTTCATTGTTCCTTGTGAGTGTAGCTCATGGAGTCTCTTGCAAAAGTGAGATTTTATGAGGTTCTGTTTCCTGTTCTCTGTTCCCTGTTAAGAGTTCCCGACTTCTGCAAGAAGTCTAATGATGTTTTGAGTAGGCAAACGCCTTATTTCAAAAAAGGGGCGCTATCAAAGGAGTTTGAAAATGGAAATTCACTACCTACAGCATGTTCCCTTTGAAGGTATTGCTAGTATTGAACACTGGGCAAAATCAAAAGGGCATTCCTTATCTGCAACAAGACTTTACCAAAACGAACCTCTGCCAAAAGTGGAAGATATCGATTGGCTGTTAATCATGGGCGGTCCAATGAATATCTATGAGGAAATTAAATATTCTTGGCTGGCTCAAGAGAAAAGGTTTATAGAGCAAGCAGTCAAACATGAGAAAGTCATTTTAGGAATTTGCTTAGGAGCACAGTTAATTGCCGATGTATTAGGCGCAAAAGTGTTTTCCAACAAGTATAAAGAAATTGGTTGGTTTCCTATTGAACTGACGAGTGCAGCTCAAACATCACCCATTTTTAACTTCTTGCCAAAGCGTTTGAGTGTTTTTCACTGGCATGGAGATACGTTTGAGTTGCCTTCGGGAGCAATTCAGATAGCTAAAAGCGACGGATGCCAAAATCAAGCTTTTATCTACAATGAAAGCATTATTGGTTTACAATTTCACCTCGAATCGACCAAGAACAGTGTTCAAGCACTCCTGGAAAACTGTGCGGATGAGATTGTTGAGGGTAAATATATCCAGAAATCTGATCAACTACTCTCACACGAAGACAGTTTTAAAAAAATCAACGATGCTATGCATGGCATCTTAGATAGACTATCGAGCAAAACTTTTGCCTAAAATACACTTTTTCTATAATCAGCCTCTTTTGGCGTAATGCCAAATTAGACGTGAACTCACTTATGTGGACACAATCAACAATTCAGGTCAGAGAAGCAACTTCACAGGAAGACTCACTGATTGCAAAGCATTTCTATTATATGTGGCGAGATATTGGCGTTCCTGATGACGCCATCAACCCTAACTGGCTTGAGATAACTCTCCAGTATATAGAACAAGCTCGTCGAGATTTGTTTTACAAAGCGTTTGTTGCAGAAGCTGATGGTGCAGTTGTAGGTTCTGCAAGTTGTCAACTCTACTCAGGTTTATACCCTAATGTTCTCATACCACAATATCGCAAATATGGTTACATCTGGGGTGTTTACGTTGAGCCAGCTTATCGTAGACAAGGAATTGCTAAGCAACTCACTAACATGACGGTGAACTATTTGAAAGCTGTGGGTTGTCACCGGGTAGTTCTCAACGCTTCTCCAGCAGGGCAACCAGTTTATGAAAGTCTTGGTTTCTCCGGTAGTAATGCTATGTATTTGGATTTATAAACTATGAGTACTTTAAACAATCAAATCAACCAGGAACAGTTAACTCCTACACAACGCAGTCAGATTAGACGAATCCCTCAGCGTAGTCATTATGAACGTCAGGTTATTTATCAGATTTTAGATGAAGGGTTGATTTGTCATGTGGGATTTGTTGTAGACAATCAACCGTTTGTCATTCCAACTGCTTACGGTCGTGTGGAAGACAAACTTTATATTCACGGTTCACCAGCAAGTCGAATGTTACGTTCTCTGCTTAGTGGTATCGAAGTTTGCGTGACAGTCACTTTGCTAGATGGTTTAGTACTGGCGCGGTCAGCGTTTCACCACTCTATGAATTACCGTTCTGTAGTTATATTTGGTACAGCTACTCTCGTGCAAGACACTGACCAAAAGCTAGAAGCACTGCGAGCCTTTACTGAGCATATTGTACCAGAACGATGGGCAGAGGTACGCTCACCCAATCGTCAGGAATTACAGGGAACTTTAGTACTTTCGCTCCCTATTACAGAAGCATCTGCTAAAGTGCGGACAGGTCCGCCACTGGACGATGAGGAAGACTATAGCTTACCTATATGGGCGGGTGTTCTTCCCTTACAGCTTGTTGCAAGTGAAGCAATTCCTGATTCACGCCTGCACACAGGAATTAATTTACCGAATAGCATACGAAAATATACTGGCACAGAGATGACGATATAAGGATAAATGAATCCTCAATAATCAGGAAATTAGCGATTTTAAATATGATTCTTGAGTTAGTAGCTGTTTGTTAGATAGTGTATTTATAATAACACTTAATTCTCGACGACTACTCATGAATTATCCTAAAACATCATCTTGGGATGCAGTCCGCGCTGCATTTCAAAAAATCTGGGGTTACGAAGATTTCCGTCCACCACAGGGAGAAATTATCCAGAGTTTGTTAGCAAAAAAAGACGCGCTCATTATCATGCCTACAGGTGGGGGAAAGTCAATCTGCTTTCAACTTCCAGCACTACTACAAACTGGATTAACGCTCGTTATTTCCCCTTTGGTGGCGCTGATGGAAAACCAAGTGCAGGAACTTCAAGAACGCAATTTACCAGCTGCGCTTTTGCATAGTGAATTGCCATCCGGTAAGCGGCGTATCACTTTACAAGCTTTGGGACGACAACAGCTAAGATTACTTTACTTGTCGCCAGAAACTTTACTAAGCAAGCCAGTGTGGGAAATGTTATGTCAGCCGCAACTTGTGATTAATGGCTTGATATTAGATGAAGCACATTGTTTGGTACAGTGGGGAGAGACTTTTAGACCAGCTTATCGAAGGTTGGGGACGGTGCGACCAGCGCTACTCAAATCAAAACCATTGGGAACAAATATAGCGCTAGCCGCTTTTACCGCCACCGCCGACCCTCTAGCCCAAACCAAAATCCGAGAAGTTCTTCAGCTACAGCAACCAGATATTTTTCGTATTTATCCTTACCGTTCTAATATTAACCCTTTTGTTCGTATAGTTTGGACACCAAGAGGCAGAAAGCAACAATTATTAAAATTTTTGTCGGATAAACCAAAACAAACTGGACTAGTTTACGTTCGGACAAGGCGAGACAGCGAGGAGTTGGCTGCATGGCTGCAAGAGATGGGTTACGTCACAGCAGCTTATCATGCAGGATTGGGCGCAGAGGAACGCCGCGATGTAGAAGCACAGTGGCTGAGTGGAAAAATGCCGTTTGTCATCTGCACGTGTGCTTTTGGTATGGGGATAAATAAAAGTGATGTCCGTTGGGTGGTTCATTTTCACCCACCTTTGTTGATTTCAGAGTACGTGCAGGAAATTGGACGCGCTGGACGAGATGGAAAACCGGCTCAAGCAATGATGTTGATCAGTGAACCTACAGGGTGGTTAGATTCACAAGACAAGCAAAGACAACGGTTTTTTGAGGAGAATTTGCAGCAGCAACAGCGAAGCGCACAACGAGTTCTGAAAAAATTGCCGAAAACAGGGGAAGTGAATGCTGTAGCCAGAGAATTTCCCGATGGTGCGATCGCTCTTTCTTTGTTACATAGCAGCGGACAACTCAAGTGGCTTGATCCTTTTCATTACACTATCGTTCCAGGGGCAAAAACTCAAAGCGTCACACAATTGCATGCTGCGAAGCAGATGAATCAATATCTTACGACGAAGCAGTGCCGGTGGCGTTTTTTGTTAAGTGCTTTTGGTTTTGAGGAAGACATGAAGAACTGGCGTTGTGGTCACTGTGATAATTGCTACCGCAAATAACTTTCTATGGAGTTGAAGAAGTGATTAGACTGATGTATAAATGCTGGTACTTATTCTTTCTTCAAATAAAGAGTAATGCTCACCTATACATCTACACAAGTTTCTCCTCTACCACTCTGCTATGAATGAAAATCAAACCAGCGAGCCTCAACATAGCATTATTTCCATCAACGTACGAGTGCTTTCTCCCGCTGATGCTGAATCATATCGTTTTGTGCGTCTGCTTGCAGTCAACCTCACTGTCGTAACCCAACAAAAAGCGGCGATCTGTCTTTACCAATCGCTTGGCTTCCACATCTACGGTACTGAGCAAGAGACATTTTCGAAAGCTGGACGTTTCTACGATGAACACCTGATGATGTTGGAACTCACTTCGGATAAATGACCCCTAACTTTTTTAAAACTGACGCAAAAAGCGCAAATCACTCGCATAAAGGCGGCGAATATCATCAATTTGGTGTAAAACCATTGCGAAGCGTTCTACACCAAAACCAGCCGCAAACCCTGTGTAAAGTTCTGGATCGTACCCCACGGCTTTGAGCACATTTGGATCAACCATACCACAACCCATAACTTCCAGCCAGCGACCATTCCACTGCAAATCAACTTCAGCAGAAGGTTCTGTAAACGGGAAATAACTGGCGCGGAAACGAATTGGCAAGTCACCAAACATCGCCTGCAAAAATATCTTAATGGTGCCTTTAAGGTCAGTAAACGTCAGTTCCTCGTCAATTGCTAAAAGTTCTATTTGGTGGAAAACTGCCGAGTGAGTCGCATCGACGTTATCTCTCCGGTAAACTCGCCCTGGCGCAACAACCCGGATGGGTGGTTCCTCTGTTTCCATGTAACGAATTTGTACTGATGAGGTATGAGTCCGCAGTAGATTCCCGTCTGGCAGGTAAAAAGTATCCTGCATATCACGGGCGGGATGGTCGGGTGGGGTGTTCAAAGCCTCAAAATTGTAGTAATCTGTTTCCATCTCTGGTCCTTGAGCTACGGTGTAGCCCAAACCGACAAAGATATCCAAAGCTTTGTCGATGATGCCATTGAGGGGATGGACGCGACCTTGAGGACGGTAAATTCCTGGCATTGTCACATCCAAAGTTTCAGCATCTAACTGTGCCTGAATTTTCGCCTTTTCCAGGACTGCGCGTTGCTGGTCTAAGCTGTTTTGCAGGGCTTCTTTGACTGTGTTGGCGATCGCACCAATTTTTGGTCGTTCTTCTGCACTCAGTTGTCCCATACTCCGCAACAGCGCGCCAAGTTGACCCTTTTTCCCTAGGTAGCTAACTCTAAGTTCTTCCAAACGCTCTAGCGTATCAGCGGCGGCGATCGCTTTTTCTCCGTCCTCTCGCAGTTCTAAAAGTTGAGCCTCTAAACTGTTAGTCATTAGTTAATAGTCATTAGTTAATAGTCATTAGTCATTAGGAGCCAGTACTGCACCGACGTTTCCCGACAGAGGTATCTGGCGTTCATTAGTCATTAGTCCAAGGCTTTGGACTATTGGACAAATAACACTTAGTAATATGCCATTGATTAGTCAAAGACAATAGTATAACCCAAACTTCTTTTTACCAGTTTAGCCGCTCCGCAGGGAAGACGGTCCCGATGAAAAAATTTCACCCTAGGACAAGGAAGAAATTATTAAAAATTTACCCCTCAAGCCAACCTTGACGCTCTACTACAACCACTTTCAAGTCAGTCTCCCATGAACTAGCTTTCACAAACTTTGCTATGAAAATACTTCTTCCCCATTCCCTATTTTCAAGACAGAAGGGGGATAATTGTTCATTGGTGTCCTCATCTGTTGAGTGTTGACTCTCAACTCTTACAGCACATTGCAACTAAATGAAGTACAAAGAGTAAGGTCTAAAAGCGAGACAGAAAGCCCTTTTGACTTCTGACTTCTCCCTTGTCTGCGACAGGCTTGCGCCAACGCCCTTGTCTGCGACACGCTGCTTTGTAAGTCCTGCGGACAGGCTTGCGCCAACGCCTCTGGCGTCGCCCAAGGGGCGAAGGGGAGACGCTACGCGATCTGACTTCTGACTTCTGACTCCTGACTCCTGACGGCTGTATTGCTGCTGTAACTATTGACTCATGACCAATGACTAATGACTAATGACTAATTATGAAAATACTGATTAGCAACGATGATGGTATTTCTGCTCTAGGTATTCGTACTCTAGCAAATATTTTGGCTCAAGAAGGTCATGATGTTAGTGTCGTTTGCCCAGATCGAGAGCGTTCAGCAACTGGGCATGGATTAACGATGCATCAACCAATTCGCGCCGAAATGGTTGAGTCGATTTTTCATCCTGCTGTCAATGCTTGGGCTTGTGATGGGACTCCCTCAGACTGTGTGAAGTTAGCGCTGTGGGCTTTGTTAGATTCTCCACCAGATTTAGTTCTGTCTGGCATTAATCAAGGTGCTAATTTAGGAACCGAAATTCTCTACTCTGGTACTGTCTCTGCAGCAATGGAAGGTTTGATTGAAGGCATTCCCAGTGTAGCGCTCAGTTTGACTAGTCATACAAATAAGGACTTTCAACCTTCTGCTAACTTTGCCAAAATCTTGGTGGAACAACTGGCGCAAAACCCTCTACCAGACTTAATGTTACTTAACATCAACATTCCTGCTGTTGAATGGGAAGAAATTGCAGGAGTCTCTATCACCCGTCAAGGAGTACGGCGTTACGTCGATGTTTTTGATAAACGAGTTGATCCCCGTGGTAAAACTTACTACTGGTTAACGGGAGAAGCTCTAGAAGATGTGGAACCTCCAGTAGGTTTAAATTTTCCTCAAAATATACCTATAGATGTACACATGCTCCGTAAAAACTATATCAGTATAACTCCATTGCAATACAACCTCACTTATGCAAATGGATTGAATCAATTATCTCAATGGAATTTTAAGTTTCCGTAAAGTCTTTTCTTGAATGAAGGCAAACTGTATCAGGCTTAATAGATGCATTACGGGAAAACATACAGCAGCAATACAGCGGTCAGGAGTCAGAAGTCAGATCGCGTAGCGTCTCCCCTTCGCCCTTCGCCCTTCGCCCTTGTCGCAGACAAGGGAGAAGTCAGAAGTAAAATTAGCTCTATATCTGGCTCTTGAGTTGAAAAAGTGTACCTCAATAAAAATGCAAACTGCTGTAGGTTATAAAGTAGGAGAATTCTTTAGAAGATAACTTATACGCGCTTCGTTCGGAAACGATAACTGCTATCTTGAAATTTTTCATAAGTAAAGACAAAAGCAACCTTAAACAAGGTATGCTGTTTTACCAATAAATCTTACCACTAAAATTGAGTGAGACAGAATAAACTTAACAAAATAAGTAACCATTTTTTGTATTGAGTGCCCGCTCAGTCCAGCAAGCAACACCCATGTCTACGATAAAAAATCAATTTACTGTTCATTTCTGGGGCGTTCGCGGCAGTATTCCCTGTCCGGGACCACATACCGTTCGTTATGGCGGTAATACCCCTTGTGTAGAGATGCAAGTGAGCGGCAAACGCTTAATTTTTGATGGAGGCACAGGACTGCACGTTTTAGGGCAATCTTTGTTGCCTAATATGCCGATAGAGGCACACATTTTTTTCACTCACTCCCACTGGGATCATATGCAGGGGTTCCCTTTCTTTTCCCCAGGATTTATCAAGGGAAACACTTTTCATATTTACGGTGCGATCGCTCCTGACGGTTCAACCATAGAACAGCGTCTCAATGACCAGATGCTGCATCCAAATTTTCCTGTTCCCTTGCAGATTATGCAAGCAAATTTAGATTTCTACGACGTTATTCCAAGCCAACCGATTCACATTCATGACATTACCGTAGAAACAGCTTCACTCAACCATCCGGGAGAAGTCGTAGGATACAGAGTGAACTGGCGTGGTGGCGCTGTTGCTTATATTACCGATACTGAACATTATTCTGACAAGCTAGATAAAAACGTCCTATGGTTAGCTCGTAACGCCAATATCCTCATTTACGATTCCACCTACACGGATGAAGAATATAGTTCTCCAACTCAGCCTAAAATTGGTTGGGGACATTCTACATGGCAAGAAGCTGTAAAAGTAGCCAGATCCGCTAATGTCAAAACTCTAGTCATTTTTCACCATGATCCATCCCATGATGATGAGTTTTTAGATCGTGTTGGACAAGAAGCCACAGAGAAATTTCCCGATGCTATCATGGCACGTGAAGGAATGGTACTTCAGATTCCCGTACCACTTCCTTTATCAGAATCTTTTTCTATTAGGAAGTTTTCTACCTATAGATTACAGTCGGAGCAACTTTAGATTTTGGATTAGATTGGTGATTAGGAGCTTTCAGCAGTCAGTAGCTAGCACATAGAAAGTGCTCTTGCAATGAGGAGAGGAGCCAGTGCCATGCGAAAGAGTCTTCCGTTGAGGAGTCACTGAGCTCTTGGGGGTTCTCTCAAGGAAGTGCAACTGGCGTCGCTGAGTGAAATGACTCGTGACTCAATACTCACTAACTGTATTAGCTGACAGCAAATAGCTTAACAAATGTTAAATCCCAGTATCGACGTGCTAAATCTGTCTCAAAATGGGTGTTCTGTGTGGGTTACTTCTTCGACCGAATTGGCTCGAACTCCAACTTTTGTTGCTCTTGGCAAATTTGACGGCGTACACCGTGGTCATCAAAGGGTTATTCAACCTATATTGTCGCCCAACAACCGGGCAGATGACGCGCTTAACTTTGCAGAAAAACTCTCCGCGTCATCTCAAACTCCACACGTTTACTCGACGGTTGTCACCTTTAATCCTCATCCACAAGAATTTTTTACTGGGCAACCCCGTACTTGGTTAACACCACTGGATGAAAAAATTTATCAGTTGCGATCGCTAGGAGTAGAACAATTGGTACTACTACCTTTCGACAAAGAATTATCTGCCTTATCTGCTGAACAGTTTGTAGAAAAGATTCTGGTGGAACAACTGCAAGCTGCACAGATTAGTGTCGGGCAAGATTTTTGCTTTGGTTCCAACCGCAGTGGAACTGCTGTGGATTTGCAATTGCTCGCTGCCCAGTACGGCATTCCTGTTTCCATCGTTCCTCTAGAAACGTGTGCTTATCATGGAGCCGCAGACAGCAGTTGTACCAGTGTTGCTTCCGGCGAGGAAACTCGCATTAGCACTTCACTCATCCGGCGAGTCTTACAAAGCGGCGACATTCAAAGCGCAAATCAACTGTTAGGACGTGCGTACACTCTTATCGGTACTGTCATCAAAGGTCAACAACTGGGCAGAACGATTGGCTTTCCCACAGCCAACCTACAATTACCAAAAGACAAGTTTTTGCCCTGCCACGGTGTCTACGCTGTTCGTATTTTAATTATGGATGAAACACCAGACAATTCAGAGAATATTTACTTGGGTGTAATGAATATAGGTCATCGCCCAACGGTAAATGGTACATATGAATCTGTAGAAATCCATCTGTTGGATTGGTCTGGTGATTTGTATGGCAAAAAGCTGATGGTGCAACTAGAAAAATTCTTGCGGCCAGAACAAAAATTTCCTTCTCTAGAAGCCCTCAAAACACAAATTCAACAAGACTGTGATGTCGCTAGAGCTTTTTTTAGTACCGAGCGTTAATTCTGGTATCTTGCACCATTCAGATGCACCCAATTATCAATACGGTTCGGTTAACGATGAACTGTCGTCACTCTATTGGGTACGCGCCACACCAAGCCAGGTGCAAATCGCCGTCGGGGGCGTACTCGCCTGCACCCTTATCCGAACCGTATTGCGAGTGGATGAGTATTAAACACTCGTCCACGAACATCAAACACTCGTCCACGAGTACCAAACACTCGTCCACGAGTACCAAACACTCGTCCGCGAACATCAAACACTCGTCCGCGAACATCAAACACTCGTCCACGAGTACCAAACACTCGTCCGCGAACATCAAACACTCGTCCGCGAACATCAAACACTCGTCCGCGAACATCAAACACTCGTCCACGAGTATCAAACACTCGTCCACGAGTACCAAACACTCGTCCACGAGTATCAAACACTCGTCCGCGAGTACCAAACACTGTGTAAACTTATTTTATTTTGTAATGCGGGCTGTCTAGCCCGCTTTCAATTGAAGTAGAGAGCTTTCCGGCTCCCAAAACCCGTCTTTTTTGCAAAATTGAGATTCTTCCATAACTATTGACTATTTTCAAAAAAGCTTGACAACTTTTGAGAGGATAGCTATAATAGGGAAGTTGCCAAATTGAGGGACTGTAGTTCAATTGGTTAGAGCACCGCCCTGTCACGGCGGAAGTTGCGGGTTCGAGCCCCGTCAGTCCCGTCTAAAGATATGAGTGCTGAGTTCTGAGTAAACAGGAAGTTATTCAGAACTCAGTATTCATTGCTTAAAGCTTAAAATTAAGCTACATAAATTGTCGTTTGCAAAAGTACACAAGAGAGAAAACACCCGTGACTGTTAGAGTCCGTATTGCCCCCAGTCCAACTGGAAATCTACACATTGGAACAGCTAGGACAGCTGTATTTAACTGGCTGTTTGCCCGCCACCACAGCGGTCAATTTATTCTGCGAATTGAAGACACAGATAGCGATCGCTCGCGTCCTGAATATACCGAAAATATTCTCCAAGGACTGCGCTGGCTGGGATTGACCTGGGATGAGGGACCGTTTTTCCAAACTAAGCGTCTAGAAATTTACAAACAAGCGGTTCAAACCCTCTTTGATAAAGGATTAGCATATCGCTGCTACACCACAACAGAAGAATTAGAAGCACTGCGCGAAGCTCAGAAAGCCAGAGGTGAAGCTCCTCGCTATGATAACCGTCACCGCAACCTTACACCAGAACAAGAAGCCGCATACAAAGCTGAAGGTCGTAACTTTGTCATTCGTTTCAAAATTGATGACAACCGGGAAATTGTCTGGAATGACCTGGTACGGGGAAAGATGGTTTGGCGAGGTGGCGATTTAGGTGGTGATATGGTCATTGCTCGCGCTGCAGCAGATGGTATTGGTTTGCCATTGTACAATTTTGCTGTTGTTATAGATGACATGGATATGCAAATTACTCATGTCATTCGGGGAGAAGACCATATCGCCAACACCGCTAAGCAAATTCTGCTGTATGAAGCTTTTGGCGCAAAAGTGCCAGAGTTTGCCCATACACCCCTCATTTTGAATCAGGAGGGACGTAAGCTTTCCAAGCGGGATGGAGTCACATCCATTTTTGACTTTAAGCAAATGGGGTTTACAGCTGAGGCTATGGTGAATTATATGACCTTGCTAGGTTGGTCGCCCCCAGACTCAACTCAGGAAATTTTTACTTTAGCAGAAGCAGCCAAGCAATTTAGCTTTGAGCGCGTCAATAAAGCTGGGGCAAAGTTTGACTGGGCAAGGCTGGATTGGATAAACAGTCAGTATATTCACAGTATGTCTGTAGATAAGCTAACAGATTTGCTCATTCCATACTGGGAAGAAGCAGGATATCAATTGACAGGAGGACGCGATCGCTCTTGGTTAGAGCAGCTTGTCACTTTAATTGGTCCCAGTTTGACTCGCCTTGTTGATGCGATCGCTATGAGCAAACTGTTTTTTACAGAAACAGTTGAATTTAGTAACGAAGCAAGTGTTCAATTAAAACAGGAAGGTTCTGCCACTATCCTCAAGAGTGTCATTGCTGCTTTGGAGAATCATCAACTCACTGAAGCTAGCGCTCAAGAAATGATTAAGCAGGTGGTTAAAGAACAAAACGTCAAAAAAGGCTTGGTCATGAAAGCACTTCGAGCTGGCTTAACAGGAGATTTGCATGGTCCCGACTTGATTCAATCGTGGTTACTCCTGAATCAAATTGGTTTAGACAAGCCGCGCTTGCTTCCGGCGGTAAAAGAAGCTAGTTAGCAGCAATTTATTTACAATTGTCTTGATATGGAGAATATTTTAGCTTGCTCGATATTTGCCACTGATATTTGTGGTATGCTAGATTATTTTCCTGTTTTTCTTTCTAGAAGTTGTATATAGAATTAAAACACTCTAGATCATTAGGGAGCATCTTGTGAATATCGAAACCGATCGCGGTAGTGGCAGGTTTTTCCTGCACGATTTTAGTTAATCCCGAACCTACACACTAAACTTTTTGTTAAGACTCGAGTTGAGGAGTGAAGTGTTTAGTTGTAGTGAAGATTGTGGTACTTTCCGGACACCCCACATTCTTTAAAGTCCTTAAATTTTTGTTACACTGCGTGAATCCGATCATCAGGACTCCACCTAGTTGCTGTCTAGGTGGAGTTATTGTTTCGGGTCAACAAGATTTGTTAGCTAACACGAAAAAACCCTCCTTAGCTTGCATTAAGGAGGGGGGTGAAGATTGATAGAGAAATCCTGAATCTGATTCATTCTTTCTTCATCCGTCTTATAAATACTTACTGCCAAAGAAAAACCAATGTCACAATCAAAACAGTAATCACGAGTGGCGCTATAGCCAAAATAAACAAAAGGAAGGGCGTCACCGTAGGATTCCTCATCAAAAAGGAGAAAGGCGCAGAGTCGCGTATCTCTCGGAAAATTTGACGTTTGGCTGACGGCGCTTGCTGTTGTTTTTCTGATTTGTCCATTTTTAACACCCTCCGAATCTGCTTCTGGGAGATTTCGGTTTATAGATATAGGATTCCTATTTGATTTTTGCTCAGCTAGGTACACCTTTATTCCTTCTTCCCTGTTACCTGTTCCCTCCCCCTACGAGTTAGTTCACCAAATCAAACCGGATTCCTATAGTATTATTACCTTTTTTTGACTTCTTCTTCAGTCATTTGCTTGTTTCAATCCCTAATAGGGAACTCTTAACAGGGAACTCTTAACCCACCCTTAAAAGAGTGGGATTGTGACATCGCCCTTGGCGTCTCCCTTTGGGAGAAGGACGCCGTTTTTCACGAGCTTTGCGTCGCACTTCTCCTGTCGGAACAGGTGAGCCAACATGCCGCTGAGTCCCAAGGGGACACGCGCAAGGGACGCTAACGAAAAACATCTTTTTTAAAGTGGGCGCCCTACCCACAACGCGCATTTTTTATCACTGTTAAGAGTTCCCACATGAGCTGTTCCCTACCCCGAACGCGAGTGCGTCTCGCACCAGAAGGGGTCTGTAAAGGAAATAATAACTACATTGATTCTAAACGCTGACGTAATTTGCTACTAAGAGCATCAATCACAGTCACAACTACCGACAGTATCAGTATCATAGTTGTTGCCTTGGTATACTCAAAGCCATCTATATAACTTTTTAACTCAAAGCCAAAGCCACCAGCACCAACAGCACCAAGAACTGAAGCAGCACGGATATTGTACTCAAACATCCACAAGGTGTAGCCTAACACTAAAGGTAGTACTTGAGGCAAAATACCGTATTGGGCAATTTGTATTCGTGATGCACCAGCAACTTGTAAAGATTCTATAGAACGAGGATCAACCGCTTCAATAGCTTGCTGATAGAATTTTCCTAAATAGCCAATTGTGTAAATACTTAAAGCCAATGTACCCGCGAATGGACCCAATCCAGTTGCTGCAACAAATAATAATCCAAGAATAATTGAAGGAACAGAACGTACAGCATTTTGCAGAAAATTCGCTAACCATTGTAGCCAAACAGGAGCGACATTGCGGGCGCTTGCAATTGCAATAGGTAAAGAAAGCATTGCTCCAAGAGTTGTTCCTATCACAGACATCTGTACAGTTTCTACTAGTGCTTTGATTGTTTTATTAAAAATATCCCAACTTGTATTTGGGGGAAACAATCGTGATACAAAATCAATGATGTTAAACCAGCTCTGTTTTAAGAGCCCAAAATCAACTTTAAGACCTTGCAACGCCCAACCATAAACCAAAATAACAACGCACAGGATGAGTAGGCGACTCACCCAAGAAAAGCGTTTCCAAACACGAGAAAAATTTTTCATCTGAAAAAAGAGTTCGCCTACTATATGCGATCAAATCGACTACACCTGAGCAAATTGAGCTTGCAAGTTATCACAACACCCATCATGAACAACACGTCCAGCATCCAACACAATTGCTCGCTGGGCGTACTGCGCTGCTACACCCAAATCGTGTAAAACCGTGACAATTGTCATACCTTGCTGCGAGTGCAGCATAGATAAAGCTTCCATCACCTGTTTAGACGCCTTGATATCTAATCCTGTAATGGGTTCATCTGCAAGCAGAATTTGAGGAGATTGAATTAAAGCACGAGCGATCGCCACCCGTTGTTGTTGCCCGCCGCTAAGTTGACCTGTTTTTTGATAAGCTTGCTCTCTTAAGCCCAGCTGTTCTAACAGTTCCAATGCTTGACGACGGTCATTTTTAGGAAACCCAAGTAGCGTTTGCCAAGTTGTCCTAGCGCCAAGTCGTCCGCACAGTACATTTTCAATTGCTGATAACTGACGAATCAATCCGCCGCCCTGAAATAACATACCAACATCTCGCCGAATATGAGGTAGCGTGTGTGGAGTCAAATGCACCCCGTTGATCTGAATTGCTCCCCGCACGATTGGTACTAACCCAACTAAAGAACGCAAAAGCGTAGACTTCCCCGCACCATTCAGTCCCAGCAACACAACAAGCTCACCCTGATGAATCTGGCAATTAATTCGGTTAAGGATAGGACGATTCAAAGCTGCAGAATAAGCAGTTTCTACGTCCTGACACTCAATCACTGGCTGAGTCATATGCGGCTAAACATCTCACTCATTTAGTTGAGGAAGTGGAAATTGGGAATTGGGAATTGGGAATTGGGAATTGGGAATTGGGAATTGGGAATTGGGAATTGGGAACTGTGAATCGAGCATTGCCCATTGCCCATTGCCCTCATCTACGGTTCAATTCCTGCATTCTTCAGTGCTTCACGAATTGCTCCTAAGTGCTTATTATGGTCAACTTTCACCAATTCTGTGGAGTTATACAAGTTGCGAAGCATCTCGTTGTTTTGCGGGTTATTTAATTTCAGCAAAGCATTGATAATTCGTTCGCGCATGGGAGCAGGAACGTCATCATCAATGACTACACCATGTGCTGGGACACCAGGAATTTTATAGAGAACCCGTAACTGATTCTTTTCAGTTTCTGAAATATATGGGGTGTTGAGAGCGTATTCTGACACAGCACCCGCATCTGCTTGACCTTGCACAACTGCTCTCAATGCTTTACTGTAATCGCCACCGTAGACAACTTTACTAAAGAAACTATCCAAGCGATCGCGGTTTTCCACAAGTTTCTGTTTGACTAACTCACTCATAGGAAAGATAAACCCCGATCCAGAAGTTGGCGAAGTAAATGCCATTCTCTTACCCCGCAACTGTTCCAAAGTTGCTTTGGATGAGTTTAGGGTTTTGAGGGAGCTATCTTTGGGGACAACAATGATTGAGTTATAAGTATATCTTCCAGAGTAATTTGGACGTACCTCAGCTAAGTACAAGCGTGCGCCTGCGAGTTCCTCAGCTTTTAAAGCCGGACGGCTACTCAAGATAGCCACATCAGCGCTATTTCCTCTCAAGGCTTCTACAGCAGCTGTATCATCGCTGACTTTTGCCTGAACTGGCATTTTTAGTTCTTTTGATAAAAACGCTGCGACTTTATCTGCCTTGCTTTGCAAGTCTGGTGCATCTTTCCTAGGAGGAAAGATCATTGTTAAAGTTTTCTGCTGTCCTTGAGCAAGTAAGGTTGAACTCTTTGGATTTCGGGTTGAGTTAGCAATTGCTTGCATACTCCCCAAGCTGCTAGCAAGCAAACCTGCAAGCACGACAAATGCAGCGCCAGCACTCAATACACCCTTTTTCCTCACACTCATTTGCTACCCTCCTTATAGAAATATTTCTTAGTAATTTTGCTAAAGTGTTTTAACAAGCTAGTTATTAGAAAAGAATACTATTAAGATTCCAGCTTTTTGAGGAAAAAGTCAATAAGTGTTGAGTCCTTTGATTGTAAAGAAACTTGAAATTACAACTTTAGCCCCCAACGCAGGGCTGTTGCACTCCTGTGTCCAAGTGCCAGGGAATAAACTTGCTGTCTTATAGCGAAAGTCTTCTAAAGAGGAATATGGTTGCTGATAAGATAATTTGCAAGAACAATAACTTTTGTAGAGACGTTACATGCAATATTTCTACACGTGTAAAGTTTTGAAAAACAATCATTAACTGAGCGGTATTGCTCTAAAATCTATACGCCTCGGTAGGGGCACGGCATGCTCCATTGGTGTCAACTTAACGTTCAAGCCTTGATTACACGTTGATTTTTTTAAATCCCAGTGTCTTTGTCACCTATGTTTGCCAAACGTGGTGCAAAGGTTATGGTTGCAGCACGTAGCGAAACGGGGCTAAAGTCTTTTAGTAGATTTAACTTTAGAATGATGTCGTTTCCTAGCTGCTGTCTCCACGATGGAAATTGATGGTACATGAGGTATTCCTATGTTTTTACCGCCTGGGTTTGGTGAGAAATATGCTATGACCACGCTAGGGAGAATGGTGTACTACACTACTGTGGGAAAACCTTGGTCTGATACAGATGTTGAGCAATCAAGCGATAGGACATTAGTTTTCCTACATGCGTTTGGTGGTGGTTCTTCTGCCTATGAGTGGTCTAAAGTTTATCCGGCTTTTGCTTGTGACTATCGAATCTTAGCACCGGATTTGATTGGGTGGGGACGCTCTGACCATCCAGTTCGAACTTATCGTGTTGATGACTACATTAAGACCATTATCGAGTTCATAGAGAAAACTTGCAATGGTCCAATAACTGCGATCGCTTCCGGACTCACTGCTGCTTTTACCATTCGTGCTGCGATTATTCGCCCTGATTTGTTCAAGTCTCTCATTTTGACCACACCAGCAGGACTGGCTGAATTTGGACAAGATTACAGCCGTAGCTTATCTGCTCAAATCGTCAACATCCCAATTGTGGATCGGTTGCTCTATATGACTGGGGTTGCTAGTAGTTTTGGCATTCGCAGCTTTTTGGAAGAACGTCAATTTGCCCGTGCAGAGCGAGTTTATCCTGAAATTGTCGAAGCATATTTGCAATCTGCCCAACAGTTTAACGCAGAGTACGCTGCTCTTGCTTTCGTGCGTGGCGATTTATCTTTTGATTTATCTCAATATATTACTCAATTAACCGTTCCCACTGCTATCATTTGGGGGCAAAAGTCAGAATTCACAGGACCAGAAGTCGGTCGCCGTCTTGCAGAAATGAATCCTCAGGCAATTCGTCTCTTTTATCATTTAGATGATGTGGGTTTTACTCCCCAACTGGAACTTCCAGCTGTCACTATTGGGTTAATTAGGAAATTTTTACCTTTATTAGAGTCGTCTGTTTGAACAGCTTTTTCTGGCGTTGCATAAATGCGGGATGAATTGAGATTTTTGACTAAGGCTAAAGATAGATTCTTTGCGACGCCAGATACCTACGGAGGGAAACCCTCCTGCAGTACTGGCTCGCCTTTGCGCCTACTCTGCGAGAACGGCTCCGCCGAATGCGTGAGGAAAATTCATCCCATTAATGGGTGTGGTCAAAATCTGTTGGTGAAGGAATGGACAATGCCCATTGCCCATTGCCCCTTGCCCATTGCCCCTTGCCCCTTGCCCATTGCCCATTGCTAACCAACTACTTATGACCACACCCCCCATTAATCAGCAACGCCCTTTTTCTTTCTTATGACGGATAAGCTGACAGACTACTAGATTGTATAAGACTAAAACGTAAAATCATTGTAGTGCCAAGAGTTGCGCGTTGCGGTGAATCCAGCGCTGCAGGCGGGTTTCCCGCCGTAGGCGACGGGCGTTCCCGAAGGGAGCCAGTGCGTTGGCGGGGTTCCCCCGCTTGTTCGCATGATTGCGTCTCCCCTTGGGAGAAGCATCTGGCGTCGGGTTAAGCGCGTTGTAGCGACTTCGGGGCCGGACAGCCCGCGTCCGATATACAAATTAAATACGCAACAGCTTAAACAGGTAAACCTATTGACTGATGAACATCTGGGTTATAGAAGACAAACTAGAAAAAGATTGTCTGAGTTCCATGTAGTTATACATTGAAAGCGTATCGATACGCTGCTGTATAATTATGGGGAATCGCTCAGACATTTTTCATCTTTATTTAATAAGTACACTCAGATACAAACTTTAAGAACAGCAACTTTAAGTCCTATTAGCACAACAAATTTTAGGTATGGATTTGTTCAAGACCATACAACTCATTGTGGTTCTCTTTCTTTCAACCTGCTTATTCTGCTGGATATTTACTTCCAACTGGATTTTTGGTCCTATAGTGTCCGTAGTTTCTTTCTTGGGTGGACTGCTTCTGATTAGTTTTATCGGAGTTCTGATAATTAAACGGGAATAGTCGGGAAATTAACACTACCTTCATTTCCTGATAGTATCAGTATCAATTAAAAAACCCGATTGCTCATTTGCAACCGGGTTTTCAATCAAAATTCTGATAAATGCGAGGTTAATAGCCAGAGAATTTAATCTCTGGCGAGACTGAATGCGGTGATAGAGGGTGATGCTGTCAGTGAGCTGATAGCCAGACAAAGAGGTAAAATGACTATGTGTCCAATCAAAATCGCGGTCGAACCAGAAACGACACACAGCAAATGGATCGGCGACGTTCAGTTTTTTTGATTTGCGATCGCACGGAGCGCACAACTCCATCAACATCACCATTAATTTGCCGAAACAGCTGCTAAATAATTTTAGTAATGTGCGACGGGAGATAATAGATGATTCTGGTGAATTGAAGACTTGACTCATGTGTTACCCAATTAGCTCGTCGTACCGAAGATGTTAACGCTTTGGTAGGAGCGTTTGGGGTTCCTTTGTCAGCCGGTGAGGTTGGAGTATATTTATTTGGAGTTGACGCAATAGAAGTTTAAATAAATATTTTTCACGCAGAGACGCAAAGACGCAAAGAAGAGCGCAAAAAGAGTGAATGAGTGCTAGAAGTCTAATGACTCAGGGTTTAATTTCCTTGAGCACTTCATCCATTGGATAATTTGGGTCATCAAACACTAGCGACACTTCACATCTCGTTAACGGGAAAGGTTCTAAAAGCTTGCTCTTTTCCCAGCTTTCTAAGCGCCACCAAAGAGTTTGCACAGCTATCTCTTTACCATCAACCGACTCAAAAGTGATTTCACCAATATTATTTAATCCGACAACTTCTTTGCCTTTTTTGTTGTTATCTATATAATCGCGATAGTTTTTTGCCATTGCTAGGTATTGTTCTAAAGGCTGTTGGCGGTTTTGTCCTGGGAGAGGTGCTTTGACAGAATGTAATTGTTCGGAATGGTAGTCTCTCGGTTCATGAATTTCTTCTGCTTTCGCTGATAAAAAATCAATTCGGTACCACCATTCAGGGTGTTCGGTAATTTGTAAGACTCTAAACCAATCACGTTCTTGCACCAAATCGACTTTAGCCGGACTACATTTTATCCTCCAAGGAAGATGTTGAACTGTTTCGTCTACAAGAGTATAGTAAATACCAATTTCTAGTTCCTTCCCTCCTTTATTTTCCCACCCTAGAACTTCTGCTGTGGGTAGATACTTGATAATCCCAAAAGGGACAAAACCCTTTTTATGTAATGAGTGACTTCCACCTAAACCCTTGGCTTCATTCTTAAAGGAACTACTCGTAAATTGGGCAACAATAAGTTCAGTTTTGATGTTTTGGGAACTTTGGAAAGGACGTATGGCTGAGTATTGCAAGCGAGCTGCAAAACTATAATGAACATCACCGGATAAGATAATGATACGATTTTGTTGAGTTGGTGATGCTCGTAGTGCAAGTTTAGCAAGCAGCCTTTCAAATGCTGTTTCTTCTAAACCCCAAGCTTCTGGATCAAAACCCCAAGCCGCAGCGCCTAATGTTTCTCCAACACTTTTCGCAATCTTTTGTACAGTTTCTAAAAAAGGTAAGCCAATGAATGGACCAGGTGATATAATTAAAGTCGCCCGTGTATTTTGTGGGCAAACGACTTTTGAGATTTGTTCATCGCATCCTTGCGCGCTTAAAAGTCCGGGAAAATCAAAGTCCTTACCTGGAAATTCCCGCCATGTGCGTGTGTCCAGAACTAAAACTTCATATTCTGGAGCAGTCACAGTGTAGTGCCATTTTAAAGAACCTTGTTGATGAGTGACTCGCCTTGGCTGACTTGTTCTGATATCTGCAAGGGATGGCAAACCAATACGCAGAGCAATTTCTTGTTCGTTTTGTGTATCTGTACCAAGAGAAATTGACCAAGCTTCGGCTGCTTTGAGTAGTGCTTCTCCTGGTTTTCCTTGCTCAAACTGTTCTGGTGTGTTTCCCCAAGCTTGACAGACAGCATAAGCAAGTAAAGCATTTTGTAGGACGCGCCTAGCAAGGGGTTTATTGAGAGTGCGATCGCACCACGCGGTATTTAAAAACCAGTCATCTGTAATTTCATGGTCATCAAATATCATGTAGGTGGGAATATTTGCCAAAGCACGTCTAATATCTTTGAGGGTTGCTTGAAAATCTTGTAAATAACCAACGTCTTTTTTAAATGAAGTTTGCTCTTTTCCAGATTTTGGTGCATTGGGATGAACTTCTGCAAATGTTGGGAAATCTTCAGGTTGAGTCCACAGCACATCACTCCAAGCAAATAAATACATTGCCAAGAATTCACCTAATGTGAATAAATGACTTTTCGATAAGTCGGAAATTGTGTTCAGTTTGCTCAGACTTCCTGTAAACCCAGCAGTGTGTGTTGCTAAATTATTACGCTTTCCTGGATTTAATTCTTCAGTATTTTGGACATTTGGTAATTTTTCCGTCCATCCCAAAAGTGTTTGACTCGCATCCATCAACATGAAAAGTAAAGCATCAGCCACATCATCTACATAAATTTGGTCGCCTGTGAGGAAGAGTTGATGCGGTCGTTTTTTCGGGTATTGTTCTAATGCTTCTCTAATCATTTTGTCTACTGTCGCCAGCGCATCAAGACTTTCGCCGTGGGGTTTGCGACAAGAACCGTGAATGATTCGCACATCATTTAAATGGTTTGGTACAAGTGCGAAACTTGGTAAGTCATAGGGAAAATATATGATGTCTTCTATTGAACCTTCTGGAGTTAACACCCCAGGCTGAGTCAGCGTTTCTCCATTACCAAAATATAAGTTGTAAAGATAGTTGTCTCCGTGCAAGAGAGCATTTGATGAAGCTTTAGCAGTGACAGCAACTATATATAAGGAAGTTCCAAGTTGAGTTGTCTTTCGACTACCACTAAATAGTCTTTTTTGATTCGTATCAAAAATTTCTAAAGTCACAGTGCGACTTTCTTTCAAAGCCAGCCATACTGTTACAGCGTTGGGTTCAGTACGTCTGAGAATTGGTCCAGCGAGAACAAGTGGCAGTTGATTAATTCGTTCTCTTAAAGGGGTCCACGTCATGCAGATTCTGCCAATAATAGCACATTGAGAGTAGATTTTTTCCCTAAAAGAAGTCGGTTTTAGAGAAAAAATATTCTACAATTGTAAGACTCAGCGGCAAAATAGTTCCACAGTAATTGACCAGCGTCCGTCAATTTCTTGAACGACATGATGGCGGTTTTTTCAATACTTAGTACAGCTTTGCGTAAAATGGTGGCGAGTTGAGGGTTGAAGTTTAAACGCAGAGGGACGCAGAGGTAAACGCAGAGAGAAGTTTGAGCGGAGGTTTCCTCCGATCAAAGCTTCGGTGGGAACGCGGAGAATTCGCGCTCGTATTAATGAAATGTTAAGGGGTTATGAGCTGTAGATTGGGAATTTCTAGGAAGTCTTTGGTATTGTGAGTGACTAACGGTAAGTTGTAGCGTAAAGCCGTTGCTGCAATCCAAGCATCTTGAGGAGAAATTGGTCGTCCCGCGCTTTGTCGATTGGCACGAACCTGTGCCCATTCTCGACAAAGGAGTTGATCGACCGGAATGATGAGGTAATTCGACAGGTATTGTTCTAGCTGGGCAAAGCGACGATCGCCCACTGACGCAAAATTGCCCACTGAAACAGTTCAGCGATAGTCATGAATAACAATGCTAATTCTTGACCGCTCAAAACTGGTAGGTAAGGGTCAGCATAATCACTACCTTTGAGGATAAAGGAAGCAATATCAGTATCGATGAGAAGAAGACTCATGAGAATTTGGTTAAATCACCTCTTGGCGCTGCTGTCGCAGGAAGGTGAGAAAATCCTCAATGGAGTCTTCTTGAGGCCAAAAGTTAGCAGCAAAATCGTTGAGGTTATGAACGGTCGTGGGAGTCTGGGTGGCGAGTAGCTGCGTGAGCGTGGTACCTTGCCAAAACTGATTACTGAGGTTTTTAAGATCGGTTTGAGAATTTGAGGATGAATTGCTTTGAGTGAGGATTTGCAGGAGTTGTTGGCGCTCTGTGGATGAGAGGAGTTGGATGGCAGCGATCGCAGCTTCGAGTTGTGGAGTCATAGTGCGGTCTTGTGGTTATCTGGTTCTATTCTTTTGTTAACCGTAATGTGCCTAGAAAGTATATCACGAAAACACGAAAAATCAAACCTTTGTTGATTCGCTCATAAGCATAGACAGTGATTGTTGCTACATCATGAGTAAGCAAAATGCGTTCTTCATTGGCTGCCCACTCTAAGATAGTGGAATCATCAGTATGGATTAGACCTATATCTTGGATACGAACAATGTCCAATCGAGGTAAACGTCTGATCAAGCCCCGCAATATCGAGCCATTGAAGTTCTCATCAGTCAATAGACGCACTGGCTATAATTCTCCTTGGGGCTGATAGCGATGCCTCCGGCAAGCCGCAAAGCGTCTACGCGTAAGCGCTGTCTAAGATTAGCTAAGTTATACTCCTTTTCAAATTGATTTCGTTGTTGTTGAGCTTGTTTGCGACGCTGCACTAGGTAGTTGTCGATTTCTTGGCGATGGGTGAGATAGTATGCGATCGCTGCGTATATCTCCCCTAAACAGAGAACAGGATACTGAACAGCAATTTCTTCAGGTGTAGAGCCGTTATGGTATGTGGCTAGTAAGCTATCGAGAGTAACGCGACTCTGACCAATACGAATACCTCCACCTTCGTCCCAACGAAACGGTGGAGCGGTAACCTTAAATTCGATTTGAACGCTCATGGGGGAAATTCTTGGATTTGTGGTATTTCTTTCTTCAGTTTAGTGACCCAGCGACGAAAGAGTTCCACAGTAATTGACCAGCGTCCGTCAATTTCTTCAACAACATCATGACGCTTGAGAGTATCAAGTGCTTTCTCTAAAGAAGCAATTTCTATATTTGTACTGTGAGATAACGCCTCAATACTTAATCCTTCTGGATGTGGTGCGATTGCCTTTGGCACTGCGCTTTGCGCGATCGCTTTTAGTATCGCTTGTTGTCCAGCTGCACCTCGCGCTGCCTGACCCCAAACACCATCAAAGTAGTAACGTCCCCGCTGGAAGAACTCAGGGTCATTGACAACAGCATCGACCTCCTCTATTTTAAGGATATGATCCCGGGCGCGTTCTGTCTGAAAAACTTCGTCATTGTAACGGCGGACGAGTTGGAATCCGACTAACTGTACTAAATAAGGTTGTCCGTGGGTGAGATGGTAGATTTTATCGAGAGCTTCTGGGGTGTAGTCGAGGGGAAAGTCTTCAACAGATGGATTTGTAAGAATTTGGTGAGTCGCCCCAGCTTCCATGAAACCAACTTTGATTGGAATGACACTGGCGAAGAAAGGTTGAAAATAATCTGCTGTCATCTCTTCTAAGGTGTGCAAACCTGCTAAAGCAAAAGCGATTTTAGAGCTTTTGTGCGCTAACCCCCGGAGATATCCCATAAAATCTACAGGGATTTTTCCCACCGAAATCAGTTCCTCGATTTTCTCGAACTCGTCTAAGGCGATGATTAAACCCTGAGTTTCTAGTTCTGCTTCCACCTGTGTCAAGTATCTTCTAAATGTCGGTTGTGGAAGACTCAGCAAATCTTCATTGCTTGGAGGTGGAATTTGCATGACTTCAGAAATTGCATCAGAAATTGTCATCAGCACTTCCACAACTCCTTGGGGAGCATCTCCAACTTCTAGAAGATTGACATAAGCGACTTGTACACTTGGTTTTATAAAACTGGCGACATTCCGCAGAATAGAAGTTTTGCCCATCCGCCTGTGTCCGTAGATAACCACAGACTGAAGTTGAGAACCCCTTACCCACAACTCCTCTAATTGTCTGATCACATCTTCCCGCCCAACAAACAATTCTGCCTCAACCGGAGGACCGACAACATAGGGATTCACCACAGGTTTGGTGATGGAAATTTTCCCGACTTCCTTGGCTATCCCCTCAAAGGCTCTTCTCCAAGTTCGGGCAATATCTATAATTAAGTCGCGCTCTGCTTGCGGGAGAGTATCGGCATTATCTAGAATTTCTGTGAGTTCCCCGAAGGCGCGGTTGAGAGCTAAGGAGCGTTGATAAGTAGACCGACTGCGCTGTATAATCGCGGCATTCTCAACGACAGAACGTAGAGATGTGAGAGTTTGCCAGGTTACTGGACGCAGTAAGGGTTCTTGTGGAAAGGAAGGAATTTCAACTGTAGCGATCGCGTTTGGTTCTTTTGCTTTGTTAAAGGCTGCTAGAGTTTGAGCGAGGGTGAACATTTCTTCACCATAGGGAAGAGAACGCACTTTTGTAAAAGCCTCCTCAGCTTTCGCTGGTTCTTTTTCATGAAGATACCAGAAACCAGCCGCAGTAGCACGGGCGGGAGTGTCTAAGCGAGTATCTGTGAAAAAACGAGCTTGGAGTTGTTCTTTCCAACGACGAGGAAAGAAAAAGAACAACGGGAAAGAAAAGAAATCTTTGACAAACTTTGACTTGAGCGTTTCATTGAGAGAAGCTGAGACAAAACGCACGAGTTGCCAATCAAAAGGTTTTTCAGCAACCTGAACGACACGAAAGACGACTTGCTCTGAAGGGATTTCCGCCAGCACCAAATTGACAGCTTGAATCACGGGGATGAATTGAAGAGTGTAAGCTAGCAATTGGTTCGCATTATGCAAACCATTCTCCCAGTCTTGACGCAGCCAATTTTTCAACCGAGAAGACAGAGAGTAAAGAGGAAATGGCGTGACATGGGAGATTTGCCATTGTTTATTGTGGGGAAACCACATGACAAGGGGTAAACTCAAAAGCCAATTTTCCAGACGGAGTATCGCCACGCCAAACGCCACGCCAAACGCCACGCCATACGCCACGTTGCCCACCACGCCGCTCCCCACGCCGTGCGCCAAGCCAAACGCCACGCCGCTCGTCACGCCAAGCACCACGCCAAACGCCACGCCAAACGCCACGCCGCTCGTCACGCCATACACCACGCCGCTCGTCACGCCGCTCGTCACGCCATACACCGCGCCATACGCCCCGCTGCTCACCACGCCATACACCGCGCCATACGCCACGCCAACCGCCACGCCGCGCGCCACGCCTAATGCCAAGATGCCGCTTGCCACGCCAAACACCACGCCGTGCGCCAAGCCAAACGTCACGCTGCTCGTCACGCTGCTCGCCACGCCAAACGCCACGCCGCGCGCTACGCCGCGCGCTACGCCGCGCGCTACGCCGCGCGCTACGCCATACGCCACGCCATACGCCACGCCATACGCCACGCCTAACCAAATAAAAATAATAGGAACAACATCTATTTGCTGAAGAAGCCAAGCCAACGTCATAGGAACATCTATTTGCTGAAGAAGCCAAGCCAACGTCATAGGAACATCTATTTGCTGAAGAAGCCAAGCCAACGTCAGTGGTGTCACAACTGTTAACACCAATCCTTGGCAAAGCAAATTTCGCTGAATGGAATTTTGTTGCAGCAACTCCCATCCCTTGCGCCAATTCATTTCCCATAAAGGAATATATCCACCCCCAAAGTTATCCACATACCATCGCAAAGCTTGGGGAAAGTAAAACACCCAGTACAACAGGCGCAGGTAATCCAGCGGGTTCCACAGGGAGAGGGGGCGCTTGAGTTTGGGCGCTAAATCTAGGCGGGGTACGGGTGGGTGTTGGTTCATTCCCCACCTCCCGTATACCGCGCATAACTTCGATAGCATAGCTGCATAAGTTTCCGAGGATGTCCGCCGCTTTCCTCCACCGATCGCACAATTTCCTCTTCCAAAAAACTCACAGAAGTTCTCGCCAAACGCCTAGCAATAAAATCACGCATGGTAGTTTCATTCCAAGGCTGAATGTGTTCCTCCTGGCAAATACCTGCCAACGGTGATGTCTTACCTTCATCATGACTATCATTAAACAAGTCGTTGAGTGGTTCACTCGCAGCTAAAATCAACTTCAATGGCGCATCACTTCCCTCAGCTAAGCCGCGCAACTTATCCCGTACTCCACGAGTAAACCCTTGCCAAGTCAGCTTCCCCACATTGTCCAAAGCCAGTAGTATCTTATTTTTATGTGCTTTCAAATTCCGGGTTAACAGATACCCTGTACATTCTTTGATACCAACCTCGTGACACAACGCGCTGTAGAAGTCTTCTTCATTATCTATATAATTCAAGTCTAGAAAAACTGACTGACGCGGTGAATATAGACGACTTCCCGCCTGTTGGCAAATCGCCCATAGTAAAGAAGACTTGCCAATTCCTTCTTCTCCTATCAAAGCAACACTGCTTCCGCTGTTAAGCACTTCAAACACCCGCCCAATTTCTCGCTCTCGGTTAAAAAACAACTGTAAATTTTCTATTCTGCCATGTTGGGGAATGAAGGGGTTGGGAATTGCCTTTTCTGCTCTCGGTTTTGGAACAAGAACTAAGTCTTTTTTTTTACATAAATAATTGGTTTAAGATGCTCTGGAATACCTTGTAATCGAATCTCTACACAGCCAAACTTATAAGCATCCTCAATGGAACGATTTGCAGCTAATGCTTTGTAAAAACCAACAGCAAAGGAAATCGCCGCTTGATCACCAATTGCGTCATTCATCCCAATCACAAACGGGATATGTTCGGTGATCGCCTTTGCCTGAATTTCAGAGTAGCAAGCATTTAGCACCACACAATTTACGTGCTGTGCAAACAGCTCAAACATTGCTGCTAAAGCATCAGGCTGCACAGGCTGAAATTTGCCCACTTCATTCTCAAAACAAAGCTCTCCTTGACTTGTACCATGTCCAGAAAAATGTATAATGTTTGGCTCAACATCAAATATAGCTTGGGTAATATCCCCAACACGAACTGACTCTCGCTGTTCCAACTGATATTTTTCTGGCACTTTGGCTATTCGCAATCTTTCTTTAATATCTCGTAACTCTTGCCCTAAACGTAACCGAGAATCATCACTCGGATCGGCTGCTAAAAACAAGATTTTTACAGAAATAGCACCGCTCATTTAGGCAATTATAAGAGTTCAGTTACTGAAGAATATAACACTATAATGACTGAGTTAGGCTTCTTGAGAGCATTTGCCAGTATCAAAAGTGCGATCGCTGTGCGCCATCGCACTCCAATACGGTTCGGATGAGCTCTTAAAGCTCTTGATACCTGTGGACGAGTGTTTGATACCTGTGGACGAGTGTTTGATACCTGTGGACGAGTGTTTGATACCTGTGGACGAGTGTTTGATATCTGTGGACGAGTGTTTGATATCTGTGGACGAGTGTTTGATATCTGTGGACGAGTGTTTGATATCTGTGGACGAGTGTTTGATATCTGTGGATGAGTGTTTAATACCTGTGGATGAGTGTTTGATACTCGCGGACGAGTGTTTAATACCTGTGGATGAGTGTTTGATACCTGTGAACGAGTGTTTGATACCTGTGAACGAGTGTTTGATACTCATCCACTCGCAATATGGTTCAGATAACCCCGCAGGCGATTGCGCTCCCGACGCAGTTTGCACGCTCTGCTTTGAATGGTGCTCACGCGGCGAGGGTGACAGCTCACCGTTAACCGAATCGTATTGGATCGCACTCAACATCTACACAAAAAATCTTCCTACAGAACAACCAAAACCAGGTAACAGCGGTGAACTCAATTCATCATTTGCAAGCAGTGTTACCATCAATCTTAAACTCGCATTTTCCCGGCGGTAAACTTCAACTTGTTGCAAACGCCAATCAGCAATCCAATATTCCTGCACACCGCGTGATGCGTAAAGCTTGAGTTTAGCTTCTCTATCGCGACGTTCATTTTCCACACCAGGAGACAATACCTCAACAACTAACTCTGGTGCGCCAGTCAGATGTCCCGCTTCATCTAACAAAACTGCTAAGCGTTCATTGCTAGCCCAAACCACATCTGGAATCACATTATCCGATTCCGAAAATAGAACCCCAGCAGTAATGCTTGCTTCTCCCAAACCACTAGACTCTGACCAAGAATCAAGTTCTCGAAAGATTTGACCACAAGCGCGTTGATGTTTCCAGTGAGGTACCCTAGTCATGAATAACTCACCATCAATTATCTCATAGCGCGTACCTTCGTTTTCAGGTAAGAAGTTTAAATCTGTCGTCGTCCAACGCACACCCTCAGTTGCTGTTCGATTCATAGCAGAACTCCTTTTTAGTCATTTCATCAATTGCTGAAACCAAACTTTGCATAAAGACAACCGTACTAAAATTAATGAATAACTTTTAAACTCATTCTAACTATGACACTTCTCCAAGCCAAAAACTTATCACTAGCAGACATTCACCGACTTTTCGACTTCCAAAGACAGTACGACAGTTCATTCACTCCTCTGTTATCCCTCGAACCCTTAACCGAACTTGAACAACAAGAACTCATTCAAATTCAGAAAGATTTTGACAATTACTTAATAGAAGGGAAAGTTTCCGAAGGACTCGTTAAAGTATTAACCATCTTTCCATTATTGCGACTCGCCGGATTTTATCGCTTTCCTATCAAAATCAGCCTGGAAGAAAAAATCGCAGACATTGACATCACAGATGAAGACACTAAAATTACAGGACGAATCGATATATTAGCTGTCAATAAAGCTCAACAGACAACAGCTAAAACATATTTCTGGATTTTGGTAATAGAATCTAAAAACAGTAGCATAGCAGTTTCTGAAGGTTTACCACAATTACTGACTTATACCCATGACAGTCTGAAACATCAAAAATCAGTTTGGGGGCTTATTTCCAATGGACAAGATTACCAATTCATTTATATCCTACAGGGTAATCACCCAACTTATCATTTAATGCCGAAGCTATATTTAATGGAACCAGAAAGTGCAACTCAATTACTACAAGTCCTCAAAGCCATTTGCAAACTGTAAAAACCCTCATCATACCGGAAAAAACTCTCCTCCTCTCTGGTGCGCCTCTCTTGTCTGTGCGGCTCATAAAAAAAGTTTCCGGAACCAACCCGAAAACCTCTTTCTCAAACTTCAATCACAAACAAAACCCTAATACTTAATCCTTGGATCAACATAAGCATTGATAACATCAATCACAATACTAGCAACAACCACAATCGCTGCAAAAAACACCAAAACCCCTTGCACCAAGGGATAATCCCGTGCATTAATCGCATCATATAACTTATTCGCCAATCCCGGCCAAGAAAATGTCACCTCAGTCAAAATCGCCCCACCTAACAAAGAAGCAAAAGTCAATCCCATAACAGTAATCACAGGAATCAGCGCATTCTTCAAAGCGTGAGAAAACAAAATCCTTCTTTCAGGAATCCCCCTTGCTCTAGCAGCTTCCACATAATCAGCCTTGAGAGTTTGCTTCAAATTCACTCGCACAATTCGCTCAAAAATACCACTCAACAAAACGCCCAAAGTCACACTAGGAAGCGCAAGATAATATAAAGCAGTAAAAAACTGACTCAAATTTCCACTCAACAAACTATCAACTGTATATAAACCAGTGATACCATTTGGAGCAGGCATAGTTGTCGGGAAGCGCGTTCCTAAAGGAAACCAACTTAACTGGACTGCAAAAATCAATTGCAAAACCATCCCAGCCCAAAACATGGGAAGCGAATACGTAATAATCCCAAATAATCGTCCTCCAACATCTAAAGCACTTCCAGGACGAGAAGCAGAAAGAACACCAATACCAATTCCAACTATAAGTGCGATCGCCATACTGCAAATCGCTAATTCCACAGTAGCAGGAAAATATTGCCCAATCACCTCCCAAACCGACTGTCCGCGACTCGCGATAGAAGTTCCCAAATCAAGACGCAGCAATTGTCCTAAGTACTTCAAATACTGTAACCATATTGGAAGATTCAAACCCAGTTTAGCTCGCAATGCTTCCTTAGCACTTTCCGGCGCACGTCCACCAATAATCGCATCTACTGGATCTCCCGGAGTTGCACGTAGCAGGAGAAACACAACCGTTGTGACAGTCAACAGCATCAATGGAGCTAAAAGTAAACGAGTGATAATGTAATATTGTAAAGCTTTGGATCTAGACATATTCTTTCTTTTCGCGCTCTTATTTGCGCCTTTGCGTCTACTCTGCGAGAACGGCTTCGCCGAATGCGTGAGACAAAATTATGCAAGAAATTTCAAGTCAACAGTCAAATAACTAACAACTAACGACTATTTCTTGATTGTTTTGTAAATCAGATTTTGAGTTGGATTAATCTGCACACCACTGACTCCCTTGCGAGCAAATACATAATCTTTGCTTTGCCATAAAGGAACATATGGAACATCAGTTGCTATTTGTGTTTGAATCGTTGCAAAAATGTTCTTACGTGCTTCCGGGTTTTGTTCCTGGCGTTGTTCTGCAATCAACTTATTCATGTTTTCGCTGTAGTAAAATGAACCCTGCGTTTGACTTCCTCCCTGTTCGCATCCCTTTGCGTCTGACCCTTTATCACAACCTAAAAATGGTTGAATGTAATTATCTGCATCTACAAAGTCTGGATACCAATCTAGCAAAGCAGTGGGATAAAAACTCCTAGGCATATCTTTAAAGAAGGTAGCACCGTCTACAACGTTGAGTTCAAATTGCAGCATACCATCCATGTATTTATCAGCATAAGCTTTTAGTAGTTGTGCTGCCAAACTCCGGGTTGGAGAACTAGAAGGATACCAAACTGGTAGCTTGACTGGATTTTCTTTGGAGAAACCAGCAGAAGTTAACAATTGTTTAGCTTTATCCACATTGCCATCGCCGTATTTATCTTTAAATAGTGGCTGGGAAACCTCAAGCGTTTTTGGTATCATGCTGTATAAGGGACTGCCTTGACCTAATACAACACGCTGAGTCATCAGTGGACGGTCAACCATTGAAGCTATGGCTTGTCGAACTTCTGGTATATCCAACGGTTTTTGATTCCGATTTAAAACTAAGTAACTAACTACACTACCTTGAACTGCAATTGCTTGCCAATCTTCTTTTTTAGCACTTTCTTGTAAACTGCGAATTTGATCTGGTTCTAAAGATAGGTAAGCAACATCAATTGCACCTGTGCGGAAGGAATTATACAAATTAGCTGAACTACTTAAAATTTGTAAATTAATACCTTTATTCGCTGGCTTTTCTCCCCAATATTTATCAAATACATCAAACTGCATAGAATCTGTGCCATACCGTGCTAATTTATATGGACCAGTACCAATAAAGATATTTGGCTTAAATTTATCTGCACCAATTTCATAAGCTTTGGGAGAAACTGGACAAAAAGCCGAAAACGCTAACACCGATGGCAACGCCGCAAAGGGTTTTTTCAGTTGTATGGTTAACTCATACTCACTCGTCGCTTTGACTGAAGCCACTACATCTGTTAATAAGAAAGAAGGTTTACCACCGTTTTTGATAAAGCGTTCCAGACTAAACGCCATTGCCTTGGCGTCAAAGGGAGTTCCATCATGAAATATCACTCCCTGACGTAGAGGGATTGTGTAAGTTAAACCATCTTGACTCACTTTGGGTAAAGCCGTGGCTAACTGAGGTTTAACTTCAGTGCTTCCTGGTTCATAAGTGTAAAGGCGATCGCTCATGTTGTACACTAACCCAAGCGATCGCAATTCATAAGCATCAGCTGGATCAAGGGTACGCGGATAAAGCGTCGTACCTATAGTAATGCGACCATTTCCTGTTAAGGCATTAACTGCATCAGATGATGTCGTGACTTGTTGGCTTCTCGAACAACTAACCGCCAAAAGTAAACACAAACAAAATAAGGAAAGGAGCTTAGTAATTTGACTCCACTGTCTCGCAGACAAGGAAAACCTAGTCATCATATGAGATATTTTTAAACTTAGTGGTCAGTCATTATACTATATGTTTGGCACAATGCCTGAAAAGAATTCAGAATTTAGGAACCCCTGGTGGTCAATAAGTTCAGAGTGCGTGCAAGTCAAGTTATTGACTTAAGAGCGCCCTACTGGCGGCGCACCACCTGCTACGAATGAAAGAAACACCTTTTTCCCTTCTTCTCTGTTCCCTGTTCCCTTCTTCTCTGTTCCCTGTTCCCTGTGTTTATTTAGTTAAACATATAAACAATTTATAAATTTGTTCTAAACTTACACTATACCAAGGCAAAGATTTGTTAAGCTTTTTCCGTAGCCTAAAAGGTGTATATTAGGGGTTTGTCTACGTATATCCCAATGCAAGAAAAAATACTTAGCTCAAAGGGAACCGACTGGCATCATTAACGCCAATCAAAAATAGTAGATTTCGAGTCGAATAGCGAGACTAAAAAGTGTGAAATATTTTTTTCTATCTGAAGGTTGGACAGTTGGCAGAGTATGGGCATCTGATGGACTTTGGCAGATGACCGCATGGCGACGCCAACCAGACATTCAGCGAATGAATATCTGTCTAGTAGAACAAAACGAAGTGTTATGGCTTTATCGGGTTGAAGATGTTGTTTTAACCGTGGAAGTAAAACCCGTAACACAAATACAAGTTAATAAATCCGGTCAGGCGATCGGTCAAGTTGTCCTCAAGCGGTTGATGAGTGCTGAACAAGTCATTGAACGCTTGGGAACAGCCTCGGCGAGATGTCAGCTGCAAGATATTCAATCTGTGGTTTAGGTGTAGGTTACACCAAATGAGGGAGATGGGGGGAATGAGGGCATTGCCCATTGCCCGTTGCCCATTGCCCATTGCCCATTGCCCATTGCCCATTACCCATTACCCATTACCCATTGCCCCTTGTCCCCTTTCTCATCCAAAGTTACGTGGCTTGATACACTGTCAAGCTACGTAAAGGCTTATGTTTACACGCTTGCAAACAGCTCCATCAAAAGTTACACTTTTTTAAACATTCTCATTTTTCGTTTGGCGATCGCTACTCTACGGGATGAAAACTCCCGAAGTCTGTCAGCATTGTCAAACTAACCACGCTGTCTGATTTATAAGACAGAGCTGTGGAAAAATAAAGGCTCTGGCAATAACAAAAACTGAAAAATTGCTTTGTAAACATAAATCATCGAGGAGGAGCGTAGTCGATGGGACTACCCTGGTACCGAGTACATACAGTTGTTCTGAATGACCCAGGACGGCTGATTTCTGTACATTTGATGCATACAGCCTTGGTGGCAGGCTGGGCTGGTTCAATGGCTTTATACGAACTAGCTATTTATGACCCCAGCGACGCAGTACTCAACCCGATGTGGCGTCAAGGTATGTTCGTGCTGCCTTTTTTGGCACGTTTGGGCGTCACCCAATCTTGGGGTGGTTGGAACGTTACTGGCGGTCCATCAACTGATCCTGGTTTTTGGTCATTTGAAGGCGTTGCGGCTGCTCACATCATTCTTTCCGGTTTGCTGTTCTTAGCTGCCGTTTGGCACTGGGTTTATTGGGATCTGGAGTTGTTCCAAGACTCCCGCACTGGTGAACCCGCCCTCGACCTGCCAAAAATGTTTGGCATTCACCTATTTTTGTCTGGTCTACTCTGCTTTGGTTTTGGTGCTTTCCACCTCACAGGATTATTTGGACCTGGAATGTGGGTTTCTGATGCCTACGGCTTAACAGGTCACATCCAACCAGTAGCACCAGAGTGGGGACCAGATGGCTTTAACCCGTTCAACCCTGGTGGTATCGCCGCTCACCACATTGCTGCTGGCATCGTAGGTATTATCGCTGGTTTATTCCACCTGGCAGTCAGACCCCCCGAAAGGCTCTACAAAGCTCTCAGGATGGGTAATATCGAAACTGTGCTGTCCAGCAGTATAGCTGCTGTCTTCTTCGCAGCGTTCGTTGTGGCTGGCACCATGTGGTACGGTAATGCTGCCACCCCAATCGAACTGTTTGGTCCTACCCGCTATCAATGGGATCAGGATTACTTCAAGCAAGAAATTGATCACCGCGTACAAGCAAGGCTTGCAGAAGGTGCAAGCCTTTCTGAAGCTTGGTCACAAATTCCGGAAAAACTTGCCTTCTACGATTACGTTGGCAATAGCCCTGCTAAAGGTGGTCTATTCCGTACAGGTCCCATGAATAAGGGTGATGGTATCGCCCAATCTTGGCAGGGTCACGCGGTCTTCAAAGATGCTGAAGGTCGTGAGTTGACCGTGCGTCGTCTTCCCAACTTCTTTGAAACCTTCCCAGTGATTTTGACCGACAAAGATGGTATTGTCCGTGCTGACATTCCTTTCCGTCGAGCAGAATCCAAGTATAGCTTTGAACAAACAGGTGTTACCGCTAGTTTCTACGGTGGCGACTTAGGCGGTCAAACCTTCACAGACCCAGTTGATGTGAAGAAATATGCCCGTAAGGCTCAAGGCGGTGAAATCTTTGAATTTGACAGGGAAACTTTAAACTCTGATGGTGTGTTCCGCACCAGTCCCAGAGGTTGGTTTACATTTGGACACGGTGTATTTGCGCTGTTGTTCTTCTTTGGTCACATCTGGCACGGTGCTCGGACTATCTACCGAGATGTCTTTGCTGGTATCGACCCAGAACTCGAAGAGCAGGTCGAATTTGGCGTGTTCCAGAAAGTGGGTGACTTAACCACTCGTAAGAAAGAAGCTGTGTAAAGTTTTGTAGCGAAAAGTTAAGAATGGTCTAATGAGCGGGACTAGTGACTGGTGAGGTGGAACACCGAAAGAATTCTTCCTTATCCTCAATCCCTAAGTCCAATTCCCACCGACCATTCTTTCCTGTAGCTTGGTACACTAGTAATGGTGGGTAAATAAGCAGGAACTAAAGCTATGGAAAGCGTTGCGTACATCCTAATTTTGACTTTGGCACTAGGAACTCTCTTCTTTGCGATCGCCTTCCGCGAACCTCCTCGCATTCAGAAGAAATAGAAGTCACCTCACCAAGTCCTGTTTAGGGATAAGGTGTAAAGTTGTAAGAACGAAGGGCGCAATGCATTGCGCCCTTCCAGTACAAATATAAAGTGAATGCAGCTATTCTTGATAATTCATTTTGATAATTAACTGTTAATAAATACAAAAGAGTAGATAATTTGTGATATGATGTAGGATCTGGAAGGTAATGTGTTCAGATCCACTTTTCTGCGCTAGTATGAAAAGGGATGTAGGTGTGGAATGCCTATTCGGCTCTTGCATATACATCGCTAGGAGGCAAAACCTTTACGGAGAAAAATAACCGGGTAACAATCAGCATGGTCAATCAGAAATTAACCGCTCCTGAAATTGGATTTACTCACGATGATTTCGCTGCTCTGCTAGACAAGTACGATTATCATTTTAGCCCAGGTGATATAGTACCAGGTACAGTATTCAGCATAGAGCCACGCGGCGCTCTGATTGACATAGGTGCGAAAACAGCAGCATATATACCTATACAAGAAATGTCTATTAACCGGGTGGATAGCCCGGAAGAAGTCTTACAATCTAACGAAACGCGGGAATTTTTCATCCTCACCGATGAAAACGAAGATGGTCAGCTCACGCTCTCTATTCGCCGTATTGAGTATATGCGGGCTTGGGAACGTGTACGACAGTTGCAAGCAGAAGACGCAACTGTCCGTTCTGGAGTTTTTGCCACCAATCGCGGTGGAGCTTTGGTTCGGATAGAAGGCTTGCGTGGTTTTATTCCCGGTTCCCATATCAGCACCCGTAAACCAAAAGAAGAGTTGGTTGGTGAAGAACTGCCATTGAAGTTCTTAGAGGTAGACGAAGAGCGTAACCGCCTTGTTTTATCTCACCGTCGTGCGCTAGTTGAGCGCAAGATGAACCGTTTAGAAGTTGGAGAGGTAGTGATTGGTACTGTACGTGGTATTAAGCCCTACGGTGCCTTTATTGATATTGGCGGTGTCAGCGGTCTACTCCATATCTCCGAAATTTCCCATGAACATATAGATACACCTCATAGTGTCTTTAATGTCAATGATGAAGTCAAAGTCATGATCATTGACTTGGATGCAGAACGTGGTCGTATTTCTTTGTCTACCAAACAACTGGAACCTGAACCAGGCGACATGATTAAGAATCGCGATTTGGTCTATGATAAGGCAGAGGAAATGGCTGCTAAGTATCGGGAACAGCTGCTAGCCAAACAGCAAAGTGCTGCTGCTGCGCCTGCCTCCCCTGCTGAAGCTGCCTCCCCTGCTGAAGTTGTGGCTGAAGAAATACCAGCAGCGGTTGAAGAGGAAATACCAGCAGCGGTTGAAGAGGAAATACCAGCAGCGGTTAAAGAGGAAATACCAGCAGCGGTTAAAGAGGAAATACCAGCAGCGGTTAAAGAGGAAATACCAGCAGCGGTTGAAGAGGAAATACCAGCAGCGGTTAAAGAGGAAATACCAGCAGCGGTTGAAGAGGAAATACCAGCAGCGGTTAAAGAGGAAATACCAGCAGCGGTTGAAGAGTAATGCATTTGCCGTTGTTGTTGCGTACAGCGGCTGTTCATGTAAAAGCTTTGGGATAAAGAGGGGGAACCCCTCTTTTTTTATAACTAATGCTTAACCACAGGCGAAGTTTGTCCCCAATTTCCAGTGAATACAAACGTCTCAAAGGACTTTCGCTGGCGTGAAGAAAACTGGCGCTGTCGGTATTGTTCGGGTAGTGCTTCGGGGTTACCGGGGTATCCAACAGCGATCGCTGCTACTGGCTCATATCCTTGGGGAATGTTGTACACCTCTTTTGCCTTAGGCACATCAAATCCTGCCATCTGGTGGATAAACAAACCTAAAGAAGTCGCTTGAATTGCGAGAAGACTAGCCGCCGCTCCAACATCGTGAAATGCATGGCGGTTTTCTACACCATTCTTTTCAAAATAAAGCTTTGCTACCGAAATCATTAAAACAGGAGCGTTTTTTGCCCATACTTGATTTCCTTCTGCCAGACAACTCAACAGACGGTTGAATTCCTCTGGATTGTCCTGAGTAGCAACGATAAAGTGCCAAGGCTGCTCATTAAATGAAGAAGCAGCCCAACGAGCAGCTTCCAGCAAACTGCAAAGTGTTTCTTTTTCAACAGGTTGACTTGAAAATGCCAGGGGACTCCAGCGCCGTTTCAGCAAGTCATGAATTGGAAATTGGGTATCAGCAGGTTTCTCCATAACAGTGCCTGGTATAGCGTTTTCTGACCAGAAAATGAGAACTTACACATTGACATATGCAAAGATTTTGACATATTGTTAACAAGTTTGCTTTATTAACAAAGGTTTGAGCAACCCTAACTTGCGTAAGCAAGCTCAACTTTACTCTGGTTTCATACAAGCTCAAATCCGATGAGGGCGTAAAATCCCTTACAACTAAATTTAGCTAAATTTCAAATTTTTAGGGATCTTTCAGGGTTTTGCCTCTACCGATTTGGAGCACGAAGACTCCACCATAGGTGAGATTCAACCAATATTGAACAGAAGAGAAGAGGCAAATGATCATTTTCGACCCTAGTACCTTAAGTGCTATTAGCCATACTCTCAATACTGCTTCTGTAATCAGCGTTAGCATTCAAAATCAATCGAGCTTGAGTCTGAGTCAAGATACTAAATCACAGCTAGCAAAATCACAGCTAGCAAATAGCTCAAGAAAGCTTTCACATCTGACAAGAACTATTACCCCTACTCTCATAGCCCAAGCCACCACCCCAACACCGAACTCAGATACGAGTAAATGCGGTTCTGGTCAACCACGCGATAAGTACACACAGCCGTTTGCTTGCAACAGCATTTGGAATATGCCAATTGGCTCGAACGCGAAATACGTTGATGCTTATATCGGCTCAAAGGGTGTTGGAGTTGACACAGACTGGTTTATCAGAACCCAGGAAAGCGATCGGGCTGTGGCAACTTATATGCCTGGCTCGTGGGGTCCAGGTCGCTGCACTGGTACTCAGCCGCAGCAGCAAGCGCAGTGGCATCCCGAAGCAGGTGAGTGGTTAAAGGTTCCTGACAGTCTTATCATTGAGGATGCAAGGCAAGGGTTTACTCCAAACAACTCCTCGGCGTTTCTGAAGCCGGATGGTAGAACACTGGTGTCTTTTAACGTGACCACCCGTTGTTGGCAGGGTGGTCCGCTTTACGGCGTTTGGTTTGGACAGCAAGACATTTACGGTGATGGTATTGACGGTGGACACGGCGGCTCAGGAATGTCGAGCATTGGTGGTAGCATTCGCAAAGGTGAGTTGTTGAACGACGAACCTATCCGTCACGCACTCAAGATTGTGCTTTGGGGCAAGTGGTTGCACTACAACTCTTCATCGTCAACTCCCGGTCGCCGCTGGCCAGCTCGTCTGGCTGATGCTAATGCCGCAAACCAATACCAGGGGTCCAATTCGGCGCTGGTCATGGGTTCCTTGCTAGCAATTCCACCTAATGTCACGGCACAGAGCTTGGGACTGACTTCCAAAGCAGGTAAGAAAATTTTCCAAGCGATGCAAGACTACGGTGCTTACGTCGTAGATGATGCGGGCTGGGACTACAATTACCTCTGCGTTGAGCGGAGTGCCGAGCAAGAGTATGAGGCTCTTAACGGACATCAAATTCACGGAGATACAGCGCTCCAAGAAGACTTCGCCAAAATTATTGCTGCTGTGAAGGTTGTAGACAACAACGAATCGAACAGCATTGGTGGAGGTGGTACACCACGCCAACCTTTGGCACCACCAATTGGAAATTAGAAGCGAGCAGTGCTGTTTTTAATTAAGTAGAACATAGGAGGCCATGCGTTGCGGTGAATCCAGCGCTACAGGAGGGTTTCCCTCTCCTAAGGGAGACGCTACGCGAACCGTAGGCGACGGGCGTTCCCGAAGGGAGCCAGTGCGAATGACGGCTTTCCCTCTCCTAAGGGAGACGCTACGCGTTGGCCCAAGCCTCCGCAGGACTTACCGTAGGCATCTGGCGTTGGGGTTTGCCCCGTTGTTCAAAGTTGATTCTCCGGGGCACAGCAATGCTGTGCCCTTACCATGTAGTTTGTAGCAATTTGATGTTAGTAGGACTTACGCAGAATCTGTCAGAAACCCGGTTTCTTTGTTCGTTTTTCGTTGCAAAACAGACGATTTTTGGTAGAAACCGGGTTTCTTTGCGTAAGTCCTGGTTAGATACGATAACCACACCTTCACGGACGGATACCACGAACATTACAAAGATTAAAACTACTTAACATTCCGTTACCATAGAAACATCAACAGAGGTGAAACAAAACCTCTGCAAGTTGAAATCAAAGGTGAACGGTATGAACGGGACTATTCGTGTTGGCAATCTCTTCGGGATTCCCTTCTATATCCATCCATCCTGGTTTTTAATCCTGTTCCTGGTAACTATAAGCTACAGCGGTGGACTAGCAGCGCAATTTCCCCAATTGGGTGGGGGATTAGCTTTGCTACTGGGATTGCTGACAGCGCTATTGTTATTTTCTTCGGTTGTCGCTCATGAATTAGGACATAGTTTTGTCGCTATTCGTCAAGGCATAGATGTAAAATCAATCACACTTTTCATATTTGGTGGCTTGGCAAGCCTAGAAAGAGAGTCAAAAACCCCAGCAGAAGCTTTTTGGGTTGCAGTTGCAGGTCCTTTAGTTAGCTTATTACTCTTCGGAATACTGACAGCTATCGGTTTTGTGGCTGCTCCAACAGGAGCATTGGCAGCAATTCTTGGTCTATTGGCTTCTATTAACTTGGCATTAGCTCTATTTAATCTCATTCCGGGTTTGCCTTTAGATGGCGGAAATATACTGAAAGCACTTGTTTGGAAAATCACAGGTAATCCATATAGAGGCGTGGTTTTTGCTAGTCGAGTTGGGCAAATCTTTGGTTGGATTGCCATAACCTCTGGTTTACTCCCACTACTGTTCTTTGGTAGCTTTACGAACTTCTGGAACTTGTTAGTCGGTTTCTTCTTACTGCAAAATGCTGGGAACGCAGCTCAGTTTGCCAAAGTGCAGGAACAACTCACAGGTTTAACAGCAGCCGATGCAGTGACGCTGGATAGCCCAATTGTATCTGCTCATCTCACCCTGAGAGAGTTTGCTGACGCCCGTATCTTGAATTGGCAAAACTGGAGTCGCTTTTTAGTAACTGATGAGAGTGGACAATTGGTAGGAGCGATATCTGTTCAAGATTTGCGAACCGTTCCCCCAGCAATGTGGTCAGAAACTCAAGTGCGAGAAGTCATGCGACCACTGGAACAAGTAGTCACTGTGCAATCTGACAAACCCTTGTTGGAAGTTGTGCAGCTTTTGGAACAACAAAAGTTATCTGCACTTCCCGTCATTCGTGACAATGGCGTACTTGTCGGACTTTTAGAAAAAGCTGCAATTCTCAACCTCCTTCAAAGGAGAGTGCAAACGAATCCTGCATAAGCATAATTGATATCTTCCACACCCTTAGCTTCACTCCATTCCGGTTGAGGATGAAGTACTCCCAGCGGATCTTGATAGACCTGTATTGAAAGTAAATTTTCAATACAGGTCTATTGTTCTTGCCATTTTGAGATTAGCTGTGACATACTCTAAAGTACGGTAATTCGATAAAATTAATGTATTTTGTCAACTCAAAAAGTTGGTGCGTTAACGGGTGTTGAACCTGCTTTCTGACCAATGAACCAGGAATGAACAATGCTAAAAGACGCTCAAGGACTTGAAGTCACAACAGACGCAAAAGAGACTATTGCAGCTATTAACCGTTTTATCGAACAAGCCCTCAGCTATGGCAAGGATGCTGAAGCTGTCATTTTCCAAGGAATTGCGGCAGATCCAACCTGTGCATTGATTCATGCTTATGCAGCTGCTCATTATCTGTCTCAAGAAAATGCCGTAGCTTGCTTCCAAGCCACACCTCATCTACAAGCAGCTCAACAGCATTTGCCAAAGGTCACAAAACGAGAGCGATTGTACATACAAGCAATTGCAGCTTGGGCAACAGGAGCAATTGACCGAGCGATCGCATTACACGAAGCTCTTGCTCAAGAGTTTCCCCGTGACCTTATCTCTATTCAGCAAGGACAGTATCACTACTTCTATTTGGGTGATAAAGAGAGATTACTCAAAATTGCTCAAAAAGTTTTAAAAGCTAATCGCGAAAATCACTATGTGTATGGGATGGTAGCGTTTGGTTTGGAACAGTGCCATCGGCTGATGGAGGCAGAAACAATGGCTCGCATGGCAACAACGATGAATCGTCATGACCCTTGGGCACATCATGCTATTGCTCATGTGATGGAAACTCAAGGACGAGTGGATGAGGGTATTGCTTGGATGGAGAGTCACGCTGACACTTGGGAGTTCTGCAACTCCATGTTGTATACACACAATTGGTGGCACATGGGACTGTACTACCTAGAACAAGGCGACGAAGAAAAGGTTTTGAGGCTATACGATACTCACGTATGGGGACGCGCTCAAAAGACATCTCCTAAAGACCAAGTGGGGGCGATCGCACTATTGTTACGGCTGGAATTGCATGAAGTGGATGTAGGCGAACGATGGCAGGAGTTGAGTGCTTATCTTTTTCCCCGCCTTCACGAACACGCGTTGCCCTTTCAAGACTTGCATTATGTCTACGCACTAGCAAAAGCAGAACGTACGGAATGGTTAACCCAAATGCAGTTTAGTATGCTAAGACATGCTGCGAGTGTCAACCCCTACTTAAATCAAAACTGGACTCTGGTAGCAATTCCGGCTGCTATAGGTATGATTGCTCACGCTAAAGGTGATTGGTCAACAGCGATCGCTGAACTGAAACCTGTCTTACCCCTATTGCACAAAATTGGTGGAAGCCATGCTCAGCGAGTTTTGTTTGAGCAAGTTTATCGAGATGCTCTGTTGCGAAGTGAAAAACAAAGTAGAGTTTATTGTACAATTGCTTGAAAATCTCGCGCTAATACCGTTTCACTTTAAGGTTGATACAAATGGGAATTGGGAATTGGGCATGGGGCATTGGGAACCCAGAACTGGTAACTAGGAACTCTTCATCGAGCATTGCCCATTGCCCGTTGCCCATTGCCCGTTGCCCATTGCCCGTTGCCCATTGGCGCTAAGAACCTTTGCGGGAAATTAAAAGAACTGTAAATTAGCATCGTATATCTCAGCCAGCACATTGTAATCTTCCAACTTCACTGCTGCAAAACGCTGGACTCCCACTCGTTGCATTGCGGCTTTTAGTTCTACATCTGGGTTAAGTAGAGCAAACTGAAGCTGCTCAATCAGGTATGCATCAAGATGCTGAGCAACTACCAAAGGCGGCATAGGACACGCCCCAAGTACTTCCACAACTTGTAGATACTCAGACAGTTCAGGAAAGTCGCACAGTTCCTGTTCTAAGACGACGCTGTCAATCGCTGCACAATCTACCAACCCATCTGCTACCCATCGAATTGAACGCTGGTGAGAACCTGATTGTATTGCTTTGCTAAAAAAGTTTTTGGGATGTCCGCCTTGAATGAGTCGGTAGCGCAGCAGATTGTAGCCACTGTTAGAGCCTGGATCATTGTAGCAGACTGTTTTCAGAGCCAAATCCTCAAAGCTTGCTAAGTTGCTCGCAGCATTCACAATCACATCTGAAAAGTAGATGGGACGGTTTTGATAGCGTGGTGCTTGCATCACAGGGGCAACCAACGCTTGTAGCTGATTTGGTACAACCTGGCAATATCGAATCAACGGTAATCCACAAATGAATGCTAGATCCAGTTGGTCTTTTATGAGTACGAAGTCTTCCAATGGATCGCATTTACCTGGGTGAAGCTGTGTTTCAACTCCCAATACACAACCCAAATAAGTCACAATGGTTTCGTAGAAATTAAACCAATTGGGAGCCAGGTAAGACACAGCCCGCAACTTGGTTAATCTAGTGACTTGCGACTCAAAGTATGCCATTCAGGTTCTTCAACGCTTTGATGAGTTGAAACTAACAGCAGCTTGCGATAAGTCCAATGAATACGCAAGAATATCAAAGTTAGTAAGGTCAGCAACCCGATAATCAAGACTGTTCCATATGCCTTGGTGTGCCACCAAAACCGTACAAGCATTGCTGTACTAAGTTGTACAGGCTTCCATAATCCGGAAGTTAGTTTTTTTGAATCATGGATGGTAACAACCAAAGACGTTGCTCTATTCACCATTGCCATTTTTATTACTCCTTGAATACATAACCATAGCTACTCAATTTCGTTATACAAATACGGTAAGTCGGTAGATTTAGTGTACTTTATAGGCAATATCTCATAGCTGGGTGAAAAAAGCAAGGTCTAATGCCAGTTGCTACAGGAAAATGCATGTATTTTGAAAACTTTTGGCGCTCGTCGCACTCGCGTTCACCTTGGCATACGCTCTGCGCTTACGCTCTTGCGAACGCGTTGGCGCAAGCCTCCGTAGAAGATACGGACAAGGAGACAAGGGGGAAAGAGTTAATCCCACATTCCGCACTTCGTTTTGTAATATGCTTGTCTTACGAAGTTTGGGCTAATGGTAGTTAAATAGCGATCGCCAAAAACCTAAAAAGTAGCAATGTTAATACTTAATACCATAAACGGTTTTTTGTAAGATTTGTTGAAGCATTCATGTATGACATTTTGAAGTGCAAAATGTGGGTTAATTGTCCATTAACTCTTTCTTCCCCAGCTCAAGAACTGCTCTCTTGGTTGATTGAGGACTATAACAGCGTTTTGACTACAGAAGATGTCACTCCAATTTGGGAATCTACGGTAGACGAGTTGGTGTCTTGTTCGGTTATCTCCTCTTTGACGACTCCACGCGCTGTAATTGAGCTAATAGCGCGGTTGATGCTTTCTGGCAAAATGACAACTAAACTGTTCTCTGGAGCAGTCTCCAAAGCTCTGTTGACCGCTTCTGTTTCATTCAGAATTACTTCATACTCGCAGTCGGGATTGACTTCCTTGATACCTTGAACAATAAAATCAGCAGCGCTACCTCGTGTCCGTCCTCTGGTGTCATCATCTTCTTTGACAATAATGTGATCAAAAATTTCCGCTGCTAGTTTGCCAAGCATGATAAAATCTTCGTCACGGCGATCGCCTGGTCCTCCAATGACCCCAATACGTTTACCAGAAGTCCAATTGCGGACAAAAGCGCCTAATGCTTGATAACTGGCTGGGTTATGAGCGTAGTCTACCAAAGCGTGGTAGTTCCCCAAATTAAATAAGTTCATCCGTCCCGGCGTTTGACTTACCGAAGCACGAAAGGTATTCAAGCCTGCACGAATCTGCTCTATTGAGACATTTTGCACAAACGCGGCTAAAGAAGCTGCTAAAGCGTTAGCTATCATAAACGGCGCACGTCCGCCCATTGTCAGGGGTATATTTTCTGCCCGTTCAATTCGGTGCGTCCAATCGCCTTTCAAAATTGACAGATAGCCATTTTCATAGACTGCTGCTACTCCTCCCTTCTGAATGTGATGTCGCACTAATTCCGAATCTAGATTCATGGTGAAGTAGGCAATATTCGCTTTTGTTTTTTCTGCCATAGCAGCGACTCGTGGGTCATCGGCGTTAAGGACTGCGTAGCCGTCAGGAAACACAGCTTCAGCAACGACACTCTTGAGATGTCCTAACTGTTCAATAGTATCAATATCGCCTATTCCTAGGTGGTCAGAGGCAACATTTAATATCACACCTACGTTAGCAGCTTCAAATGCCAGCCCAGACCGGAGAATACCCCCACGAGCAGTTTCCAATACTGCCACTTCCACAGTTGGATCTTGCAAAATGAGTTGGGCGCTTTGGGGACCTGTATTGTCTCCTGACTCCACTAAGTAATCTCCAATGTATGTCCCATCAGTTGTTGTATAACCTACGACTTTATTCGTTTGTTTGAAAATATGTGCCAATAGTCGGGTAGTAGTGGTTTTGCCGTTGGTACCCGTTACGGCAAGAATGGGTATATAGCTGACTTTATCAGCCGGAAACAACATATCCATCACTGCTCCTGCGACATTACGAGCAATACCCCGGCTAGGAGCAACATGCATTCGGAATCCAGGAGCAGCATTAACTTCTACAATGACACCATCCACTTCTCGCAAGGGACGGCTAATATCGGGTGTAACAATATCAATTCCTGCAATATCCAAACCGATAATTTTTACTATTCGTTGTGCCAGCCAAATATTTTCTGGATGGATTTCATCTGTACGGTCTACAGCAATGCCCCCTGTACTCAAGTTTGCCGTTGCTCGCAAATAGCAAATTTCACTCTTCGGTAATACGCTATTGAGGGTGAGACTTTGCTTTTCCATTAGATGGTAGCTGGTGCGGTCTAGTTCAATTTTGGTGAGGAGATTGTCATGTCCTTCACCACGGCTTGGATCTTTGTTAGTCTCCTCAATGAGTTCAAGGATGGTAGATTTGCCATCGCCTACTACATGAGCTGGCACACGTTCAGCAACTGCCACAACTTTGCCATCCACCACCAGTACCCTGTGATCACGTCCAGTGTAATACCGCTCTACAATAATTGATCGAGAAATCTGTCTAGCAGAATCGTATGCTGCTTCTGCTTCTTCCCTGGAACTGATATTGATGGAGATACCGCGTCCGTGATTGCCATCTAAAGGTTTGATGACAATAGGGTAGCCACCAACATATTCTATGGCTTCTTCTAAATCATCCAAGAAGTTGATGACTGTACCTCTTGGTACTGGGACTCCAGCATTGGCAAGAATGCGTTTGGTAGCTTCTTTATCGCAGGCAAGTTCCACTCCCAAAATGCCGGTGTTGTCTGTCATCGTCGCTTGTACCCGTTTTTGATTCACGCCGTAGCCCAGCTGAATCAAAAAGCGTGCACCAAGGTGCATCCAGGGAATGCTTCTTTTTTCTGCTTCTTTGATAAGTGTTTCCGTACTCGGTCCTAATGCTGCATCACGCCATAAGTCTTTCAGGTCTTGCAAATCTTGCTCTAATTCTGCCTTTGGATAGCGATCCCGATCAACAATACTTTGGCACAGCCGCACTGCTGCTCTGCCAGCGTAGCGTCCCGCTTCCTCGTTGAGATACTCGAACACTACCTGGTAAACTCCCGATGTTGATGTTTCTCGGGTTCGACCAAAGCCTACATCCATCCCAGCCAAATCTTGCAGTTCTAGGGCTACGTGTTCCACAACATGACCCATCATGGTGCCTTCGCGCACCCGTATTAAAAAACCACCACGACAGCCCGGTGAGCAATAATGACCTTCCAGACTGGGTAGAGCCTCAACTAATCCTTCATAGAAGCCGGGAATTTCGTTTGTGGGTGTCTCACCAAGGTTCTCTAAATCGAGACGCATGACAATCAGCTTGTGGCGTCGAATGCTCCAATAGTTGGGGCCGCGTAAGGTCTGGATCTTGAGGATTCTCATGGGAAATAGGTAGATGGAGATTCGGAACCAAAATTCTAGTTTCTTACTGGAATTGACTGCTTAACTGTTCATAGTAAACAGTTTTTTCTTCTTACATCGTAATTATTCTCGCTTTTTTTGCTGCAATCTGTGAAACGAGCAGTCAACTCAGTGTATTTAGCGTAACATTAGCTACTGTTTATCGTCAGCTGGAGACACGGTACACAGCAGGTAATACTGTACGCTGGTACAAGTGATAGCGATCACCGTGACTGAGAATGTGTAGCCGTAGATTATGAAGATTTAACGGTTCAGTTGCTCCTACATGTGGTTCGTTAGTGTGGGTTACCTCAGTTGGATCTATGATCGTAACACTACCTTTGCCTAAGACTTGTAGCCAACCATCCCGATCAAACATAGCACATGTATCCTCATCAATACCGATCCCCAGGCGATCTGGATGAGTTGCGATCGCGCTCATCAGACGCACCATGCGATTACGATTGTGGAAGTGTTGGTCTACGATCACCTCTGGGATCAATCCTAAACCAGTAGCCATATCCACTAAGGAGCGATTTGGCGATTCACCGCTACCACCACCTGCTATCATATGATGCCCCATCACAGCCGCCCCTGCACTCGTGCCAGCCAAAGTAAGTTGTCCAGCTCTAACTCGCTGTCGAATAATGTCCATTGCTGAGGTATCTGAAAGAACACCACAGAGGCGCAATTGGTCTCCGCCTGTCAAAAAGACTCCCGTACAGGCCTCTAGAGATGCTTGAATATAGGAGTCTTCACACTGATCCCGTTCTCGAATGTCTAAGATTTCGACTTTCTTAGCACCCATTTCTTCAAAAATACGAATATACCTACCACCTATGATGCTTGGTTCGCGCGAGGCAGAGGGGATAATTGTAATGTAGGCATTGCTTGCACCAGATCGACTAACAAATGTACGCAAAATTTCGCGTCCATGTACTTTGTCTTCTGCGCCTCCGATAACCAGAACGGCAGTTTTCGTTGCTTGGGGTGTCCTCATTTCCAGCGATTTGGCTTTTAATTGCGGCATTGTGTTTCTCCTGTCAACAACTTCAGGTGAATTAAAAAAGGTAGTTAGCCTGATTCTTTTTATGCTTCGCCTCTTATGGAGGACAGTGCTTCATGCACAAAATGCTTCAGTTTATGGAGTGTTCTTTGCCGTTCCTCGCTTGGGCTGCACCTTGTTTTTCACCCGAACACCCAATGGGGTATGTGTAGGGGCACAAGGCTTTGCGCCTGTACTGGTGTAAGGTAAGAGGGTGGTTGGAACACCTGTGTCGTATGAAGATTTGGTTTGAAGTCTGTTGAATTTGTTCATGAAGAAAAACAACCAGATTCTTTATTTAATCCTCTGCATTCATGTATCAGGGTTCCCTACCTCATACCACCTACACTCAAGAGTGGAGGGAGAAAAGCAGGTCTTGACACGCTTTGTTCTGAGGCTGGCTTTATGCATCCAAAGAAGTTGTTAACAAAGGTTCAGTTTAATAATTTAAATGTAGATGTGACAATATTTAAACATAAATTAAGTAATTAGAAAAACTTGTGTTGACACGGGAAATCTAATACTTCCGGTACTTTTAGATACGGTTGATGATGTTGATATGTCTGTGACACAACATCATTTTCAAATCATCCAATTTCAGATTAGTGTCCCCCAATACGAAATACTGTGCGCTTTGATATAGTTACGCTGTTTCCTGACTGCTTTACCTCTGTTCTCAATACTGGACTGATAGGTAAGGCTCTGGCAAAGCAGATTGCCCAAGTACATCTGATTAATCCACGGGACTTTACCACTGACAAGCACCGGAAAGTCGATGATGAACCTTATGGTGGTGGTGTAGGGATGCTGATGAAGCCAGAACCTATCTTTGCTGCTGTAGAGTCGCTGCCAATTTTACATCGACGAGAGGTTATTTTGATGAGTCCTCAAGGTCAAACGATGGATCAGCCGCTGTTACGAGAATTGGCGACGAATTATGACCAGTTGATAGTCATTTGTGGTCATTACGAAGGAGTGGATGAGCGGGTTCTGCATTTAGTGAACCGCGAGATATCTTTGGGCGATTTTATTCTCACTGGTGGAGAAATTCCAGCAATGGCATTAATGAATGGTGTCGTACGCCTTTTACCAGGAACAGTGGGTAAAGTCGAGTCCCTAACGGCAGAAAGTTTTGAGGAGGGGTTGTTGGACTATCCTCAGTATACCCGTCCTGCGGTGTTTCGTGGCTGGAAAGTTCCTGAAGTTCTACTTTCTGGTAATCATGCAGCAATTGCTAAGTGGCGCTATGAACAACAAATTACCAGAACACACTTGCGCCGCCCTGATTTACTCAAAAGTTGGGAGGAGAAACGGGGGGAGCAGGGGGAAAGGGAGAATAATCTTTGACTCTTGACTTGTGAGTACTAACTAATGACTAATGACTAATGACTAATGACTAATGACTAATGACTAATGACTAATGACTAATGACTAATGACTAATGACTAATGACTAATGACTAATGACCAAAAATGAATATTCGTATTGGTAACGGCTACGATATCCACCGCTTGGTGAGCGATCGCCCTCTGATTCTAGGCGGAGTCCATATACCCCATTCTCTGGGTTTACTGGGACACAGCGATGCTGATGTTCTGACACATGCGATAATGGATGCTATGCTGGGGGCGCTTTCTTTAGGAGATATTGGACATTATTTTCCTCCCTCAGATCCCCAATGGGCAGGAGCAGATAGTTTGGTATTGTTAAGTCAAGTCCATCAATTGGTTCGCCAACATGGTTGGCAAATAGGTAATGTTGATTCGGTGGTTGTGGCGGAACGCCCGAAGTTGAAACCTCATATTGAGAAGATGCGGGAAACAATAGCAAAAGTTTTAGAACTACAGCCAAATCAAGTTGGCGTCAAAGCGACTACCAATGAAAAACTTGGTCCCACCGGACGTGAAGAAGGTATTTGTGCGTACGCTGTTGTTTTGCTTGAGAAGTTGGAAGATTCTACTTCTTGAATGAATTTGAACAAGACTGGGGGTTCGGATAAGCAGGGAAAGCTCTTGATACTCGCCCACGAGTGTTTGAGACTCGACGACGAGTGTTTGATACTCGCTCACGAGTGTTTGAGACTCGACGATGAGTGTTTGATACTCGCTCACGAGTGTTTGATACTCGCCCACGAGTGTTTGATACTCGACGACGAGTGTTTGAGACTTGACGACGAGTGTTTGAGACTCGCTCACGAGTGTTTGAGACTCGCCCACGAGTGTTTGAGACTCGACGACGAGTGTTTGAGACTTGACGACGAGTGTTTGAGACTCGCTGACGAGTGTTTGAGACTCGACGATGAGTGTTTGATACTCATCCACTCGCAATATGGTTCGGTTAACGGTGAGCCGTCACCCTCACTCACTTGTTACCAAATCCCACAGCAAATTAATCTCATTTCCAACATATTTTAAATCTTGCTGCTGCTCAATCCATTGGGCAACAGCAGTGATTAAACTAGGAGTTTTTTTGCCTAAGTTGCCCAACGCATTGGCGGCGGTGTAACGGACACGTAAGTCCTCATCTATGAGCAACGCCAGCAGCCCTTGCAGCACCACATCTGAACTATTGCCTAAGTTGCCCAACGCATTGGCGGCGGTGTAACGGACACGTAAGTCCTCATCTATGAGCAACGCCAGCAGCCCTTGCAGCACCACATCTGAGCTATTGCCTAAATTGCCCAACACTTCGGCGGCGGTGTAACGGACACCTGAGGACTCATCTTTGAGCAACGCCAGCAGCCCTTGCACGACAATATCTGAGCCATTGCCTAACTTGCCCAACGCATCGGCGGCGATGTTACGGACACGTGAGGACTCATGTTTGAGCAACGCCAGCAGCCCTTGCAGAACCACATCTGAGCTATTGCCTAACTTGCCCAACGCATCGGCGGCGGTGTCACGGACACGTGAGGACTCATGTTTGAGCAACGCCAGCAGCCCTTGCAGCACCACATCTGAGCTATTGCCTAACTTGCCCAACGCATCGGCGGCGGTGTCACGGACACGTGAGGACTCATCTTTGAGTAGTGTCACTAGAGTGGTTATTGCCGCTTCTTTTTCCCCCAATGCTGCACGATATTCTTGTAATTGTATTTTATCTATATGTTCTGCTTTGTCTTTCAACAACTGCAAGGCTTGAGTTTCAAAAGCAGTTTCATTCAGACTGCAAAGTATTTGAAAAACCCGTGAGCGAATTTTGGAAATCACCTGTGGCGAGTCACTTGCTTCTAGTTCAATCAATGCCTGCAAAATTTGCTGTGGTAATTCATCATCTGCAACTTTCAAATCTCTCGGATTTTCTGCAAGACAACTGCCAGCAAATAATAAATCGCGGTGCAGCCATTTTTCATATTCGCTGTGCTGATTGAGAATTGCCCGAATCGTTTTGGCAGCTTGTTTGGGTTTTTGTTGTGCAACGAGCAGCAGCAAAACTTCTCGCCAATGAGGGTCATGAAGATGTTGTTTGATGTGTTGTAGCACAATACCAAAATCACCTTCATCGTACCACTGATAGATGATTTCTTGAGCGCAAAGATATTCCTGAAATGTTTTATGGACAAAGGCGTAGCAGTCTTGCCCTTGTTCATTGAGTAAACCTGTGCGATCTCTGATAAACTCTACAAAGCATCTTGCTTCTTTGTCAGCCTCCTGTAGTTCAATTTGTTTGAGCCTCTTGATGTCTGTACTTAATTGATGAATCAATTCATCTTTATCAATCAGCGTACCACCTTGTTTATCCCCTGTACCTCCTTGCGTATGAATCCAGTAAGCCAGTTTTTCTAGCAACCGTCGCAAGTCTTCCAGCCATAAATATTTAAATACCAAATGATTACTAAATTCTTTGTTTGCATCCCAAGACGTTAAAAGAGTTTCTACTGCTTTGTCATAAAGTTTATGGCGCTCTTTTGGCAGAAATGCTTGATAGCGATGAATCAGAGAAATAATCGTTAACAGCAGTGGATTTTGCGCCAGCAACTTAATTCTGTCATTATCAGCAAGTGCCTTTCTGAGGCTATCTTTACGTCTTTGTGCTTCTGCTAAATCTGAAACACGACTGTCATACCAACGATTGATAAACTCATCAATTTTGGCATCATCAAATGGTTGGAGTTGATAGTGAGGTAAATTCTGTGTCCGGAAAAAGTCGCGCCTATAACCTGCAGGACGAGAAGTAATAATGGCACGATTTAGAGAGAATTGCTCTAAGAAATTTTCAATACTATTAACAATCTCATATCACTTTGTTGAATCTGCAACTTCATCCAAGCCATCTAGTAGAATTAACCCTTGCCCAGCCTCTAGCCAATATTCAAAAAATCCTGGTGGTAGCTCTTGAAAAGATAAATTGTTATGAGTAAACTGGTTTATATATTCTAAGATATTGATATTTGAGTATCTCGATAAATCCCGGATTCTAATCAAAATTGGCAGGAAGTCTGTATCTGTTGCTAAACCCAGTTTTTGAGGTTGTTTCAGGGCAAACATCACAGCAAAATAACTCATCAAAGTCGTTTTACCTGAACCTGGTGCTCCTAGTAAAACTAACTTATGAGAAGTGCTTTCACTCAATAGCTGTTCTGCTGAAAACTTTCTCCCTGATGAGTTTTCTAATTGTACCAGTTGACGTTGCTCGCGAATTAATTCTTGCTGCTTGCTTAAGTCAATTGCTTCTGTAGTGAACGAGTTTCTGGCGGTATCAGTTATTTTAGTTATTAAAGTGATATCCGTTTCAGCATCTACTTTTCTTAAGGTGGGTTTGACTTCTTCCACCACATCTGGCATGACAAAAATATGAATTGCTTTTTCAGATTTTTCCACCTCCAGCCCTGCGACTGCAATCCCAGCAAATTTAACATCACCAAACCAGTGTGCCAGTTTCTTACAGTATTCTTCTTTGGCAACCTGAAAGCTTAAATCGGTGCTAGTTTTTTTCATACTGCACTATTAACCTGCTGTGGACTGTATTGTGGGTCATTTTGCAGAAATCTATTCTGTAGCAACCCTCACTGTATTGTAATAACCTAATTAGTTTTCTTAAATGCCTGTTGGTATTGCTCCATTCGTTTATTATCGATCAAATCTTTCTTTTCTTCTAAAAATTGGAGTGCTGTTGCGGCAAATTTAGTTTGACTCAAATCACAAAGAGTTTGAAAAACCTGATTTCTGATTTGCTCATCAGCTTGAGAATTCAGACTGACTTCTAACTCAACCAGCGCTTTCAAAATCTCTTGCGATGGACTATCGTTTCCAGTTTTTAAAAATTGTGGCTCTTCTGCCAAACAATTGCCTGCGAACAGTAAATTTTTGTAATACAGTTCTTTGTTATCTTTGTTATCTTTGTTGTAATTGAGAATCACTTGAAGTGCTTTAGCGATCGGCTTCTCTTTTAGCTCAACAATCAGCAGGAGTAAGACTTCTTGCCAGTGGGGGTTATAGAGATAATTTTCTAGATGCTTCTGCACCTCCTCGAAATCCATGTTGTCTTCATATACATATGCTATTCTCTGAGCACAAAGATATTCCTGAAATGTTTTATGAACAAAAGCATAACAGTTTTGTCCCTGTTCATTTAGTAAACCTACTCTATTGTTGATATGCTGAATCATTTTGTTTGCTTCTTCCTTAGCCTGGTACAGTTCAATACCCTTTAACTTTTTGATATCTTGGCTGAACTGTTCCATGAGTAATTCGCTGTCGATGAGCGTACTATCATCCTTATTTCCTGTACTTTCCTGGCTATGAACCCAGTATGCAAGCATTTCCATCAACGGTTTCAAATCTTCAGATTTTACATACAGCAACTTGGCAATTGGAGAAGATTGTTGAGAGTCACCGAATTTAGATTGTTCCCAATTCACCAGTAGCGTCTCTACCGCCTTTTTATAAAGATTATGACGCCGTTGTGGTAGACGAAACCCTTCATAGCGATGGAGTAAAGCAATAATTGTCAGTAGGAACGGGTTTCTTGCTAGTACAGCACGGCGTAAATAGGGCAACCATTTAAAATCCCTAAAAAGCTCATTCCATAATACTTTTGACTTTTGACTTTTGAATGAGTGACTTCCGCCTTGCGGTACTAGTAACTTAATGCGTTCTTTATCTTGCAATATCGTTATCAGATTTTTCTTCTGTGTTTCAGATTCCTGAGAGTCAGGAAAACGTATTTTATTTGCATACCACTTATCAAGAAACAGATGAATTTTAGGATCGTCAAAGAGTTGGATATAATAATGAGGAAAATCTTTAGTTTGAAAGTAACCCCGCTCATATCCTGCAGGGCGAGATGTAATAATAACTTTGTTATCTGCGTAAGACTTCTGCTGAAATAAAGTATAAATGTGTTGAATAATTTCTCTTCGCTTATTATAATCAGCAATTTCGTCTAAACCATCAAGTAAGATGACTACTCTCCCTCGCTTCAACCAGTAATCAAAAAATCCATTGGGAATGTTTATAGAATATTTAGGTGCAATTGAATTATGTAAGTGTTCAAAAAGATAGTTTTCTGACTGTTTTCCTAATTCTCTAATCTGAATTAAGATTGGTAACCACTCTATTTCTGCGGAGAGTCCTAATTCTTGGAATTGACGCTTGGCGATTTTGAGAGCAAAGTACTGCATCAACGTACTTTTACCAGAACCAGGTTCACCCAATAATACTAATTTGTCAAAATATTTCTCAGATGAACTTTGAGCCAATAGCTTTTTTGCTGAAAATTTAGAGTTTTGTCTATGATGAGCCTCCTCTTGTATATCCGGCATCACAAAAATATTTTCTAATTCTTCAATTCTATCTTGCTCCGTCGCTGGGACATCAATCCCGATTAAACGGAGTTTTTCCAAGTGTGAAATAAGTTTTTTTAAGTAATTTTCTTTAACATTCTTATACTCTATTGAGTACAAAGGAGTCTCTTGAAAATAAGTATCAGCAAATACACTGATCCAACGTTCAAGCTTATCCTCATTTAGTTCAATTTTTAATTGCCCTGCAACTCTCTTAAATGCCTCAATTAAGTTAGGTATATCCGGCGCGCCTCTTTGGATAGAACCTATGAGCGGCATTATTTAGTTACCACTGATAATAACTAACTCATAACTACTAACCAATAACTCCTAACTATTCCTCATTAAGGATTTTAGGAACTTTGAAAAAGTCACCTTCTTGTTCAGGCGCACTCTGAAGAATGTCTTCTCGGTTAGGATATGGTTGTAAATCGTCTGGTCGTGTCACATTCTTGACATCAATCGCTCGTAATGTTGGTGCCACATTATTAACATCTAATTCACTCAGTTGTTCAAAATAGTCAAGAATATTTCCCAACTGAGTTGTGAATTTCTCTTCTTCTTCGGGCGTCAACTCTAAACGCGCAAGATGAGCTACTTTACGAACTTGTTCACGGTCAATCATGGTTAGTTCTTAGTCATTAGTCCTTAGTACATGACAAATGACTAAGGACAAGTCAATTAAAAGAATACGTCAATTTGAGAACGTCCAGTGGTTTTTAACCAGTTTTGAGCTTCGATGTAGTTATTGGGAGCTAGACGAATCGCTCTCATCCAGTAATCAGCAGCTTTGTCAAACAGTGCTTCTCCTCCATCTTCGTCTCCTGCTTCTTTCGCCTTTTCCCCTTGATAATGGTAGATGACCGCGATGTTGTTTAATGCTTGGGGTAGGCGTGGATTACATTCCAGTGCTTGATGATACAATTCTAGAGATTTTTCGTGTTCTCCGTTGCTGGCATAGATAAGACCCATGTTATACAAAATGTAGCTGCGATCGTTGGTGTCTTCCTCTAGTGTCAAAGCTTCTTTGTAGTTTTCCAAGGCTTCGGCGTATTCTCCTTCCGACTGCGCCGACATTCCATCTCGGTAATAAACAAAAGCTTCTTTAGCTTTTTTATTAGTTGGCAGAATCTTCAGAATCAGATCTGCCATGACTGTAAAGCTTTTGTCAACAAAGTTATCGTTTTTCTGGGTTCTTGGCATAACGGCTTATGTGATAGGTTTGCCCCAATCATGACAATGACTAGGTACGTGAAGTACCCACCATCAAATCGGAGTACCGATTATGATGGGGGCTTCGCGTCTCATTCGCTGTCGCCTCGTTGTGTTGCCACAATTTGGTCTTACACAGCGTCTCTGGTATCTCTACCTTTATCCCCACTGTGGAGGAACCCGCGCAGCCGCCCTGCTTCCCAAGGCAGTTATTGATTTTTGTTTCGAGGCTCATCATGATATCTTGGTGGATCAGCGGACTCGCCTATTTCCCGAGCTTTGAACTTCCTGTGGCAAGCATCCTTTCTGCTATTTCGTGTCGCCTGACGCCACTTCTCTCAACGGAGGGAACCTCCGCACGAGAGTGGCTCGTCTGTATACATCACAATCGGGTGGGTCAACGACCGATAATATAGTACAACGTTTACTCGTTCCATTCCTTAAAGAATTGATGATTCCTCATACACCTTTCCCCTCTTTTTGCTGCGCAAAAAAAAACGGTCAAAGGTGTAATCGTCACCACCCGCCTTATATCCCGCCACTAAACGGAGTACCGTTATAGTGGGGGACGAGGGCGCGAACTAGTTAATGAGCGCTTGGGCGCTCACTAAAAGCTAATGTAACTGATAAGTACGCTAATTAAGAGTTACAAAGGCTTAATACAATCTGGAGTATTATGCTTGGCGCTGTTAACCACTTTGCTCACTGGGTAAGCAGTCATCGCCTCAGATGGGTAGGGGTGCAACAGTTGCTGTAACACCTCAGATGTTTGTACTTCTGGATTTAACCACACATCGTAATCCTGTTCTTGAAGAATAACTGGCATACGCTCATGAACTGGTTGCACTAATTCGTTTGCCTCTGTGGTCAAAATTGTACACGAGGCGATTTCCTCATCTTCTCCTATCACAGAGGCTGCGCCAACGGGCGATGGCGCAGAGCGCCCGCTTTGCGATCGCCATTGCTCCCACAATCCTGCAAAGCCAAAGGGCTTTCCTTCTTGGAGACGAAAATAATACGGCTGTTTTTTCTCTGCTTGGAGCTGCCACTCGTAAAATCCATCTGCTACTATCAAACACCGACGGTACTTGAATGCTGAGCGGAAAGCTGGTTTTTCTGCTACCGTTTCTGCCCTAGCGTTAATCAGCTTCGCCCCATTCGGTGCCTCTTTTGACCAAGAGGGAATTAACCCCCAACGTAACTGGCGAAATTCACGCTTCTTGCTTTGTTGATTATACAAGACTGCCCCGACCATTTGCGTAGGAGCAATGTTATATTGCGGCTTTAACTCGGGAACTTTTTCTACATGAAAGGTTTGATATAACGCTTCTGCTGTTTGGATTAAAGTAAATCTTCCACACATATTTTTCCCTGAACACAGTTAAAATTAACATTCAAATAGTGCAACAAATATTACTTTTATTTTTTATTTTTTCAGAGAATTCTGTATTGTACTAAAATGCTATATATCAATGAATTTTATCATATATATTTGTCTTTTTCGATAAGATGCTGTATTTTTACTGCATGATTAATTAACCATTTCATCTCAATCTTTTTTGGCATGGAAACCCTGCGTTTGTATGATTTTTTACTCTCAGGCAATGGCTATAAGATTCGTCTTTTATTGACGCAAATTGGTATGCCATTTGAAAGAGTAGAGGTTGATATCACTAAAGGTGAGTCTCGAACGCCAGAATTTTTAAGTAAAAATTCAAACGGTAAAATTCCCGTTTTGGAAGTTGAAACAGGGAAATATTTAGCAGAATCAAATGCCATTATGATCTACCTGAGTGAAGGGACAGAATTTTTACCATATGACCGCTTTTTACGAGCGCAAGTACTGCAATGGTTATTCTTCGAACAGTACAGCCATGAGCCTTATATCGCTACACCGAGATATTGGATTTCTGTTCTAGGTAAAGCTCAGGAATACCATGAAGCTATAGAGCAAAAACGTGAACCTGGTTACGCAGCTCTTAGAGTTATGGAAAAACACTTATCTAACTGTGCTTTTTTCGTAGGTGAGCGTTATACTATTGCGGATATTGGCTTGTTTGCTTACACTCATGTCGCTGATGAAGGTGGATTTGATTTGACACGATTTCCTGCTATCCAAGCCTGGATAGAAAGAGTCAAAGCACAGCCTGGGTATATCAGAATTACGGAAGAATTAAAGCCTTAGTAAGGCTTTTAACAAAATTGAAGAAGAATTCTGACTTCTGACTTGCTGAATTCTTCTTCAATTTTAGATAGTTTAATCTGTGTTAATTTCAATCAGCTTTTGCCGAGAAGATAAACCAGATTTAATTTTGATATACGATTTTGGTACATCAAATTTTTCCGCTAGTAGTTTAATTAACTCTTCATTAGCCTTGCCATCTACAGGAGGAGATTTTAAATGCACAGAAAGACTGCCATCAGCATCTTCCTCAATCTTTTGAATTTTTGAATTAGGTTTAACTTTAATTTTTTTTTGCATAACCTTTACCATGTAATAGATGTAACCACAACCAACCTAATACATAATAAGGAAAATCCCACCAAGAAAAAGTACTACCAATTAACCGGACATGATATTATCCCTTGCACCAAAGCTTTTTGGGTTTCAATTTGCTCAATCTCAAATCTCGTCAAGGGTATCTTCTGCTACCAGCTCCCACCACACCAATTTTGTGGCGATAGGATAGTTCGGCACCGAACCAGCCAGAAGCACTAGTCAGCGTACCAACAATGAGTGAGAGTAGGAGTCCCCAAGGTAATATTGCTGACTCAGGGTTGCCCAGACGCAGGATGAAGTTAACGGTTGTCAAGACTAGGATAGCCACGTTAAGAGTCAGATGAATCCAGCCAGCGGAACGCTTGCGAACTCGTTCAATTTGTAAAAAGTCGCTTATACCGATTAGCGCTGCTACTACGCCTCCAAGCAATCCGAGTCCGATTAACCACAGCGAAGCCCTTGCCCAAAAGAAATCACGAGTTAACCAGTAACCGAAGTCGCTACCCAAGGCGGCGGCTAAAAAGGCAATGGGAAAGATGACACTCAGGGGGTGTAAAGGATGCCCTGCGATCGCAACTGTGCTAGGTACACCAGTATCGTGATACTCTTTATCATCACTTTCAATAACTGGTGGGAGATTTGGGAACGGTGTCGAAGTTCTCTCTGTAGTTTCCATAATTTTTAGTATCCTAATTTTATGCGGAGGGAATTTGCTCCACGTAAGCTTCAGCTTGCAGTGTCAGTTTGTCTGTTTCCACTTCGAGTTGTTTAACTCGTAGGGTCATTCCTTCTAAATCAAAGTTACTGAGATTCAAAATTTCACTCGTTGCATTTATTAGAGCTTGCTCGCCTAGTCCCGGATTATCGGGCATTATAACTTTATCTCCTTTTTGAACATCCTTGCGTCAACAGGGTAAGCGCATCTCAAATGGGATTGACAAAACATACACTTAATGAATTAACGATCAAATAAGGATTTAGGGTTCGATTGATTTCTACGGGCTAATAGCGATGCCTCCGGCAAGCCGCAAAGCGTCTACGCCTAAGTGCTTATCAAGAAACGGGGCTTAATGCGATTCTTTGACTCTTTCTTGAGATTTTTGCGTTCTTATTGACAAGATGCGCTTGCCCTGCTTGCGTCAATCTAGAAAATTGGTATAAGAAATTTATCTATAGGAATCCGGTTTGATTTCTGAACTAACTCGTAGGGGGAGGGAACAGGGAACTCTTAACAGGGAAGAAGGAATAAAGGTGCACTGAGTTTTTTTCAAAAATCAAATAGGAATCCTATATCTGGCGATGGAGCATAGTATAGAGTGAATGTCTATCTAAAAGTAGAAATTGAAAAAGATGAAGTTTGATTTTCCTTTTTCTATCCAGAGTTTCTAAGCGATCGGTCAAAAGAAGGATGGAACCATCTTGATAGCTGTGCCACTTTGAGATTGGAAATAAGATGAAATAAATCTTCCAGAGGGGAGCCAGGAAATGGTTGCAACACTAGATGATACAAAACGTTCTGCTATTGCTATAAAGCTGGCAGATTTGAAAGCACTTCAACAATTGCTGATTGAAAATGAGCAGCAGTTGATTAAAGAAGTCAGCGACCAAGAAATCGCCGATCGCCTCCGGAATATGCTCAATGATGACCAGAAAAATCAAGGTGTTCTGGAAACTGTTATTGGTCAGTATGGCATCCAAGCCAAGCCAGAAAAAACCGTTTCAGAAATGATTGAAAAGGTTCGTAAATTGCAGCAAGGCTCTGAACTGAGCTTATATGAAAAAGTCTTTCACCATGAATTGCTGAAGCACCAGCAAGTTATGACTGGCTTGACCATTCATAAAGCAGCACAAAAAGTTGGTGCTGACGTCATGCTGGCGATCGGACCTCTCAACACCGTTAACTTTGAGAATCGCGCTCATCAAGAGCAACTCAAGGGTATTCTGGAAGTTCTGGGTGTCCGCGAACTGACTGGACAAGATGCTGACCAAGGTATTTGGGCACGTGTTCAAGATGCTATGGCTGCATTAAGCGGCGTTTTCGGTAGCGCTGTTACCCAAAACACTGACAAAAAAGATCTGAATATCCAGGATGTTATCCGTTTGGATCACAACAAGGTCAACACCCTGTTTACCGAACTTCTCGCAAGCCAAGATCCACAAAAGATTCAAGAGTACTTTGGTCAAATCTACAAGGATCTGAGTGCTCATGCTGAAGCTGAAGAGCAAGTCGTCTACCCCAGAGTCCGTCCTTTCTACGGTCAAAACGATACTCAAGAACTGTATGACGAGCAAGGTGAAATCAAGCAGTTGTTAGAGGAAATTAAGGGTCTCAACCCCTCTAACATGGAGCAATTCAAAGGTAAAGTGAAACAGCTTATGGACGTTGTTGGCGACCATGTTCGTCAAGAAGAAAGCGCAATGTTCGCTGCTATTCGCAACAACTTGAGCACCGAGCAAAGTGAGCAATTGGCTACTGAATTCAAAGCTGCTAAGACCGAGATCCAAAAGAAATTGGGCGTAGTCGGCGCTAAGTAGTCTATAGAAGTACTAGACGCAAATTTTTACGACTTTTGCGTCTAGTGATTAGTCTCGCTAAAGTATCAACTCCCAGCACTCTTGTACTGGGAGTTTTTATTTAGATATTTCAGTTTAACAATTTTGGTGCCAATATTTGTAAGCTGTGTAAGCCATCGTAACAACTCCAGTAATAATGGCAGATTCATCTACGTCAAAGAGGGGATGGTGTAATGGGTAATTAATGAGCCTATCTTTAAAGCCGACGCCTAAGCGAAACATACTACCAGGAGCGTGTTCTAAATAAACAGAAAAATCTTCAGCACTAAGAGAAGGTTCGGGTAACACTTGAACGCGATCGCTACCCCATGCTTCTTCTGCTGCTGATTGCATCAACTGCGTGAGGAAATAATCATTTTGCACGCTAGGTACGCCTTGGCGATAATTCACCTGATATTTTGCACCGTAGGAATAACAAATATTAGCGACAATTTTTTCAATCCAATTTGGGAGATTGGCACGGGTTTCAGGATGAAGAGAACGCACAGTTCCCAACAACTGGACTTTATCAGCAATCACATTCGGCGCTCTGCCACCGTTAATCTGTCCTATGCTCAATACTACGGGACGTAAAGGATTTTGTGTCCTGCTGATTGCTTGTTGCAGAGTGGTTATGACTTGCGAAGCAATCCAGATAGCATCTACCGCCTCATGAGGACGAGCACCATGTCCTGATTCACCGATAATGATAATCTCTAATTCATCAGTAGCAGCTGTCAATGCGCCGTAACGTACACCTATGGAGCCTGCGGGTATGGAGGGGAAAACATGAACACCAAGTATATTTGAAACCTTGTCCATTGCGCCATCGTTTACCATCCAACTAGCGCCTTGGGCGATTTCCTCTGCTGGCTGAAATAAAAATCGTACTCGGCCCGGTAACTCCTCTGCCATTTGAGACAGTACCATTGCTGTTCCTAAGCCGACGGTCGTGTGGACATCATGACCACAAGCATGCATGATACCTTGTGAGCGAGAAGCGAACTCTAAACCAGTACGTTCTATAATTGGCAACGCATCCAGATCAGTGCGAATTGCCAATAAACGCTCCGAATTGCCAGTTCCTTGCAGTTCTCCAATGACGCCAGTTTTACCTACTCCCTCTTGCACGTGAAGACCATTAGAAGATAAAACACCAGAAACAAAAGCAGATGTTTGGTATTCTTGACCACTGAGTTCTGGGTGAGAGTGGATGTGACGGCGAATCTCAATTAAACGGGGTGCCAGTTTTGTGGCTAAGTCTTTAATACGAGTGAGCATTGGTGAATTAAGTTACATACTGTTTTGTCGTTTTTTTCATGATAAAGAACTGTTAACCAACTAGATTGAAAATTGGGAATTGGGAACTGGGCAATGGGAATTGGGAATTGGGAACTAGGAACTGTGAATTGAGCATTGCCCCTTGTCCCTTGTCCCTTGCCCATTGCCCAAAATTCAAACAGGTTAATTCTTTTTTTGAATTTTGAATGAGCGAATTTTGAATTAAGCGGAGGGGTGTCCCCTCCTACTGTCCGTAACAGGTTGTACCAGGAACCTTCTCAGTTTTGAACTTATTACATTCAAATTGAGTTGGACGCTGTAGGGACCACCCATAAGATTTGTCAGAAGTGACAACGCCTGTAGGCATTGTAGTCAGCCGGAAATTTGCGCCTCGAAAGTTTGTGTACAGCAATTTAGCTCCTGTGATATTAGCAGCTTCCAAATTGGCACCTATGAACCCAGCAGAAGTCAAATTAGCATTTTCCAAAGATGCTGATTTAAGATTCGTACCTGTTAAGGAAGCACCCGAGAGATTCGCGGAAGTTAATACTGCAGTTTCTAGATTTGCACCTGTAAGATCAGCATTTGTGAGGTTTGCTTGAGATAAATTGGTAGCTTTCAAGTTTGCATCTCGTAAATTGACTCTACTTAAATTAGCTTGAGATAGATCAGCACCACTTAGATCACAACGAGGACAATTATTTGTTGTCTTCAAGAGTTCTAAGTCTTGCTCATTGAGTGCGAAGGCTTGTGCTGTCAACCCAAAAAAAGTGAATAGAACCGTAGTCGTAACAATCTTAATGTTCATATTTTTACAGATAAACTCAAGTTAGAGAATTTGGGCAAAGATGTAATGCTATACTTACATATAAGATTAGATCAACACATGACAAGAATAAAGAACTAATAAAGAAGTTGTTAAGTTTACGTAAATTCTTATAAAAAGACTGTTCAAAAGTGAACATAGTTAATAGAATAAAGATGTCATTCAGACATATACAGAAACTCTATAGCCTACGACTTATTTGTTCCCTCCCCCAGCCAGATATAAAAGCGGCTGGGGGAAATTATTTTTAGCCTACATTCCCCAGATGCGATACGCCTTTATGCGTCTGCTGCTCCACGCAATCGCGCAAAGCGCAGTGCGCTTGGGGAAAAGCTTTTCGGTTGACATACTCACCGACCTGAAGGTGCGGTGATTCTTGACGCTTCGTTGACAGATGCTACCGGAGTAGTCTTATCCCGTCTCTGCGTCCATTTAGAGTCGTGGCAATGCCCTATCCCGACTTTATTTATGTTTTTGGCTGCATTTTCGTCTCGGTCGTGTTCCGTGCCGCAATTAAGGCAACGAATCAACCGAATCAATAAATCAAGCTTGCCCCATTTGTAGCCGCACTCTGAGCAGACTTGACTGGTTGGTTCCCATCTACTAATAACGCAAAAATCCCTACCTAGCTTAGTTGACTTAGCTTCGCACTGTGTCCTAAAATCTCTCCACCCTTGAAAACTGATTGACGACGCATTAATCGACACAAAACGCGCAACCCTCCCCCTTCGGGTATGCCTTCTCCTGACGGAGACACTGCGTGAACGGCACGCCAAGGGCGAACGCCAGTTCCCTACGGTAAGTCCTGCGGACAGGCTGCGCCAACGCGTAGCGTCTCCCTTAGGAGAGGGAAACCCTCATCAAGGACTGGACTCACCAAATCAAGCAGGATTTTTCGTAATTCTTACATACCAGCCAACCTCCAGACGAAAAAAGTTTTCGGTATGGCAGTTATGTATAATTATTAAAGTAACTTAACACTTCTACATAATCTGAAACTGATATTGCCTAAAGCACAACAATACAGCAACTTGCAACTGGATAAAACACAGTCAGGGAATTATGGAGGAGGTTCGTATCTTGCCACTGTGCTTAACTGAGTTGAAAAGCACTGTAACTACTGATGGAGTGGTTCTGTGAACTGTTAGTGTATCTCATTACGAGCTTATTTTTGTGAATTTTCACCAAAAAAACCAAAACGAAGTATAACCGTGATTCAACAATTAGAAAAATCAACTAGTCATCAACTGAAATTTTCCAATGCATCTACCACAGGACTCGTCATTGCTATTGTGATTATTGCAACTTGGGTAACCAGCTTGATTTTATTAATTTCTGTGGATATCTCTAACTTTAATATCTTAACTTTATTACTTGCCGTACTTTGGCAGACATTTCTCTACACGGGATTATTTATTACGACTCATGATGCTATGCATGGGGCAGTCTTTTCTGCAAACAGTAAAATTAATCATTTTCTTGGTTCACTATGTTTAACACTATATGGCTTTTTACCTTATGAAAAACTATTAAAAAAACATTGGATGCATCATCATAATCCTGCTAGTGAAAAAGACCCCGATTTTCACGACGGCAAACATAAAAATTTCCTTGCTTGGTATTTTTATTTTATGAAAAATTACTCGACCTGGGGGCAAATGATCATCATAACAATTATCTATAACTCAGCCCATTTTATACTCCATATACCCCGAACAAATCTCACTTTATTTTGGGCAATACCTGCACTTATCAGTTCAATACAGTTATTTTATTTCGGCACATTCTTGCCCCATCGTGAGCCAAAAAGCGGTTACAGTGAACCTCACCGCGCCCAAACTATCCCATGTCCTGTTTGGTGGTCATTTCTCACCTGCTATCATTTTGGTTATCACGAAGAACATCACGAGTCTCCTCATATTCCTTGGTGGCAATTACCAGAGATTCATATGTTGAAGCGGTCAACAACTAACGATAACTAATGTATCAAATATGTGATTGACAGGATATTACGGACTTGCGTCCTAATACATAATAGTGTTGGCAATACACTCATGATGAACAGTGGATACTTTTCCAAAAAATGTTGGTAAAGCACCCACTTTTATAAGTTTCCACTGTTTGTCAAATGCTTACAGACTTATCGTTATAAACATTTTTTCATACAACTGCACTGCTGAGTTGCTTTGCTGTTTCAAAGAAGAAAGCGACATTCTCTTCTGGGGTTTGTGGAAGAACACCATGACCGAGATTGAGAATATGTCCCCAGTGACCAGCTTTGTGAACTGTGTCGAAAATGCGATCGCGGATAAATTCTTTAGATCCGAACAGGACACCTGGGTCAAGATTTCCCTGCACTTTGACGTGCTTGCCTAATCTTGCTCGTGCGTCTGCCATATCTACTGTCCAGTCTACAGTGATCACATCTGCACCCGATAGTGCCATCCTCTCAAGCAAACCTGCACTACCACTCACCAGTAGAATGAGGGGCGTATCAGGATGAGTTTCCTTCACTTGCTGGAAAACCCTCTGCTGATAGGGAAGTGCGAAGGTTTCATAATCTTGAGGACTCAACTGTCCTGCCCAAGAATCAAACATTTGCACAACTTGTGCACCACAGTCAATTTGATAGCGGACATAGGTGGCGATCGCATCTGCTAATTTTGTGAGCAACTGATGCAGCAGCGTCGGGTTGGAGAACGCCATGTTTTTGATGATGGAATAGGTTTTTGAACCTTTTCCCTCCACCACATAAGCGGCTAATGTCCAAGGCGCACCGACAAAGCCCAACACAGTTGATTTGTTACCCACTTCCTGCTGCAATGCCTGTAGGATTGTTTTAATGAAAGGCAGGGATTGTTCTGGTTCTAAGGGACGTAGATTATCGACTTGCTCGGATGTGCGAATGGGCGAGTGAATGATTGGTCCTTTGCCTTCAGCGATATCCATATCGATACCCAAACCAGGTAGCGGTGTGACAATATCAGAAAATAAAATCACTCCGTCCGGTTGAAAAGCTTTCCAAGGTTGTAAGGATATTTCAATCGCCACTTCCGGTATTTCCGAGCGATCGCGAAAAGAAGGATACTGCTCCCTTAAATCTCGGTAAGCTTTCATATATCGTCCCGCTTGTCGCATCATCCATACGGGGGGACGGTCTAACACTTCACCACGAGCTGCCCTGAGAAGATAAGGAGCGTTGGAGGAAATACCCATTTAACAGTTCATCCTAAACTCTTTTTTATGTCATTGTTTAGCTTATCATCCTAGGATTGCCCTTTTTTCAAGAGATTTGCCTTTGAAACTCTGCTCGCAAAAATTCTATTCAAATTTAGACTCAAAACTTAATAAATATTAAATTCTTATGCCACCCAATTCAAAACAACCCTATCAGAAAGTCTCTTTTAGTGAACCTCATCCGCAAAGATTTTTGATACCCCGCTTCCAGCGACGGAGTTTCTTCATCCAATTTACCCTCCTAACTGTGTTGGGATGGGTTGTTGGGGGAATTGCCAGTATAGCCATAGAAAAAACTATCGTAGAGGTAGTGCCATCTGTGGTTTTGCAACAGAAAATATGGTACGGCTTAGCAAAATACTTCAGTAATTGTGTGTTTGCGCTCATTTTGGGCGCAGATCAAGCACTTGTTCTTCGTAAATACTACATATCTGGTCTGTTGTGGATGTTTGCCACCAGTTTAGGCTGGCTAATTGCTAATAGCATTTCTGCAGAATGGATTAACTATATTGCATCCATTGCTTCATCATTAAATCAAAATTTATCTCCTGAACAAATAGCCATCTTGAGCTTTTTGTCAACCATCGCATATATCCTTTCAGGAATTTGGCTTGGGTTTTTCCAATGGCTAATACTACGGCGGTATACCATAGGTGCTTGGTGGTGGATTTTTCTGCCCTCAATTTCATTTCTATTCATCAGTATTTTGGTTTGGTTGCTTTCTCTTGTGCAAGAGTTTATTCCAGAAGTTCACCACGCTCAGGTTGTATACTTGTGTGGACAAGGATTGACAGCGGTGATTCTGGGAGCTATACCAGCTCTTGGCTTGTGTACTTTAAAAAGAAAAACCAGCCGGAACACTGGAATTTCTAGTTATGTTTAAAATAAAGTTCTTTCAGTGCAAACGTACTAACGCAAGTTGCTAGTGAGATCAGAGTTTACGCCAAAATAAAATTCGCTTATCAAGCTTTGAGTGATAGTTCAAAGACATTTGAGAATGAATGTGACATGAATGATTACTTGGATGACTACGAACTTAATAACCTCGATTTTTACAGAAAAAATCATGGGTTACAGCTTTATTACAACTGGTCTGGGGAAGTTTTGTGGCAAGAAAAACCAGACAAGCCAAAGGATAAATTGTTCTCTATTATTGGCATGAATGCTACGAAAGTATTTATCAAAACCGATCCTAACTACGGCGAAGTCGGGTATCGTATTAATAGAGAGTTGGGTTTATTTTGTGACCCAGTAACACAAGAGATTTTGCAATTTTGGAAGTCACCAAACGCAACTCAAGTAGTACCAGTAGTACATATTGCTAACCGAATTGTACAAGGCTCAGTCAAACCAAGGAAATATGTCATAGCCAAAGGCAGTGGATATATCACTTCTGTAATAGAAATTCCTTTAGAATATCCGCATCCGTTAGCAGGAGATAATAAATATTCGGACTATTGCCCTGGAGAAAAGTTTAAGGGAGTTGAATACTTTACATCAAATACTTGCCGACCTGATGTTTCTGATGTTCCTCCTGCTCAGTGGGCGAGAGACTGTCCTTGGATGCCTTGGATGAAGTTAGGATATGGTCATCTAGCTAAATTAAGGTTTGAAACAACAATATCTAGAGTAGATTCTTTTGAGCAACTTAATCCTAAATTGGTCAAGCTGGTGAGGGAAAAAGTACCAATTTATGAATTCACACCTACGGAAAGTGATGAGCCAAATATGACGAGCATTCAGTACTTTAAGAAACACTTTGAATCCTACTTGAGGGGCGATATTTTTCCTATCGAGGAAACCTCTTGATCGTTTAGGAGTTAATATAGTTTAGTGAGAGCTAAAAACAGAAAAGTTAGCGAATTCCACATAGGGTAGACATTACGTACCTTATAAGAAAATAGGGAGAATTCAAGAATGCAATTAGAAGAATATTTCGACTTTCAACGTCCTGATGATATTCGGATTAGAGGGACACGAGTAGGCATTGAAAACATTCTTTATGAATATATTTATCGCAGTCGTACTCCTGAAGAAATTGTCAATAGTTTTTCTACTATTACCTTAGAGCAGGTCTACGCCACCATTCTCTACTACTTGTACAACCAAGAAAGCGTGAGCAAGTATATTGCTAACTGGCTAGAGTCAAGTCATCAGCGATGGAAAGCTCAACAACGAAATCCTTCTCCCACAATGCTCCGGTTGCGACAGCTAAGAGCAGAACAACAAGCAAAAAAGTTTCGATTTGAGACAAGTGGCTATAACTGCTAGTTCATGACCAAGTTTTATCGAGTTTGCCTTTTAAACCATAAAACGTTCCTAATAAGCAAGCCCAAATTTTTATCACCCTTTCTTCAGAATCATACATAAAGATAAAAGCTAGGGTACGGATGAGAAATTTGAAGCGTCGCAGACAGCTTGTTAGTTTGTACCATCCTTTTGCGTAGCGTATGGATAAATATGTGTGATTTCGGCAAATGTAGTAGTGGCGAAGAGCAGAGTATTTTTGTACAAAAATTTCTTTACTAAGAAATTTGACTTTAATAGGCTGACCGAAGTTATGGTACATAATTGCACTAGGAACAATTAGATTCTTAAAACCTTTTTGTCTAAAACGTAATCCATAATCAAAGTCAATGCCATCAATGAATAAGTCTCCTCTAGGAGGTGAAATAGTTTGTGCTACACTCAAAGAAATTAGGGAGCCTGAGGTGATAGGTGCATCACACTCATAAAAATGAACTTCGCTATTATGCTTACAAGCAACAAAGCGATCGCATTTATATACTGCACCCTCTACAATTTCATGAGTTCTTTTATCTATAGCAGTAGGAGCGATAATCCCAATTTTATAATTATCGCAAGACAGTTTTTCGTATGTATCTACGAGAGTATCAAGACAGTTAGGAGTGGGTACGCTATCTTGATCAAATGTCCACAAAAAGTCGTACCCTTGGCTAATCGCCCACTCTATTGCTATCCTCAAACCCTCACCAATACCAATATTACTTGGGTGATGGCTGACTATGATTGAACTGTCAGCATTATCTAGTAGTGAAACAGGCGAATTATCTAAAACAAACACAGCATTGACTTTGTAAGTTTGTTGACTAATTGCCTGAATACACTGATTAACAGCGGCATAATCTTTGTAAGCAGTAATGTAAGCTGCTACTCTGTTCTTACTCAAAATAACCTACTTTTTAACCCAACTGGGTGGTAATTTTTTATAGACTTCAATATCCTTAAATTCTACTGGAACTGCTGGACCATTGGATTTTACCCATTCTGCCATTCGCTGAATACCTGTTTTCAGATCAATCGGTGCAGGAGGATTAAAGACATGACGAACTTTGTTGTGATCGGAATAAGCGTGTACGACTTCATTACGTGCATCTAAATGCTTAATCTGAAGAGGTTTATCAAATGCCTCGGCAATCTCTTCTGCTAACTGAAGTATTGTATAGGGTGTGTCAGCACCAACGTTAAACACTTGATTAATTGCTTCAGGTACAAGGGGACTACGAGCAATCAAAGGTGCTACATCATCCACATGAGAGAAAGCACGTGTTTGCAAACCGTCACCGAAGACACTCATCGGTTGGTCCTGCAAAACCTGATTCATAAAAATACCAATAACATTACGATATTTATCAGCAATGTTTTGCCGTTCCCCATAAACATTGTGAGGACGGAAGATTATATAATTTAGACCAAACATTTCATGAGCTGCTTTCAAATCTAGTTCCACAGCATACTTAGAAATACCGTAAGGGTCTTCTGGTTGTGGAAGCAAATCCTCAGTCATGGGAAGTTGGTTAGCACCATATACAGCTATTGAAGATGTAAAAATGAAACATTTTATATCATTTTTGACTGATTCATTAATCAAATTTATAGATGCTATTAAATTGGTTTGATAGTTATAACGCCGGATGAAATGAGAAAGCCCTTCAGCTGCATAGGCTGCTATATGATAAACATAGTCAAACGGACCATATTGCCAAAGTGAGGTCACAAAATTTGGATCTTTTAAGTCACCTTCAATCCATTTACTGCTAGTAGAAACATTCTCTATAAATCCACCTGATAAGTCATCTGTTGCGATAACTTCCATGCCTAGAGAAAGGCAATGATCAACAACGTGTGAACCGATAAATCCTGCTGCGCCTGTTACTAATACTCTCATTGTTGTTACCTTCACACCTTAAGTGATATGTTGCTAAAATTATACAAGTCTTTTTCATAAAAATCTTAGTAGCAAAGTTTTAAAATCATTCAATTTTCAACGACACAATAAAGACCTGAGTATTGTAGGAATGCTGAAAACTTGTGTGTTGTTATTTTTGGAATCCAGATGTACGAGAAATCAAATGCTTTGCCTGTCTATGCATGATAGGAGGCAGCATTTTTTTGACTTGATTGATCAGCCGAGCAGTTAATTCAGTAGGTTCTGGTTCTTGTAAAATAGGGCGATCGCTCCAACGAGCAGCTCGAAATGGTTGTCTACAGTATGCATCCAAGGGACCAATTGTCACATCCCAAGTCAGCCGCTCTCGAACCAATTGTTGAGCATTTTTGCCTTTACAGCGCACTTGTTCTGGATTATTCAGGATTTCTCGTGCAACTTGGCGAATTTGTGACTCATTGGCAGGATCTACAATCCAACCTGCGTCATATTCTGCAATATACTCTGCTAGCTCTGCATAATTGTTATAAACTACTGGCAGACCACACCACAGATATTCGACAGTACGGGAGGTAAATGCCATCTCGCGTTCTGGGTTCCGAGACATGACATCCCATGCAACGCTAGCTCCTGTATATTCATTGATGAGTTTGTCTCTTGGTGTAGGAGGGTAAAAGCGTACATGGCTAGAATCTCTAAGTTGCTGGCTAAGCTTTTCAAAACGCTCAGAAGGTAGTGTCATCCAGGGATGCTTTCCGCCAAAAAACCGCAGTTCTCCACGTCTAGCCGCTTCTAATTCCTCACTTAGCACTGAAAGTCCCAGTGTCGGATCTTGCCAAGGTAGGAAAACTCCACCGTAAACAAAGATTGGCTCTTCAGACCAGCAAGAGTGATTGGGCAACTCTGGAGACAGCGAGAATGGTATGACAGAAATGGGAAATTCATGCAGGTCTAGCCCCGCTACTAACAACCAGGCAAGGTAATAGTATAGCTGTTTAGTTCCAGCACACGTGAAGTAATCAGCACGGGATAGACATGCTAACTTTGTACCAACTATTTGCTCGACGTATTTTGGTTCACGGAAATGAGTTTCTAGCAATAGTGGACCGTGAAAATCAACTACTATATGACCCCTTGGTGGGTTCTTCAAGGCATCCAACATTGGCCAATGTTGAAATAGCAAAATATCTGGATCTATCTTGCTAACAAATTCATCCAAAGTCTCTGGCTCAAATAGATGAACTTCTATCCCTGTGTATTGACATGCCTCGGCAACTTCCCGCGACATGGCAAATTCTACATCATGTCCACAACTGCGTAAACCTTGTCCCAAACCCCATGCCCGTAAGGCAGCACCTGTCGTTGATTGACCTTCAAGGGGTAAGATATCGGGGGTAATTACCAACACACGTGCCATGAGAAGCTATACCTACCACTAATACACATCCTATATAGTATGATTCTGCTTACTCATTTCCTGCCAACCCAACTGTCCGCTTCAGTCGAAACCACGCTGTTCGTAATTTCCAAAACTTACTGCTTTCCATTGCCGTAATCAGGTTGCGTAGTGTCTCTAGTTCTACCTGATTGGATTGAACCATAGGCTGTAATTGCTCTACCAATTCGACCTTATTTCTTCCCAACCCGATCGCCCGCTTCAGTTTACACCATGCCTGCCGTAATTGCCAAAACTTACTGCTGTTCATTCCTCTAATCCGTGCCTGTAATTTCTCTATTTCTGCTGGCGCAGTTCGTAGTTTTTCTATTTGTACTGGCATTGGAGGATTCGGTAGTGAGCAATATCGCATACTTGGGTGGCGGACGAATTGATCTATTGCATCAATAGTCTTTTCCCAGTTTAATTTTTCTTGAGCTAAGCGTTGTGCATTCTTGCTTTTCTGGAGCACAATTTCAGGATGGTCAAATATCTCATTGATGACACTAGCGATCGCTTCGGTGTCTTCTGGATCTACAATCCACCCAGCGTCGTATTCGCGGATGTAGTCAGACAGTTCAGCATAGTCGTTATAGATGACTGGCAATCCACACCACAGATATTCCACTGTGCGAGTCGTGAAGGCTAGCTCTCGTTCTGAGTTGCGCTTCATTAAATCTATTGCTACATGGGCAGAGGTATATTTGGTAATCAATTCTTCGTGAGAAACCATACCCGGTGCGATAACACGAGGACTTTTTTGCAACTTCAACAGTAAAGATTCAAAAATTCCCGTATCTACCTGATAGACTGGATGTTTGCCACCAAAAAAGTACAATTTTCCAGAATTACGCTGATTAAGTATCTCGACTAATACGGACAAACTTATTGAGGGATCTTGCCAAGGTAAAAAAACCCCTCCATACACGAAAGCGATTTCATCTTGAGGGTGACGTTCTGGTAAGTTTGGGGATAGTGAAATTGGAATAGCTGCGGTTTTTTCCTGCCTATCCTGTTCAGTCCAGCCAGATCGCTCTAACCAAGACTGAAAATATTTTCGTTGCTTGTCTCCAGCGCAGGTAAAAAAGTCAGCCTTACGCAGCGATCGTAGCTTTGATTGCACATTTTCCTCTGGCTCTCCATAATTTTGGTATTCCCGCTCTAAAAGGTGAGGACCGTGTTGATCTAAAATCACGGGAATTCCCAGCATCTCAGTAGGTAACGCATCTATGATTGGCCAGTTACATACCACTACTACATCTGCTTCAGCTGCATGAACTACCGCCAGCAATGTACCAGGCTCCCACGCTAGTTGTGCAACTTCTGGAGTAACAAGTTTTTCTCGACCAGTTATGGCAGCTTTGGGCATTGAGAAAATAACGTCGTGACCTCTACTCTTCAATCCCTGCCCCAAACCCCAAGCCCGTAACCCCGATCCAACTGTTGGCATACCTGGAAAGGGCAGTATGTCTGAGCTAATCACTAACACTCGTCTAGGAATACCCTCAAATAGGCACTGTAAATCAAAAGCATCGGCAACCGTGAACTGACTCGGCGCGTCAACATCTGGCCAGAAACGGAAGGGCCATCGGAACAACTGTGCAACTTCTTTGTCTTGTCGTCGCCGATTATCCTGTACGAAGCGTCGCTTCTCCATAATCCGTGGCAGATTTTCTACAACATCTTGAATGGCAACCAACGTACTGACATTCTGTTTATCCAGCAAGATAGGTAATTCAGAAGGTTCTTTTAGACTTTTTATGTAGTAGTCATCTTTATCTATTTGTCCGCTACGAAGCGCTTGCCCTACTACACCACTAACCGTTGCCAGCAAGACGGCAGGTAATACACGCCCTAAGTTGTTATCATCATAGTTTTTGATGACTGAATAAAGTACATTGCGTTTGTAAAGTAATTGCTTACGGTAATACGAAAGTTTGCTTGCAGAGCCATGATGACGATGATGAACAATTGCATCGGGAGCAAAAACTACTTTGTAACCCATCAGCCACAATCGCCAACCTAGGTCAGAATCCTCGTAAAACATGAAATAGTCATCATCAAAGCCACCTACTTCAAGGAACACTTGCCGATCTATCAGCATTGCACCACCACAAGCGAACAGGAGCGGCTTAATGTTGCAAAACTGATCCGACGTGAAAGGTTTGCCCATTCCTTCTTGATAGGCAAACCCAGCAAAGTGACTAGCACATCCAACAAAATCAAATCGAGTTCCGTCCCAGTTAAGAATCTTGGCTCCTACACTGACAACTCCAGGTTCGCTCTGTACAGCTTTTACCAATCCCTGGACAAATTGGGGATCTACCCACATATCATTGTTTAAAAATATAATATACTCACCTGTTGCCTCACGCGCACCGCAATTGTTTCCTGAAGCAAAGCCCAAATTTTCTTCATTGCGAACAATTCGTACCTGAGGAAAACTAGCTTGAACGTACCCTATAGAACTATCTGTAGAGGCATTATCTACTAACATTAATTCAAGCCGATCTTTTGGATAATCAAGCTTGAGCAATGAAGAAAAGCAATCTTGTAGATGCCTCAAACCATTATAGTTAAGTACAATAACAGTAACTGTGGGTAGGTTAGACATATTATTTAATCCTCCTGGGAAAGAATCCCGAGTTGAAAGTTGTGTCAGTCTAAATTTATAGCAGTTATATTTACAGCAACTTGTTTAAGATTATTTACAAAATCCCCCAAGTTTTTTCAGCTTTAACCACTGTGTCCGCAACTTCCAAAATTTACTTGTTTGCATCGCGGTGATAGTAGCTTCCAATTGTTCTAGTTCGGCTTGGGAGTGTTGCAGTTGTGATTGTGACTGCTCTAGTTCGGCTTGGGAGTGTTGCAGTTGTGATTGTGACTGCTCTAGTTCGGCTTGGGAGTGTTGCAGTTGTGATTGTGACTGCTCTAGTTCGGCTTGGGAGTGTTGTAGTTGTGATTTTGACTGCTCTAGTTCGGCTTGGGAGTGTTGCAGTTGTGATTGTGACTGCTCTAGTTCGGCTTGGGAGTGTTGTAGTTGTGATTTTGACTGCTCTAGTTCGGCTTGGGAGTGTTGTAGTTGTGATTTTGACTGCTCTTGCTGATTTATCAGCTGAGAATACTGTTCATGTAATGCTGCATATTTACCTTCTATTGATAATGGGAATGCGTGTATAATATACTGAAAAGTATCTGCATCTGCATCTTGTTCAATTTTCTGAGTTAGTTCTACACTGAAGTCATTTTTATCAATATGTGGTAAAAGAGGAATATCAGAGAACACAGGTACTTTAGTGCAATCAATATTACCAATCAAGTATCCTGAACGCTCAAACAGATCCACGATTGTTTTGCGTGTAAAGAATCTTAAATGCGTAGAATCTAAAATTCCTAGTTCTGTATACTCAAACTTACCCTGCAACAAGGATAAACGAATTGCCCCATGAGCAATATTGGGAATTGAAGCTACCACATATCCATCTGACTTCAATATGTGCTTTGTTTCCTCTAGAAGTCTCCACGGGTTCCGCAGATGTTCCAAAATATCTCCAAATACAGCTACATCAAATTTTTGATCTGCCAGCACTTCAGTCAGAGACACCAAATCCAAATCGGCTACGATGACTTGTTCGCAGTATTTTTCAGCAATCTTTGCAGCGTCTTGATTAATCTCAATTCCTGTTACTGTGCATCCTTTTCTTGTTAGTAGTTGAGCAAAATAACCAGTTGCACAACCAAAATCTATGACTTGCTTGTTTTTTTCTACCAAGCGGGACATTTTCTTGAGACTATGATTTTCGTCTAATTCGTCTTCAGTAAGTTCTTGGTAGGATGGATAATCTTTTTTCCTGTTACTGCTCATAAATTAACCTTATTACTTACCACCAAAGCATATTCAGTGGCGATTAAGTTCATTCTTTAGATTCTTTACAACCTTTTTAAATAGCCATTTGGGTTAAAAGTTGTCAGAAACTTATGGCACTCTTTGTCTATGTAAAAGTTTGAATTCTTCTCAAGAAACTCTTCAACTGCTTCCATTGGTCCGCTACCAAATTCTGGTAGAACAGGATGACCATTTAAGTTAGTATCTTCGACTATTAAATAGCCACTTGATGGTATTAATTTACTATATATCAATATTTCTTGCAGCACATGATTTTTAGAGTGATCTGAGTCAAGAATAACTAGAGTGTTTTTCTTTTCTACGATTTGAAAAATCTGCTGTGCAATCTCTAAGCTAACAGAACTACCTTGTATAAGTTTAATATTTTCGTATCTACTTAAGTCATGACGAGTTTGCTCTAAAATATTAATATCAATACCAATGACTTCTCCTTTTCCAACTAAATTGCACACATCAGCCAGAAAAGCTGTTGTGCCTCCAAAAGCAACTCCACACTCAACAATAAAATCAGGTTTTTGACTACTGATAATTTCTTGATAAAGCCACAAATCGAGGGGACATTTTAAAGCTTTAATTCCCAACCAATAGGTATTTTTCCATGTTGGCTCACCATTAATTATTGGCGTATCATAATACGCTTTAGAAAAATGGTTAATGACTTCAGTCAAGTTTGCAACTTCTTTGTTGATAGGTATCTGTTTGCTGAAATTATTACTATACATAATTGACTATTCCCTCTTTTTTTGGAGTGTTACAAGGGTTTTTTAAAATATTTACCGTCATTGGTTGATCAACTAAAGCATGAATCCGCTTACCTGTATTGGGAGGCAAAACTTGAAAAACAATTGCATTATCTATCCAGTCGAAAGTTATAGCTGAATAGTTTTCCGTTCCAGCAACTGTCAGACTGTAAGAACCTGTTTTTAAAGGTAACTTAAATTTTAATTCAATTTGTAGCCTATCTCCTGGGTCTAACTTCCCTATTGGATAATTCTCTTCAAAAGTATTGCTACCAATAATTTCATTTCCATTCTTATCGCAAATATAGAAACCAACAATGCACCCTTCAAGTGGCTGGTTTACCTTTAAATTAATTATCAACGTTACTTCTTCATTAAACCCGAAAATGGGACTTTCGCTAGTGTACTCTCCAAATTGATCAAGTAGCTGTACTTCCTCCATAACAGCCTTACCGTTTCCTCTACGTTTTGGCTTGACTTTTCTTGAAGATTGTTGGGTTATGTCAACTCCATTACAACTTAAGGCAGAAGAGTTATTCGGCTCGCTTGATTTACTTTCAACATCAACTTGCGCTAACTCCAATTCTAGTTCTGTAAGTAATTTCATGTATTCTATAATGACGGCATTGGGCAACCCTTTAGTATATATTTGCCCGTCATGAATCATGACGGCTGAATTACATAATGTTTTAATCGCCCCGGAATCGTGAGAGACAAATAGGGTTGTTACTCCAGAATCCATCAAAGCTCGCATCCGCCGCATACATCGGTGCTGAAAAACAACATCGCCGACAGCGAGAGCTTCATCAACAATTAAAATTTCAGGGTCAACATTGACTGCTACTGCAAACGCCAAGCGGACAAACATCCCACTTGAATAAGTTTTAACAGGTTGATCTATAAAGTCTCCAATATCGGCAAACCCAGCAATGTCATCAAATTTGTGTTCAATTTCTCTTTGACTTAATCCCAACAGCCGCCCATTAAAAAACACATTCTGCCGCCCGGTAAATTCTGGATTAAACCCGCTACCAAGTTCTAGTAGTGCCGACACTCTACCCTTAACACGTACTTCTCCCGTGCTTGGTGTCAACGTACCAGCAATAATTTGCAGCAGCGTACTTTTCCCAGAGCCATTTCGCCCAACGATTCCTACCGTCTGTCCCTTGGGAATTTCTAAGTTAATATCCCGCAGCGCCCAAAATAAATCTGCTCTGCTCTTCCCAGGTAACAAAAGTTCCTTGAGTCGATCTACAGGATGAGCATACCGCTTAAAGCACTTCGAGACATTCTTTAGGGAAATTGCAATTTCTTCTCCCATGCTTTTGCTGTCAATCCTTAAAACTCTCACACCATAATCAAATCGCACTTTTTGAAGCCATTTTGTCTGAATTTGGCACCATATAATCATAATATGGTAGCAAATTGCTCAGCAAATACTACGGCTTCTACTAGAAACTACCACACTGTAGCGCAGTCAAGGATGCTGACGATACATTTTACCTGCTACGCCATATGCTTTTAAACTCAATGCCTCTTTTGTCATCACTCCCAAAAAAGCATCTTTACTTACTTTAGGAAGCTATAGGAACTCAAAAGTTCCCCCGTATCCTCCAAATCATTTTCTCACGTCTAGTGGCAAGTTATCCGGTTCAATTAACCAACTGACTGTTTCCTATCGAACTGCCAAAGCTTACAATACATCTGCAAAAGCAGGACGCAAGCGTTGATAACACCACAGCCCGCCACAAAAAATGACAACTGCAACTATTGAAGCAACTCCCCACTCGCCCCAGTGCTTCACCTCTCCAACTAAAACTAAGTCACGGTAAACTTCTGCAATAGCTGTCATAGGATTTAACCAAAACACCCAACTTCGCCACTCCGGTGGTATTGACGACGCTGGATAAATAATTGGTGTCAAATACAACCAAATTTGTAAAATGACTCCTAACGTTTGCGGAATATCTCGCAGAAAAACTGTTAGTCCCGTCGTTAAATAACCCAACCCTGCTGTCAGCAATAACTGTGGTAGCCAGACTAACGGCAGGAGAGCTAAAGTAGTATGTAAAGTATGATTATTTAGCGCCACAAAAAAAATCAACGCCATTAAACCAAAGGAGCTTTCAATAAACGTTGACAAAACTGGCACCAGCGGTAATAAAGCTAAGGGAAACACGACCTTTTTGACTAAATTCGGCTGTGTTACCACCGAACTAGCCGCTTGAATCAAACCACCACTAAAAGCAATCCAAGGTAGTAACCCTGCAAATAGCCACAAACCGAAGGTAAAGTTATTTTCTGGTAAACCTTTAAGACTCAACTTCACCTTTAACACAATAGAAAACACATAAGTATAAATTAGTAACTGCGATAGCTGATTCAGCAAAGGCCATAAATTCCCCAATATAGAACCCTTGTATCGTGCCTCCAAATCCCGTCGCACCAAAGTTCTCAGCAAATCGAACTTTGCCCACCACTTTTCCTCAATTGGCAGGATACGCTTCAGCCTCCCTGCTTTTCGGACAACTCCTCGCATTGTTCGCAACAATCCTCGCTTCCTCACTCACTACCGACACAGCAAATTTCTCTCAATGAAGCCCAAGAACTATGAAAGTTCCCGCGATACTTGCTATTAGGCTATTAGCAGAATAAGTTTTTTCTGTAAAATGCGCTGAAATTACCTTGTAAATTATACGATGAATTGGAGATTTTGCCGCAAATTTTCTCTCCAACCTCGCCTCTGGTGAACTCAGTCAAACCCTGTGGCTCACTTCCACTCCAATCGTAACTATTGCGCCAACTATTACTAACCAAACACCTGCTTGTTACCACTCAATGCCAGAGATTAAGAGAATTGCTTCTTCAAATTTCAGGCAAGTTATCCGGATCAATTCCCTGAGTACGCAAATACTCCGCCAGTCTTTCAGCCCGTTGACGTTCTTGCTCTGCTCGTTGGCGTTCTTGCTCTGCTCGTTGGCGTTCTTGTTCAACTTGTTGTGTAGATGTTAGTATCCATCTATTATTCGCATCGTACCAACGCAGCCATAGACCTGTTATATTCTCGTAGGAACCTTGCCAAACTCCTAAACCTAGCTGTACTTCTTCTAGCCACAAACGTTGCTTGGGTAAAGACAATTCTTGGTAATGAGTTCCTTCTAAACGAAAACCTCGCAGTTGATTGCTGTATCGGTCAAACACAACATAGTAGGGAATACGTAAAATTTGCTCATAAACTTGCCACTTGGTTGGGGGTTTGTTGACTTCCCTGAGGGTTTGTCCCAAATCTTCCTGTTCTGTACCAGGTGAAAGCAGCTCAACGACGAGAAATGGATCAACTCCCTCTTGCCAAATCACATAACTCAAGCGCAAGTCTTGTTGTTGTTGAGCACGAGAAATCCCCAAAACCATATACCAATCTGGGCGTTTGTACCACAATGGATGACGAGGATCATAGTAGAGGTTTAAGTCAGTAGCAATTAAAATTTCCTCAGGAGGATAGTTAGAAGGTTGGCAAGTTTCGCTGAGCAGTCTGGGTTGAAAAATGTGAAATTCATCTGGCAATCCGGATTCCTCTACTAATTCACTAGGCAAATCATACATCGTTGGAAGAACTTCTTGGGGTGGACGGGGTGGATCAGTTTGATACATAAGGTGGTACCTCTTACTTTTATAATCGCAACTGCTAAGTCAAACTATCTGGATTAATACCCAACGATCGCAACTGCTGTGCTAACAACTGCGATCGCTGTCGTTCTTGTTCCAAAAGCAACTCTGCTTCAGAAACCCGTTGCTGTGCTTCAATAGCCGCTTGTTGTGCAACTCTCGCCGCTTCCTCTGGTGTTGGCACTAAATCCCCTTCAGACGTGAAGTATCGCAGTTTACCTGCATCTACACCCAAATATAGACCTAGTACTTGACTCCAGCGCCATCCTCGTGCATCTAGTGCAATTTCTCGATATTCATTGCCTACCAACTCAAAACCAACAAATTCCAAATTTTCCGGTGAAAACCAAAAATATTCTGGAGTGCGAAATCGGCTTTGATATAGATTTTTCTTCAAATTTCGGTCAACTTTAGCTGTACTTTCAGAAAGTAATTCAATAATCAAGTCTGGATAACGACCATCTTCCTCCCAAACAACCCATGAATTACGGGGTCTTTTCTCAGTATTTTTCACCAAAAAAAAGTCTGGTCCTCTGAAATCGCGATTCCGCAATTGCTGGCGACTAAAATATATCGTAAGATTCGCGCCGATAAAGAAATCATTCCTATCGCGCCACAACCACTCCAAACAAGTTACTAGCAGTAGTAGCTGCATATAGTGCAAAGAACTTTCCATTTCTGGCTCATCACTCAACAACAGACTTGCATCAGGCATCTGTTGTTCTAGCTGTTGCGCTGTGAAAAACATCTGCTTACACCTGCTTACTTATTGATTTCATTTTAGTCATTGGTCATTAGTCATTAGTCATTAGTCATTAGTCAAAAACTATTCTTCTCTTCTTGTCCCCCTATCCCCCTGTCCCCCTCATCCTCCTCATCCCCCACTCCCTCTCGTGTACCAGATTCAGCTACACTGAGTCTTGGTTTGTCGTGTTGTAAGTTGGCATGGAAATCGGACAAAAAGTTAAAGTCGTTCGTTTGCGCGATCGCGTATCTTCCCCTGTTGCGAAAAGGCTAGGACAAGTTGGCATCATCGAAAGCTACAAAATGACCGATAATAGCGGCGTTGGTGTAGTGGTCAAGTTTGAAGATAATTTTGCCACTTGGTTTTTTGAAGATGAACTCAAACTCGTCCAGTAGCACAGAAGTCTCTTGCGATCGCGCCTTGGCTGGCACTCTGTGCCATCGCAAGGGAAAGCAGTGCCCTTTGGGCAAGAACTATGCCCTCCGGACACGCTACTTTGCAATTCTTCGCGTGTCTCCTACGGAGGAGGCACGGGGGAAGCTGCTAAAAGAAGCTGAGTGCTAAGTTGGAGTTGGAAAAACCAGCGGTAAAAATAGGAATCAAGTAATGGCCCTGATACTGACATTTTTGGGCAAAGGCGGTAGCGATCGCACGAAAATTGCGATCGCCGCAGCCAAGTTATTGGCAACTCAAGGAAAGCGTGTTCTCTTGGCTGGACAGGCAGAACCAGCAATGTCAATTCTGCTAGGAGGAACTTTTGGTCCTGAACCCCAAGAAATTGCTGCCAATCTAAAAGTTGTGCAGTTCCAAACAGCAGTGCTGCTAGAACGTAGTTGGGAGCAGGTGAAAAAACTCGAGAGCCAATACCTCCGCACGCCCATCCTAAAAGATATTTATGGTCAAGAATTGGCAGTCTTGCCTGGAATGGACAGTGCACTCGCCCTGAACGCCATCCGCGAGTACGATGAAAGCGGCAAATATGATGTGATAGTTTATGATGGCTCAGGCGACTCTTCCACCATACGAATGTTGGGAATGCCAGAGTCTCTCAGTTGGTACGTGCGACGGTTTCGTCAATTGTTTGTCAACTCCGACTTAGGAAAAACAATTACCGAATCACCCTTGATTCAACCGCTCATTAGTACCTTTTTCAATGTCAACTGGACAGCAGATAACTTCTCTCAACCCACCAATCAAATCAATAATTTCTTAGATAAAGGAAAAGCCGCCCTTGCCGATCCAAAACGCGCTGCGGCTTTCCTTGTCACGACCAATGATCCTGTAGAAGTGGCAACAAACCGTTATCTTTGGGGTGGTGCCCAACAAGTTGGTCTCACTGTTGGCGGCGTTATCCTTGTATATTCTGAGATAAATGTTCACCTAGGAGAGGAATTCACTCCCCTGCCAGTAAGTGTTGTTCCAGACGTCAAAGGAGGTGACTGGCAACCGCTTATTGATGCTCTACCTAATTTTATAGCGCAAGCGATACAGGCTCCTAAGCCTATAGAAATAGACGTTAACACGCGTCAGGTACGTTTATTTTTACCTGGCTTTGACAAAAAGCAGGTTAAACTGACTCAGTATGGTCCAGAAATCACTGTGGAAGCAGGAGACCAACGGCGTAATATCTTCCTTCCTCCTGCCCTAAGTGGCAGACCTGTGAGTGGAGCAAAGTTTCAGAACCAGTATTTGATAATCTCTTTGTGATGCTCCTGCCCTACCTACTCCCTAGCTTTTGTTCAGTTGTTGAGGTAAGGGCTTCCTGATATTGCTACCAGGCGTTCCTGCTTCATCCGTCCTCTCTAGAAATCTTCGTCAAACAACGAAAATTTCCCCGTTTGGATACGTCCACAGGCAGAGTACTCCCGCTCGTCCTGCGGCTACAAAAAGTATGTATCGGAAACTCAATTGTCTGCTACTTTCAACGTCTGCACCGCACACAGCAATCTTTGTTGTGTCTTTTCTGAGTCAGGTTGTCCGGGAGCTACCGAATTTTGGTTATCTTATGCGCATTACCGCTATTGCTAAGTATATCTTATCACGCTACTCGTTTTATGTCTGAATCAACTCCCATTACTCCAGATCCCAATTCACCAGAAGCACTAAACTCGGTAACACCAACAGAGGAAGTCAAAGCTGCTGTTGATCGTAGTGCCAAAACCAGACAACTGCTGGGTATGAAAGGTGCAGCGTCTGGGGAAACCTCAATTTGGAAAATCCGCCTGCAACTGATGAAGCCCATCACTTGGATTCCCCTGATGTGGGGCGTAGTTTGCGGTGCAGCTTCTTCCGGCGAGTACACATGGACTCTAGAAAATGTTCTGAAAGCAGCAACATGTATGTTGCTAGCAGGACCATTGATGACGGGTTACACGCAAACCCTAAATGAATACTACGATCGCGAAATTGATGCAGTCAACGAACCATATCGCCCAATTCCCTCTGGAGCAATTCCCTTACCCCAGGCAATTACGCAAATTCTGGTGTTACTTATCGCTGGTGTTGGTCTAGCATTTGTTTTAGATGTTTGGGCAGGTCATGACTTCCCCACTATTACTGTGACCGCTCTGTTCGGTTCCTTCATAGCATATATTTATTCCGCACCGCCTCTGAAGCTAAAACAGAACGGTTGGTTAGGAACCTATGCCCTTGGTGCTAGCTACATCGCCTTACCTTGGTGTACTGGTCATGCTTTGTTTGGTGAACTCAATTGGAAAATTGTGGTTCTCACCGTGGTTTATAGTTTAGCGGGTTTGGGTATTGCCATTGTCAATGACTTCAAGAGTATAGAGGGCGATCGCAAGTTCGGATTAAAATCACTTCCTGTGATGTTTGGTGTTACAACCGCAGCATGGATTTGCGTAATCATGATTGATGTATTTCAAGCAGCGATCGCTGCTTATCTCATCTACATCCATGAGAATTTGTATGCAGCAATTCTCATACTACTCGTCATCCCGCAAATCACCTTCCAGGATATGTATTTCCTGCGCGATCCACTAAAAAATGATGTCAAATACCAAGCAAGCGCTCAACCATTTCTCGTCTTGGGAATGCTAGTTGCTGGATTAGCGATTGGTCATGCTGGTGTTTAACTTAATACTTCTAAAGTCAGAAGTTAGGAGTCAGGAAAAAATTAAGGGTAAGGTGAGAAGTCAAAATAAAAAGCTCCTAACTTCTAACTACAAAATGATGACTCGTAACTTTTGTCAGGACTTGCCATGTTGCAACTACTGTATTATCTAATTCATCTTATTCAGCCGTTGATAATCCCTATTTGCTTTCTCAGCGCATGGGCATTAATTATTCTCGTTGCTTGGAGTATGTGGGCAGCGGCACGAGACAGTGTTGGTAAAGCGCAGCAAATGCATCAAATTCCTTGTACAGGTTGCCAGTATTTTACCAATGATTACCATCTTAAATGCACTGTTCGTCCTTCTGTTGCCAACACAGAAGAAGCGATAAATTGTCTAGACTATCAACCAAAAACTAATCCTTTGCTTTATTAGAAATTGTTATAGCAATCTTATTTGATTTGTGAGAATTGAAAGCCACAGATCCCCGACTTCTTTAAGAAGTCGGGGATCTTCATATTGCGAGCGGATGAGTATCAAACACTCGTCCACAGGTATCAAACACTCGTCCACAGGTATCAAACACTCATCCACAGGTATCAAACACTCATCCACGGGTATCAAACACTCATCCACAGGTATCAAACACTCATCCACAGGTATCAAACACTCATCCACGGGTATCAAACACTCGTCCACAGGTATCAAACACTCATCCACGGGTATCAAACACTCGTCCACGGGTATCAAACACTCATCCACGGGTATCAAACACTCATCCACGGGTATCAAACACTCGTCCACGGGTATCAAACACTCATCCACGGGTATCAAGAGCTTTCTCTGCTTATCCGAACCGTATTGACTCATTACTAACTACTAACTACTAACAATTACAGCGCTTTTCAAGTAAATAAACCACAGGTAGGGGCAAAGGCTACCCGTGCCCCTACGGAAAATTTGTGGTTCAATTAACTGAAAATAGCTGTAACTACTAACCGATTTCTAACAACACCTTTAAAACGCCTTTTGTCTGAGCACGTTCAAAAGCAGCCAACCCGTTAGCGAGAAGATAGCGAGCATGAATAAGGGATTTTACGTCAACTTTTCCTTGTGCTAAGAGTTCTAGTGCAGGCGGAAAAGGACCACAACGGGAACCAATGAGAGTTATTTCATCTACAACTAGAGAGGAAGCATCAAGGCTCAGCTTACCAGCATAAGTACTCTTGAGTACCAAAGTACCGCGTGGACGCAAGGCGCGACGAGCAAGCGCAAAGCCTTCCGAGTTACCAGTACACTCTACAGAAATATCAAAAGCTCTATCAGTCACTGCGTCAGCGAAGCCAGTTTTTATACCCCGTGCCTCTAAATAAGCAAGCTTGTCTTGATGACGTCCCACGACCAAAAGGTCACAACCAGTTAAAGCCAGCGTCTGCGCCACAAGTTGTCCCAGCTTACCATCCCCAACAACAAGCACTCGATCATCTGGATGTAAGTGTACTTGCTGCTGAATTTCCAGCGCTGCTGCTAGAGGTTCGGTAAAAGTTGCTAATTCTGTGGGAATATTGTCAGGTATAGGATGCAAATTCTCTGTTGGCAAACAGAGGTATTCAGCAAAAGCTCCATTACGGTTGACAATGCCAAGGACAGTACGATTTTCGCAATGAGTTGGTTGTCCGCTACGACAGAATCGACATTGCCCGCAAACAGCATTGATTTCTCCAACGACTCGCTGCTTGACCAAGTGTTCTGGTCCTTGTTCGACAACACCAACAAACTCATGTCCTAGAATACCAGTGTACGGATAATAACCCCTTCTCAGTTCTAGGTCTGTGTTACAGATACCAGCACATAAAACACGGACCAAAGCTTCTCCTGGTGGAGGTTCGGGAATAGGGATATTAGACCGTAGTTGCAGTTGATTATTTTCGAGCCAAAGTCCTTGCATTTTACCTCTTAGGTGAAGTGGCAAAAGTCTAATACTTACTATTATTGTGATGAGATAGCAATCTTAAATCATTCGTGAGAAACAAGATCCCCGACTTCTTAAAGAAGTCGGGGATCTGTGGGTTTCAATTCTCACAAATCAAATAAGATTGCTATATTTTTGTAATGCAGGGCAATCGTGGGTTACGTACGCCCGACGAGACTAGCGACGACTGTAGTTAACTCAGCAGGCTCAACAGGTTTAGGCAAATGTAATTGATAACCTTCTTGAATGGCTCGCATTCTATCCTCTGGTCTAGCATATGCTGTCAACGCTGCTGCTGGAATCTTTCCACCTTGCTGTGTCCAGAGCGATACTTCTCCAGTACGCTCACGCGATGTGCAAAGCCCCGCCTCCAGCGATCGCACTTTACGGATCAAAGAATAACCATCTTCTTCTGGCATGCCAATGTCGCTGACCAAAACATCTGGTTTCCATTGTGTCATAGTATCCAGTGCTTCCCGTACAGATCCCACTGCTTTAACTTCGGCTTGGCTCTGTTGCAGTACGGTGGTGAGAAAATCACGGGTATCAGCTTCGTCATCTACAACCAACACCCGCACACCATCAAGGGAAATATTGGAAGTTGAGGTTTCAGAGTTAGCGAACGGTTGTTGAATGATTTCCTTTGCCTCGTCTTCTTGTTTCTTTGTCCTCTTATCTTCCTGTTGATTATTCAGCAGCGGTAGCTTGACTGTGAACGTAGCACCTTGTCCTTTACCTGGACTGTCTACATAGATGGAACCGCCATGCAGTTCTACTAAATGACGCACAATTGCTAACCCCAGTCCCAGTCCACCATGTGATCTTGTACTGGAACTATCAGCTTGACGAAAACGGTCAAAGACGTATGGAAGAAAATCAGAACTAATACCGATACCCGTGTCGCTTACTGAGATTTGAGCATATTTTGGGTAGTAGGGAGTGGGTAGTGAGTAGGATGAGGAGGATAGCGCTCCCTTGTCAGTTTCTTTCACGACCCCAAGCTGCACTTCTACTCGACCACCTTGGGGTGTAAACTTGATAGCATTAGATAGCAGATTCCAAATAATCTGCTGCAAGCGCTCTGCATCGCCAGAAATCAAGAATTTTGGTTTTGGAATTTTGGCTTTTAAATTATCAGCTTGCTTTTCGACGAATTCTAAATTTTGAGTGTGAAAAAATTCTGGATTTTCTCCAGTATGATCCAAGCCATCATCTAAGATACGAAAACTCAAATCGATTTTCTTTGCTTCAGCGGCTAAGCGTACAGTTTCAAGCGCAGCATCAATGATGGAAACTAAGTCATAAATCTGGACATTAAGCCGTAATTTACCTCTGATCATCCGCGAGATATCTAGTAAATCTTCAATGAGCTGCGTCTGTGCTCTAGCATTTCGCTCTATGGTTTCTAATGCCTTGGCTATCTTACTTTGCTCTAACTGGCGACGGGAACGCAAAATCTGCGCCCAACCAAGGATGGCGTTGAGGGGCGATCGCAACTCGTGGGACAATATTGCCAAAAATTCATCTTTCATGCGGTTTGCCTCTCTCAACTGCTCAGCTTGCTGTTGTAAAGAAGCAATCAAGCTAGCGCGTTCCATTGCAATAGCAATTTGGTCACACACTGCTTGCATCATCCCTAATTCATTGTGAGTAAACTTGGATAAACTGCGGCTACCAAAGGCAAGAGTACCCAAAAGCTTTCCCTGCGCTATTAACGGATAGCTGTAATATGCTGTAACGCCCATAGCGCAGATAAACTTTGTCTTCGGATTTGTTGAGTGCTGCACATTTTCCAGAGCTATTGAACGGCGCTCCTTTGCTGTAGTTCCGCACACCCCTTGAGCAAACTTCAGACACTCAACTTCTTTTGCCTGTTCTTCTGTCACACCACTATAGGATGCTAGTTGCAATATCTGCTTATCTTCATGAACTAAATAGTTAAAGTAAGCATCTAAACGAATTTGTTCCGAGAGTTTTCTAAACAAGCTATCAATCAATGCCACAGGCTGCTGACTTGATAGTAAATCACTAGCTGTGTTGAATAACAGATGCAACCTTGTGTACCCCAATGAAAGCGCTTTTTCTACGCGCTTAAGATTGGTAATATCTTGAAATACCAAGACACAAGTTGCTGGATGACCATGCATCGCGCTTAAGGTATCGGCAAATATCAGCAGGGAACGGATACCTACTGAAGTGTGCCAATCGAGTTCAAATCCGTCAACATGTTCGCCACGAGCAACTCGTATCCCCGGAGCTTGTTCTATTGGGATGGGATTCCCCACCGCATCAGTAGCGTAGTAATAAGTGCTATAGTCTGCGGTTGATTCAGCCTTGGGAAATTTGCCCCCAGCCACTTCATCAGCGGCTTTGTTTGCAAAAGTGACCTTTGCTGTTTCTGGTTCTATCAACAGCATTGGCATTGGCATTAAGTTAAGCAAGTCTTCCAACCATTTTTGCTGATTGCGAAGTGTTTCCTCCACCTGCTTACGCTCTGTGATGTCGTTGGTAAATGCCAGAATTTGTTCTATTTCACCCTTCTCATCCAAAAGCGGCAGATATTTGATTTCTGTAATGAATGTGCCGTAATCTGGTAAGGTGATTGTAGCTTCTATCGTTTGTATAGTGCGTGTTTCTTGTGCCTTAATGAGAGTGGGAAGATAAGCTTGTGTCGCTTCAGGAGGAAAAATTTCCTCGTCAATGCGTCCGAGAATTTCTTCTATTGGCTTTTTAACGCGTTGTAATGCAGCAGCATTGACAAACTGCAACCGCCGCTGAGCATCGTAGATGGCAAAAACATCTGGAATGTTATCAAGCGCTAACCGGAATCGTTCTTCACTCTGGCGTAACGCTTGTTCTGCTTGTTTGCGTTCGCTCAAATCCAAGATAAATGCTACCGATTCCTCGCGCGTTTCGCCTGTCAACGAATACCCTATTAAAACTGGAACACGGCTACCATCTTTACGAATGTACTCTTTTTCGTAGGGTGTACAAGCACCTTTCTCCTTAGCTTCAGCAATACGTTCTTCATCTAAGGGTAAATACTCTGGTGGTGTGATGTCAATCCACCTAATTTTATCTGCTTGTAACTCCTCTGGTGTGTAGCCAATCATCCGCAGAAATTCGTCATTGGCGTTGCGGACATTACCATGAATGTCGCCAAAAAGAATACCGATGACGTTAGCATCTACAAAACTGTTGAGTTTTTCTTCATTTGCTTTGAGAGCTTCTTGGACGCGATCGCGTTGAATTCCTAACCGTTCCAGCGCCGCTACGCTTTCCCATATCAAAACGCAGAAACTAACAATAAGCACACCCACAAGCAGAGCTACTGCGAACGCTGACTCATACAATCCTGCTCTTTGTCCTTGCAGAATCAACCATCCCAGCACCAAAGGGACAGCGATCGCCGCCAGTAATAACCTACGTGCTAGCAAGCCGCCGTAAGTATCGCTTGTGACTATCCGCATCACCCCTTGATCGGGATGAGTCCACATTATACCTGTACACAGCACTATAAATGTCAGTGCTGTGTGTAACGCCATTGATGTACTGTAAGGGCGAAAGTCGTAAAGAACATCAACTCCGTAAGCATAGCCAATGATAGTCTGTAAGGATATCAAAGCGGCAATGAGGGCAAAAACCTGGGTATACCAATAGCTACGGCATTTTTTTTGTTGAACCACAAGCTCTAAGGCTCTACCAAGAACTGAAAAATTCAGTGCAGTGTTCAATCCCATTCGTCCCGGATGGGATGTCATCAAAGCGTTTGGCTCCTCACGAAATAGCAGTTCATCTATACCGAGATTCCAGCCGAACATATACTGACTAAGTGTGAGCAAAGCAATGACGAGGACTGTTGATGTACAAACTTTAGCGATTAGAGGAATTGGGAATTGGGAATTGGGAATTGGGAATTGGTCAAAAATTATTCTTCTCCCCAGCTCCCCTGCTTCCCCAGCTCCCCTGCTCCCCTGCTCTCCTGCTTCCCCTACTCTCCAGTGGAACAGCCATAGGGAAATGCCAGACAAAATGAAGCACACAGCAGCATTTGCCTTCATAGTCACCATGCTTAACCCGAAGCAGTTTTTGAGAGACTCTAGATCGAGCCACCAGCCAAATAGTACCAAGCAGCCGACCAAGATGGTAATCACACTTGCAGCTTGTGCAACCAGTGAATGTGAAGAGACTGTGTGTGAACTTTGTTGGCGCAAGCAGTTGGCTTTTAACATCGAAGACTTTGTAACCGCATTTAGCTGGCGCGATAATGTTTAGTGTCTGCTGAAAAATATTATTTTTCTACTTTAGATATGCTTCTTATTGACCTTTCATTACATCTATCTTTGTACAGATTTTTTAGTCACAAAGAGGAATTAAGGAATAGAAAAAATGAAAAATCTTTGTTGACTTATGTTATTAATAATATTTCTTATACAGAAAAGAATAAAGAATTTATCTATGACAAAATCAGTTCACACCGAAACAGTTTATCAAGCAAATAGCTTATCAAGCAAATAATTTAAATCTTGCAAGCTGGATTTCAATTGCTTGAGGCAAGATTTTATTAAGTTCTGTACTGTCTTGAAATTGTAAAATTTGCGATGGTGGTAAGTTAAAAGAAAACTGTCCTACCATGTCTGGGCGGTGCATTTGCGCTAGTAGAATGTGCTCAGACCGCTTACTTTGAATAGCATAACCAATTTCAATACAAACATTTGGACTGGGAATCAGTTGGGCAGTTTCTTTACCATCAATTTTAGCAATGGGTGTCGTGTCAGCAATAAATAACAAACTTCTATGAATTTTTCGCATCATTGTACGGCTGAGTCGCAAGGAACCTTCCTTGGGACGGTAGGATTCTACCAAGGATAGAGGTAAACGCGATGGCGCAGAGCGCCCGCTTCGCGATCGCAAGTTTAAAGTTTCCAAACTAGAAAGCAGTCCTTCTCGCAAAGCCTCACTTGCAGCCGGATACTCAGTTTGATGGCATAAAAAAATTGTGGGTTCTAACTGCGCCAACACAGCCTGCTTCATGAAATATATTTCATGACTTATCAAGTCGATATTAGCCACACAATAACCACCACTGCCCTCAATATAAAATTCAACGTTGTCTCCTTCTAGATAACGCTCGAACCACGTCGATTTCCTGACTTGCTCACTTTCTTCCAAGAAGTCCGCTCTTAATCCTGATTTCAGCAGGCTCTTTTTACTGAGGCGAATATCCGGCGGACGTTTTTCCAGTTGTGGAATCGGCTCATAATTCTCTAGATACCATGCTCTTAGAGCAATTATTGACATAAGGTGCTATTTCAGGAGTCTCTTTCTATTTCACTTTGTACAAGCTTACACTTAGGTGCGCTCCTAATGACAACAACACCCAACTTCTACTAGATGAGTTATTTCCTCTTCTTGTTCATTCTAGCCAGGGATGTACTGGGTTTATCACTCTTCCAAGAGACAACATCTCAGTTACAGCGCCCCCTGTGTCTCTACACTTGAGGAAATATCACCATTCGAGTTGGGTGTTGCTGGTTGTTGCGAGACAGATGTATGTTCAACAGCGTACTTTACCTCTTTACTTATTTTCATCTAGCTGTTTTATCTGCCAGGGAAGCTTTTTAGCTTCAATTCTTAAGTTAGCATTCTTTGAATATAAGTCGTTTTTGTTGAAACTAAAGTTTACTTTCTTAAGCAAACTAATGTTTAGAAAATTTGGTTATTGTTTGCTATTTCTATCAGAAACACTATTGTCAGAAATGAGTAATAGCTCAGCTATTGTTAAATATTAGCAACATTTGAGTGGGAATGGGGAATGGGCTATGGGCTATGGGCTATGGGCAAGGGGCAAGGGGCTATGGGCAAGGGGCAAGGGGCTATGGGCTATGGGCTATGCTCGATGCCCAATTCCCAGCTTCTTCGGGAACTGTTTGTGGGATAACAACCGTCATAGGCGACAAGTTGGGAGAAGGAGATCCCAAGTTCCCACTTCTCCTCTCCTACAGCGCTGAACTCACTTTATCAGCGTACCAATCAAAAATATCCAAGATGAGTACGTGGTACTGCGTCCGTCTCGGATTGTGGCTATTCGGGTAGAACCAATTTTTAGCTCTAATGTGGAAAGATTTACCTAAATCATGAGAAAAACGCTTGCTTTGGTTTCCTTGAGTCTAGGAATTGCCCTTGTTAATCCGGTTTGGTCAGTCTTTGCTCAGCAGGTTCCTAGTTTACCACCGATACCAATACCAGTCCCAGGTCAACCAGAGATTTTGCCACCGTCACAACCAAGCCAACCTCAGCAGATTCTGCAACCATTGATACCAGTAGATATAGAAACAATCTGTAGCTCTTCATACAGTTGCGTGGGTTGGGATGAGCAAATTTGGGGTGGAAACGGGAAAAGAGGAGATTTCAAGGCACTCTTAATAGCAATAGATAACAGCTTGCGTTATCTAACAACTGATAAGGCTATAACAGTGTATCAGAATTATCCAATTAGGGAGATTACCCTTGACCGTGTCCGTCGTAGTTTGCAACGTTTCCGTCAATTGGTTGTCAGTTCAGATTCGCCAGCACAACTGCAAGCTGCTGTTAGTCGGGAGTTTGTCTTTTACCAGTCAGTTGGGAATGATGGCAACGGTAATGTGAAGTTTACTGCCTACTACGAGCCTGTTTATCTCGCCAGTCGTGTACGCACATCAGTTTATAAGTATCCCATTTATCGGCGACCACTCGACTTTGACAAATGGGCGAAACCACATCCAAAACGGATTGAGTTAGAGGGAAAAGATGGTTTACTAGGTAAGAAGAGCTTATTACATGGTTTGGAGCTATTTTGGTTTCGCGATCGCTTAGATGCGTACTTGGTTCAGATTCAAGGTTCTGCTCAACTTAAGTTAACTAATGGTACGACAACATCTGTTGGTTACGCAGGTGGAACAGATTATCCCTGGACAAGCATAGGAGGAGAACTGGCGAAGGATAGCAAACTTCCCTTAAAGGGTTTAACGATGCCAGTTTTGATTGAGTATTTCCAGCACAATCCAAAAGAGATGAATAATTATCTGCCGCGCTGGGAACGCTTTGTCTTCTTCCAGGAAACTAATGGTACACCTGCTACAGGAAGTATCCGCGTACCAGTGACCCCAGAACGTTCTATTGCGACAGATAAATCTGTCATGCCTCCAGGAGCATTGGCGCTGATTAACACCAGTTTGCCCTATCCCGCCTGGGGTGGACAACTCGTGCATCGTACTGTGAGCCGCTACGTACTTGACCAAGATACAGGAAGCGCTATCAAAGGACCAGGACGAGTTGATTATTTTATGGGAACTGGCAAATTAGCTGGCGATCGCGCTGGTGTAACAGGCGGCAATGGCAAACTATACTATTTATTGTTAAAGCAATAGCTCTCATCACTCTTCAATCTTTGCTATTAGAAGTCATTTATCAAGCTAATACACTGCCCACAAATACATAGGCGTAAGTCCTAAGGGAGGCTTGCACTAATGCAAAACGTCTCCTTACATCCTACAGAGGAATGGCTAGAATTTTCTTGACCTGTTTAGAAACAAAAACAAAATTAAGTTATCATAAAATACGGTAGTTTTATCAACTTACTGTCTTATACTGTTGTTAACTGTCAACTGTTAACTGTCAACTTCAAAAGCTAGTGGAAGAGACTCTAATTTCTATCAGCTTCAGTAAAATTACTGATATTTTGAGGAATTAGGCAAATGGTATTATCTACAATTTTAAATTCCACATTAGGTCATATCCACATTAGGATTCCTCAGCACTACCAACGTCAACCTATTGTCTCACGATTAATTTCTCGTTACGATTTGACAATCAACATTGCAGCAGCTCTTTTAGAAGCTCATACAAAAGACGACGGTTGGTTTAACCTTGAAATTCAAGGAATTTCTCAGCAGGTAGAAGCAGGTCTTGCCTATCTTCAAGAACTGAATATAGAGATTGTGCAGTTAGACATCAACAGCCTTACACAAGAAAATCAAGAAAATCTCAAGATTTTATGTAGAGGTCACAATTTCAGTGAGCTAATTGACGACAATGAAAAAAAATCTGATTTAAATGTAGTAGAAGGACAAACCACTCGTGCTAAATTTCAAGTTTGTATCCCTAAAAACTATCATTCTTATCCAGTTATTGCAGGGCTAGTTTCTTGTTATGGATTAACTGTTAACATTACCGGAGCCGTATTAGATACTAACCCAAAAAATGACGGTTGGTTTGATTTAGAGCTTTGGGGTAGGCGTCAGCAGATTGTGTTGGGCTTAAGATATTTGAAAGAATTAGGCTTACAAATTTGGCTGTAGCTTTTCATTATAACTAGAATTACGTATTGTGATTTTTCATAACCTAATTGGAGAAATAAAACGATGACTAATGCTTGCTGTGGTCCTGGCTACGCTTCCCCAGAAGCAGCAACGAAAGCAGAACGTGAAAAGATACTATATACAATTGCACTCTATACAGGTTCAAGTATTGTTGAACCAGATTATCTTGCAACAGTAGACGTTGATCCCAACTCTGAGACATACGCTCAAATTATTCACCGCCTACCAATGCCTTATGTTGGCGATGAACTGCACCATTTTGGCTGGAACGCTTGCAGTTCTTGTCACGGCGATGCTAGTAAATCTCGGCGTTTTTTGGTGATTCCTGGTCAACGTTCCAGCAGAATTCACATTGTAGATACAGCGGATATCAGAGCACCAAAACTTCACAAAGTTATTGAACCCGAAGAAATCAAGGAAAAAACCAATCTGACAGCTCCCCATACCGTACATTGCTTAGCTGATGGTCATGTCATGATTTCCATGTTAGGTGACAGTGAGGGGAATGGTCCAGGTGGCTTTTTGTTGCTAGATGAAAACTTTGACATTGCTGGACGCTGGGAACGCAAAGCCGACGGTATGCGCTTTAACTACGACTTCTGGTATCAGCCGCGTCACAATATCATGGTGAGTAGTGAGTGGGGCGCACCCAAAACCTACTATCCTGGCTTTGACCTCAATGATGTAGCCGCTGGGAATTATGGTCACCAACTGCATTTTTGGGATTGGTCGAAACACGAAATTATCCAAAGTTTTGACTTAGGTGAAGAAGGACTTATCCCCTTAGAAGTGCGCTTTCACCATAACCCCGATAGCACTCATGGATTTGTTGGTGCTGCACTCAGCAGTAATGTTTGGCATTGGCACAAATCCAACGGTCATTGGCAAGTCGAGAAAGTGATTGATATACCATCAGTAGAAGTGGAAGGCTGGCCCATTCCTGTACCATCATTGATTACCGATATCCTAATTTCGATAGACGATCGCTATGTCTATTTCTCCAACTGGCTGCACGGAGATATCCGTCAATACGATATCAGTGATCCTTCTCATCCTAAACTGACAGGTCAAGTTTGGTGTGGTGGTTTGTTGGGTAAAAGTAGCGAAGTTCAAAATCATCAACTGACTGGTGGACCACAGATGCTACAACTGAGTCTTGATGGCAAACGGCTTTATGTCACTAATTCTCTGTTTAGCACTTGGGATAATCAGTTTTACCCAGACTTATCCAAGGCAGGCTCATATTTGTTGCAGATTGACTGCGATACGGAAAACGGGGGTATGAAAATCAACGAGAATTTCTACGTTGACTTTGGCAAAGAACCATCTGGTCCATCTCGCGCTCATGAAATCCGCTATCCTGGTGGCGATTCTACCTCTGATATTTGGGTATGAAAACATACAAAGTTGAACTTGTTAATCGCAACAACTTTGTTGTCGAAGTTGCAGAAAATCAGTATATATTAGACGCTGTGGAAGCAGTAGGTTTGCAGTTACCTGTGGGTTGTCGGTATGGTGCTTGTATCACCTGTACTGCACGTTTGGTTGAGGGTCAGGTAGACCAGTCTAGAAGAGTTGCCCTCAAACCCGCACAGGAGTCTCAGGGCTATGTGCTACTTTGCGTTGCCTATCCTCGTTCAGATTGCAGGTTTGAGGTAGGTGTAGAGTGCCAGGATGAACTTTATATCAATCCTTTTAACGTGAATTCGATGGACCTCACCTACCCAGCCTCCCTCTCCTGCAAGGATACAGATGGCGAATAGGGGGTGTGATGTAGTCAGTGATGACCGAATTGAGTTTATTCAAGCTCGATACCATTATAGCGATCGCGCTCACAGGTACTCTCCCTAATTTCAGCAGATAAACTCGTATTGCCAATCGCTGAAATGAACGTATTGGCAAAGGAGAGTCAGAGGTGATTGGGCAACCAACACTGCCGTTTGGGCGATCGCATTGATTTTCTTCAAGCTCGATATCATTGAGTGCGATGGCATGGAGTACCCGCCAAGGACGCGCCTGTCAAATGAGCTAGCCAGCTGCGTTTTGCTAAACTGAGAACACATCTTCGTACTGATTCAGGAGCCATGAGCGCTACAACTCTCCACTCCCTTACCCTAGAGGAGTTCCTGAAGCTCCCAGAAACCAAGCCAGCCAACGAATATATTAACGGTGAGATTATTCAAAAGCCAATGCCGAAGGGGAGACACAGCCGCTTGCAAGGTAAACTCTGTGCAGCAATCAATGAAGTTGCAGAGGACAAGAGGATTGCCTATGCTTTTCCGGAATTACGGTGTAGTTTCGGGGAACGCTCAATTGTACCGGATGTCGCTATATTCCTGTGGAGGCGCATACCATTTCTGATCGATGATGAAGTTCCTGATAACTTTGAACTACCGCCAGATTGGACGATTGAGATTCTCTCGCCAGAACAAAAACCCAACAAAGTGATTGGTAACATTCTTTATTGCTTAAAACATGGTAGTCGCCTCGGATGGTTTATTGATCCTGATGACCTCAGTATCTTAGTATTTCTCCGTGAGCAACAGCCTTTACTACTTATGGGAGACGATTTATTGCCTGTGTTACCAGAAATTGAACTGACATTAACCGTCAATCAAGTTTTTGGATGGCTGAAGATGGCTGGCTAGCGCCATCTTTTTCAAAAATCAAATGCAATCCTATAATTGCCAGCTTCAAATGAATAACATCAAAAACTCAAACCGATATATAAATGTGGCGTTGCTGATTTTAAGTCAATACGTTTCAGTTAGAGTCAAAAACCTTAAACGAGTAGGTTGGGTTAAGCGTAGCGCAACCCAACAATAAATAAGTTTGGAGTAAAACTTTTGAAGATGAAAACATTGGAGGAAATTAAGCAAATTCTCAGACAAAGTAAACCGCTGTTGCAGGAACACTATCAGATCACGCAGCTAGGCATCTTTGGTTCTTACGCTCGTGGTGAACAGACAGAGGAAAGTGATGTTGATGTACTCATTGACTATGATCGAGCGCCTACCTTATTTAAGCTGGTAGAGCTACGCGACTATCTCAGTAGTGCGATCAGTATGAAGGTTGATATAGTGACGCAAAACGGTTTAAAGTCAAGAATCCGGGAGCGAGTGTTATCGGAAGTCGTTTATGTATGAGCAAACAACAACTCTCAGAATTTCTCCAATTGACTTCTCATGTCTCGTTCCTTGTCTCTGGCAAGGAATGCAGCAATGGAGGCTCCGCCTCTTGCTACTAGAGACAGCAGCCCACAGCGAATTCCATTCTCAGGCTGGAGCCTGGGAACGACGAGAGTGAAGCCTTGCTTTGCTTACTTGCGGCTGAGCCGCTGAAACCGCATTTCCAGGTGGAACCATCGAAACGAGATTTTACATACAAGTTCGATATTTTTTCACACCAATCCAGAACGCAATGCAACAACTGCTGCTTGCACGCGATCGTCAACAGATAATTTATTCATAATCCCTCGCACATGAGTTTTGATCGTGTTCGGACTCAAATAAAGCTTTTCCGCAATCTCCGGGTTACTAAAACCTTCTACCATCAGTTTCAAAACTTCTAACTCGCGCTGAGATAGATTTGCTGTGTTTCCACTAGGAGAAGGAGGTTTAAGATTGTCAATCACTCGTCGAGCAATTTGAGGATCAAGATAAGTTGCACCTTCAACAGCAGCAGCGATCGCGCTTAAAAGTCGCTCGACACTTGCCCCTTTGATACAATATGCATCTGCACCGCTAGACAACGCAGCAATAATTTCTGTATCTGTTTGATGCGATGTCAGCATGACGACATGAGTATTTGGCAGTGCTGCTTTAATTTGTTGTGTCGCAGCAATACCATCTAACCGAGGTAAACCAATATCCATCACCACGAGATCCGGTTTTAGTTTTAGTGCTGCTTGCACACCCAAATAGCCATCCTCTGCTTGTCCCACAATCTCCAACTGAGGATGAGTCATTAATGACTGTTCCAGTCCCAGTTGCATCATTGGGTCATCTTCTACAATCAAAATCCGTAGTACAGAAGCATCAGATGGTAGATTTAAGCGAAATGAGCTGTTATTATACATCTTCTATTCTTCCACGCGATACCCAAACTCTGCCAAACGTGTTCGAGAGTGACGCCATTTTGGTTGGACTTTGACGAACAATTCAAGGTAAACTTTTCCAGCAATTAACTTTTGGATTTGTTGGCGAGCTGCACTACCAATAGCTTTTAACATTGCTCCACCTTTACCGATAAGAATTCCTTTTTGGGAATCGCGCTCAACGTGTATAGTAGCAAATACACGGCTAATGCCTGGTGTTTCTTCCACCATGTCGATAGAAATAGCTACTGAATGGGGAACTTCCTCACGAGTGAACAGCAAAATTTGTTCACGAATCAATTCGCCCATAATAAAGCGTTCTGGTTGGTCAGTGACTAAGTCAGGTGGATAATATAATGGTCCTAGTTCTAACTGTTGAATTAATAACTGTTGTAGTTCAGGTAATCCTACACCTGTTTTGGCAGAAAATTTTCCTGTTTGCCACTGATGTAACTTTGCCAGTTGAGTGTAACTATCATCTATTGTCTGGGAATCTTGCAGTTGTTGGTCGATTTTGTTTAAACCTAGAATGACTGGTGTTGTGCTGCGAGTGAGTAAATCAGCAATATAGCGATCGCCTGTTCCACAAAAAGTCGATCCATCTACCACAAACAAAACCACATCCACCGATTCAATGGCTATTTTGGCATTTTGCACCAGCACTTCTCCCAATTGATGATGGGGTTTATGAATTCCTGGGGTATCCACAAAAATGAGTTGCGCCTCAGGAGTGGTAAGAATGCCTCGTAATCGATTGCGTGTCGTTTGTGCTACTGGTGATGTAATGGCAATTTTTTGTCCTACTAATTGATTCATCAGTGTAGATTTACCGACATTAGGGCGACCAATAATGCCGACAAAACCTGAACTATATCCAGCAGGAGCCTGCGGAATTACCACTTCTCCTGAAATAGAGAAGATGTCATTTTGACTACTATTTAACTGTGGTTCTACCGTCATATTTTATAATTGATATTACGTAACTTTCTGTACCAACACAGAACAAACATAAAATCAAACTACCTTTCTAGTAATTATTTGTCTTAAGTTTAATTTACTATTAATCATCTACCATTGACCACTATGTATAGGATAAATTAAATTAATTAAAATTATTTCTATTGGAGGATAATACTTTGGTTTAGTCAAAACCTTTTGGTATTATCAGGGAGCATCCCAAATGTGTAAATTTATTTTATTTTGTATTGCAGGCTTCTAGCCCGCTTCGGTTATAAACTAGGGAGCAATCCTAGGCTCCCACTACCGTTTTTTTGCATGCATTGGGATGCTCCCTATTATCAGAACAGACTATCCAATAATTCCTAGCACAAACTCGCCTTCGTTGACCGCCTGATTGCTTGAAATATCATAAACTAATCCATCTTGTTCTGTACTCACATCAATCACAGTAGGTAACTTACCCTCTTTATGAAAATTCAAAATTTGATAAATTCGTTCTCCAGCTTTTACTAAACTCCCCAATTCTACTCTTGATTGAATCATTCCACCCGTTGGAGCATAATATCTTTTGACCTGACTTCTTAATTTAAAACTCATTTCAGAAAATGTGCTTTCCTTTAAAGGAAACCCAGAGATTTGCAAAACTCCTTTCTGTGCTAAATAGTTTTTCACACCTCGAAGACCTTTCTCCACTGAAACTGGATTCATTTGCATCCCTGTACCAAGTTCGAGTGTCCAAGCCTCCACATCAAATCTAATTTCTCGACCGAGTTGTTTGAAACACTCTTCCAAGGCTAGCCAAGGTTTGATAAAAGCTTCATCAAAAGCACCACCATCGTATTTATCAAATTGAATTCCAAATTCGAGTAAGAAATATTTTGCGCTTTCTTCTCGATTCCGGAAGACATAAAGGTAGTTTAATCCTTGACTAGTGTGACTGTGTAAGTCCATCAAATAATTTGCATCTAAACTCAGAGATTGCAATTTATAGCTAAATCGTTCAGTGTAAGGAGCTCCACTGGAAGAGTTAATCTTTTCTAAAATCTTAGCAAATTCTTGCTCAATTACAGTGAGGTAGTTCTTTCTTATAACTTCTTGTTCAAAATTGATTTGAGATTGAGCAAATGCTAATAAATCATTAGCGTGTTTTTCGCAGTCCCAAAATATCCGGTTCCAATCTTTCGCTTCATAGACACAGTATCGTCCAGAAGAAAAAATATGCGATCGCTGATTAGTTCCCATTGGGTTACAAACAGGAACTAACCAAATTTCACCACATAAATCTGTATCCTTTACTGTCTGCAAAAACTCAATAAACTGGGAAATAACAGCATTACCGGCGATTTCAGCACCATGCAAATTGGATTGGATATAAACTTTTTTGCCCGGTTGAGCGCCAATAAATTTGTAGACTTGGAGGGATAAGACATCACCTGAAGCCATATGACGCAGAGGAATGGTAGAAATAACAGGGAGCATAAGCAATTCAAAATTCACGCATTCAAAAAAACAGTTATGGTAAAATGTTCCAGTACTGGAAGCGTATGCAAATTACAGGTGCAACATTAGTGAACTCTTAACAGTTATCTAGCATTGCCCATTGCCCATTGCCCATTGATAACTGATAACTGTTAAGTTCCTGGTAAATTTCGTAACCGCTCGCCTAAATGAGTACGGTCAGCCAACGCCTTGAGTAGAGGACCATGTGAGCCAAATTCTACAATACTTACCGAACCTACAGGGCATCCCAAACGATAGCGAAAGCGCCCCACATCAATTCCCAACAAACTGCACAGCATAATTCTAATAGTTGCTTTGTGGGAAACTATTAAAACATTACCATTGTTGTAATTCTGCTTAATTTCTTCAATAACCTGCGTTGCACGAGATGCGATGGCGATCGCCATCTCCCCACCTGTAGGCGCATACCAAGCCGGATCTGCTAACCAGCGGATATGATCATCATGAAATTCCAGATTCACCGTCTCTGGCGTTTTGCCTTCCCATTTGCCGTAGTTGATTTCCTTCAAGCCATCTCGCAGTTCTGGTTGTATCCTGATCGCATCACATAAAGGTTTCGCTGTCGCTATAGTTCGTCCCATTGGACTGCAAAAAATTGCCGTCCAGGGGGTAGAACTATATGCAGCAGCGAAAGCTTTTGCCATCTCCAAGCCGTCTGTGGTAAGTTCTGGGTCTATCGAACCACAGAAAAAATTATTACGGCTGCATTCTGTCTGTCCGTGACGGAGGAAATAAAGAGTTAGACTCATACTAATTGGGATTTTAGATTTGGTTATTAGTCATTAGTCATTAGCCATTAGTCATTAGTCAAGAGTCATTTCTTTGTCTCCACACCAGTTCTTACTGATATCCCTAACATACATTCTCAGTTTCAAGTGGGTGTGGTCAAAACCTGTTGGTAAAGGAATAGACAATGCCCATTGCCCATTGCCCATTTTGCCCATTGCCCACCAACCAATGATTGACCACACCCGTTTCAAGTCTCTGTAATTGTTATCTATAGTAAAGGCTATGGCTAATATAACGAAGTGCCGATAACATATTGATTTCAGCTTGGGACAGGAATCATGGCAACAACACAAGTTAATCCTTTTCTCGATGGTAACTTTGCGCCAGTGCGTAAAGAAATCTCCACTAACACCCTGCAAGTCATAGGTGAACTCCCTCCCGACTTATCAGGGATGTTCGTGCGGAATGGTCCTAATCCCCAATGGACACCCATTGGGCAGTACCATTGGTTTGATGGCGATGGAATGTTGCATGGAGTGCGAATTAGCAATGGTAGAGCTGCCTATCGCAATCGCTATGTGCGGACAAAAGGATGGAAAATCGAGAACGAAGCAGGTAGAGCTATTTGGACTGGGTTACTAGAACCACCACAAAAGGACAATCGCCACGGACAAAGCAAGAATACGGCTAATACTGCTCTAGTGTGGCACGCAGGTCAATTGTTGGCGTTGTGGGAAGGAGGTGCACCTCACGCTATCAAGGTTTCTGAGTTAAAGACTATTGGTGAGTATACTTACAATGGCAAGCTTGTTTCGGCGATGACTGCTCATCCTAAGGTAGATCCCATCACGGGTGAGATGATGTTTTTTGGTTACGGCTTCACACCGCCGTATCTGCAATACAGCGTGGTTTCACCACAAGGCGAACTTTTGCAGACAGAGCCGATTGACATACCAACGGCAGTTATGATGCATGATTTTGCCATCACTGAAGACTACACAATTTTCATGGATTTGCCGTTAACTTTCAATACGAAAAGCAAGAAACGGGGTGAACCTCTGATGATGTTTGAGCGCGACAAACCCAGTCGCTTTGGTATTGTTCCGCGTTACGGCAATAATAGTAACATTCGCTGGTTTGAAAGTTCCGCCTGCTTTGTTCCTCATACCCTCAACGCTTACGAGGAGGGAGACGAGGTGGTGCTTATCGGCTGTCGGATGCAAGATGCAGGACTTTTGGAACCAGTTCAAAGTAATCAACAAGGAAGTCTAAGACCCCTGTACCAGTGGCGATTTAATATTAACAACGGCTCTGTTCTCGAACAGATGCTGGATGAGGTACCTATAGAATTTCCCCGCGTGAATGAGCAGCTACTGGGGCAAAAGACGCAATACGGTTATACGGCAAGAGTCGCTAACAATCCTGTGCTACTGTTCGATGCTCTAATCAAGTACGACTTAAGCAATGGCGAGTCTCAAACCCATGAATTTGGACAGGGACGCTATGGCGGTGATTTCGTGTTTGTACCGCGTCCTGGTGCAACAGCAGAGGATGATGGTTGGCTTGTGACTTTTGTTCACGACACTACAGAGGATACTTCTGAACTCGTGGTGGTTAGTGCTCAGGATATAACAGGTGAACCAGTAGCACGAGTGCTCATTCCCCAACGCGTACCATATGGGTTCCACGGTGCTTGGGTTTCTGAGGAACAATTGAGAGCTTCTGTGTAGATTTAGGCGCGATTTCCTCACCCTTCTAGGTTGGGTATAGATGAACTCAGCCCGCGTTAGCGGGCTTTATGCAGCGCCCCCGATTTGAATCGTCCAGAAATAGAAAAGCAAATAGAAAAGCAAAGCAGTTTTATTGAAACCTCTGGCTATGCCTGCGGCACGCTACGCGAACAGACATGGGGTATTCTGACTCCTTCTCATTAGTATTTGCTTATCTTGAAATCAATGATTTTAATACTGCCAAAAATCGTTGGCGTTTATAGCGTCCAATGTATTCTGTTTCTGCCAAAATATGATCATCCATAGCAGTCACGACTTGCGCTTTTGTTGCACCTGGTTCTAAACCTAGTTGTTTATCTAAGGCATAAAGTTTGAAAAAATAGCGATGAGTTCCACGGGGTGGACACGAACCCCCATATCCAAACTTGTCAAAATCATTTTTCCCTTGTACTGCGCCATTAGGTAAAGTTTTTACAGCTGCAATATTCTCTGACAATTCGCGAACTGTTGCTGGGATATCGTAGAGAACCCAGTGAACAAATGTCTCTCCAGGTGCGTAGGGATCATCGACAATGAGGACAAAACTTTGAGTTCCTGTTGGAGGTTCATCCCAACTCAGAGGTGGTGAGATATTTGCACCATCACAGGTGTACTTTGCTGGAATAAAGCCATCAGCCTCAAAGGCTTTGCTTTCTAGTCTCATGATTTTTACCTGCCATGTGAAGTGAGTTTTGTTTGTAGAAGTTAAGAGAGTATCGCTACTACTTGAAGAACTACAACCAAAAACTCATAATGCCATAAAACTCAGTATACTGATACTTTGCTTGAAAAAAACAAACTCGTCATCTGCTCATAATCATGCGAACTTCCTAAGAGCGTGTTTATAAAGTCAGAAAAAGCACTGATTTGTCATGCTGAACGAAGCGGTAGCACAAGTGTTGCATCTGGTAAACTCTAGTCATCATTCAGTCGTACGATTCATCCTGAATTCTGATCTGAGTTTTGGAGTCTGATGTCTGTTGCTCCTGAGTTGGTGAGTTCTTTCTTGCACAAATGAGATACTACTTTTCTTTTAATCTGACATCAATGATAGTGGCATTAAAGTTGTAGTTGAAGCCATCTAACTCAATTGGCATTCCAATTTTTACTTTACTGTTACCTAGAACGGGTCCTTCGTCTGTGATTTTTGCTTTGCCTGCTACAGTTAAACGTAAATCTTTACTAAAGTTGTTTGCTCTGTTTGGTTCTGGCAATTCTTTAATCGAACCATCAGGTTGAGGAACCAATGTGGTTTTGGGTAACTCTTCTACAGATTTAATGTCAATTTGACCATAAGGTTGATTGCGGATAATCACCTTAGTTTTCCCGCCTTTTTCAAATCCTTGCGAATATAACTGTTTAGTATCGAGTACGTTTAATCCTCGAACGACTAGGTCTACCTCGATAGGTACTGTTTTACCACCAACTTGGGCAATGGAACCACCATTAGGCAAGACAAAGATGCCAATTATCACTAGCAGAATAACCAGTGCAGCACCTAAATCAAGGATGTTAATTTTTCCGAATAAACGACCTTTGGAATCTAAAATAGCCATAACAAATCTTTCCAAGTAAGAGCAATATGGTTTATTGACACTCCTTTGACTAAAGCACAAAGGAGTGTCAATAAGTCTTTGGTAGTTGGGCGTTACAGTCATGCGACAGTTTATCACAACTTCCTTATTTTGGACGGATTTTTTACTGTTTTAAGTTGCTGTTGTTGACCAAGTCCCTTCCCTTCTCCTATCGAAGAGGCTGCGCCAACGGGACGCTGCGCGGTAAGCGAACGCGAGTGCGTGTCCCCTTGGGACTCAGCTATGCAAGGCTCTACGGGACAAGGGAATAGGGAACTCTTAACATCCTAATCGCGTGCTTAAATCAAGGAAAATCTGCACCACATCTGGTCTTTCAATCAGGACGCGATCGCTTTGATATCCAAGGAGCGATCGCGCATACTGGAGTAACAGGTAATATCATGTCCGGTTAATTGCTTATAAATCCCGCACAACCCCACCCCGGTTTTGTCTTGCGCCAAAACCGCCCCTCCCCTTACTAACGGGAGGGGATTAAGGGGTGGGGTGCAGATATTGCGGGAATCACAACTAATCAACCGGACATGATATAACAACTTGGCAAGCGATCACAATTCCCAATTCCCATCTCTCCATTGCCAACCAACAAATGATTGACTACATCCACAGGCGATCGCATCAAAGCTTTGCAGAGTGCTATTAACGAACAACCTAGCAATGGAGGTGCCGGTTTGGACAGCTCTAATTATCAGGCAAACATCAAAGCATTGCTGAGATAAGTCATCATAACTCCTTAACCTCGTCTGCTACTACACTCGTTGCTTATTGCAGCACTTAACCTCAACTTTAGCTGGATTGACAATCGTCACTGCTTCTTCTAAAGGTAAAGTACGGAGATGATGGTTATAGACGTTTGCCTGATAAACGAGTTGATTTGTCATGTCTAGTCCTGTCAGCCAGCCACTTCGAGGATGATAAGCGCCAGTATCAATATCTAACCATCCTTGTCCTTGTGCCAGTTTACCGGGTGTAACTCCAGGTAGGGTAAAAGTGATGGTATGACCAACAATAATTAGCTTATCAGGAAGATAGGGTTTTTCCATGTTGTGAAATTTGTCGCGCACCCAGCAAAGCTGTTCAGCAGTTTGTTCTGCCATCGGAATTGAGGGGTCAACACCAGCATGAGCCAACAAAATATCTCCTAAATCGAGATATGTCGGTAAAGCTTTAAACCATTCTAGATGGTCATGAGGTATTGTGGCTTGTTGATAACTAGCTACCGTTGCTTGCCCTCCACTGTAAAGCCATGCTTTTACCATTGAGGTGGGAACTTGTCCGTTGATAAGAATGTTTAATAACATTTGCTCATGATTCCCCAACAGACACTGGTAGCAACTGTCCTTAACAAAATTGACAACTTGTGCACTATGAGGTCCGCGATCAATTAAGTCTCCAAGAAAGTAGACTTGATCCTCTGATGTGGGAGCTATTGCTTCCAGCAATGTCATTAAACCTTCATAATGACCATGTATATCCCCTATAATAATTCGGCGGTAGCTAGTTGCGCTCATCAGCTTCTTGCTTCAATAACTTTGCTTAATACTGGTGCTACAGTGTTATCCAGGTCAATTTCGTAAATGTGGGTAAAAAAGAGATTAAAAACATAAATATTAATACAATCGTGACTCATTTCAGTAAATATAAGTAACAATTATCCTTGGTTATGGTAAGCTAATACGCATTTAACTTGGCCTTTGTTGATTTTGGAGAAAAAGCGCGGAGCCGGAGACGCTCCGCCTCCGGTCAATCCTTCTCCCCTGCCCCTCTGCCCCCCTGCCCCCCTGCCCCCCTGCTGTCTAAATGTGCAAATTAGGTGTTTAACAGCTTATGTCAAGCAGCGCTGTTTTTTTTGCTTTACATCCTTTACATCAAGGAATTTCATTTCTAAATTGTGGTTTTTCCTTCCTAAGACTTAGACACCAGTATTTACCTTTAGAGTAGCTTCTTATACTAGAAAAATATTCATCCATAAGATAGAAATACTAATATCAAGTCTGGTTAATTACTTATATTGAAAAAGGAGTCAGAAGCCAGAATTGGTGAAATCAGCAATCTTGAGCGTGGGGATTGGTGACCCGCCACTAATTGTAGACCGCTAAATTTTCAATTTAGCGGGGGTCTTAAACCCACTTATTCAATCGAGCGTCGTACTCCGAGCCATTCTGACACCTGACACCTGACACCTGACACCTTCATTCTACTTAGATAAAAGTAGCGGAAGAACCAAAATTTTTTTGGTAAAGGTTTACTTATTGAGTGACACTTCCTCGGTAAACAGCACTCAATTTGAAGCAGAGTTTGTAATCAAAAGCATTTTCACTAACCCTAACAAAAATTTAAGAATATTACTAACTTAGCTTTGGACAAGGCGTTAGTTAAACGCCTTGTCAGTATTTGTATTAGTAAATATGAATTTAATTGCTATTGGGGTAACAAGGATTACAAAACCTAAGACATAGGCTTTGTTACCTTGAAATTCATGCACGCTAAGGGGTCTTGCCACCGTGGGTTCGGTTTGTATTGAAATCGTTGAGGGAAATCCCCATCTGAGGTCATTGCTTGGCTGGCACTTGCAACAACTGGACTATCGGGTGCATCAAGCTGCGAGTATTTATCAAGCTAGAGAAGTGTTTTTAAGCCATCAACCGACATTGGTTATTCTTGATGCCGACTTACCCGATAGTGATGGCATTGAGTTCTGCCATTGGTTACATCGTCAACAACAACCTTTAATTTTAATGCTATCTGCCCGTAGCAACGAAGCTGATATCGTCGCTGGTTTGAAAGCGGGAGCAGATGACTATCTGTGCAAACCTTTTGGTATGCAGGAGTTTCTTGCACGGGTTGAGGCACTCATTCGCCGTAAGCGCACACCTGTTGCACCAGCTTATTTGGATTATGGCGCTTTACAAATTGATTTGGTACAACGTCGCGTTCGCTTCCAAGGAGAGTTTATTGATTTAACACCTCAAGAATTTAGTTTGCTCTACGTTCTAGCGCAAGCCGGAGGAGTACCTTTGAGTCGGTCAGAATTGCTACGCCGTGCTTGGCCTGATGCCATTGATAACCCACGCACCATTGATACTCATGTTTTATCACTGCGGAAAAAAGTAGAATTAGATCCCCGCCAACCTAGTTTAATTCAAACTATCCGCAATGTAGGATACAGATTTAACATGGAAATTTTGAATGCTCAGATTCCACAATTACCAACAAAGTTACCTAAAGAGAGATTCAGCAATCACCATTCCACACTAAGTACTCAGCGGTGACAGAGGGACAAGCCAATTCAAAATTCACTCATTCAAATTCATCTTGGGCTTTTACTTGTGTTAAGTTTTCTCTTAAATTAGCCCAGCTTATTTCAGACGCTTCTTGATTGACAAGTAAGCGACCTTGTTGTAAGTACAGTAGCCGTGTACAAAACTTCTGAGCTAGCTCAAGCTGGTGATTTACCATAACAACCGTTGTTTGATAACTTTGAGCTAGCTGGCTTAAAATCTCTATAAGATGCTCAGCTTTATCTGTATCTAAAGCAGAGGTTGGTTCATCTAACAATAATATTTTAGGTTGAATAACTAAAGCACGAGCGATCACCACAAGCTGTCGTTGACCCGCAGAAAGTTGCACCTCAGTCCGCGCTAACCATTCATCTGGTATTTGCAACTGTTCTATCCAGTGACTGACGCGTTGCTGAATTGTCTGTTTGGGTAAACTACGCAAAACCAGAGGATAAGCCAAAGCTTCTTTCACTGTCATTCCTAACAGCTTGGACTCTTGGGGTACAAGTGTCACTACCGAGCGTAGCTGTAATATGGGAATTTGAGAATACTGCTGATTATCCAGATAAATCTTACCGCTTGTGGGTTCACTCAAACGGTTCAGCAGGCGTAATAAATAAGTTTTTCCTGCACCGGATGGTCCAACAATGGCAACGCGTTCTCCCTCAAATACCTCAAAGGAAATATCCTGTAATATTGGATGTCCTAGTTGGTTACTCTGACTCTGGGTTTTCAGACTGGCAAAAAGACTGACTTGTTCCAGGCGCAGTTGTGCTTTGAGGGGAAGTTTCCTTTGCGTGTCTTGTTGAGTTTCCACTCTTAACCTTTGTTTAAATCTCACTCCAATTTAGCAAGGCATGACTAACGAATGTAGCAAAGACTCTAATTGATGTTACCTTGCGCTAAAGCTGTAGCGATCGCCCAACCATCAACTAACAGCAGTAGTAGCGTAAAACTAAGTAAAATGAAATACATCCACGGTTGTGCTAAAGGATAGACATCTGTCGTATCTATCCCTGTTTTTTCTTGCACAAGTTTCACCAAACGGGCAAATCCGACGACACGCATCGGTAGTAAATAAGCTTTTCCATCCTGACTCAAGAAGTAGTAAACAATTCCTCCTTGACCAGTGTAGTCGTGCGGGGTTTTAACTCTTTTACTTCAGACCAAGCAATCGTCGCAATTTTTCCAAGTAACCCTAGAGATTGCGGGTTAGTATTGGGCGACGGTACGGGGAAAAATAAAATATCTACTTGTCGAACTTCATCAGTAACTTCGCGACTGACTTCCACCTTTCCTAAAGGTGAGAGTAATTTTTCCAAATATTGCTTGGCGAACTGATCGTGAGGCTGTCGGGTCATTTGTGATACATTAAGGTAAGTACTTTTGTACCACAATCCAGCCTGTTAGCGATACCCAAATAAAGTCAAAAAACAGGGCAATGTTAGCACCTATGTGGATACGTCTAGCCCAAGGTCGTCTAGCATTAATAAGTAATGCACTCCCAGCAGAAAGCAAAACCAGCACAACTGCAGTCAAACCCGCAATCAGGTGTGGTGAGTGTCCCAAGGAACCAAAGTGACCTAAAGTGCCAATAATGCCAATGAGTAACAGAAGCAGCACTAAACTTACTATGCAACTGCCGATTAAGTAGTGAAGGGAAAGCAGCCAGCTGGGTCGTTCTTGCTGTATTCTTCTGGTACGAAATATCCAAATACCCGTTATTGCCAATAGCAAATAAGCTAGTAGCGATAAACCCATCGACCATGCTGCTATTCTCCACAGCCAAAGAAAAGACGGTAAGTGCATAGTAAACATTGTAGATGGTGTGGAGAGAGTGCGATTGGGAGATGGGGAGAATAATTTTTAACTTTTGAGTCTTAACCAAACAGAAGAGGGCTGCTGAGTTCAGCAACCCTTAAACTAAGGAAAATTGTTTTTTTTAATCAACGGATACTAAACCAGCGACTTGTAAGGGTTTTATGAAATCTCCGGTTTTTGTATTAATCTGCACAATTCGTTTTTTTAAATTAGGGTCCATTGCTGATTCTGAGTCTGTGTCAAACTCGTAACTGCTAGGTTCAGCGATCGCAAGGCGATTGCACGGAATCTTATCCGATAAAATAGCACTTGCCATCATCCCCGTGTGAATCTCAAGTTGAGCTTCTCTCGGAGCTTCAAACACTAACCTTTGTCCAGGAAAAATAACCCGTTCAAAGTACCAGCTGGGAATATTCGAGATGCGAGCCACCTGTATTTTGCCTGTGGCATTTACGTAGCAGCAGAAAAGTTTACCTGATTGCTCAGGTGGTAGAGGATCTAATATTTGAGCCATAACTGCTGAGGAGCTTTACGCCACTATTTTACATTACACCAGTCAAGCTAGCACTGCTTGATCCCCGACTGCTGTAACTCCGACTACCAACTGAAATTTTCTACATTATTTCTATCTTAAGATATGCTGGAAGGATGAAAAAATTGTAAAAATTTATGCCTTTTTCGCAATTGTACATTATCCTCAGACAAATATATTGTTCGCTGATTCACAAAAAAATCACTAAGAGTGTCATTCACTAGTCATTTATAGGCTTCTAACCCACTACCAAGGGACGGGATCATTGTTTTGCAAAGAGAATCGGTGTTATTTGGTTATTTGAAAGCAAGATATAGAAAAATTTTTATAATATCTATCCTCAGGAACTGTACATCTGACGGCAAAGTTCATTTAACTATTTTTACTACTATCAATTTTTACCACTATCAATAAAAAAAGCAGACTAACGAATGATCTGTATAAATGTCAAGTAAAATTAAGATATAGAATAACAAACAAAATAAACACTTCTTTAAAAGAAATTGCTCTCGCTTTCCCTTGAAAACAGCAAGATGGGAGTTAAAAGACCTGTGATGGACAATCGAATTCTCTATGTTCGCCTTCCTTGTAACCCCATCTTTCCTATTGGGGTTGTTTATCTTGCAGATCATATCCACAAGCTGTTTCCCACCATTGAACAGCGCATTTTTGATTTAGGGTGTGTACCACCTTTAGATTACACCTCTGCTCTGGATCAGTGTATCGATGAATTTAAACCAACACTGCTGGTTTTTTCTTGGCGAGATATCCAAATTTATGCTCCGGTAGGTGGACGTGGTGGTAACCCATTGCAAAATGCCTTTGAAATCTTTTATGCCAAAAACCCCTTAGTGAAATTACACGGTGCTTTGGGCGGTTTGCGGATGCTGACAAGTTACTATACAGAGCTGTGGCGTAACCTGGGATTAATCAAACGTGGTTTGAAACGTGCCCGCAAATATCATTCAGATATCCGCCTAGTTGTGGGTGGTGGTGCAGTGAGTGTATTTTACGAACAGCTGGGTAAAAGCTTGCCCAAGGGGACAATTATTTCTGTGGGTGAGGGCGAAACTCTGCTAGAAAAACTTTTAAATGCCAAAGACTTTGGAGATGAACGGTGTTACGTAGTGGGAGAGTCTCAACCACGTACACGACTGATTCATGAACAACCTACTCCAGTCCAAAAAACCGCTTGTAACTACGACTATATCGAAAGTATCTGGTCAGAATTTAACTATTACCTACAAGAAGAAGATTTCTACATTGGCGTACAAACCAAACGTGGTTGTCCCCACAACTGCTGTTATTGCGTTTATACCGTTGTAGAAGGCAAACAAGTACGTATTAACCCTGCTGATGAAGTTGTTGCTGAAATGCGGCAACTTTATAATCGTGGCATACGTAACTTCTGGTTTACCGATGCCCAATTTATCCCCGCCCGGAAATTCATCGAAGATGCAGAAGAATTATTGCAGAAAATTGTTGATTCTGGCATGACAGATATCCACTGGGCAGCATACATCCGCGCCGACAACCTCACACCAAAAATGTGTGAGTTGATGGTGAAAACCGGGATGAACTACTTTGAAATTGGTATTACTAGTGGTTCTCAAGAACTCGTTCGCAAGATGCGGATGGGTTACAATCTCCGAACAGTCTTACAAAACTGCCGTGACTTGAAAGCTGCTGGATTCAACGACCTAGTTTCCGTCAACTACTCCTTTAACGTGATTGACGAACGCCCAAAAACTATTCGCCAAACCATCGCTTATCACCGCGAATTAGAAAAGATTTTTGGTGTTGACAAAGTCGAACCTGCTATCTTCTTCATCGGGCTACAACCTCATACCCATTTAGAAGAATATGCCTTCAAAGAAGGTATTGTGAAACCAGGGTACAATCCCATGAGCCAGATGCCTTGGGATGTGAGAAAAGTTCTATGGAATCCCGAACCTCTCGGTTCCTTCTTTGGCGAAGTCTGCTTGCAAGCATGGCGACGCAACCCCAATGACTTTGGACGCGAAGTTATGAAAATATTAGAGGAAAGAGTGGGTTGTGCTGATTTAGAAGAAGCACTTTCCGCACCGATTGAGGTGAAAGAAAGAAAGATGTTGGTTGCAACATAACCTTTCTCCCCCGTCAACCCTCCCTATTCCCCTCTTGCTACCGTGTACACACATCTCGCTCAAAACCTCACCCTCGCTTTTAGCGTAGCTAAAATCTTTCCCTCTCCTTAATAAGGCTACCGTGTACACACAAGTCCTGTCCGCATACGTTTCAACTCTTCTAACCCAAATAACTTAAATGATTTAATCGTTTACAGTTGCGCTAGGCTACGTGTTTATTTAAAATCAAATCCCAATGTGAGCGATAATGATCGCACCCTCTGCGATGGCATTCCTATCAAGAGCAATTAGCTTATCAATTACTGTTACCGCGATCGCACTTTCGGGAAATTTTCGGGGTGATCGCTTAAAAAAGTCAAACAATGCACTTTTTAAAACAGGCGATCATTGTTTATATTCCCTGTAGGAACTTCTGCTTTCCTTGCAGCAACTTCCGCTTTTACGTTTCCGTGTTTCGCGCAGCCTGTAGGAACTTCCGTCTTCACGTTTCCGTGTTTCGCGCAGCTTGTAGCAACTTCCGTCTGACTTGTAACAACTTCTGTTTTCCTTGCAGCAACTTCCGCTTTCACATTTCCGTGTTTCGCGCAGCCTGTAGCAGTTTCTGCCTTGACGTTGTTAGAAACTATCCACAGAGGTGCAAGATATAAGGGTAACTAAGTACGTTAATAGGAGGATAATAAACGTATCTCAACATTGCAAATTATGAAAAAGCTCAGTTCATTTGTTCTAGCAGCTGTTCTAGCAGCACTTTTGTTTGGTGGTGGTTTGACAAAATTGACACAAGCATCTGCCAACAACAAAAAATGGCATACTCATCGGATTGGCATTGAGCATATGGAAGATTTATCGTCGGTTGGCACTAAGGCTCCCACCGTTACAGGCAGAATTGTCCGCTATGATTCCCATATTAACAGTATTGTTCCCACTGATGCCAAATTAGAACAATTGGCGGATGGATTTCTCTGGGTGGAAGGTCCCCTCTGGAATCGAAACGAGAATTATCTGCTGTTTTCGGATGTGAAAGCCAATAAAATCTACAAATGGAAACCGGGGAAAGGGGTCTCGACTTATTTGAGTCCCAGTGGATATACGGGGAGCGCTCCCTTTAACGGGATAGAACCCGGTTCTAATGGGTTAATCTTTGATAGCCAGGGGAGACTGGTGATGTGTCAGCATGGCAATCGTCGCATCGCTCGGTTAGAGAACAGAGAGAACAACACCCAAATTGCTCTGGCAGATCAGTATGACAACAAACGCTTGAACAGCCCCAATGACCTGGTTTACAAATCTAATGGTGACCTGTACTTTACCGATCCCCCCTATGGTTTGCCAACTCAAAGACATGATGATCCAGAGAAGGAACTCCCGTTCAGTGGCGTTTACCGCCTATCGCCCGATGGCAAGTTAACGCTATTGACTGATGAGATTCGTTCTCCCAATGGCATTGCATTTTCTCCAGATGAAAAGATTCTCTATATCTCCGATTCAACCACCAAACAATCGAGATGGTTGGCATATGATGTTGCACCGGACGGCACGCTTCAAAATGGTCGCACGATTGCGGATGGCTGGATATGGGAACGCAACCGCCAGGGTAATCCTGATGGGATCAAGGTTGATAAGGCAGGTAATGTGTACGCTGCTGCACCCGAGGCAGTTTTCATTTTTGCTCCCGATGGGACGCTTCTGGGGAGTATTGAAACGGGTGTACGAACAAGCAATGTAGCCTGGGGAGAAGATGGTCACAGCCTCTTTATTACAGCCAACACAGCCATCTATCGCATTCGCTTGACTGCCACAGGCGAAGGATATTAACGTCAGTCTGCTATAAGATTGCCCTGTCAGGGGTGCAGGTTCTCTAGTTTAGTGAACAATCCCATCATTGCTTCAAAGTTTTCTCTTTGATACTGGGACGGCATATAGCAATCCTAAATCATTTGTAAAATTCTCTCTTCTCTCTTTTCTTGGCGCTCTTCTCCTGGCGGAGACGCTGCTTTGTAAGTCCTGCGGACAGGCTTGCGCCAACGCCTCTGGCGTCGCCCTTTGGGCGAAGGCGTCTTGGCGGTTGATAATTTTTACAACTCAAATAGGACTGCTATAGTTATCTTTTCTCATTTTTCAAACTACCAGTTGATGTATCACTTTTTTTTACAAACATTACTTCTATCCTCAATTTTTCAATCCAAAGTTTTAGATATATTTGTTAATCAAAAATAAACTTGAAGAGTAGAGATGGTACAGATATCTCTGGAACTAACATTACAGTATCTTCAGTCGCTTTTAGTCCTAATGGTCAAACTCTCGTCAGTGGCTCTGAAGATGAGACTATAAAGCTGTGGAATGTCAAAACAGGTGAGTGTGTAAAAACACTGAGAATCCCCAGACTCTACGAAGGTACAAACATTACTAGAGTTTCTAGTTTAGCTGAAGCACAAAAAACCACCTTGATAGCCCTCAGTGCATTGGCGTAGCGTAGCCTTTAACCAGTAAACTAAAAAATAACCAGCGCAAACTTCACATTAAATTCAAAACTCAAAACTTTCTCTCTTCCTTGACATCTTTGCGGTTCATTTCACTAAATCTCATGTTAGAAGGCTCAATTTTACAAAAGCTAGAAACAGCTCATCGCTATAGTAAAAGACCAATTCAATACGGCGTTTACTACAAAAATACCCTGGTTTCCCTGTGTCATGCCTTGGAAGACCACATTTTAACTGACGACAGTACACCTTTTGTCATCACAGCCTTCCAAAAGGGGAAATGGTACTTGCAAGAAGCCGAAAGATATGCAGACATTGCCAAAAAATCCTGCCAAGTTGTGATTATGGCTTCTCCGGATACAGGTTTTGCTGAACATCCCACAAGCCAGTTACCTAATGTCAACTTAGTCCCATTAGATCCAGCAGATCCAGTGGCGCAGGAATGGCATTTGATTATTCTGTCGCAAAAATACACAGCTATGGTAATTTGTCAAGAATTATCAGAAGCGGATTATGGCTCCTCTGGACTACCTGCATCAGATGTAGAGCGTAAATTCTATGGCTTGTGGACATTTGAGCCGGAGTTAGTGAAAGAAACAGCAGAATTAGCAATTTCCCACATCGGACAATACAACTCAGAACTAGCGAAAAAACTCAAGGCACACAAAGACACAATTCAGCCGCACCTTGTCATACCAGAAAACTTGAGTGCAGTCACCTCCAAGGTAGTAGATTATCTCCAGACAGGGCAAGTCAATATTTCCGTGTCTACAGCGACTCGCTACCAAGCACTCGATCACAACCTGGTTTCCAACAAAATTCAAGCATTTTTGCGAATGGCACAAATTCTTGATGCTGCTAATGTTACCAATCCAATGGCAGCAGCAGAAGTTGTGGTGCTAGCAGAAACAATAGGGCAACTTTTGGATCTTCCCGCATGGCAGATGAAACGTCTACGTCTTGCAGGTTTGCTGCACCGGATAGATCCATTACAAAGAGCAGAAAGCATTCTTTCTCCTGGGACTTCCACCCGTTACCAAGAAGATGCACCCAGTTGTCCCCTAGTACCAGGAGCGCAAGTCCTGCGAACAATGCCACAACTGCGAGCGATCGCACAAATTATTACACATCAAACCGAGTGGTGGGATGGTACAGGTGAACCAGCGGGGTTAACAGGGGATGAAATTCCCTTGGAGTCGAGAATTATCGCATTAGTCGCGGATTTCCAGTGGCGGATCAATCAGAAAAAAACGTCTCAGTTAAATCGCGAGGAGATATTTGCCCAAGCCTTAGAAGAGTGCAAACAACTGCGATCGCATCGCTTCGATCCTAAACTTGTAGATACCCTAGCTTTACTAGTCATGGGTTTACAACAGGGACTCGACGTACCCCTAATAACACCCAAAATCAGCGCTAGTATGTGGCTGCTTAATAACAAAATAGGAAGTGAAAGCAACATCAGTGAGCAGATGAGTAATTACGGCAAATAATCATCTCACGCAAAGACGCCAAAAAACTCTGGTGCGCCTTTGCGTCTTTGCGTGAAATTTCATTATCTTGATACTACATCCTCTATATGAACATTGAAGAAATTCGATTAGGAAAACTCAAACATCTGCCAGGAGCAAATTTAGAAGACGAAGATTTATCAAACGCTGATTTAAGTCGCGTCAATCTTGCTGGTGCACACCTTGTCGGCGCAAATTTTACAGGTTCCAAACTCGAAGGTGGACATCTAGAAGGTGCAAACTTGATAGGAGCCAATCTCGTAGAAACCGACTTGCGAGCAAACCTTATGGGAGCAAATTTAATGCAAGCAGATTTGACGGGTGCTGACTTGCGAGGTGGGAATTTGCGTGGTGCTAACTTAATGGGAGCAAGACTCAGTGAAGTCTCATTTGTAGGTGCTTTCTTGAGTGGTGCTAATTTGATGAATGTCAACTTGCAAGGTGTTGACTTTCGAGGTGCTGACTTGCGAGGCGCGAACTTGACTGGGGCTAATCTCAAAGGTACAGACTTAAGTCGCGCAGATTTGCAAGGAGCGTTGTTGAGTGAGGCGAATTTGGAAGAAGCTGACTTGCGGGACGCCAATCTTGCTGGTGCAAACTTAACGGGTGCGAATTTACTGTGTGCTGAATTAGATGGTGCGAATTTGAGTGGCGTGAATTTGGATCGAGCTTGTTTGGTAGGAACAGTGGTGGAGATGATTTCGTAAAAAGTGGAAAAAATGCAGAAGCCTTCTCCACTGTTAGAATTTTTGCAGGTGAAGCAGAGGAAAAATTTGTGAGTCTACAGGAAGTTCTCAACCTAGCATTGCAGCTTTCAACAGTGGAGAAGGTGCGTTTGATTCAGCAAATTGCTCCTGAAATAGAACGCGAGTTAATCGACAACCCGCCTACACCCCGTAAATCATTGTGGGGTTTATGTGCTGATTTGGGACAAGCACCTTCAGAATCTGAAATTGATGCAGTCCGCAGTGAGGAATGGGCTAACTTCCCACGGGAGGACATTTAATGCTGCGTGCTGTAGCTGATACCCACGCACTCATCTGGTACATTTTTGGTGATGCGCGACTCTCGATAACTGTAAGAAATATGATCGCACAAATCGCATCTGCTGGCGATCAAGTTGCTTTCTCTTCAATTACCCTAGCCGAGATTGTCTACTTAAGCGAGGAAGGACGTATTTCTCCACTGACGCTTGAGAGCCTGCTTGCAGTTGTTGACACAACTGATGCTGTACTGGCAGAAGTTCCACTTGATCGACATATAGCCCAAGCTTTGCGTTTAGTTGAGCGCACACAAGTGCCAGATTTACCTGATCGCATTGTCGCTGCTACAGCCTTGCATCTAGGAGTGCCAGTGATTCGTAGGGACAGCAAAATTAAACTATCCAGCATCAACACTATTTGGTGACGAGACTAAGCCGTCTTAATTGTAAAAAAAAGTAACTAAAATATTATTTTTTCAGGAATTCAACAGCCAGGCACTGAGGTTTATGAACAAAATAATCTTAGTGTTTAGCGCGATCAGGTCAACCATATGCTTGTCCAAGGAACAATCCTACGTAATCGCTACGAAATTGTTGCACACCTAGGAAGCGGAGGGTTTGCTGACACTTACTTGGCGAGAGATAGGGATTTACCGAACCATCCTCACTGTGTCGTAAAACACCTAAAACCGACAAGCCTTGATCCAGCAATTTTACCTATTTCCAGACGTTTGTTTGAAACAGAAGCACAAGTTCTATACTTATTAGGTCAGCATGACAAAATCCCAAAGCTTTTTGCCCATTTTGAAGAAAATAGGGAATTCTATCTCGTTCAGGAATTTGTTGATGGGTATGATCTGGGCAAAGAACTCACTCCTGGGAAGCGTTTTAGTGAAAACGAAGTCGTTCAACTGTTGCAGGGAATCTTGGAAGTATTGGTAATTGTCCATCAACGAAATATCATTCACCGGGATATCAAGCCTCAAAATTTAATCCGTCGTCGAATAGATGGCAAGATTGTACTGATTGACTTTGGTGCAGTCAAAGAGATTGGAACTTTAGCAATGAACACTCAAGGTGTCGTTAGGTCTACCATTGCTATTGGGACTCCTGGCTATATGCCGAATGAACAAGCCAATCGTGACCCTAGGTTATGTAGCGATGTCTATGCTACAGGTATGGTAGCTATCCAAGCGTTGACAGGCTTACTACCTCAACAGTTTCTCCAAGACCCTACAACCGGTGAACTGATCTGGAGTCGTTATGTACAAGTTAATAAGAAGCTAGAAGAAGTTTTAAACAAAATGGTGCGCTATCACTTCAGCCAGCGCTACCAGTCAGCATCTGAGGCGTTACAAGCAGTAAATGCTCTACCGCCACAGCAACAAACCTCACAACCATCTTCACTATCGCATAGAGTCGCTCGTGTCATCTCACAAATTCCTCGATCATTGCTGTGGGGAGGTTTAATTGGACTCGGTGGACTTGCAGTAGGAGTCTTTGCGACTGTTGCTCTACTAAATCGCCCTCAATCTCCATCTTTGCAACCTGTAGCAGTTCAATCCCAGTCATCAGTAGCTTCTGCACTACCGACAAGCTCTTCATCAACAACGCCGACTGCATCGACACAGAATGTTAATTGGGCGATCGAGCCACGATTTGATGGGGCTTCTGGTTTTTCCGACGGGCTAGCACAGGTAGGAATTGACGGCAAGTGGGGTTACATCGACAAGAACGGTACCGAGGTTATTTCACCGCAATTTGATGAAACTGATGACTTTTCTGAAGGATTAGCGCGAGTGTGGATTGCGGGGCAGAACTGGGGCTATATCGACAAGACTGGAAAGTTTGTCATTCCACAACAATTTACTAAAGACAATGCCAGTAACTTTTCTGAAGGACTGGCACGGGCATGTTTTGTAGATACTTGTGGCTATATCAATCAGAGAGGGGATTTTGTAATCGAGCGGAAATACGACAGAGCTGGCGACTTTAAAGAAGGGCTGGCAGTCGTAAAGATTCGTAGCAAATGGGGTTACATCGACAAGAGCGGCAACGTCGTCATCCAGCCGCAATTTGATGATGCTGGGTATTTTTCCGAAGGGCTAGCAGATATAAAGATTGGTGAAAAGTGGGGTTACATCAACAAGAGTGGCAACGTCGTCATCCAGCCGCAATTTGATTATAATTATGGGTTTTCTGAAGGACTAGGGCTAGTAAAAATTGGCAGCAAATATGGTTACATCGACACGAGTGGCAACCTCCTCGTTCAGCCGCAGTTTGATGATGCATATAGATTTAATGAAGGTCTGGCAGGGGTAAAGATTGGTAGCAAGTGGGGTCACATCGACAAGAGGGGGAACCTCGTAGTCAAGGCGCAATTTGATCAGGTTAATAACTTTGTTGAAGGGCTAGCGGTAGTAAAGACCAATGGCAAGAAGGGCTATATCGACAAGAATGGCAACTTCGTGATTCAACCGCAATTTGATAAAGCCGGAAAATTTTCTGAAGGATTGGCGTGGGTAACTATTGGCGACAAGAGAGGTTATATTCGCAATCCCTTAAAGTAGGGTGCGTTATGACTTTGTCCGTAACACAGCAAAATTTCATTTTTCATTTTTTATTATTCAATTTTTAACTGCCCGCCCCCTCATCCACAGCACCAGCATACTCAAAAACACCAACCCCATCACCCCTGCTAAGGGATTATTATTCACTCCCGTTACCCACTCAGGAACTTGACCAGAATATTTAATCAATCTGCCAACATTAATAATGTAGTATCCGCAGATTAAACCACCATGTAGACCAATCGGTAAACCTAGGCGTCCCCTGGAACCCCGCTTTGCCCACACCAGTGTCAAGCCTAGCAACAATAAGCCAAAAAATTGCGGTGAGGTACGAATGACTTCTGGCAGTGGTTTAATAAAGTGCGCGATCGCAAAAATAGTGGCATTTGCCCAAAGTACTACATAGGGGCTGTAATCGCGCTGCAGTTCATCCAGTATCCACCCCCGAAAAAATAATTCCTCTGCAAACGCGACACCCAAACCAGCAATTAACCCTTCTAAAACAACTCTGAGCAAAAAAAGACTCTTGTTTTGCCAAACCAACCAACCCAAGAATCCTTCTAAGCTAAATAGAATTAGAATGCTAATCAGCCCAATAGCCAAGCCACGCAGCAGTTCCACTCCATTGAGGGGCGTTCTTTCTAAACCATAGTGCCGAAATATCTGTGGTTGCTGGTATAGATATTTGCCCCAAAGGGGAAGAAACAGGAAAAATCCTATAGCCAGCGACACCATTGTCAAAATAGTGACTAAGTTAGAATCATCTACCAATAAGTAAATTGGTACAGCTATGGGCAGCCATATTGCCAACAAACTCAGCACAAAACAACTCAGCCTTATAGGGGCAGGGTATTGAGCTAACCGGAGGAGATTTTTTTTCAATTCAAATTGCCTAACTATTCCTCCGGCTCAATTGTGCTAGTCAAACCATGATTTTTTAAGGTTTCGCAATAGAACTCAGCGTGTTCTTGAGCGCAAGTAATGACTAAGGCGAACCCATTGTTATGTGCTTCCATCATGATACTCACAGCTTGAGGCTGAGTAAGGTTTGGCACTGTGGTTAATAAAACCTGTACCACATACTCCATGGCGTTGTAGTCGTCGTTATGGAGCAAAACGCGATACCTAGGCGCTAGCTTGCGGGATGTTGAACGCTTCTCTAAAGTTTCGACGGACACGGCTCTTCGCTCTTTTTTGGCTGAATTACTATAGCAGAACTTTTATTCAAAGATTGCTTAACACTTATTTACCTATTCTATAGCATACGCACACAAATATAGGGGCAATGGGCAATGGGCAAGGGGCAATGTTCGATCCCCAGTTCCTAGTTCCCAGTTCCCGACTCTTTTGTTCCCAATTCTCAATGCCCGATGCCCATTGCCCAATTCCCAATTCCCAATTCCCAATTCCCAATTCCCATTTGTATCAACCTTAAAGTGAAACGGTATTATTCCTTTAAAATTGATAAAAATTATAGTTGTTGCTGGATTCTGCCTGACTATGAAGATGACCCTGGAGTTTCAAGCAGGACAAATTGTGTCTTTAGAGCATAACAATAAAAGGCTGTATGCAGAAGTGATTCAAGTGGTAGCTTCCCGTCAGTTGTGCTGGGTGCGTCCCTTGCTGCTGGTGGTCTTTACTCAAGAACTGCCGCTTATAATGGATCTGCAAGATGCTTCTGACCTGTTTTGGTCTGTCAATTTATTTCTACCTGCCTTAGACACAGAAGTCATTAGTTTTTTGAGTCAGGTTCTGGCAAAAGAACCAAAACCTGGACAGATATCTGACACCAAGCAACAACTCAATCAGTTTCTTCACGAAATTTGGCAAGCACAAAAAGAAAGTTCTTGAGTTGGTGAGTTCTAAGTAACTAACACTCAGCACTGGTAACAAATGCCTGCATCTTTCATACGTTGAATTGCTTCGTGCATCCGCTCCTTAGAAACAGTTAGAGCTATGCGGAAAAAGCCTTCTCCTGCGGCACCGTAACCATTGCCAGGAACCACCATAATGCCACATTTGTCAAGTAGCAACGTGACAAATTCTGTGGAGGAATATCCTTGAGGAACCCGAACCCAAACATAAAGGCTTCCTTTAGGAGCCTCTATAGACCAACCTAGAGATTGCAATCCTTGAACGATGATATCGCGACGCTTTTGGTAAACTGATACTCTGGACTGGATTTCTGTAACACTTGTGGAATAAGCAGCGATCGCGCACACTTGAACTGCCTTAAAAACTCCAGAATCAATATTTGTTTTTACCTGTCTTAAACCTTTGATACCAGTAGCATTACCGACTACAAAACCAATCCGCCAACCAGCCATGTTGTATGACTTAGACAGACTGTGAAATTCAATTGACACTTCCTTTGCTCCTAGAACTTGCAGCACGCTTGGTGGTTGGTAACCGTCATATGCAATTTCTGAGTAGGCATGGTCATGACACAGCAGAATATCATACTGCTTGCAGAAAGCTACCACTTCCTCAAAAAATTCTAACGTTGCCACTGCTCCAGTAGGATTATTAGGATAGTTTATCCATAACAATTTAGCCTTTTGGGCTACTTCTTGAGGAATAGCGTTGAGATCAGGCAAAAATTTATTTTCTGCCTTTAGGGGCATAGCATAAGGCTCACCACCAGTAAAAATAGTAGATGTACGGTAGACGGGATAACCTGGGTCTGGTATCAGGGTGTAGTCTCCCACTTCCACAAAAGCTAGGAATGTGTTGTGAATCGCTTCCTTTGAACCAATTGAAGAGATTATTTCTGTATCTGGGTTTAATCCTGTCACTCCAAATCGGTATTCCATCCACCTAGCAGTCGCCTTACGGAACTCTTTTGTACCTTGGTAAGGTGGGTAATCGTGAGTTGAGGGATCTTCTATTGCTTCATGTATGGTCTGAATAATGTGAGTAGGTGTTGGCTTGTCTGGAGATCCCTTTGCCATATTAATGATGTCAACTCCTTGGGCAACAAGTTCATCCTGTCTGCGCTCTATTTCAGCAAATAGGTAAGGAGGAATTTTTTCTAAGCGTCGGGCAAACTGCATGGCGATGACTTCTGACTAATGCAAATGTGGAAGCACTGTCTTCTCAGTTTACGCTTTGCTATATGAGTTATGTGTTTAACCTTAAAAAAAGTATTAGTAGTGATCATATCTATAAGTAAGTATTGTCACTACCGTTACTATGTTTTCTGTTTTTTCTGCTACTGAAATTGAATTGTTATTATAGTCTTTACTTAAGTTCACTTAATTTAAGAAAAAAGCCGTAAAGCTCAAGGCTTAGGATAACCAACCTACACTTGGAACCAATTGAATACGACCAGCGTCCATCTCTGCCATTAAGAGTTCCAAAGCTTCATAGTCAACATCCGAGATATAACCCATTTGTGTCAATTCAGAGTTGATTTCATTCTCTATTTCTGGGGTCAACTTTTTAATATCAAGAGCTTTTTCTACCAATCGCCGAATAGAGCATCCTGTTTTCATACTAATTACAGCCAATTATATAGGTAATCATTATCTATTGTAACATTTGGTATAAAAAGTGATCCTAGACTCTCTTTGTCAGCGATCCAGATCACGAAATTTGAGAACATAGTTCACTAATCATCTAACTGTCTGGCAATAATCAAGATGAGAACTGACCAAACAAAGGATGAAATCTTTTATCCTGAATCTCCATACAAGAAAGCGGATTTATTCGTGAGGACTTCACCCAATGGGCTTAGGAGTTTGCCAAACTCCTAAGCCCTTGTCCTTCTCCTATCGCAGAGGCTATTGTGCTAACAGACACGACACGCTACGCGTTGGCGTCCGCGTAGCGTGCGCTTTGCGCTCAGCCTGTCCGCAGGACTTACGGCACGCTAGGTGAACAAAGACGCTCTTGCAACGACGAAAACCGCTACTGAAGGCAACTCCCTCACCGAATTAAGTTAAAAGTGAGCCAGTGCGTGAGGAGGGTCCACCTGCTGCACCGAGGGTAACCCTCTGCTGTAGGGAACTGGCGCTCTCGTTGGCGCAGCCTCTCGTTCCTTGTGCGTCTGGTGACAGGGGTTCCCGAAGCAGTTCCTTCAACGGGGAGAACCCCGTTGAAGGAACTGTCGTTCTGTTGTAGCACCTGGCGTGAAACCCCATCGCCCTTGGCGTCTCCCCTTCTCCTGACGGAGACGCTGCGCGAAGGGAGAAGATTGCACTGGCTCACTTTTTACTTGGTTCTTTTTACTTGTTAATCCCTCACTCCCTGACTTTCCATAGTGCAACTTGTAGGCGTAACAGTTTACTTCACCGGTCACCTTCAGTTGGCGGTTGTTAGTTGAACGCCTCTTGCAATTCAAACAAAATTCTGGGATAAATTAAAGTTTATAGGTATAACAATAGGTATAACATGCAAATCACCCTTGCCTAGTACTATAGCTTGTAAGGATTATATTTGCTATAACAGGAAAAAATGTATATTGAAATACAGTTCACCTAGCGTTTGTGACAATCTTTAAACAATAATGCTACAGCAATAAAGATTCAGCAAAGAGAAGTAAGACGAATGGTCGATGTGAGGCGAAAAAGTTTATGTTCAAATACATCTAAACTTTAAAGTTCAATAACTTTAATAGGATGTAACGATGCAATTATTACTAGATTATCCAAAAATAACTGTTATTAGTCCTCAAGGCTGCCTAAATGCCACAAATGCTTTAGAATTTGAAACAAATGTTACAAAAACTCTAGCACAAGATGGGATTTCTTTCTTACTCGTTGATTTAGAATATGTAGAATCATTAGATAGTGCAGGTTTAATGGCACTGGTGTCTGTACTCAAACTAGCTCAAAAACTGGAACGGCGCTTCAGCCTTTGCTCGGTTTCACCCTGTTTGAGAATTATATTTGAAATGACCCAGTTAGATAGGGTCTTTGAGATATTTGAAGGTAGAGCCGCATTTGCAGCGGCTTGCTTTTCAATGGAAGAAGCAACAATGACTTATGCCTAAAAAAGTCTTAAGGAGAAATGGGTGCCTCTGTTGAAACATCTAATAAATGCTAAGGTTAGAAATGAGTAGCTGTAATTAAGGTAGCTAAAAAATAGCACAGTGGCTGTTGCAGTTGAAAAGTTAATCACATCGGATATCGTAAAACCAGCTCGTTACTTAGGTAACGAACTCTTAGCAATTCACAAGCCTTGGGAGACAGCAGAGATCCGCTGGGTTCTAACATACCCGGAAATCTATGAAGTAGGTGCAGCCAATTTAGGGCACATTATCCTTTATAATATTCTGAATTCCCAACCACGCCAGTTATGCGATCGCGCTTACCTACCAGGATCAGACCTAGCAGCAAAACTACGAGCAACAAATACACCGTTGTTTGCCGTAGAATCTAAGCGATCGCTAACAGAATTTGACATTTTAGGTTTTAGTCTCAGTTATGAACTCGGAGCAACCAACATTTTAGAAATGTTGGATTTAGCTGGTATTCCCTTAACTTGGCGAGAACGCTTGGAGGCGGAGACGAGAAGAGCAGAGGGAGCAGGGGGAGAAAAGACTTTCTCCTCTTCTTACCCGTTAATTTTCGCTGGGGGACAGACGGCGACATCTAATCCTGAACCATACGCTGACTTCTTCGACTTTTTCGCCTTAGGAGATGGCGAGGAACTACTAAGCGAAATCGGCTTAGTCTTGGAGGAAGGTAAAAAATCAGGATTGAGTCGTCAAGAACTGTTGCTGGATTTAGCACAGATACCAGGCGTCTACGTTCCTCTGTTTTACAATCTGGCGGAGGATGGGTCAGTTTATCCTAACCATCCAGATATACCAAAACGAATTGTGCGACGCTTAGCAAGCCCAATGCCAGCCTATTCTATAGGGCTAGTTCCCTATGTACAGCCAGTGCATGATCGCCTGACAATTGAAATTCGGCGCGGTTGTACTCGCGGTTGTCGCTTCTGCCAACCAGGAATGCTCACTCGCCCAGCACGGGATGTGGAACCAGAAAAGGTGGTGGAAGCTATAGATTCGGGAATGCGGCAAACTGGTTACAACGAATTTTCTTTACTATCCCTGAGTTGTTCTGATTATTTATCCTTGCCAGCAGTGGGGATGGAAATAAAAAATCGGTTAAAAGATGAGAATATTTCTCTTGCTTTGCCAAGTCAACGAGTTGACAGATTTGATGAAAATATCGCCAATATCTTAGGCGGAATGCGTCAAGGAGGACTGACTTTTGCTCCAGAGGCAGGAACTCAACGGATGCGAGATATTATCAACAAGGGTTTGACCAATGAAGAACTGCTACGGGGTGTAAAAACAGCTTGGGAACAAGGCTGGGACAAAATTAAGCTTTATTTTATGATTGGCTTGCCAGGTGAAACGGATGCTGATGTGTTAGGCGTTGCGGAAACAGTAGGGTGGTTACAAAGGGAATGTCGGGCAAATGGCAGAAGACCACTGTCATTTAACTTAACAATCTCTAACTTCACGCCCAAGCCCCATACACCTTTTCAGTGGCACTCAGTTTCCACTACAGAGTTTGAGCGCAAGCAAGAGTTACTGCGGCAAGCATTCCGCCGTATCAAGGGAGTAAAGGTGAATTTCACCGATGTCCGCATTTCAGCCATGGAAGATTTTATCGGACGAGGCGATCGCACTCTTGCCCCAGTATTGCGCCGTGCTTGGGAATTAGGTGCAGGCATGGATTCTTGGTATGACAGTGTCGAAAAAGCATTCTCAGCTTGGGGACAAGCCATTTCGGAAGCTGGTTTAGATTGGAAATACCGCCAAGTGGAGAAGGGCGAATGGAACTTGTTTGTGATAGAAGATAAGGGGGCAATGGGCAATGGGCAAGACTCGACGATTCCCAATTCCCAATTCCCAATTCCCAATTCCCACTACTCATCTCCCCCCATCTCCCCCTCCCTCAACGCACCCCTCCCTTGGGACCACATTGACACTGGTATTAATAAAAAATGGCTTAAGGAAGACTTGCAACGCGCTCTAGAAGCAGCAACTGTACCAGATTGCTCTTTTGAAAGTTGTTCTCATTGTGGTGTCTGTGGTACTGACTTTGGTCATAATGTTGTGATTTCACCGCCTTCTATTCCAAAATTTGCTGGTGAATTTGTCCCGAATACAACCAAAGCACAACGGCTGCGTGTCTGGTTTGGTAAGCAGGGCGGTATGGCTTTAGTTGGGCACTTAGATTTGATGCGTTTGTTTGATAGAGCGCTGCGGCGAGCGGGATTGCCAGTTTCTTTTACTGGTGGGTTTCATCCAACCCCTCGCATTTCTATTGCTCATGCCTTGCCTTTGGGAACTACAAGCAGTGGTGAAATTGTGGATTTTGAGCTAACACAGCCAGTTGACTCGGAGACTTTCCGCCAAAAATTAGCTGATGCTCTGCCAGTAGACATTCCCATATATCAGGTGGAACAGGTGGATTTAAAAGCAAGTGCTGCTAACCAAGTTCTTGAAGCTGCCGAGTATCTCATTACTGTGGCTTGCCTTCTTGATGCTATACCTGTACAATGGCAAAACTGGGTTGAAGCTGTCAAAGCCAAAGATGAGTTTTGGTGGGAACACACAACCAAGTCAGGCAAAACTTATTTAGTAAATCTGCGCGATCGCTTGTTTGAGCTAGAATTAGTTGAGTTACCAAAACACCGAGAGCATCAAGAAGAGTCTACAGTTATCCTGCGATATGTAGGTAGCTGTCGTCATGATGGGGTGCTGTTGCGTCCCGAACAAATCCTGGTTATGCTAGAACAGGTAGCAGGTACAGAATTTCATCTGCTGCAAGTTCATCGGAATCGGTTAATTTTGGGAATTTAATCTCTAGGGGGCAATTTGCTACTGGTTGCCCTCTTGTAGTACATATTAGGAATTGATTTTTAACAAGGTTGCGTTAGAATGAGATGAGGAGAAATTTTCTGGCGCTGCATTGAGTGAACTGATTCACTACCCTGGTATTCAGGGCGCAAAAGCAAAGATAAAAGAAGTGAAACTTTGGCGGGTTTTTTATTCAAGACAAACACCAGGCAGACTAATAACACTCTCTTTAAGCTCAGCTAATGAATCAGTAATCACCAACAACAGGCTCGTCGGCTTCTCTGATTCTATGATTTTTAAAACTCCTTTGAACGCCCAATCCACATTAAGTAGTGCCGAGTCACGAGTACCGAGTATTGAGATAGTGTTGAGTCACGAGTAACGAGTGCTAAGTGTAAATTACCCAGAACTCACTAACTCACCAACTCACCAACTCACCAACTCACCGAACGCTAGTTCGCAAGGGCAGAGGGAACCTCTGCACGCGGCTGGCTACTCAGGACTCTCAAAGGAAAGGGTATGATCAAAAATTAACCATGGACGGATGATTTAATTGCTTAAAAATATGCAGCCGTTCTGGATGAATCAGGCGTGTAAACGCAGTCGAGAGTATAAGTGGCTCTCGCTTGTTTGAGCAAAGAAGTGCAGTTTTTACCAGCAGCGCATCCTGTGGACTGGTTGGGGCCAGAAGAGGTATAACAAACCCCCAAGTCTGTTTGTGCTGCCAGTTTTTGAGGAAAATAATTGAATGCCAAAACAAATTATCATAGCGGAACAGCATCAAATTGCTGCAGTATTTTCGGAAGACCAAATACAGGAACTCGTTGTAGCTACAGGTCATCACCAAATTGGTGATATCTACTTAGGAGTTGTAGAAAATGTACTACCTGGGATAGATGCGGCTTTTGTTAACATAGGGGATCCAGAACGTAATGGTTTTATTCATGTCACTGACTTAGGACCGTTAAGACTGAGGCGCACAGCAGCGGCGATTACAGAATTATTAACACCGCAGCAAAAAGTCTTAGTGCAAGTGATGAAAGAGCCAACAGGTACCAAAGGACCGAGGCTTACAGGGAACATCACCATGCCCGGACGCTACGTCGTGCTAATGCCATATGGTCGAGGTGTTAATTTATCACGTCGGATTAGGAATGAAAACGAGCGCAACCGTTTGCGTGCGTTGGCAATTTTGATTAAACCTGCAGGAATGGGTTTGCTAGTTCGCACCGAAGCCGAAGGCAAACCAGAAGAAGCGATTATCGAAGATTTAGAATCGCTGCAAAGACAATGGGAGGCGATTCAGCAAGAAGCACAATCAACACGTCCCCCAGCGCTACTGAATCGGGACGATGATTTTATCCAGCGCGTGCTGCGAGATATGTACGGCGCAGATGTGAATAGAATTGTTGTAGACTCAAGTACTGGTTTGAAGCGTGTGAAGCAGTACTTACAGAACTGGAGTGGCGGACAAACTCCACAGGGGGTGTTAATTGATCATCACCGCGATCGCACAGCCATTCTAGAGTACTTCCGCATTAATGCTGCAATTAAAGAAGCCCTCAAACCCAGAGTAGACTTACCTTCTGGAGGCTACATCATTATTGAGCCAACAGAAGCATTAACAGTGATAGATGTCAACTCCGGCTCATTTACGCGATCGGCAACAGCGAGAGAAACTGTTTTATGGACCAACTGCGAAGCCGCTACAGAAATTGCTCGTCAGTTGCGGCTGCGAAATGTTGCTGGGGTAATTGTCGTTGATTTCATTGATATGGAATCACGGCGTGACCAACTGCATGTTCTAGAACATTTCAACAAATCACTGAAAGCAGACAAAGCTCGTCCCCAGATTGCTCAACTCACTGAGTTGGGTTTGGTAGAACTCACCCGCAAACGTCAAGGTCAAAATATTTACGAATTGTTTGGTAAAATTTGCCCCACCTGCGGTGGTTTAGGACACACTGTCCATTTACCAGGAGAAACTGAAAGCCGACCGCTAGCACCAACAGAATTACCAGACCGCTTTGCAGCCTCCTTATCTCATAGAGAACCACGTCTACCAGTTGCTCGCTTTCCAGAACAACGGGAAACTTTTGAAGGATATGGGGAAGCATACGAGACTGACAATGATTTGGCTGCCCCAAATCTGGTGAATCACCCTAGCTACCAAGAAATTAGCGATAGCAGAAAGCGTCGTACCCGTCGTAGTACTCGCCTAGAAAGGCTGAATGGGGGGAATGGCAAAGATGAGCCGCGCCTTGGTGCTCACTCTCTGGCGTTTCTAAACGAGCCGGACTTAGATATGGATGACGACTCAGAACTTGGTGTTTTATCAGAGGTACCCTCACCAAGTATTAGCAAACCTTCTTGGGGTGACAGAGCCGAGCGTAGCAAAGTGACAAAGGTAGAGCCAGTCAAGCCAGTGGTAGAACCACCGGAGATTGTGACTGTAGAAATGTCTTCTGAGGAACAGGATGTCTACGCCCAGATGGGAGTTTCTCCGTTGGAGAAGTTGGGTCGGGAGGTCAGAAATCCCAAGTCTGTCATCATCAACGTCACCTTGCCTGGACACAGTCCTGCAACATCGACTGAATCAGTATCAGAATCACCTGTCTCTGAAAGAGCACGTGGTGTAGTCACAGTCGAACCACCAAGCGAATCCGTTCCAGAAGCTGCATCTGATTTACCAGATCTTGCCGTAATGACAGATGAAAGTGAAGTGACCAGCAGCTTAACTGATAAGCGCCGCCGTCGCCGTCGTTCTTCCTCTGTGGAGACAGGTACATCCACTACATCTGAAAGTTAACAAACTTATGATCAAAACGAAGCAAGCTGTCGCTTCTATTGGGTTGTTAGAACCCACTAGAGAGAGGTGGCTAGAGTTTTCCATGCTGTCAAACATTCAAGGATTGATTGCAGGTGTGGATGAAGTAGGGCGAGGAGCTCTGTTTGGTCCTGTGGTAGCAGCAGCAGTGATACTACCAGATAGCGCTTTGCCAAAGCTCATGGCAAATGAAATTAAAGATAGTAAAAAGCTATCTAGTTCTCAAAGAGTGCGGCTAGCACAGCAAATCTGTGCGCTGGCTATAGACTGGAAAATCGGTTTTGCTTCAACAGCCGAAATTGACCAAATGAATATTCTTCAGGCAACGATGCTAGCAATGAAGCGGGCTGTTTTCAAGCTAAAAGTGCAGCCTGCTTTATGTGTTATCGACGGTAATCAATTAGTCAAAGACCTGCCACTAGCACAACAAACGATCATCAAGGGAGATGAACGCTCTCTTGCTATTGCCTCTGCTAGCATTGTTGCTAAAGTTTGGCGTGATGACCTTATACTTCGCCTCGCTTCAAAGTACTCTATGTATGACTTGGAACGCAACAAGGGTTACGGAAGTCAGCGACATCTGATGGCACTACAGCAGTACGGACCTTCACCATTACATCGCACGTCCTTTCGTCCTTGTCAAATGACAGTACTCAGTTCTCCTGAGCGAGTGTTCACTACACAGCAAGACAAGACAAATCATTTCAGATGCTGACAGCAGGTGAGAGGAATGCATATTTCATTTGTAGACAGTCTCTTGGCAGAATGATTGAGAAAACGAGTTTCCTCAATTTTGAATTTTAAATAAAATGCTTATTGAGTTAGGTGTACGTTATGTCATAAGGTTGGATGATTTTTGACGAATTAATGTAACCACAGATTTACGCAGGTACACACAGATTTCTTTACTAAAGAATTCCACAACTTCGTAAAGATTTTATATGGCAGCGCTTGAGCGCAGCTACAAACCATAAAACCACGAATTTATGAAAGGGTGTCTTCACATCTGCATACATCTGTGTATATCTGTGGTTAATCACAACTATGTGTTACAAAACACTAAAAACTTCTCATAGTTACTCAGGATTGAAAATGGCCATGCTTTCATCATTGAGCTTTTTTTCTCGCGTTTGCAACATCACCCAACGGCTATAATCTGCAAGAAGTTGATGTAGTAATCTTTGCTTAATTGTCAACAAAACACTTTTCAGCAAACTATTGCCTGTTGCTTCTAATATTGCCTTGGGCATGTAGGAAAATGGTGGAGGGAAATCTACCAACACTTCTAAATCGGCTCTTCCTTTAAGAAGAGTGCTACTATGTTGCTGTTCAGGCAATAAATACCCTTTTAAATTCAATGCAAAGCGCTGGTTGATATACTCTACACCAAGGATTTCACAACATAGCGATCGCACATAAATCGTTCCATTTGATTCAGCCCAGACTTTCATGTCTACAGTTGGTTGAATGCTAAGTGACATAAAGTTCAGAGGACGCATTTTCAAGCGAAAAACTTCCTCGCAAAGCTGTTGAATGCGACTAGAGTCAACTAAAGCGTTAACCAAGCGTTGGGGCTGACGCAGGTAGTGCTGAATCGGAATGGGCTGTTCTGGGATAGTAATTTCAACCGATTGGGAAGCAGTAAACCGGGTAGGCATGAGCGTATAAAGTACTTGTTAAATAATTGTAATATTTTCTAAAAAATTTATGTTTTTAGTCATGGGTCACAAGTCATGAGTGTGGAAAGAATTTATGATGTCTGATTACAAGTCAAAAAACTCAATACAAATTGAGCTGTCTATACAAAACTAAACTCTATGACCTTATCGATCGCACATTTAGGACCTCCTGGCACTTACGCAGAACAAGCAGCTCTTCTTTATCTCAACTGGTTGACGAAAAGTACGGGAGTTAAGGCTATGTTATGCCCTTATCCCAGCAATGCTCAGACACTGCGAGCCGTTGCTAAAAAAGAGGTACAATTGGCTGTTGTGCCTGTGGAAAATTCTATTGAAGGCAGTGTGACCATGACACTGGATACAATGTGGCAACTAGATAGTTTGCAAATTCAGTTGGCTTTGGTCATGCCCATCTCTCATACATTAATTTCCTGTGCTCAAAGCTTGGAAGATATCAAGACAGTTTATTCTCACCCACAAGCTCTAGCACAATGTCAGGTATGGTTAGAGCGGTTTCTCCCGAATGTGGTGCTCATTCCAATGAATTCGACCACTGAAGCACTACTGCAACTGGAGCAGGACTTGACTGTAGCGGCTATTTCATCCCAACGAGCGGCGCAACTGCACAACCTGCCTATAATAGCTAGCCCAATTAACGACTATCCCGAAAATTGTACTCGCTTTTGGGTGGTCAGTCAAGGTAATTTGCCAGTCTCCCGTCCTACTGCTTTAGAATGTGCTCGTCACACATCCATTGCTTTTAGTGTTCCTGCTAACATACCAGGAGCGTTGGCAAAACCTCTACAGGTATTAGCTCGTCTAGGTATTAACCTCAGTAAAATTGAGTCTCGTCCAACGAAGCGTTCTCTTGGGGAGTACCTATTTTTTATAGATATGGAAGCAGATGCATCTAAACCAGATGTGCAATCTGCTTTAACAGAAATATCTTCCTATACAGAGATATTAAAAATACTTGGTAGTTACAATGTTTTACCAATCAACGCCCTTAATGAAATCGAAGGAAGAGGGAAGAAGGAAGAATGAAGAAGAATGTCTTCTATCTTCTTTCTTTTAACGACTAACCACTAACGACTTATAACTTCTGATTGAAGGTGTCCTTAAGAACGGTACGAGCTGCCAAGTGGTTACGAGTAGAAGTAAGAATTTCTGCTTCCCGTTCTAGACGAGCAGCAGTGTCCTGCATTTCTAACAATGTCTGTTGCTCTGTAGCGACGCCATAAAGATTACTCGCTACCCAGTAAGATAACTCTACTGGTAAATCTGGCAAATCTTCTGGCAGTTCAATGTTTTGCTCGGTTAACTTAGCTGAGAGACGCACAACATCTCTCAGCAGTTGTTCTACCTCAGCAGCCAAAAGTTGCAAATTCTTTGTTGGAGGATTATCTTCAATCCACTCAACCAAGCCGACTCTATACGGTTTTTCACGGACATATTTTAAGAGGCGAAATCTTTGTTGACCTAATGTCAGGATCTTCATTCGGTCATCTGGTAGCCTCTGATAATGAATAATTTCTGCACAACTACCAACGTTAGCAATTGTGCTTCTCATCGGATCTACCATTAAAACCCCGAACCTGCGATCGCTCTCCAAAATCGTGTTCATCATGATTCGGTAGCGAGGTTCAAAGATATGCAGAGGCAATGGTCTGGTGGGAAACAGAACTACTTCCGGTAACGGGAACAGAGGTAGTTCGCAAACTGCAATTTTAGAAGAGGATGTCATTGTCACCTTGGTATAAATTTAATCTTAAAAAGCTTTTCTTCTCTGCTTTTTCCCGCACTTTTTCTACATTCTATCATCTTAGATTTTAATACTAATAAAAAGCCCTGAAGAAATATATCTTCGGGCTTTGTTGTCTTTTATACCAAGATTTTCTAAATTATTGTTGATTAGTTATTAAAGAGTATAACTAAGCACTAATAAATAATCAACTACAGCTTAACTTCAATGTCCACACCTGATGGTAAATCCAGTTTCATCAAGGCATCAATAGTTTTAGAAGAGGGTTGGTAGATATCGATAATTCGACGATGAGTGCGGGTTTCAAAATGTTCCCGTGAGTCTTTATCTACGTGGGGCGATCGCAGTACACAGTAGATTCGGCGTTTTGTCGGTAAAGGAATCGGTCCTATGGCTGTTGCATTAGTGCGGTTTGCTGTGTCTACAATCTTCTCGCAAGATGTATCCAATAAGCGACGGTCAAAAGCCTGTAAGCGAATTCTAATCTTTTGCTGCTGTAGAGTTGCCATCTTAAATTTTCCAGGTTCTGATGAGTTGTGATTTATGGATTGGGGAGTGAAGACGAGCGAATGGGAAAGAAGCTTTCCAATCCCCATTTGCTAGTCTCCAATCTACTGCGCGTAACGCGTTTATGGACACGAAAAGAGCAGAGTGGGTATTATACCATCTCTGCTCCTTTTTTAGTTAAGGTGCAAAGGTGCTACTTGACGATTTTGGAAACGACACCAGAACCGATGGTACGACCACCTTCACGAATTGCAAAGCGCATTCCTTGCTCAATTGCGATCGGGCTGATGAGTTCTACAGTCACTTTGATACGATCACCAGGCATCACCATTTCAGCAGCACTACCATCGTCAGCAGTGAAGACTTTGATGGTGCCAGTCACGTCGGTTGTCCGCACATAAAACTGAGGACGGTAACCTGCGAAAAATGGAGTCTTACGACCACCTTCTTTTTCTGTTAAGACGTACACTTCACCTTCAAATTCAGTGTGCGGGGTAATCGAACCAGGCTTAGCGATAACCATGCCCCGTTCTATATCAGTCTTCTGTATACCACGCAGTAGAATTCCGGCGTTATCACCAGCCATACCTTTGTCAAGACTCTTCTTAAACATCTCGATACCAGTTACGATGGTGCTGCGAGTATTTTTAATGCCCACTAACTCTACGTTATCGCCGACTTTGACTTCACCCCGCTCAATACGTCCGGTAGCTACGGTACCACGACCTGTGATGGAGAACACGTCTTCTACAGCCATCAGGAAAGGCTTATCCACATCGCGCTCAGGTGTGGGGATAGAAGCATCTACAGCATCCATGAGTTCGTAGATTTTGTTTACCCAGTCATCTTCACCTTTCTTTATTTTGGGGTTAGCAGTCATTGTCTCCAGTGCCTTTAGACCAGAACCCTTGATGACTGGAATGTTTTCGCCATCGAAATTGTAGCTAGACAGTAGTTCGCGGACTTCCAATTCCACCAGTTCTAGAAGTTCTTCGTCGTCCACCATGTCTTCTTTATTTAAGAAGACAACTAGGTTAGGAACACCCACCTGTCTTGCCAGTAGGATGTGTTCGCGGGTTTGAGGCATGGGACCGTCAGCAGCAGAAACCACCAGAATGGCACCATCCATCTGAGCAGCACCAGTGATCATGTTCTTCACATAGTCAGCGTGCCCAGGACAGTCTACGTGAGCATAGTGCCGCTTCTCAGTTTCATATTCTACGTGAGCGGTATTGATGGTAATCCCCCGCGCCTTTTCTTCCGGTGCGTTATCGATTTGATCATAGCCTTTAGCCACAGCTTGACCCAGAGCTGCCAGGGTCATGGTGATGGCTGCCGTTAACGTAGTCTTACCGTGGTCAACGTGTCCAATAGTACCGATGTTAACGTGGGGTTTATTCCGTTCAAACTTTGCGCGTGCCATGAATACTAATTTCCTTTACTAACTAAGCGTTCCCTTTGCTTTTAGCTATGATTGCCTCAGCCACGTTGCGAGGCACTTCTTCGTAGTGGCTAAACTCCATTGAGAAGATGCCCCGACCTTGGGTTTTTGATCTGATATCAGTAGCGTAGCCAAACATTTCTGCTAATGGGACTTTTGCAGTGACTTTGGCAATACTTTGCTCAGATCCCATTCCCTCAATTTGCCCACGACGGGAATTGAGGTCACCCATTACATCCCCAAGGAAGTTTTCGGGAACTTCTACCTCAACTTTCATCATAGGCTCTAACAGGACGGGTGCTGCTTTCAGCACAGCTTCCTTCATCGCCATTGAGCCAGCGATTTTGAAAGCCATTTCTGAAGAGTCTACATCATGGTATGACCCATCTACCAGCGTTGCTTTGACATCAATCAGTGGATATCCAGCAAGAACACCCGATTCGCAGCTTTCTTTCATTCCCTGTTCTGCTGGTCCGATGTACTCTTTGGGTACAGCACCGCCAACAATTTTAGAGACGAATTCAAAGCCGCTTCCTGGTTGTCCTGGCTCCAAGTCGATCACAACGTGACCATACTGACCTTTACCACCGCTTTGACGGATGAATTTACCTTCAACTCTGTTAACAGGCTTACGAATTGTTTCACGGTAAGCAACTTGCGGAGCACCGACGTTTGCTTCCACTTTGAATTCACGTAACATCCGGTCTACCAGAATTTCTAGGTGTAGCTCTCCCATTCCTGCAATCACGGTTTGGTTGGTTTCCGGATCTACATTCACGCGGAAAGTGGGGTCTTCTTCTGAGAGAGATTGCAGAGCTTTGGACAGCTTATCCATGTCATTCTTGGTTTTGGGTTCAACTGCCACAGAAATGACAGGCTCAGGAATGAACAGGGATTCTAGAATGACTGGTGAGCCTTCATCAGAAAGTGTGTCACCTGTCAAGGTCTCTTTCAATCCCAGCGCAGCTCCCAAATCACCTGAGCGCATTTCATCTACGTCAATCCGCTCATCTGCTTTCAAAATCACTAAACGAGAAATCCGTTCTTTCTTGTTCTTGGTGGCATTGAGGACATAGCTGCCCTTCTTCAGAACACCAGAATAAACGCGAATGAAGGTTAAGCGACCGTAGGGATCAGCCATAATCTTGAAGGCAAGAGCCGACATGGGTTCGTTGTCGTCGGCGCGACGCTCAACAGTTTCACCATTTGGCAGTGTCCCTTGAATTGGTGGTACATCGATTGGTGCTGGTAAGTAATCTACGACTGCATCCAACAACAACTGTACACCTTTGTTCTTAAATGCCGAGCCGCAAAGCAGCGGCACAATAGTACCTGCAATTGTACCTTTACGCAGAGCCGTGCGGATTTCGTCTTCGGTCAATTCCTCGCCCTCGAAGTACTTGGTCATCAGATCATCATCCGTTTCCGCAACCGCTTCAATCAGTTTGGTGCGAAACTCTTCGATCTGAGCCGCCATATCTTCGGGGACATCTGTTTCCTTGATATCAGTTCCCTGGTCGTTGGTGTAGATGTATGCACGCATCCGTACCAGGTCAACAATACCTTGGAACTCGCTTTCACTACCAATAGGCAACTGAATGGGAATGGCATTTGCCCGCAGGCGATCGCGCACTTGCTCGTAAACCTTGTAGAAGTTCGCACCCGTACGATCCATCTTGTTGATAAAAACGATGCGAGGCACCTTATAACGATCTGCTTGACGCCACACAGTTTCTGTTTGCGGCTGCACGCCACCCACAGAACATAAAACTGTAATGACACCATCCAGTACCCGCATGGAACGTTCTACCTCAATTGTGAAGTCTACGTGTCCTGGAGTATCAATAATGTTAATTTGATGATTATTCCAACTGGTACTGATAGCAGCAGCAGTGATAGTAATTCCCCGCTCCCGCTCTTGTTCCATCCAGTCAGTTACAGCGGTTCCTTCATGAACCTCACCAATCTTATGAATTATCCCAGAGTAAAATAATATTCTCTCTGTTGTCGTTGTTTTGCCCGCATCTATATGCGCCGCAATACCAATATTGCGTACTTTCTCCAGCGGGTTTGTACGTGCCACAGCTGCCTCCTATAGTTTTCGCCTCATGATACTTGTATATTACACTTTGTTAAGATATTATACTTTTACGGAAAACCGTCTTTTTATCGTAAACACACGATATATCGCTCTTCAACACGATATATCGGTTTTCCACTTAGTAGCGATAGTGAGCAAAAGCTTTGTTTGCTTCTGCCATCCGGTGCGTTTCTTCACGCTTGCGAATCGCGTTTCCGCTTTCGTTAGCAGCATCCATCAATTCATTTGCCAGTTTGCCTGCCATTGTACGCCCTGGACGTTGTCTTGAAAACTGCACCAACCAACGCAGTGCGAGGGTTGTACCCCGCTCAGCACGCACTTCCATTGGGACTTGGTACGTCGCCCCACCAACTCGACGAGCTTTGACTTCTACTAAAGGCGTTGCGTTACGCACAGCTCTTTCAAAGGTTTCCAACGCATCGCTACCAGTCCGTTCCCCAATTGTTTTCATAGCATCATAAACAATGCGTGCGGCGAGAGATTTTTTGCCATGACGCATTATCCGCCTAATGATCATACTGATAAGGCGACTGTTATACACAGAGTCAGGCAGAACCGGACGTTTTTGAATAACACCACGACGAGACATACTTAAACCTTTAGTTCTAAATTGGCAATGAGACTATATGCTATATGCTATCGAACACCAGCATTTCTAAACGGCAAATGCCGCCGTCTAATTTTCTTGAGCTGTTTCACTGCGATTGCAGCTACACTAACTTGCAAAAACTGCTGTTCTTAACAACAGGAAGCGACAAAATTATATACCGTGACTGACCCTACTCATTCAACTCTTATAAGCAATACATAATTGCTGGAGATGTTCATTTTGTAGAGTTGCGCGTACTTTGAGCTTTACATCGGCAGATACAGTTCACAGTCTTACTAGACTCTGTGTACCAGTTTCACGCCTAGTCTGCCAGACCGACCGATGGGTGTTACCAGAAAATTCTATTGCACTTTTATCTCGGCTCTAAGCCAAGTTTTGTACAAATACAAATTTATCTTTAGAGCATGGCTTCCTAAATAGAGAAGCATCTCACTTAATAATTTGTGCAAAAAAAGCCCTCTTTTGTGAGTCATGAAGTGCTGAGTAGACATAATGCTTTGTTTAACTCAGCAAAGTCAATTGCTATCCCCTGAGCTACTCTCGCTTAAAGCACAAGCTACGTCTGCCTTGCTCCGCGTAGACGCCCGTAGGGTAGAGTGCGAGCTTACGCTAACACAAAGCGTTTCCAAAGGAGATACACACAAACTACAAACTATAGAAGGAATTTCCCTTCTCATGAGCGGAGACGTTTCGCGTTGGCGTAGCCTGTCCGCAGGACTTACAGGTTTACCCTCTGGGTTTGCCAGTCCCTCATCGTGACGGAAATCGCCATCGCTCTTAGCGTCTCCCCTTGGGAGACGCTAAGGGCGATGAGGTCTCCTCAGGTAGAGCATCTGGCGTTGGAAACCCTCCTGCTGCGCTGGATTCACCGTACAGCGCTACTCCACTCTACTCTATGGGAAGCTCCCTGTGGGCATCTACGGGAAGCCACCCTTCAAAGGACACTGTGTTGCGGAATTTCTTCCGTTGTTGTAAGAGCGTCTCCGCTCTTGATAAGCAAGTACCTGTGGCGTCTACAGCACTCATTGCATGAGCACTGTTCTATTTAGGACGCTTGGTTCCATACTTAGAACGACCTTGCTTGCGGTCTTTGACTCCAGCTGTATCTAAAGTTCCACGGATAATGTGGTATCTCACGCCTGGTAAGTCCTTAACGCGACCGCCGCGAATCATGACAACAGAGTGTTCTTGCAAATTATGACCAATTCCTGGAATGTAAGCTGTGACTTCAAATTGAGAAGTCAACCTTACCCTTGCCACTTTGCGTAGAGCTGAGTTTGGCTTTTTCGGTGTGGTCGTGTATACTCTAGTACAAACGCCCCGACGTTGAGGGCATTGCTTTAGAGCTGGGGACTTGGTTTTCTGACGCGCTTTTTCGCGTTCGTTACGTATTAGCTGCTGTATTGTTGGCATGAGTTACAGCGGGAGAAGCTGCCTTTAGTCTAAGTTTTAACAAATCCTAATTATATCTTTTTTTATGCTTTTGTGTCAAACTTTTTGGGCATTAGTCAAGTCATTAGTTGTTGAAAAGGAGTTACCACATCCACAAGTTGCATCCGCTTGCGGGTTATAGAAGCGAAAACCACCGCCCATCAAATCCTCTGAATAGTCCAAAGTCAACTCATTGATATATTTTAAGCTTTCGGCATCTATGACGATTTGAGTACCATAACAGTCAAAAACGGAATCATCAACTTGTACCGCTTCATCAAAGGACATCTCATAATACCAGCCAGAGCAACCACCAGGTTTAACAGCCAAACGAAACAGGACATTTGGCTGTTGCTTTGATTTTAATCGCCTTATTTCATTGGCGGCCGATTTACTCAATTGAATCATAAAAGTGGTAAAGCAATTTAAAAAGTCTATCAATAGACCTTGTCAGTGGGGTGAGTACACTAGCTCACAAATGTGTGAAAAACTCGGTTTCTTCAAGAAACCGAGTTTTTCAAAAAATAGCATATTTTGTCTTACTTTTGCTTCCTGCCTATTCTAGCCGGAGCTTGCTATATTAAAGATATTCAAGGTGTAGACATACTTTCCTATTCGTGCTTCGATAGCGCTCTTATTGGTCATCATCTTCAGCACGGGAATAGTCGTCCTGGTAACGGATAATATCATCTTCTCCTAAATATTCTCCGTTTTGAACTTCAATTAACACCAAGGGAATCACACCAGGATTCTCTAATCGATGAGCTGTACACTGGGGTACATAGGTTGACTGATTATTGCTGAGCAAGACTTCTTCATCACCGCAAACAACCCTAGCTGTACCAGAGACGACAATCCAATGTTCGCTGCGATGATGATGCATTTGCAAGCTGAGGCGGTGTCCAGGCTTAACTTCAATACGCTTAATTTTATATCCACGCCCTTCTTCTAAAACAGTAAATGAACCCCAAGGGCGAAGCTCAGTTGCAGCCACACCTCTTGGGGTGACCGCAGGCGGAAGGGGCAATGTGTTAATTTGTGTTGCTTCTTGAAATTGAGCCATATTTACCTCGCGTTGTGACACAGCAGACGGTCAGCACTCTTGAATCAATCATTGACGCAAAAACAAGGCATGATGTTGCAACTACGGAGATGAGCAATCCACGCCACTTCTGCCAAAGATAACAAAACCAGGTGAGAGAGTGTCATCAATAACTCTGAAAAAACTGTGTCTACACCAACTCTTCATCAAGTAACATCACAACTTATTGTCAGCTTCAAAGTTAAGGAGCAAGGGTCAAGGGTTAAGATTAATTGCTTTGGACTTTGGACTTTTGACTGATGGACTTTGCAAGGGCGGTAAGAATATACCAATACCGTTGTGAACACGAGCAGCAGTGTTAGGGGAACGGTCAAGGAGTTGTCCTCCCAAGTAAAGACTAGTAGAACTGCCGCCATCCAAATTAAGAGCATCTACACACCCTAAGAGTTGCATGAGTTGGGCATGTTCTGCCAGGGTTGGCCCTGCACCGCCAGCACGATTGTGTACAGCCGCAATAATCAGATTTCCTGTTGTCGTTGTGCAGATACCACTGCGAATAGCCTTTTGGGTGATAAAGGCGTTGCTAAATTTTTCGCTCTTAGCATCAAGGACAATTTGACGATTTTGCAGTAGCAGTGGTCCTGCTCCTACAATGTGTGGGTAACGACTAAAAACAGCAGGAGCAGTGGAACTGGCAATCCTCACAGAGGAGCCAATTGGTAAGATAGCACCATTGCTCGTAGCGTTACCGCGTAATATTAGCAAATAGCTATCTTGTGGTATCGGAACGGTAATTTCACCAGCTTTACCTCCTGTTTGCTGATTCATAACTTGGTTTTTCTGCACAACGAGAATGATTTCATTGTCAGTGAGGGGAGTGTAAGTTGCTCCCCATGCAGCAGTGTAACGGGCAATACCGCTTTGAACGTAGCCACTGTTGAGAGTCAAAATCGGTAACTGTACGTTGTTGTTGCCTATTAAAGTTTCCAGCAAGTTGAGACGACCAATGTAAAACTGCCCAGAATCATTCCAAGCGATCGCTCCTCGGTTAAGAATTGGACTTGACAACCATAACCCATCCCGACGAATTGCACCCAGAGGTAACTGATTATTGCGGTTAAAATAACCACCATTAATTGCTGCAACTGCTGAGTGTGCCAGTGCAGTTTGAACCAGAGGAGCAGTGCCTACCAAGGTGTTAGTCATTGTCCAGATAGGTTTTAATTTTATTCCGGAAGTACGAGGACTAATTTCTAACCACACAATAGGAAAGCGTTCTTTACCTAAGTTTACAAACCGCTGTCGCCAGTTTAACCCGGGTGCCCATGTAATATTTCTTTCCACCATCGCATCGGGTCGAATTTCAATAATCAGACGGTTGGGGTTAGGTACAGTACTAATCCGAGGAGTGAAACCAAAGGGAACACTCAGACGCATTATCGTTTGGTTGTTGACCACCTCCATTTGTTGTATTAGTGGTAGAGATGAGGGGGATGAGGAGGATGGGGAAATGGGGAGATGGGGGGACAAGGGGATGGGGGGGAAAGAGCCAGTGGACGTTGACTCTTCCCCTGTCGGGGAGGCTGCGCCAACATCTCCTCTGCTCCCCTGCTCTCCTGCTCCCCTAGGGGGAGTGTAACGTTGTACCAACACTGGATCGGCTATTCCATCAAGGGTAATTATCCACTCTCTATCTGGTAGCGAGGAAGAATGTGGGAGCGACGAAGGAAGTTGTTTAGAGGAATTCCCCTCCTCCTCTATTTGAGGTTGAGGTTTTTTGACGCTTAGCCCTTGCGTGATTTGCCAGGGAGTTGGACGATCCAAATCTACGATAATGTGATGAACTGCAAGTTGTTTATCCTGGGAAATATTTGTGACTTTTGCGCTTGGTGTAGTAATGACTAACGTGTTATTGACAACTTGCATCTGCCATTTGGCTGCTTGTGCGAAATTCGTAATATCTAGATATCGATATCCTGTCGCTAGTAAACTAGTTAACACTAGTGGTTTAGTGTTAGATGAAAACCATTGTATTGGTTGCCTATCTGGATTGCTGCTGTTTAATAAATCTACCCCGAATAATTGCCTAACTGCTGCATCACTAAGATGAATACTCAACGAGCCTGTTTTTCCGCGTTGCTGCAACCAAGCTCCAGATAAGATGCGACCATTGAGAGAAATTTTGTTACCATAGGAAATTACCCCGCTTAAAGCAGGAGGTGGAGGTAATGGTTGCTCAAGAAGACTTTGAGAGGGAAATTCCCTCCTTTGAGGGAACTGTTGTTGGGAGATGCGCAAACGAGGATAAGTCTCTTTCTCCCCGTGTTTGTGTGTTCCTGTGTCCCTTTTGTGTCTCTGTGTCCCGTTGTCAGTTTCTAACAAGAACTGGGCTTTTGCATTCATACAAGTAGCTATTAAGCACAGTAGTGTCAAAATTATTGGTGACACGAAAACTACGACATGCCTGCCATTGCCTTTATTGACAGTAGCACTGTGGTGGTTTTGGCAAAAAGTTGGTATTTCTCCCATAATTTGCAATTTCCTTGGTAAAAACAATTGTTTAAAGTACTGAAGAATTCATTCAAACTGTAGTTTTTGAGTATAGAGAAAATTTTGAATCACTTAATACACTCAATCCTCCATACTCGACATCATTTTTAACAGAGAAGCAGAGTGCGTCAATTGTCTAAGTCAAGAAATAATGACATGAGTTTCGAGCGAGAATGGGATATGATATTGTATATATGGGCTTTCTATATCTTGAAAAAAAGCAAAAAACTGTTTCTGTATAACTATCAAAATGACGAGACGAGCGCTAAGTGACATGAGTGCTCCTAATATATGACAGCAGCTTTAGTTGTCAAAATTAAAGTGATGGGATCTTCCATGCTTCCTCAAATTCGGTATGCAAGTTAAATCATGCTACTAGCAATGCAATTGACAAGAATGAGTTAATAAAATTTAGAACAACTTAAGGATATATAAGATAGGAATTGTCAAATGACCCTATAGTGTAATACGCTGAATTTGTTACCAAACCGCTAGAATTGTAGATTTAAAAGTAGTAAAGACATATGTTTGAGTTTTTCAGGTAAGCCATACAAGGTTAAACCTGAAAACTAGCCTTCGAGTAACAGAGAATTGAGGAATAGAATATAGACGAAAACGCTGAGGTAAACACCGTCTCCTTAAGTCAAGACAATTACATAAAATAACGAAAGGTTTTAACACGGGTAAAGCAAAAATAAAACCGAGGTTAAAATTTTTTTTCCCTAATTTTCAGTTATTCTGTATCTCTCGATATCTCTTCATTCCTGATTTAGCAAAATTTTCCTAACAAAAAGTAGCAAAAATTGTAACCAAGACGTCAGGGATTGTCTATGAATAAAAAACGGGTGAATCAAAAACAGAAAATGACATCACTAGAGACTTCCTCAAAGTGTAACTATCAAGGACAAAGATGGCTCGTAGAGGAACGAGATGCATGTGGCGTGGGTTTTATTGCCCATCGCCAAAACCATGCCAACCATGAAATAGTGGAAAAGGCGTTGGCTGCTTTGACTTGCTTGGAACACCGAGGCGGTTGTAGCGCAGATCAAGACTCTGGTGATGGCGCGGGAATATTGACCGCGATACCTTGGACGTTGTTCCAACAGGATTTGGCTATGCGCGGGATACAACTTCCTACTGAAAATATTGCTGTGGGGATGATTTTTTTACCACAAGAGCCACAAGCAGTGCAAAAAGCGCGTGCAGTTGTTGAGCAAGTCGCAGAGTCGGAAAAATTAATTGTACTGGGCTGGCGAGTAGTACCCGTGCAACCAAAATTACTAGGGGTACAAGCAAGAGAAAATCAACCTCAAATTGAACAAATCTTCTTAGCCTCTCAAGACAAAAGTGGCGATGAACTGGAACGTCAAGTGTATATTACCCGCCGCCGAATTCATAAAGTTATTCGCCAACTCAATAGCACTTGGTCAGAAGACTTTTATATCTGCTCCCTATCGAACCGCACAATTGTTTACAAAGGCATGGTGCGTTCTGCAGTATTGGGAGAGTTCTATCACGATTTAAAAAATCCATCATACACAAGCGCTTTTGCTGTCTATCACCGCCGCTTTAGTACCAATACCATGCCCAAATGGCCCCTAGCTCAACCCATGCGGCTTTTGGGTCATAACGGCGAAATCAATACCTTATTGGGTAATATCAACTGGATGATGGCACGAGAAGCTAGTTTGTATCATCCAGTGTGGGGCGTTGGCGCAACCTCTGGAGAGGAGACTCGCCTCAATGAATTGAAGCCGTTTGTCCATATTGACAACAGCGACTCAGCTACTTTAGATAACGTGTTCGAGTTACTGGTATGTTCTGGACGCAGCCCACTGGAAGCCTTGATGATTATGGTTCCAGAGGCTTACCAGAATCAGCCGGAGCTGCGTAATTACCCAGAGATAGTTGATTTCTACGAATACTATAGTGGTCTGCAAGAAGCATGGGATGGACCAGCATTGTTGGTGTTTAGTGATGGGCGCAAAGTTGGTGCAACGCTAGACCGCAATGGTTTAAGACCAGCTCGTTACTGCATTACCAAGGATGACTACATTGTCGTAGCTTCTGAAGCAGGAGTCGTGAACATAGACGAAGCCAACATCCTGGAAAAAGGTAGACTTGGTCCTGGGCAAATGATTGCTGTGGATTTAGAAACTCAAGAGGTGCTGAAGAATTGGGAGATTAAGCAGCGCATTGCCCAAAGCAAACCATATGGGGAATGGGTGCGCCAGTACCGCCAAGAACTCAAAGTGCGATTGAGTGGTGATTCGTCAGCAGTTAATGGTAATGGTGTCAATGGGAACGGACATTCCACAACAAATAAAATTGAAAGACTTGCCTTGCTGCGACAGCAAGTAGCTTTTGGTTACACCACAGAAGATGTGGAAATGGTTATTCAGCCAATGGCGATCGAAGGTAAAGAGCCAACTTTCTGCATGGGGGACGATATTCCCTTAGCAGTCCTGTCAGAAAAATCCCACCTGCTTTATGACTATTTCAAACAGCGCTTTGCTCAGGTGACGAACCCTGCAATTGATCCCCTGAGAGAAAGCCTGGTCATGTCTTTGAAAGTAGAACTGGGTGAGCGAGGTAACTTACTACAGCCAAAACCAGAATATGCTCGCAGAATTAAGCTGGATTCTCCAGTACTATATGAGGCAGAATTGGAGGCTATCAAGCTGTCGGGATTTGCCACTGCTGAATTATCAACTCTGTTTGAAATAGCTGCAGGTCCAGAAGGATTAAAAGCAGCAGTTCAGTCTTTGCAAGCACAAGCTGCTGAATCAGTGCGGACAGGAGCTAAGATACTTATCCTCAGCGACAGGGTAGGTAATAGCATTGATACTGAATACACTTATATTCCCCCTCTACTCGCGGTAGGTGCAGTACACCATCACCTCATCCACGAAGGACTGCGGATGAAAACATCTCTCGTCATTGAGACGGCACAGTGCTGGAGTACACATCACTTTGCGTGTCTTATTGGCTATGGCGCAGCTGCTGTTTGTCCGTATATGGCTTTGGATACTGTGCGTGATTGGTGGTTCGACCCGAAAACCCAACAGTTTATGGAACGGGGTAAAATCACTGCCATCAGCTTGGAGCAAGCGATCGCCAATTATCGCCAAGCAGTAGAAAGTGGTTTGCTCAAGATTCTCTCCAAAATGGGGATTTCCTTGCTCTCTAGCTATCAAGCAGCGCAAATCTTTGAAGCAATTGGCATTGGTCAAGATTTATTAGAACTGGGATTCTATGGTACGACTTCCCGCATAGGTGGTCTTAGCGTAAGCGAACTCGCTCAAGAAGTGCTGGCGTTCCACAGCAAAGCTTTCCCAGAACTCACAACTAAGAAGTTAGAAAACCTTGGGTTTGTCAACTACCGTCCTAACGGTGAGTACCACATGAACAGCCCAGAATTGGCAAAAGCGTTGCACAAAGCAGTGGATGGTACTCACTACGACCACTACGAAGTTTACAAGAAGCACCTGCAAAACAGACCACTCACAGCGTTACGTGACTTGCTGGATTTCCAAAGCGATCGCTCTCCTATTTCTGTTGAAGAGGTCGAGTCAGTCAATGAGATTGTCAAACGCTTCTGTACTGGTGGGATGTCATTGGGAGCACTGTCGCGGGAAGCTCACGAAACTTTAGCGATCGCTATGAACCGCCTTGGTGGTAAATCTAACTCTGGGGAAGGTGGCGAAGATCCAGTACGTTACATAGTTCTGGATGACGTAGACCAAACAGGTCACTCGCCAACCTTACCGCATTTAAAAGGATTGCGGAATAACGATACCGCTTCCAGTGCGATTAAGCAAGTTGCATCGGGACGCTTTGGTGTGACGCCAGAGTACCTGATGAGCGCCAAACAAATTGAAATCAAAATCGCCCAAGGTGCAAAACCAGGAGAAGGTGGACAGCTTCCAGGGAAAAAGGTCAGCCCTTACATTGCGATGTTGCGACGCTCTAAGCCTGGAGTGACATTGATTTCACCGCCACCGCACCACGACATCTATTCCATCGAAGACTTGGCACAACTCATTTTTGATCTGCACCAAATTAACCCGAAAGCTTGTGTATCGGTGAAGTTGGTAGCAGAAATTGGTATTGGTACCATCGCCGCTGGTGTGGCGAAAGCAAACGCTGATATCATTCAGATTTCCGGTCACGATGGCGGTACAGGAGCTTCACCACTCAGTTCGATTAAACACGCTGGTTCTCCGTGGGAACTCGGTTTAACTGAAGTGCATCGTGTGCTTCTAGAAAATAGCTTGCGCGATCGCGTGATTTTGCGCGTAGATGGTGGCTTCAAGAGCGGCTGGGACGTGCTGATGGGCGCATTGATGGGCGGAGAAGAATTTGGCTTTGGTTCCATCGCCATGATTGCTGAAGGCTGTATCATGGCGCGAATTTGCCACACCAATAATTGCCCTGTGGGTGTCGCCTCCCAGAAAGAAGAACTGCGCAAGCGCTTTACCGGAATGCCAGAACATGTCGTCAACTTCTTCTACTTTATTGCCGAAGAAGTCCGTAGCCTTTTAGCAAGACTTGGCTACCGTTCCTTAAGAGAAGTCATTGGACGTGCTGACTTGCTGAAGGTTCAAGAAGACGTACACATACATAAGACACAGGCGCTGAATCTAGACTGCTTGCTTCAACTACCAGATACAAGAGAAAATCGCAATTGGTTAGTGCATGAGCAAGTCCACAGCAACGGTGTGGTTTTGGATGACCAATTGCTTGCTGATCCAAATATTCAAGCTGCCATTCGCAACCAGTCTTCTGTCAGTAAAACAGTAGCAGTGGTTAATACCAACAGAACTGTTGGCGCACGGATAGCAGGGGTGATTGCTTCTCGCTATGGCAATAATGGCTTTGAAGGACAAATTCACCTTAATTTCAAAGGTAGTGTTGGGCAAAGTTTTGGTGCTTTTAATCTTCCCGGTATGATTCTCAGCCTTGAAGGGGAAGCAAATGACTATGTTGGTAAGGGAATGAACGGTGGTGAGATTATCATCAAACCCCCAGCAAATGCCAGTTATAACCCTGCACAAAACGTGATTATTGGCAATACCTGCCTTTACGGTGCGACTGGTGGCGTCTTGTTTGCTGGAGGTTTAGCCGGAGAACGTTTCGCTGTACGTAACTCCAAGGGAACAGCAGTCATTGAAGGAGCAGGGGATCACTGCTGTGAGTACATGACTGGTGGCGTGGTTGTCGTTCTCGGAAAAGTCGGACGCAACGTCGCAGCCGGGATGACTGGTGGACTAGCATACTTCTTAGATGAAGATGGTTTGTTTCCTGAGTTAGTCAACCGGGAAATTGTTAAACTCCAACGTGTCATTACCTCAACTGGTGAGAAGCAACTGCAAGAGTTAATCAGAGCTCATGCTGAACGTACTGGTTCACAAAAGGCGAAGATGATTCTAGAGAATTGGCAGGAGTTCTTGCCTAAGTTCTGGCAAGTGGTTCCGCCTTCGGAAGCGGATAGTCCACAGGCTAATCCCCAAGTTGTGGAGGAAAAACAGCTTGTGAGTTATTAATTTTGATTTAAGAGGATTTGGAACCGCAGATGCACGCAGATGCAAGCAGATAAATTACCTGCTTGCATCTGTGTTTATGCATAATTTTGTCACACAGTATAAGCTTCCCCATCTGCCTTACTTTGGAGGACTATATTGCCATTTTTCAATAGTAAATTTCCAGGCATTGTATACCTTGTCTATTAGACACATCCGGAATATTAACTAGGTACTAAAAAAATGGTAGAACGGGATTTTAACCGTCTACCAAAATGAAAAATCCACTTGATTATATTCAAGAATATCCGCACCGCACAAAACAAATTCTGGGAATAACCAAGACCAATTTCGAGACTTGTTAGCACAAGCCGAAAAGCATCATAACGAACTTCAAGCTGAAATAGAACTTAATCACAGAAGAGGTGTGTTTGTGTTTATTTTACTTGAGACAGATGCCAACATTTGAGGTTTTAGGGTTACACTTTGGAATCTCAAAAACTGAGGCTAATGATACATTTCATTACTGGCTAAAAATATTACGGAGTATCTTGCCTGCTAGCCTGCTCGAACAAGTTGAAAAACAGGACAGTGACTACGCGATTGCGCGGAGCGCACTGCCCTTCGGGCAATCGCGTTAGAATTATTGAAGGAGTTTAAGTTAATCGTGGACAGTATGGAACAGCCACGCGAACGCCCTTCCGACAATCAGGAACAGAAAGAGTATTTTTCGGGTAATCAAAAACAGCACACATTTAAAAACCAATTTATTATCTTACCAGAAGGAAAAGATATTGTCGATATAGAGGTAGGAGAAAAAGGACCAACGAGCGATATTAGCTTGTTTCGGGAGCAACAAGAAAAGTTTGAAGCCAACCAAATGTTTGAAGGAGATAAGGCATATCAAGGAGGAGAGAATATTACGACCCCCCACAAGAAGCCACGAAAAAGAGAGTTAACTGCAAACCAAAAAGCAGAAAACAAAGAGTTTTCCAGTCAACGCATCTTTGTTGAACATGTAATTAGACTCGTCAAAATTTTCCAGATTGCACGGCAAAGATTTTCACTTAATTCTCGAACTTATGAGGAGGTAATTCTTACCATTTGTGGATTGGTTAGGCTCAGAATTGGTGCGCTAATTTTGCCATCTTCATGAAACTTGTAAATTTGAGGTAGGTGATGAATTAGCTATCAACATTTTTACTGATAGTTGCTGTCAGTAACTATCCCCAACACTTATTCTTACGTTGGATCTGGTTTACAGCCAACGCTGTCGAAAGCCTGGCTCAGAGCGTGTTGCAAATTTTCGGACGAGTCTATTGTTTCTTCATCCAAGAAATATTTATTGTTTGTATCCCACATTCCGCACTTCAATAAGTAGCATGAAAAAACTACATTTTCGCTCAATTAAAAACTATTGTTTTTAACAATCAAGTCCCAATAAAAAATAAATTATACATACCAAAAATTCAGCTATTTTATTGTGTAGAAAAAGCTATTTAGACAGAAATATTGAAGTTTAATTTTTTAATCAGTCATGAAAACATAAGTATATCCAATAAGGAACTTTAGATTTTAAAACTAAGATAATAAATAATATTTCTGACAAGTAGTAGGTAGAAATTGTAATATGTAATAACGTGACTCTGTTAAGTTAAGAATTTGTTTAAACCCTTGTATAATCAGAAGATGAATCCCTTGAAAACATTGGAATATCCAGCGTAAAGTAGGGGATTCTGTTGGTTGATTCAGTTGGTTTTTAACTTTAGCTTTTTGGTGCTTCAATGACATTCTTAATTGTCTTTGCCCCAAATTATAAACGAAAAGACATAATGACATTAACATCATCATCGTCTCTACTCTTTCGGGATTCTTCACAAACAGACTATCAGCAAAAAATAATGGATCTTTGATAAATCTAAACCCTCTTTCTGTTGATTGCTGCTCCTTATATATTCTCAGGATTTCTCTTGGTTCTAACTTGGTGGTATCTAAAATATTGGTTGCTAGAATAAATCTGCCACAAGAGTTTTGTTGTTGTGTGATTAACTCCTGATTTTCTATTAATTTACCTCTAACTCGATAGACTGCTTTTTTCCCTTTATTTAACGTCTCGATAATTTCTAAGTCCGATATTTCATGATATTTTAATTTGGCTGCTAGTTCTTTAATTTTTAACTCAGCTAAAGATTGCTGTTCAAATTCTTCCTGTTCTAATCTAGCTACTTGTTTGCTAGTTTTTAGCAACTCTTCTTGGATTTTTTGGTTAAGTTTCTTTAAGTCTGCTTCTTTTCTCTCTGAACTTTCTACTAATAGCCATCTTTGTTCTATTCCCCCATAAGATACTTGTTCTTCTTGATAGCTATATCCTTTAATTTCACTGGCTTTCAGTTCTTCACTTGTGAATGCTTTTATGAAGTTTTTGGCTTTCTTAATCGATAAAGGTACTCGACTTATCCACTTCATATTTGACATTAATTGTAAATTACTCTCACTGTATAATGCACTGTCACGGGGTCTGACACGTAAGAAATGAGCGGAACCTTGTTTTTGTTGATCTGTGTTGTCATCTCGCGTACTCGAAGTATGAAGGTTCCGCTCATTTTTAGGGGACAATGCGTCAGCCACCATGATACTTTCAAAATCTATTTGTTTGGAATACTCTACTAGAATGTGAGCGAATATCGCTTTGTCTGATTCATTTCCTGATGCTCCTCTAAAAAATAAGGGTATATCACCATCACTACTTACTATTAAATCTAATATACATTGTTTTAGATCGGGACGATGGTCACGAGAATATCCGTGTGTAATTATAATCGGATTTTCTCGACTCATTTCTAATTCTTTCTCTAGTGCAACTGGGCAATTTTTATATTCTCCATGTAAATGTAATGAGGTGGAATCCAAGTGGGAATATTTAGTTTCTATTCCATATTTTTTGACGACTTCTAAGGCAATTATTAGGAATAATTCAGTTAATCCATATTTAGAGAGTTTATCCATGACTCTACCTATCTTGTCATCATTTAAATCTGATGCTTTTATCTCTACTCCTAGCAAATGTTCTACAGCTTTATCTTCAAAGAATTGAGAAAATAAATATAATGGTCTTGAGACAAAACCAAGTCCATTGAGAATGATTGCTTTGACTACAACTCCAGTATTCACTTTCTCTCTAGTATCTATTGAAAATATCTCATTAATTTTTTCCACTATTCCTGCCTCATCTATTATTCCTGCTATTATTCCTAAGTGATCTACGTTTTTACTCTCTAACTCTTTTTTTTGGTCATTCATATTTTCTAGCATTCTTATTTAACACAAACTCCAGATCTCATCTTGTCTCCTGATTTTATTGTCAATACCTTACCAATTTCAGGTTGTTGGCATTTTTTAATATTCTCTATACTTGTTACTAAAAAAATATGTGCTTTCACTTAAGGATTTAATGCTGCTTTTTACACTCGTATATGTGTTACAAACTGAAGTGCGGAATGTGGGATAGAGGAGCGTGAAAAGCTTGATGGACTTCCTCAATAAAACCTTTAGAAATTTGGTGTCCCACCACTAAAGCTAAATGTTCGTAAAAGGGATCTTCTTGAAATTCTTGCTGGCGGTAGCGGTTATATTCCTTGAAATAAGGAATGGTGTACTTGCGTATCAATTTACCCAACTCAGGCATATCTAGATAAAATCGATGACGAGAAATACCTTTAGGATGATGACGCCAATCTGTGTGTTCGGGAACGTGACATAAGTGCCAGTATTCACTCATACTCATTAGGTTGAACTCCAAAAATCCCAACTTCCCATCTGATGGCTCAACAACAATAGCAGCCCCAGCGTCCCCTAAGGTTAACCCGCCAAGCTTAGTGCGGAGTTCCTCCTTACTGGAAATTTTATGATAAACATCGCGCTTTTGTCCATCTTGCCAAGTGGCGATGACGCGCTTGGTTTCCTCAACCATCACTTCTCCATAAGAAGTAATTATCTGTGTGTGGAAAGCCGGTTGAGCCAATTTGCGCTGTTGATGATAAAACTTCCCTTCACTGAGAAACAAGCCGTTACCTAGTACTAACTTGGAGTTATTACGCAAGAAATGACCTTTCCTCATAAAGACCCTATTTTGCTGAGAGAAAATTTTCTTGGTGTAAGATGTGAGCGCCCAAGGGGCGCGATTACACGCCCGCAACGAATGAAAGAAACACCTCTTTCCCTTCTTCCCTGTTAAGAGTTCCCTGTGTTTCTTGAGAGGTTACACAGCCGTAAAATCCGCAGGACATAACTTTTCATAATGTCGCTTTATGCAACTGCGCTGCCAAAGCGATCGCTGCTGGTAAAATCCGATGTTCTTGAACTTGAATTCTAGCGTGGAGTGTTTCTGGTGTATCATCAAGCAACACAGGTACCGCCGCTTGCATCAAAATGGGACCACTATCCATTTCGAGACAAACTATATGTACAGTACAACCAGTAATTTTCACCTCAGATGCAAGGGCTTGTTCTACTGCACGTGAACCTTTAAAACTAGGTAACAAACTAGGATGGATGTTGATAATCTTGTCAGGAAACGCATCGATAAAAACTGACGTGACGAGTCGCATCCAACCTGCCATGACTACCCACCCTACATCATACTCCCGCAAAGTTTGCACGATTTGCCTATCTAATTCTTCACGGCTTTTGTAGTCGCGGTGGTTAAGAAGTATGGCAGGGATACCCCACTTTGCTGCTCGTACTGCGGCATAGGCATCTGGATTGTTGTAAATTAAAACTTGAATTTGGGCAGACAATTGCCCGTCTTTGATTGCTTGGGCAACAGCCTCAAAATTACTGCCACCTCCAGAAGCTAGAATTCCTAATTTTATGGGAGATTGTGTACTAAGTGCGTCAGCACTGACATTGGGAGAAACTAGGCTAGGGATAAAATCAGGGCTAAGGTTCATAATGGCAGGGAGGGTGAATCAGTAAATGCCAAAAATATATACTAAGTCATGGTTATTCAAAAGGTAGATTATGTTTATCAACTACATCTCCTTAATGTTAATAAATTTAGTAGCTGGGCTAGTTCTCCTGGCAGGTTACGTGTATTTTGGTCTGGATCATGCAAATCAGAAGCGCTGGATACCGGGTTTTGGCATGACAGGGGCGATCGCACTTGTAACCGGCTTGCACATGATTTTCACTTGGCCCGTTACTGGAAGTTATAATATCGCTTATGGCGAAACGACGGTTTTGTTTGGAATTTTGTTTATCGCCACTGCCATAGCGCTAGCCCAAGGTTGGGATTTATTTACAGTTGCAATCTACGGTTTCTTCGCTGGACTGGCTGCCATTGTGATTGGAGTACGCATCATTAACCTAGATTTGACAAGGCGTCCGTTCATATCAGGAATAGGGTTCATCCTCACAGGATTAGCAGGAGTATTTGCTGCACCAACACTGTATTTACAAACCATACGTACCTTGCGAATAATTGGCGCGATCGTACTAATAGCCGCTGCTGGCATTTTTGCTTTTACAGGTTATTTCGCCTACTGGGGTCATCTTGCTGATTACTCCAATTGGAAACCCTTACCCATGCAAACACCTTAATCAGTTTTGGTTGGAGAGTATTAAGTTCTGAGTCCATCGTTCCAGCACTAAATACTCGTTATTTAGCACTGCTTTGCTAAATAATCAAGTTTTTGCAACCTTTATCAGAGTACTTTGACATAAAAAAAGACTTAAAGCTTTTGTTTTAAAGCTTTTACCGATTTTTATGGATTTTTTCTCAAGTTTTTTAAATTCTTTACTCAGCTTATATACTTTTGAGGTGTAATCTCAAAAATACAGTGATTTTTAGTATCCCTAGTTTGGATATATTACACCCAGATGTCAATACCATGAGAAACTTTACTGAAAAACACGAATTCATTCTCAATCAAATTACAGATCAATCTTTTCAACGAAGGGACTTGAGTGGATGCGACTTAAGTGGTATCGACTTGAGAGCAGTTAATCTAAGTGGAATTAACTTGATAGGAGCTGATTTGCAGGGGGCAAATCTAAGTGGTGCTATCCTCACTGGTGCAAACCTAAGTGGCGCAAATTTGCTGCAAGCTAATTTACGAGAAGCTTATTTATATGAAGTTTCTTTATGTGAAGCTAATTTAAGTCATGCTGATTTAACAAATGCAAATTTGTGTGGAGCTTTCTTATGGCGAGTGAGGTTATGTGGAAGTAAGCTATGGGCAGCTTCTTTGTGTGATGCTGATTTGAGCGAAGCTGACTTAACTGAAGCTAACTTAGTTGAAGCATCACTCATCAAAGCCAATTTAGTGAGAGCCAATCTCACAGGAGCAAAGCTTTGTGGAGCAAGGTTATTAGAAGCAAATTTGAATCAAGCTAACTTAACTGCTACTGACTTGACATGGGCAAATCTCATGGAAGCAAATTTGAATGAAGCAAACCTTTGGGAGGCAAATTTGACAAACGCAAAACTACAAGGTGCAATCATGCCTGACGGAACTATTCACCAACCTCAAATATTCTTCTTTTAATTAAGGGAAAGTGGTTATGAAGAAGAACGCAGAACACAGAATGCCCCAAATCAAAATATCCATTAGTCATTAGTACTAAGGACTAAGGACTGATTACTGAGTTCTGTGTTCTTCTTCAGAATTCTCGTTGCGAGAAGATAAACATAGCTATTGCTAACAGTAAGATACTATACATTAAGCCATAGCTAGCATTTAAAATTAGAGAGCTTGTGTTAGGCAGCGCTGCTAAACCATACACAGCTTCATTTTTCAAATCTAATCGAGATAGATCTGGCAAGACAAGATACAAAGCTTGAGTCATGCGTTCAATGCTAGGATTGCTACTCAAACGACTCAGTTGTAGTATATCTTTGGCAGCGTTCCCCATGAGATACACTGCAAATGTTAAAGCAGTCGCTAGCAAGGAACTAGTAAACATACTCAAGGTTATCGCTACAGCAGTTATTAAGGACAACTGTAAAAATAGAAAAACTGCAGCAAGAAGAATACTTCCTACCGGATAAGGAGTATTCCTAAACTGTAAAAATCCTAGATAAATGACCGTCATGGCGGTGATGAGCACAGCTAGCACTGCTAAGGAACCAAAATATTTACCAACAATCAACCCACTGCGGCTTAAAGGTTTAGTAATTAATACCAAAACGGTGCGTTTCTCTATTTCTTTGCTAATTAATACTGTACCAACAAATATAGCAACAACTAAGCCAAGAAAACTCATCGCCGCCAAACCAAAGTCTAAAAACATTTTGTCCTCTGTTGAGGCGGCAAATTCAGGAAGTAACAGAAGGGCGGCTGCAAGTATTAAAGCATACAAAACAATAATGTAAAAGATGCGATCGCGCACCACTTCCCGAAACACATGACTTGCCAATACAGAAACTCTACCAAAATTCATAGAAATTGAGTTATTAGTTATTAGTCATCAGTTATTCTCGTCATCATCTCACCTCCCCCACTCCTTTTCTCATCACTTCTGCTGTGGTGGAGAAGCTACAGAAAATGAAGTTTTTCCTTCGCACTCAATTTCGGCGATCGTATTTCTGTCTTCCGTTTTCCTAGCAGTTTCGCTGGAGGCACTTTCAGATGCTAACACTGGATCAATTCGACAGGATTTCACTAAGTAATATCCACCCGGACCAACTCGACAGGATTTCTCTATATAATATCCACGGGGATTGGAACTAGGACCATCCCAGATACTGATGAGATCCAGTTTGTATCCATCCTTTATGTTGGATACACATGGTTCAACACGCCATAGAAATCTTTCTTCATATGTTGCCAAGTTTGTTTGAATAACTTGCCTGCCTAAGTTATTCACGTTTTGTCTTGCATTGATTAACCATTGTTCTACTTGTGACCAGGGTTGTTCAGCTATTTGTGCTTCGACTTGTGGGGCAAGTTTATCTAAAATTAAAACACCGTTTTTGGGAATTTTATCAGTTGATTGTGTTTTGATAACAAAGGCACTACCTTTATAATTGTCTACTAGCAGACTAGGATATTCATTTATCCAATTCTCTGTCACAAAATAGAATTGTAACCAGCAACTAATTACCATACAACTACCAAGTAGAACAATGATTTTTTGGCGTTCTTCTATCTTAGGAATTTGAGTCTTTGCTTCTGTACCAGTTCCTTCAAAAAATTCTGCCATTGCAGTAATGACTGCTGCAATGGTTGGCCAAAGAACAATTGTCCTTGGTGTCAAAACATCTTCTTCTTGACCAAAAGCAAAAACACTGACCAGAAATCCAGTAATGACTGCTCCTATAGGCATATTAGTCCCAGGAATGTATAACGGACTATCTGTGGTGTACCAAGCAGTACCAAAAATGAGAAATAACCAACCACAAAATGCAATTATATCCTTGACAATTCCTCCAGATAGAGATGACATTAACCAAGAAAAAAGACTTAAATAAATTAAAGTTTGCCAAGAGTAAGCTCTCGGTGGAATCAATATCTTCTTTATTCGCTCGTAAACAGCTTCAAAAATTCCAAATATACCAATGACGTCTCTTATTATTCGCATGTTTCCCCCTTATGAACAATAAAAAATATTTATTTTAGTTGATTCTTCTTGTAACTTAAACTGACCAATCGCAGGTCATGAGTTCCCTCTTTAACTTTTTTACACATTGACAGAGCGAATAAATAAGATGATTGCTATTAAACTATAGCTGAGTGCATTTGCTATAAGTATGGTCATCACTACATTTGTATTTTGCCATTTGCTCTTATAAGCAAGACGAGAATTGCGTCGCTGTGGTATTGGTTGAGGTTCTTCTGGTTTGGTTTTTCTTGGTTCACTTAATGATATTAAAAATATTCTCAGTAAAGCATACTTAACTAAAAAAGTCCCAAAGAAAATGATGAAAGCAATTAGAATTAATAATGTTTGTACACTGGTTGTTTGTAAACTATTAAAAAAAACAAAAGTGATTAATTCTGATTTTATATTTGGTAACAAGACTGGTTCTATGAAGAAAAATATTATCCATCCGATAACGTTAGAAAAGACATTGATAGAGATGGCATAAAAAGCACTCGTCTTTTTGTCAAACTTTAGCCTTGTATTTAAGACATATGCTTCTATAGGAATTGCTACTAGTAAAAATAAAAAATTAAACAGAATTGCCCCAATGGGAAAAATTTTAGGAAGTTCCGGAATTTCAAACATAAATAAGTAATCGCTAAAGTGTGACTTAAGAGAGTATAGCCGCATTACTGAGTGTGATGGGGGCAATTATCTCATTCTTCCAGTTTTTTACCATCTTTTTATTTCAGTATCTTCTTGTTGCTTTTCTTCATATATTTCAATACCTTATAGGATATGGGATGTAAAGAGTCCTTACACCCCACACCTTGTATTTAATCTGAAGATGCACGGGACTTCAGGTAAATTCATTGGAATCGTTGCTTCACAAGGATTCCCGCGTCTTTAGACTGAAGAGTTTCCAAAAACCTTGGGTAAGATGAGAGACTGCCACGTTCAAGCTTTCAAAAGATGACAAGGAACAGTATTGGTATTCGTACGGCACAATTGCGCCCCTCAAGACTTACTGGTCAAATTCACGTTTATGATGGTGCAGGCAAAGGCAAATCACAAGCAGCTTTAGGAGTCGTCTTGCGCTCTATAGGGTTGGGGATAAACACTCCCAATAATTCAAACCGTGTTTTGCTGTTGCAGTTTTTAAAAGGACCAGAACGGGATTATGACGAGGATGGAGCGATCGCAGCCTTGCAACGCGGTTTTCCTCATCTGATTGACCAAGTTCGCACTGGTAGAGCAGAATATTTTGGACCAGAACAAATTACAACCTACGACAGAGTTGAAGCAGCACGGGGTTGGGATGTCGCAAAAGGTGCGATCGCCTCTGGTTTATATTCGGTTGTCGTTTTGGATGAAATTAACCCCGTCCTAGATTTAGGTTTGCTTGGAGTAGATGAAGTGGTGCGGACACTAAAATCCAAACCACAGGAGTTAGAAATTATTGCTACTGGACGTGCAGCACCGCCACAGTTACTTGATATTGCGGATCTACACTCAGAAATGAAACCCCAAGTCCACCCAACAGCACAAACACAGGGGATACAAGGTATTGAAATTTACACTGGCGCGGGGAAAGGTAAATCAACTAGTGCCTTAGGCAAGGCTTTAAAAGCAATTGGTAGAGGAATCAATCATCCTGGGTCTACTCGTGTACTAATTATGCAGTGGTTAAAAGGTGGCACTGGCTACACTGAAGATGCTGCTATAGCTGCGCTACAGCAGTCATATCCAGAGGTGGTCGATCATCAACGCTGTGGACGAGATGCGATAGTTTGGCGCAATTCCCGTCAAGAATTAGACTACGTGGAAGCCGAACGCGGTTGGGAAATTGCTAAGACTGCGATCGCTTCTGGATTGTACAAAACCATTATCCTGGATGAGCTTAATCCCACAGTGGACTTGGAACTATTACCGATTGAACCGATTCTTCAAGCTTTACTTCGTAAACCCCGTGATACCGAAATCATTATCACAGGTCGCTGTCAAAATCAACCAGCATATTTCGACTTAGCTAGCGTTCACTCTGAAGTTTACTGCCACAAGCACTATGCCAATCATGGTGTAGAACTCAAGCAAGGGGTAGATTTTTAACAGTGATGAGTTATCAGTGTCTGAAACCTTGATAACTGATCACTGTTCACTGTTTTGATGATGTTCACTACTATTTTCACCACCAAACGCAAGTAAGCTCTAGTAGGCAGATAAACATTCAAAAAACACTGCCAACGCCATCTATGGCATAAGATGTGCAAGAAGCGCGATATGCAAAATGTGTGAGTGTGACGAATGTTAAATATTGTTAAGCGCCAATCTCGAAACCGAAAACTAAAACGAAAGCCCATTGGTTTGCTTTTGGTCATCTTGGCTTGGAGTTTAGCTATAGGATGGCTATTAGCCTTAGCAACTCATGCCCAAGGTGCCACTCCTACTTCAGAGGTTGGTACTGTTGATGTCGTACCAGCACAATATCAACTAGGACAAGAATTGTACATAGAAAACTGTTCCACTTGTCACATTGCCTTACCACCAGCTGTTTTGCCTACCCAAACCTGGAAAAATCTTTTGGAAGATACACAACATTACGGCGCACAGTTAAAGCCTTTGGTCGATCCACCACGCGTTTTAGTATGGAAGTATCTTGCAACTTTTTCTCGTCTTCAACTCCAAGACGAGCAAACACCATATCGCATCAATAACTCTCGGTATTTCAAAGCTTTGCATCCTAGAGTTAAGCTACCCAATCCTGTGCAGATTGGTAGCTGTGTTACCTGTCATCCCAATGCTGCAAATTTTAACTTTCGTCACCTCACTCCGGAGTGGGAGAACTCGCAGTAATGGAGTGATGGGAATTGGGCAATGGGCAATGGGCAATGGGCAATGGGCATTGGGCAATGGGCATTGGGCATTGGGAACTGGATTCTTAATTTTGAATGAGACCGCCACGCACAGCGAACGGCGCTACGCGATTTTGAATTTTGAATTGTTTAGTCCCCTTGTCCCCTTGTCCCCCCTATCCCCATCGGCGATCGCTACCTGTTGCTGGTCGGGCTTCTCTGCTTCATCTGAAGGCAAAATGATACTATTAAAACAGTTTAAACTTAAGCTAAAAATTAAAACCAATCATTTAGTGACCTGATTGGCTTATTATCCTTTTGTTTTTTAGCAAATTCTCATGCATAACTGACCCAAAACCAAAAAGGTCGGTTGGGTTAAGAGTTTATAATCAATCCCAATCATTACAATCCCCATCCCCCTTGATTTTGTATAATCTGCCATGCTAAAGACTTTGTTGGGCGACCCCAACGCTCGTAAACTTAAGAAATACCAACCTTACGTTACAGAAATTAATCTTCTAGAGGAAGACGTAAAAGCCCTTTCGGATGACGAGCTAAAGGGCAAAACAGCAGAGTTCAAACAGCGTCTGAACAAAGGCGAGACTCTGGATGATATTTTGAGCGAAGCGTTTGCTGTGGTGCGGGAAGCAGGACGGCGAGTGTTAGGGTTGCGGCACTTTGATGTTCAACTTTTAGGCGGTGCTATCCTGCATACAGGGCAAATTGCCGAAATGAAAACTGGTGAGGGCAAAACCTTAGTTGCGACTTTGCCTAGTTATTTGAATGCCCTGACAGGAAAAGGCGTACACGTCGTTACTGTGAACGATTATCTGGCTCGTCGGGACGCAGAATGGATGGGACAGGTGCATCGCTTCTTAGGATTGAGTGTTGGGCTGATTCAGCAGAGCATGACGCCAACTGAGCGCAAGAAAAACTACGACTGTGATATCACTTATGTCACTAACAGCGAGGTAGGCTTTGACTACTTGCGCGATAACATGGCAACAGACATCAGAGACGTAGTGCAACGCCCCTTCAATTACTGTGTGATTGACGAGGTAGACTCTATCTTAGTTGACGAGGCGCGGACCCCCTTAATTATTTCCGGACAGGTAGAAAGACCAACTGAAAAATACTTACAAGCGGCTGAAATCGCAGCAGCATTGAAAAAAGAAGAGCATTACGAAGTGGATGAAAAAGCTCGTAACGTGCTGCTAACCGATGAAGGCTTTGCTCAAGCAGAGCAGCTTTTGGAAGTCAAAGATTTATTTGATCCAGAAGACCCGTGGGCGCACTTTGTTTTCAACGCTATTAAGGCAAAAGAACTGTTCCTCAAGGACGTAAACTATATTGTCCGCAACGGAGAAGTTGTCATCGTAGACGAATTTACTGGTCGAGTCTTACCAGGACGGCGTTGGAGCGATGGACTGCACCAAGCAATTGAATCAAAAGAACACGTAGAAATTCAACCGGAAACTCAAACTCTGGCAACAATTACTTATCAAAATCTGTTCTTGCTTTATCCAAAACTTGGTGGTATGACCGGAACTGCAAAGACAGAAGAAGCTGAGTTTGAAAAAATTTACAAACTAGAAGTCACGATCATTCCTACCAACAGACCCACAGGACGCACAGACTGGTCTGACATGGTCTTTAAGACAGAACCAGGCAAGTGGGGGGCAATTGCTAAAGAATGTGCCGAAATGCACACAGTTGGCAGACCTGTCCTAGTAGGAACAACTAGCGTGGAAAAATCGGAATATCTCAGCCAGTTGTTAAGGCAAATAGAGATTCCCCACGAGTTACTTAATGCTAGACCAGAGAACGTTGAACGCGAAGCAGAGATTGTCGCACAAGCAGGACGCCGAGGTGCTTTAACAATTGCTACCAATATGGCAGGTAGAGGTACTGATATTATCTTGGGTGGTAATGCTGAATATATGGCGCGTCTGAAGATGCGGGAGTATTTCATGCCCAGGATAGTGAAGCCGGAAGATGAAGATATGTTTGGCATTCACAGAGCTGCTGGGTTACCTTCTGCTGCAACAGGCGGAGGACAAGGCTTTATCCCTGGTAAGAAAGTGAAAACTTGGAAGGCTTCGCCACAGGTTTTCCCCACTCAGCTTTCTAAAGAAACAGAGAAACTCCTCAAAGAAGCAGTAGAATCAGCTGTGCGAGAGTATGGCGATCGCAGCTTAAGCGAACTGGAAGCAGAAGACAAAGTTGCTGTGGCGGCAGAAAAAGCTCCCACTGATGACCCTGTTATCCAAAAAATGCGGGAAGTATACAACCGTATCAAGCACGAATACGAACAGTTCACCAGCCGTGAACACAATGAAGTGGTAGAATTGGGGGGGTTGCACGTAATTGGGACTGAACGTCACGAGTCGCGACGGATCGACAACCAATTGCGGGGACGTGCAGGACGTCAAGGTGACCCAGGTTCAACAAGATTTTTCCTGAGCTTAGAGGATAACCTACTGCGGATTTTTGGTGGCGATCGCGTAGCACGCCTCATGGATGCTTTCCACGTTGAAGAAGATATGCCCATCGAATCCGGAATGCTTACCCGCAGTTTAGAAGGTGCTCAGAAAAAAGTCGAAACCTACTACTACGATATCCGTAAGCAGGTGTTTGAGTACGATGAGGTGATGAACAATCAGCGCCGTGCAATCTACGCAGAACGCCGTCGGGTGCTAGAAGGGCAAGACCTCAAAGAACAGGTCATCAAGTATGCCGAAAAAACGATGGATGACATCGTTGACTTCTACATCAACCCAGACTTACCCTCAGAAGAATGGGAATTAGACAAGCTGGTTGATAAGGTCAAAGAATTTGTCTATCTGCTAGCAGACTTGCAGCCCACTCAATTAGAAGATATGGGAATGGGTGAAATCAAATTCTTCCTGCATGAACAAGTGCGTATTGCTTACGACCTTAAGGAAGCAGAAGTTGACCAGATTCGACCAGGATTAATGCGGCAAGCTGAACGATTCTTTATTTTGCAACGGATTGACACCCTGTGGCGGGAACACCTGCAACAGATGGATGCCTTGCGGGAATCTGTTGGACTACGGGGTTATGGTCAAAAAGACCCGCTGATTGAGTACAAGAGCGAGGGGTACGAATTATTCTTGGATATGATGACTAACATTCGCCGAGATGTGGTATACTCCCTGTTCATGTTCCAACCTCAGCCTCAGCCAATGACGGAAGTACCTTCAGAGATGGTTTGAGGTTTAAAATACATATCTTGTAGGGTAGGCATGGGCAATGCCCACCCAGCCCTTTCAACGCGAACAAATGAACTACTAAATCAAAGGCTGAAACCCGCTCCCAAACTAGAGCCAAAAATCATAGCTCTAACTCATCCATAGAACCTGAAGCGATCGCAATATCAAATCCGGTCAGAATATTGACCCTTTAGTTGAGTATTTTATTGAAGAAAATCCCGTAAGGATGATAACACAAGGATTAATAAAGGAGCGAAAAATATAGTACAAATGAACGCGTTGAAAGGGCTGGCAATGCCCACCCTACTTAATTCGAGGATGTATTGCGCCCAAATGCAAACTGCTATAAGCTCTAAACTTCTTGTAAAAATCTGGCGTTGCGTATAGCAATCCTATTTGATTTTTTGATTTGTATAGGCGTAGCCTGCGCGATCGTGAGTGCGTGTCCATCATTGGCTCACCTGATCCGATAGGAGAAGGACTCAGCGCACAAACCGAGCAGTATTGGTCCGGAATCTTGTTGTATACGAATGATTTAGGACTGCTATATCTGCAAGATAATTTTAATGGCTAAGTCCTCTCACATTAAGCCTGTATTCTACTTGATTGAGTGCCGATCGCCATACTTCGTACCCTTCCCTGCTCAAATGTAGTCTGTCTGTAGTCAACTCTAAGCGCAAGTTACCTTGAAAATCTGTAAACCAATCATAAAGATTTAAATAATAAGCTCCTTCTTGTCTAGCAATAACAGAGAGTTGATAATTAAGGTGACGAATACGGGTATTGGGAATTGTAAATAAACGAGTTGGTAAAATCGATTGGATAAAAATTATAGTTTGTGGGTGAGTCTGTCGCAACTTGCGAATAATTTGACGGTGATTGCGTAAAATCATTTCGTCTGTCCTACCCTTTCGCAAGTCATTAATTCCAGCCATAATATAAATAACATCTGGTCTGGTTTCACCAAAAATAGAGACCCTTTTTAAGATACCACTGGAAGTATCTCCAGATATTCCTTGATTCAGCCACAATCTACCTACAGGCAATTTTTCTTTAGGAAACCACAAACTTAAAGAATCACCCACTAGGATTCCTAGACGATTGTCGCCTTGATATTGAGCCATTGCTTTGGCTTCCATTGCCAATAAGCGTTTCCAATCCTCATATGTGAGTTGAGTTTTCGTCGTAGATATCAACGACGATTTTGCGTTGTTTTCAAGCAAGCTTGGATAAATGTAACCTGCTTTCAGCGCGGCTAATCTTTCGTAGTAAAGTTGGTTTCCAGATGTAATTTGATAGGAAAATAGTTGAGTGTTTGAGTTGGGATACGATTCTACTGCTTTTGGCAACAAAGAGTGACTCAATTCTGATGGAGCAGTTTCCACACTAGAGAATATTTTTTCATCTACATTTGGCTTTGAACCGTATTTTAAATTCCAACTAACTCTGCCATCTCCTAAGTGGAAATTGGACAGATGTAGAAGAGTTAATGCTGGTATTACCAATCCTGTTAACAATCCTGCTGCCAACAGATAAAGGTCCCTCATCTTTACGTTTCTCCTCCACGCACTGTTTTTCCTTGTTGACAGCATTCACTCGTTGAATTCAGGAAACTTTTTCGGTTGCTATTTCATTATTCCATTTATACACTTATATACGTATTTCTGTAAAGTATGAATTTAATTGAGCCTATCATCTTCTACGATAACTAAGTCGTTCACCCAAAATTTCTCCAGCAAAGTGTTCATCTCCTGGTATAACTCATATCGTATGGACGCTCCTTTGAGCTTTTGGCGGTTCATTTATATATTTCTCAGCACTTTCGTCCCGTATTCTTTTTTGCGTGTGAGTGCAAATGGAGATGAAGTTATGATTAAGTTAATGCAGTTTGCTTCAATAAATGTAAGTAATTTTAGACTATCACCTAAATATGCTGAACCGTTTTTTTGAGAATAGTAAAAGATAAAATCTCGTGTTTTTTGTGGTGTTTGTTGTTCGTAAACGGAAACGCAACTAGGACAATATCCCTTTTTTTGAGGGACGACACTAAATAGGTTCTCCATCTTCAAGGGTATATAAGTCTGGTTCATTATACAGAAAATCAAATACTTTATCATACTGTGTAAGTTGCATTAAGTCGTGGGTTAATGGATGTGAACTATCAAAAAATAGCTTTTCTTCTAAGAGAGAACGTTCTTCTTCAGAAAGAGACAAGATGACTTGTAGCAGCGATTCAACAAGTTTAGTGTTCATATTCAGGTTCAGATATTTTACAAAAAGATAAAATGAATAATACACTATAAAAAATTCCTTGCCTTGCGGTAAAGAATTTAAATTTTCATAGAAATGTATCTACACCTCTATGAAAATTTACTCAGAACTCGGTACTCAGGATTGATGAAACATTACCACTTTTTGTATGGTAGAAATTTGCCAGACATAATCACTTTCACACGATCGCCTTTAGGGTCTTCTTCTTTTTCGATATTCAAAGTAAAATCAATCGCACTCATAATACCGTCACCAAACTTCTCGTGAATAACTGCTTTCATCGGCATTCCGTAAACTTGCATTATCTCGTAGAAACGATAAATTAGTGGATCGGTTGGGACAACTGGACCAAGACCTTTCACTGGGTATTCTGTCAATTCTTTAACATCAATCGCATCCAGCCCTAATGCTTCAACTAGTAACTTCGCCTCCTCCTCTGAAGCACTGGCTTGACGATAGAGAACAGATGCAATCCATACCTCATCGCGTCCCAAAATCTTTTCCAAATCGGCAAAGGTCAGTCCCTTTTCTTTTTTGGCAGCCAAAAGCTTTTGAGTAATTTCAGGGATGGACACTAGAAAACTCCTGTAGTTAAATATTACTTCTTTTGTAGAAATTGTCTCATAAGCTTGGTTTGAAAACATGAAAGTACCAAGAACATATCGAATCAACACTGAACGCTGTATTCTTAGATGCGTCTGGGAACAAGATATTCCATATGTCTTCTCAGCTAAACGATTCAAGGGTTTCAACGATGGGATGCTTTAGAGAAGGGCGGGCTGTCCGGTTCACCCCACAAGAGATATGTATAGAATGATTACTGTCGGTTCGCTTATTTTGAGATGACAAGAGGAATTAATGCCTTAAGAGGAAAGGAATAAGAAGATTTTCTAACCCAATTGCATAAAGCTTCCCCATTTCCCAGTAGTGTGGAGAACAGCGATAGCAATTTTCTGGGCGAGCAAGCGATTGCCCAAGGGGCACTGGCGCAGCCAATCGCTAATTGATTTGGGTGTGGGTATAGGGGAAAACAGTGGAAATAAGTTCTGAACGAATAGATGATATTCCAGTGATCGTAGAATGGCTCAAGCAGATGGAAATAGCCAAAGGTTGTTTATTTTTCGCATATTTAGTCGCGTTTCGGCTCGTAATTAAGAACAACAATCCCGCAGTCAAATGATGTGGATTTTACTAATGTCAGATTTTGTTTGCTGTCAAGTTCTTTGAAAATTGTCATTCCGTTACCAATTGCAGTTGGATTAATGAATAAATGAAACTCGTTTATCAGTCCTTGTTTGATTAGAGCCGATACAAAGGTCGCACCGCCATAAGCGATGATGTCTTTACCGTCTTGTTTTTTTAGTTTAGTGATTTCGTCAACAAGGTTGCCTTTTGCTAAAACGGTATAAGTAAGGGCGAAATCGGGTGGTCACTTCACCCGAGCTATTGTGGGCGTGGTTATGCAACAGAGGCGGCACAAATATTACTCACCTATGGCTTTGCACACCGCAAGTTGCACCGAATCACCTCGATCTGCGACACACGTAATACAGCATCTTTTCGGCTTATGGAGCGTCTTGGCATGAGGCGTGAGGGGCATTTACGGCAAAGCCAATCCATGAAAGGCTCATGGCAGGACGAGTATATGTATGCCTTATTGCATAATGAGTGGCTTGCCCAACAGAGTGTCAACGCAGACGGGTAGAATTTGTGTCATCTTTTATGTGATTGCAGCTGATTTGGATTGAGTTTTTATGCTGATAAAAAATCTCCTGCTCTAAAGCAGGAGATTTTTTATCTATTTACAGGTGTTGCTCGAGTCAACTACATTAACCAAACTTGCCAGCAGTCGAAGCAATGAGGAATGCTGCGTAGGTTAAGACGTAGCCCACAGCGAAGTGAGTTAAACCAACAACACGAGCTTGAACGATGGACAGAGCAACGGGCTTGTCTTTCCAGCGAACCAGGTTCGCTAAAGGAGTACGCTCGTGTGCCCAAACCAGAGTTTCAATCAACTCTTGCCAGTAACCTCTCCAAGAGATGAGGAACATGAAACCAGTTGCCCAAACCAGGTGTCCGAACAGGAACATCCAAGCCCAGACTGACAGGTTGCTTGTACCGTAGGGGTTGTAGCCGTTGATTAACTGAGCGGAGTTCGCCCACAGGTAATCACGGAACCAGCCCATCAGGTAAGTAGAAGATTCGTTGAACTGTGCGACATTGCCTTGCCAAATACCAAGGTGCTTCCAGTGCCAGTAGAAGGTGACCCAACCAACTGTGTTGAGTGCCCAGAATGCAGCAAGGTAGAAGGAGTCCCAAGCGGAGATGTCGCAGGTACCGCCACGACCGGGACCATCACATGGGAAGGCGTAGCCGAAGTCCTTTTTATCGGGCATCAGCTTAGAACCACGGGCATCTAAAGCACCTTTTACCAATACCAAGGTAGTGGTGTGGAGAGCCAGAGCGATCGCATGGTGAACTAAGAAGTCACCAGGACCGATAGTTAAGAACAAGGAGTTGGTGTTGTCGTTAATTGCACCCAACCAACCTGGCAACCAGACGTTAGCGTAGTTGGGCCATGCTGTGTAAGCAACGCTATCTGGATTAGATAACAGAACGTTCAAGCCATACAGGACTTTACCATTAGCAGCTTGATTGAACTGGGCAAACAAAGGCTCAATCAGGATTTGCTTTTCGGGTGTGCCGAAAGCAACAACGACGTCATTGTGGACGTACAGACCTAGGGTGTGGAAGCCCAAGAACAGGGATACCCAACTTAGGTGCGAGATAATCGCTTCTTTGTGCTTCAGCACACGGTCTAGTACGTTGCCCTTGTTTTGTTCTGGATCGTAATCACGTACCCAGAAGATTGCTCCGTGAGCAAAAGCTCCGAGCATTAGGAAGATCGCAATGTACTGGTGATGGGTGTACAAAGCGGCTTGGGTTGTGTAGTCCTTCGCAATGAATGCGTAAGATGGCATTGAGTACATATGCTGTGCCACCCAGGAGGTTACTACCCCTAAGCAAGCTAGGTGCCAACCCAATTGGAAATGGAGCGAGTTGTTGTAGGTATCGTAGATACCTTGGTGAGGCATATTGAACGGACCTTCGACAGGAACGCCGAAGAAGGTCTTGGAGTTCATCATCTCCTTAATGCTGTGACCGATACCAAAGTTGGTCCGGTACATATGACCCGCGACGATGAACAGCACTGCGATCCCCAAGTGGTGGTGAGCAATATCTGTCAGCCACAGCGCTTGAGTCTGGGGATGGAAGCCACCTAGGAATGTCAGAATTGCAGTTCCTGCACCATCTGACGTACCAAATACATGGTTCGCTGTATCGGGGTTCGTAGCGTAAGCAGCCCAGTTCCCGGTAAAGAAAGGTGTCAATCCTGCTGGATGGGGTGGTGTGCTTAGGAAGTTATCCCAACCCACGTGCTGTCCGCGAGATTCAGGGATTGCAACGTGAATCAAGTGACCTGCCCAAGCCAAAGAACTCACACCAAACAGACCTGCTAGGTGGTGGTTCAAACGTGGTTCTGCACTCTTAAACCAAGCCAAGCTAGGACGGTATTTGGGTTGCAAGTGCAGCCAACCAGCAAACAGGAACACTGATGCCAACAGCAGGAGGAACACTGAACCTACGTACAGGTCATTGTTCGTCCGCATACCAATGGTGTACCACCAGTGGTAAATGCCGGAGTAGGTTATGTTTACTGGATAACTCGCCCCGCCTTGGGTAAAAGCTTCTATTGCTGGTTTCCCAAATTGCGGATCCCAAATTGCATGCGCGATTGGACGGATATGAAGAGGATCTTTAATCCACTGTTCAAAGTTACCTTGCCAGGCTACATGGAACAGTAGGCTCGATGCCCACAGGAAGATGATTGCCAAGTGACCGAAGTGAGTTGCGAAAATCTTTTGGTAAAGATTTTCTTCTGTCATGCCATCGTGACTTTCAAAATCATTTCCTGTTGCAATCGCATACCAGATCCGACGTGTCGTCGGGTCTTGTGCTAGATCCTGGCTAAATTTTGGAAATTTTGTTGCCATAGGTTTGATAAATCCTCTGACCTTCAGCCATCAGGTTCTTAGAGTTTTGAGTTCTGAGTTTTGAGTTGGTGAGTATTCAGCACTCAAAACTCAGAACTCATGACTTGTAAGAGCTGATTTTTAGCCCAGTGAAATAATTCGTGCGTGGAAGAACGCCCAGGTAGTAGCAATTCCTCCTAAGAGGTAGTGAGCCACACCAACAGCCCGACCTTGAATGATGCTAAGAGCGCGGGGTTGAATTGCTGGTGCTACTTTCAGTTTATTATGTGCCCAAACAATCGACTCAATAAGTTCTTGCCAGTAGCCGCGACCACTGAACAGGAACATTAAGCTGAATGCCCAGACAAAGTGAGCGCCCAAGAAGAGCAGACCATAAGCTGACAGCGCACTGCCGTAGGAGTTAATCACTTGTACAGCTTGTGCCCACAAGAAGTCACGCAACCAGCCGTTGATTGTGAGAGCGCTTTGGGCAAAGTTGCCACCCGTGATGTGAGTCACAACACCGTCTGCGTCTACAGTTCCCCAGACATCCGATTGCATCTTCCAGCTGAAGTGGAAAATCACAATGGAGATGGAGTTATACATCCAGAACAGACCGAGGAATACGTGGTCCCAACCAGATACCTGACAGGTACCGCCACGACCAGGACCATCGCAGGGGAACCGGAATCCCAAGTTAGCTTTGTCTGGAATCAGACGAGAACTACGGGCAAACAGGAAACCCTTGACCAGAATCAGAACGGTGACGTGAATCGTGAAGGCGTGAATATGGTGAACTAAGAAGTCCGCCGTACCCAGTGCAATGGGCATCATTGCCACTTTGCCGCCTACAGCCAGAATACCGCCACCAAAAGCGTAGCTAACGGGTTCTAGTGCATTGGGCGCAGTTGTACCTGGTGCTACAGTATGTATGTTTTGTACCCACTGAGCAAACACTGGTTGCAACTGAATTGCGGTATCCGAGAACATATCTTGGGGACGACCCAAGGCACGCATCGTGTCATTGTGGACATATAGTCCAAAGCTGTGGAAGCCCAGGAAAATACATACCCAGTTCAGATGAGAGACGATTGCATCTCTGTGGCGAATGACCCGATCCAGTACGTTGTTCCGGTTTACCACTGGATCGTAATCCCGCACCATGAAGATTGCTGCGTGAGCAGCTCCACCAACAATCAAGAAGCCACCAATCCACATATGGTGAGTGAAGATGCAGAGTTGGGTGGCGTAATCTGTTGCCAAGTACGGATACGGGGGCATCGCGTACATGTGGTGCGCGATGATGATAGTCAGTGAACCGAAGAAGGCAAGGTTAGTTGCCAACTGAGCGTGCCAGGAGGTGGTCATGTTTTCATAAAGACCCCTGTGACCATCACCAGTGAAAGGACCTTTGTGGTTTTCCAGGATCTCTTTGATGCTGTGACCAATACCCCAGTTGCTACGGTACATATGACCAGCGACGATAAACAATACCGCGATCGCCAAGTGGTGATGGGCATTGTCTGTCAGCCACAAGCCACCTGTGACTGGGTTGAGACCTCCCTTGAAAGTGAGGAAGTCTGAATAAACACCCCAGTTCAAGGTGAAGAAAGGCGCTATACCGTTGGCAAAGCTGGGATACAGCTCGGTCAACAAGTCTTTGTTCAAAATGAACTCGTGGGGCAACGGTACATCTTTTAAAGCCACTCCCGCATCTAGCACCTTGTTAGTTGGCGCGGATACGTGGATGAGGTGTCCTGCCCAACCCAATGAACCACAACCCAGCAAGACTTGCAAGTGGTGATTCAGCATGGACTCCGCATTCTGGAACCATTCCAACTTGGGAGCGCGCTTATGGTAGTGGAACCAGCCGGCAAACAAGAACAAGCCTGCTAATACCAGACCACCAATGGCAGTGCAGTACAGTTGGAACGAGTTGGTAATACCCCAGCCACGCCATATTTGGAACCACCCGGAGGTGATTTGAATACCGTGGAAACCGCCACCGACATCTCCATTCAAAATGTTTTGACCAACGATTGGCCAAACAACTTGAGCACTTGGCTTGACGTTGAGGGGGTCGCTCAGCCAAGCTTCATAGTTTGAAAAACGAGCGCCATGGAATATCATCCCGCTGAGCCAAATAGCCACTACGGCTAAGTGACCGAAGTGTGCTGCAAATATCTTGCGGGATATGTCTTCTAAATCGCTTGTATGTGTATCAAAATCATGGGCGAGCGCGTGTAGGTTCCAAATCCATGTTGTGGTTTTGGGACCTTTGGCTAGAGTTCTTTCGAAATGTCCTGGTTTTGCCCATCGTTCAAATGAAGTGGGAACCGGATCATTATCGACTATCACTCTTGCCTTTTTTTCCTCTCGCTCTGGAGGACTTATCGACATTCGACCTCCTCTCTTTAACAGGATTGAGGAATCATTGAATACCACATAGTATCTTCAAAGGCTTTAGTTAACCTAATTTTCGCTTCCTCCAGAAACAGATGACTGGAGCAGCGACGAAGACCATATGTGGTTCGTGGTTTCTGTTGAATTATAAAGGTTTATCTTGTACATAGTTACAGATATTTTAACAATAATTCAAAATCCTTGAATCAATTGTCTAATCTACTTTTTGCATGAAAACTATTGGACAAAAAGTCAATAGTTTCTTCATTTATTTTACAAAGAGCAACAATTTGTAAAATTTGTGTTCCCATACCACAATTTCAATCTTTGCTGCTTCTACTTAATATCACTTCATATTATCCAGGCAGTTTTATATACCACGGATAGTTAAATCTTAATTAAAAAAAATTAAAAATTTATGTAAAATTTTTGACATTATCTTCCTTGAAGATGATAACTCTACGAAGAATTCTCCTTTTGGGCTATAGTGACCAGTGGACAGTTTGCGCCAAAATTATTCAGTCAGTTGTAGTAGGAGTATCACTGGGTGGAAGGTATGAACTTATGGCAGAAGACCGCAACTGCTATCCTCAGATTGCTGATGGCATCTGTACTGGTATTAACATTCACTAGTTGTGGGGAGAAAGCTGTCAGCCAAGAACCTTATGGCAGCTTGCTTTCAAAAGCTCAACTTTCAAAGCAAATCTCAGAAGTTTCTCCTCCAGCAACAATCCAAGAACTGCGCTCAGCCTTGGAAGTTTATCAACCACAGGTAGCAATAGTGACTCCTAAACAGGATGAAATTCTCCAAGACGATACAGTCACAGTTCGTTTCCAAGTTAAAGACTTATCTATATATAAAGATCCAAAACTCGAGCTTGGTCCTCATTTACACGTTATTCTCGATAACGAACCTTACATAGCCGTATATAACCTGAACGATCCCCTGGTTTTGCCAGACTTGTTACCAGGTACCCATACCCTACGTGTCTTTGCCTCTCGTCCTTGGCATGAAAGCTTTAAAAATGAAGGTGCTTACGCTCAGACAACATTTCACATCATCACCAAAACTGACGACAACAACCCTGATCCAACCAAGCCATTGTTAACATACAGTCGTCCCAAAGGCAGCTACGGTGCAGAACCGATTCTACTGGACTTTTTCCTAACTAACGCCCCACTGCATCTAGTTGCGAAAGAAGACCCCAACGACGACATAGCAGATTGGCGTATTCGCTGTACAATTAACGGTGAAAGTTTTGTTTTAGACCGCTGGCAAGCCCTTTACCTTAAAGGCTTCAAGCCAGGTAAAAATTGGGTAAAACTTGAGTTTCTCGACGAACAGGGAAATCCTGTGAAAAATGTCTTCAACAGTACAGTGAGACTCATTACCTATGAACCCAAGGGGAAAGACACTTTATCTAAGATTGTTAGAGAAGAACTATCAGCAGATCAAGTTCGCAGCATTGTAGATCCGAATTACACTGCCAAAATCCCAGCTGCTGAACCCACACCCACCCCAACTTTAACGCCTACTGTTAAAGAAACACCCGAAACACAACCCAAGGAAGAAACACAGCCCATTCCTGAACCTATACCCACTCCAACCTCAACGCCCAGCGTTGAAGAAACACCTCAAACACAACCTCAAGCAGAAAAACAGCCCGTTCCGGAATCTCAGCAAGTACCCCAAATACAGCCAGAAAAACCAAAATCAGGTGGCTTTTTCAATTGGTTTCAACGTCGGGCAGACAGGAGGATACCGACTCCACAAATACCAGTTGAAACAGCTCCTGGCTTACCTCCTACCTTGCCAGAAGTTATTGAAACTCCACAAGCAGAAAGCATAACGGAACCACAACCAGAAGTTACACCAGAAGCTGAGTCATCCCCTACAAAGGAATTCAAAATTCAAAGTTCAAAATTAAGACCTCATGGATAAATTTAGGAGATTGAACCGTTGTTCAAATTTAACAACTAACAAGCAGCAGATACCTCTAAGACAGATTAGTGCGTTTCGAATTGAATGCGTGGAGTACATCAACTAGCTTGTGCTAGGGAACAACTCGTGAGGAAGCTAATCGCAAATATTAAAGAAGCGATCGCTCTTGACATTGAAGTTCTGCAAGACCGAGGCGAGTCTGTTCCAGATGATAGGATTTCTTCTGTCAGTTGCTCAATTGAACGCATTGTCAATGCATAAAATATTGAATCCTGCTCACAGTGTAACAGCGATAAGCTGGCATCAGTTACGTATGCACCGTTGTGAAGCACATCAACTGGCTTGTGCTAGAGAGCGTACAGTTAGAATTTCGTCAGCACGCAAGGCTTCAACAGCAGATACTGGAACAGTAACCACTGCAATCGACTCACCCACCGCGTTGAATACTTCCAGTACACAACCATTTTCTCCGCCAGTAGGATGAGGAACAAAATCAACTAACGTTGCAATATCACCGGCTCTAAGCTGATATTCGCTCAAGTTGAGAGTTAAAGCAACCTCCTTATATAACTCAAGTGTCATGGCGAGACTCCTTACGAGGTTTGAGGGTGACAAACTGAAATTTGCCGTCACTTTGTCGTTGTAGCCAAATTGTAACAACTGACAAGTTCATTCCATTAATGCCGTTCAAATCTCCTTCAACACGATAGAAGATGCCATATTCATTAGTTCCATCTTCCACAGCTTCGACCAACTCAGCAAGTGACTCAATAGCTGCTCGCAATGCTTCCGGATTTTCTTGGATGAATCCAGCCTGCGCTAGAAACTTGGATTTATCGTTTCTTGCTTTATACACCAGCAGATAGCGGGTTAGTTTGTCGTTTGGAATAATTGCATCTGCTGGAATTTTCACACTGAAACTGGTAAACCACGTTTTGCGCGAACTTGTAGACAGGCTGCGATCGCATCTTTGATATTTTCAATAGCTTCCTGTTTAGTTTGTCCACTCTACAATCCAAATTCCGTCTTCGTCGCGATCATACGTATTATACTGCCTTCTACCTTACGACTTCACCACCACCCACTGCGTCACAGGTACCATCGGCTTCCACCCCAAAAACCTGCCAATAGGAGCAGCCCGTTGAACAGCAACACGGATCAACTCCCCGCCTACCTGATTGTGCCATTGCAACAACTTCTGCTCGCTTTCAACCGTCACAGCATTAGCAACAAAACGCCCACCCAGACGCAAAGCTTCCCAACACACCTCAAATAAACCTTCTGTCGTTGCTCCACCGCCAACAAAGATAGCATCCGGTTGAGGCAAATCTTTTAATGCTGCGGGAGCCTTACCTGCAATAATTTGTAAATGAGGTGTACCAAGAGCAGCAGCATTGTCAGCAATATATTGTAGTCGGGTAGAGTTTTGTTCAATCGCGATCGCTTGACATCGAGGATGACTCCGCATCCACTCAATACCAATGGAACCACATCCCGCACCCACATCCCACAACAACTGTCCCGGCGTAGGAGCTAAAGCAGAAAGTGTTATTGCTCGTACCTCACGCTTAGTCAGCTGTCCATCATGATGGTAAGCATCATCTGGTAGTCCTGCTAACCGAGGTAAGGGGATAACTCCAGCATCAGCAATGCATTCTACAGCGATGGTGTTTAAATCAGCTACTTCTATTGTCGTCCATGACGCGGCTGTCCCTGCTATCATTCGTTCCTCAGAACCGCCCATGTGTTCCAGAACGGTAATTTTACTACCACTATAACCACGTTTTGTCAAGATATCAGCGACAATTGCTGGGGTTTCCTTTCCTTGACTTAAAATTAGAAGACGTGCTCCTGGGTAGATAGCGGTTTGGATGAGAGCAGGGGGACGAGCGTTTAAGCTTAATGTCTCGACTTCGGTAAGTGACCATCCTAGTCTCGCACAGGCAAGGCTGAAAGATGAAGGTGCGGGGATGATAGTCATCTCAGAAATGGAAATTTGGCGGGTGAGGGTAACTCCGATACCAAAGCACATGGGATCGCCACTTGCCAAAACGCAAACTGATTGACTCCGGCGACGGAGAATTTCTTCTATCGAATGACTGATCGGGGAAGTCCAGATAAGTTTTTCTCGTGAATCGTCTGCTGGTAGCATGGCGAGATGGCGTTTTCCACCGACTATCACTTGTGCATGCTCAACAACACAAAGAGCGATCGCACTCAATCCCGATAGCCCATCCTCACCAATACCTACCACTGATAACCATTTGTGCATCTAGCAACTGATGAAAGAGTTAAGAAGAATTGGCAAAAAGAGGTAAGGCTATTATCTCATGCTAAACTACACAAACTTAGAGTCGGGAAAGTCCGGTGAGATTCTGGCACTGTGCCGCAGCTGTAATCAAGTAAAAAGTGAGCCAGCGCTGCAGGAGGGTTTCCCTCCGTAGGCGACTGGCGAACCCGAAGGGTAAAAAGTAAATTATTTTCTTTTACCTTTTACCTTTCAACTTTGTTAGTCAGAATACCGACTCCAAGGGTGTCTTGTAGACACAGTTATTATCTGCTCTCCGCGTCGCACGGGGAAGGAGTTTTAGGCGTGTCTAGTTGTCCTGGTCTTTTTTATCAAACGTCCGCGCGAGACGGTACATTATCTCGCATCCGCATACCTGGAGGAATACTGACGAGTCAGCAGTTTCATGTCATAGCTGACTTAGCTGACGAGTTTGGAGAAGGGTACACGAATATTACCAATCGTGCCAATCTTCAAATCCGTGAAATCCTTACAGAGATTCCCGCTGATGCTTTGAGAACACTGCAGGAGATTGGTATAGCTTCAGCCATTCCAGAGGTTGACCATTTGCGTAATATCATGGCTAGTCCCACGGCTGGCATTGATTTATACGAACTCATTGATACGCGATCGCTTATCCATGAATTAGACAATTACATTACCACTCACGCTGAACTAGCACCACTTTCACCGAAATTCAGCGTTGCTTTTGATGGCGGTGGTTCTGTGTCGATTCGCGATCGCCTCAATGATATCGCTTGGATTGCTGTGATGATTGATACTAACGTTTACTTCCGCCTCAAGCTGAATTTAGGTACATCACTGTTTGAACCATTTATTGATACAGGCATCCTGCTGAAACCAGAAGAGTGTACAGAGGTTGTGGCTGCATTAGCAAAAGTCTATTTGCAGCATCTAACAGTAGAGACTGGAAAAATTATTCCTCATCGCAAATCACGTCAGCCTCGTCTCTGGGAGATTTTGAACAATTTAGGTATTGAAAGATTTCTTCAAGAAGTTGAACATCATCTTCCCTATCCACTGCGGCGGTTTTCTGCGAAATGGAGTGATACGGAGACGAAGGAGGGATGTAGAGACATTGCATCCAATGTCTCTGTCAGGTACCAACACATAGGTGTGCATTCCCAACGACAGAAAAGATTGTCCTACATTGGTGTTGTGGTACCTGTTGGTAGATTAGATACTTGGCAAATGCGTGAGTTAGCGGATGTTGCTGAAACTTACGCCAGTGGTACACTGAGGCTGACGCCTTGGCAAAATCTCCTGATACCAGATATTCCTCAACAGTGGATTCCCAATATACAAAGTAAAATCAAAAACTTAGGATTGCACTGGTGTGCAACTAATATTCGTAGTGCCCTAGTTGCTTGCACTGGCAATACAGGATGTGCGTCTTCGGCAACAGATACCAAAAGTCACGCCCTCGCATTAGCTGAATATTTAGATAGTCGCCTTATTCTCGACCAACCAGTCAACATTCATTTTACAGGTTGTGAAAAATCCTGTGCTCAGCATAGCAGGAGTGATATCGCCCTTATCGGTGTCACCATTGAAGATAAGAGAGAAACAGTGGAGGGCTACAAAGTCTATGTAGGTGATGGTGATAGTCACGAAAAATTTGGACGAGAAATTTACCGTTGGGTACCTTTTGCAGAACTACCTCGATTGGTAGAACAGATGCTGCAAATCTATATGGCAGAACGTGAGACTCCCAATGAATCCTTTGGGGAATTCGTTAATCAATATGCTATTGCAGACTTGCAACAGTTGTTTGAGAAAGGAGAGTGGTTAGTGGTTAGTAAACCAGGACTTACGCAAAGAAACCCGGTTTCTACCAAAAATCGTCTGTTTCGCAACCAAATACGAACGAAGAAACCGGGTTTCACAGCAGATGGTGCGTAAGTCCTATAAACAAACAAACAATTAACAACTACTCCCTTCTTGCTACAAAATTACCTATTTTTTTCTTGGCGTCCTTCTCAAGAGCGGAGACGCTGCGCAAAGGCGTCTTGGCGGTTCGTTTAACAATTAACAATTAACAAATGACTATTGACTACATAAAAGACGGTAACGAAATATATCGCAAATCCTTTGCCATTATTCGCTTTGAGGCAAACCTGTCTGTACTTGCCCCGGATGTCGCAAATGTTGCCGTACGTCTTATTCATGCTTGTGGCATGACAGATATTGTTTATGATCTAGCAGCTTCACCAACAGCTGTGGAATCTGGACGACGATCCTTAGCAGCAGGCGCACCAATTTTGTGTGATTGTCGGATGGTGGCAGAAGGTATTACACGGCGACGACTACCAGCAGACAATTCAGTGATTTGCACTCTCAATCATCCCGATGTACCAAACCTTGCTCAAAAACTGGAAACCACTCGTTCTGCTGCTGCTTTAGAATTGTGGCTACCAGTGTTAGAAGGGGCGGTGGTAGCAATTGGCAACGCACCTACCGTTTTGTTCCGGCTACTAGAAATGCTAGATGCTGGAGCACCAAAACCAGCGCTCATCTTGGGTTTTCCAGTTGGATTTGTGGGGGCGGCTGAGTCGAAAGCAGCACTGGCTGCAGATAGTCGTGGTGTGCCATTTCTGACATTACATGGTCGGCGAGGTGGGAGTGCGATCGCGGCTGCAGCAGTTAATGCTTTAGCGATGGAGGAAGAATGATGGAAAAAGGTCGTCTTTACGGAATAGGAGTCGGTCCTGGCGATCCGGAACTGATCACATTAAAAGCACTGCGGCTATTACGTTCTTGTCCAGTAGTCGCCTATCAATCTGCAGACGACAAAGAAAGTATTGCTAGAGGTATCGTAGCCCAATATCTCCCTGGTAATCAAATCGAGGTACAGTATCATCTTCCCCGCGCTCTTGATCCGTATGCAGCACAACCGATTTATGACCAGGTTGTCATCCCTATAAAAGAACATCTTGCTGCTGGGCGAGATGTGGTGGTATTGTGCGAGGGCGACCCGTTATTTTACGGCTCGTTTATGTATGTATTTACACGACTTTCTGACCAGTTTGAAACAGAAGTCGTGCCAGGAGTTTCCTCACCGATGGGGTGTGCTTCAGCATTAGGAGTACCGCTGAGTTATCGCAACGATGTTTTCAGTGTACTGCCAGCTACACTGCCAGCTGAAGTCCTAGAAGCACAATTATTAAATGCTGATGCTGCTGCCATTATTAAGTTACAACGGCATTTCGCAAAAGTTCGTGATGTATTGCATAAACTAGGGCTGGTGTCAAGGGCGCGTTATATTGAGCGAGGGACGATGGCAAACCAGCGAATTATCTCGCTAGATAATGTAGATTCAGCCCAAGTGCCTTACTTTTCGATGATTCTAGTGCCGAGTAAGAGTCATTTATAGGAGCGATACGACAAAATGAGTTGATACAGTTTTCTTGCCGAATGCGCGGATGGGTAGGTGTTAGCAAAGAGGTTGTGAAAAAAATGGCTGAACCTCTCACAGCGTAAAGCTTTACGGGAAAAGTAGCTTATCATCCATCCGCGCTCCTTGTCCAGACTGGATTTCAGCCATTTATCTTTACATCAACCCAGATTTTTTATGCTATATTTAGTTCATCCGCGCTGTTGAACCTTGAAAACCTTATACAGAACACTTCTCTGACTCCCGCAGTTGAAATTTCTCTTACTCCCTATTAGGGATTGAAACGGACGAGATTCTTTGAGAATAAGAGTGAACGGAAAAGGGCGATGTTGAAATTTCTCTTACTCCCTATTAGGGATTGAAACACTTTATTCCAGCTTTTTCCATTCCAGCGAAAACCATTCGTTGAAATTTCTCTTACTCCCTATTAGGGATTGAAACTCCGATTTTCCAGGGACTTCTATTGTACTTCTTTTGTTGAAATTTCTCTTACTCCCTATTAGGGATTGAAACAACAAGCAAATAGCGAAGGATTTAGTATCTCTTGGGCAGCAGGTTGAAATTTCTCTTACTCCCTATTAGGGATTGAAACCTCATTTCAGTGACTGAAATGAGTTACGGTACTCGCGTTGAAATTTCTCTTACTCCCTATTAGGGATTGAAACGGCGCGGTAGAGATCAGCGATCGCTGGATCAAGTTGAAATTTCTCTTACTCCCTATTAGGGATTGAAACAAATCAACCATATCAGGATGTTTGCCAAATTAATAGTTGAAATTTCTCTTACTCCCTATTAGGGATTGAAACGTCTGTCTCCTCATTATTGAGGAAGCAATAGTCGTTGAAATTTCTCTTACTCCCTATTAGGGATTGAAACTGGCTATTTTTGCCCATTCTGGGTGTGCCAACAAAGTTGAAATTTCTCTTACTCCCTATTAGGGATTGAAACGCTTCAATAGCAGACGCTGCTTTGACCCCAGAAGTTGAAATTTCTCTTACTCCCTATTAGGGATTGAAACAAGCTATCAACTATTTTCCACAACCAGCCGTCTTCATGAGTTGAAATTTCTCTTACTCCCTATTAGGGATTGAAACCAGAAAATTTTCTATCATTCCCGCCACTGTATCTTGTTGAAATTTCTCTTACTCCCTATTAGGGATTGAAACGGGAAGATGTGATTCTCAACTACATCAGGAGCCGTCCATGTTGAAATTTCTCTTACTCCCTATTAGGGATTGAAACGTAAATTTGCTATATCATCTACTGTCAAAAAAACTGTTGAAATTTCTCTTACTCCCTATTAGGGATTGAAACTACCGTTCCACGACTTACCCCTAGATGTGGTGGCGTTGAAATTTCTCTTACTCCCTATTAGGGATTGAAACCTCATCGCGATCGCTCTCTACAAACTCAAAAAGACTCGTCAGCGAGTATCAAAGACTCATCAGCGCGTGTGAGAAACTCGTCAGCGAGTATCAAAGACTCGTCAGCGCGTGTGAGAAACTCGTCAGCGAGTATCAAAGACTCATCAGCGCGTGTGAGGAACTCGTCAGCAAGTATCAAAGACTCATCAGCGCGTGTGAGGAACTCGTCAGCAAGTATCAAAGACTCATCAGCGCGTGTGAGGAACTCGTCAGCGAGTATCAAAGACTCATCAGCGCGTGTGAGGAACTCGTCAGCAAGTATCAAAGACTTATCAGCGCGTGTGAGGAACTCGTCAGCAAGTATCAAAGACTCTTTCATTGCTAAAAAAAGCTGCTAACTTCCACTACAGTCCTATGATCAAAATCGCACTCGCCGTTGTCATACTAGGTAACAACAGTATCCCTATAGCAAAAAAAATTACTAGTGTTATGCCAGGAGCACAGTTATACGGATTGGCAGGTCGTACTTGTGATGTAGATGTCAGTTTTACTGAGTTCGGAGCAACACTACGGGAGTTATTTACCAATGGAGTGCCAATCATTGGCATTTGTGCTACAGGTATTCTCATCAGAACTCTCGCGCCACTGCTTGCCAATAAGCGACAGGAACCTCCAGTTCTTGCAGTTGCTGAAGATGGTAGTGCAGTGGTGCCACTTTTGGGCGGACTCAATGGTGTAAATTCCTTGGCACGCCAAATCGCTGAGGTACTGGGTGTCAAACCCGCTATCACAACCACAGGTGACATTCGTTTTGGCATTGCGCTGGAAGATCCCCCTGTAGGCTACCGTTTGGCTAACCCCGATGACGCCAAATCGTTCATGTCTGACTTACTAGCGGGAAACTCTGTAAGGTTGGAGGGCAATGCACCTTGGCTGATGAATAGTTCGTTACCAATTGCCCAGGATGCAGAGAGAGTTATACAAATTACTGAAAAGCAAGTCGTTCCTACATCAACCCGTCTTGTCTATCATCCCACAACAGTAGCGATCGCAGTGAGTAGAACCTCACCCCCTGCTCCTTCCCACAAGCAAGGCAGGGTGATGAAGATGGAGTGGGGTTCTGAGGAAATTGCTCTTGTGCAGCAAATGCTAGTTGATGCTGAGTTAGCCCCTGCATCTGTTGCTGGAGTCTTCGCTAGTACCCTTGATGCTGCCAATCCAGCTTTACAAGCAATTGCTGATGCCCTCAATGTGACTGTTCGCTTTTTTACCCCAGATGAAATTGCCGCTGTGATGTCACAAAATAACACCGTAGATGTGGCGGCGGCTGCGGCTCTAGCAGCTTCCTCTGGGCAGTTGGTGATGCAACGACAAACATCTGACTTTAGCTGTGCCATTGCGTTAGCGGAGCTTGCCGAAGGCATCGCACTCTTACCTATTCATATCAATACCACAGGGAGACCACGCGGTCGATTGACAATAGTTGGCACTGGTCCTGGAGGAAGCAATTGGATGTCGCCGGAAGTCAAGAAAGTTTTAAGTAATGCCACTGATTTAGTTGGTTATTCTACTTACTTGAAATTAGTAGGGTCTTTGGGCAAAGGCAAAAGATGGCATGAGTCTGACAACCGGGAAGAAATTGCACGAGCACGAATGGCGCTAGATTTAGCAGCAGAAGGGCGTTTGGTCGCAGTCGTCTCTTCTGGTGATCCTGGTATTTATGCGATGGCTGCAGCGGTATTTGAAGTGCTTGAGAAGGAGGCAAAACCGGAATGGCAAGGTATCGAAATTCAAGTAGCACCAGGTATTTCTGCGATGCAAGCAGCAGCAGCAAAAATTGGTGCACCACTTGGTCACGACTTCTGTACCATCTCCCTGTCTGACATCTTGAAGCCGTGGTCAATTATCGAACAACGAATCACTGCTGCTGCACAAGCAGATTTTGTGATAGCCTTCTACAATCCAGTGTCAAAGCAGCGCACTTGGCAACTGGCAGAGGCAAAAAATATACTGCTACGTTACAGACATCCTGATACTCCAGTCGTGCTTGCTCGCAACCTTGGTAGGAGTGGAGAATCTATTCAGGTTTGCACTTTGGAACATTTAGTACCAGAACTCGCTGATATGCGGACGGTTATTCTTGTGGGATCAAGCAAAACTCGGATGATTGAACGGTGTGATGGTAGCATCTGGGTTTATACTCCCCGTCACTATGACTCACCCTCCCACAAGAGCGATCGCTCTTCCTGATTTTTTTGCATTACTACTTCATAATAACTTCTGCGACAGTTCAGAGGAGATATCGCAGTCGCCAAGCTGATTTGGACGAAGGTTCTTGGTTTATCCTCTGGGATAACTTTTTCCAGAGGTTCTAAGATTTCTGTCCACTGCATTAACAATGTCAGTAGACCGAAAACTTTTGTCAGTCAACGCAAGAATGAGGGTTTGGGGCGATGTTTTGGGCACAGGGTCGAGCGATCGCTTACCTTAGCAGGAGAACTCATCTACAACCCTATTGCTCAAAACGCAGATGATACGGGCATTCTGGCGGATTGTATACAATCCGCCAGAATGCCCCAATGGTAAGCCTTCTAGAAATCTTTTCGGTCTACTGAATGTGAGTCGATGCATTAACAATGCGAGTCGATGCATTAACAATGCATTGACTTGCGTTTAGATATCGCAGTCGCCAAGCTGATTAGGACGAAAATTCTTGGCTTATCCTCTGGGATAACTTTTCCCAGATGTCTTAAGATTTCTGTCCACTGCTATATATTGGAAAAAACTAGCAAAAACAAAAACAATGATTACCTTCGTCCAAAGTCCAGTAAGTTCCGATCCAGAAGTCATGGGCGGTACGTTGGTATTCCGAAATACGAGAGTTCCAGTCCAATCGCTTTTTGATTATCTAGACGATGGATTTTCTCTAGAGGAGTTTTTGGACAATTTCCCATCTGTGACTCGTGCAGATGCGGTCAATTTTCTGAAACTTGCTCGTGAACACGTTAAAGATGAAAATCATTCTGGATGAGAATTTACCAAGAGCTTTAAAGCGCTATTTGTCTGGTTATGAGGTGACTACTGTTCAGGAGCAGGGATGGGCTGGCGTTAAGAATGGCGAACTGATGGCGAGGATTGATGGTGTGTATGATGTTTTTCTGACATCAGACAAGAATTTGAAATACCAGCAAAACTTAACTGAACAAAGCATAGCGATTATTGAGCTTCCCACAAATCGATTAAAGCTCTTGGAAACTCTTACCGATAAAATTTTGGCAGAAGTCAAGAGCGTTTCGCCAGGAATGTATGTGCAAGTCTCTCTTTAGCCACCGTGTTGCATCGCGCAGCGACATGATTATTATCCCTTTTTCTCCTATTGTTCACTAAGTGCTTTCAACAAATTGTGAATCTCTTCAACAGTATTGTAGTGGACCAGCCCAATCCGCAAAAGTCCTCCACTTGACTCAACTCCTAATTCTTTGGTAAGACTGAGCGCATAAAAATTACCGTTCCAAGTAAAGATACCCTGCTCACCCAACACTTTCGCAACCGCGTGAGGTGTTCGCCCAGCAAGTCGTATGCTAACAGTTGGTGTCCGCCAATCAAAGCGGGTTAAATCAGTGATACCGTACAAAGTTAGACCAGTAATTTCTAGCAATCCAGTAACCAACTTTTGGCACAAATCTCTTTCGTACTGTTTAATTGCTATCATCGCTGTAACTAGGGCTTCTCGGCGGTTCTGAACACCTGGTAAGACTTGGCGACCTAGTTGAGCAAGGTAGTTAATTGTCGCGACTACCCCTGCTAGTCCCTCGTAATTCTGGGTTCCATTTTCCCAACGTGACGGAATTTCCTCTGGTGCTGGTTGCACTTTGTAAGGGCGCAGTCGAGCAAGATGCTCGCGCTTTGCATACAAAACTCCAACATGGGGTCCAAAGAATTTATAAGCGGAACAAGTGAGAAAATCGCAATCAAGCACACGTACATCAATGGGAGCGTGAGCGACGTAGTGAACTGCATCCACAAAAACCATCGCCCCAACAGCATGAGCTAATTTCACAATTGTTGCGACATCGTTAATTGTACCCACAGCGTTGGATGCATACCCTACCGCCACTAACCGCGTCCGCTCATTGATCTGCTGCTTGAGATGGTTCATGTCTAGGGTGCAGTCTTCTACGTTAATTTCGACCTCACGAATGACAACACCGCGTTCAGAAAGCGCAGACCAAGGTGAAACGTTGGCATAATGGTCTAGTTTCGTGACAATAATTTCATCACCGCTTTGAAATTCCTGCGCGATAGCCCTTTGGGCGGCTCCCTGCTGGAGCATCGCTCGACTCAAGATATAAGTGAGCGTCGTCATATTCGGACCAAAGACCACTTCCTCAGAAGCACATCCCAATAAATCAGCCATAGCTGTACGAGCTGAAGTTATGAGCGCATCTGTCCGCTCACTTGTTGCAAAAGCACCGTGTGCATTGGCGTTTGAACTCACTAGGTATTCGGCGATCGCATCTATGACTGACTTTGGTACCTGAGTTCCACCAGGTCCATCAAAAAAAATCACAGGTTGACCATTGATTTGTTGTGAAAGTGCTGGAAACTGATTGCGTATCCACCCTAAGTCAAGGTCAACCATAAAAGCTCCTTTGTTTGTGATATTACTTTACCGTTTACTCAAGTCAAAGTCTGGATGGTGAATTTAATTCTTTACTTATTGTTCGGCGAACTCAATCCTGGACAAGTTAACACAAACACATCTCTGACCCCACCTTCTGAGGAGGTTGCATTGATAGCAGACGTAAAATGGAAAAATTCGCGATCGCTAAATACTAACAATTCTCCAGGGTTGAGAATTTTGTTAAAAACTGGGCTATCATTCTTAGATTTGTATAAATGAGTTTCTCCTCCTTCAATTTTGTCTCTGTTCACAGAGAATATGCTAATTAGGTCTACTCCATCTCTATGGATTCCTTCAGGAGCAGGTTTGCCTATTTGCTCCAAAGAAGCAGTGGTTCTAATTTGATGAACTGCAACTTCTTTAAAGGTTGAGCAGAGTTCACAAAACTCGAAAAATTCTAAAATCATTCTCTGAAAGTCTTCCAGGTTTATCAGTTCGTCATCTAGTTCTGGATACTCCCTGACTACATCACCCAACAAAGGATTATATTGTTTGGGTTGATATAAAGGACGATGTGGCAGCTTGACTATACTCTTGTCAGAAATGTGAAAATGAGATAAGCGCCTGAAACGATAATTACCTGCTAAGTATGGATCTGCAGGAAGATTGATAAAGAATGGCTGAAGCTTATCTACATCTATAGAAGATATACTTTCTAAAGCGTAGCTGGTAATACAGTTAAAGTCTTTTCTTTGTAATTCCAACATTTTACTATTCTCTCCAGGTTAATCTAATCTAGTCATGTTGACACCTGACAAAGCTTGGGTTGGCTATATAGTCGAACCCAATATAAAAATTTCAGTCAAAATACGCACCATTCTACTGCCAATCAAAAATTTCCACAGCGCAAAAAATATCCTTGAGCTATGCTCAACTTTTACTGACAATTAGAAGGCTCAAATTGTTGATACTTATCGGACAAAGCGATTTTTTTTAGTTTTTTTGAAACCCGATGATTTTTAAACTTATTTAACCTAGTGGTTTGTAGTTTTCCTTAAATTTTGGTGCTTTTGTCTTGCACCTTTTTCTTCAATTATAAGCAAGGAAAACCTGACCTGCAATATTGATATCAATATCGTATTGATTCAGTACTTATACTCTGTAAACGACTAGAAGCGCTTATGGTCTGTAGTCCTGTCGTTTGCCTTATGAAGTCTTATGGGAAAAGATGAGGGAGCAGGGGAGATAGCGATCGCCCGTACATGCCCAAAGGGTTTTCCTCTAGAAAACCCTTTCCCAAAATCGGAGATTTGGGGCACCCTGCGGAGCTTTCTTGGGGCATAGGGCGCTAAGAGTAATCGCCACACCCAACAACAGAAAAATTTGATGCTGCCTTTGGGTTAGGATGAAATGCACAAGGGTTAAGAATGAATGAAAAAGGGAGTTGGTTTTGTGAGTTTAGCCCAGCAACGAATGCTACTTTCCCATAACTTTAATGTGTCAGACAACAGTGTTCCCGAACTCAATCGTGAGCAGTTTGCTACTGTTTTCATGAAAGGGTTTAGCACTTATGAGAATATCAAATGTCGGTTAGTAGATAATCCCCACTGGATCGTAGAAATTCTGTTTACCAGCGATCAACTATCACCGCAGCAGGTTGGCAAACACTGCGCTCAGATACTAGCCCAAAAGCGTCGATCGCAACAGCCTGCTGAACAACCAATCCCAGATATTTTGGTTCTGGGAGGAATGAAAACAACTCCACCAACGAGTACTTCTCCCGAATCATTGCAACCTGGAGAATGGGGTGTGGATGTTGTGGAAACTGCCTCGGTAGAGGAGTTTCTGCGAGCGATCGCTTGGGAAGCTACTATTGCCCAAAGGCCTGCTGATGGTGTGTTTAAAGTTGAATTAAAACAAGTGTAAGAGTTAGAAAACCATGTCTTCGTTAGACCATGAACTGATCAGAGCTACTGTTCGAGGAGATGCTACAGCAGTGACAAATCTCTTAGCTCAAGGGGCAAACGTCAATACAACCGGGGGAGTCACACCAGTTGGAGAGAGCAATACCGTACTCATGTGGGCAGCCGGAGAGGGTTATGCGAATGTGGTTAACGTCTTGCTGACTCATGGTGCAGATGTAAATGTCAAAAATGATGCTAACTATACTGCTCTAATGTACGCTGCAGAGGGTGGGTATTCAGAAAGCGTCAATGCGTTACTAAATTATGGAGCCGATATCCATCCGAGAAACCACTATGGTGAGACTGTACTGATGTCCATTGCTCGATTTGGTCTGACAGATTTGATTCTGTGTCTGATTGATTTGGGGGCAGATGTACATGCAACTAATAAGATTGGCGATACGGCGCTGTACTTGGCAGTTGACAATGGGCAGTTTTACACTGTAAAGGCACTAATTGAACGAGGAGCCTCCGTGAATACACAGAATATTGGTGGCTGGACTCCTCTAATGATGGCATCAGCAAGGGGAGATTTGGAGGTAATGGAACTCTTGCTGGCACATGGCGCAGACTTTCGTCCCAGAAACCGTTGGGGGGCAACGGCATTGAGTGAAGCAAAGCAATCGTTCCGTCCCATCAGGGCGGCTCAAATATTGCAGCAGGCAGGCGCAACGGAGTGAAGTTACACGACAAAACCTTATATAACAACTTTTTTACTCCTCAAATATCCTCTCTCTGAGGTTCTGTATCAGCAAATGTATTAAGTTCTGAATCTATACCGTCGGTAGGGTTAAGAACACTGAATCTGATCGTTACCGTTAGTAACGAGTAAGGTGATTTCTTTCACGCTAATCACCAAAAGACAAATCATTTGTTGAGTTTGGAAAAATTTAATCATGACATCTGCTTACAAAAGCCAGCCAGAGGTGTACTCAGAAACCTTCAGAAGTCTTAATGTAGATAACAAGCTTGGCGTTCTGTGGTTTCTCTATATCAAGATGGGTGGCTCGACCAGACCGCAAGATCCCAGTGGTACAGCACCTGACAGTTCGGAACCACTATTCAATAAAGTCAAACAAAAGTCTCACGAAGAGCAACTCCAAGTGATGCGTGACCTGTTGACAGGAGCAGATACGGACGTTACTCAGGAATATAATTCTCTCACAAATAATACCAAGCTGGCTTTGTGGTACCAATTAGCTCAAGGCATGGAAAATTCTGAGATTATTCAGGTACCGTCCAGCTATCAACTTTCTCCTGATGCGAAAAAGTTGTTGTCCTTGGTCGAACCGATAGGATTTGAACAACAGTATGTTTTCTTGCGCGACTCGTTACTGTCAGACAATGGCAAGCCTTCTGTTGGTTAACTGTTTTTTTGAGCAATCCCTCAATGTTGCTTCTTGAGCGATAACCTTTAGAAGGACGATTTAAAAGTTATCCCAATAGGTAAGTCGTTAAAGTGGGTAATTCCGATCAGCACAAGTCGGTGTTACCCATTTAATGTGTAGTGCTAGGTTATACTGTGATAGAGACACTTATCAGAGGTGGTACTAGTTGGTTTTAAAGTTTAACAAAAAACACTTCCTTAAAATTCTCATAAACTTGAAAAATTAGTTAAGAAATATGAATACTTACATCTGGCGTAGGCGTAGCCCGTCGTAGACATCGCCCGCCTAGTGACTAAAATCCTAGATGCCAAGATAATCAGTTTGAAAAAACTAAATTTGGACTGTTGTGGCTACAGCGGCTTTAAGCAACAGCGCTCTACGAGGGCTTAAGTGATGTCTCAGTGATGTCAAACTGATGTAACTAATCTACACAATAAAACTTCACGATTCTTAATATTTTTGGTTACGACGTTATATGAAGATTGAGGGTGTGCAAAATATAAAACCTTGATAGAGAGTTAAAAAACTCATATAATTAGCAGTTTTTCTAACTCCTAGAGTTGATAAAAACTCTAAACTCTAAATTTGTTGCTTGAAAAAGCAATTCTTAATTTCCTTAATCTTTTGAGACAATTGCTCTGTTGCTTATGTCGTTAACCAGGAGATTTGCTTAATGCCTTTTGGACCAGCATCACGCTTAGGAGTTAGCGCCTTTGATGAAACCCCTCCGTTTGAGTGGGTTCCCGGTCGCTCTGACGCAGAAGCAGAAACCCTCATTCAAGCCGTTTATAGACAGGTGTTGGGCAATGCATACGTTATGGAAAGTGAGCGGTTAGTAGTGCCAGAGTCACAACTTAAACGTGGCGAACTCAGTGTTCGTGAGTTCGTTCGGGCTGTAGCAAAGTCCGATCTCTACTTCTCCCGCTTTGCTGACTGTCCTCGCTATCGTTTTATCGAGCTAAACTTCCGGCATTTGCTCGGTCGCGCTCCCAACAGCTACGATGAAATGAAGGCTCACAGTGCCATCCTGGATACAGGTGACTTTGAAGCTGAAATCGACTCCTACCTTGACAGCGACGAATATCAGAACACCTTCGGTGAAAACCTGGTGCCTTACATCCGGGGCTATAAGACCGATGCATTGAGCCATATGATCGGCTTTACCCATACCTTCCAGTTGGTGCGAGGTGCTTCCACTAGCTCTCTCAAGGCAGATTTGGCAGGTAAGTCTCCGAAACTCAACTCATTAGTCATTAATGCAACACCAACCCCTGTCGTTCCACCAGGGACAACCTTCCGCAACCCGCCAGTAGGCGCGCGTGTCCGGCTTGGTGCGGGAGCCAGCGACGAAGGTAAGGTTTATCGCATTGAAGTCACTGGCTACCGTTCAAACGCGGTTAACCGAGTTTCCAAGTTCCGCCGCAGCAATCAGGTTTATTTGGTGCCATTCGATAAGCTATCGGAAGAGTATCAACGGATTCACAAACAGGGTGGTGTTATCGCTAGTATCACACCTGTATAAAAATAGTGAATCGTCTGCCTAGGGACACTTGGTGGACGTTAAACTAAAATGCCTGCTGACTCGTCTGACGGGGGCTAGGGAGAATACTAGTTTTCCTTTTGTCTAGTTAAGAGGGGATGAAGCAGGAAGTTCCAGGAGATGACTTTTGGAATTCCCAACCTCAACCGCAAGGTAGGTTGGGGAAATGTCAATAACTGAGTTTTGAATTCTGAGTCAAACAAGTTTTAAGAGTATTCGCTTAATTATGGCAACAATAACACCGATAGAACTTTGGTCCACTAGCACTATGGAAGACGTGCTCTCAGCAATCCGGGCAGTCTACAATCAGGTTTTAGGCAATCCCCATGTGATGGAAACTGAGCGATTAGTGACGGCAGAATCACAATTGAAGGATAATACTATCTCTGTACGGGAGTTTGTCCGGGCAGTTGGTAAGTCCGATTTCTACCGCTCTCGTTATTTTGAACAGTGTGCTCCCTACCGTTTTGTGGAACTGAACTTCAAGCACTTCCTTGGTCGTCCGCCTCAGTCCCAAGCGGAAATTTCTGAACACATAATTCGTTGCGTAGAAGAAGGATACGACGCTGAAATCGATTCCTACATCGACAGCGAAGAGTACCTGCTGGCATTTGGCGAAAATGTTGTACCTTATAATCGTGGGGCGAAAACAGAGGTTGGGCAGAGCCAGGTTACGTACAACCGTATGTTTGCTCTAGATCGTGGTCCTTCTCAAATCAGTAGCGCGGTTAAGTCGTCTCGACTAGTTTATGCAGTGGCAACCAACAGCCCGAACAAGATAAAACCAGCAGATGTTAACCTCGGTGGTTCGGGTGAAGCGAACAAAAAGAAATTCAAGATTCTGGTGCAGGGTTCCAAGTTTGATAGCCCTCGTCGGTTCAGCACCACCGAATACATTGTTCCTGGTGACCGCATGACCCCTCAAATTCAATGGATTAACCGCAGCGGTGGTAAGATTGTCAGCATCACTGAAATTGTCTAGGCTTTCAACCTTGAAAAATTGCAAAGGCATGTCCTTTGCAATTCTAGAGAGCGATGCTCACGCTGGGAGCAGCACAAGGGGTGATCAAAAAGAACCTTGAAGATCTCGTTCAAGAGATTGAAGTTTAGATAACATTGTGCTAGAGACTATGTGCAATGACCAGTTGAGCCGTTCCATTGGAAATTACTCATACCAATCATTGCCGTAGAAATTGAAAATTAGTTTTGAACCTATAGTCTAATCAGCTTTGAGATGATTTTCCCTTTTGCCGACTAAATTATGAGAGCGATCGCCCAAGGGGCACTGCGCTACGAGTGCGATCGCTCAACTGTATCAAACTGAGCAATAAAAACTCATTTTAGGAGGAACTACAATGGCACTTTGGATTGCAGATTTGGATTCTGTTGAACTGCGCTCCAACACTTCAGAGGATGATCTACAGACGATCATTCGGGGAGTCTATCGGCAAGTACTGGGCAATGCCCACGTCATGGAAAGCCAGCGCCTTACCAGTGCAGAATCCTTTCTGCGGAATGGTGATACTACCGTTCGAGAATTTGTGAGAGCCGTTGCCCAATCCGAACTCTACCGCTCGTTGTTTTTTGAGACTTCATCCTCCTACCGTTTCATTGAATTGAACTTCAAGCATCTGTTAGGGCGTGCTCCGGCTGATCAGGCTGAGATTTCGGAACATGTTCTAATCTACAATCAGCAGGGCTACGAAGCTGAGATTAACTCCTACATTGACAGTGATGAGTACACCCAGAGTTTTGGAGAAAACGTGGTTCCTTACTCACGCGGTAATCGTACTCAAACTGGCATTAAAAATGTCGGCTTTAATCGCACCTTTGCTCTAGATCGAGGATATGCTGCCTATGACGCCGCTAGCAAAAAGGCGAAATTGATTAGCGACGTAGGGAGTAACCTTCCGACTAAAATCAAATTCCCAGCATCTGGCTTTGGAGCTTACAGCAATACCGGCAAGCGTTTCCGGATTACTGCTGCCAAGGCTAGCTTTAATCCTCGGGTGAAGCAGGGCAATGTCACCTTTGAAGTAGGCTATGACCAAATGTCGCAGAAGATTCAGAACATCCACAAGACTGGCGGCAAGATCCTTAGTATTACTGAAGTTGCCTAGAGAATAATGAGGACTCAGCCATGAGTCAATAGTTGTCAGTTATCAGTTATCAGTAAACAGTAAGATCTATGCTGCACCCCAAGTAACTCTGATGCGGGGAAACTGGTTCTCCTGTTAGATTATCACCTTGGTAACTGATAACTGTTTTTACTCTCGTCTAAGAATGGTAATAAGTCTGGAACGTTTTAGAATCGGCGGCGAGGTGGCAAACAAACACCCAAAAAGTATTGGGTTTTTCTGTTGCTCTTAAAATTCATTGCATGAAACTGATGGATATTACGCAGTTTGTTGAGCTTTCAATTGGGCGTTGGCGATCGCAGCGCAGTGCCCATCATTTGGCATTTAGCCACTTTGAAGCTGTACAATCGGTTATTGATATCATTGCACTCTCACCTGACGCTCCAGCTGTTATCGCTCTGTGTAAGTCATACAATATTGACAGAACCCAGATAGTATCTCCCTTTCAGATGACTTGGGAGGGACAATCGGATTGGGATGAGGAGAACGCAGAGATAAAGGGGAGTAGTATCTTGGTACCAGTTCCCGATCCTAATGTCCCCCATCGGGGCAAATTACTTAGAGATCAAGGATATGCTGAAACCGTAGCAGCAGCTGGTGACTATCACCTGACAGAAGACGGGACGTTTGTGCTGCTCACGACATATGATCGGGCGGCGGCTGAGGAAAAAATTTGGTTTGCCAATCCAAACTTACGATTTCGGGTATCATTCATCAAAACCAGTGGTGGAAGTGGAGTGGTAACTGCATCCTTTGCCTCAGAAATTCGTTCGTTGTCCAGTAATAAGTAGCCACCATGAACTCGCGTACACAAAGACGGGTGACAATTAGGAGTCATTCGGATTAAAAATGCAAAATTAAAAGCTAAAAATGAATAAGTTCCAATTTTTAATTGTCTGAAATAACCCTCACAACACGTGATCATGACTTCAGTAAAAGCCAATGATTTAACAACGCTGGCTCAGTGGATGGCAGGTGATTTCAGCAATTACAAGCAATCCTACGAAAAGCCTCAGCAATTCGCTCATATCCACATCTTTTTTCGTCCCTTACCCTTTGAGTTTTTTAACACGATTGGTTTTTACTCGGAACAGGTTTACGATCACGACTTGTGGAGTCCCTATCGTCAGGGAGTGCATCGATTAGTTGACCAGGGAAATCAAATTTATATTGAAAATTACGGTCTTAACGATCCATTGCTCTATGCAGGAGCAGCACGGGAATTAAGCATTCTCAACAACCTTAGACCTGATTGCATCGAACGACGGTATCACTGCTCTATGATTTTCAAACGAGAGGGCGAGATGTTTCGAGGCTGTGTAGAGCCAGGAAACAATTGCCTAATCGAGCGAAAGGGCTGTTTGACCTATCTGATCAGTGATGTGGAGCTTACGGCAACAACGTGGGTTAGCCTTGATAAAGGTATGGATGTCAATACCCATCAACAAGTCTGGGGGTCTACCTTTGGACCGTTACGGTTTGAAAAGCGTGAAAGTTTTGCAAATGAACTTCCCCTGGATCGTCTTTGAAGCAACAGTTTTATGAACGCATTGGGTGAGCAAACGGAAGCTGGGGTAAAAATAGGAATGTTGCCGCCGGAAGCTGAAAAAAAGATGCAATGCTGGATCCGGAGCCGACATCTGATCTGTTCAGGAAATTTTTTTGTTTTTGAATCAGTTGATTACAGTGCGGTTGAACGATTTTCAGAGTGTATTGCAGCGCTGGGAGGGGCGTTATTATCCATTGAACCCATTGGCAAAATCTGGATGGGCGATCATCGTCAGGTGATTCTTTATCGAGCGAAGGCAAGTTTACATACACCTCACCATACCTTAAAACAATACTGGCTGAAATACGGTGGTTTTCGCACAAGATTTGATGAACGTGTTTAGCACGGGAGCATAGCCACAAGCGGTGAGAGGTAAGAGGTGGGTTGCTTTTGCTATAGAGCATTCAAACGATCTTCAAAAATATAACAATCTTTTGCGATCACCCGGAAGGGCGCGGTGCTCAGCGTCGTTGCATAAATATTTTTTCCAACAGGATCTTGATGTTTTCAAGCGGCTTTTGCAACATAGCTTTGAAATCGCATTTTTATAATTATATCATTAAATGCACATTTACGCCATGCTGTACCAAAGATTTCTCAATATTCAACACTTTTGATATGATTAAACTTTTTTGCAAAACTTTAATAATTGCCTTCACTGTCTATTGCAGTGTGCAGTTGCTGAAAACGAAAGCTCTGGCTATAGATTCCTCAGTTAGCGAGCAACCAACTGCTTCACCCGCTCCTACTGTTGTGGAGCAGATGTGGTCACAACCAGTTGGTGAAGTGCAGGGCGCTCCTCAGTCATCAAAAGAAACCACTCAGATGGCACAGGTAACCTCAGTCTCTGAGCTAACCGACGTACAGCCCACGGATTGGGCATTTGGGGCACTACAGTCATTGGTAGAGCGGTATGGCTGTATTGAAGGTTATCCAAATAGCACCTATCGAGGTAACCGAGCGATGAGTCGCTACGAGTTTGCTGCTGGGTTAAATAAATGTTTGGAGCAGATTAGCGAACTGATAACCACACAAACGACTTCTGGTGTGAGTAAAGAAGACCTAGCTAAACTGGAGCGGCTGCAAAAAGATTTCGCCTCAGAACTAGAGAATCTAAGAGGTCGCGTGGATACTTTGGAAGCTCATACAGCAAGCTTAGAGCAACAGCAGTTTTCCACAACCACCAAGCTGAGCGGTCAGGTGTTAACCTATTTGGGAAATGCTTGGGGTGAAAATGCAGGCAAGGCGAATAACACTGCATTGGGCTATCGAGCCACACTCAACTTCAATACCAGCTTCACAGGTAAAGATAACTTGGCTGTCTCCCTGCGAGCCATCAATTTAAGACGACTTGACACCGCTACGAAATTTCCTGAAGGTTCTTTGAGCGGTAGCACCGATGAAACTCGTTTTCTTCCAAGCAGTATATCTGGGGATGGGGATATTAGCCTCAGCGACTTACAATACAAGTTTCCGGTAGGCGACAAACTGGTGGTTTTTCTAGATGCATTTTCTGGCGATAGACTTCTGACAGAACCCATCACGCCTTTATCTAGTCCGGCTACGGGTGCCATAACAAACTTTGGTTCACTCAACCCCTTCAGTTATCCCGTTGGTCAGCAGACAGGAATTGGTTTGCAATGGACAGCCGCTAACTGGCTCAACATTGACGTCTCTGTTTCAAGAGAAGACGAGACAAACGATCCGGCTGTGGGACTGTTCGGTGGCGGCGGCTACGCAGCTTCTGTCCGACCAGTGATCACTCTCGGTTCGCTTCGGTTGGCTTTTCCTTTTGTCCACTTCTACTCCCGTGAGTTTGGAGTTGATACGCTCGCCGGTAGTAACGCTGCTAAACTCCTTGGGGCAGGTCCGGTTGTCGGTAATAGTTATGATGTTTCATTCAACTATAGAATTACGCCAAAGCTCACCTTCGGTGGTTCAGTAGGCCATATCGCTGCACGTACCTTGGGAGACGGGACTAAGGGAAATGCTCAGCTGTGGGACTATCGCTTCAATTTGGTTTTTTTTGACGTGGGCAAAAAGGGAAACTTAGCTGCTTTAATCTTTGGAATGCAACCCAGGCTGACAGGTACGAGCAATGCGGCGCTAGCTGGTGCGATTGGTTTACCACCGGGGCAGAGGAGCGATCGCAACGTTGGATTTCACATCGAAGCCTTTTACACGCATCGGCTGAGCGACAATATCACCATTACCTCAGGTATTGTATGGTTGACGGCTCCTAACCACGATGAACGCAACTCTGATGTCATTGTTGGGGTCATTAGAACCGCCTTCCAGTTTTAGAGTGTCGATCCAGTCATCAGAAAACTCTGCCCTTTTATCAGGCATAAATTCTTGACTCAGGCAGAACCTCAAGCTGACAGTATCCAAACGCTAAATCAAGAGTGTTGGTAGCAAGCACATCCAAAGGATTGACTCAAGGTAGTGCTACTGTTTCCATTCTGGCAAAACAAACCGATAATTCGCTGCATCCAGCGATCGCTATCTCTGCTCCTTGCTCTTTTAGCCAGCAACTTGCTTTCTCTAAGATGTTTATTACCAGCCCTTTCAACGCGAACAAATGAACTAGGATTTTGAAATCTAAAACCCTGTGCCAGTCAGGAATCTGAGGTACAACTTCGATGTATCCTCAAGATATAAGGGCGAGTTTGGGTGTCAAGATGCT
>JAESFN010000078.1_pt1 | contig 212792 bp, 149 predicted proteins | sample 9269411 | NCBI WGS metagenome assembly JAESFN01 (sample SAMN14505399, study PRJNA617100) | algae metagenome | isolation source: Iphinoe sp. HA4291-MV1 and co-occurring heterotrophs from trail next to... | place: USA: Maunawili Falls, Hawaii | collected 2009-07-25
ATGAGCGAGTGTTTGAATGTGATCATTGTGGTTTTGTTCTTGACCGCGACTTGAATGCCGCAATCAATTTGAAGAACGCGGTCAGTTAGACCGTATGAGCCTGTGGACTGGTTAACGCCGACGTTGCTAGGATGAAGCAAGGAAGTAAACGAAACGCATTCTCTTTGACTAGTGCCAGTCATCTTGTTGTATAGAAAAGCCTAGTTGTGCGTAGTTATGCGCAGGATTTATTTAACGGTGAACGATCACCCTATTGGGTGCGCGCCACTCAAAACGGGGTGTTTCTTCAGAGGCATTGCGGGCGTGTAATCGCGCCTTGGGCGCTCACAACTTGAAAAATCCCTAAAGCTTCAGGCAAAAAGTAGCTAGAGTGATTCAAAGTATAGTGAGAGCCAGTCTCGAACCTTAGTTGTACGCTAGGGTGGAAAGGAATCGGTACTGACAAATGTTTGAAACGTAGACAGATCAATAAAGAGCGGCAAAAGGTATCTTTACATGAGCGAATTTGTCCTAGAACAACAAAACATAACGACTGCGCCGCAGCAGGTGCCACAGGAACGAATTCGTCGCTTGGTGTGGAGAATGTGTGTAGCCACTTTGATTTTGATGGCAATAGGCAGTGCCACCCGTGTGATGAATGCTGGACTTGCTTGTCCTGATTGGCCCTTGTGTTACGGGGAACTGGTGCCAACCAAGCAAATGAATTTCCAGGTTTTCTTGGAGTGGTTTCACAGGTTGGATGCAGCATTGATTGGTGTCAGCGCGATCGCACTTCTTGGAATGTCCTGGTGGTATCGTCGCTCTTTACCCAGATGGCTGCCTTGGGCATCCACATTCGCCTTATTTTTAATCGTTTTCCAAGGTGTCTTGGGCGGACTCACCGTCACTGAACTTTTGCGGTTTGATATTGTAACCGCTCACTTAGGAACAGCGCTGTTATTTTTCACAACCCTACTGGTCATCGGTACTGTACTCACCCCTTACCAGGGAACCGGAACCGTTGGTAACTTGCCTTGGGTAGGTTTAACAGCAGCTATTTTGGTTTATCTACAAAGTCTACTAGGTGCTTTGGTAGGATCTCGCTGGGCACTACACCAATGCTTTGGCATATCCCAACTTTGTGCTGTGATGTATAGTCATATTGCTGGCGTAGTGCCTCCAGGCGTGGCAACGTTGGCAGTAGTATTTCTTTCATGGCGTACACCAGCACTGCATCCAGCTTTGCGGCGACTAGCAAATATAGCTGGCGCTTTACTGATTGTACAAGTCTTGTTGGGAATTGCCACTTTCCGGCTGCATCTTCAAGTCGAACCACTCACCGTCTCTCACCAAGCTGTAGGAGCCGCAATGCTTGGTACTTTGGTGGGTTTCACGGTTCTCGCACTACGCGACTGGGTTAATAGCCGTGGGATCAACGCTAACAGCGTGATTATCAAAGCAAACACGACGACAAGTGAATAAGCAACTGGATTACAACAGTGAACAGTGAACAGTACACAGTCAACAGTACACAAAAAACTGATAACTGATAACTGGTTAGTTACTCATGGCTAATTGCTAATAGCTCATCTTTGATTGCTGTTAGCCACTAGAGCTGCATTTAAGTTTGAATAAAAGGAAATAGTGCCAAAATGATTGAGACTAATGTCTCTCGCCACCATCAAACATTTCTACAAGTTATTCAAAGCTACTACCAGCTGACAAAGCCCAGAATCATCCCTTTGCTACTCATTACCACTGCTGGAAGTATGTGGATTGCAGCCAAGGGAGCAGTAGATCCATTGTTGTTACTCGTCACACTTACTGGTGGCACTTTGGCAGCTGCAAGCGCCCAGACGATTAACTGTGTCTATGACCGAGATATCGATTATGAAATGGAGCGCACACGTCATCGCCCTCTGCCTTCAGGTAGAATACAGTCGCGCGATGCTCTGATTTTTGCTAGTGTTTTGGCTGTCATTTCCTTTACCTTACTTTCCGTATTTGCTAACCTACTAGCTGCCCTGCTAGCAATATCTGGTATTTTGTTTTACGTGCTAGTTTATACGCATTTACTCAAGCGACATAGTACTCAAAATATCGTTATTGGTGGAGCAGCAGGAGCGATTCCGGCGTTAGTAGGTTGGGCTGCTGTTACAGGTACGTTAAGCTGGGCAGCATGGTTAATCTTCGCGATTGTCTTTTTGTGGACACCGCCTCATTTTTGGTCGCTTGCTTTGATGATTCGGGATGATTACGCAAAAGTTGGCGTCCCAATGTTACCTGTTGTTGTAGGAACTACGCCTACAGTGCGGCAGATTTGGTTCTACACTCTAGTTACAGTTGCAGCAACATTTTCATTGATTTATCCTTTGCAAGTCAGTGGAATGATCTACGGAGTCATTGCTCTAAGCCTAGGGGGAGTCTTTATTTACAAAGCTTGGCAACTCCTGCACAACCCAGAAGACCGCAATTTAGCTAAAGGGTTGTTTCTCTATTCCATCTCATACATGATGTTGTTGTGTCTTGGCATGGTTGTTGATAGCCTTCCCATCACTCATCATGTGACTAACATTGTGGTAGATAAGGCGCATCTACTTGTGGGATAAAAGTTAGCCGTAGTAAAGATTTATGCGATCGCCTCTTTGGGGCGATCGCAATTCAAATGTTGACTATATCAACCTCTCCATCCAGATTCAGGAATTTTTGCTCCCTGAAAGATACTCCGTAAAGTACCAATGGGTAAAGTACGCCCTCGGTGTTCTGGGACAATTACTTGTAGTCCAAGGTCTTCATTTCTCCATTTACGGTGGCTACCTTTTTGAGAAATTAGTTGAAACCCATATTGCCTCAAGATACTTTCAACAACTCTTGCCGTCATACGACGGATACGTTCGCTCATGAGAGAATTATCTCTCTTGTAATCGTGCCCGGAGCTAACTCAATTGAATCTGGCTGTAAATAAAGTTGAATTGCTTCTTTAATATTTTCCAAAGCCTCTTCTTCTGTTTCTCCTGCTGAGGTGCAACCAGGTAATTCTGGACACCATACAGCCCAATCACTGTTTGAAGGATCTACTTCAAGAATCACACGCCATTTCATAGCTAATTCTTTTGAACTTAATTGTTGTCAAGCATAAATACAAATTAGCGCGATCGCCTCTTAAGAAGGGAACTCTTAACAGGGAAGAAAGGAAAGAGGTGTTTCTTTCATTCGTTGCGGGCGTGTAATCGCGCCCCTTGGGCGCTCACATCTTGCACCAGTTGCTTTACTGCAATTTTTGTCGGGGAGCCAGTACGAATGACGGCTTTCCCTCTCAAGAGCGGAGACGCTACGCGTTGGCGCAAGCCTCCGCAGGACTTACCGTAGGTATCTGGCGTTGGGCACTGCTTACCGTTCGCGCTCAACTCCTATTTTTACGTTGTGAGCAGTGCCCACCTTACAGTTATTGAGAATAGTGAGCCAGCGCAGTCTTGGGGGTTTCCCCCATGAGCGACTGGCGAACCCGGAGGGTGCAAGATCTCAGATAATAAGAGCGTTAATTTCTTGGAGCGTAAGCATACTCCAGCCAAATTGACAACTCAGCAAGTATGAGTGAGTTAATGAATGAACAAAACTTTGCTAAATTCTTTTCAGGCTTGATATGGTAAAGTGTTCATTGCCAAGTCATACACAACTTCATCCAGTTATATCAATCTTAATTGAGTTGTGAACTTCTCTTAGTTCTCTGACCTCTGTATCCTCTGCGGTAGCCTACGGCACGCCGCTACGCGTCTACGTTAGAAAACAGAAACCAGATTATGCGGCATATCAAACTCGCTCCGAATTGGTTGCGGTTTCTAATTGTCGTGGTGTTGGTGGTGGGTGTCTTTTTTCGCTTCTTCAACCTTGACGGCAAAGTTTATGGGCATGATGAAACTTACACCTCATTACGAATTTCTGGATATACAACTACAGAAGTACGGCAGCAAATCTTTAATGGTCGTGTCCTTAACAAGGAAGCTTTTGCTAAGTTCCAGAGTCTTCATCCTGATAAAAGTTTAAGTGATACACTAAAATCTTTAGTGATAGAAGACCCATACCATCCTCCACTTTATTACGTCATAGCACGATTGTGGGCGCAAATCTTTGGCACTTCGGTGACAGCTATCAGAAGTTTGTCTGTCATTATTAGTTTATTCGTATTCCCGTGTATTTACTGGCTGTGTCGAGAGTTATTTCACGTGCCATTCTCAGTACCTTTTTTGGCGATCGCACTTGTAGCCATCTCCCCAATTCATCTCATTTACGCTCACCAAGCACGAGAATATATTCTTTGGGCTGTCACAATATTAATCTCTAGCGCTTCTTTGCTAAGAGCTTTGCGACTAGAATCAAAACGACGAGTATCAGAACGCACCGTAACATGGGGAATTTATACACTCACTTTAGCACTTAGTCTTTATACATCTTTGCTTAGTGGATTTGTAGCGGTTGCTCATGGAATTTATGTCGTGACAATTACGGGATTTCGTTGGAATAAAACAACCAGATTTTATACATTAGCATCACTTTCAGGCTTTTTAGTCTTTACACCTTGGATTTTAGTTATTCTTTCCAACCTGTTGCAATTCCATCGTAAAACAGCAGAAACAGTAGGAAAATTGTCACTACTTACTTTCATTCAATCTTGGCTACTTAAATTAAGTCATATTTTTTTTGATTTGGACTTTGGTTTAGAAAATCCCTTCACCTATTCAATGACCTATATTTTTTTAATTATATTGGGATATTCAATTTATATTCTTTATCGTACGACTCACCCAAAAATCTGGTTATTTATCGTGTCATTGATTGCTGTACCAGCACTACCTTTGATGCTTTCGGATTTGATTTCTGGAGGAACGCAGTCAACAGCAGAGCAGTATTTAATACCTTCTTATTTAGGGATTCAACTAGCAGTTGCTTACCTTTTCGCTTATCAGCTCTATGATGGGATTCTTACATTCCGGAGAATTTGGCAAACAATATTTGTACTAATTATTGTCTGTGGTGTTCTTTCTTGTGCAGTTAGTTCCCAAGCAGAAACTTGGTCGAGTCAGGGTGTCAGTTCTGGTCATCCACAAGTCGCTAAAATCATCAATCGAGCTTCCCGTCCGCTTTTGATTAGTGATTCTTTTGGCATTAATTATGAGAATGTCTTCTCTCTCAGTTACCTTGTAGAACCAAAAGTGCGGTTTCTGTTGATGAAAGACAAAAAGATTCCCAAAATTCCCAAAGGTTTCACTGATGTATTTTTACTCAATCCATCAAGTACTTCTCGTCAGAGAATAGAAAAGAAATATAAGTCTAAAATCAATAGAGTTTACAGTAATAAATATTACTCTCTATGGAAAGTAGCCAAACTTTAGTCAATGTTAGGAAAATGAAACCGCAGATTACAGCAAAGCATGGGTGCGATCGCATCTTGTACGGGAGCATCCCAAATGTGTAAGTTATATCAGACCCAGTCAGGTTATGAACTGTCATTGCGAGCGCAACGTAGTGGAGCGTAAGCGCAAAGCGCAGTTTTAATCAGATTGGTGGATTTTCTTGGAAGATATGAATTTGAGCAAAAATTCCATTAATTGTGTCTTCACCAGCAAACCATGCTGCTACAATAATGCTGAATAAAAAAACGATGCTTAGTAGAAACAGCGTTGCTTTTCGTAATTGAGACAAAGACCTATAGCAGAACTTCTTAACTAAACGTCGTTGACGAACAAGACGGCTTAAATCTTTTTTTTATCTGTGTAATGGTCATTTTTACACTCCTTTAAAACCACATCGAGCATCCATTTTTTCAGGAGAAGTAACTCTATGAGCAGCCGTGTTGGAAGCAGTTTGATGCCAAATTCCTATCTGACTCAGAAAAATACCAAACAAAATAATGATTCCGCCAATATATTGAGCAGCGGTAGGCACTTCACCCAAAAACACGTAAGCGGCTAATATACCTGCGATCGGAGCAAAAGAACTCGCTAATGAAACTTCTGATGTCGAAGAATTTTTTAAACCAGTAAACCAACATAACTGACCAAATACAACTATGACTGCACTATAAATTAGTATCCATTGCCATAAAAAAGGTGAGAAGATATCCATAAAATGTTGACTTCCATAGAGATATAAAACAAGACAAAAAAAGACAATTGTTGCTAAAGCTGTACGAAATACACTAAAAATTCCTAGAGGAACTTGCTGTAGACGAGTTTTACTGATAATAGTTGAAATAGCTATGGCTATAGCTCCTCCTACTACCATAATTTCTCCTACTCCCACAGTGATAAAAACACCAGAACTCATCATGTTTTCCCATAAAAATTGCAGGAATAGTGTGAGAGCAACTCCTATGAACGAAATAATAGCACCAGAAATTATCCAAAGATTAACTTCTTCTTTCAGTAATATAAAAGAGAGAGCAAGAGTCAAGGGAGATTCCAGACGTCCTATTAAAACAACATTTGTCACCATAGTGTGGGAAAGAGCACCGAAAATTAAACTAGGTGCTAGCGCCCCTGAGAGAATTGCTGCTGCACTTAAACCAATCCAATTTTGCCAAGATACTTGTTTAAGATTAGAAATATTCCACTGTCGCCGATAAATAAGAATTAGCATCAGCAAGGCACAAATATTTCCTACAAATAAAACATTGCAAAAAGAAATCGGATTTCTGCCATCAATTAAATTTTGAGAACCTATTTCCGTCAGCTTACGTGTAATTGCATTAGCAGCACCAAAGATAAGAACAGCTAACCATAGATAGACTTTTGAGAAATTTCTGTTGACTAAGTTAAATATTGTGCTTAGCATCAGCATCATAATTCTTCAATCTTGGATATATTGCCTGAGATTTAAAAGTTGCATGGTCTAAAAAAACAATATTCAACAACGGAGAGTTATAAAAGTTCGTATAAATACTTGTATCAAATTGTTACGATTTTGTAAATAGTATTTAGTCTTTAAAATTAAGGTTAAAAGCAAATTGTGCTTGCAAGATTAGAATTTGATTAAAAATTTGCTTTTGGAGAGAGGCGTAAGTTTTCTAGAAATTCTCAGCCTAAATTCATTTATCTTCGAGAAAAACAGTTTAAATTGTCCTTAGAGATGGATTTGAGGACTCTAGACTTATGAGATTGAAGTATTTATTGCTGGTTAGTATTGTTGCTCTGTTAACCGTTAGCTGTACCAGAGAGATAAGCTCCAAGCAGCCAGCCAAGCAACCAGATATTCAAACGTCTACTGCAACTGTAACAACGAATATTACCCAGTCTGGAACCTTTAAGGCTGGGGAACACCCAACTCAGGGAAAAGTCCGCGTTGTCAATGACAACGGAAAACGTTATCTGGAGTTTGACCAGAGTTTCAAAACTGATTCTGGTCCTGACCTTTTTGTGATTCTGTATCGTTCTGAAACACCACCTGTATCTGGTATAAAAGAGAAAGATTATGTAAGTATTGCTCGTTTGCAAAAGACGAGTGGGACTCAACGTTATCGCGTACCTGAAAATGTGAAACTGGCAAACTTTAAATCTGTAGCGGTATGGTGTCGTAAGTTCAATGCTACCTTTGGTTACGCCAATTTAAGTGTTTAATTATACTTTTTGAGTTTGTATTTTTGTAGAAACATATAAATTTTTTGAGTCAAACCAAGTTTGTGCAAACAGGTGTTTTATGGAACTTGCAGATTTTCTCGGTCTTATCCATCCAGCTATTGCAGTCTTTTTCGTCTTTCCTCTCATTGGAATAGTAGCTAATTTTGCTTGGGCTACACGCCAGCGTCGCTTACAAAGTGTAGATTCTGGCAAAAGTAAAATCCCTCCTGTTGTGGGGGTAGAACATAGGCGATTAGGAAATTGGCTTGCGGGTGCAGTTGTGGGATTAGCTTTACTAGGGTTAGTCTACCCCATTGGTGAGAATATGATTAAAAATCAATTGTGGAATAAAGACATTTTCCAAGTCATTTTTATTCTTCTCATGTTTACTGCTACTATAGCCTCTTTAGTATTACTTTATCGAGCTAAGCAGCCGCTGTGGCGGGGAATTTTTGCCACTTTAACAGGTGCAGGTTTAGTGATTCTCGGCTGTCAGGATGGAGTATTCCGCCGTACAAATGAGTGGTATTGGTCCCATTACTACTTTGGCATTACCGCAGCAGAACTGATGATTTTTTCCCTAGCAATTTTTCCTGATATTTATAAAGATAGGTCGAATCGCTGGCGCGTCGTCCACACAATATTAAACTGCATTGCCTTATTACTATTTATTGGACAAGGGATGACAGGAACGCGAGATTTACTAGAAATTCCTTTAAGTTGGCAAAAATCTCACATTTCTCAGTGTGATTTTATGAAGAACACTTGTCCTACTCCCAATCCTCAACCGAAATAAAGAGTTTTGAGTTTTGAGTTTTGAGTTTTGAGTTTTGAGTCAAGATCAAAAAACTTTTCACTCTTAACTCTTCTAACTCTTGATCATTATTTTTCGCTCTTCACTTAAGTAAAATCACAGGTGAATAAAATCAGGCAACTTTGGAGAAATATTGATTTCTTCTCATTACGTTTACGCTTAACAATTGGTATTGCTGTCGTTTCAGCATTAGGTAATGGTAGCATCGCTATTTGGATGAGCTGGAAAATGCAGCAAATTTTGATTGATAGTCATAAAAATTATGTTGAACAAATTGCTGCACGCCTACCTCGTGATGTGAAGCTTTATAGTGAAATGATACCATTAGAAACTGGATTGCAAAAGGCAATTGATAACTTGACCAACACCAACACATTCCTATGGGTAAAAAATTCTAATCATAAAATAACAGCACAATCTACCAATTGGCATTCTCTATCGGATTCTACAGTAGCTGAGTTAATGTCCACGAGCGAAATGCCGATTAAACCTGAGGTGTATAAAGTTGAACAACGCTACTTTGTTTTATGTGGTAGTTCTTTGCAAGTACAGGGGAAAGTACTAGGAAAGCTGCTCATAGTGCAAGATATCACCCGTGAACAGACAATGTTTTTGGCAATGGTACAGACTTTATGGATTGCCAGTATTTTAATCATTATTGTCATCACAGTTGCAATTGCATATTACGTTAGGCGTTCTCTTCACCCCTTGCGTCAACTCAACCAAATGACGGAAGTTATTTCCGCAAAAGATTTAGCACAAGCACAGCTACATATCGAGCATGCACCCAGTGAAGTTAAAGAGTTAGCTCAAACTTTCAATATGCTGTTATCTCGTCTCTCTCAGTTTTGGGAACAGGAGCGACAGTTTGTGAGTAATGTTTCTCATGAATTACGCACTCCGTTGACGATTGTACATGGTTACTTGCAAAGCGTATTGCGGAGGCAGAATAATTTAACAGAAACGCAAAGAGAAGCTTTGGAAACAGCTGCATCAGAAGCTGAACACACTATTCGCCTTTTAGAAAATCTACTTGATTTAGCACGAGCAGATAGTGGGTACTTGCATTTTCACATAGAATATTGCGTATTAAATGATTTAGTGGTAGAAGTCGTCGGGATGGCGAAAAAGTATAGTGAAAGAACAATTCAAATTGAGGATAAAATTGATTTTGTTGAAGCAAAAGTAGACTATGATCGCCTCAAACAAGTGTTACTCAATTTAATTGATAATGCTATTAAGTATTCTGAACCTGATGCTCCTATAATCTTAAAGTTAAATCAGCAAGAAAATCAAGCAATTATTCAAGTTTGTGACAAAGGTTATGGTATACCTCTACAACAGCAATCACGCATTTTTGAGCGATTTTACCGCGTAGATGAAGCCCGTAACCATGCTACTGGTGGTAGTGGTTTGGGTTTATCGATAGTCAAGACTCTTGTTGAAGGAATGGGGGGTAGTGTAACAGTGCGCTCCAAATTAGGAGAGGGGAGCGTGTTTACTGTGACTTTACCTATTTAGTTGCAATCATTATCGTACATTAAAGGGTTTAAGACCCCTACGTCTTTCCGTAGTACGCCAGATGTCTCAAGTCGGGAAACCCGCCTACGAAACTGGCTCCTCAGTTTGAGGTGGGGTTTAAATCCCCAACTCAAACTGTCTTTAATTTTGAATTTTGAGAGAAGTTGGAGCGGAGGTTTCCTCCGTCCCTTGCGCGTCTCCGTTGGCGCAGCCTCTGGGATAGGAGAAGGAGATTCCAATCTTGCCCATAGGGCACGCTTGCGCGTTGGCGGAGCCTGCGCTTTGCGCATACGGTGATTTTGAATTGTTATTTGGAGGTGGGTACATTGGTAGTCTCACTGTAACAATTGTTCCCATTCCTTCTTGACTTTTGACTCGAATCTCACCTCCATGAAGCTCCACGCATTTTCTCACAATAACAAGTCCAAGTCCTGTGCCTTGAATTTTACCTACATTTCTAGCACGGTAGAAGGTTTCAAATAGATGAGCTTGGTCTTGGTAAGGAATGCCTATCCCTTGGTCTTTTACCCGGAAAACTGCTACACCTTCTTGGCAAATCAAATCAAACCAAATTTTGCTTTCTGGGAAAGAGTATTTGATGGCATTGGAGAGTAGATTGGTGAAAATGGAACTTAACAGGATTTCATCCATTTGGGCTAGTGTGCATTCTCCCTGGCAACTAAAGACAATATCACATTTACCGTCTGTATTGAGTTGAAAAATTTCTGTAAGTTCCTGGCAGAAAATTTTGATATCTAAAGAGGTAGGTTGGTATTCAACTCTGTCAACTTCGGTTTTACTGAGGAATAAAACCTCATCTAAAAGTTGAACCATTTGGTTTATAGAACTTTGAATTCGCTGAAAGTATTTGACTCTACACTCCTCAGTCAAACGAGCGTTATAGTTTTCGAGTAGCTGTGCAGATGTACGAATAATACTCATAGAAGTGCGAAACTCGTGGGAAACCATTGCCACAAATTTCGATTTGAATTGATTCAGTTCTTGTTCTTTGACTAGCGCTTCACGAATGCGTTGCTCGTTTGCGCGTAACTGATTAAAAATTTGTCCTCGTTGAATAGCATAGTGAATAAAACGCACTAGCATCTGAATTGTTAGTTGGTCTTTGACAATATAGTCCTGCGCTCCTTCTGCTAGTGCTTGTAGTGCTAATTCTTCATCATCAAGCCTTGATAGCACCACAACAGGAATATCAGGTACGGCTTTTTGGAATTTTTTTACGGTATCCAATCCATTAGAATCTGGCAGATTGAGGTCTAACAAAACAACATCGAATCTGCGTTGATATATGGTTTGTGATGAAGAATTCCTTGAGACGAGGCTAATTCCTGCTGTACAAGCAACAATTGCCTCATTCAGACACTCCACATATTCTACTTGCCATTCTTCGTGACTATTGCGCGTTAATATTTGACCTAGTAGGCGAGTATCACAAGAGCTATCTTCCACCAGAAGAATCTGAATTTTTCTATTCCCCATAAAAAATATTATCTTTTTTGGCAGATTAACCGTTTTACTCTCGCCAGAGTCAGCAATAGGGTATCTTATGTCTTGAGAAGGTAAAGTGAGTTAGTTAGTATATTCACCTTTTTATTTTCAAGAAAGCTTTTTAGCTAAAATATTAATCAAAAATTTAAGTTTTCTTCATTGAAATAACACAGAGACTTCACTTAAAATTCTTTCTCCACTTAATTTGCCATGTTAAGTTTTAAGCGTGCTATTCCTCCTCAAAAAAATATAGCTCTAGCTGAGTTACATATTTCATCATATAGTAACATGATAATATATAGCTACTAACCAGTTTGAAAATGTAGTGGAAAGGTATAGAGGAAAAGAGCATTCTTTGCACCTCCACATCTTTTGAAAGCATGAATTTTTTTCTGTGAACAGTGCTTGGTTCGTAAGGTAGTGAAGCGTTGTACGAGTTTCGGAAGTAAGTGATCACCGTCACAGACATTTTAAGTTGAATTCATTCTGCCAAGATTATCCACGTAGCGATCGCCCTTCGCCCAAGGGGCGACGCCAAAGACGAACGCGCAGCGTCTCCCTTAGGAGAAGGGGCAGTGGCAAAGCCAATCGCATCTTAAAGAGTGTGTGCAACCATTATCAATCACAAGCTAGCTTTGATTGAAAGCTCACGATATCAAAGACGAAATCCTCGCAGACGAAATAAGCTTTTGCTGATTAGATATTTGGATGATGTACTGCTAGCTTTAGCCTCAAGGATACCTTGCAATGGATTTCTGGCTTTGCGATCGCGCTTCTCCCCCACCCACCACAAAATACCACAGGTTGTGAGAAAAGTTAGCCAGATGATGACAACATAGGGGATGGGAAAAATGCGTAGTAAAACTAGAGTTGTGAAGTAGCCTACTGTTGGTAACCAGTAAGACATTACCATAAGATCACTATAATCCACCAGATCCTCAAAATCTTTCTTGCGGATTACATCAATGATTATAAAAGGATACAAAATTGCTCCCAATAAGAACGCTGTAAGCCGACCCCTAGGTCTGTCGTCGTAGGGCGTTATCCAGGAAAAGTAGAAACACGCTATTACTAATACAGCTGCAAACACTAAAAGCCCTTTGGTGCTACTAAATAGTGTTGATGAGTGGAGAGCAATATTTGCCATCTCGCCTAAGGCAATTAGGGCAATGATAATGAGGAGGGTGAGGATTAACCGAAGGTGCCAACTCGTCTTGAATTGATATTTTATAGGTCGAAAGATATTGAGCCAATCTCTCTGGGTTGGCAAGGTTTTTATTACATATCCTTTTAGCAGGCAATAAAGCAAATTACATTTCATGTTAGATGTCAAACTAACCCAAAGGTAACAGCAACGAGAACTTGCATCGGTGGTTTTGAAAACTTCCTCGACAAAGCGTGCTTGCCAATTAGATAATTGAGGTATCTGATTGCTTGGCATAGCAGCTAGTTCATGGGCGACTTCTTTTATTGCTACATAACGTTCAGATACTTTCTGAGATTTTATATCTTCGACTAACTTAGGTACAGAGTCACTAAACAGAGAATTTACTATATTCACTAATTCTGGTGTAGGTTGTTCTTTTATAAGAGCGAATAGATTCATTTCCCCCACAACTTGTATTGAACACAAAGGAATGACAAGTCGCGGATCTAATGCTGGTGGCGTTGCAGGAATTGTCTCAATTGGCGCTTTCTCCATCAAATACGCTATCCTACCAGCAATTATTGGCAGAGCTGAATTTGCAGGCTCATTAAAAGGTTCCCAGATCCAATCCAGCTTATCAGCCCGCCGCTGTTCCTCTGTGAGGGGATAATCTCGTAAGACATCTTCTACATTAGGTTGATGTAGCAAAGCTGCTAAACGCCAAGCTGCTCTACCTGCTTTACTCTCATCTTCTTGCCATAGCAAGGGTACAAGTACTTTAGCTGCTTCTGGTGTACCAATTGTGAGCAAGTCATCCATCGCTTCAACAGAACCGTTCGCAGCTAAAGATGTAAGTGCAGGTACTGCTAAATCGCCCATACGTACTAATGGTGTACGCGCCTCTTGGCAATTAGTATAGTAGTGTCCAAGCCGTTGTGCTGCATCAGGTAGGTTAGTGAGAGATAGAGCATTAGCCGCAGCTGTGCGACGGGCTGGCTCTTGACTCGTAGCCAGTGTTTTTGCTAAAAACTCTAACACTTCTCTACCACGGGGACGTGAATCTGCAGCAACAGCACCAAAAGCAGCTTCTACAGCAGTTGTGTTACCAACTGTGCCTAGTTGAACTTTGAAAGAATTTATAATTTTTTCGGCTAATCTTTGGTCTACTTTCTGAGCATCAGCGATGCATTCAAAAGCAGTAATAGAGTCTTTTGTATATATTTTCTGGAGCAAAGCTGTACTATCTCCAGCAAGTCCGCACCAAAGTTTGACAGTCTCACGCCAAGCATCATTGTCTGTTTGGAAACGAGCGAATAGATCATCGGCTTTATCTATCAATTCAGCAGCAGCGAAGAACTCCTGTAAAGTAAGATGGGCAAATTGATATCTATCACCGCCATCGATCGCCAGTAGTAAGCCGCTACGTTCTACAATTTCGTCTAACAGCGGTGACGCGTCTTGATCTGCTTGGAGATTCAGTCCAGGGAGCACCTGTCGTACCTGCTCCAACACTGTTGTATATTTGATGCTACGGCGGTCTTGCTGTTGATAATTAGAACTGTCTTGGTTGTAAAGAGCTAAGTGCTGGAGTACTAGCCGCTTGTCCCGTGCTTGAAAACGATTGTGTTCTTGATGCCATTGATCTAGCAGAATATCTGTAGATTTCCGATAAAACTCTGCCCGCGAGTGAGGTAGTACAAAAGGGGTGTCTGTGTAGAGGTAAGCAATAATAGTTAGCATGAGCGGATTACGTGCTAAAGCCATAATTCGCGGTCGATCACGCAACGTATGCATCAGTTGCTCAATCGACTTATCTGTTGGCATATCTTGCTTCCATGAACCCAAGAAGTGGCGAATCTGTTGATCGCTAAATTCCACAACTTCCAGCGTCCGGTTAACTACATCAGCAAATTCACTTCTGTAAACTGCAGTACGACAAGTTATGACAACGCGACATTTTGGGTGCTTGTCTAACAGATCCTTAATTTGCTGTACGACTCGCCAGCGATCGCTACTGTTAACTTCATCAAGACCATCTAACAGTAGCATGAGTGTGCCTTGGCGATAAACCTAAATTTTTTAATTCCAACCAAATCTCTTTTTCAACTTCAATGAATTCATTTTTTTTGAGACGTAGGCAGAAATATACATCCTGCTCTCTGAGCCAGTTTCCTAGTTTAACTGAACAGAATTCACATTTCTTTCGGTTTTGAATGCAATATACCGATTAGCTTGTCATTAGGATTGCCGTCGAACTGGAAAATTTACGGGGTAGTGTGACTGTTGTTGTTTCCATCCGGGATACTCCTAGACCGGATCATGTAGCCTCACTCCAATTCCTCCATCCACACTTAAGGATGCACCAGTCATAAAACTTGCCTGCGGCGATACCAAAAACAGCGCTACCTGAGCAATCTCCTCTGGTTGTGCAATCCTCTCTAGTGGATGTATTTTGGACAATTGCTGAAACGCAACTTCATTTCCCTCAAACCCAGCTAACAGCATCGGTGTTGCTGTTGAACCGGGGCAAATTGCATTAATCCGAACATCTGATCCGATGTCAACCGCCATAGCTTTGGTTAGCCCAACCAAAGCGGTTTTACTGGTAGCATAAGCAATAAACCCTGGTTTGGTATTGATTGCATGAACACTGGCAATATTAACAACCGAACCCCTTGCTTTTTTCAGTTGTGGTAACAATCCCTGAGTCAGCAGAAACGGGGCAATCAAGTTAGTATTTAGAGTGCGATGCCAGTGTTCTGCTGTCACCTGTTCAGTCTTACCAAGAATCTGAATCGCGGCATTATTGACTAACGCAAACATTCCTTGCTCTGGTATATACTTATCTACTGTGGCGAAAATATCTGTGCGATACTGTGGATTAGTGCAGAGAGTTTCAAGATCAGCTTGGATAAAAATATCACAAACGCAGTTGCCAGCAACTTTATCTGAAGCAATTACAAAATAGTCTGATTCTACAAAAGCCTGACACAGTGCCTGACCAATGCCACCATTTGCTCCGGTAATGAGGACAGCTTTTGACATTACGACTAATTCACCCCCACAAAGTTGAATAACAGAGACATTGCTCCCTGAAAAGACAATTACTGGCACAGCTGGTATTGTAACTGAAAACGGACACCTCAGAGCTTGCACCTATCAGGAAAAACCACTAATACGCGAATGGAGGTGTAATAAATTAACACTGTCTGAGTCGAGTCAATGAGCCTAATCTGACGATTGACAAAAATAATTAAGTATAAAATGTGGCTTTTTCAGCCATTTAAAGTTTGATTTTTCCACTATAGAGAGCGATCGCATCCTTTTTTGAAGCATTAGAAACATTACGAACTAATGAAACGCTGTACTTATTCAGCAAACTCTCATAAACTCTTCAGTTTATTTATTGATTTCTTAGTTAGAGCTTGTCTTGAGTTCATTGAGAATTCAGCAACTCCTTTCATCCTAGAAATATGAATCACTCATGGATTGTGATTCAAAAAGTTCTTCTTTTTTCTGAGGTTTCTAGGATGAAAAAGCTGATTCTTAGTGTTGTCCCACTCCTACTTATCTCTTCTGCAATAGTTCCTCCCACTAACGCAGCCACATTTAGACGCGATACCAAAGCGACATATATCGTCCGTAGCGGAGCACTTTCTACCTATACCAATGCTGCTAATGCGACACACTATTTTGACTTACAAGTTCAAGGGCTTCCCCTTTCACACCTTTTTATTGATTTACCAAATGAGTTGACATTAACCAAGGGTATTAGCATAACAAATCAATCAGGAGAAAAAGTATCAGGAGAAGTTACCGTTAAAGACAAAAGAGCTGCGATCGCCTTCACCGAACCAGTAACGGCTGGAACTACACTCAAAGTTGCGCTACAAGGCGTGAGAACAACCTATCCATTGATACCCGTTTCGCAGACGTGGCTTTACCCAATTTACGGTAGAAGCGTCGGATTAACGACAGACATCCCCTTTGGTTTAGTCCGAATCCAGACTTACGGTGCTAGCTGAAACTCAACAGGTGAGGAAGCCGACGATAGGGGCGATTTTGCATCATCGCCCCTAAAGCCAATCAAAGCAAGCTTTTAAGGCTGTTTACACCTCCTCAGAAAAAATTTATGTGCAACAAAATATCGGGAGAATCGTCCGGAACACTGGAACTGGAGTTTGTAGTTATAAGTGTTCCTAAAAAAGGGAACAAAAAACAACAGACAACTGCATAAAACAGTCAAACCGAACCCGATAAATATATAGGAAAGGGTTCAAACCTAACAAACAAGACTAACTTTGAAATTCTTAAGATGAGGTAAGTAACTATGACTAGCTTTACTCAAATCCGGGCACAAAACGACCTTCTTCAACCGATTCGTCAATGGTTTGATTCTATAGAAGTTCATAACGCTAAACTAGCTCATTTCTTATGCAAACTGATCCCTGCTCAATGTCCTTTTGAACGTAATATTACACTATTTGGTCGCAAGTTATTTCACATTCCACCTATGTGTAAGTTAAATCCTCTTTATGAAGAAGTCGTGAGTTTACGTTTTAGAGCTTTGTGTTATCTTGCTGATGAATGTGGTGAAGATATAGCAGCCTATTGCTAATAATCAGTGTGATAGTGATATCATATAGTAACTATAGGTAATCGCACGCTGACTGTAGTACCTTCCGCAAGATTCGATCTCATCAAAAGCTCTCCACCATGAACTTCCACAATGCGTTTGGTAATGGCAAGTCCTAACCCAGTTCCAGAAGATTTTGTAGAGTAAAAGGGCTGGGTTAGCTTGGGTAAAATCTCTGGGGAAATTGGTTCACCACCATTGTGAACATTAATCCAAACTTGATTGAGATTGGTATTATTTGTAATTTGTAGTTCAATAGTCTCTCCTTTTGGAATTGCTTCAAATGCATTCCGGACAATATTAATTAATACTTGTTTTAATTTATCTTTATCTCCTTCTACTTTAGTCGCATTCGTTGCTGCATCAAATGCAATTTTCCGTTCCATAGCTTCTGGCATATTTTGCAGCGAAGGCAGCATTTCGGTAATAAATTCATTAATATCTATTTTTTCTAACTGCAATGTCTGCGGCTTAGCATATAGCAATATTTCTTTTAACAATCTTTCTAATCTGTTGGCTTCGTCTAGTGCTAGAAATAATCGCTCTTTCGCTGGTGCTGATAAATCAAGTTTTTGAAAAAAGTTTAACCCCATTTTCATTGTTGTAAAAGGGTTGCGAATTTCGTGGATAATACAAGCAGCAAATTCGCCTATTGCAGCTAAACGTTCTTGTTCCACAAGCTTAGCCTGAGCTGCCCTTAATTCTTCTGTTCTCCGCGCTACCTCAGCTTCTAGTGTTTGATTAAATTGTAGTTGTTGCTGGTAGAGAAAATAATTGTCAATCGCTGTCGCTGCACGTTCAGCAAACAACTCAGCTATGCGAACTTCATCAGAAGAAAACTGGCGCGGCTGTTTTTGAAACAAACAAACCGTCCCAATAACTTCACTTTGGGAAGTGCGTAAAGGCACCCCCAAATAGGCTTGATATCCTTCTGGTGTTTTGCCATAGTCAGTACAGGTTTTGGCATCCGATACCACGAGACTTCGTCCTGTATCCACCACCGTTCCAGCTACAGTCCCATGCAATGAATAAACCTCATCGCCACTGTTATCGAGGTCTATACTGCTAGCTAGCACCTTCTCAAAACCGTACTGGCATAGGGTGACAACCGACCAATCTATCTCGAGTAATTCACTAACGCCTAAGGTAATCTCTCGCAAGTAACTCTTGAGTTCACCTCTGCGATAACTTAGTGAAGATAAAATTTCTAGTGTGCGTCTTTCTTGCTGCCAATTATGTGATTTCAAGGACATGGAATGCTCCTAGAAAAATGAAAAATAGTATACGTTATACCACTGACGATGAAAAGTTCTGTAGTCAAATCGACTCTTCAAAAACTGCAACAATTCTTATCAGGGTTTTCAACTTAGTCTGTGTATAATATCAATACAAAAATATCAGGTCAATACAAAAATATCAGGTTTTTTAGTCAGTAAATGTAAATAAAAGTAACTACTATCTGTTATTAAATATCCATGACAGCGCATATTTTACTTGTTGAAGATGAAGTTAAACTCGCTCGATTTGTGGAATTGGAACTGAGTTATGAGGGCTACAAAGTCAGCATTGCCCACGATGGATTAACAGGACTGACCACTGCACGAGAGTCTCAGCCAGATTTAGTGATATTAGACTGGATGCTACCTGGTTTATCTGGATTGGAAATTTGCCGACGTTTACGAAGCACCGGGGATCAGGTGCCTATTATATTGTTAACGGCAAAAGATGAAGTGAGCGATCGCGTTGCTGGTTTAGATGCTGGCGCTGATGATTATGTTGTGAAACCTTTCAGCCTCGAAGAGTTGTTAGCTAGAGTCCGCGCACACTTGCGAAGAACCCAAGAAGCTGACAGCGACATCTTGCAATTTGAAGATTTGAGTTTAAACCGTAGTACGCGGGAAGTGCATCGAGGGACACGCTTAATTGAGTTAACCGCCAAAGAGTTTGATTTACTGGAGTATTTACTCACCAATCCACGACAGGTTATTACACGCGATCGCATTTTGGAGGAAGTCTGGGACTATGATTTTATGGGCGACTCCAACATCATTGAGGTTTATATTCGCTACCTACGTCTGAAATTGGAGGCGAATAACGAAAAGCGTCTCATCCAAACGGTGCGTGGTGTGGGTTATGTACTGCGAGAGTGAACCTGATACTGATTCAATTTCCTTTGGGTGCAACTCACTTGTGCAGCCTCAGAATCATGTCGTTACCAAAACTGTTACCCGCGCCTGACTAACGCTTGAATAAGTCTATGATAAATCAAAGTTAACTCTCCTCACACCACACCTATAACCGTGGACTCAACTTAGCTTCCACGGTTTTTATTTTGTCATGGAGTGTAAGCAGAAACTCACCCAATCAGAGGATGGCATATTATAAGGATGTTAGTCTATCATAAGCAAGAAAATCTATCAATACACGTGGAAAAATTTTTGTTACCAAAATCGTTACGAGCGTGTTTATACTCGTCAGTTACCATTAAGATGATATTTAGTTAAGCTCCTCACACCACACCAACAGCCGTGAAACATTTGGTTCCACGGCTTTTATTATGATATACAGTGAATGAAACGCATAATCCATGACTGGGATGATGAAAGTGCAATCAAAATCCTCAAAAACTTTAAAATGTCTAAAGGCGAAGAAACAAAAGAGAAAATTCTCCAACAAGCAGCCGAACTGTTTAATCAACAGGGGTATGCTGGCTCGTCTATTTCGGACATTATGCGTGTCACAGGATTGCAGAAAGGGGGAATATACAATCACTTCAAAAGCAAAGATGATTTGGCACTACAAGCTTTCGACTTTGCGATCGCTAAACTCAAACGGCATTATAGAACAGCAATCCGAAGCAAGCATCATGCAGTTGAGCGGCTACAAGCCATTATTGATGTATTTCGCAGCAACATAGATAACCCAATTATAAAGGGAGGGTGTCCGCTGCTGAACACTGCGATTGAGAGTGATGATGCTCATCCTGCTTTACGGGAACGCGCTCAACAGGCGATGAACTCTTGGCGTGATCTATTTCGTCGAATTACCCAAAGAGGAATAGAAAAAGATGAAATTCGTCCAACAATCGACGCTGATGAAGTTACCACCATCATTATTTCCACACTTGAAGGCGCTATGATGATGAGCAAGCTTTATGGAGACTCAATTCATCTTGAACGAGCCATCAATCATTTGACTAATTACATCGAAAGCCAATTACGCATTTAAGCTAATATGAAAAAAAACTCAGCTTACTTGCTCGCCAAAAAGCAAAATCGTCAGAAAATAGTAGCGCTCACAGCATATGACTATCCTACAGCACTACTGGAAGATAAGGCTGGGGTAGATGTCATGTTTGTTGGTGACAGCGTAGGAACTAATATTTTAGGTTATGACAGCGAACAGGAAGTGACGATGGATGATATTGTCCATCATCTCAAAGCTGTTCGACGAGGAACATCGCAAGCATACATTCTTGCTGATTTGCCCTATGCTTCTTATGAAACTCCACAGCAAGCTTTAGGAAATGCCAAAAAACTTTTAGCAAATGGAGCGGACATCATTAAGTTAGAGGGTGTTCGAGAAGAAATCGTCAAGCATCTGATTTCGCATGATATAAAAGTATGTGGTCATCTTGGCTTGCTTCCACAAACTCAACAAGAGAAGAGAGTACAAGGAAAAAGCTTTGAACAAGCTAAAGAATTAATTGAAGGTGCGCTAACTCTTCAAAGAATTGGTATATCCATGCTCCTACTTGAACTGATTCCTGAAGAGCTAGGTCAGATTATAACAGAAAAGCTTAGTATACCTACAATTGGCATTGGTTCCGGTCGGTTTACTGATGGACAAGTTCTCATTGTTAACGACATTTTAGGAATAACACCTCGTAAGCTTAAACTAGCAAAAACGTATCAGAATTACCAAAATCTGACTGTTCAAGCAATAGGACAGTATAAGGAAGAAGTTGAGCAAAATGTGTTTCCATCAGAAGAGAATGTTCGACACATGGCGCAAGAAGAATTACAACAGTTGATTGAATGGGTAAACCGAAGTTTATGAACACAGAAAATAATCAACATCAGACTTGGCTGCTTATCTTGTTAGCAATGAATATTTTTGCCAGTATTCTTCACTATACTGACAACTTTATCTTTTTTGATAATTACCCAGCGCCTAATTGGATGAATACCCATTCAGTTTATATTGCCTGGTTGATATTGACACCTTTTGGACTTGCGAGAAAATAGTAAATCATTAGCGATAGCCTGTGCGTCAGGTAGTTTTAAAGGTGCATTTGCTCATGGTGTGTTAATTGCGTTGGAAGCCTCTGAAGTTCAAGCATCTGCTTATGCTGCTGCATCATCGTCCGTGATTCCCACTGCTTGGGCTACCATTGGCAAAGCAACAGAATTGGGAGTAGATTACTGGTTAGCAGGCTTACCAGTACTCAAGCAATCCAATGTGGGAATGAGCCAAGTCGTTCTTGGAGGAATTGCACATTTTAGTCCAAATAAACAACTGTTTGAGCCAGAAACACCAGAATATTTCGTTGCTACCAGCGCGGTGATAACTCCAGAAGCTGCGAACGAGACTCAAAGTGAAAAAGCCAGACGCTTAGGGCGACGCTTGTTAGTATCTGCAAGTAAAAAAGACCGTAGTTGGGTGGACGAACATTTACAATTAACTGTGTTTAGCACCAAACTAGCAGGTGAACTGCGTCTTGATGCGAGTAACTTTGATGAAGTAGCATACGCATCTTGTCGGATGCTTCACGCTTGGGATATCCCCGCTTGGATAGATGGAAAGCCTCACATAGATGCTTCCTACACTTGTTTGTGTCCAGCGATGCAGATGATTGAGCAAGGGTATCAGGAAGTGATTGCTATTGCTAATGAACCAGGCATATTCTATCGGGATATGTTCCAAATCGAAGCAATTCCTGAGAGCTACAAAGGAGTTTCCATTCACATTATTCAACCAGATGTAGATCCCAAGGAAATGGAAGTCAATTTTACAGAAGCTACTGTAGAAGGGTTAGTTGCGTTATATCAACATGGAGAGGAAAAAGGCAAAGAATTTATAGCTCATCAGCTCAGTGTCACTAAAATATAGGCTGAAGTTCTACGACTACCTCGTCAATTCCATCAAAACTAACCGAGCTAAGATAAACATGACCCAAGAGTTGCAGCGAGATACACAAAAGGTTCAGAATGTTGTCTCTTCCATAAAACCTGTTCAAGTAGGGGAGAAATTTGTCCATCAAATGAGATTGAATGAAATAGAAATTAGCCAATTTGCTCATTCAATCGGAGATCCTAATTTACTCCATCACGATGCCGAATACGCTCAGAAGACTCGGTTTGGTAGCATCATCGTCTGTGGTCCACACATTAGTTCTCTGATGATGGGTTTAGCAGCTCAACACTTCTCTCAAAATTATGCAATGGTTGGTTTGGATTTTTCTATCCAATTCCTTAAAGCGATTAAAGCAGGAGAATTAATTGATATGGAATGGGAGGTCGTTGGGACACAATATAAAGATAGTCTCAATGGAGAAATTCTAGACCTCAAAGGAAAAATCACAAATGAACAGGGAGTTATAGCTGTAACGAGTTCTAGCAAAGTTCTTGTTACCAAAGAGTTTTAAGTGCTGGAGTAGAATGATCAACATTTTTAATCATCAGGTTGCTGCCATACAACGCACTCAAAAGACAGGGCTTGCCTACAAGAACCGTTCGATGATTATCTCGTCTACATACGTTCCGTTGAACTTGGCGTGTCTTTGTGCCGTTCCAACAATGTGAAAGCCACGTCGGAGGTAGCTGGCTAACGCCGCAAAGTTATCAGCACGAACGTATGTGAATATCTTTTCATATCCCTTGCGGCGAGCAGCTTCAAATGTGGCATCAAACAAACACGTGCCAATGCCTTGTCGTCGGTATGAGAGATCCACATATGTTCCGATCACTCCCACGTGGTCAAATGCGCGTGTGAAGGTCGCAAATGGTTCCATACTTTGAAAACCAACAACCTTCTGATCTGTACGACATACAGCAACATGGAACACCCCACGCTGGGGAAAGTTCAAAATGTATTCCCGTTCCGCCTCGACTGTCAACGGTGTGTCAACTGCAGTATACAAACCAGTTGCGATGATGGGGTTCAAAATACCGACAATCGCCTCAGCATCATTCGGTCGTGCTTCTCGAACCAGCACATCCATTTCCAAGTGCCTCTCACAACTTCAACGATTTGATAACCTTATATTGTAGATATTGTAGATATACACACTCAGCCAATTGTCAAAGTTTGAGTAAAGTATGCCGAATTGTAAGCAATAGAGGCTGTCTGATGCCCGCTAGGGATCTATTTCATAATGTAGTCAAAAACGCACTTCATAAGGATGGTTGGATCATTACACATGATCCCCTAACTTTGGATCTGCGAGATCGCCAATTGCATATTGATCTTGGAGCAGAAAAACTCATTGCTGCACAGAAAGATAACCAGCAAATTGCTGTTGAAATCAAGAGTTTCGTTGCGCCTTCTAATGTTTCCGAGTTTCATATGGCGCTAGGACAGTTTTTGAACTACCGACTTATTTTACGCCTGAAGCAGCCACAACGAATTCTCTATCTAGCAGTCCCACTCGACATTTATGAAGATTTTTTTTCTGAAGAACTCCCTGAGCTTAGTCTGAAAGAATATCAAGTCAAAGTTTTGGTATTCGATCCCGAACTGGAGGTCATCACACAATGGATAAACTAAACCAGTATCGTCAAGCAATCAAGCAAATTTTGACGCGCTATAGTCAGATCAAGCCTTCCTTTGGTGACATTGAGCGCTATAGTGCATTTGATACCGAGCAAGATCACTATCAGGTAATTAGCGTTGGCTGGGAAAATCGTCGTCGCGTTTATGGGTGCTTAATCCATATTGATATCAAAGGCGACAAAATTTGGATTCAATACGACGGTACGGAAGATGGAATTGCCAATGAGTTAGTAGAGTCAGGCATTCCTAAACATGACATTGTTCTGGCATATAAATCTCTGTTTATGCGTAAATACACTGGTTTTGCAGTGGGGTAAAATAGAAAAGTTTAGTATTTTTCAGAAACGTTGCTATATTTCTGTAAAAATGATCGCGGTGCAGTAAGACTTGAGTGGGATGAAGTTTCCTTTACTGTTACGGCTCTTCTGGATAGATACGCAGATGACCACCAAGCAGACTCATCAAGAATTTACATAATATAAATAAATATGGAAATAAATATGGAAAAACAAACGATTCATGTTATTGGAGGTGGACTAGCTGGGACAGAAGCAGCATGGCAAATAGCCTCTGCTGGAGTGTCGGTGATTCTTTGGGAAATGCGTCCAAATCGCTTGGGTGGAGCACATCATACGGAACATTTGGCGGAGTTGGTGTGTAGTAATTCTTTTGGGGCAATGGCAAGCGATCGCGCTGCTGGTCTTTTGCATGAAGAACTGCGCCAACTCAATTCAATTGTGATTTCAAAAGCTGATGAACACTCTGTTCCTGCTGGTGGGGCACTCGCAGTAGATAGAGGACAATTTAGTCAGGACTTGACAGAAACTCTCGCTCGCCATCCTCTGATTGAACTGCGTCGTGATGAAGTACGTGTTATCCCTGAAGGAATTGTAGTTTTAGCAACTGGTCCTTTAACAAGTCCGGAATTGGCGGAAGATTTACACCGTTTCACAGGAATGGAATACCTCAGCTTTTTTGATGCTGCAAGCCCAATCATTGTGGGAGAATCCATTAACCATGATATTGCTTTTCTTGCCTCTCGCTACGACAAGGGCGAAGCTGCATATTTAAACTGCCCAATGAATAAAGAGCAGTACTTGCAGTTTTGGCAAGAACTCTGTGTAGCCGAACAAGTGGAATTAAAAGATTTTGAACGGGAAACGGCAAAATTTTTTGAAGCTTGTCTGCCAATTGAAGAACTTGCACGGCGGGGAGAAGATACGATGCGATATGGTCCCCTCAAGCCAGTCGGTTTATCAGATACTCGGACTGGAGAACGTTCCTACGCTGTGGTGCAGTTGCGACAAGAAGACAAAGCAGGTCAACTTTGGAATATGGTAGGATTCCAAACGAATCTACGCTGGGGTGAGCAAAAACGTGTTTTCCGAATGATTCCTGGTTTGGAAAATGCTGAGTTTGTCCGGCTGGGGGTGATGCACCGCAACACTTTTATCAATGCGCCTGTGCTGATGCAGCCTAGTTTGCAATTTTTAAAGCGTCCAACGTTACTAAGTGCTGGACAGTTGATAGGAACTGAAGGATATACCGCAGCCGCAGCAGGTGGTTGGTTAGCAGGAACCAATGCAGTACGGCTAGCTTTGGGGAAAGAACCCTTGACTTTACCCAAGACAACGATGATGGGGGCGCTGTTTGAGTTTATCAGTTCCGCTTCGCCTAAGCATTTTCAGCCAATGCCCCCCAACTTTGGAATTTTGCCAGAACTGGGTGAGAAAATCAAAAATAAACAAGAGCGTTACGGACGTTATCGCGATCGCGCTTTGGCTGACTTGAAGGAATTCAAAAACAGTGCTGAGTCATGAGTGCTGACTGAGGGAATTGGGAATTGGGCATTGGGCATTGGATTCTTAATTTTGAATGAGCGAATTTTGAATTGTTTTGCCCATTGCCCATCAGCACTCAAGACTATTTTGATGCTTTTCGCTGATCTTGAGTTGTCTCCTCTTTCATAGCCATTCCGTGTGCGCCGATCGCAGCGATCGTTACACCTAGAAAACCCCAAGCTCCATTGGCAAAGGTATTCATCCGCTGAACAAGACTACGATGATACGCAAGATCCAACTGTCTATTGTTGGCTCTTCCATCTCTCGCTAACTTTTCCACATACCTTTCGGTTCTTTCTAGCTTTGTATAATCAGTGTTGAACGAGTAAAACGATGACCCCGCTACTAATAAACCCGGAATAACCAAGGCAATAAAGAGAATTGCTCTGCCTATGCTCATACAACCTCGTCAGGCAATATATTTGAGATCATGCTGACATAGCGGGAATTTGCTGATAGTATCTGGCGAACAAATTAGAAAAATTATGCATATGAAAGGTTAAACCGAATGGCACTCAGTTAAGCGATCGCGCTTACCATTAGATCTCTTCACCTGAGAAAAGGAATCTTATTACCATGAGCAAAATCTCGCGTGTTGTAGTCGTGGGTGGAACCCACGGTAATGAACTAAACGGAATCTATCTGGTAAAAAAATACGAGCGATCGCCCCACTTGATTGCACGTTCGAGCTTTGAGAGTTGTACGCTGCTTGCTAGTCCTAGAGCACATCAACTGATGAAACGGTATGTAGATACCGATCTCAACCGCTGTTTTCGTCAACAGGATTTGGAGAACACTAGCCTATCTACTTACGAAGCGCAACGAGCCAAAGAAATTTACCGTAGGTTTGGATCTGGGGGTAGCCAGCCAGCCGATTTAATTGTTGATTTGCACACCACAACCTCCAATATGGGTCTAACCCTGATTCTTCCTAGCAAGCATCTATTCAACTTACAGTTAGCGTCCTATTTGACATCAATCCATCCAAGCATCAAGGTTCTTTGTCCGCTCACACAGAATCTAGATGCGCCTTACCTGAACTCAATTAGTCAATTCGGCTGCGTCTTTGAAGTAGGTGCTGTGGCTCAGGGAGTGCTAGATGCTGCTTTGTTTCAACAAATGGAAGCACTCGTTCATTCAATTCTGGATTATGTGGAAGCTTTTAACCAAGGAAGCCCGCTTTCTTTCAAGAATACACTTCACCTATATCAAACTATTCAGAGTGTTGACTACCCCAGAAATGAGGCTGGAGAAATTCAGGCAATGATTCATCCTCAGTTGCAGTTTAAAGATTACAATGCCCTACATACTGGTGATCCAATATTTCTAACCTTTGATGGGCAGACCATCGTTTATGAAGGTGAATCAACCGTTTTTCCTGTCTTTATTAACGAAGCCGCTTACTATGAGAAAGGAATTGCAATGTATTTGACCGAGCAGCATCAATGCACCATCTAGAAAAGATCTGAAAACTAGAAGTTAAGAGTCAAAAAGAAGAATTCAGAATTCAGCAATTGCGGCGAGTCAGAATGCAATTAGTGGGGGCTTGAACCTAGGGTATTGACTCTGAGAGTTTTGAGGTGATAATTTCAAAAGACAAAATCTGTGTCTCAAAGCGCAAGGAAAAAAGCCTGATTGAATGGAGGTTTCTTCCCCACTTGACGACATAAAACTTGTATGAAATATGAAAAATTTCCGGCTCATTCCCAACAAAATCAACACCCTAGTCTCAATCCCCACCTGAAGCCCCCTGTTAAGAGTTAAGCGTTCCCTGTTCTCTCTTTAATCTGAATTCTGGCTCCTGACTACTTTCTTGGTCAATATTTTGGGAATAATGCTCATGGTGTTTGGAGCCATATCTTGGCTCAATCTAACAGCATGAGAGCGAGAGTTCTAAAAAATCAGGGAAAATTTCTTAGCTTACTTCTTACATTTTGCTGCATTTTATGTGCCTACTTGACATTCACTTCAGCATTGCCAGTTTACGCAGTACTCTCAGGCAAATCAAGTTCTCTTAGGATATTGCGCCAAAAACAGCAGGTGATTAACCAAAAGCGTCAAGACATAATGCAGGAACAACAGCGCCTATCCAATTTGCAACAAGCAGCACAAAACCGCCTCAATGGCATAGAAAAAAACTTACACACCACGAACACTCAAATTGAAGATAGCGAAATGCAACTGCGGCTTGCGACTCAACGCCAAAAGCAGTTGCAAGCAAATGTAGCAGTATCTGAGGTTTCCTACCAGCAACGTCAAGAGGCGACAATTGCCAGACTGCGTTTTCTCCAACGAGCACGCCCCACTCAAGGATGGACGATTCTGTTACAAAGCCAAAATCTTACCGATTTTCTTGACCGTCGTCATCAGCTGAAGTTAGTTTATCAAGCTGACCAGCAGATGCTTACAAAACTCACAGCACAAGTCAAGCACATAAACCAACAAAAAATAGCGATCGAATACCAAAAAAACGAAATTGACCTGATTCGTCAGCAACTGCTTGCACAAAAAGCTGATTATCAAGCGCAGGCGCAGTTACAAGCAAAAATCATTCAACGCCTCAAGAGCGATCGCAGTGCCCTAAAAGCGGCGTTAGCTCAACTAGAGAAAGATTCAAAAGCTTTGGAGGTGTTGATTCAACAAAAGGTTGCAGGAACTGAAGCACCACAAAAGGCGCAAACCGGAGCTATTAGCACTAACAGCATTATCCTTGGAACTCGTACTTTTGCATATCCCATCAAAGCTAGCACCAGCAGTCCTTTTGGTTGGCGTATACACCCAATTGTTGGGGAGCGTCGCTTCCATACAGGTTTGGATTTTGCCGCCGACTATGGTAGTACAATTCGTGCTGCAGATACTGGAACGGTTATTTTTGCAGGGTGGTACGGAGGTTATGGCAAATCTGTGATTATCAACCACGGCAATGGAATGACGACCTTATATGGTCATACCAGCGAGTTGTATATTTCGGAAGGTCAAAAAGTGAAACGAGGACAGCCAATTGCTGCTGTAGGTTCTACAGGTTTATCAACTGGTCCCCATCTTCACTTTGAAGTGCGTCGCAATGGGACACCAGTAGACCCAATGAATTATCTGTGAGACGTTTGTGTAATTAATTCTGTTTAAGTAAGTAGGAGGACAAAAATAAACGAGTTCTGTAAAGAAGTATTAAGGAAGTGAACGGGAATGCAATAGCAGATGATTTCGTAGGAAGGAGATTAACAATTCAAAATTCAATGTTGGCATCGATAGATTCAATTTCAAAGCCTTGAGACATAAGGCGTATTTTCTAAAATTTTCCACTACAGTATTGCTTTCATCTCACTGGTTTTTCTCCGTCGTTAAGTACTTTTTATACTCACTTGCCTATGCTTTATTTTCCTTATTTGTCAAGTATAAACTATACTAATTTAGATGAGATTACCTTGGATTTAATAAAGCGCTTTTAATTATTTTTGTCGTGATGTACTAGCTTAATCTTATTAAACCAAAATAAGTACTTTACTAACTCATATTTATTATCTATAATGGGAAAAAGTATTCAAATTTTGAATTCCGCCTTGCGGTACTAGACATCTCCGAGTTAGACGTATATGGGCTGAAAGTTTTTGACAGTCTGCCATGAGAAAATCTCATAGCAAAGCATAAAAATCCTTATTCCTTCTGTCTTGACGATAGCTGCTTTATTTTCATCGCAGACATCCTTGAAATTCAGCAAAGGAAAAATACAGTGATTATTTCTTCAATAAAGCAAAGTCAGCGTACATTAGCCTTAATACGAGATATGGTATTGGCTTTACTGCAAGAGATGGTAGCTGACTATGATGAAAAGTGGGGTGGAGGGAAAATGTCCGCCGCTGCTTATGATGTTGCCTGGGTGGCTATGGTACGAGAGCCACATAATCCTGAACAGCTAGCTTTTCCAGACTCTTTCAACTGGCTTCTTAGGCATCAATCAATAGATGGTAGCTGGGGTTATCCACCTCAGATAGTACCTACCCTGGCGGGGCTTTTAGCTTTGCTAAAAGCCCCGCAGCAAACGGAATCAACTCGCTATGCTGCTAAGCGTGCTGAGGCTCACCTACAGACTGCGCTCAGACAATGGTCAGTCGCTAACCACGAAAGCGTTGCCTTTGAAATTTTAGTTCCAAAACATTTGGAAGAGCTGGAAAAGTTAGGTGTGGTGTTTGAGTTTCCAGATAAGGCTGAACTGTTAAAAATTTATCACCACAAGTTGAGCATTTGCTCCCCGGAACTCATTTACAGCGGCAAATCTGGACTGATTCATTCTCTAGAAGCTTTTGCTCCTTCTGTTGATTTTCAGCGCTTGAAGCCACTGCAGGCAGACAACGGTAGTTATGGCAACTCACCTGCAGCTACTGCTGCTATTTTAATTCATCATAATCCAGAGTGGGATACGGTTGCTTTTGAGTGGCTACAACATTTATCGAATCAGGCTCGCAGGACTGGCGATCCGGGTGCTATGCCCAATGCTTATCCGATTGATGCTTTTGAGGGATCTTGGGTTTTATACAACCTTGTTCAAAGCGGGATCGATTTCAAAGAAGAAGCTTTTCGCTCAGTTGCCAAGAAGTTGTTAATTTGGTTGCAAGAAAGCATTACCCAAAAAGGAGCAAGCATCAGCCGATTGATAGGAATACCAACAGACTCAGATGATACCGCAATGGTACTGGCGGCGCATAATTTGTTAGCTGACAAAATAGGAATGAAAACAGTTTCAGTGGACTGTTTACAGAACTTTGAGCGCGACACTTACTTTACTTGCTTTGAATTGGAAAGAGATATTTCTTTAAGCGCCAACGCTCATGTGCTAGCAGCCTTGTTAAGCATGTCTACTCCTTATAATTGGGTTGTAAAAAACAACAGTGTTAACAAAGTAATTGACTACCTCTACAGCACAAAAAACGGTGCTGGTTACTGGGAAGACAAGTGGCATCAGAGTCCTTTTTACGCTACAGCAACTGCAACAATGGCTTTAGCACAACACCCATCCCCATCCGTACGAAATCAGTTGCAACTAACAGTTGAATGGGTTTTAGCAACTCAGTCAGCAAAAGACGGTGGTTGGGGCATGAATGGTAGTGAATGCTCAACGCTGGAAGAGACAGCTTACGCTCTTCAAATTTTGAATACTGTTAAGCAAAAACTAATAGAAAAAACACGACCAACAACCCAAGCAAGCATAAGCCAAACCATTAGAAGGGGTGTGAACTATTTATGGCAGCATTTGGATGAATTGAGTTCTAGTACAGAAATAGCCGGAAATCCGAGATTACCCCGTCTATGGCGAGGTAAAGAGTTGTATTTGCCTTCACGGGTAGTATTTTCGGTAGTACTAGCAGTGCTGTATCAGGTTTTTGCAGATGAGCAAGTTGTTCCTAGATAGGCTATAGAGAGAGTAGTAAGAATATGGAAATCAAAGAAGGTTATTTTAAACAACAGCAAACTAAACAACAGCAAACTTTAAAAAACTCAGATACAGCACGGAAGCATCAAATCAATCACCCATCTATTTTTGACTCTTCCCTCACACCAAAAACCTGCCCTGTCATACATGGATATCCATTTGTTGGTGTCTTACCTGAGTTATTGCATAATCCTCTGCGGTTGTTCCAACGAGCCGTCAAAAAGCACCCAGGCGAGTTAGTTGCACTGAAATTAGGACCTATCCAGGCTCATTTAGTCACTTATCCTGACCATGTTCAACACGTATTGAACGATAATTGGCAGAATTTCGGCAAGGGTGAGATCATGTGGAAGCCAATTCGGCAAGTGATGGGCAAAAGTTTGATGACGAGTCAGGGCGAAAGCTGGTTTCGCAGTCGGCGCTTAATGCAGCCAATGTTCACAGCCAAGCAAGCCAATGCTTTGACGGAACTTTTAGTCAAGATCATCGCTTCGGAGCTTGCACGTTTTGAAAAAGTAACAGACGGTGGAGCAATCGACATGGAAAATGAAATGGCGCTGCTCACACAAAACGTTATCTTAGGTGTCCTATTCAGTTCAAGTATCGACCGCTTTAGAACTGAAACTCTGGCTAAGGCACTAAAGGTTCTGGTGCGAGAAGTCAGTCGTCGTGTGTTCCTTTGCGTTCTCCCGAAGCAATTTTCAATACCAGGAGAGAGAGCTTTTCGCAACGCTATCCAGACCACTGATAATACAATTCTCACTATCATTCGCGCTAGACGTCAAAGTGGTTTGAACTACGGCGACCTACTTGAGCGGTTGCTGCAAGCCCGCGATGAAGAAAGCAAGACTGGGATGAACGACCAACAACTGCGAGACGAGAGCATCACGCTTTTTCTAGCTGGCAATGAAACTACGTCTACCACACTAACATGGGTCTGGTATCTGCTTGACAAACACCCTGAAGTGGAGGGCAAACTGCGAGCAGAGATTGACGCTGTCATTGGCAAACGCCAACCAACTTGTGTTGACGTCGCCAAACTACAGTACACCAAGATGGTTATCCAGGAAGCTATGCGGCTCTATCCACCTGGCTGGTTCTTAGCGCGAGTCGCCCAAGAGGATGATGTTATCGATGGTTATGCGCTCAAAGCAGGAACTACAGTTTTGCTCTGTCCATATATAACCCATCGTCTGCTTAAGTTGTGGGATCGACCGGAAGTTTTCGATCCAGAACGATTTGCCCCAGAACACTTTACACAGCGACATTCTTACAGTTACTTTCCATTTGGTGGTGGACCGCGCTATTGTATCGGCAAACACCTCGCTCTTTTAACAACACAATTGACTGTCGCCATGATGGTGCAGAAGTACCGACTACGATGCGTCCCTGGACATCCTGTCGAGGCGTTGCCTGGGATCACTCTCCGTCCGCGCTACGGTTTACGAATGACTGTGGAACCAGTTTGATGTCAACAACACAGAGAGTTGTAAGAAGATGGCGAGTGATTTAGAATAACAGCAGAATTTAAAAAATACAGTTGCCGTGAGTGAACTTTCTGGTATTCCACTAGTAGATCGCGCCCATGTGCTGCAAACTGCGCTATCCATTTATCCAGAAGTGGAAAACTGGGTAGCACAGTTTACGGTGATTCTACCGCAACGGATAGCAGGAACATGTTTGGCAATAGCCGCAACAGCCCCTCATGCACAACCATCTGTCATTGTTGAGGTGTCTGTTATATCGCTAATCTTATTCGCTGTGGATGATTTGGGTGACATCACCGAAAGTTTTCTGGATATGACACTGACAGTTGAAGAAGTAGAGGTCATGTTAACGCTGTACGTGAAGCTTGTTCAATCAGGTGGTAACTCAACTTATCGTGATTATCCAGATTTAATCAAAGTATTTTCTACAATTAATGAGGCGCAGCCCTGGATGCAGTTAGCCAATGCTTTGACGAAATTTTGCCAAGAATTGCAAAAATTCCCAGCTGCTACGATTTATTACGGTATATTAGCAAAACATTTTGAGTTAGCTCTGGAGGCTCAACGCACAGAATTACACTGGAGCCAAGCTTTCAAGGAAACGGGAACTTACTCTACTTATGAACAATATCTCCTAAATGGTAGAAAATCCATAGCAGCATCGACTGTCATGAGTTCGTTGCTAGCAATGGTGGGTGAACCTGTCGATTCAGAATTTAGCCTAAAGCCTCACGCCAACCTGGAGACTCTCATAGATGAAGTGATGCTAACTGCTTGCAGTAGCATTCGATTAGCTAATGATATACGCTCCTTCGAGCGCGAACGCCAAGCTCAAAAGCCAAATAGCCTCCTAATTTTAATGTTGACTCAGGGTTTTAGCCAGAAAGAGGCTGAAGCGATCATTCTCAAAGAAATAAATACATACCTGCAAAAGATGGAGACTCCGATTTCTTTGTTACCGCCTAGTCTGAGTGCTTGGGGAGATACTGTAAGAAGATTATGCTGGTTCTCGTGTGCTTGGTATCAAACCAGGGAATTTCACGATTTTACGAAACAGATGCTGGCGGCTTTGCGCTAGTAATCCAAGTTGGGAGTTATCAATATAAGACAGCATAAACAGCAATTGTTTCATTCAGCATATGCCCCTCCAAGTTTTCTGACTGGAGGGGATTTTATTGCTTTAGTGACCCAAGCGATCTGATCGCCTTCTCAGTAGCCTAGACGTTACGTGTATGCCCTGCGGGCACACTTTGCACTTATGGCAGTACCCCGAATCGCGATCGCCTACGGCGGGCGCTCTGCGCCATCGCAATTTTGCGTAATTAGTGTCAATATACCATTTGCGGAAGTAATTATATACCTTTTTCTAGTTGGGGAAAGTCTAGTAGTAGCATTCGCCACGCATAACTCGCGTAAGCAGTATAGAAAATAGCGCTAATTACTCGTAGGTCAACCGTTCGCGTGCCTCCCAGAAGAGCTAACGCACTCAGCATGCCGAAAGCATAGAAGGACGATCTGTTAGCTTTTCGAACGGGACAAGGGTCAATAGCAATCCCCACAGTTCATCAATGAAGTTGCTTGGATAAGATTTAGACATTGCTCTTGTAATACTGTCGCATTTTTATCTACTAAAAGATTATTATTACGGGAGTTTTTTGACTTTTTAAACACCATCTTAGTCTATACTTAACAACTAATCGCTATATTTTTTTACACATCATCAAATTCTTATGCACATAACCATTTTGACTATTGGAAGCCGTGGCGATGTGCAACCATTCATCGCGCTTGCACTCGGCTTAAAACAAGCCGGACACATCGTTAGATTAGCAACCCACGCCAATTTTGAAGCGGAAATTCGCTCCTTAGGGTTAGAATTTGCACTACTTTCTTTCAACCCACAAGAAGAACTACAAAAGCAAGCTGGACAAGCAGTATTGCGAACGGGCAAAAATCCAATCGCGTTCTTCCTCAATATAGCCAAAATGGCTAAACCGTATCTTGTAGGTTTGGTTAAAGAAGCCTGGGAAGCTTGCCAAGGAACTGATGCAACAATAGTTTGCATCTGGCTGATGTTTGCAGCGTTGGATTATGTGGAGAAACTAGGTATACCTTTATATATTGCTGGATTCCAACCCACCATTCCGACACGCGCATTTCCAAGTCCCAACACACCGCCAGAATTAGAGCGCTTGGGAGTCATTTACAATCGCTTGACCTATTCGTTGATATTGTTTTTGTTATGGCAGTTGTTTAGTGAACCTATCAATTACTTTCGTAGTAGTGTGTTAAAATTACAGCCAATTTCCTTCTGGCAAGGTGCGTTGGGACGAATAAATTTTCGGAAATTACCGTTTCTTCATGCCTATAGCCGAGAAGTTGTCCCACCTCCACGTGATTGGTCTGAACATACACACGTAACTGGATATTGGTACTTAGATAAACCCACTAATTTTTCACCCCCACAAAATTTAGTTGATTTTCTCGCTGCGGGCTTACCTCCGGTTTACATCGGGTTTGGCAGCATGGTAGGCGATGCAGCGGAAGCTACCGCAGAAATAGCGCTTGCAGCGTTAGCGAAAACTGGACATAGAGGAATTTTTCTCAAGGGTTGGGGCGGAATTCGCGATGGGAACTTGCCAGATAACGTTTTTATGATTGAATCGATACCCCACGACTGGTTATTTCCACAAATGGTATGTATCATTCATCATGGCGGTGCGGGAACAACGGCAGCAGCTTTCCGCGCCGGAGTACCTGGAATTGCAATACCATTTTGCTTTGATCAACCGTTTTGGGGATATCGTGCGGCGAAGTTAGGAGTTAGTCCCAAACCGATTCTCACCAAAGAATTAACGGTAGATAAGTTGGTATCAGCGATTGAAATAGCAGTACACGATAAAGCAATGCGGCAGCGTGCCTTGGCATTGAAGGAAAAGATTCGTGCGGAGAATGGTGTTGCAGAAGCGGTGAGGATTTTTCATCGGTATTTGACGTGTACTAACTCAGAAAATCTTGAGGCAAAGAAACACAAAAACCCGGTTTCTTGAAGAAACCGGGTTTCTGTGCACGCGAACTACCCTTAACCGAACCGTATAGCCCTCACTCCCTACTGCCAATTTCCTACCAAAACGTAAGATGCCCAGTAATAAGGATGAGGAGGTAAAGCTCTAATTTCTTCAAATGGGGGCTTTGTCTTAAGCGCTTCTATCAAAGATAATTGAGCTATCCTGAGTGCATCTGATTTTTTCTCTCCTGGTTTTTTTAAGTCTTGATAGAATTTACCCATCACTCCAGCCGTTGAAGCATCTCCCACAGGCCAGAGAGTCGCTAGAGTACTACGTGCGCCAGAACGCACAGCAACTCCTGCCAAACCTAAGACAGCACGCTCATCACCAGTGGCGGTTTCGCAAGCACTCAGCACGAGTAGTTCCAAGTTTTTTTCTGCTTCTTTTAACAAAGCACTCAACTCATTGATACTGATACTTTTTCCATCTCCTGTAATAATAAAGTTTTTTTCAGGATTAGAACTGAACAGCCCATGAGTCGCTAAGTGGACAACAGGAAAATTGAATTTCAGTTGGTTTTGAATAGTTTTTGTGGTAAATTCTTGATTAAGAAGCTTCAAAGAAGAAGGAAAAGCTTCTTTGATTTCATTTAATTCTTTAGGCACGTTAGTTAGTGCAGGAAAAATCTCTTCTTGTACTTTGATCTGCTCACTAACTCCAGCTGCTAAAACCTTAAGCTGTTGCTGCTTGAGTCGTTTAGAGTCTACGAGTTGCAGACTTGGAACCAGAGCAACGCTATATTTCTCAATCAGATATTGTTGACCATCATAGAGTGCAGCCATTGGCACTCTCTGCAATTGACCATTGAGCACAAAGACTAAATTTTTGACTTTGTTGGCATTTAACTCTGTCTCAAAAGGTTTGATTAACCAGTTATAAAGCTGTCCAAAAATTGGTAAAACCCTCTGGATATTTTCTTTTAATTCCTGTGGATCTGGGTTAGAAGTAGATAAGATGTTGCGAGCAGAAGTATTGACAGTTACGTTGTCTAAGTTATCATAAAGCCGATCTAAAATGTCATTAACTTTCTCCTCACTGATAGGAATTGCGACTTCTTGCAAGGGTTTTCCTGGCAAGGACAAGATAACTTCTAAGCGCTCTTTTAAAACAATGGGATAGATCACAGCTGCTTGAGGATCGATATCATCAATCTGCACCGCGACATCCGTTTCCTCTGAACAGGGGTCTTGAAAAAAGTTGTCTAATTCTGCTAATTGTAGAGACTCTATCACCCTTCGAGCAAACTCTAAGCGGCTTTTAGGCTTGTTCGTCTCAATTTTTTCCTGCTTAATGCCAGAGTTCGACACGAGTAGGGTATTTAGCTCGCTTGGACTCAGCTCTGATTTCAAGACCAAATCCGCTAGTTCAGTATAAACAGGTTTGACCTCTTGGAGAAAGTTAAACTGGACATCTCGATTATTTGCGTTTAAATCGCTGCGGAGAGACTGGAGAGTGTTGAAGGCGGCTGTGTAAGCAGCAATTGCTCCTTTTGTATCTCCCTGTTCTTTCAGTAAATTCCCTAACTGAGATTGCCAAAGATAACTAATTTCACGTACATCTTTTGTAATTTTTTGTTCTGGAGCTAAAGCCAGAGCTTGCCGAGTTAGTTGAATTGCTTGATTTAACTGCCCCTGTTGATGGTATAATTTACCGAGATAACCTAGAGCATAGGTTTGTGCTTGCCTATCTCGCAAGCTCAGAGCCTGTTCCAGCGCCACGTTCAAAATACGTTCAGCCTTGTCTGTCTGTTGGCTTTGCATCAAACCTTGAGCAAAGTTAATCTGAGCGTAGATTGCTGTGCGATTTAGAGGAAGAGTGGCAAGAGTGGATTCAATCTGACTTTGCAAATCTTGTGCATCTTGACTCAACTTCACCTCTAACTGGGACAAAAAATCCTTTGCCCGTTCGACCAACTGAGATTCGCCAAACTTAGACCAAGAAGCAACGCGCCGATTCGTTTGCTCTTCCCACCATTTTTGCAGTTCTAGTAATAGCTTGAAGTGATTGAGTTGTGCCTGAATTTTAGAAATTGGTGAAGCTGATGTTACCGTTGCTGCTTGGACGTAGTCATTCAAAGCTTGTTGGTAAGGTGCTCTAGCCGCTTCTTGAGATTTGCGGTCTATAATTTCAGTGACCTCTTCATAGTCCCAACGGTCTCGTATTTGGTTTCCTAAAGCGCGTTCGGTGTTACCTAAACTCAGCAAAACAGCACTGGACTCCGGTGATTCCTTCAGGACTGACAAACTCAACTGCAAAACTTTCTTGGACTGCTTCAACAATCCTTGTTTTCGCAGGACTTCTCCGAGGCTATGTAAGCCAACAGCTTGGGTTGGTGAAATAGAATTTTGCTGTTGAGAGAGATTTGTGAGGAAGCTATCTATTTGTGCTTGGTTACAGTTTGGGTTATTAATGCTAAAAGCTTGGAGTAAAGTTTTGCAAGCTTTAGGATATAATCCTAAATCTTGAAGAGCTTGGGATTTGTTGATCAGGCTCTTACTTATCCCTTCGCGATCGCCTATTTGCTTATAAGTCTCAGCTGCTTGTTCCCACAACTTAGCTGCTTCATCGAATTTTCCGGTATTGTAGAGTTCTTGACCTTCCCGTGCCAGTTGTAGCGCACGACTCGAAGAATTTTGAATTTTGTTTGTGTTGCGTGTCCTTTGGGCATATTCCGAATTATGACTCTTGAGTTCTGCACGGCTTGTATTCGACCAAGCTGAAAAACTTAAGGTGAACACCAGTCCAAACAAGACTAGAAGGATTAAGACAACTATACGACGGTACTTTCTCACAATCATATCAATTCCAGTTAAAAATCATTCTTTCTGATTCCCCATTCTGGTTTCAGAACGGTCTGTACTGTAGTTGAAAATACACACCATTTTCTTGCCATGTCCCATCTCTCAAATTAATATCTATTAGAGGAATACCCCAGTCCAAACGAGCCGTGAAGTTATCCCCCATCTGCCAGAGTAAACCGAATCCTACACCCACTAGGGTATTGGGGTCTGGACCGTCTCCACTTGTGTTCCAGCCAGTGCCAAAATCAATGAATGGTGTAACCTGTAAAGTTCCTTGCACCTCTGGTACTCGGAAGATAGGTAATCGTGCTTCTACAGAAGCAAAAACACCATTGTCAGTGAGCAGAGCATCCTGACGATAACCCCTCACAGTTGCTTGACCTCCCAAACTGAACTGCACTCGGGAAAGTAAAGAATCACTTGCTAGTTGAATGTTTGAACGGACTAACAAGTTAGGACCCACAGCAGGCTTACCTGTCGCCTCTCCTAGACGGCGCAAATACAGCATTTGCCCTCGCCAAAGGAAAAATTGACTGTCCGGTTCGCTGTTGTTAATAGTGGCATCAAAAGCACCGATACCAACACTAAATTCAGAACGAGCAGCTAAAACATCTTGACGGCTCCGTTGGAGCCATTCTTGAGCAAAATTCAGTTCCGAAATACGGGTTTTTCCATTGACGTCTGCTCCTGGGAATAAAGGAAAGTCAACTCCAAAAATCGAGGCATCACTTTCTCGCCTAGCTGCTGTAAAACTGAGGGCAAATTCTTGGCTGCGTTGTGGAGTAGCTGTTTGAATAATTGGTTGGCGAAAAGTGAGTTCAAACTCGCTAGAGTCTACCTCAATATCTAAATCGTTGAAAGGGGGTTCAACGATGTTATTGTTAGTTATCTGGTAATCGAAGCGTAGGGTACCATTACGGGGATTGACTGGCAGAGTGTAACTACCCTCAAACCTATTGCTGCCATCGGTATTGCTATAGGCAAAACTCAACTTATCTCCCAGTCCTAGGAGGTTAGCTTCCGATATCTCGACACCGCGTTCAAAACTCCCAACGCCAGGGTTGCGGTTATTATCGATTCTGAATTCGGTGCTGAAGGTTTTTGCTCCCCGAAGCGTTACCTCTAGAGAATTCGTACCAGGTTTAGTGCCAGCAGTTAGTTCCGCATCTAAGCTTTCAATTAAGGGGTTAAGTTGCAACAATTGCAGTGCTTCTTGTAGGCGGTTGATGTTGAGGGGTTTTGAGGTTGCCAAAGCAATGCGACTGCGAACATAGTTTGAATTCAACCGCCCTTTAGCGATATTGATCTTAATCTCTTCCAAGCTACCTTCAAGTACCTGAATCTTGACGATACCTGATTGGATTTCTTGACTGGGTATGTAGGCACCAGAAGTGATGTAGCCCTTTTTGAGATAAAGCTCAGTCACTTTATTAGCAGCTTGCAAGAGTTGGTCAAAACTGATAGATTCCCCAATAAAGTCAGCCGTCACCTGATTTAACTCTTCTTGGCTAAATACAGTGCTACCGACAAACTCAAACCTCTGAACAACAATCATCCTAGGCACATTCTGGATTTTCTCATAAGCTGGAGGCGCAGTCGGAGGTAGTCGGAGTGGTTTTTTTTGTGGGGGAAGTGGAGTAAGCTGAGGTTGTTCTGGGGGAATTGGGGTAACGCGATCGATAGGCTGCGCCCAAGCAGGAGGTGTGTGAGAGAGTATGACGAGTAGGGGGAGGAAGAGGAGGGCGAGATAGGGAGATTGGGGGATGGGGGGCTTCGGGGAGGGAGTGAGGGAGAGATTCCTAATTTTGACTTTTGACTTTTGACTTTTGAATTGATTTGTCCCCTTGTCCTCTTGTCCCTTGCCCCTTGCCCATTGCCCATTGCCCCATAACTTCGATTTAATGAGCATGGCACGATGATGAGGTCAACAATTCAGAAGCGTTGGGGGTAACTATGGGGGGATTAGCAGTGAGAATCACAGTACCTTTTGAGTTAACATACCAACCTTGAGCTGGAGGCGGTAACTCTGAGGTATCCGCTTCCTCAACAATAGGCATCATTGAATAAGAGATATTTCCTGGTTGGGAAGGCTCAAAACTTACTAAAGCTTTACTGCTGAGTGGTTCGCTGGGTCGGGGTGGCAATCCTCCGCGCCCGGTGATAATAAACTCACTCCTATTCTGTTCCTTTTTTGCGGTACATACCCGCGCCACGACTTCTTCAGGTTGAACTATTTCTTGTGGCACGTCGATCGCTTCCTGGTTGGCTTCAATATCTGGTGTGATAAATTGTACGGCACCATCTAATCCGAATTGGGAACTGGCAGAAATCTGGCATTCTGGGCAAACAAATAATCCTTGAGTGTTGATTTGGATGTTTCCTCCTCTCCCCTCAAAAGCATTGGCGGTAATTTTGCTATTTTCTAGCAACACAACAAAATCAGCGGAAGGAGAGCCAGTAATAGTGATGTTACCGCCGTTACCAGTTCCACCTGCTTGTGCTGAAATCTGACTACCGTGGCGCATTTGTAACGAACCTGTTTGGAGGGTGATGTTACCACCTTCACCAGATTGCGTGGCTGCTGTGATACTACCTCCGCTATCCAGTAAAATAGAGCGAGCATTTATTGTGGCGGTTCCTGCATTACCTGACCCCTGATTCCTCACAGTCACTTGACCACCATCCGTGACCCTCAACTGACCTGTATTAATTGTCACGTTTTGTGCTGCCCCACTTGGCACTGCAGGCAAGCGAAAAGCCTCTCGTAAGCTTTCATCCTGTATAATGGCGGAGGAGCCAATCAAACTCGGATTTATAGATCCTGGTACTGTACCTTTCACTTCTACAAATTCAGGAGCATTGATGATAACATTGCCAGCTGAACCACTTGCAGAAGTAGAAGTATCGACCCTTCCTCCATCCCGAACTGTCAATCTTGGTGTATTGACTCTTAGGTCACCAGCATCTCCAGTAGTATTTGTGGTAGCAAAAAAACCGCTAGGTATAAACAACTGAGGTTCGACGCCAATAATTTCTATAGAATCAGTGGCATTTACGTTCAGATTTCCTCCGTTACCTGTTCCAAAAGTGGTAGATATGATGGTTCCTCCTCCAGTAGCGGTCAAACGTCCAGTAGACACCGTAGTGTTGCCTGAATCTCCAGAACCATAAGTGGCAGTTATGATAGAACTGGAAACGCTAGGATTAACAGCACTTACTCCATTTACTTGTACCGACTCAGAGGCATTGATATTGATATTTCCGCCTGTTTCCGAACTAAAGGTTTTCGGAAAGATGGTAGCTCCTCCCTCTACAACTAAGCGCTTGGTTGAAATATTGATGTCTCCTCCTCTACCCGCTCCCACTGTTTCATTCGTTAAGCTGCTCCGAATGTTTCCATCTGCATTGGTTCCGCTCAATTTTACAGACTCTGTGGCGTTTACTTGAATCGCGCCTGCGGGTTGGATTCCTTGATTTTGAATCAAAACGAGCGAGCCATCGCTGACGGAGAAGTTTTGCCCCTGCACCTGAATTGAACCGCCGCTAGCACCGCTAGCATCTACTAAAGCTTGCGATCGCATTTCAATATCTTTAAAAGCACGCACGCCCTCATACCCCAAAGTCCACCCACCCAAAGTGGGATTGAGACTCACCTGACCTTCTGCTACACTGGCTAACTCTACTCGTCCTCCTTCTGCTGTCAGAGTACCTCCGTCTATACTGATATTGCCCCCAACCAAAGCCAAGGTCTGATTGGGCTGTACCCGCAGACCTGTTGAGGTATTGGTTCTCATTACAGGTGAGAAGTTGGGATCGGCAACAGTGAAAGCTTGACTCGTACCTTGTACGCGAATTGTTCCCGAATTCTGCCCAAATTGCAAACCGACTGGAACACTGATAGTCAGTAGAGGGGGAGTTTGAGGATTTGTGGCGCTAAATTCCACACCATCGGCAAATTTGATGCTACTCGCGGTACTACCTAAGAAAGAACCGCCAATATTCAATTGGGCATTGGGACCAAAATTAATGCCGTTTGGATTAATCAAAATGAAATTAGCACCGTAATTTTCTTTGATTAATCCATCAATATTGGAAATTGAGCCACCTGTTACTCGGTTGATAATGTAGTTAATGTTATTAACATTTGTCGTATTTTTAAAAAAAGCCTCGCTGCCAGTTGGAATAGAGAATTCCTTGAAGCTGTGAAATAGATTTCTACCAGCTTGTGCTCCTCCGGTAATTTCAAAGACATTGCCAGACCGACTGACATTTGTTGGAACACTTCCATCTGAAGAAATTTGCGCTTGAACAGGGCTACTGATTAGTAGACAGTAGAGGTAAACAACGCCAGCTACAGTTCGCAGAGTAACGTTTGAAAACACTGGGGGGAGTGGAGGGAGTAGACAGAGAAATGTTTTCATGTATGGAGGTGGCGAATCCGCCGTGAGGTCTGTTGTTGGATATGCGGCTCTCATACCAAGTCGCACATCAAACCGTAAAATCGTAGTGCGGGCAAGATGCCCGCGCTAAAACGAGACAATTGCCTTGCCCGCATGCAAACCAAATGCTTGCACTACAAAGTTAAGTAGACTTGGTATCAGAATCCAAGCAAAAGAAGTAGCCGGAAGTATATCCAACTACTAAGTCTTTAAGGGCAGCAGGCAGACGAACCAGCTGATTCAATAGCACCCTGTTTTCATTTAAATAAAGTAAATTTTCACACCCTGTTTAATACCAAACAATGGTAATCTTCACTTAAGCATAAGTTTTGATATTAAACCTAAGTAAATTTAACTAAAAGCGACATCATAGAGTCTATATTCAAGTGTAAACCCACGTCAAGATAGGAAGTCAACTGATGAACAAAATGCAATTTTGGACAACGACTTGGACAACTCCGATGTTGGTTTTAGGCTTTGTAGTATCACTCACTCAACCCAGCACAGCCAATACCGCGAACATTAGCTGTAACACCAACGCCAGTATACCAACAGTGATTGCTACCTCTACCGAACAGGGAATAGGGAAAGATGTTACAATCCTCAGCTTCCTCCCCGAATATTTTTCACCCAAAGATGCTGTGCAGAACTGTCAGAATACAGCTAAAACTTTGCAGACTCTTTACAATACGAATCGTGCAAACTACTTGACAAATGACAAAGTCAATTCAAGATCTGTCGTGTGCGTTGTAGAACGTAGGGGTATCGGTTGCGATCGCGATAGTACCCAAGTTTTATTTACTCTCGGTTCAACAGTTAACTCCTCTCAAGCTTTATACCAAATGCTGGGTAGCAATTTTAAGCAAGCACAGCCTCCTGATGCTAGGACTGTCAGTCGAATTTACTCTGATCTCAAACCCAAATCTCATAGTCGTTGGTGGTTCTTCTAATGTAATGAGATTATGTTCCGCAATTCATTTTTGCTGTCTTTGCTGCCTGATAATCTGACTTGAGTTTGAGAGCTTCTTCAAGGGCGATGTGCGCTTTTTTGATTTCAGATAACCGACAGAATGTCAATCCCAGATAGTACCAAGTTTCGGCTTTTTGAACTTGTTTCAGCTTAGATACATTTAGCATCTGGTTAAATTGAGCAGTTGCTTCATCGTATCGTCCCAAGCCCTGAAGCGCTATACCTCGACCTCGTTGAGCAGCAAAATAATTTGGATTGTATGCTAACGCTTGGTCATAGGCTTTCAGGGCTTCTCTGTATTCTGGCTTTTGCAATAACACCTTACCTTTATGACTAAAAGCAACCGATAAATTTCTCTGACTAGTTTCTTTTTCTTTAATCGGTTCAAAAAGTTTAATTGCTTCGTCAATGACTGCAAGTGCTTTGTCAGTTTTCTTCTTTGCTAGCAGTGATTCAGTTTTGTTAATCCAGAAAACAGGGTCTTTCGAGTCGAGCGCAATGGCTTCATCAAAAGCAGCGATCGCCTGATCGTATTGCTTGAGGTTATGTAATGCCTCTCCTTTGCAATTCCAAGCATACACTGCCTTCAGCTCAATGATAGTTGCTGCAGAACAGGATTCGAGCATCTTGTTGTATTCCTGTAAGCTACCTAGTGCATAGCCTCGGTTAGTCCAAGCTTGGTAGTAGTTACTATCAATTTTTAAAATCTCGTTGTATTTCGTGATTGCCTCTTGAGATTTTCCTTGGTAGTATAATTGGTTAGCTTGTTGAAAAAGAATTTCCACCTCTGAATGCCCAAAAAGATTAGAGCGAATGACATTAACGCCAAGGAAGACCAAGCCGACTATTCCCAGTGAAACCCAAATGCGTCTAAAAATTGCGTTTCTAGGATTGGAAATAGTGTTTGTTCCCTTTAAGGGAGCACTTTCTGGAACTGGTTTGCTTTGAGCACTTCTGGTTGATTCTGAAAGTGAAGGCTGAAGGCTTTTCTCTAATTCTTGAGTCACCCAATTCAAAGAAAAAACAGATTGGTAAATACGATTAGAGACTTTTAACTTATCTTCCTGTTGTATAATCAATCCCAAATTCAGCAGTTCTGCTTGTACAAGACTCCCGTCTGCTGGAACTTCTCCCAGAGACAAGATTTGTTGGTACAGCCGCAGTAGTAGTGGGGGATCGCACTGCTTATTTCGAAAAAGCCCCTCCTGAATCGCCTTCAAATGCTCAGATGCTGCTTGAGTTTCCCAATGACTAATCAAGCAAGTTCGTACTAGCTGCTCTACTGTTGCTGCTTCCTCACCAGCGGGAATAAAAGCTTCAAACTCAGCAAGCAACTGACAAAGCTTTTGGTTAAAAAACGGCTGAGCACCTGTCCATGACAAGACCTCTTCTAGCAAAATGTCTGGGCGGCTGGCTTTTTCACCTAATTTGAATAAAGGTTGTAAACGTGCTAACTCTTGGTCAATCCAACTTTGATTAAAAACAGATTGGTAAATACGATTAGAGATTTTTAACTTATCTTCCTGTTGTATAATCAATCCCAAATTCAGCAGTTCTGCTTGTACGGGACTCCCGTCTGCTGGAACTTCTCCCAGAGACAAGATTTGCTGGTACAGCTGCTGTAGGGATAAAGAGTTGCACTGCTTATTTCGAAAAAGCCTCTCCCGAATTGCCTTCAAATGCTCAGATGCTGCTTGAGTTTCCCAATGATTAATTAAGCGAGTTTGCACTAGCTGCTCCACTGCTGCTGCTTCCTCACCAGCACCAATCAAAGCTTCAAACTCAGCAAGCAATTGACAAAGCTTTTGGGTGAGAAACGGCTGAGCACCTGTCCATGACAGAATCTCTTCTAGCAAAATGTCTGGGCGACTGGCTTTTTCATCTAATTTGAATAATTTAATCGTGCTGCGGTTAAATGGTCGTAAATGTGTGAATTCTGGAATCACTCCACTTTGATGAAAAGTTGATTGATAAATGTGATTAGGGATTTCTGACTTGTCTTCCTGTTGCACGACCAATTCCAAATTCAGCAGTTTTGTTTGTATAAGATTTTGAAGCGAACCCCTGGATTATGTCCATAGAGTTCTAACGGGTAATGCTGTGAGTTTATGTTTTTAGGTTCAGCCACCAGAAGCCCTGCATGGTATACGAAGTATCGATACCTGGATGAATGGCTAACTTGCCTAACATATTTCCAATAACGGTAGTCATCCTCGGATGACAGATTACTGAGGCTAATGACGTAACTGTCAGCCCACAGTTTACACCCAGAGGGCGTCAGTGTATGGATCTGTCACGAATCAATGAACAATTGATAATTGATAATTGATAATTGATTGGTCACGTGTAGTTTATTACTAGCATGATGATATGCTATCATAGGTTGTACTCAATAATCACATGCAATACAGTTCGGTTAAAACCAAAACCAGGTAAACTAAGCGTTGTACCCTAAGTGTAATTGGCAAAAAATGTAACTCAAAGAATTCTCTTGCTCGCCTCGATACAAACTGAACATCAGTGTGATGGATGAGCGATTGCCCAAGGGGCAGTGCCGTAAGTCCTGCTGACAGGCTACGCCAACGCGGAGCGTCTCCGCTCTTGAGAAGGCAATCGCATATTACACCTGAAACCACCAAACCTTTTTCTTTTTACGTGTAAGCCCTCGCCTCCACGCTCAAAATTGCTGAGTTGATGAGTTGTGATTCTTGAGTTCTTCTTCAAGGGATAGCTATGCTATTATTGATTCCAGTTGCAAACTTTGATGTTTGCTGCTTTAAGGGCGCGTAGCTCAGTGGATAGAGCAACAGATTCCGGTTCTGTTGGTCGGGGGTTCAAATCCCTCCGCGCTCGTCTTATAGCTGACTGAGTTCTTTTGCGCGTTCGCGAGCTCATGCTGAGCGCAAAGCCTCAGCGCGCCCTGTTGCTCAAAGTCGCGGAGCAACTTTGCTCTAAAGCAGAGCTTTGGAGAAGCTTGTTCACAGAAGAACAGGCGCTTGCATATACGGACAATGCAAGGGAGCGCAGTGCTCTAAAGGGCGATGGCGCAGGATTGCCCAAGGGGCGATTGCCCAAAGGGCAGTGGCAAAGCCAATCGCAATATTTACAATTATAATTAATCATAATTTCAAAAATATATTGACAACTATTGACAACCAGTAATACAGATGCATCAAGTGGCAAAGCCCCAGTGCTCTTAGATCAATTTTTAGTTTGTGGACTGGGCGGTTTAGGTCAACATTGTGTTGCTGCCCTCAAGGAGTTTGAGATCAGCGTGATTGCAATTGATAAAAAACTGCCTGGAGACTGGGAAATTCCTCACCTTCAGGATTTCTTAGATAACTTACTTATTGGTGACTGTCGTCAAATCGATGTTCTACAACAAGCTAAAATCCAGCAGTGCCGAGCTGCCATCATAGTCACTAGTAGTGAGCAAGTCAATGCAGAGACAGCTTTAGCGGTGCGGAAACTTAATCCCAAAACTCGCTTGGTTGTTCGTTCATCGAAAAAAAATCTCAATGAATTATTGAGTGAACATTTAGGAAATTTTATTGCCTTTGAACCAACTCAACTACCTGCCTCAGCCTTTGTTCTTGCTGCTCTTGGTACAGAGACATTAGGATTGTTTAATTTAGAAGGACAGTGGTTGCAAGTTGTAAAACGCACTTTATCACCAACAGACTCTTGGTGCAATAACCGTCTGTTGTACGAACTGAATACTCACAAGCGTCGGCTTCTCTATCACACATCTGGGACTGCTTCTTCATCCAAGGTCTTCAATGAATGGGAGCCAAATGCACCCTTTTTGCCAGGAGACACAATTGTTTATCTTGAGGTAATAAAGCCAACTTCCACTGACTCTAAGAAACTGGTAAAAAAGACCTGGTATAACCCTTGGCACTTATTAACAAGACTCAAACACCTCAACTGGTTAACTGTTAAGCAGCAAGTTGCTAAATTTTTACGCAAACCTAACGAACATCGATTTAAGCAGATAGGTATTGTCTGTGGAGTGATTGTAGGTTTTTTATTGCTCTTGGGAACGGTTTTGTATCGATTGACCTATCCCCAAATCAGCTTAGTAGATGCCTTTTTAACCTCAACAATGCTACTTTTAGGAGGATTTGGTGATTTGTTTGGTGGATTCAATTTCAAGCTTCCTGTTCCGTTTTGGTTACGGTTGATTAGTTTGGGAATGACAATCACTGGTACAATCCTTGTAGGGGTGTTCTATAGTTTTTTGACAGAAAGACTTTTAGCTGCTAGATTTCAGTTGAATAAACGACGTCCACCCATTCCTCAGAAAGACCATGTCGTTGTGGTGGGACTCGGTCGGATGGGTCAGGGAATCGCAGAGATTTTACAAGAATTCAACCAATCCCTTGTTGGCATCACTCTAAATACAGATTTTGACATGACGGTTCTACCAAAGATGCCACTCATTACTGGTTCCTTAAAGGGGTCTCTTTCTAAGGCAAATCTTCAGACAGCAAAAAGCGTCGTTGTGGTGACTGATGACGAGATGCTGAATTTGGAAGTCAGCCTTATGGCTTATGATGTAAATCCAAAAAGCAATTTGGTTATCCGCACCACAGGTCTTGGCTTAAGTGACAATTTAGCTGAACTCTTGCCGAATGCTCAAGTATTGTGTGTCTACGCCGTAGTTGCTGAAGCTTTTGCCGGAGCAGCATTTGGGGAAAACATTATTAATCTGTTCCGCGTTTATCACAAAACTATCTTGGTCACAGAATACCAAATTGAAGCAGGTGATACGCTCAATGGTTTACTGCTATCTGAAGTCGCCTATGGCTACGGAGTCGTTCCAATTCTCTACCAAAAAGGAACAGAGATGGCTAAGCTTATGCCTTCTGAGGACATTAGTTTAGCTGTGAGCGATCGCATGGTAGTATTGGCAACAAGCGATGGTCTACAGCGCATTGAGCAAGGAGCAAGTCGCACCGCATCAAAAAACTGGCAGGTGCATATTGCAAAAGCTTTGACAGAAGAGGCACAGTTTGAAGGGGCTAATGTTATTGTTCGAATTTCAGGATGCAATCTCAACACAGCTAGAAATCTGATGAGGAATTTACCAAAAACATTGCATTTCCCACTCTATAAACATCAAGCTCAACGACTTGTTATAGAACTAAGTAAAGCTCAAGTTATCGCCTCGTTGCTTCCAACGAATTCTCTTTAGTTAGGGAGCATCCCAAATGTTCGCTCTTTATGTCAAATGCAGTGCGAGCAAGATGCTCGCACTACTTTCACAAAATTGGGATGCTCCCCTTTAGTTATTTCACTCTCAACCAATCATTTATTTCCTGAATCAACCAATGGCGTTCCACCGTAGCTAAAGGACTGGAGGTAAACTTCTGTTTACCAGAATATTCAATTGTCACACCCCGAGGTGCGGAACCCTGTTGAACTATCTCTTCGTAAACTCTACTAATTAGTGGAGTTTTTCCTCGACGCCGCCAATAGCATAAACCAAATAACTTCCAGCGGATTTCAAAATATTCACGGTCAAAGTACAAGTCTGTGTGTCTCAAAGCAGCTAGCACTGTTGTTTGGAATAAGACAAACAGTAATGCTAAAACAGGCACAATATACAATATCGAAGCATAGCCAAGTCCTGTTGTTGCCAAATTGACCCACTGTGGCAGTTGCCAGATAAAAGGAGTCACCAGCCCGATAAGATAGAATAATTTGAATACTTTGCCTCCGCGTCTAGGAATCTGAATTTCTATCTTGTTCGCAGACTTTTTGATTTGAATTTGACTACCTGTAGGCTTACGGCTAGTGAGTGGTGGAGTGAGTGCGTGTCTGTTCTTTAGTGCGTCTAGCGCTTGACGAGCAGTACTAAGCCTCTGTACGACATTTGGTTCTGTCAGTTTACCAATCCAATTCACAAAACCCAAATCGACACTCACTCTGTCAGCAAACTGAATGCGAGAGTCCCGATATGGTAAATCAGCTGGAGGTGTTCCTGTCAGGAGATGAATTAAGGTTGCACCCACAGCATACAAGTCAGAGGCGGGAACAGCACGACCTGCAAATTGTTCCATTGGCACATAGCCGTAGGTTCCCACAACTGTGAAAGTTGCACCTTCCAACACCGCTTGGTCTTGCACTGCGCCAAAGTCAACCAGGTAAACTCGTTCATCCTTACCCCAAATTAAATTGCTGGGTTTGATATCTCTATGTAGCACAGGAGGATCGAGTTCGTGTAGATAGACAAGAATGCTCAAAATTTCCACCGCTATCTTTTCTACCTGTGACTCACAAAAGCGATGACCCCCATCCAGCAGTTGCTGAAATGATACTCCAGGAACGTAACTCTGCACCAACCCAAACCAGGGAAATCTCGAACCAGGTTGCTGTTCCAAAACAAAATCATCTCGATACTTAGGAATTCGGGGATGATTGAGATTTTTCAGCACCTGAGCTTCACGTTCAAAGAGCTTGCATTCATCCCACTGCACCTGCGGGCTTAGAGTGAGCAGTTTAACAACAACTTGTTCTTGGGGCTGTGTACCCAAATCTACTGCTAACCAAGTCTGACGACTAGCATCTTGCCCCAATTTTTCTTGGAGTTGATAGCGAGACTCTTGCGGAGTCGCTGAGCGAACGCAGATTACCTGTCCTGCTTCTGCCATAACATGAGCCTAAAATCTAAAGTCCCAACCAATGCTTGATTTCGTCTACTAGCCAACGGCATGCATCGTGAGAAAGAGGCGGCTGCAATCTTCCAAATGAATGCTCTTCCACACCAACAGCCAGAGTGACTTCAGGAATCTTCTTGTCGCCATAGCCGCCAGAATCACTTTTAAAAACTTTATCAATCTCTGAGACATTTCCTCGCTGTCGCTTGATGCAAAAACCCAATAATTTCACCTCAATTTCAAATTGCAGATGATCAAAGTAGATATTGGTTGCCACAAAGACGGGTAGTATAAACCAAGCTGCCAATACGAGACCACCTGTCAACCACAGTAAATACGTCAAAATCCCACCACGACTCAACATCCACAGCCAAAACAACCAAAATCCTAACCCCGCCACCACAATCCAATTTCTAGGGGTAGTTACCACCTTGTGCCAAGGAACAGAAAGTTTAATCTGCAAGTGGCTCGGTGATTTTCTCAACCAAATACTACTTTCAGGGAGTCGTGGACTAGCGACTCTGATAGCATTTTGATTAGCTTTGAGAGCTTGAAGTGCCTCTTTCGCGCTACTAAAGCGTCTTTCCAGATTAGGCTGGGTCAGTTGCTCTAACCAACGGACAAACCCAGGATTCAGCCGGACAAGGTGAGCAAACTGCAAGCGAGAATCCTTCTGAGGTAAATCCGCTGGAGAAATACCCGTCAGCAAATGAATCAATGTTGCTCCCAAAGCATAAAGGTCAGATGCTGGAGTTGCTCTTCCACCAAACTGTTCCAGTGGTGCATAGCCATAAGTTCCCACCACTGTGAAAGTGGCACCTTCTTTAGAAGCACGGTCTTGTACTGCGCCAAAATCAACCAGATAAATACGAGAATCCTTACCCAGTAGTAAATTGCTAGGTTTAATGTCCCGATGCAGCACAGGAGGACTTAAACCATGCAGATAAATCAGAATCTTTAGGATATGAGCAGCAATTTTCCGAACTTCTGGTTCTGCGAACACTTGACCTTGAGTCAGTAATTGCTTGAGTGATATACCAGGAATATATTCTTGAACTAACCCAAAGTAGAGTAACTGGTCATCAACACAAAAATAATTGCGATACTCAGGAATGCGAGGATGGTTCAGCTGTTTCAAAACTTGTGCTTCTCGCTCAAATAGTTTCAAGTTTTCCCACTGCATCTGGTCGCTAAAGGTCAGCAGTTTCACCACAACATCTTCATGTGCTGACAAATCCAGTGCTAACCAAGTTTGGCGACCTGCACTTTCACCCAGTTTTTCTTTAAGTTGATAGCGATTATGTATAACCTGTTGCGTTTGCAGCATCGTGTCGCTATTCCTCAACACTTCTGTTGTACCAAAATGGCGCTATAGTCCTAAATATGACAAGGCAATGTTTGTTAAAGCTAAGCATCTTAATTTATGTAGGAATAAAATTAATCTACAAATTGAAGCAACCGTATTCCGGATGTCTTTATCAAATTTTTGGCAGAACTGAGAGACTTCGTTATGACTCCTTTTGTCAGTATATTTTCTTACAAAATAATTAGAGAAAAAATTTTTTCTACTTGATAACATTATAATTTTGATACAGCTAACTGTGTTAATCTTATTTCCCAGTTCTTAATAAATTAAGTAGGGTGGATACTGCCCACCCAAAAATAGACTTGCATTTCAGCAAATTGAGAAAAGTTACAATTTGGCTAGTAAGAATTGCAAAAGCTAGACTTCTGGACTAGTCCAATTGACTACTGTAAGCACTATAGCCATAAGCTAAAGTTTCTCTCATAGCTGCTGATGGTTTGAGACTTTTATTAATTAATCTAGCAAACGGTATCCGAATTCCTTTGATTGTTTCTGGTAAAATGGCATATTCTTGTGTTGGTTCTATAATATATTGTGGACACTTCGCTTTCATTCCAGAAACAGTTAACATTGCATCTATTTCGGTTGCCGAATATTGCTTGAGATAAATTGAGTTTTGCTTTGGGTTGAGTCTTCTGACTAAATTATGAATGATATGAGAAGGACAAGACTTGTTGTGGAAAGAATGATTAAACACAAAAGTTCCACCTGGTTTTAGTACACGAGACATTTCAACCAAGAGATTTCTAATTTGTGCTTCTGGTATATGCATAAATACACAGTTTGAAATGAGCAAGTCTATAGAATTATCTTCTAAAGGCAATAACTCAGCCGAAGCACAAATAATGTAAAAATCTGCTCCAGGTAAAAAATCATATTCTTGCTTACACTTAAGTAACCGTCGCAATAAAGATTCAGAAATATCAATACCATAATAGTGCTGACATTGCAAATTTTTATTCTTTGAAAGGAACAAAGGAATTCGACCATAACCACAGCCTATTTCCAGAATAGAATCAACAGACTTGTTGATAGGGAATTTCTTCCAAGTTCCTCCAGGTCTTCCAGTTAAAAGAGTGTAATCTTGTTTAAGTGGCGATGTTTCTTCTGCTTGTTCAATTTTTTGAGAACCGTAGTATTTCTCACCAATTTTGTCCCATTTTTGTTTTTGTTCAGTACTATTCAACTGCTCATAGTCATTAGGTAAATAGATACCATCCCAAAGTTGAAAGTCATTCAAACTGATTTTGCCGTTTACTGATTTACTCATGAGATTCTTCTGTTCTTGGTTGTACTCTGAAGTCTATGTAAACCACTAGTACAGCTTTGCGTAAAATCGTGGCGAATTGAGAGTTGAAATTTAAACGCATAGGCGCTGAGTCGCAAAGCGACACGCTGCGCGAACGCCTTCCCGCAGGGTAGGAGCGCAGAGGTAAGCGCAGAGGAACGCGGAGAATTCGCGCTCGTATGAATGAAATGTTGTACTTAGTTAGCTCATCTAAATTTGCATAGCAACACTGGATGTCAAGGTGTGAATGTTTTAAATTTGATGGTAGGATAAAAATTGGAGGCTTATATGTCACAAGGCAAGCGAGTGGTCGTTGTTGGTGCTGGTTGGGCTGGTTTAGGAGCAACTAACCACCTAGCAAAACAAGGATATCACGTGACACTACTAGAAGCAGGTTCTTATCCTGGTGGATTGGTTGCAGGTTGGAAAACAGCCGCAGGACGTTCTGTGGAAGCGGGTATTCATGGTTTCTGGTATCCTTACAGAAATATATTTTCTCTGATAAATGAACTGGGAATTAGTCCTTTTACAACTTGGACTCGTTCATCGCAATATTCTCCAGCAGGGTTAGAAGTTGAATCACCCATTTTTCAGGAGTTACCACAACTCCCCACACCTTTGGGAACTTTCCTCTATACACAGTTTAAACGTTTACCACTGATTGACCGCCTCAGCGCTCTGCCTTTACTTTACGCCGTGATTGATTTTGATAATTCCGATGAAGCTTGGCGGCGTTATGATTTTGTTACTGCCCGTGAATTGTTTAAAGATTTTGGTGTTTCTGCACGACTCTATCACGAATCTTTTGAACCTATGTTATTGGTGGGCTTGTTCGCCCCTGGAGAGCAGTGTTCGGCAGCAGCAGCTATAGGGATGCTTTACTATTTTATCTTGGCGCATCAACCGGATTTTGATGTGGTTTGGTGTCGAGGAACTGTAGGAGAAAAAATCTTTCGCCCTTGGGTAAAACGTATTGAAAAATGTGGTGCTCAAGTATTAGCGAACCATCGAGTTACTGACTTAATCGTTGATGGAAATAATCAAGTTACAGGAGTTGTCTGTAATGATGAGGTCTTTGATGCGGATGCAGTCATTTTTGCTGTTGGTATCACTGGTATGAAAAAGATTTTATCAAGTAGTCCCAGCTTGCAAAGTCGTGATGATTTTCGCAATGTCAGCAATTTGGGAGCAATTGATGTTTTAGCAACTCGGCTATGGTTTGACCGTAAGATTCATATTAAGCGTCCTTCTAATGCTTGCTTTGGGTTTGATGCAACTACAGGCTGGACATTTTTTGATTTAAATACGTTGCATGATGAGTACCGTAACGAACCTGGCACAGTTGTTGAAGCTGATTTTTATCATGCTAATCAGTTTCTTTCTTTAGAAAATGAGGAAATTATTCCAATAGTTCAGCGTTATTTAGCAAATTGTGTACCGGAATTTTGGGAAGCTAAAGTTATTGATAGCAGCGTGATTCGTCTACCACAGGCAGTCTCTCATTTTGCTCCTGGTAGTTATCGTTATATGTTACCAGCAAAAACGAGTTTTAAGAATGTTTTTATGAGTGGTGATTGGATTGTAAATCGACACGGTTCTTGGTCGCAGGAAAAGGCTTACGTTACAGGTTTAGAAGCAGCGAATTTAGTGATTTCCTATTTTGCAGAGGGTACTCCAGCTAAGATTATACCTGTGGAAGTGGATGAGACACACATTCAATTAGCAAGAGTTGTTAACAGAACTGCGCGTCAAATTGGCAAATCTATTTTGCCTGAATTTTGGTTACCTTAAATTTAGAAAATCAGTTTCTCCAAGAAACTGGGTCGGTGGGGCAATCAAGAGGAGCTATAATATATTTGTTCTCTAGAAAAGGGAAGTCACAATGGCGGTCAAGCCTATTCCTGACACAGTGATGGAATCTCATGATGTTGGTGCTGTACTGCGCACACTACCTCGCTTGGACATCAATGAGCAAACCACGCCAGAAGAGGCTGGCGCTGCGATGCACGTGCTTACACCATTTAACCAATGTGCGGTTGGAGTAGTTGGCTTTTCGGGTCAAACCCCGTGGGAACGCCACCCGGATGATGAACTTCTACACATTCTGGAGGGCGAGGTTGAGGTCATGATTATCACTGAGAATCAAGTCTATAAAGTAACACTAGGAACTGGTTCCGTATTCGTCGTTCCTCGTACCTTGTGGCATAAACAATTCGCGTTCAAAAGCGTCAGATTGCTGTTCGTTACGTCACAGGAGGGAAACGAGGAATCAACGGCGGAAGACCCACGGACAAAGTGACGATTGCAACACTGGGTCCTTGTAGTTTTATTTATCGCTTCTTGTGATTCCGCATCGCCTTATGAATTTTCTTCCATTTTTCCTTCTCAGCTAAATTGAGTCTTTCGTCTTGTTTGCGAGCGAGGTAGTTGAGTTCCTTCTGCAGCTTTTGGTAGTTTTGAAACCTTTGCAAGTCGAGTCTTCCTTCGTCCAACGCCTGCTGTACCGCGCAACCTGGTTCGTAACTGTGCTGACAATTACGAAAGTGACACTGCTGTGCTAGTGTTTCGATATCTGCAAATGTTTCTTGCAAACCTTCGTCACCCGCCCAAATTTGAATTTCCCTCATTCCTGGGGTATCCATAATTAAGCCGCCGGTTGGTAGTACAATTAACTCTCGATGGGTCGTTGTGTGTTTACCTCGGTCATCACCCTGTCGCACTGGTTGAACAGTTTGAATGGCTGTTCCCATGAGTTGATTGGTGATGGTGGATTTGCCCACGCCAGATGAACCTAGCAAAGCAACCGTTTGTCCAGGTTGGAGGTGTGGCTTTAAAGCATTGAATCCTTGATGGTTGGTCGCACTTAAAACTACAATGGGTACACCAAGAGCGATCGCTTCCACTTCAGTCAAACACTGTTCAACATTGTCACACAAGTCTGCCTTGTTTAAGACAATAACTGGATTTGCACCACTATCCCAAGCCAGAATGAGATAGCGCTCGATTCTTCTGAGGTTGAAATCTCCATCTAATCCAGAGACTAAGAAGACAGTATCAACGTTGGTTGCAACGATTTGTTCTTCTGTTTTAGCACCTGCTATTTTGCGGGAAAATTTGCTTTTTCTGGGCAAAATCTCATGGATAGTTGCTTGCTTTTCGGAATCTCTTGCACGAATGACAACCCAATCCCCTACTGCAGGAAAATCTTTGCTTTGGGAAGCCCGATACCGCAGTTTACCTGTCACTTCTGCTGACAGTTCTCCCTGTTCACTGTAAAGGATGTACGTATTTCTATGTTCAATGGCTACCCTACCAACAGTAAATCCTTCTTGGCGATAGGGTTCAAAGCTGTTAGCAAAAAAATTGCTCCAGCCTAAGCAATCTAAATTCATTTTTTTCCTCAATGTGTGCTACTTGTTTTGCACAAGGTACACAGAGGACTTTTGAGCTTCATTCCTCTAATACAAAGGACTGAACGAGAATCTCTGCGCCTTGTGTTTGATGGTTTGGGGTAGTCAAGATTACCTTGACGGCTAACAATACAGTCATCGCTTTTTCTCCTTACGCGCTTCTTTAAGTTATCAACACTTGCGCTCTTGTCAATTCCGGACGACGAGTAAGCTGTTACGCCTACAAGTTGCACAATGGAGAGTGAGGGAGTGAGGGAGTGAGAGAGTGAGGGAAAGGATTTGACGGTTTTCTTTAAAGTTAAAAAATGCATTTTATAAACGCAACAGCTTACTCTGTCAAGCAGAAATTCAAGTTAAATTTGGGATGCTCCCGTTAAATTTAAGAAATTTAATAAGTTCGATGTTGAAAACCAAAGCGATCGCTTCTGTTGAGAGACAATCTTCTGGCAGTTTTAACTTTCCTCATCATAACAATCAGCTACAATATTTCGGATTTCTTTCGCAGAGATATCTTCTTGGTCAGACTTGGAATAAATTGTTAGTAGTAAAATACTTGTAGGTGATTCGACTTGATAAATCAATCTGTATCCAGCACTCTTACTTTTTTGAATGTTACTATTGCGAATCTTCATCTTATAAACAACATAATCCTCACCAAGATCTCCAATTCTATCTCCTAAAATATTTCCTTGTTGTAATTGCTCAATAATCGGTTGAACATCATATCGAATATTGCGAAATCTTTTAGAAAGTTCGCGCAAATTTTGTTTATATTCAGGAGTGTTTAGCTTTGCTGCATATGCAACCCATCCATACCTTGTTTAATCCATCTCAAGCACTCGTATTCCGATGAAAATAACTTTGGTGCTGCAATATTGTTCAGTGAGTCTGAAGGATAATGGTCATAAAAATATTTTCCAGCCTCTTGAAAGACGATAATTAAGTTGTTGCGGTAAACGTAGCGAAATTTAAAACTATCCCCATGACTAACAAAATCTGAATGTTTCTCAATATGTTCTTTGGCAATGTCAGCAATACTTTCTATACTACTACCATAGATTTCAGCTGGATTTTCTGTTTTGTGAAATTGGCTTTTATGGCTAATTTCTGATAGTAATTTATACGAATAAATATCGTGATTATGAATTGTACTAAAGACAAATGGAATGATGAGATAACCTTTATATGAAACGGAATTCTCATAAAGAAGACGGCTCATCTAACTCTCCTTTGGCTCTTCTACTCAAATTACCACAGTACGCTCACCACAAACTTAACTGATTAGGAGGATTATCAAGGATATTCCAAGGAAGAGGAGGAACTGCTACACCACTCTGTTCCAATAACTTTTGAAAGTAACGCGCTGTATTAGGCGATCGCTCTTCTACAGGACAATGAACAAAGAAGTAAATTTGTGTTTCCTGCTGTAACCACTGCTTAATCTGAGTCACCCACTCTTCCATAAAAGGTTGATTCACTGGTAAGTTGGGATGGGAAATAAACCGAATCAAACTAAAAGGCGCTGTTACGCTAAATTGCACAGGGACTTTGGGTTTATGACGTTCAGATTGTAGTTGTGGATCATCATCTCCGGTGTAGATAGGACGCGAGTCTAGCAATACTCTTCCAACACCAAGCCTTTGCAAAAGTGCTGTCAACTCACCAGTATAAGGTTCTGCAAACCATTCTTGATGGCGAACTTCTAACGCTAAACGAACGCCTGTTTGCTGTAAAGCTTCGAGAAATACGGTAAGGTCATCAATGAGTGTAGGTGCATAACTCGGGGGTAACTGAGCAAAAATAGGTCCAAGACGTTTACCTAAAGGACGCATCCCTTCCAAAAACTTCAAAGCATCAGGAATATGAGGTTGTAGTCGTCCCTTGTGGGTGACATCTCGCGGTAATTTGAGGCAAAATTCAAAACCTTGGGGTGTCTGTGTTGCCCAACGCGTGATAGTTTCCTGATTAGGCACAGCGTAGAAGGTGGTGTTACCTTCAACAGTGGTGAAGCGTCGGCTGTAGAGTTGCAAAAAATCACCTTGGCGAGTGCCTTGAGGGTAAAGTTCGCCTACCCAACCCTTATATGCCCAAACAGCGCAACCAATAAAAAAGTTCACAAGTTATTAAAGAAGAAAAAAGTTGAACTAGTTTTTGTGCAATTTTTTGGTATCTTATGAGAATTTTACAACAAAATGACCAACTAAACTCCAGTTTTTTGATGTCAGGAAAAATTCAAACCTTCACCGCTGAACATCTAGATAAGTGTGCCAATTTGTATGTTGAAGTGTTTAACGGTGAACCTTGGAATGAGCAATGGACTATCGAAACTGCAAGATTGCGGTTGCTTGAAATCCTCAGGGCACTGCTTACCGTTCGCTAAAACTGCTATTTTTACGTTGACAGCAGTGCCCACCTTACAGTTATTGAGAATGGTGCAAGATCTCAGTTAGAGTCATTGGTTGATTAATACACGTAATGGCAATTTGTTAGAATCAATGGCAAGTGTGGTGAGTAACTAGAATGCCTACTGCTGCTCAATTAGAGAGCTTGTACCGTGTTGGCTATCAACTGACATATTTTATGTTTCAGCCCATACATCTCATCTGCGTTGATAACCGAACTCGAAATGTATACATTCTAGCTGGGTATGATGAGGAACTGGAATTCCAAATTACACTAAACGGGGATGTATTCTGATGAGTTATGTTAACTATGAAGCGATGTCTGATACAGAGTTGCGACAATACTTTATCAGTCATCGTGAAGATAAAGTAGCTCTTGAAGCATATCTGGATAGACTTAGTAAATACCCACGCAAAGTCATTGCTACTGTTGATGATCCTGAATTTGATGCCAAAATTCAAGCAGCAATTATTCAGCAGTTACAAGCGAAAAAGAGTGAAGGCGAAACACAATCCTAGAACCGACTCAGCCAATAAGTTGTTTTTCATCATCAAGACTTATAGGCGATTGCTTATCCCTTGGGCGACTCTATCAAGAGCATAACCCAAGGCGAGTACTCCTATTTCAACTGAAACTCATCAAATTTCATAACCTCCGAATCCGGCTTACGTATATCAAAACGATAACTACTGACTGTACCCGAACCTGTGTCAAAGATACTAAAAACCGTGATATCATTACTCGCAATGTAGGGCATCGGTTTACCATTCTCACCCAATAATGGAACAATTGTTGGTACTACAGGTTCTAAACCATAAGGATCACCAAGTTCAACATAATCCTCTTTATAGCCAACAGGAACTTCTCGCTTGTTATCACCCCAAGCAGCACCGTAAGAGTTACCAACATTAGATGTTTCTAAAAACTGCATTCCTGACTGACTACGAAAGCGGTTCCATAAATGGGAATGCCCGTAAAATACTAACTGCACACCAGCGACCTCAAGTAAAGGTACAATATCACGGATGAGGTAATCTGCATCCTTGGGGTACTCGTAACGGATTGCTTTGATATCACCATCAGCATCACGTTCAATGATTTGTACAGGATCTGTATATGCTGGAACAATATTACCACCTAATGTATGGGGCGGATGATGCAACATTACCACCTTGTACGTTGCTTGCTGAAATTCAGAACTGTTGAGTTCTTGTACTAGCCAATTATACTGCGTGCTGCCTTTGGCAATTGGTTCATAAATATGTTGCCCGTAACCCCAATTTTCTGGGGTGTTCAAATCTTTTTCCCGTTCTCGGTATCTACCTCTAGCCTCTGCATCCAAGTGAGGAGTCCGCCACATATTTGTCGCGTACAGGACAACCAAACGCACGTCACCAAAGCTGATCGCGTAGTAAGTTTTTCCACCTTCTTGACTTTGTGGTAAGGTGAAAATCTCTTCGTAGGTATTAGTATTAAAAGAATTATCTTTTAAAGATTCTTGCCCATACAACTTGAGAGCAACAGCACGAGGAATCGTCGCATCAAATTCATCATTGACACTTCCACCTCCATAACCTCCCATAATCTCATGGTTGCCAATGCAAGTAAACATTGGGGCGTGTTGAATGATTTCGCCACCTGTGTAGATTGCCTTGATCTCGTTGTTGTTCATTTCATAGTTAGCATGACCTTGCAAACAGGGAAAGAAAGCACCGCCACGATTGTCATCAAACCATTCTGAGGCGCGATCAGGAATATTGACCAAATCACCAGCGAACCAAACCGCATCAACTCGTCCAATTGTCTCCACTACCTTTTGCAAATTTGCTGCAACCATTGGTTTGATTTGATGATCAGAGGTCAGTAGAATTTTCAATGGTTTACCAGAACTAGGCTTGGGTGCAAGAGTAAACACATTACTACTGACGCTTTCGTCATCTTCCCGCACACTCGTTACATAGTAAGAAACCCGCGTGTCGGGAGTCAAGCCAGTGATCTGGGCTTCGTGTCGCCAAATATGGCGCTGGACAGGATGTTGATAAACCTGTCCATCTTGGGTTTGATTTCCGACTCGTGAGTGTTGGTCTTCGCGTGTGCGCCTAAGTTGGGTAGTTATGGCAATAGCAGTTTGAGCTAAATTCTTACCGTAGGCGACTATATGTCCATAACCAGCAAACTCAGTAAACCACACAACTCGCACTGAAGTTTCTGTTGGAAGTTGCAGAAACGGATCGGTTAGCAACTGGGGTGGTAATGTCATATATTTGATTAGATAAACACACGTTTATCAGATTAAGCCATCTGGGTAAAAGTTAGGGTTAGCAGCGGTTAAGTGTTCAGTTCACAATTATGAACGGGTGAGACACCCATCCCACAAAAGAACCATAAGGCAGACAAGATGTCTGCCCTACAAAAACGAGATTAACTCAACGCTGACTTTAACTCAGTTTTCGCTTTTTCCAACGCCTCTGGTAATTTACTTGCGTCGCGTCCGCCTGCTTGAGCAAGGTTCGGTCTTCCGCCACCGCCACCACCACAAATTTTAGCGATCGCACCAACAAATTTCCCTGCTTGCAAGCCTTTTTTGTTCACCTCTGGACTGAAAGCTGCGACTAGGCTAACTTTTCCTTCTTCTGGAACCGAACCCAGCACAACTGCACCATTGCCAAGTTTTTGCAGCAAGCGTTCGGCTGCGGTTTTTAAAGACTCTGGATCAACGTCTTCCATCTTGGCGACGAGTATTTTATAATCGCCAATAAACTCGACTGTTTGTAGCAAACTATCTGATTTGGCAATAGCAAGTTGTGATTTGAGAGTTTCCAGTTCCTTCTGATTGGTTCTGAGTTCGTTTTGCAGAGTGGTAATTCTGTCGGGGAGTTCTTCGGGTTTTACCTTGAAGCGATCGCTCAAATCTTTCACGACCTTGTCCCGGACATTGAGGTAATCTAGTATCGCAGGACCAGAAACAGCTTCAATTCGCCGCACTCCTGACGCCACGCCAGCTTCAGAGATAATTTTGAAAACGCCGATTTCCGCAGTATTGCCGACATGAGTTCCGCCGCACAGTTCCATTGATACACCAGGAAAGTCAATCACGCGGACTTCTTCGCCGTATTTTTCCCCGAACATCGCAACAGCACCTCTCGCTTTTGCTTCTGCTAAAGGCAAAATTTCCACTTTGGCAGAATGTGCTTGGGCTATCCAAGTGTTCACCTGTTCCTCAATTTGCTGTATTTCTTCTGGTGTTAAAGCACGCGGACAGTTGAAGTCAAACCGTAACCTGTCAAATGAAACGAGAGAACCTGCTTGCGATATAGAGTCATCAACAATTTTCTTCAACGCCGCTTGCAAGAGGTGAGTTGCGGTGTGATTAGCTTGGAGGCGACGACGACAAGCTTTATCAATTTGTGCAGTTACAGCATCTCCTACTCGGATTGTACCGCGTTCGATGCGTCCGAAGTGAACAAAAAAATCAGATTCTTTCTTCACATCGTGAATTGTCACGAGGACACCATCACCAGATAGATAACCGCGATCGCCAATTTGTCCCCCCGACTCTGCATAAAATGGGGTTTGGTCGAGGACAATTTGCACGTCTGTCCCGGCTTCTGCGTCTTCTTGGGAGACACCATCTATTAATAGCACTTCGACTTTGGATGTTGCGACAGGTTGGGTGTATCCCAAGAATTCTGTCGCATGGATGTGTTCCGCCAGCTTATCGAGAGAACCTTGTACTGTTAAGTCGATTGTTTCGTGTGATTCTCTACCGCGTTGTTTCTGCTTTTGCATTTGGACATCAAAACCCGCCTCATCAACAGTGAGGTTGTTTTCAGCAGCAATTTCTTGAGTCAGTTCTAGAGGGAAACCGTAAGTATCGTATAAGGTAAAGGCGCTTTCACCACTAATTTGGGTTTCGCCTTTGCCTTGCACCTGTTGGATAATTTCTGCCAGCAGTTCTTCACCGCGTTCCAAAGTTTTCAGGAAGCGGGACTCTTCTCGTTGCAGTTCTGCTTTGATGGCGTTTTCCCGTTCTCGTACATTGGGGTAAGCTGATTCCGAAAGTGCGATCGCACTTTCAGCAACTTGGGTGGTAAACTCTCCACCAATTCCAATTAATTTTCCATGACGGACAACGCGACGAATGAGGCGACGCAGCACATAACCTCGTCCCACGTTAGAAGCGCGGATTTCATCGGCTATCATGTGAACGACTGCACGAATGTGATCTCCAATCACTTTTAAGGAGACTTTGGTTTTCTCATCAGCTTTGGCGTAGTCTATTCCAGCAATTTCCGCTGCTGTTTTAATAATGGGGAATATTAAATCGGTTTCGTAATTGTTGGGAACGCCTTGGAGGATTTGCGCCATCCTCTCCAAACCCATCCCGGTGTCGATGTTTTTGTTCGCGAGTGGTGTTAAGTTCCCTTCAGCATCCTGGTTGTATTGCATGAAGACGAGATTATAGAGCTCGATAAACCGGGTATCGTCTTCTAAATCTATGTTGTCATCCCCACGTTCGGGGTGAAAATCGTAGTGTATTTCTGAAGATGGACCACAAGGACCAGTAGGACCAGAATTCCAAAAGTTATCTTCCCTCAAACGTTTAATTCTAGCTTCCGGAACACCAATTTTACCACGCCAGATTTCAAAAGCTTCGTCGTCTTCCTCAAAGACAGTAACGACGAGGTGTTCTCTTGGTAAACCAAAGACTTTTGTTGACAACTCCCAACCCCAAGCGATCGCTTGTTCTTTAAAATAGTCCCCAAAGCTGAAGTTCCCCAACATCTCAAAGAACGTGTGATGCCGTTGTGTGCGTCCGACATTTTCGATATCATTGGTACGAATGCATTTTTGGGAAGTGGTCGCACGTTTGAATTCGCTTGTGCGCTGTCCTAGGAAGATGGGTTTAAATGGTACCATCCCCGCAATTGTCAGCAGTACGGTTGGATCTTCTGGTACGAGGGAAGCACTTGGGAGAATTTGGTGTCCCCGTTGGGTGTAGAAGTCAAGGAATAAAGCGCGAATTTCGTTACCGCTCTTGTACTGGGGATGATAAGACATGGGTGCTTACAAAAATAGTGTTAACGAATAAAGTTCTGAGTTCCGAGTCCTGAACAATAAATTATAAGTTCTGAGAAAGTCTTGAGTCATTTTCTCCTAGTTGACATCCTCTCCACCCTATAGAGGGATGGGGATTCCAAGAATCACTTCTTGGATCTCCTGGTTGTTCCCTTACGGGCTTTCGGCACTTGGCTAGACGTTTCCGCCCCCGCTAGTACGCCTGCACAGGCAGTTTCCCTTCCCCGATTGTCCACGGGTACTAAGTTCAATCCACGCAATAACACCATCTCAGCAGCCGCATGATCTCGATGCGTTTGATAGCCACACTCAAGACAATGATGTTTATATATTTTTGCATTTTGTTTCGGTTTGCGACCAGTAACCTTTGCTAAGAGATCAGCGTATGCAGCTATTGTGTCATATACACTCACCTAACTCTGGAATCTAACTCTGGCACCTAACTTTGGTAGGATGAGCGAGCGTGCTGACGATTATTACAATCGAAGCAGAGAAAAAAATCAAAATTCCCTAAAAGAGGTAGATTATGGCGTTAAAACTAACCGTACCGAATATTGCCTGTCAAGATTGTGCAACAACTATTACCGAATCCATTCATACAATGGAACCTGATGCCAAAGTAGGTGTGGATGTGAATGCTAAAACTGTGACTGTAGAATCTGCTGCTTCTGAAGAGTCAATCAAACAGGCAATTGTTTCTGCTGGTTACACGATTGAAGGTTATCAATAACGGTTCATTTACTATACGTAATCAACTGTGTTAGGGGAAGAAGGTTTTTGACACTCCCACGCCTAAAAGAATACTGCTGGCGAATCAGGGGTAAGACCCCACAGACTTGTTCTCAGTCAGAGACTGGGAATACAGTTATCGAGGCTCCGCCTCGCGTTTAGGGGGACCAGAGGCGGAGCCTTCTACTACGGCAGTTACGTAACTTTACTGAGAATTTCTGCAAATTAAAAAGTGTAAATAAATATAAGTAAGGGAGAAGGTTAAAGCTATTTTCTCGTATCTTATTCCTTATTTTTGCTCAAAAAGTTCTTAATTTTGGAAACAATTCCTAGTATATTTTAGAACTAAATTATGAATTTTAGTTCTAAGTATTATAAAAATATCTTTGTAGTCCAAAAAATGTTCAGTATTTTTACTGTTTGAAATCAATGCTCAAAGAGCAGACATTATGTATCAGAAATATAAACAACAGTGATTGTGGTAGTAAAAGTCAACTACCATGAGGTGGAAAAAATGAGAGATTGATGCTAAGGCTAAGAGTAAAACAATTAAAATAGGGAATAGTGAGTGCCCCACGCTGTCAAAAATATGGGCACAATCGGTCATCATAGGGAGTGTCAGTAAATCTACTAGAGTTAAATTCTTAAAGTTGATATAAAGCAAAAACCAGAGCAATGAACATATCTATTCTGGTCTTCGGAGGTGATAATTCTCTCACCAAACTTCCAGATCAGATCCGTAATGCATCTGCGTTTAGCGTAGAAGCGATCGGTAATCTGAGTCAGGCGGTGTCGCGAATCCAAATCACACCGCCTGATGTCATACTGATACAGGCTAGCTCGGATGACAGTATGGAACTCTGCCATTGGTTGAAAGAACAGACAAAGCTATCCTGGATTTACTGTATCCTTTTGGAGGATCGTCCCCAGGTGCTTGCCCTAAGAAGTGAGTGTGGTAGAGAATGGGAGTTGGAGATGGCATCTGCTGCACTACGTCAAGGAGCCGATGCTTACATTTGGCAGCTACCAAAGGAAAAAACAGACTATCTCCCACCAGAAAAAACTGCCAATGAGCAGTTACTACTAGCTCATTTAACTGTAGGCTTGCGTAAGGCACAGAAATATCGTGATTTGCTGCGGACAAATGACTTGTTGTCAGCCATAGCCTTATTTGATTCGTTAACAGAATGGAATAATCGCCGTGCTTTGGAGTGGGACTTACCCAGGCAAATAGAAAAAGCCCGTAGTCATGAAACTCCACTCTCGTTAATTATTCTAGATGTGGACCATTTTAAAAAAGTGAACGATAGCTATGGACATTTGGTTGGCGATCGCGTGTTGCAGTTACTGTGTCACCGTCTACGCCATAATCTGCGGTTTCAAGATACTCCATTCCGCTATGGTGGAGAGGAATTTGTGATTGTTTTGACCAACACCAACTGCGATGAAGCACTCGTCGTGGCACGTCGTCTCAATCGTGTCGTCGGTGAAGAACCATTTGCAATTAATAGCCAACTCACTATCAATGTTACAATCAGTCTGGGGACAGCTTGTCTACAACCAGAAGATGATGGCAACGGAATCAGCTTGTTAGAACGTGCTGATCAACACCTCCTGCAGGCTAAAGCTGCTGGACGCAATTGTGCCATTGGTTGCAGTGGTTACATGTTCCATCTAGAATGCAGCAAGAGTACTGCCGCTCATCTTCGATGTCCCAGTATGGGCAATAGCCGCCAATAAGAAAACTGAGCGTTCAGGGTATTTCTTCACAAACCTCCACAATTGCATGAGTGCATTCTGCTACTGAAGCACGTTCTCGCATAGCCTTCACTAAGGCTTGATATGCCAACCAGTTTTCTTGCAAGAGAGTTTTGGCTTGAAGGATGCAAAAGCGCTGTTTCTGTTCACCAGATGATGCAGAAAAACCTAAATTTGTCAATACCATTGATAGCTTGCTTTTATCATCAGCTCCTCCCTCCGAGTTTTCGTAAACCAGTGTTTCAGCAGCAATACCTGCCATCCAAATGGTGCAGTAACGGTCTAGCATTTGAGCACTGATTGTACCTCGTTCTAGTTGGGATGCTAATTCGCCATCGTCAAAACTCACGCCACCTAGTCCTGGTTGTCTTTGTTTGAGTGCTTCCCAAGCACTTAAAGTATAAGTCATAACCGGAACACCTAGCAGGTAAGCGACGATAAAATGTCCTGCTTCGTGGTGAATAATGCGTTCTCTGTGTTCCGGAGAAAAACCAGCTATCCAATCTAACAGTAAATTTCCACCTTTGCCTTGTAAACTAAATGCATCAAAAGTTGCAATTCCCAAAACGGTAAAGGTCAGTGTAGCCGGGATTGTGGGTGACAAGTGAACCAACGGTCCTAAAAGGCTAGAAATCGTCATTATAAAAACAGATATTGCTATTAAGTTTAGGGCTGTTTTGCTCATACCAAAGATAGTTCAGCTTAATCTTTCTTAATTCTTTTTTAATTATGATAGAACCAGCCCTTTCAAGGTGGGTAAAAATTTTATTAGAGACGTAGCATGACGTCTCTACACTCTTTAACCTCTTGATCCTGTGTTCTGGAGTGCCTGGTGTGGTTAAATAAAATACTTTTTAACCGCACCAGACACAGAGAATGCACCAGAGAAAAGAAGAGATTTCATGGTTACCAAAAAAGATTTCAGGCATCAGGCATAAGGTATCAGGTTTTTGGTAAGTTAATTGGTCTAAAGCTCTCCGTCCCTTGCGCGTGCCCTTAGAGGATGTTGACTCCAGAGAGAACCCATGTAAAGAAGAGCAAGGATGCGCTGGAGTGCCATCTGCTGCCCTTGAGCAATTAATTCAGCTTCTTTGCGCTGGTTGATGTCTTGCACAATGGCAAGGAGATAAGCAGGGTTTTCCTTGGCATCGCGGACGAGTGAAAGGGACAGGTTTGCCCAGAGCCAGGAGCCATCTTTGCGAATGTAGCGCTTCTCGGTGTGGTAAGCAGACAGTTCACCGTTGATTAAGCGCTGCACCGAGGCGAGATTGTCCGCTAGGGTGTCGGGGTTGCCAATTCTGCGGCGCGGTCTGGCGCGGCTTTTGCTTGGGCTTGCAGGGTGGTGAGGCGATCGCATAGTTGTGCCAACTATTGTTAATCGCTGGTCGTAGTCCTCCTGGCTTGCACCTCACTTAACTCTATCATGGGCTTGTGAATTACCTCATTCTCAACAAGCCCTGCTTTTTGCTGTGAGCAATTACACGGAATCTAAAGCTTCTGGACAGAACGCTTGGGCATTTTGGTTATTAGTCATGACATCAGGCTGCTTACGCGCCTATGTGATCGTTGGATTGATTTAAAACCGCGCGAAGTTTGACAGTATGTCTTTTGACTCCAGGTGCAATGAACAAGAGAATTATGAAGTAGATTCTACCGAATAAGCCTTTTTTGTAGACACAGAACACAGAATGAAAAAAATTCTTTCAGTATTGTTGCTGGGCATAGCAATTTTCACGCTCGCCTTCAATCGTCCAGCTCTTGCAGGAGATGCAGCTAAAGGAGCGAAAATCTTTAGTGCTAATTGCGCTCAGTGTCATGCGGGTGGGAAGAACCTAGTTAACGCTGCCAAAACCCTAAAAAAAGAGGCTTTGGAAAAGTTTGGGATGTACTCAGAAGAAGCTATTATCGCCCAAGTGACAAAAGGTAAAGGTGCCATGCCCGCCTTCAAAGGTCGTTTGAAACCTGAGCAAATTGAAGATGTCACAGCATACGTGCTGGGAAAAGCTGATAAGGGATGGAAGTAAAGCCCAAATCAGACTGTTATTGCTGTAAATAAGCTGTCATGCATATAAGAATGCACACAGCTAGGGACTAGACGACTCGCGCTGACTGATTTTTTCCGAATTGAATGAGCGTAAAGTGCGTGCTTTGAGGGCATATTTTGAATTGTTTAGTAGGTAGGGCATATACCTTACCTACTGCTCTTGTTGTGCTAGCAACGTGAGAAACACTTATGAACAGCTTGTTTGAATTGATTCTCAATTTTGGTATTGCTGTTGCACTCGCCTGTTGTTTTCTCGCTTCACCTTTATACTCATCACGTAACCCCAGCACCAATATCACAGCAAGCGACTTTTTCAAGTTGGGGGTAGAAAAGATGCAAGTGACTTTCAATCAGCTGCGTCTTCGCGGTTTGTATTCATCCAAACAGGAGATAAAGCCTCTACATCTATCTCCTTTGTTTCACCCTCTTCAGTATTTTTAAAAAGTACTGTAAATGCACCTGCACCCAATCTATCTTGGGGAAATATCCGGTAACAAGACACAGAAGTTAAATGCGACTGATAATCTTGTAAATGACTAATCTCAACTGCCTGAAACTGAGGAAATCTTTCTAAAAACCATTCACAAACTTCCTCATTTTCCTCAAGAGAATAAGTGCAAGTCATATAAGCAAGATATCCTTGAGGTGCAACAATATGAGCAGAATTGGCTATGATTCTCTTTTGCCGATTCGCACTTTTATTAATAGCAGTCGGATGAAAACATCCAGGTGCTTTTTCACCTTTAGCAAGTAAAGATTGCCCTGTACAAGGGGCATCTACTATAACTAAATCACTGTATAAAGGTATCATTTCAGCAAAAATACTAGAATCTTTATTAACGACGACAGAGAGGTTAATCTGACAACGTTTTAAGTTAGAAATTAACATTCCTAAACGTTTACCAATGACTTCGTTAGTTATTAATAATTCAGGTTGTAAACTTTTCCAAGCGAAGACACTTTTTCCTCCTGGTGCAGCACACATATCAAAAACTAACTTAACAGGGCTAGGAATTGTTAACAAAATAGAAGCTGCGAACACAGAAGAAAAATCTAGACAATAAAAATATCCTTGTTTATGTAGGGGATGTTGACCAGGTTTTTCTCCAAGTAATAAACGGTCTATAAATTGCGGTTGCCAAGTCGTTGGTGTTTCGACAGGAAAGGGAGAAGATTCAGGTTTTTCTTGACACCAAAGAATGCAGGGATGGAAAGGTTTGGGATTCATTAAAGCCTCCACAAATCTCTCCTGTTCATCTGGAGCTTCAAACAAACGACGCGAAAGTTTAAGTAATAAGTTAGATGCTTTTTCCATAATATTTGGTCAATAAGATAGCAGTCCTATTTGATATCATGTCCGGTTGATTAGTTGTGCGGGATTTATAAGCAATTAACCGGACATGATATGAGTTGTGAAATCTTGGCAAGAGATGAGGAGGATGAGGAAGCATCTCCCTCATCCTCCCCAGATGAGTGTTCACAAATCATTTAGGATTACTATAACAACAGGTGGATTCAATCTTTATGCCCATGCTGCCATGCTGCACCAAATGCTGCACCAAACGCCGCCCCAGCTCCAGCTACCAAACCAGTGCTCATTCCCTTGATAGTTCTGGTTATTTGGTCTTGGGTTAGACATTCACTCGTAACTGTGCTAGCTTGCAAACACCAATTGCCCTCTGCCCAACTTGCGATACCTCCTACAATAACACCAGCTAAACTACAGGACACAACAAGGAGCAAAAGGCGTTTCGTTTCTATTTCTTTAGGCAGTTGCATAAAATTTCGCAGATGGTAAATAGTCCAAAACTACTTTACACATCCACGTTGCTCTTGTCAGCTGAGGTATAAAACTCTTTATCATTTTCAAACCGATTGATAAGTACCTCCGCTAAACCCGGTGAAGAGTGTCGCCCGAAAAGTTCCTTGCAACTACGCTTGCAGGTTTGAGGTGAGACGGCTATGGTTGTGGCAAGTTTTTGGGGTACTGAACCTAAGCCTGTTGAAGTGAAGATTGCTACAACGGTTTTAGAAAAACTCCCTCCACTTAGCATTCATGGAATGTCCGGTTGGCGGGTTGAAACAGTCTGTTCTGTGCGCCCAAAAGAATTCCTAAATACAGAATGGCAAGTTAATTACCACACTCTTGATGTTTACAAACCTCATGTCAAGCTACGTCAAAATCTCAGCCATATCATTGTATAGTTATCTCGATAAAGTCCTCTCACCTTACCAGTTGACAAAAGAAGTAGAAAGGGCACTGAAGACGCATCTAGTAGAGGCTAATCTTTGTGGAATGGACTCTCACGGTTTGCAGCAAATTATTGGTTATGTCAAAAGTCTGCAAAGTGGGCGAATCAACCCTCAGCCTCGGTTGCGCCTGAATTCAGAACGCCCGACTATGATTCGGATTGATGCCGATCGCAGTCTCGGACATTATGCGGGGCGAGTGGCGATGGATACAGCCATTGCAGCTGCACGTCAGTTTGGCATGGCAGTTGTTGGCGTGAGCAACAGCAATCACTTTGGCATGGCAGGTTACTATACTCGTATGGCGGCTGAGGCAGGAATGATTGGTTTTGCTACCAGTGATACTAATGCTGTAGACCTTGCTCCCTACGGAGGAAAGAAAGCAAAACTTGGTAACAATCCGATTTCCTGGGGAATCCCGACAGGGACACCACAACCCGTCATTTTGGATATAGCAGCAGGAATAGTGATTGGTAGTAATTTTAAGCACTTTGTTTCTCAGGATTTACCACTAGCATTGGATTGGGGATTAACGGAAGCAGGAGAACCAACTGACGACCCGAAGCAGGTGGTGGTAAATTTGCCAGCTTGTTATAAAGGTTCTGGGTTGGCGTTCGTTGCAGATTTGTTATGTGGTCCACTGTTGAATACCGCAGCAGCAATGTTTAAGGACAAGACAATTCATGACGCTGCCAATGGTACAGGACATTTATTTTGGGTGCTAGATGTAGAGGCTTGGACGAAGCGAGAGGAGTTTGAGCAACGAGTGCAAAGTGCGATCGCCTCCCTCAAGGATACCCCCCGCCTCGACCCCAAACAACCTATCTATTATCCAGGTGAACTAGAAGCCATAACTCGCGAAGAACGTCTATTGACGGGTATTCCCATACCTCAAGCTTTAATTGATGATTTGGCAGTTTATTTTGGGGAAGATTGCTTTTCTTGCTTTTCTAAGTTAGGTAGTTAGATTTCAGAACAAAACTGTGTTATTTGAGTGCTTCTAGCAAAGCTTCTATCGCTCGTTCTTTTTGAGGGTCTGCACCTTGAGCGTATTCTAATGAAAATGGAACGTTAATATTAGGTGTGACTCCTTTTCCTTCCAACCGTTGTGTTTCGTTGAGAAACACATTTGAAACTGCTAAATAAAGGAAGCTACCATCAGGCATAAGAAAAGGACGACCAGCAACCACTGCTCCTGTTGTCTTAGAACCAACTACAAGTCCTATTTTGTGTTGCCCGAAGGCATAAGCCAAAATTTCTTTACTACTTCTGCTCCCCTCATTTATGACCATAATTACAGGTTTTTTCCATTGAGAAATATAAGTATATCTTTTACCATTGCGAGGGACACTAGTCACACTAGGACCTTCTTTTGCAGTGAATATGTTGAGATAACCAATATCTCCTCCACCCCAGCCATCTCGTAAATCTAAAACCAACGCTTGTGCATCTCTGAGGCGACCGTATATTAAGTCTTCTCGTAATTTTTCCTGATCTGGCTCAGCGGCGTTTGACCAGATATGAACATAGCCAATTTTCTTGCCGTTCCGTTGAATAACCTGGGTACTAGTTTGCTGAGCCTCCAGAAACATGGTCGTTGCGTCGAACATTTTGGGAGTCACAGCAATTTTTTCTTGGCTGTTAGCGTCAGGCGTTCTCTGAATCAACAAAGTGACTTTCTGACCTGCTTTACCTGCAAAAGATTGTATCGGTTGATAAGGACGACCTTCTACACTCAGCAATTGGTCGCCCACTTTTAATCCAGCTTTTGCAGCCGGACTCCCATCTAGAATGGCACTGACAAAAGTTTTACCGTTGATATCTTTAGTGAACACGCCAATACCACTGTATTCAATCTTGCCCTTTGGGAAAAACTTTCTTAACTGCTTCTGGAACTCAGGGTTCCTTGCCTGAAAAATCCCCAAAAGCTGATAATATGCTGGCTCATCTTGAGTGTAGAATCGGGTGTGAGAAGTTCGCAATTCAGAAAGCATCTGATTGAGAAGCGGAGCAACTTCTTGGATAGACTTGGTTCGCGCTGCTTGAGGTTCATACTTTTGCCGCATGGCTTTCCAGTCCACTCCATTAAATTTTGGGTCGTAAAAGTTTTCGTTGACAGTTTGCCAGACTTGTTCAAAAACTTTTGTCTCAGGTTTTGCCAGAGTTTTAGGCAATGGCGAAGTCAACCAGAGAAGGAGCAATACTGAGACAGTTATCAGAATTGCCGTCGCAAATCTATTTAACCTCGGGATGACAAGTCTTTTCATCGTGTCTCCTTATTGTTCATTTAGAGTAGATGCGCTGTAGAGACGTCACATACTACGTCTCTTTGTTAGATTGATTAGACAACGCTGATTGAAGAAAATCCTCTGCTATTAGTTCCGCTTTTTGCCAAAACGTTTAATCAACAACTCTACCTCTGGTAGCTTCATCAAACTAACCAATACTGCAAAGACCCTTAATCCAACACTTCCAGCAAGACTCAATTGCAACAATTGCTTCAGTGTTCCTTCGCTACCCCAAAGAACTTCATAGCCCCAGCTTGTCAACCAACAGGCAATACCTGCCACTCCACTGGCACCAATCAAACTCAGTATCGGCAAACTCCATTCCTGCAAGGCTAAGCCATCAAATCTGCGATGTAAGTACCACAACATAATTACCATTGCTGTCAGATTCACTCCCATTGAGGCGAGAACTAAACCTGGTGCCTTTAGCAAGTGAGCGCTTCATGATGCATTATTTTAGATATCGCTTTTTTGATAATATTTTTTTATCACCTACTTTATGGTAGATAAAATGATTTTTTATGTAAAATTTATCTTTTTTGACTACATTTTCAGATATTTTTTCTCTAAAAGCTTTACTTTACAGAGATTATACCCTGCTCTTAAGTTATTTATGACACATCTCAAAAATATATTTTTTTGATAAAGGAACGTAGAAATAGAATCTTTTTCTGGCTAAAAAAATGACAAAATTAATTGACAACGCTGATTGCTGACTTAACTCACAAAAGTCATTTTGTGCCTATTTCTAGGTTGAAACATCTGTGCTCCATTTGCAGAAGTTTTTCTTGGAGATTTACCTGTTTACAGAGGGAGTTATTCCTGATGCTAATTCATTCAAGGACTATAAGATTTGGGACGACACAAGTTTGACCGTCTGAAAGTGTTGCTTTGCAATACTTGGTGAATACTCAAATCTCAAAAATATCCGCTCATACAATATTACCCTGCAAAACCTAGGTTTCAGGATTTGAAGTAACGAGGTATAACCCATTGATGAGACTTCTAAAACAATCACCTCTTCTAGCAGCTCAAGTTGTCATGCTAGGAATTTTTCCTACAGCAGTGCTGGCATCAACTTTCAAACTAGAGGAAGCGACCATTCCTGATGTCAATGCAGCATTTGAGGCAGGTACTTTAACAAGTCAAGAACTCACACAAATGTACCTTGACCGAATTGCCACATACGACCAAGCAGGACCAAAGCTAAATTCCATTGGTTTCCTCAATCCAAACGTGCTACAGGAAGCAGCACAGCTAGATGCGCTGCGTACTCAAGGCACTATTCTCGGTCCACTGCACGGTATACCAGTGGTTGTGAAAGACTCGTATAACGTTAAGGGTTTGCCAACAACCAACGGCGTTGAGGCTTTCAAGTCGCTCATCGCGACGGAAGACGCCTTTGCTGTTAAGAAGCTTAAGCAAGCCGGAGCAGTCATCCTGGGTAAGGCAAACATGAGTACTTGGGCTTTTTCTTACGATGGGGTGAGCGAGGCATACGGTTCGGTTATCAACCCTTATGCGCCAGACCGCACACCTGGCGGTTCCAGCAGTGGATCGGCAGTATCGGTAGCAGCTAACCTGACGATACTTGCTATGGGTGGCGAGACTGGCGGCTCGATCCGCGTACCTAGCACCCACAACGCTCTGGTCGGTCTTAAACCCACTGCTGGTCTCATCTCTGTCGATGGTATCTGGCCCCTAACACCAGAGCGGGACGTAATTGGTCCGATGGCTAGAACGGTTGCAGACGTCGCCATTGCGATGGATACGCTGGTTGACTTCGACCCAAACAACATCTGGAATCCTTACATTCCGGGCAACATCCGTCCTAATTCCTACATTAATTTCCTTGACGACACTTCGCTCCAAGGTAAAACACTGGGTTTACCCCGACCTTACATTGGTAAGGGCGATCCCGAAAAGGGGGAAAGCTATCCCATAGATCCGCAGATCGCCGCAGCGTTTGAGCAAGCCAAGATGGCATTAGAAGCGCAAGGAGCAAAGCTAGTTGAGGTTGACATTCCTGCTCACAAAACTTGGTTTATTGATGTTGGTCCGGAAGACTACCCCAGATCCAACAAGCGGGTGGATCAGAATCGGGCGTACTATTACGAACAACTCATCAAGGAGTACAACGACGACGAAATTAAATCGTTCGTTGACTTGCTCAATATTATCCCAGAGGATAACTTAAACTACTCATACATCAAGAATATTGCCGAAGTCATCGCCGCTGGAGAAGCCAAGCCGTGGGAGGAGCTTCCAGAAGTAGCCCAAGCACTGCAAGCTCTCGCCAGGCTCCGGACAGAAGAGTATGAGGACTTTATGACAGCGAACAGCATTGATGCCTTCGTCTTCCCAACGCTCAACTACCTTGCGCCACCACAGGGAGATGCAGGAGAAGGGGTCTACGAAATCTACGGTAGTCTTCCTGCACGGTTCGAGGCAAACATCCTCGGTTTGCCAGCTATTACAGTCCCAATGGGATTCTCGGTTGAAGGAATTCCCATGTCTTTGGAGTTCTTGGGCAACTACTTTGGCGAAGCGGAAATTATCAGTTACGCATACGACTACGAGCGTGCCACAAAGCTTCGCCGTCCTCCTGTACTTGTGCCTGAGCCTACTACAGTACCTGCTCTGGTGTTACTTGGTTTGGGATTCCTCATCTTTAGGCTCAAGCGTCGGCACCGCATCAAAAGGGATTGCTGGACTGTACACTACGAGCAAGTTCTTATCTTTCTTTTGTCACTCTAGGCAGAGGAAAAAGAGAAATAGTTTGACCAAAGGGATAAAAACAGATGATTGTGCAAGGTATTCATGATGTTAATCAGGTAAGAAAATCCCAGAGAAAGTTTGGGAATAGAAAATACTTTGAGCCAAGGTTTAATCAAATTGAAAAGGACGAAAGGTTGAACGATAAGACGCAAATTATTCAAGATATTCTTCCAACCATAATTTTTATTCCACAAAGAATGTTCCGCAAATATTTGAAGAATATAGCTGTGAGAGTCGTGAAAGACACTTGAATGAAGACTGACCATAAGATAAGTACTACAAACTATGTAACCGTTCACGGGGGGTAGAACGGTTACGATTGCACAATACTCGTCCACAAATTTAATGCTGGGTTTGGGACTTCTCGGCTGTGTCATCGTCCCCTCCTGGCTTGATTTTACTCTTCCCGGAGTGACAAAAGAAAGATTATTACGAAAGATAAAAATGCACTCTCAGAGTATATAGCGTTTCCCACTTGAGTGAGGTACAAGAAGAAAGAATTAACCGCAGATGAACGCAGATAGACGCAGATAAATTTGTACCTCATCTGAATGAGAACCGCTATATATCAATTCGTTAATGGATGAGTGCACTATAACTGCAATGAATCTATGGGGCTTGCCATACCTAGCTTTGCTTGGGGAGCATCCCAAATTTTCACAAATACTCTGCCTTCGTTGTAGCAACTGCCGTCCAGGTTTCTAGCCTGTAGGTGTTTTTGCATGCATTGGGATGCTCCTTTCTCAAGAGTGGATAAGGACAACTTGCATTACACATTAAACCGGAATAACATCACGTCGCCTTCTTGCACAACGTAATCTTTTCCTTCACTGCGAACTAGCCCTTTCTCTTTAGCAGCATTCATTGAACCAGTTGTGGCTAAATCATTATAAGCAACAGTCTCAGCCCGAATAAATCCACGTTCAAAATCGCTGTGAATTACACCGGCTGCTTGCGGCGCTGACATTCCTGCTGTAATCGTCCAAGCACGAGTTTCTTTTTCCCCAGTGGTGAAATAAGTACGCAAACCTAATAGAGTATAAGTGGCGCGAATTAAGGATTTTAAACCGCCTTCTTCTACACCGAAAGATGCCAAGAATTCAGCCCGTTCTTCCTCCGGTAATTCAACTAATTCCGATTCAACCTGTGCAGAAACAACCACAACTTGTGCATTTTCAGCCGATGCAATTTGCCGCACTTTCTCTACGTATTCATTACCTGTTGCCAAGTCATCCTCAGAAACATTTGTAGCATAGATAATCGGCTTAAGAGTGAGCAGTTCTAGTGGTTTAATAATCTCGGCTTCTTCTTCGGTCAAACTAACTTGCCGTACTGATTTCCCTTCATTTAATGCAGCAGCTAATTTTTCCAGCAATACTAATTCAATCTGTCCTTCTTTGCTAGTACGGGCTTGTTTGCGGGTGCGTTCAATCCGGCGCTCAATTTGTGCCAAATCTGCTAAACCAAGCTCTAAATTGATGATTTCAATATCTCGCGCTGGGTCAACTGAACCAGCAACGTGAATGATATCATCATTCTCAAAACAACGCACAACATGAACAATCGCATCAACTTCCCGGATGTGAGACAGAAATTGATTACCCAATCCCTCGCCCTTACTGGCACCCTTAACCAAACCGGCAATATCGACAAACTCAACACGCGCCGGAACAATTTGTTTTGAGGAGGAAATCTTCGATAAAACATCTAACCGCTCATCCGGCACAGAGACAACGCCGACATTCGGTTCTATAGTACAGAAAGGGAAGTTGGCTGCTTCTGCCTTGGCATTAGCTACCAAGGCATTAAACAAAGTCGATTTTCCAACGTTAGGGAGTCCGACAATTCCGGCTCGTAGCATTTTAGATTTAAAATTTTGGATTTGGTACCAAACGTTATCTTAAAACTACCAGCAAAGAGTTTCAAACAGGTCCAGGAACTGTTTGAGGAATTGGTGCTGGAACAGGCTGGGGAATGGGAGTCGGTACAGGTTCTGGAACTGGCGCTGGAACAGGTTCGGGGACAGGTGTTGGTATAGGCTGGGGAATCCTTGGTTCTGGTGATGGATTGGGATTTGGTAGCGGATTTGGTGATGGATCAGGAATCAGTGGTTCGTTGGGTAAGGGTCCAGGATTAGGATAAATCATGGTGTGTCTACTTAAACTATTCGACTTTACCAACCTAGATAACAACAGATGCTACTGACATCTTCCGATATAGCTATTTGCAACGGATGAAATTTGCAACGGATGAAATAACTGATGTAACAGATAAATTATCTGTGTTTGTCTGCGTGCATCTGCGGTTCCAAATACCTTTAAATTAGATTTTTGCAAGAAATCTAATATCACAGAGTCATTCATCCACTACATCTGCTACAAAATCCGTTGCCAAAATGCTCAATCAAAACCAAACACCCTTATTAGACACCTTAGAAGTCTGTGCAAAACGTCCTCATGCTCCTTTTTACACCCCAGGGCACAAGCGAGGACAGGGGATTTCTCAATCCTTAACTGATGTTTTGGGCAAAGCAGTGTTCCGCGCTGACTTGCCAGAATTAGCTGAATTAGACAACCTTTTTGCACCAAGTGGCGTTATTCAGCAAGCGCAGCAACTCGCAGCTCAAGCCTTTGGCGCTTCACAGACTTGGTTTCTTGTCAATGGTTCTACCTGCGGAATTGAAGCAGCAATTCTTGCAACTTGCGGCACAGGAGATAAAATTATTCTGCCTCGGAATGTTCATTCCTCTGCGATCGCAGGTTTAATTCTCTCTGGCGCTATCCCCATTTTTGTTCATCCAGAATATGATCCACTTTTAGATATTGCCCACAGTATCACTCCCAAAGCTGTACAAGCTGCGCTACAACAGCATCCCGACGCAAAAGCAGTGTTGATGGTTTACCCCACATATTACGGTGTATGTGGAAATGTAAAGGCGATAGCATCGCTGCTGCGCTCCGCGCAGAACGCATCGCTGCTCGCATCTCTCGCCCACCAATACAATATCCCCTTAATTGTGGACGAAGCACATGGCGCACACTTCGCCTTTCATCCCCAACTACCCACTCCAGCTTTAGCCGCCGGTGCTGACTTAAGCGTACAATCTATTCACAAAGTCCTAGGCGCATTGACTCAAGCATCAATGTTGCATGTTCAAGGTAACAGGATAGATATTGACCGTGTCAGTAAAGCCTTGCAACTCGTACAATCCACCAGTCCTAGTTATTTACTCTTAGCTTCCCTGGATGCAGCACGTCAACAAATGGCGCTTTACGGTAAAGAGTTGATGTCTCGCACATTGGAACTAGCCCAAGAAGCGAGAACCCGTATCAGCCAAATTCCCGGTTTATCGGTTTTAGAAATCCCTCTTGATGAGGAGTCACCTGGCTTCGTTGCTTTAGATAAAACGCGATTAACTGTTACTGTTTCTGGCTTGGGTTTGACTGGCTTTGAAGCTGAGGAAATTCTGAATGACAAGCTGGGTGTGACTGCTGAATTTTCCTCGCTACAACATCTCACTTTTATTATCAGTTTGGGTAACAATCAAAAGGATATTGAACAATTAGTGCAAGCTTTTATTATCCTCAGTCAAGAGTATCGAAAAACTCCATCTTCTGTCTACTCTCTGTTAATGAGGAGAGGAAAGGAGTTGTTTAGTATAACAGAAAAAAACATACATATTTCGCCTCGTGAAGCTTTTTTTGCTGCTACAGAAACTTTGCCGTTAAAAGAAAGTTCAGAACGTACTTGTGCGGAAATCATTTGTCCATATCCACCAGGAATTCCTATCTTAATGCCTGGAGAAATTATTTCTCCATTTACTTTAGAGTATTTACAAAATATTCAGGAATTGGGTGGATTTATTAGCGGTTGTGCTGATACAAGTTTAAGAACGTTAAAGGTAGTGAAAAATCGCCCCTCAGACTAGAAGTCTGGGGCTACACAAACGAAGCCTTAAAATTAGTCCACGTAGGTGGATTTCGCTTGTGTAGCTGCGATTTCGCTCGATACTGTTGGCGAATTAATGAGGGGTGTGAACCATCACCCCTATTGACACAGAAATTGCTTAGAGAAAAAATGAGTCTGATTTTCCGCCTTGGCGCTCACCGACACTGGCTGCTGTGATCAACACCCGTAGCACTAAACCCAAGGTTTAAAAAAGCTTTTATGTTTGAGCCAATTTGTCAGAGGGACTAGGCAAGAAACCTCCGTCTCGCAGTTCCCTTACACTATCCTTAATAGCTTGAATAATACAATCAATATCTTCATCTGTATGGGCTGTGGATAAGTAATGACCAGTTCCTCCCAAAAAGTGGATTCCTCTGTCGAGCAGATGATAGCATAACAATTGCAGAGTCATTGAGGCAGTAGGATTTCCTGCAGACAAAAGATTCTTTGAGGAAGCAGGAGCAAAGAGCGAGCCAAAATTCGCAAGCCTGATAGGTACTTCATCAGCCTCAAAGTAAGTATTCAGCGTTTTGATAAACTGTGATGTGCGTTGATTCAACTGTTGCTGAAGAGTCGGTCCTTCAGTCTTAAGACGCTGAAGTAGAACTCGTGCAGCAGCCATAGCTAACGGATGCTTACAGAAGGTGCTACCAAAAAATGTCATTTCCACATGAGGAAAAGATGCATCTCCATAATTCCACATGCCGCCGTCGATTCTATCCATGTAAGCAGCTTTACCAGCGATAATGCCTATCGGCATACCGCCACCGGCAATCTTTCCATAAGTAGCTATATCAGCTTCAATACCAAACCAAGCCTGCGCGCCACCCGGATGAATCCTAAAACCAGTAATCACTTCATCAAAGATGAAGACTATCCCTGATTCTTTTGTTAATTGCCTCAGTTGCTGGAGAAACTCTTTAGGCTGTAAATCTGGTCGCCTTCTCTGTACAGGTTCAACGATAACAGCTGCTAATTCCTGCTCATGGGCTTTTATTATTTCAAGAGACTGAGGATTTCCATAGTCGAGAACTAAAATGTCTTCAGCAATATTTGGCGGCACTCCTGGATACTCTGGCACTGCACGTCCATTGCCGTCTGCTTTCTGTGCTTTAACTAGAGTGCCATCAAAATGTCCATGATAAGAGTTAGAAAATCGGACAATCTTGTAGCGACCTGTTGCTGCTCGTGCTATGCGTATGGCTCCCATCACAGCTTCTGTACCTATATTGGCAAAAGTCACTCGCTCCATCCCTGTGAGTTCACTAACTAACTGGGCAACTTCACCAGCAAGATCTGATTGTGGTCCGATGTGTATGCCTTGTTCTAGTCTCTCTTCTAGAGCTTTCTTGATAAAGGGGGGATTATGACCAAAGAGATTCACCCCAAAACCCATTTCTAAATCTATATATTCGTTGCCATCAATATCCCACATTCTAGAACCCGAAGCGTGCTTACCAATGATGGGATAGGCCATCTCTTTTAGGAGAGAGTAAGGTCCTACGGAACCTCTTAGGTCAGCCAGAACTGGACAATAAGCTTGCGTGAGTTGTTTTGAGGTTTTTGTGCGCTTGGTGTAGCGTGCAATTAAAGTTTCTAAATGTTTTTGTTGACGAGAATTCAGACCTTCTGTTGATATCTGCTTGGAAGATTGTATTGAATCAATCTGCGACTGAGCTTCTTGTAAGTTAGATTCTTGAGTTTTCATGAAATTTATATTTCCTGACTTGAGTGTAAAGGATGACGATTCAAATAAAAGACTTTTCTTACCTCTTTGGCTATACGCTGGTCTAGATCATAGTCTGTAAATTTCAACAGAAATAATTCATAAAAATAAACCCATTCTTACCTATTTTTTTTAACTTGGTTTCCGACAAACAAAGCAGACCATGTCAGCCTCTGGTATTAATACTAAATCAAGTTTTAAATCATAGACAATTATTTCTGTAAACCCGACATTTTCTAGAGATGATTGGATGTCATTCTTGGAATAGCCAATCACTGAAAAACTAGTATCTAGACGTTTCCAGCAATCTCTTTCTCTTAACTGAAATGTCGTTACAAAAACTCGACATTCTTTGCTTTCTGGATGATAACTGTTTTTCATAGCCCAAGCATAGTCATCCTTAACATCGCCTAAAACACGACCGTTCAAAGTGGAACTATATGCGTCTTCTAGACGTAAGTCGAATACAAATATACCGTTGCTATGAAGTGCGCTGTATACGTTGTGAAAAGTACGTGTTAATTCTGACAAGTTCCGAATGTGATTGAAACCCAAACCCATTGAAGCAACTGCATGGAAAGTAGGCGGTAATTCAAAGAAGCGCACATCACCAAGAATCAATTTACAATTAGGTGCATTCTCACGAGCATATTCCAACATTCTCTGGGAGCGATCAATTCCAGTCACCTGATAACCTTTATTTAGTAGCCATTGTGATAGTTGCCCTGTCCCACAACAGAGGTCGAGGATATTCGCTTCTTCAGGAATGTAAGGTAATAGTAATTTTTCCAAGGTTGGCAAGGCTATTTTGTTGTAACTTGGTCCCAAAGACTCGTTATATATTCGGGCAAATGGTTCATCAAATTTGTTATAGCTAGTTGCTGAAGACGAAGACATAAAAGATTTATCCTTGCTTTACGTATTGCTTTGCAAGCCTATCATTACCAACGCAATGAAAAATGATTTATTCAGAACTATGACCAAAAAACTAGGTTTCGTTGGGCTGCAATAAGTAAATTTTGGTTTGAAAAGACGTAAAAACTGGCTTTCTCAGTCTCGCGTTTTATTAATGAATCGATGTTCTAGTGTTAGAGCAAACCAACAGCCAATAGAGCTTTGCCTAGGAACGGAAATTTCACAATTAACGGAAAAAGATGACCTTTTATTGGATTCCGCTCTAAAAAACCTTGACGAATTAGTTCATAGCTCCATTCATTCATCGTGTTGATAGCCAAGCTGATTGTGTCTTCGAGGTTTTTGAAATGATGCCACCAATCCGGTGGTATGTAGATAATTTCTCCCTGATTTACTGTGCATTCCACTGGTTTGGCATTGGCGTACAGTGGAAACTTTTCTAAATCTGGGTTGAAGCAGTCAACTTGACCATTGTACAAATATTTTTCTTGGTCTGGTGACAACAATACCACTTGCTTCCGCCCAGAAATCACTGCAACCCATGCAGTATCGTGATAGGAATCATAGTGAAGACCTACCGATGTATCTTTCTGACCTATATGGATGTCATAGGAATGGTTTATATATTTTTGAAAAAGTGTTAATGGTACTTTTCTATACCAATTGTTGAAATATATTGGATCTTCGCAATCTTCCCAAAGCTCCGGGTGATCACTAATATGGAATTCCGATAGGTAGAGCAATTTGTCGCAAACACGACTAGTCATAACATCTATGAAATCAGCAATACTCATTTTCACGTAAGTTCGATCCAACGTCCGATCCCTCATGCTAGTTTCAGCCTTGTAATCCATTACAAAAGCCTTGCTTGACCCGTACTCTGACCTGAAGAAATCCATAGTCCACTTCTTCAAGGCTTTCCAGTGTTTGATCCCATCAGTGATGATGACAGGCTTTCCAACAGATGCATACTCTCGGACAAACTTCTCATACGAGAGGTTACTACGACGTTCAACAAAATCAATTGGCGTCCATATCAACTTAGATTTTTTATTGTACCGCACAGATTTGGAATAACTAGTTTGGGAATAGCTAGTTGCTGAAGATGAAGACATAAAAAGTTTCTCCTTGCTTAATATTAATAACTAATGACAATCTACTTGCGTCAATGTGCAACTTTTATGTGAAACAGCTGATCAAAATTTCAGATTACTTAGGGTAGTAAAAACTTGCCGTCGCTTATCGTTAAATGCTCTACGACCATGCAGAAATCTCCAATTATCAATCATCACCAGATCGCCTGCTTGCCAATGTATCTCCTCCGTCAACTTGTCGAAGATTGTCTCAATTTCTTTAGCCACTTCATCAGAAGCTCTTGAACCATCCTCAAAAATTGCTTCTTCTGTCCTTTTCTGATATACCCAAAAGTGATTAGCAAATGCTTTTTGATGAGTATATTTGCTTTGGATTACAGCTGAACAAGTATATTCGATAGAAACAGTTTTATCATCGTTCACCTGATAACTGACACCATTAAGATTGTCCAAAATTTTCTTAATATCATCTATGGTATTAGCATCTGAACCTGCAAGTCCCTTCAATATATCAACCGGAACGTTATTACGATAAAATTTTAATTGCTTGGAAAGAAATAACTGTTTCGACTGTTCACTTAGTTCCTCCCACACTCGGACACCATCCCAGAATAAAGTTTCGCCTCCTTGTTCGGCTGGAACAGTACAGCAAAACCAAATCACATCAGGTCGAAAGGGAGAAAAACTGTATTCACAATGAGGAAGAAGACTATTTATTTCGTTTTCGCTATCTACAAAGTTGACAAAAATGTCATCATCAATGCTAACTTTTGTAAAGTCTCTAATGTATTTGTAACTAAATTGTTCGGAAAAATCTTTCATCTGCTTGGGAGTTACCTCAAAACTCCGAAAAAGAATCACTCCAGATGACTTGAATAGCTCCATAGTCTCTGCTACGGAGAGGTCAAGAATATTTTGACAATCACTACTATATAGTATCTTTCCTGTGCTAGTGCCTAGAGCTTCGATTTTATTGTTCATACAATTATGATGTCTGATTGATTCGGATTTTTGGCTCATTTGATAAAGAAATATTATTGATCAGTTGAATTCAAAAAATACCAAATAGAAAAGCATTTTTTCTGAAAAAACGATATTTTAGATTTTTTCAAAAATCTGTTTTATTTAGATCTGATTCATAAAAACATTCAGATGCTCAACCACAACTTTGATATGAGGCTTGGTAATGATTGTGTAATGATTGCTAGGGATAGTAATAATCTCTACTGTCTTACATGAAAGTCCACCCCAAAATAAAGTAGGATTCTGCAAATCATTAGATACTTCATCGCTAGCTTGAAAGTATACAAATTTGTTTGGATAAACTTGTGGTGCATAGCTCTGTAGAGCTAGTACGTTACTCTTAAAAACCTTTAGAAGACAGCGAAGCTGTTGAAGTTCAAAATCCAGAGGTAGGAGGTTAGCTATCCTTGCTTGCTCTAAGAAATAGTTTAATTGCTCATCCAGTCCTAGCCCTTGGAGTTCGTCCACTGAACCAGATAAATTCTTCCCAGCAGAGAGAGCCATATCTGTGGCAAAATCAACTAATATTTTGACATCGTCGTAGTCATCAACCTCTGCAGTTTGCTCGCTCTTAACTGGTACTGGACTATCTAGCATAGCAAGCATGGCAACTTGATCACCATGTCTTAGTAACTGTTGAGCCATTTCAAAAGCGACAACACCGCCCATAGACCAACCTCCCAAAAAATATGGACCAGTTGGCTGAATTTCGCGCAGTGCTTTGATATACTGAGTCGCCATATCTTCTATTCGGGTGATTGGCTCACATTCCCCATTCAAACCTAGTGCTTGCAGACCGTAGAATGGTTGATCCCAACTCAAATGACGCGATAATTCATAGTAGCAAAGAATATTCCCACCGACTGGATGAACGAAAAACAGAGGTGGCTTGGAACCTTGAGGTTGAATTGCGACTAAACCAGACAAGGTCTGGTTATTAGCTTGCTCATGCAAAATACTCGCTAGATGTTTGATAGTTGCTCCCTGGAAAAGGGCAGATAATTGAATATTTTGTCCCAACTGTTTCTTAATTTTCGCCATGAGGTGTACAGCTAAAAGTGAGTGACCTCCAAGCTCAAAAAAGTCATCGTGGATGCCTATGTGCTCAATACAAAGAATTTCTCGCCAAATGTCAGCAAGGGTTTGTTCAATATGAGTGCGGGGAGCAACGTAATCATTTCCCAGATTGGGGCGGGGATGGAGTATTCTAGCAAGACTTGTTGATGCTAATTCCTCTTTTGTGTCCCCAGCAAAAGAGGTCTGATCAATATCACCTAAAGATTCTAGCTTCAGCCATTGGTCAAACCTGGCTTGTAAATCTCCTGTGGAGACAACAACTTGAGTTATCTTCTCACTTATGAAAATACGTTGAAAAGCTTTTATGCCTTCTTCTGGTGTGATGAATAATTCAGCCAATGTTGTTCTATTAGCTATGTTTTGTTCTTCTTCCCCAAGTTGCCAGCGATCGCAATTAACACTGATCCAAGGGACAGGATTTGTTTGATTTTGCTTGTGGGCAAAAGTATCTACAAAGATGTTCGCTGCTGAATAAGCAACGTACCCTAACCCTCCCAAAATGGATGATAAAGAAGATATCAACAGATAAAAATCAAGCTCTCTGGCTTGCAAAATTTTTTCTAGTACGAAGAGTCCATGAGTTTTTGATTGAAATTGATACTGGCAATCAGTTTGAGAAATTTCTTGAATAGATTTGTTTGAGTTTTTATTTGAGTTGTCGCTAACAATTTCTGCTGCGTAGATGACACCATGTATGTTGCCAGAGTGCTCAGTAGCTAATGTGATCGCTCTTTGCATCTGTTCAAAGTTGGTCACATCCACGCTCAAAACTAAAACCTCGGCTCCTAACTCATCTAACGCCTGGACTTTCCTGATTTTACGGCTGATCTCATCTTGGTGATCATGAGTTGCCAACCACTGTGACCACTCATCTTTTTCAGGAAGACCCTTGTGTCCAATCAAGACCAGTTTTGCTTGTACTGTCTGGGCTAGATACTGCGCTAGTATCAGTCCAATATTTCCCAAACCTTCAATAATTAGGTAAACTCCTCCTTTCTTTAATCTTGATGTGCTTCCTTTCGCTTCTTCCAATCGCACTGGCTCAAAGGTTTGCACCCAACGATTCAAACCACGATAGGCAATAACTAACTCAGAAGATTTAGTTATGAGTTCCGTCAGCAAATGGTCTACAAGTTTCTCCTCTTGCCAACTTCCACAGCGAGGAAGAGCAACATCAATACTACGACAGCTGATATTTGAATATTCTTGAGGAATGACTTTAACAAGTCCAAGTACAGTCGCTTTCTCTGGGCACAAGATTTCTTCTGCTGTCACTGACTGTATGTTGTTGGAGACAACCGTGATTTGAAACTTATCAGTCCAATTTTGTTTTCCTAGTGCCTGGGTGAGAAAAAGCAGACTGTAGAATCCCAAATATTGAGCGCTGTCAAACCACTCAAGTTCTGATTCTGTGCGTTCGTCTGGTGTGACACTCCATAAATGAACAATTGTATTGGGGATTTTGTTCAACGCGCCAAGTTCATTGAGCAACGCATCGTAATCATGACTTTGTCTTGGATTAAGGGTATAAAGACTATCGCTTAGTTTGGAGAATTCTGACCCTACCCTCACAGCGATCGCTTTGCTACTGCCCAGATGTTCGAGTTTTTTCACCAATTGATAACCCAAGCCGCACTCATCCATAAACACAAGCGTGCAGGACTTTTGCTCTGCCAAGTTTTCTTTACCGAGCAACCCTGGAGGTGCAGATTGCTTCCACAAAGGTAGGTAGAACCAGTCAGCGATATCCGGCTTTTTACTCAGTGACACTTGCGTAGCGCGGACATCGTGTGGCTGTGCTTGTCGCGAAATCCAGTAACGCTGACGCTCAAATGGATATGTTGGTAAAGGGATACGATGACGCCGTTCGTTAGCGTAAAAACCAGACCCGTCTACTTGAACTCCGAAAAGCCAGAGTTTACCTAAAGTATTAAGTAAAAATGCTATATCTGACTGTTGCTCCTGGGGATGGCGAAGTGATGTCAGCACCACTGGTTCCAAATTATAATATTGTTTGGCAAAGGTACTCAATGTCCCTCCTGGACCAACTTCTAGCAAGATTCGCTCTGGTTCTTTAAGCAATTCAGTCATCCCTGAGCTAAAGCGTACAGTTTGTCGTAGATGCCTTGCCCAATAGTGAGAGTCTGTTGCTTGTGCTGTGGTAATCCAAGTGCCAGTAACGTTGGAGATAAATGGAATTTTTGGGGTATTAAGCTTGACTTTTTGTATATATTGTGTGTAAAGTTCGATGACGGAATCCATCATCTGCGAATGAAAAGCACCTGATGTATGCAGCTTTCGACAGCCTACGTCTTTCTCCAGTAGTTGCTGCTGTAATTGAGCGATCGCGTCTGTTGAACCGGAAACAACACATAAGGAGGGACCATTGACTCCCGCAAGAGAAAGCTCTTTTCCAAGCAGGGGTTGCACTTGTTGTTCCGAAAGTTGAACCGAGAGCATAGCACCTTTTGGAACTTGTTGCATCAGTCGTCCTCTAGCAGCTACTAGCGCTAAAGCATCTTTGAGGGAGAAAACTCCAGAAAGAGTTGCAGCCACATATTCCCCAATGCTGTGACCAATCATCGCTTCTGGGCGCACACCCCAAGCCATCCACAATTTGGATAAGGCGTACTCAATGACAAATAGCGCAGGCTGGGTAATAGAAGTTTGTTCTAATTGCTTTGTAGCTGTTTGGGTTTGTGCTTCGCTTGGATAGAGAATATCTCGTAAATCTAGTCCTAGGAATGGTCTTAGCATCAAACAGCAGCGATCAACTTCCTCAGTAAATTTGGGTTCGCTCTGGTACAATTCCCGAGCCATATTCACGTACTGCGCTCCCTGTCCAGGAAACATAAATACGACAGGGTGATTGCAGGGCTGCTGGTAGTGGGTGAAAACTCGTTTCGGTTCAAGAGGATGCAGTGTCTTAACCGCATCTTCAATATCATGACACACCAGTATTCGGCGATGGTTGAAAGCCTGACGACCAACTTGGAGAGTGTAAGCCACATCAGCCAGGTTTAGCTCGGGATGCTGCTGAAGATAATTTCCCAGATTTACTGTCGCGGCTTCTAAAGCAGAGCTAGTTTTGGCAGACAGCATTAACAACTTATAAGTTCGCCCAGGGTTAGACGCTTCGATAGGAGGAGCTTCTTCAACAATCACATGGGCGTTGGTTCCACCAAAACCAAGAGAAGTAATTCCAGCCCGACGAGGAATTCTGTCCGTTTTCCATTCCGACAGTGTGTTGTTGACATAGAAGGGACTGTTAGCAAAGTCAATCTGGGGATTGGGCTCTTTAAAATGTAAGCTAGGTGGAATTTGTTTGTGTTTGAGAGCCAGAATTGTTTTAATTAAGCCCGCGATACCAGCAGCCGCATCCAAATGTCCAACATTGGTTTTCACTGAACCAATAGCACAGAAGCCGCGCTTGAGTGTACTGGTACGAAAAGCTTTTGTCAAAGCTTTTATTTCTATAGGATCGCCCAGGGGTGTTCCTGTCCCATGTGTTTCTACGTAAGTGATAGTCTCGGCTTCTACCCCAGCAGCGGCTATGGCTTCTGCAATCACCTCCACTTGACCTTCTACAGAAGGTGCTGTGAATCCAGCTTTCAAAGAACCGTCATTGTTGACGGCAGAACCTTTAATCACTGCATGAATGCGATCGCCATCAGCAAGAGCATCCTTTAACTTTTTGAGAACCACAATTCCTACACCGCTACCAAAAATAGTTCCCTTTGCCTTAGCATCAAAGGCACGGCAATGTCCGTCAGGAGACAAAACTCCATCTTCTTGATAGCGATAACCGTTTTTTGATTGCATATCCAATATCGAAATACCACCCGCCAAAGCCATATCACATTCGTAATTGAGCAAGCTTTGGCAAGCAACGTGGACAGCAACTAAAGAAGTGGAACATGAAGTTTGAATTGCATAGCTTGGTCCAGTTAAATTTAATTTGAAAGAGACGCGCATGGGAAGATAATCGGGATGATTTCCCAGGCTAATTTCTACACCGCTGACTGATTCTCTGATGTTGGGGTTTGAATAAATATTGAACAAATAGTTACTTATAGTTGAACCAGCGTAAACCCCTATTGAACCAGAGTACGTTTGGGGATTATAGCCAGCATTTTCAAGCGCAACACACGCACACTCCAAAAAAATGCGGTGTTGGGGGTCCATAATTTCAGCGTCCCTAGGGTTATAGCCAAAGAATGATGCGTCAAACAAATCTATATGTTCTAGTGGAACTGCTGCTTTTACATAGTTGGGGTCATTGAGCGTTGCAGAGTCTATACCTGCAGACTCTAATTCTTGAGTAGAAAAAAACGAAATTGATTCTACCCCTGAGCGCAGATTTTGCCAAAACTGTTCAATATTCTGGGCTTTAGGAAACCGCCCAGATAGACCGATAACAGCTATGTCGGCTTCATCTACCTGATGAAAAATTTTTAAGCTATTTATCATATCCAATTTTTTTATTTTAGGAGTTTCCTACAAACAAAAAAGGTTTTTCCAGCTCTTCCACTGACCCCTAAATCACGTTCTTCATCATAGGTCCTAACTTCCATGAAGCCTACCTTTTTTAAAACAGACTGAATTTCTGCTGGGGAATAAGCTCGACTTAACAAAGTCACATCTGAACGCTGCCACTCTCCCTTAAGCAATTGAAATTCAGTATAGTTTTCTCGAAGTACTTTTTTTTCTCTGTCATATGTCAAACGCCCAATCCAGACATAATCATCTTCAACATGACCATTCCTAATAGGAACGCTATAATGTGAAAGCGCATCTTCTTCCGAATAGGATTCAAGCGCGAATATACCATTTTCTAGAAGTGCTTCATAGACGTTTTTGAAGACATTTTCCAGTTCTTCAATACTTATGACATGGTCTAGGGAACTACCTATCGAAACAACTGCATGAAAGGTAGATGGAAATTTTAAAGAACGTGCGTCATCCAGGATAAATTCAACACCAGGTGCATTTTCACGAGCATAGCGCAAACTCACTTCAGAGCCATCAAGCCCAATTACTTGATACCCTTTTTCTTGAAGTAGTTGTGTTAGTTCTCCTCTACCACAACAGAGGTCAAAAATGTGCGCTCTTTTAGGGATATATTGTAGAACTAATTTTTCTAAATTCACCAGATAAACTTTGTATACCTCTTCGCTGAATGGGGGAAAAATACGATCCATAGCATCATAATCGGAATAGCGAGTTTCTGAAGACATAAGCTGTTGAACTCCGTTGAAATTATTAATTTGATGTTGGGGTTTGAATAAGGATTGAACACGTAGATATCTGAGGGGGTGACAAGCGCCCTGTAATCCTTGTCGGGTAAGGAATGAAAGCCACTCTGCCATAGTAAAGATATATTCAAATTTGGCGGTTGTTGAGTCTATTACCTTTCTTCAAGTCAGCATCATCTACTTCTTGATGAGAAATTTTAAAACTATTCATCACATCTAATTTTCTTATTTTAGGGGTTTCTGACAAATAAAGCAGGCTACTCCAGCTCTTCCACTTACTCCTAAATCACGTTCTTCATCATAAATCTTAACTTCCGTGAAGCCCACCTTTTCTAAAGCAGACTTAACTTCTGTTGGGGAATAAGCTTTTCTTAGTGAAGTCACGTCTAAACGTTGCCATTGTCCATTTACTAATTGAAATTGAGTACAGTTTTCTCGAACTACTTTTTTTTCTCTGTCATATGTCGAATGCTCAATCCAGGCAGAATCATCTTTAACATCATTTTTAATGATAGGAACACCCCACTGTGAAAGACAGTCTTCTTCCGAACTCAATTCAAATAAAAATGTACCATTTTCTAGAAGCGCTGCATACACATTTTGGAAGACTCTTTCCAGTTCCTCAATACTCATGATATGGTTTAGGGAGACATCTATTGAAATAGCTGCATCGAACGTAGGTGACAATTTGAAGTAACGTGCATCATCTAATATAAAATTAGCTCCAGATGCTTTCTCACGAGCATAGCGTAACATCAGTTCAGATCCATCTAGCCCAGTTACTCGGTATCCCTTTTCTAGCAGTAACTGTGCTATTTGCCCTCTACCACAACAAAGGTCAAAAATGTGCGCCTCTTTGGGGAGATATTGTAGAATCAGTTCTTCCAAGTGTGTCAGAAATTGTTCGTAACGTTCTCTGCCTTTATGAGTGAACCAAATATCCATCCTATCATAATCAGAATAACGAGTTTCTAAAGACATAAGCTGTTGAACTCCATTGGATTTTTAATCACTTTCTCAATATTACTAGCGGCGCATTATTTTCTCTCTTCGTCTCTGACCACGAGAAATACTTTTTTCAGCAGAAAGTATTTCATTCTGTTCCGGACATACAATGTTCGCAAGAGAGTTTATGGTTGGTGCTTCGTAAATGCTTTCTATAGGCATTTCAACATCTAACTTTTTGTTTAACAAAGAAATAGCTTGAAGAGCGGTTAGAGAATCACCACCCAACTCAAAGAAGTTGTCGTGAATGTTCACGTTGTCAAAACCAAAGAGTTCTTGCCAAATGTCAGCAATAGTTTTCTCAACCTTTTTACGGGAAGTAGCATAAGTATTCTCCAAAGCGTCAGGTATTTGCTCAACCAGGGTTTCAAACAACTCATCAGCAGACTTTGCGTTTGAAGTAACTGGGAAGGACTCAGTCACTAAATTGAAAGATGAACCAGTCAGATGATTTGATAATCCATAAGTTTGATGGGTTATTGGTTCTCCGCTATTTGTTGAAATATTTTCAGATGGGAAAAATCCACCTTCTTGCATTTCAACTACGCTTTCCTTGACCGCCAAAATCACCTGTTCAATATCTTCGTCAGTATGGGCTGTCGATAGATAAAGGGTGCGTCCTTCCCACACATAAATCCCTTTTTCAAGCAAGTGATAGAAAAGCAAATTACTAAGTTGAGTCTGGCAATTAAAACGGAAGAGAGAGCCAAAATTAACGACTTTAATTGGTACTTGCTTTTGTTGAAAGTAACTATTAAGAGTTTCGACTAATTGCGTTGTCCGTTGATTTAACTTTTCTTGAAGTTTGGAACCGCTGTTCTTGATGTGATTGAGTGCAGCCCAGGCGACAGCCATGACGAGAGGATGCTTGAAAAAAGTACCAGCGAAAAAAGTTGTTTTCACCTGAGGATAAGACTCATCTCCATAATTCCACATACCTCCGTCCAATGCATCCATGAAAGTAGCTTTACCAGCTACTACCCCAATAGGTATGCCAGCAGCAACAGCTTTACCGTAGGTCGTGATATCTGCTTGAATACCCCATAAAGCCTGGATACCGCCTGGGTGCATCCGAAAGCCAGTAACCACTTCATCAAAAATTAAAACAGTTCCAGTTTCTTGAGTTAATTGTCTTAACTGAAAGAGAAATTCTTTGGGCTGCAAATCTGGGCGACTGCTTTGTATCGGCTCAACTAAAATCGCTGCTAAGTTATGAGCATGCTCTTTAAGAATATTCAGAGATTGGGGAGTACCATACTCCAACACCATGACATCCTCTGCCAAGTATGATGGAAGACCTGAAGTCATCGGGACAGAACGCAACCTTCCGTCGTTGGTTGTTACTCCTTTGACTAAAACTCCGTCAGAACCGCCGTGATAAGAACCAGCAAATAAAGCAATTTTTGAGCGTCCTGTCACAGAACGTGCTATGCGTATGGCTCCCATCACTGCTTCTGTGCCATCATTACAAAAAGCTGTCCGTTGGGCACCCGTCAACTCGCAAATTAACTTAGCTAGCTGACCAGAAAGACGCGATTGTGGACCATTTAGTATGCCTTGCTTGCTCTGCTCTTGGAGAGCTTTGATAATAAAAGATGGCGAATGACCAAATAAAAGCGTACCAAACCCCATTGAAATGTCTACGTATTCATTGCCATCGACATCCCAGAGTCTAGCACCCTCTCCACGCTCTGCGTGGATTGGATATATCATCTCCTTAATAAAGGGAAGGAACCCTGATACCGCCCTGCTATTGGCATGGTAAGAACGATAAGCTTGTGTGAGTCGTTTGGATTCTTGGGTACGCTTGATAAAACGTGCAATTAATGCATCCAGATGTTTCTGCTGATGGGGACTCAACATCATCGATTCTTTCTCGATCTGTTGAAAAGCAGCTTTGGGTGTAAAATCCATTTTCCGGTCTTTGGGCTGTTGCTCGGACTCTGCCCTACTAGATGTAGAGGAAAAATTTGTAGACTGATTTACACCAAACCCAGAGGCATTGGTTGAAGTTTGAGCAATTTGCCCATTTTGATGGAGAGGAGAAGATTGGATAGCTTGCAATGAAGGCAAAACTTCTTTGGGTAAACTTCCCTGTGATAATAAGTCTACCAGTTTAGACATCACCTGAAGATGCTGTGAAATGATTTGTTCAATAACTGTATTTGCTACAGGTTTCTCCTCTTTTTGATTAACTACTTGCGTATCTGGAGCTTTTTTTGGTTGAGACACAGATTCTCTTGGGGTCGAATCCCCTGAACCATCCCCCTTGCTCCCTGCTCCCTGCTCCCTTGCCTCTTTTTCAATCCAGTATCTTTTTCGCTCGAAAGGATATGTTGGTAAGGGAATACGATGACGTTGTTCATGAGCATAAAATTCTGACCAATCTAGATTTATTCCCTCTAGCCAAAGTCTGCCCAACGTATTTAGTAAAAACGCCACATCTGATTGTTGGTTCTGTGGATGTTTTAGTGAAGAAAGAACTACCTGCTGGGCGCATGCTTGCTTGTTAGCCAAGGTACTTAATGTCTTCCCAGGACCAACCTCCAACAGAATTCGCTCCGGTTGTTGCAGCAATTCGGCGATTCCCTCACTAAAACGTACTGTTTGTCGTAAATGTTTTACCCAGTATTTCGGGTCTGTTGCTTGTGCTGCGGTTATCCAAGTACCAGTGACGTTAGATACAAAAGGAATTTTTGGAGAATTCAGGCTAATTTTGCTGACCTGTTCTTGGAATGGCTCTAGAATAGAGTCCATCATTTGGGAATGAAAGGCATGGGAAGTATGCAGACGGCGACAGTCCACACCTTGGTCGGTCAATCGGTTTTGTAACTCCTCAATCGCTTGTTCCACTCCAGAAACCACACACAGATTTGGTCCGTTGATTGCAGCTAAGGAGAGTTTCTCACACAGCAGGGGTTGGATTTCTTGCTCCGATAGTGGTATTGCTAGCATTGTCCCCGAGGGAAGTTGCTGTATCAGCCGCCCGCGAGTCGCTACCAGTATCAATGCGTCTTCTAAGGAGAACACCCCAGCCAAAGTTGCTGCGACATATTCCCCAATGCTATGACCAATCATTGCAGAAGGACGTATACCCCAAGTCATCCACAATTGAGCCAAAGCGTACTCAATCACAAACAGTGCTGGCTGGGTAATATGAGTCTGCTTCAGCTGCTGTGCAGCAGCTTCTTTTTGTTCCACATCCGGATACAGTAATGTACGCAGGTCTAACCCCAGGTAAGATTTGAGAAGGTACGAACACTCATCAATCTGTTCAGTGAAAATTGGCTCAGTTTCATACAATTCTCTACCCATGTCCACATACTGAGCACCCTGACCGGGAAACATAAATGCAACCTGTCGCGCACAGGGTTCGGTGTAGTGGGTGAAAACTCGTTGCGGATCTGAGGGTTCTAGGACTTTTACTGCATCATCAAGATTCTGGCAAACTACTATCCGGCGATGGTCAAAAGCTCGCCGACCCACACATTGGGTATAAGCGACATCAGCGAGGTTAAGATTGGGATGCTGCTGCAAGTGCTTGACCAAGTTTGCTGTCGCACTCTCCAGTGCTGAACTAGTTTTGGCAGATAATACCAACAGTTGATAATCTCTCCCCTGCTCAAGAGCTTCCCTGCTTCCCTGCTCCTCCACAGGGGCTTCTTCAAGAATGACATGAGCATTGGTACCACCGATACCAAAGGAACTCACTCCGGCGCGGCGGGGGGTTCCATTTGTGTTCCATTCCGAAAGCGTGGAATTGACATAGAAGAGATTGTTAGCAAAGTCAATTTTGGGATTGGGCTGGTTAAAATGCAAGCTGGGTGGTACCTGTTTGTGTTTAAGTGCAAGAACCGCTTTGATTAAACCTGCAACACCAGCCGCAGCATCCAGGTGACCGATATTGGTTTTTACTGAACCAATGGCACAAAAGTTCTTTTTATCTGTAGTATGAAAAGCTTGTGTCAGCGCTGCGATTTCAATTGGATCTCCTAAAACTGTTCCAGTGCCATGAGTCTCGACATAGCTGATCGTCTCAGGTTCAACCCTAGCCATTGCAAGCGCTTCGGATATGACTTTTGCTTGCCCATCTACACTGGGAGCCGTATAGCCAACTTTTAAAGAACCATCGTTATTAATAGCTGAGCCTTTAATAATAGCATGAATATAATCTCTATCTGCTAAAGCATCTTCTAACCGTTTTAGAACGACAATACCAACACCGTTACCGCTAATAGTTCCTTTTGCTTTAGCATCAAAAGCACGGCAATGTCCATCAGGAGACATAATTCCTCCTTCCTGATAGCGATAACCAGCTTTATGTGGCACTTGGATCGAAACACCACCAGCCAGAGCGATGTCACTTTCGCCATTGAGTAAGCTTTGACAAGCTAAATGAACGGCAACTAATGAAGTTGAGCAAGCAGTTTGGACATTAATACTTGGTCCGGTGAGGTTTAATTTATATGATACATATGTGGGCAGAAAATCTTTACTATTTGCAATCGAAGTTCGATAACTGCCCATTAATTCTATAAGCTCGGGTTTTGTATAAATATTTGACAGAAAGTAAGTGCTTAGACTGACACCAGCGTAAACACCAATCCGACCTGCATATGTTTGGGAGTCGTAGCCCGCTCCTTCAAGAGCTTCCCAAGCAGATTCTAGGAAGAAACGGTGTTGCGGGTCAGTGATTTCGGCTTCTTTCGGAGAAAAGTCAAAAAATGAAGCGTCAAATAATTCAATATCTTCTAATACCGCTCCTGCTTTTACATACTGATGTTGACTCAATCTAGCTGGGTCAATTCCAGAAGACAATAGCTCTTCATCACTGAAAAAAGAAATTGACTCTACCCCAGATCGCAGATTCTGCCAAAACTGTTCAATATTTTTGGCTCCAGGAAAACGACCAGTCATGCCAACGATCGCTATTTCATCGGGGCAATCAAATGCATTTGAGTTATTCATGAAAGCCTCCCGCTACTGATTTGTTTCCCGATGTTTTTGTCTGAGTTGTCTTTGTTGCTTCCTTGATTCTCTACGAGTTTCAACTAAGTCATGGCTTGGTTGAAAAGAAGGCTTTTCTTCTAATGTTTGACTGAAATGTTTCGCCAACGCGCTAATAGTTGGATATTGAAACATTTCAACAATTGATATATCTCTGTTAAGAATTTGATAAAGTTTGCTGTGTACCTGAACCATCAGCAATGAATGACCGCCGAGGTCGAAGAAATTGTGATGAATGCCTACTTTCTTAAGATGAAGAACCTCTTGCCAAATTATTGCAATAATTTGTTCGAGTTCGGTCTGGGGAGCTACAAAGTTTTCTTCTAGAGAAAGCCGTGGCTGCTCAGGTAGCACCCGACGATCTACCTTGCCGTTGGGTAGCTTAGGCATTTCCTTCAGCAGAACAAAGGCTGATGGTACCATATATTCAGGTAGCTCATCCAACAAATAGCGGCGAAGTTCGCTCTGGAGAGTAACTGGCTGTTGGTTAGCAACTAGATATGCCACGAGGTGCATATCTTTAAGTTCATCCTTGCGAGCTAGAACGACAACTTCCCGCACCTGTGGATGTTGACTCAGTACCGCCGAAATCTCTCCCAATTCAATACGGTAACCCCGGATTTTTACCTGATGATCAAGCCTTCCAAGAAATTCAATGTTCCCATCGCTCAGATAACAAGCTAAATCTCCCGTTTTGTAAAGGCGCATTCCTGGGCGATGATCGCTAAAGGGATTAGGAATAAACTTCTCGCTAGTTAGAGCAGGCTGATTGAGATAACCTCTAGCTAAACCATCACCACTGATATAGACTTCGCCGATCGCACCGATGGGAACAGGACGCAAATGAGAGTCAAGTATATATATCTGCGTATTGCTAATGGGGCGACCAATCGAGACTTGCGCTCTTGTCTGTTGAGAATAGCAGTGATATACACTACTCCACACTGTTCCTTCCGTTGGTCCATACTCGTTAAACAGAGATATTTCTGACTGCAATTGATGGTGACGTTGCACTAACTCTGTTGGACAAAGTTCACCCGCAACAATGACACTACAAAGTGATGTTAACTGTTCGGGTTTTGTCTCCTGCAATAGGAGAGCATACAGAGAGGGAAGGCTTAATAGATGGGAGATGTGATTTTGGGCGATTAACTCTACCAGTTTTGGTATCTCCAGTTGTAAACCTTCCTGGGGAAGACAAAGAATTCCTCCAGAACAAAGTGTCCAAAAAATACCCGCAACAGAACTATCAAAAGCAAACGAAGAAAGCAATAAGAAGCTGGTAACTGATTCTTGGTAATAAGTAATACGAGCAGTCGTCGAGTGAACTAAGTTTTGATGTGTAATCTGCACTCCTTTAGGTTTCCCTGTAGAACCGGAAGTGTAGATGACGTAAGCCAAGTTTTCAGGACACGTTTTCAAAGCAAGATTTTCGTCACTCTCTTGAGCAATAATTTCCCAAGCTGCGTCCAAGCAAATCGTTTGGGCGTTGTAAGCAGGTAAACTTTCCAGCAGTCGTTGCTGAGTTAATAATACTGGCGTTTGAGTATCTTCTAATATGAAGGCTAAGCGCTCTTTAGGGTAAGCTGGGTCAAGTGGTACATAGGCTCCACCAGCTTTGAGAATGCCAAGGATACCGACTATCATTTCGAGGCTTCGCTCAACACAAATTCCCACCAGTACGTCTGGTTTCACTCCTAGCCGTTGTAGGTAATGAGCTATTTGATTAGCACTCTGATTTAGTTCACGGTAGGTAAGTTTCTCGTCAGAAAATATAACAGCAATATTATTTGGTGTTTGCTCCGCTTGTTCTTCAAATAGCTTGTGAATACACTTGTTTTGTGGGTAGTCAGCTTGTGTTTGATTGAACTCGACGAGAAGTTGACGGAGGTGGCGATCGCTTAAAATTTCTAATTCACTGATTGCAGCTTCTGGATTTTTTACGGCACTTTCTACTAACTTGTTAAATTGCTCTGCTAAAGTTTCAATATCCTTGGCACAAAACAGGTTGGAATCATAATGAAACTCTGTTTTGAGAAAATTATTCTTTTGCTGACAAGAGAGCTTTATTTTAAAACGCTCAATGCAGGTGTAATGCTTCTCAATTGAAAATACTATATTATCCGCAAAATACTTTGGTTCTTCTGATTCAAAATCAAAGCCGATAGGGAAAAAAGGCAAGTTCTCTAATTCGGGATTTGACTCTAATATTTGTTCCCAAGTAAAACACTCCTGCCATTTGTAGATAGATTCTATCGATTCATGAACTTGCTGCAAAATTTGAGTGAATATAAAATTATCTTCTAAATGACAATGAAGTGGTAAATATTTGGCAAACAGCCCCAATGCTCCTTTGAGTTCCTCATATTTTCTGCCATCAACTGCTTTGGCTATGATCATCTCAGATTGTCCGATAAGTCGCCAAAGCAGAACTAGCCAGCAAGTTAGATAAAAGGTAGGAGTATAAATATTATACTTCTGAGCTAATACTTCGATTTTAGTTACTAATTCCGAGTCAATTATTAAACTTATTAATTTTGGCTCAAATTTCTGTTGCTCAGAAATCAGACTTTCATGAAAGAGCTTTAAAGTCTTCACAGCAGAGAAGTCTTGTTTGCGCCAATAGTTCCTTCCTATTTTTGTTTCTTCTGCTTCAAGTATTTGATTTTGCAATTCGGAAAAATCGACGTATTGCAGTGGTAATTCCGAGAATTCATGGTGCCATTTTCCTGAATAGCCAATAGCCAGTTCTTGCACAAAATTCTTGAGACTTACACTATCTACACAGAGAGTAGGTAAACTGATAAATAACAGATGCTTCTCTGCCGAAAGAGTCACCAGGAATGTATGTAAAACGGAACCTTGCTCAAAGTCAAAAGGTAGTTGGCTCAATTGCTGAAATATTATCTCAATTTTAGCTTCTTGTTGTTGAGGATTCAAACTACTAAGATTGTGTTGTTTGTCTAATATGACCTTGCCGTTTGTAATTACTTGTACTGGAAGAGTCATCCCAGGCACACAAGGAAAACACGTGCGGAGTATCTCATGGCGATCAACAATATTTTGTAATGCCAATTCTAGGTGATTTCTATCGACATGACCTTCAATCAAAATAGCACAATTGCTACGATAAACCTCACTTTGATCAATTTGTTGTAGTAACCATAGATGCTCTTGCTGAGGTGAAAGTTGAAACCCCTCCATACTTTCTGCTTGCATATTTATACCTCTGTGTCAATTAAATGCATTGGGGACTATATGGTTCAGCCATTCCTACTAAAATTTTTCTTGGAGGGACAAATGGCGTGCGAGCATGTATTGATAACATATTGTCTAGCATCAATACATCTCCTTTTTGCCAGGAAAAGGTGACCATTTCCTGTTGATAAGCTTCTCTCAGATGAGCTAACACTGATGGCTCAATTAGAGAACCATCCCCGTAATATGTGTTAGTCGGTAAGTCTTCTTCTTTTAAATTTGTCAACAACGAATCGCGTACTGTTGGTTCCAATGTGGAAACGTGGAAAAAAGTGACGTGATTGAACCAAACCATTTCACTCGTTTGAGGATGTTTGATAACGGCTGGTCCAACTTGTCGAGTTCTCAAGCGATTACCCTCCTTCCATTCAACCTCAATTCCATTGCTTTTGCAATACTCCTCTACCTTTGTTTTGTCTGTTGTTTGAAATACAGTTTGCCAAGGAAGACCAAATCCATCGCCAAAATTACGCATATACATCACTTTCTTTTCGATGAAGCGATCGCGTATGTCTGGATGAATACGCTCAAATACTTTTCGACAGCTACCAATTGGAGTTTCTCCTCCAGATTGCGCTGGAGTCATGCAAAAGAAGAATATTTTTAATGGAAAGGTAGGAGAGTAAGCGTGTTCATTGTGAGGAAAGATGCTTTGCTCTGCAGGGTAATCAGTTGAAGTATAAATTCTACCACCTACTTGAGTTCGTGGAGATGCCCGATAACGATACTCCATTGCTTCTCCACAAATAGCTGCGATGATTTGCTCAAATTCTTCTATTGACTTGACTTTGAAATCCCGAAAAAGTATAGCTCCATATTGTAATAATTCTGTTTTTAAAAATTCTCGATTGTTCTTAGCCCAGTTTTGCAGATTCACACCTTTTATGCTGGGTTTTATCACCAAAGGAAAGTTGGTTCCTAACTGAATAAATTCTGTTTTTATTAAGCTTCCTGGTGATATGTTGACGGTTTGACGTCTGACAGTTCCCAAATGACCGATATTGTATTCTTGATGTTCAGTTTTTGTCATAATTTGTCTTTCCTTAGATTTATAATCTGCTCTTAGTTCTGCGTTTAACGTTCATTAATTTTTGTTGGATAGCGCTGTCATAGGTTTGTTCTTGAGCGAGATTCTGCTGCTTGTCTGCTTCAGAGAGAATTGTTTTTAGCTCATTCAACTTGGCTTCTGGCTGTGTTGCAATCTTGCCTAGAAGTGCTTTAAAATTTTTCGACATTCGGACTATGCTGACCGTATCAAATAGATCTGTGTTATATTTCCATACACCAAATAGTCCTTGCTCTGTCTCGTTTAGCTCTAGAAGCAAGTCAAACTGCACTGTTTTGTTTTCAACCTTCAGAGGGCTTATAGTAAGACCTGGAAGCTCCAAGGACGGGATTTGGGTATTGTTTAAAACAATCTTGACCTGAAATAGTGGTGAGCGGTTCAACTCCCGTTTCGGATTCAGAGCATCTACCAGCTTGTCAAAGGGTAGATCTTGGTGAGTATAAGCTTCCAGAGTCATTTTGCGGACTCGTTCTAATAACTCTAGAAAGGTAGGGTTTCCTGATAAATCTGTACGCAACACCAGTTGGTTGACAAAGAACCCGATTAATCCCTTAGTTTCAGCTTGGTTGCGGTTGGCGATATCAGTACCCACGATGATATCTTCTTGCTCTGTGTACCAGAAAAGCAAAGTTCCAAACGCTGCAAGTAGTATCATAAATAGCGTAATGCCTTGCCGTTGATTCAGAGCTTTAAGCTTCTCGGTAATGGTTTTGGGTAACACCAGAGATTCTCTTGCTCCTGAGAAAGTCTGGATTGTTGGTCGGGGACGGTCAGTGGGTAGTTCTAGTACAGGTAGTCTACCACCCAGTTGCTGCTTCCAGTAGGCAAGCTGAGTTTCTAGTTTCTCGGATTGTAACCATTGTCGCTGCCAAACGGCAAAGTCTGCATACTGGATTGGTAGTTCAGCAAGCGGTGACGGTTTTTCATGAGAGAAGGTTTCGTAAAGAACTGTTATCTCACGAATAAGCACACCTATTGACCAGCCGTCAGAGATAATATGATGCATCGTCAACAATAACGCATGCTCTGTCTGTGTCTGCTGTAGTAGAGTCACTCGCAATAAGGGACCGTTAGTTAAGTCAAATGGCTGTTGGGCTTGCTCATGAGCCAGTCGCAGAACTTCAGCCTCTCTCAAGTCTATGGGAAGTTCTTGCAAATCTACCACTGGTAGCCTGAAAGTAAAGGTTGGAACAATAACTTGGATAGGTTGTCCATCCCTTGTGGTAAATGTGGTTCTTAAGACTTCGTGACGCCTCACGACTTCGTTGAAGCTTTGTTCTAGCACCGCCATATTCAGCCAACCGAAGAGGCGCATAGCTGAGGAGATGTTGTAGGCGCTGTTACCAGGCTGCAACTGGTTGATGAACCACAGGCGTTGCTGGGCAAAAGATAGGGGTAACTCTTGCGATCGGGAAATGCGTTTGATGGGCTGTGTCTCTAGTCCTAAGCCTGCAATGGTTGCTTTCTCAATGTCTTTTGCTATCCCAGCTATTGTTGGCTCTTCAAATAAGCGACGCAAGGGAAGCTCTACCTCAAAAACTTGCCGCACTTGGGAAATGACGCGAGTTGCTAGGAGCGAGTGTCCTCCCAAGGTAAAGAAGTTGTCGTGAATACCTACTTTTTCCACACCAAGTATATCTACCCAAATTAAGGCAAGCATTTCTTCGATGGGGGTAGAAGGAGCTACAAAATTAGACTGGGGTAATTGCTGTGTTAGATCAGGTGCTGGCAGTGCTGTGCGATCTATCTTACCATTGGGCGTCAGTGGTAGCGCCTCTAGCATCATAAAGGCTCTTGGCACCATGTAGTTCGGCAGCTTCGACTCCAAGAAGTCTCGCAGTTCAGTCACTGTGAGTGTTTGCTCTTTTTGAGGAACGATGTAAGCGACTATTTGTTGAAAGTCTGTTTGATAGTCGCGAACTACAACTACAGTATTCTGTATTGCTGGGTGTTGGCTTAGGTGTGCTTCAATTTCTCCAAGTTCAATGCGGAAACCGCGAACTTTGACTTGGTGGTCGATGCGACCTAAGTATTCAATCTCTCCGCTAGGTGAATAGCGTGCTAAATCCCCAGTTTTGTACAGACGCGCTGCTGGTTTGTCGCTAAAGGAATTGGGGATAAATTTTTCTGCTGTCAGTTCTGGGCGGTTAAAGTAGCCACGTGCTAGCCCATCCCCACCTATGTGCAGTTCACCTGGTACACCAACAGGAACTAACTGAGCGTGTTGATTTAGTATATAAAATTGTGTGTTAGCAATCGGTTGACTAATTGGTACAATACTGATGTCTTTTTCTACCTGACACGCTGCTGACCAAATAGTGGTCTCTGTAGGACCGTACATATTCCACAGTGAGTCACACCGCTTGAGTAACTGATTTGCTAATTGTCCAGGTAAAGCTTCTCCGCCACAGAGGATTTTCAATTGATGATTCCCCTGCCAACCAGCTGCTAAAAGTAGCTGCCATGTCGCTGGTGTCGCTTGCATAACTGTGGCATTTGAGTCAGTTAGTAAAGCTTCCAAGCGTGTTCCATCCGAGGCTATTTCCCGGCTGAGGACTACCAGGCGAGCACCCACTGTAATTGGCAGGAAAAGTTCCAACGCGGCAATATCAAAGGAATAGGTAGTGACAGCGAGCAAGACACCTTGCTCGCTTAGCCCTGGTGTTTGGCGCATACTTTGCAAGAAGTTGCTCAAGGCGCTGTGGGGAATTTGCACACCTTTAGGCTTGCCTGTGGAACCAGAGGTATAGATGACATATGCCAGGTTGTTAGTAGCTACCTCACTAAATAAATTTTCCTGGCTTTGTTGGGCAATGGTTTGCCAATCAGTATCTAAACAAATAACTTTGGCTTTGTGTTGAGGCATTGCCTCTATTAGTCGCTGCTGAGTCAGCAGCACTGACACTTGTGCATCTTGTAGTATAAAGGCTAATCGCTCTTGAGGATAACTAGGGTCTAGCGGTACATAAGCACCACCCGCTTTGAGAATCCCTAACAGTCCGATGACCATAGAGAGCGATCGCTCGACGCAAATACCCACTAGTACCTCTGGTCCGACTCCGAGCGATCGCAGGTGGTGCGCTAGTTGGTTAGCACGTCGATTCAATTCACAGTAGGTCAACTGTTGGTCTACTCTGCGAGAAGCCGCGCTGCGCGCGTCTACAAAGACTACGGCAATGGCGTCAGGCGTTAGCGTAGCTCCTCTGCAGGAGGCTCGCTCTACCTGAGCCTCAAATAGTTGATGGATGCACTGATTCTTGGGATAGTCAGTTTGAGTGTCATTCCACTCTACCAGTAATTGGTGCCGTTCAATTTCTGTTAACATAGGCAACTGCCAAAGGCGCTGCTCTGGGTTAGAGACGATGCCTGACAGCAAATTACAGAAATGGTTTACCATCCTGGTAACAGTAGAGGTATCAAACAAATCCGTATTGTACTCAAACCACCCTCTCAGTTCTGACTCGGTTTCAAAGAGATCTACGCTCAAATCGAACTGGGCTGTTTGCTTTTCCAATTTTAGGGAACTCAGGGTTATACCCGATAGCTGAAACTCATCCTTTGGGACATTTTGCAGTGCAAACATCACCTGGAACAGTGGACTATAGCTTAAATCTCGCTCAGGTTGTAGTTTTTCCACAAGATACTCGAAGGGTAAATCCTGATGAGCATAGGCTCCCAAAGTTACCTCACGGACTCGCCTCAACAATTCTCGAAAACTTGGGTTCCCTCCAAGGTCAGTACGTAAAACTAGGGTATTGACAAAAAATCCAATTAACCCTTCTATTTCAAAACGATTACGGTTGGCAGTGGGAGTACCAACCAAAATGTCATTCTGCTGGGTATAGTGGGAAAGCAGCACCTTGAATGCTGCTAACAGCGTCATAAATAAGGTAACACCTTCTTGCTGGGAAAGTTTTTTCAGCTTTTGGGTTAAGGATTGAGGCAGCACCAATGACTGTTTTGCGCCTCGGTAGGTCTGAATCACAGGGCGAGGACGGTCAGTGGGTAACTCTATTATGGACGGAGTACCATTCAACTGCTGCTTCCAGTAGGATAGCTGAGTTTGTAGCTCTTCTCCCTGTAGCCACTGCTGTTGCCAAACAGCAAAGTCTGCATATTGAATTGGGAGTTCCAAAAGTGGTGTTAGCGTAGCGTGCCAAAGGCTGGGATGACAATTGTTGAAGGCTTCGTAAAGAGCTACCACCTCCTTGATGAGTATCATCATTGACCAATCGTCGAAGATAATGTGGTGCATTGTGAACAACACCACTTGTTCTACCTCACTTAATTGCAGCAAAGTAGCTCGTAGCAATGGAGCCTTAGCTAAATTGAATGGTCGCTGTGCTTCCTCAGCAGTCAGTCGTAAGACTTCGGCTTCTTGGTCAACTTCAGCAAACTGCTGCAAGTCCACCACCGGGAGAGTAAAAGTGAGGGTTGGATCAATCACTTGGACTGGCTGATCCTCTACTGTCATAAAGCTAGTGCGTAGGACTTCGTGACGTTGCACAATTTCATTGAGGGTTTGCTCTAGTGCTATCACATTAAGCGAACCCTTAAGGCGCACGGCATGAGCGATGTTATAGAGGGAGCTGCTAGGTTCTAATTGATTAAGAAACCACAGCCGCTGTTGAGCAAAAGACAGAGGAAAAAAGTCCTTTTTTTCAAGCAGCTGTGCTAGAAGAGCACGTTTTTCTTCCGCTGAAATAAAAGAGATATGTTTGTGACTATCTTTCATTGCTCAAATTCATTTTTAGACAGTATTTCTATCTCTTTGAGTAAAGAGTCTACTTGTTGGTCTGAAATTTTATTGACTTTTGCCAAGATATCTTTAGTATTTCCCCGTTTCGCTCTTTCAATTTTCTGAAACTGCTGAATGACAGGTTGCTCAACCTGTTTGTTGCGTAAATATTCTGCTAAGGCACTTATGGTCGGATATTCAAATGAGTCGGATATTGATATATCTATATTGAGTCTTTTTTGTAGTTGGCTGCGAACCTGAACAATGAGAAGTGAATCGCCACCAAGCTCAAAGAAGTTGTCGTGAATTCCTATTGCCTCAATCCCAAGAAGTTCTTGCCAAATATCAGCAAACGTTTGCTCAGTTTCATTCCTAGGAGCAACATAAGGATTAATGAGTGATGGTCGTTGTTGTGTTAGTTTGGATAGGTTAGCCGTCTCTAACACTTTAGGGTAAGATTTAGCTTGAAAACCATTATCCTGTTTACCCTGAATTAGAAAATCACGACTCTGTAGCTCGTAAGTTGATACAATAACCTGGGATAGCGTACTCCCCAAAATTCGTCGAAAGACTTCTATTCCTTCTGTTGGTAAAAGTTCTTCCTTGAGAAGTTGTCTTTGAAATCTGTTTGTGGATGCTCCTGGTTTTTTGAATAAGCCAGAACTAGCTGAGGACAGAATGGGAGATGGAGTACGCGACTGGACAGAAGAAGCTACAGTCAAAGTTGCTTCTTGACTCATCTGGTTTTCCTCAGTTACTAGATTGCTTAAAGCCTCTTTATCCTGTAAAGATACCACAATCTTGCCAATATGCTTGGTTGCAGCCATGTACTCAAAGGCGCTAGCCACAGACGTAATTGGGAAAACATGATGGGGAAGAGGACTAAAATTTCCATCGTGGAAGTGTTGTATAACTTCATTCCACAGGTTACTGAAGTTGGGGTGTTCCCGGTTTAGCGGAGTAGCAAAAAACGATAAGCTTTTCTCAAAAGGTCGCAGACCCAATTGACTGTTGTTGAGGATATCCCGCACACCAATTTCTAGGAAACGTCCATAGGGTGCGAGAATCGCAAGGCTTTTGGGTATAAATTCTCCCCCTAATGAATTCAAAACCACGTCTACACCTCTGCCGTCAGTGCGTTTCATCACTTCGTCAGCAAAAGCCAAAGACCTAGAATCCATGATATGCTCAATGCCTAATGAATGCAGAAACGCCCGTTTTTCTGCGTTACCTGCTGTGGCGAAGATTTTAGCTCCTATCCACTGAGCAATTTGCACCGCAGCCATACCAACACCACCAGCCGCAGCATGAATCAGAACGCTCTCGCCCTGGCAAAGCTTGCCCACTTTGATTAGAGAATTGTAGGCGGTTGCAAAGGCAATCGGAATTGTTGCTGCCTCCTCTAAACTGAGATGATCTGGTTTTGGTACAACCCACTTTGCAGAAGTTGTTATAAATGGGCTAAAGCATGAATAGCCAAAAGCAATGACTTCATCTCCTATCTCAAAGCCCTCAACGCCTTCTCCCAGTGCGACTATCTTTCCAGCACATTCCAAACCAAACTTGACAGGAACATTGGGTGGAACAGGAAGCAGTCCCAGCGCCATAAGTACTTCTTTGAAGTTGAGACCAGTTGCACCAACGGAGATTTCCACTTCACCATAACCTGGCTTTTGGCGTGTAGTTGGCTCAAATGTTAGGCTACTTAAGATGCCAGGAGAAGAGATTTTTAAACACAAGTTTTGGCTTTCAGGGACGGGAGGTGTTGTTTCGCTTTGACTGCAAGACACTTTAGTAGAAAGTATATCAATATCTACCTTCTTCAGGGTGAAATCTTCTATTTCGACCAGTTCTGTTCCCTGGTCATCCATAATTGTGATGTTAAATTTCAGAATTTCTTTTTGGGACTGCTTGTTCTCTAGATATTTCATATAACTATATACTTTTGTCGGCAGTGGTCTTTTTATCCTTAACCTTTTGTAGTAAAAGGGTAGGTAAGCAGCTCCATCTTTGAATCTGCCAGCCAAGGAACTCACAGCAGTATCTAATAAGGCTGGATGCAACTGGTATGAATTGATGTCTGCAGCAAAGACTTTGGGCAGTTCTATGCTAGCCAACCCCTCGTTTATTCCAAGCTTTCCTTGCTTGAAGTTGTTCCATCTGGGGCCAAACTCTATGTATTCTGATTGAGGTTGATGATCTTGCGTAAAAATAATTTCCCGCTCATGACATTTTGCCTCAATTTCTTTGATGTCATGTTTTTCGGGTGATTCTGGTTCTAGACAAACTATTTCTCCCCTAGCATGTTCAAGCCATTGCTCTGACCCTAAGTTAGATTGGCTTATAATCAAAAATTCAAAGCCATCTCCTTGCTTCTTCAAAAGCGTACAAACTTCTTTTTCCTCATCATCTCCTACAATTAAAGGTGTCAATAAATATACCTCTCGAATTTCAATCGTTTTGTCCTGAGCATGATTTTCACAAGCTGCTCTGGCTATTTCTAAATAGGCTGTTTCTGGAAGTGTCGCTTTCCCTCTGACCCTATGTTCTTTCAAAACCCAGTGCTTATTTACACTTAAATGGGAAATGTATATCTCCTGCTGTGAACCCTCCACTATACATTGATCGAATAAGGGGTGGGTGACTTCTTTGAATTGACGAGTTTGGGAAATATCTGAAGTTTGATCTCGTTGCTGAGCCGCCTGTGCAGCCATCCCCACTTCCTGCCAAGCACACCAGTCAATGGATACGGTAAATGTGGCATCTTGGTTAGTCTTATGGTGAGCAAAGGCATCAAGAAAGGCATTTGCACCAACATAATCGACCTGCCCAAATCCCCCTAGGATTCCAGTACGCGCTGAACAAAGGACAAAGAAATCCAGCTGAACATCCTTGAGGATACTATCGAGAACTAGGGTGCCTTTTACTTTAGGTGCTAGAATACTTTCTGCCATTTCCGGTGTTTTTCGCTGAATCACACCACCACCGGGAACCCCTGCTGCATGAATGACACCATTGAGTTGACCAAATTGCTCTTGTGCTTGAGCGATCGCTTGTTGCATTTGTTCAGAGTTGGTCACATCGGCGCTGATCGCCAAAACTTCTGCACCCAGTTCTTCAAGTTCGAGCACTTTCCGTATGTTACAACTGATAACATCTTGCTCATCATGAGTGGTCAACCATTGTTCCCATTCATCTGGTGCAGGAAAAGCTGAGCGTCCAGTCAGAATCAACTTGGCTCGTACTGTCAGAGCCAGATGTTCAGCTAGCACAAGTCCAATACCTCCGAGTCCACCTGTAATCAGATAAACTCCTCTTTCCCTTAATCTTGGTGTTTCTTCCTTTGCTTCAGCTAATCGAACCGGCTCAAAATTTTGCACCCAACGATGAAAACCACGGTAAGCAATAACTCGGTCAGAAGTATGAACCTGTAGCTCAACAAGCAGTTGGTCTATGAGTTTTTGCTTGCTCCAGTTTGCTTCTTGGGGAATAACAACATCAATGCTACGACAGCTGATGTTTGGGTATTCTTGAGGAATGACCCTAATAGGTCCAAGTAAAGTAGCTTTTTCTGGATAGAATAACTCTTCGCCTGCCACTTCCTGCATATTATTGGAAATAACCGCGATTTGAAGCTCATCAGTAAAATTCTGTTTTCCAAGTGCCTGTGCTAGAAACAGCAAACTATAAAATCCTGTTTCTTGAGATTTATCAACTGTTTCCAGTTCTAACTCTACGCGATCAACAGGGGTGACACTCCATAAATGAACAATTGTTTTTGGGAATTTGTTTTGTGCTAAAAGTTCATGAAGTAAAGTTTCATAGTCATCACGTTGTCGAGGATTCAGAGTATATAGGCGTTGGCAAAGCCTGTCCGTAGGACATTCGCTTAGTTTAGTAAACTCCGACCCAATCCTCACAGCAATCACATCCCGATCCTCAAGTTCGAGTCGTTTCACTAGTTCTTCACCCAAGCCGCACTCATCAATAAACACCAGAGTACAGGACAAAACTGGATTTTCACTTGGTTGATTGATGGATAGTGGGGAGCGTTTCCAAGATGGAATGTAGAACCAGTTTGCCATTTCCGGATTTTTGCGTAGAGAGGTTGTAGGCAAAGTTTCTACATCCGTCTTGACAGCGTTTGCTTGTTTTTTAGATTCAATCCAGTAACGCTGACGCTCAAAGCAATAAGTCGGCAGAGGTAAGCGATGACGCCGCTCATGGGTATAGAATCTCGACCAATCCACTTCTACCCCAGTAAGCCATAGCTGACCTAATGTATTTAACAAAAACGCTACATCCGAGTCGGATTCTTGCGGATGGCGTAACGAAGTTAACATAACCTGCTGTGCCGTTTTATCTGGATGACGTCTAGCTAATGTAGTCAACGTCCGTCCAGGACCAACTTCTAGGAGAATTTGCTCTGGCTTTTGCAGGAACAATGCAATACCCTCAGCAAAGCGCACCGTCTGCCGTAAATGCTTTGCCCAATAGCTTGGATCGGTGGTTTCTGCTACAGTAATCCAAGTACCAGTCACGTTGGACACAAAAGGAATTTGCGGAGCCTTTAGGTTAATTTTCTTTATCTGTGCTATGAACGGCTCGATGATTGGCTCCATCATTTGAGAATGAAAGGCACCCGATGTATGCAGATGACGACAGTCAACCCCTTGCTCAGTCAAAGAGTTGTGCAATTCATCAATCGCCGACCTTGGTCCTGAAACCACGCACAGAGATGGTGCGTTGATTGCAGCTAGGGCAAGTTCTTCGCCAAGCATTAATTGCACTTCTTTCTCTGGTAGTGGTACAGCTAGCATGTCACCAGCAGGCATTTGCTGCATCAGTTGTCCACGGATAGCAACTAGCGCCAATGCGTCTTCCAGAGAAAAAACGCCAGCCAAGCAAGCTGCAACATATTCCCCAATGCTGTGACCAATCATTGCAGAAGGACGCACTCCCCACGCCATCCACAATTGTGCTAAAGCATACTCAATCACGAACAGCGCTGGCTGAGTAATATGAGTTTGTGTCAGCTGCTGTGCTGCGACTGTTGCCTGTTCTGGGCTTGGATATAGAATAGTGCGTAAGTCTAGCCCCAAAACAAGTGTAAGTATTTCACAGCAATAATCAACTTGTTCCCGAAAAATTGCTTCAGTTTGGTACAGTTCTCGACCCATCTCTACATACTGAGCCCCCTGACCGGGAAACACAAATACAATTTCTCGCTCACAAGGTTCGGTGAAATGGGTAAAAACTCGTTGCGGGTCTTTTGTTTCTAAAATTTTGACTGTATCGTTAAGATCTTGACAAACCACTATCCTGCGATGGTCAAACACTCGACGACCCACACTAAGAGTGTAAGCGACATCTGCCAAGTTGATTTCAGGATGCTGCTGCAAGTGCTTGACCAGATTTGCTGTAGCAGTCTCTAGTGCTGAACTAGTTTTAGCGGAGAGTACCAACAACTTATATGTCCGCCCAGGACTAGATGCTTCAATTTCTGAGGTTTCCTCGATAATCACATGGGCATTGGTTCCGCCAATTCCGAAAGAACTGACCCCAGCACGGCGTGGTGTTCCGTTTGTCTTCCATGCGGACAGCTTACTGTTAACATAAAAGGGGCTGTTAGCAAAATCAATCTGGGGATTAGGCTCTTGAAAGTGCAAGGTGGGGGGTATTTGTTTGTGTTTGAGTGCGAGAATGGTTTTGATTAAACCAGCAACACCAGCTGCAGTATCTAGGTGTCCGATGTTAGTTTTTACTGAACCAATGGCGCAGAAATTCTTCTTTTTAGTTTTGGCACGAAAAGATTTGGTAAGCGCTGTAATTTCAATTGGGTCTCCTAAAATAGTCCCAGTACCATGAGTTTCTACATAGCTGATTGTCTCAGGTTCAACCCTAGCTATTGCAAGTGCCTCAGCAATCACCTTTGCTTGACCTTCGATACTCGGAGCTGTATAGCCAACTTTTGAAGAACCATCATTATTAATAGCTGAACCTTTAATAACAGCATGAATATTATCTCCATCCGCTAGAGCATCTGCCAGTCGCTTTAAAGCGACTATGCCCACACCATCACCGCCCACAGTCCCTTTTGCCTGAGCATCAAACGCGCGACAGTGTCCGTCGGGAGACAAAATTCCTCCCTCTTGGTAAAAATAGCCAGCTTTTTGTAACACTGTTACAGAAACTCCACCAGCCAAAGCCATATCACATTCACGATCAATTAAGCTTTGACAGGCTAGGTGAACGGCAACTAATGAACTAGAACATCCAGTTTGAACAGTGATAGCTGACCCCTTCAAGTCTAGTTTATAAGCGACTCGCGTAGCTAGATTGTCTGTGCGATTGTTATGCCTAATTTGGTCAAGACCTATTAATTTTATCAGTTCGGTGTTAGAAAAAAGATTGAATAAAAAGTAGGAGCTAATACTGGCACTACCATAAACACTAATCCGACCATCATAGGTTTTAGAATTATAGCCAGCATTTTCAAGAGCCTCCCAGGCAGTTTCTAAAAAGAGGCGGTGCTGTGGGTCCATAATTTCTGCTGTTCTGGGAGAATAATCAAAGAATGAAGCGTCGAATAATTCTATATCTTCCAGGACAGCGTTTGCTTTAACATAATTGGGGTCACTCAGTAAAGATGAATCTACCCCTACTGACTCCAGTTCTTGATTGGAAAAAAATGAAATTGATTCAACCCCTGAGTGCAGATTGTGCCAAAACTCATCAAGATTCCTGGCTCTAGGAAATCGTCCAAACATACCGATAACCGCTATATCTAAATCGCCTATTTTATTTTGTGTTTCTAGGCTATTCATCACAATTTCCTTTTTTATTACTTGATGATTTGCACTGATGGTGGTTTAAGTAACTACCTAAAATGCTGTTTTTGGGTCAGATAATGTTACCTAGATTGCGCTCTTGCCTGCCTTGAAGCAATGCGGCTTTCTGCTCGTTGATTGCTTTCCTCAAAAGAGGAGGTTTCAGTTTGTTCTTGTGTTAAATATTTAGCTAAAGAGTTGATAGTTGGATATTCAAACAAATTAACAATTGATAGATTTGTGTTTAAAACTTCTCGCAGTTTGGCATGAATTTGAACAAGAAGTAATGAATGACCACCAAGGTCGAAGAAATTATCATGAATGCCCACCTTTCCAACATGAAGCATCTGCTGCCAGATATTAGCAATCGTTTGCTCGACTTCAGTTCGAGGTGGTTCATAAGTGACTTCTAATTCTGGACGATGACCATCTGGTTCTGGTAGCGCGCTGCGGTTGACTTTTCCATTCGGCGTTAGTGGTAGAGCTTTCAACATCATGAAAGTTGAGGGCACCATGTATTCCGGTAGCTTCTCTCTGAGGAATTTCTGTAGTTCATTAACACTGAGTATTTGTTTTTGCTTAGGAACAATGTAGCCTACCAAGTACTTGTTGCCAAACTCCTCTTCCCGAACTGAAACGACAGCCTGTTGCACTTGTTGATGTTGACACAGTATGGTCTCAATTTCTCTTAGCTCAATACGGAAACCCCTGACTTTGACCTGATGATCAACCCGTCCAACAAACTCAATATTGCCGTCGCGCAAATATCGAGCCTTATCACCAGTTTTATATAAGCGCGATCCTGACACAGATGCAATGAGTCCTGTCTGTGCAAAGGGGTTGGGAATGAATCGTTCCGCTGTTAGCTCAGAACGATTTAAATAGCCGCGAGCTAAAGAAGCACCGCCAATGTATAGCTCACCTGTCACGCCAATGGGTACGGGTTGCAGTTGCTCATCAAGCAAATAAATCTGCGTATTAGCAAGTGGACGACCAAGTGGAACTGTCTTTTCAGTATAATTAGCTTGCTTATCCTCAACCGCGAAAGTCGTAACCCCCACGGTAGCTTCTGTGGGACCGTAGTGATTGAAAATAAGGCAGTCTGGCGCACAAGCTTGAATTTGCTCAATAAGTTTCCAACTCGTGGCCTCACCACCAAGAATCAGTTGCTGACGAGGCAAAATGGACTCGGATGATTCAGATGCAAGCAAAGTGGCAAGGTGGGAGGGTACAATTTTGAGACAATCAATAAAATGTTTGTGGCAATATTTTCCTAGGGCTGTTGAGTCAGTAGCACACTCGGCAGACAACACATGCAGACACCCTCCAGTACAAAGAGAAGAAAAGATAACAGTGTTACCCAAATCTGCTGCTAGGGTGGAAACAGTAGCGAAGTTGGTTGTCGTTGAGAAATTCAACCTGTCTGTGATTCCGTTGAGGTAATTCAGCAGTTGTCGATGTTCAATTGCTACCCCTTTTGGTCTACCAGTCGAGCCAGAGGTGAACAATACGTAGACCAAATTCTCGGTTGTCACAACACTTGTGGGATTCTCATCACTGTGCTGAGCAATAATATTCCAGTCCGTGTCTAAGCAAACTATCTGCGATGCATCTGTTGGTAAAGTATCTACTAATCGCCGTTGTGTCAATAGCACTGGTACTTGGGCATCCTGTAATCGGAAGGCAAGACTCTCCTTTGGTAACGCTGGGTCAAGCGGTAAGTATGCTCCACCAGCTTTGAGGATGCCCAAAAGTCCAATAATTATTTTAGGGGATCGCTCTACGCAAAGCCCAACTAAAACTTCTGGCTTTACTCCCAGCGTTTGCAAGTAATGAGCTAGTTGATTTGCTTTGCGGTTAAGCTCAGTATAGGTCAGTTGTTGGTCTTCAAATACAACAGCAATATTGTTAGGTGTTTTTTCTACCTGTTCTTCAAAAAGCTTGTGTATACACTTGTCTAGTGGATAATCAATTTGCGTTTGGTTAAACTCAACTAGTAATTGTTGGCGATCGCTTTTGCTGAGAATTTCTAATTGACATATTTTCTCTTCTGGATTTGCAGTTGCACTAGTTAATAAAGTTTGAAGCTGTCCAGCTATCCGCTCAATAATTTCAGCCGAAAAGTAATTGACATCATGATAAAATTCTGCTATTAGGAAACTTTCGCGTTGAGTACAAGTGAGTTTTACTTTAAAAGGTTCAATACAGGTGTAATATTTGTCAAGATACAATGAAACACCACCGGCAATGAGTTGTTCTGGTAGTTGCTCAAACTCGAAACCAATAGGAAAAGCTAGTGTATTATTATTTTCTAGTGGTTCCGGAACAAAATAATCTTGCCATTCCGACCCAGCCTCTATAGTTTGTTCAGCGAGTTCTAAAACTTCTTTGAAGTGCCGTTCTGGTGTTAAATTGCTTTTAATTGGTACCCATGTAGCAACAAGTCCTAGTAAGTTATGTAGTTCTTCATAATCCCTCCGAGCTGCAGCCATACCGATAATGAAGTCTGATTGTCCTGTCAGTCGCCAAATCAAGACTTGCCAACAGGCTAGTAAGACGACAGCAGTGGAAGTATTATACTTTTGGGCTAAAGTTTCAATTTTGGCTGTTAATTCGGGAGCTATTACTAATTGGGTACAGTCTATCTCAAATCCTGATTTTTTTAAAGTCTTATTCTCAAAAGGTAACTTTAACTTAGCTAAGGAAGATAGTTTCTGCTGACACCAATATTCATTAGCAGTCTTTGCATCCTCGTCTGCAAGTAATTGATTTTGCCATTCTGAGAATTGAAAGTATTGCACAACTTCATTACACAATTCCTTTCTTTCTAGGCAATCAGAATATGAATTACTAATTTCATTAACTAGATTCTTAATTGTCCGGGTATCAGCACAAAGTGCAGGCAAGCAAACAAGCAGAATATGCTTATTGGACGACAGTTTCAGTAAAGACAAACGCAATATTGGACCTTGCTCGAAGTCAAAATATTGGTGTCTCGCCTCCTGAAAAAGCTCCTCGATTTTAGATGACTGTTCCGAAGTATGACAGTTACTTAAATCAATATCTTGCCATAAAAGAAAGCTACTATCAGAAACAACCATAACGGGAATCTTTACACCAGGCAAGCGACAAAAATTTGTCCGAAGAATTTCATGTCGATTAACGATTTGCTGTATGGCTGCTTTTAAGACCTCTGGTTGGAGATTACCTTCTATAATAAGCGTACATTGAGTCAGGTAAGCAGAACTATCTTGCTGCAATAACCAAAGACGTTTCTGATGAGGAGACAGCCGAAAGCCATTCAGAGTTTCAGTTAACATTTACTTCCTCCTTTAATCCTTTGGCTTGCAATAGCAATATCTTTGCTTTGAATCATTTCTCCCATTGCTACCACAATTTTGCGTTGCCCTTCATAGGGGTAGCGTCCGTGTGCAGCAAGCATATTATCTAGCATCAAAATGTCTCCTGACTGCCAAGGAAAGCTTGTCTTCGACTGCTGATACACTTCGTTAATTTCTGAAATAACTGAGTCTTCTATAGGAGTTTCGTCTCCATAATAAACATTACGTGGTAACTTTTTCTCTCCAAATAAAGACAACAGAGACTCTCGAACTTCTGCATCTAAATACGCTATGTGGTGTAACTGTATCTGATTGAAAAATACCTTGTCACCAGTTTTAGGATGTACTGCTACTACTGGACGAACTTGACGAGTCACTAGACTATTATTATCATACCATTCAAATTCAATTCCAGCCTGACAGCAATAATTTTCTACAATATATTTGTCATTTGTGTGAAAGAAATCTTGCCATCTGACATCTAGACCATTCGTATAATTACGAACGTACATGAATTGTTTTTCAGCTAATAGTTCTCGTAGTTTGGGATTGAGGAGTTGATAAGCTTTTCGACAGTCTATAATCGGCGTTTCTCCACCTTGTTCGGCTGATTGTACGCAGAAGAACCAAATTTTTAAAGGAAACTGATGCAAGTGGGAGCTTTCATTATGAAAGAGGATGGCTTTGTCAGGTGGGTAAGGAGTAGAACCATAAACTTTACCACTCTCTGCTGCACGAGGTAAATCGCCATAATCACCAAACAAGTCTGGGTAAATTGCCTGGGCAACACTTTCAAATTCCGAGACAGAATCTACATGAAAACCTCGAAATAAAATAGCACCATGTTTTAATAATTGTCTTTCGAGTAATTCCCGGTTAGTTTTAGCCCAAACTACTAAATCAATCTCGTCAGCATCAGGCTGAATCACTAGAGCAAATGTTTGCTCCGGTTGGAGATAATCGGTTTTGATCAATCTTTCTTGTGATAAGCTGACAGCTTTGGGAGCGACACTGATAAACTTTTCCCGATTGAATGCTTTGCGCTCTGTTTTTTGCATGGCTTGTTGCTTTCTTTCAGCTTCCGTGAGTATTTCTAAGTTACTGATCCGTGCATCAGGTTGGGACACAATGCTGTTGAGTAGCGTCTGGAAGTGACCTGTCATGCAAGTGATGATGGTGGCATCAAATAAATCAGCATTGTACTGCCACTTGCCCTCGATTCCGAACTTTGTTTCTGTCAGAAATAGCGCTAAATCAAACCTTGCTATTTTGTTTTCAACTTCTAGTAGGCTTAAGGTCAGTCCTGGCAATTCCAATGTTGGCATAGGAGCATTCTGGAGGACAAACAACACCTGAAATAATGGTGTTGTATTGCTCAAATTCCGCTCAGGTTGCAAAGCCTTCACTAATTTATCAAAGGGCAAATCCTGATGAGCATAGGCTCCTAATGCTACAGAGCGCACTCGTTTGAGCAACTCCCGAAAGCTGGGATTACCACCAAGGTGAGTGCGTAAGACAAGCAGGTTGACAAAAAAACCAATTAATGGCTCAGTTTCAGCGCGGTTACGATTAGCAACATCAGTGCCAACAACGATGTCATCTTGATTGGTATAGCGTTGTAGCAAGACCTGAAAACCAGCCAGCAGGGTCATAAATAAGGTGACACCTTCTTGACGCGAGAGCGCTTGCAGTCCTTGAGACGTGTTAGAGAGAATGAGGAAAGATTGAGTAGCGCCCCTGTTGGTTTTAACCACTGTGCGTGGACGAGTTGTGGGTAATTGCAGTACAGGGAGATTGTTTCCTAATTGCTGCTTCCAGTAAGCGAGTTGAGCTTCAAGTACTGCTCCTTGTAACTGCTGTCGTTGCCATACGGCAAAGTCTGCGTACTGTATGGGTAATTCTGGAAATGGAGAAGGCTTTTCAGCACAGAAAGCTTCATAAAGTGCTGCCAATTCACGAATAAACACACCCATTGTCCAGCCATCTGAGACAATATGGTGGATTGTGAACAATACTATATGCTCCTGATCACTAACGCGCACTATAGTACATCGCAGTAATGGACCTTGGGCTAAGTCAAAGGTGCGTTGGGATTCTTCGTCAATCAGTTGTTGAACAAGAGGTTTCTGTTCAGCCTCTGGCAACCCTCTCAAGTCCACTACTGGTAATTTCAAGGTTATAGTTGAGGCGATCGCCTGAAATGGTTGCCCATTTAGGACAGGGAAAGTAGTCCGCAAGACTTCGTGACGCTGCACAATTTCACATAAGCTCTCCTCTAGTGCAGCTAAATTCAACAAACCAACAAGTTGTACAGCAACTGGTATGTTGTATGTAGCACTACCTGGTTGCAGTTGCTCCAGTAACCACAATCTCTCTTGGGCAAAAGACAGCGGTATATTTTCGTCTCGCGAGACACGCTTGATAGGAGGAGTTTGCTGTCCCAATTTCACCTCTATTGCTTGTTGTATAGCTTTTGTGAGTCCAGCCACTGTCGGTGACTCAAACAAGCGACGTAGCGATAGCTCTACTTCAAAAGTTTTCCAGATCCGCGAGATGACTTGGGTAGCTAATAAAGAATGTCCGCCTAACTCAAAGAAATTGTCGTCAATACCTAAGAGTTCAATACCAAGAACTTGAATCCAAATTCCAGCTACCACTTCCTCTACTGGATTGCGAGGTGCGACAAAAGCTTCTTTGAGAAAAAATCTGGTGGTGTCAAGTGCTTTTAAGGCACGGCGATCTACCTTGCCGTTGGGTGTCAGTGGCAGCGCTTCTAGCATCACAAAGGCTGATGGCACCATATAACTTGGGAGCTTTGACTCCAAAAAATGACGTAGCTCAGTAACTGTTACAGTCTGCTCTGGGTGCAGGACTACGTAAGCTATCAAACATTTAGAAGCAAGTTCATCCTCAAAAGCCACAACTATATTTTCCCGCACCATTGGGTGTTGGCTGATGACTGCTTCCATTTCTCCCAGTTCAATGCGGAAACCGCGTAGCTTCACTTGATGGTCGATACGCCCCAGAAATTCGAGATTGCCATTGGCTTGGTAGCGAACCAAGTCCCCTGTTTTGTAAAGACGCGCTCCTTGCTCATTGTGGAAGGGGTTGGGGATAAACTTCTGTGCCGTGAGTTCTGGTTGGTTAAGATAACCACGAGCAAGTCCGACACCGCCAATGTGCAATTCCCCAGGAACCCCTACAGGAACAGGTTGTTGGTGTGAGTCAAGGATATAAAATTGCGTGTTGGCAATTGGTCGCCCAATTGATATGATATTGTCTCTTTCTTTTTGGTCTGGATTGCTTTCTATCATTCGGACAGATGACCAAATGGTAGTTTCGGTCGGACCGTATAAATTCCATACTTGGGTACCACGTTCGAGCAACTGATTAGCAAGGGAGCGATCGAGAGCTTCACCACCGCAAAGAATTTTCAATTGCCGATTGTCCTGCCAGCCAGCAGATAGCAATAGTCGCCAGCTGGCTGGTGTGGCTTGCATAATTGTGGTATTTAACAAAGTCAACCGTTCTAGCAGTTTGGTTCCGTCAACAGCGATTTCACGACTGACTAATACCAAACGAGCACCTACAATCAGTGGTAGATATAATTCTAGTGCTGCGATATCAAACGACAATGTAGTGACTGATAATAAAATATCTTCTTTAGTCAACTTCAAATTCTGGCGCATGGCACTTAAAAAGTTAACTAAAGCACCATGACTAATTTGTACTCCTTTGGGCTTACCTGTTGAGCCGGAGGTGTAAATTACATAGGCTAAATCTTTAGTAGTTGCCTCGTTGATAGAATAGCTATTGCTTTGTTCGACAATTTCCTGCCAGTCTGTATCAAGGCACACTACCTTTGCTTTATGTTCCGGTAAAGCTGCTACCAACTTCTTTTGAGTAAGCAGGACTGATACTTTGGCATCTTCTAGCATGAATGCTAAGCGCTCGTGCGGATATGCTGGGTCAAGCGGCACATAAGCTCCACCGGCTTTAAGGATGCCCAATACTCCGATGACCATATCGAGCGATCGCTCTGTGCAGATTCCCATCAGAACCAGAGGTTCAACTCCCACTTTTTGCAGGTAGCGTGCTAGTTGATTTGCTTGTCTATTCAGTTCCCGGTAAGTCAGTTGCTCTTCTTCAAATACTACTGCCACAGCGTCTGGAGTGAGTTCTACCTGTGCTTCAAACAATTGATGAATGCACTGGTCTTGAGGATAGTCAACCTGCGTGTTATTCCACTCCACCAGCAGTTGGTGACGCTCTGGCGAAGTAAGTAACGACAAGTTTATGAGGCGCTGCTGTGGATTTGCAACCATGCTTAACAACAAAGCCTGGAGATGCCCTAGCATCCGAGTTATCGTGCCTGTGTCGAAGCGGTGGCAATCATAAAAAATCTCTAGCGATAACTCAGAATCCGCTTTTACTGAGACAGTGAGGGGATAATGGGGGTGTATAGAAGTATCAATATTGGATATTTTAATGTTGCCGACTTGCTGTTGTTTTAAAAAATTTATTGAGTAGTTCTGAAAATTTAATATACTCTCAAATAATGGCTGTCCAGCTGGCAAATCACTCCACTTCTGAACCTCTACTAATGGGCTGTACTCGTACTGACGTGTCTCATTTTGCTGTGCTTGAAGCTGCTTTAGCCAAAGTAGGAGAGATTCTTCCAGATTTACATACACTCGCACTGGTAGAGTATTAATAAACACTCCCACCATTGACTCAGTTCCTGCTAAAGTGGGCGAGCGACCAGATACAACGCCTCCAAAGATGACATCTTTCTCGCCACTATAACGACTCAAAAGAATAGCCCAAGCCCCCTGTATCAATGTATTTAGCGTCAACTGTTGCTGGCGAGCCAGAGATTGCAATGCTGCTGTTTCTGTTGTTGATAACTCAAGCAACTGTTTATCATATTTGTTGTCTTGATTGAGTAAGTGACTAGGCGTTTGGTCTACCTTAAAAGGAGTGACTTCAGTAAAGCCCTTCAGCCGCTGTTGCCAAAACGTTTTGTTTTGAGACGAGTCTTGCTGTTGCAGCCAAGCTATGTAATCCCGGTAAGGACGGGGGCGCTCTCGGTCTAAGTTCTGATCTTGGTTGAATGCTTTGTAAAAGGCGAAGATTTCATCAAGAAGTCGGGACGAAGACCACCCATCCAGCAGCAAGTGGTGATGGCTCCATATAAATTGGTAGTCGTTTTCGGCTAACTGGACCAGAGTTAAGCGCATCAGTGGCGCTTGAGACAGTTCAAAGCCTCGATCCCGGTCCGTCTTGAGAAAAGCCTCCAGTTGCTCTTGTTGTTCAACGCTTGCCAACCCACGCCAATCTTGCTGCTCCCAGGACAGCTTTACTTGCTTATGCACCAACTGAGCAGGCTCTTTAAGACCTTCCCAAACAAAGGTGGTACGCAAAATTGGGTGACGCTCTATAATTTGCTGCCAAGCCTGTTGAAATGCTGAAACATTGAAGTCTCCAGCAATTGTACAACTAAGCTGCTCGCAATAGACTCCTGAGTGTGGGGCATAAAGAGTATGGAAGAGTATGCCCTGTTGCATGGGTGAAAGCGGATAGAAATCTTCAATGTTTTTCATTGCCCTGCATAACCTTCAGCTTTATAGATGGCTGTCAGAATAGCGATTACTTAATAATCGCGTTGGGTCATCGATAGTGGGGAACTCTAACTCTAGCTCCTCCATGGACTTAATACCAATCTCCTTCAACCACTCTGGTCTTAGCACGTTGTTTTCAACCACATTGCCTGGTCCTGTATTGTCTCCTTTATAAATAAAAACTTGATTGCGATAAAAGTGTATAGCAACAATATGCTTATCAAAATAATTAGGAGAATATCCTGGATGAAGAAACTCTTGGTGGCTCAGGCAATCAACCAATCTTTTAAAAAAATTTATCATTGTTCTGGAGTCGTATAAATCCAGGCTGCCTCCATACCGCGCCCAATGGGGAAGAACGCTATCACTACAAAAATTCGACCAATTATCATAACTGGGTATATAAGAAGTATGAGTATCTTCTACGACATAAATACCGCCGTCATTCAGTTCTGGAAAAAGGATTTGAAATGTTTTAATCACATGCTCGTTTTGATGACTGCCATCATCAATGATAATGTCTAGTTTACCAGTTTCCGCCACAACTTTTTCTAAAAAATTTTCATCATCTTGACTATCCTGAAATATTTTAATACGGTCTGATTCCAAAGCTTTTTTATCTACAATATCTATACCGTAAATCATACTGTTAGGAAAATAAGTCTTCCACATCCTTAAAGAATCACCTCCAGACAAAGGGTCATCATAGCCGCCAACACCAATTTCCAAAATCTTCAATTTTTTAGTTCTTAAAGGAGCAAAGTGCTGTTGGTAACGCTGACCATACATATTAGGATTCCATTTGCTGTTATAAAGAGGCAGCAATTTCCTTAAATCTTTGCGGTAGATGAATGACTTGAGTTGATGAGGTAAATTTTTAAAAAATGTCTGACAATAGCTGTCTAACTTCATTGGTAATAATCCTCTAAAGATAGTTCTTAATATGGTGCAAAATCTTCAGATTCATTAATAGCTGCCAAAATGTTGTCAATGTCGCCTTGACTCCATTGACTTTCCTTAAACTCTGCAAAGTCGGAAGGAGTAAAGTTTTCTACTGAAGATGATTGGGAATTTGTAATTAGCGATCGCAACACCGCTACAAAATCATTAGCCAACCCCTCGACTGTTTCTCGTCGATGTACATTTTCGCTATATGTCCAATTCACAACGAGCTGAGCTTGGACAACTAAACCATTAATTTCTAAAAGATGGTTCCGCTTTCCACGTAGGCTACGGGGTGAGCCAGTTGATTCTTGAGAACGCTTAAATAAAGAAGACTCCGTTAAAGATTGCTCAAGCTTGCCGAGGTAGAGGAAAACGACCTCTGCTTGTTGTAGCACTCGCAGTTTTTCTGTGATTAGTATATCATCACTCAAGTAGCGCAACACACCGTAACCTAAACCCTGATTAGGAAAATTGTGCAGTTGCTCTTTAATCATCTTCAATGCTTCCCCTGGTTGAGAAGCCTCGCCAATTTCCAAAAGCACAGGGGCGATGTTGGTAAACCAGCCTACTGTCCGCGACAAATCTATATCGTCGAAAATGACATCCCGTCCATTGCCCTCTAAGTCTACCAACAGTGATTGTCTACCAGTCCATTTGCTAGTTGCTTGCACTAAGGCACTAAGCAGCACATCGTCCATTTGGACTTTATAAGCTTTTGTCACCTCTTCCAGCAATGCCTGTGTTTCTTCGACACTCAGTGTTACTGATATAGTCTGAGCCGATCGCACAGTATTAGCACCTCCTGTATAATCTACAGGCATTGGTGATACCCACTCACGCTCAGCTGCTAGCCAATACACCTGCTCTCTTTCTAACTCTATTGACTTTGCATACTCGATGAGTCGGAAAGACCACTGTTTGAACGAAGTCGTCTTTGGTGGAAATTTAACTGCTTTCCCCTGGCTCAACTGCTGGTATGCTGTTTGCAAATCTTCGAGCAAAATCCTCCAAGAGCCTACATCCACAACTAAATGGTGGATGACGAGCAGCAAGCGTTGTGGTTTTTGCTGTCCTAGGTCAAATAAAGCAACCCGTACGAGTGGACCTGATGACAGATTTAATGTTGTTTGCAACTTTGTACCTGCTGCATCAATTGCCTGTTGTTGCAACTGTTGTGACAGCATCGATAAATCAACTTGAGAGAAAGGCACAGATTCGTTGGGACTGGCATAAACTTGCTTGGTACCTGATTCTTCTGGCACAAAACGTAGACGAAGTGCATCGTGGTGTACAAGCAAATGTTGCACAACCTGCTCTAATAGTACCGGGTCAAGCACTTGTTGTGCCTCTAGCAGAATTGCCTGGTTCCAGTGGTGCTCTTCAAGCAAATTTTGTTCAAAAAACCAGTGTTGGATAGGCACAAGCGGTAGTTCCCCTTGCACTAATCCCTGTTCAGTCAAGACGGTCTGAGTCCTCTTTGCTACCTCTGCTAACTGTGCAATTGTCGGGTATTCAAACAGATGCTGATTGGTAATTCGCAAACCTGCTTTATTGGCTCTAGCAGTAATCTGAATACTGAGAAGAGAATCACCCCCTATCTCCAAAAAGTTGTCGTAAATGCCTACTTGCTCAATACCAAGGATTTCTTGCCAGATATTGGCAATGGTTTGCTCAACCTCATTTCTGGGAGCAACATAGTTGTTCCGTAAATTTGGTCTTGAGTGGAGTGAGTGTGAATCTATTGGATGTGAATGTTCTCTATTTTGTAAGGATTCACGCTTAATCCATTGTTGGATTCTAGCTTGTAAATCAGTTGTTGAAATAACTATCTGAGTGATTGCATTTAGGGATAAAACACGTTGAAATACCTCTACCCCTTCTTGATTTGTCATGAACAATTCAGTTGATATTTCTGGTTTGGCAGCCAGTTCAACTGCTAATTGACTAGTTAACCAATTATCCCAGTTTACACTAATCCAAGGTGTAGAATTTGTCTGGTTATGCTTAGAAACGAAAGCATCAGCAAAAAAGTGTGCTGCTGGATAAGCCGCCATACCTAAGGCACCCACAACAGATGATAAAGAGGATATCAACACACAGAAATCAAGCTCTATCCCTTGCAAAACTTTTTCTAATACAAACAATCCATGTCCATTTGCTTTGAGTTGCTTTTCACATTCGCTTTTACTAATCTCTTGAATAGTTCTAAATAACTTGATTCCGGCTGCATGGATAACTCCATTCATCTGACCAAAGTGTTTAATTGCCTGAGTCATTACAGCTTCCATTTGTGCTTCATTGGCAACATCAGCACTTGTCGTCAGAACTTCTGCACCGAGCTTTTCAAGTTCCTGCACTTTTAGTATCTTGCGGCTCACCTCATCCTGCTCGTCATGAGTCAAAAGCCATTCATTCCATTCGTCTTTTTTGGGAAAAGCTGAAGACCCCATTAGTATCAATTTTGCTTTCACTGTCTGGGCTAGGTATTCAGCAAGATCAAGACCTATGCCTCCTAGTCCACCAGTGATGAGGTAAACTCCTTCTTCTCTTAACCGAGTTTTGGCAGCAATACTTAGTGGCTCATAAGATACGTGTGTAGAATTATTCCATCGGAATGGCTCAAAACTCTGTATCCAGCGATGATGCCCACGGTATGCAACAGCTGAGTCAGATGGATTTGCTATTAGCTCTAAAAGAAGTTGGTTTATTAGCTGGTTTTCTTGAACAGTGCTTAAAGAGGAAATGATAACATCAATACTCCGGCAGGTGATGTTTGGATACTCTTGGGGAATGACCTTACACATTCCTAAGACGGTTGCTTTTTCTGGATTTAACCTTTCAATACCTGTGACGTCGTATGTATCGTTCGTCACGATTAAAATATCTATAGGTTGAGTAATATCCTGTTTGCTAAGCGACTGAGCCAGGAATAGTAAACTATAAAAACCCAGAGTCTGACACTGTTCAAAGAACTGATTCGGTGATTGTGTCTGCTCGTTTGGTATGAGACTCCATAGATGTGCTACTGCATCTGGAATTTGACCCAGTGCTTGCAATTCTGCAATCAAGGCATCATAGTCTTCCGGCTGCTGAGGATTGATAGTATATCTGCGTTCGCTAACTTTGCTAAACTGCTCTCCCTGCAAGACAGTGATGACATCGTGACTTGTACCTTCTAGTCGTTGTGCTATTTCCGCGCTCACTCTACCAGTATCAGCAAAGACTAACCAGCATGACTTTTTCTCTACTTGTTCTTCAGACTTGACAGGTTGGGGTAATATTGAGTGTTTCCAAACTGGAACATAAAACCAGTCTGCAATATTTGGCTTTTTGTGATTTGTTAAGACAGAATCGCTTGTTTGTTTGTTTTGTTCAATCCAGTAACGCTGGCGCTCAAACGGATACGTTGGTAAGGGGAGTCGGTGACGGCGTTCTGTCGTATAAAAGCCAGACCAATTTACTGCAACTCCGGACATCCACAGGTGACCTAAAGTGTTTAGCAAGAACGCTACATCTGAGTGTTCTTCTTTCGGATGACGTAATGAAGAGAGTATGACTTGTTCAGTAACCTGATTTGAATGCTGTTTGGCAAAGGTACACAAAGTACGTCCAGGTCCAACTTCCAGTAGGATGCGATTTGGCTCTTGCAGCAGCTGGGAAATTCCTGCACTGAAACGAACTGTTTGACGTAAATGCCTTGCCCAATAATTAGGATTAGTGGCTTCTTGTGCTGTTATCCAAGTTCCTGTGAGGTTGGAAATAAAAGGAATCTGGGGAGGATTCAGTTTGACTTTTTTAACTTCTTGGATGAATGACTCCACTATGGGTTCCATCATCACAGAATGAAAAGCACCTGAGGTATGCAGACGGCGACACTCTACACCCAATGTAGTGAGTTGCTCATGAAGTGCATCTATGGCTTCATTGCTTCCGGAAACTACGCATACCTTTGGCGCATTGCTCGCAGCTAAAGATAAGTTTTCATTGAGCAGGGGTTTCACTTGGGCTTCTGCTAGAGAAACAGAGAGCATTGCACCTGTTGGAAGTTGCTGCATCAGTCGCCCACGCAGAGCAACCAAAGCTAAAGCGTCTTCCAGGGAAAATACACCAGCAAGGGTTGCTGCTACATATTCTCCGATACTGTGACCAATCATCGCACTAGGAGAAATGCCCCATGATATCCACAACTGAGCCAGAGCATATTCAATGACAAATAATGCTGGTTGAGTGATGTCTGTCTGTTTCAGTTTTTCTGCTGCTACTTCGACATCAGAATCACTCGGATAAATCAGCAATGCCAAATCAAACCCCAAGTATGGTCGTACCATAATGGCGCAACGATCTACCCATTCGCGAAATGTCGCCTCAGTTTGGTAAAGTTCTTTACTCATGTTCACGTACTGAGCACCTTGTCCGGGAAACATGAAGGCGATGGGGCGCTCAATGGGTTCTTGAATGTGAGTGAAAACTCGTTGAGGAAGTTGCTGGTTTAATGCACTGACTGCATCCTCGGTATTTTGGCAGACCAGTATCCGCCGATGATTGAACTCCCTACGCCCCACTTGCAGTGTATAAGCTACATCCGCTAGATTCTCTTGGGGATGCAATGTTAGGTGTTGAGCCAAATTCTGCGTAGCAGTTTCAAGAGCAGACTCGGTTTTAGCAGAGATTACTAACAACTGTGATGGACGAGAAGAGCTAGAAGGTGATAGTGTTGGGGCTTCTTCCAAAATGACATGGGCGTTGGTTCCCCCCATTCCTAAAGAACTGACACCAGCACGACGAGGGGTCAGTCCCGCTTTCCATTCGGTTAGTTTTGTATTGACATAAAAGGGACTATTGGCAAAATCTATTTGAGGATTGGGTTGCTCAAAATTCAAGCTGGGCGGTATTAACTGATGTTTGAGAGCGAGAACAGTTTTGATTAATCCTGCAACTCCAGCGGCTGCATCTAAATGACCGATATTTGTTTTGACTGAACCAATGGCACAGAAACCCTTTTTCTGTGTACTAGCACGAAAAACTTTGGAAAGCGCTGCAATTTCTATTGGATCGCCTAAAGCTGTCCCAGTACCGTGAGCTTCTATATAGTTTATTGTTTCCGGTTCAACTCCTGCAAGCATCTGAGCCTCTGCGATCGCTTGTGCTTGACCATCTATGCTAGGCGCTGTAAAGCCAACTTTCACAGAACCATCATTATTGATTGCTGCACCTTTGATCACAGCATGAATGTAATCACCATCAGCTAGAGCATCCTCTAGCCGCTTGAGGACAACAACTCCTACACCATTACCAATAGTTGTTCCCTGTGCTTTGGCATCAAACGCGTAGCAATGACCATCCGGAGATAATGTTCCTCCTTGTTCGTACAAATAACCTGTTTTTTGTGGTACATGGATTGAAACCCCACCTGCTAGCGCCATATCACATTGGTAATTTAGTAAACTTTGGCAAGCGAGTGTGATGGCGACTAATGAGGTCGAACAAGCCGTTTGAACTGTAAGACTTGGTCCAGTGAGATTTAATTTATAAGAAACACGGGTAGTCAGAAAATCTTTATCGTTACCAATTAATTTCTGGTAGCATTTCGCTGACCCCACGTGGTCATTATTTAAATCAAAAGGTAAATAGTTATTCAGACTAGCACCACCGTAAACTCCAATGCGACTTTCACATTTAGTGGAGTCATAACCTGCACTTTCCAAGGCAACACACGCACATTCCAAGAAGAGACGCTGTTGTGGGTCTGTTGCTTCAGCTTCTTTAGGGTTAATGTCAAAGAATGAAGCATCAAATAAATCAATATCTTCTAATACACCACCCGCTCCTACATAATTAGAATCCTTCAGTAAAGATGGATTTATGCCTGCTGATATTAACTCTTCATCTGTGAAGACAGAAATTGATTCCACCCCGGAGCGCAAATTCTGCCAAAATTCTTCAAGATTTTTGGCTCCTGGAAAACGTCCTGCTATACCTATGATGGCTATTCCTTCTACTGATTCGTATCCTTCTGTACTACCCATGGTTTTCTTTTGCGGGTTGTTAAAATTAATATTTTTTGGGGTTAAGTATATTTTTCTCTGTCTCTTTAATTTGGTTCTTTGTTAGCAAGCGATATCTATTCTGATAGAGTATTTTTGCTAGTCTAAATCCATTTATATCAAAGATTGCTTTGTCAATTATGATATTAGTCCTTAAGATAACTGAGCAGAGAAAAAATTCGCCGTCGAGTATCAGTAAATGACCTGCGACCATGTAAAAACCTGGAATTATCAATCATGACTAAATCACCTGGTTGCCACGTTATCACCTCAGTTAACCTGTTCATCACTTCCTGGATTTGGTTGATAACTGCTACAGGAATCGGTGAACCGTCTTCAAAAGTTACCATTCCTCTTGGATTTTTGTACTCTGAAATGAGGCTGTTGGCAAATGCGTCTTGATTACCATACTTGGTTTTGACCACAGCTGAGCAAACATATTCTAGAGAAACTGATTGATCTGAGTTTATTTGGTAATTGACACCTTTAAGATTGTCCAGCGTTCGCTTGACATCAGCTATAGTAGAACCTGACCCTAAAAAGCGCTTCCAATCAGCTGCAGGAAATTTTTGAACAAATCTGATTTTCTGAGAAATAAATAGCTGTTTGAGATCTTCACTCAATTCTTCCCATACTCGCCCACCATCCCAGATTAAAGTTTCACCACCTTGGGAAGCTGGTACAGCACAGCAAAACCACACAACATCGGGACTAAAGGGAGAATTAGCATTTTCACAGTGGGGACTCACATAATGCATTCCTGGATCTACTAAGGTGACAAACCTATTTTTCAAATTGACGATAGGTCTGTCTTTATCTAGAACAAATCTAGAACTAAATTGTTCAGCAAACGCTTGCATTTGTTCATTGTTGACACTAAAACCTCGGAACAGAAGAAGTCCATATGACTTAAACAGTTCTATAGTAGTTGGAACTGGCAGTTGAAGAATATTTAGACAATTCTCACTTTGTATTATTTTAAGACTACCTAGTTTTATAGAGTCAGTTACTATCATTATAATTGCACTCCAAAAATTTCACTTTCAACGATCTGTTTTTCTAGATAACTTCATCAATTGTTTTTGTTGTTTCAATGCATCTATTTGCTTCTGAGTCCGATCTCGCGTCTCCTGAAAATAAGTCACATTCTCTGGTTTCTGACTTAAATATTTTCCCAAAGAATTTATAGTTGGATGTTGAAACAGTTCCACAATTGGTAAATTTAGGTTAAAAATTTCCCGTAGTTTGTTATTGACCTGAACCATCAACAATGAATGACCGCCGAGATCAAAGAAATTATCATTTACGCCCACCTTTTCTAGATGCAGCACTTCTTGCCAAATCTTCGCGATGCTTTGTTCCACCTCTGAGCGAGGAGGTTCGTAAGCTGCTGCTAACTCCGGACGCAAGCCCTCAGTTATAGGCAATGCACGGCGATTCACTTTCCCGTTGGGCAAGAGCGGTAATGTATCGAGTAGTACGAAAGTAGATGGTATCATGTACTCAGGCAGTTGTTTTCTAAGACTGTCGCGTACATCATCAACCAATTGCTTCGGACTGTTCCAAGTTAGTTTTGGTTCACACTTTGTCGCTTCTAGATGTTGTTTATGATTGTTGAGTTGACGTACTGCATAGACATTATAAAGCCCTGTTTCTGCCAACAAGTTGTCCTGTTCAACCGTCACACGATATCCTCGCTGTTCTAGCAAGTTTGTCAATTTTTGCAATCGTCCCTGTGTATCGTGAACCTCGACCACAATCTGCCGAATTTTATGCCAGTCTTCTTCTTGAATTCCTGCTAAAACCTCTAATTCACTTTTTTCAACATCTACCTTCAATAAATCAATCTGCTCAATCCGATTTTCCCGGATTGTCTCTGAGAGAGTTCTAAGTTGACAATTGACTCGTTCGCTAGTTAAGCGAGCATCTAGCAACTCATCAATCATTTCCTTTGATAAAGTGGTATCGCTGTGAGGATCTGATTGCTGATTTAGCAAAAACGATTTCACAACCGCGCGTTCTTCTTCTCCATCAACAAAGCGACCAGAAATAAGTGAGAGTTGGGGATAGTAGGTAAACGTTTCTGTCCTTGAATCGTTTGCAAGTCCACAATTAAATAGCTTGACGTTTAAGCCGTAGAGTGATGTGTTAATGCGTAAAGCCTCAAAAATTTGAGGAATTGGTTCAAAAGCGTAAATGATAGAATTTGGGTACTTTTGACCAATAAAAAGACTAAACAGACCGATGTTTGCGCCAACATCGAAGATGCAATCACCATCTGCAAGGGTGATACCGTGCCGCAAATATACCTGCTCTGCAAAAATTTCTTGGTATGAGAACTTTGTTTCCTGCTTGTTCAGGTATGCAACCGCCATGCCATTCGATAATTCATACCAAGACTGGTCACAGAGCAAACCTTCTCTTTCAAATTTAAGAATTTGCCGCACAGCAAACGCTTGCTTTGAATCTGGTACTAAGTAGGTTATGAGACGCTGATCCCTAGATTCGTCTTCTTGCAGTATGGTAGTTGCTACTTGTACACCTGGGTGTTGATTTAGAACTGCCTCAATTTCTCCCAGTTCGATGCGCAAGCCCCGAATTTTGACTTGATGGTCAATTCTTCCTAAAAATTCGATGTTTCCATCGCCACGGTAACGTGCTAAATCTCCTGTCTTGTACAGGCGTTCTTCAGGCGCAAAAGGACTAGGAATAAACTTTTCGTTGGTTAGCTCAGGTCGATTTAAATAACCTCGCGCCAATCCTACACCGCCAATATGTAACTCGCCTGGAACTCCAATGGGAACAAGGTGCAGATGCCGATCCAGTATATATATTTGCGTATTAGCAATTGGACGACCAATAGGAACAATTTGCTGATTACTATAGCGCTGACAATTCCAAAAGGTGACATCAATAGCTGCTTCTGTTGGTCCATAAAGATTGTGCAGTTGTGCATTTAGACGAGTAAAGAATTTTTCTTGAAGCTCAAAAGAAAGTGCTTCACCACTACAGATAACTCGTTTGAGACTACTGCACTTGGACAGTCCCGGCTCCTCTAGAAACACTTGCAGCATTGAGGGGACAAAGTGAAGTGTGGTAATTTGCTCTTTAGCAATCAGTTCGACAAGATAGGCGCTATCTTGATGACCTCCTGGCTTAGCTAAAACTAGTTGTGCACCCGTAAACAAGGGCCAGAAGAATTCCCAAACTGAGACATCAAAACTGAAAGGAGTCTTTTGCAAAACTCGGTCTGATGCTGTTAATTGATAAGCATCTTGCATCCAAAGCAAGCGATTGCTTAAACCTTGGTGAGAGTTCATAACCCCCTTGGGTTTTCCTGTGGAACCAGAGGTATAAATAACGTAAGCAACGTTTTCTGGTTGAACTCTACTAACGGGATTTTCTTGGCTTTGATTAGCGATGAAAGCTTGACTATCAGAGTCTAAGCAGATAACTTGAGCTTTGTGTTGCGGTAGTTCCTTGACTAGACTTTGTTGTGTTAATAGCATTGACACTTGAGCATCTGCCAACATGAACGCTAAACGTTCTTCAGGATATGTATGATCCAATGGCAAATAAGCTCCACCAGCTTTCAGAATACCTAATATCCCGATTATCATCTCTGGTGAACGCTCCATGCAAATACCGACAAGCACTTCTGGTTTTACACCTAACTTTTGCAGGTAGTGAGCTAGTTGATTTGCCCATGCGTTTAGCTGCTGGTAGGTTAATTGCTGGTTTTCAAAAACCACTGCAATCGCATTTGGTGTTCGTTCTACCTGCGCCTCAAACAACTGATGGATGCACAAATCTCTGGGGTAATCAACTTGAGTGTCATTCCACTTCACAAGCATTATTTGACGTTCTAGCTCTGTCAACAACGGCAAGTCCAAGAGATTCTGCTCAGGATCGGTAACTATACCTTCAAGCATTGTCTGGAAATGTCCCAGCATCCGAGTTATTGTATCAGCATTAAACAAATCTGTGTTGTACTCAGCAGTTGCAACTAATCCTTGTTGGGAGTCTTCCATGAACAGAGTCAGGTCGAACTTAGCCGTACCAGTGTAACCTTCCTGAGCAGTTATCGATATATGTGATAAGTTTGGAGTTGGCAGTGGAACATTCTGGAGAACAAACGCGACTTGAAAGAGTGGGTTATAGCTGAGGTCACGCTCTGGTTGTAGTTCTTCGACTAACTTCTCAAAAGGTAAGTCTTGATGAACATAGGCACCTAAAGCTGTGGACTTTACCCGCAAGAGTAACTCTCTGAAACTGGGTTCACCATCAAGGTTAGTACGCAGTACCAAAACATTGACAAAGAATCCTATTAATGCTTCTATTTCGGCTCGATTACGACTGGCTATGGGAGAACCCACTAGGATATCTGTCTGTCCTGTATAGCGGTAAAGTAAAGCTTTGAACGCCGCAAGCATTGTCATAAACAAGGTAACGCCTTCTTGATGACTTAGCTTTTTCAGTGCTTTTGTCAAAGTTTCAGATAGGACTAATTTAGCTTGAGCGCCTTTGAAGGTTTGAACTGGAGAGCGCGGACGGTCAGTAGGTAGGTTTAATACAGGTAAGGAGCCGCTTAACTGCTGCTTCCAATATGCAAGTTGAGATTGGATGCACTCACTTTGTAACCACTGCTGCTGCCAATATGCAAAATCTATATACTGGACAGGTAATTCTGGAAGTGGCGACGGTTTTCCACCAGAGAATGCTTCATATAGTGCTGCTAGTTCCTTGATGAGAACTCCTATAGACCAACCATCTGCAATAATATGATGCAGCGTCAGAAGTAGTCTGTACTCTTGTTGGGCTAAACGCAGAAGCTTTGCACACCAGAGCGGTTCGCTTGACAGGTCGAAGGACTGTTGAGCTAATTGAGTGGATAGACGTTGCACTTGTTTTGTGCGTTCGTTCTCTGACAATTCTCGTAAATCTTCAACAGGTAAGCTTAGGGATGCAGCTGGCTTAATAACCTGAACGGGTTTACCTTCAGTGACTATAAAGTTTGTCCGTAAGGTGTCATGGCGTCTGATAATTTCGTTGAGACTTTGCTCTAATGCTGCTACATTTACATGCCCTGTTAAATTAATAATGATAGGAATGTTATATACACCCAACTTAGGAGCTAGTTGATTGATAAACCACAGTCGCTGCTGTGCAAAAGATAGAGGATGGACAGACGTTGTTTTCACAACTGGACTGAGAGACACTGACGATTGAGAAACCGCAATTGTCAGTTCAGCAATTATTTTGGTCACCAGTCCTTGCAAACTCAAGCCTTCAAAAAAATCAGCTATAGATACGGTAACTTCCAGGTCTACCTCAATTTGGTTTTTTAACTCAAAAACTTTTATAGAATCAAGTCCCAAGGAGCTTAATGGCTGTTGAGGGTTGATTTCATCCGGCGGAATTGAAAGCACCAGTGCTATCTTCTGTTGAAGATAAGACTCTAACAGCGGTTGACACTCTCGTGGAGTGAGCGCTAAAAGAGCTTCACGCTGCAACTTATTTTCGTTTCCTTCAATATCAGCAGTTTTCTGAATGCTACTACCTACGACTTCTAGCTTACCTGCCAGAAAATCGGCTTTCGTTGCACGGCGCTGAATTTTGCCACTGGAGGTTTTGGAAATTGTACCAGCTTTGATAAGAATCACTCCATAGACTTGCACCTCATGTTCTTCTGCAACCGCCTGACGAATTGCTGCTGTAACTTCATCAATATTCGGTTTGGCACGAAACTCTAACTCTTGAACCACAACCAATCGTTCTTCATTCTCTACCTCAACCGAGAAAGCTGCACCACTACCAGAACGCAGTGATGAATGGCTGCATTCTGCAGTTAATTCTATGTCTTGTGGATAAAGGTTGCGACCATGGATAATGATTAAATCTTTGGCTCGACCTGTGATAAAGAGTTCTCCGTTGTGTAAAAAGCCTAAGTCACCAGTGCGTAGAAATGGTCCCTCCCCTGTATCTTTAAGGTAGGTGTGAAATGTTTGCTCTGTTTCAAGAAGACGATTCCAATAACCTTGACCTACACTTGGACCAGATACCCAGATTTCTCCAACTTCATCTGGTGAAGAGCGAGTTAATGTTTCGGGATTGACAATGACAGCCTTCTGTTGAGGAATGGTTTGACCGCAACTGACAAAGGTTTGGATATCTTTGCTTTGGGCACTTACTTCAACTATCTGGTTCTGTGAAAATGCAAATTTCTCTACAGTTCTTACTTGCGGTAAGGCTGTCTTGATCCCACCAGAAACCATCAGTGTTGCTTCCGCCATGCCGTAACAGGGATAAAATGCTTCAGGGTGAAAGCCACATTCACCAAAGACTCTTGCAAACCGCTCTAAAGTATCGTGCCAGACTGGTTCAGCACCGTTAAATGCAACACTCCAACTACTTAAGTCGAGAGTTTCTTTTTGTTGTTGGGTAATTCTTTGAATACACTGTTCATAAGCAAAGTTGGGACCACCGCTCGTGGTGCCTTTATAATGAGAAATTGCCTGCAACCAGCGGTAAGGTCGTTGCAGAAAAGACTCTGGGGACATTAAGATGCAACCAAACCCGCCATACAAAGGTTGCAAAATGCCACCAATCAACCCCATATCATGGTAAATAGGTAGCCAAGAGATAAATACACTGCTGGAAGAATGTTCCATGAGTTGGTAAGTCACGGCGGTGTTGTGCAGCAAGTTGCCATGACTAAGCATGACACCTTTGGGTGTCCCTGTAGAACCAGATGTGTATTGCAAGAACGCGAGGGTATCTGCATTGATTTCAGCTTGTTGCCAAGAATCTTCTAAACCCTGTGCCAGGTTGTCGGTAGTTAGCCAACGAATATTTCCCTCTGTTGTTTGTTGTGTGAGTATCGATTGTAATGTGGGGAGCATCGCCGTTGTGGTGAGAGCGACGCTTGCCTGTGCATCTGCGATAATGGCTTGGATTCTCGGTGTTTTGCGCCTATTGCGAGGTGGATAAGCTGGAACCGCCACAATAGACGCGTAAAGACAACCAAAAAAAGCACTCAAGTAATCTAGCCCTGGTGGATAAAGCAATATGGCACGTTCCCCGCTTAAACCTAAGCCTTGGAGTTGAGCCGCTATAGCTCGACTACGCCGATCCAACTCATGGTAAGTTAGTGTTGATTCCTGAGTTTCTCCATCTTCGAGGAAGGTGAACGCTTGTGTGTGCGGTTGTGTTGAACTGCGATAATGCACAATATCAACCACAGTCGTACACTGATGGAGAATTTCTGGAAATTTATTGAGAATTGAAGTCATTTTCTGCCTCAGGCAATCAGATGCACGCAAACAATAGTGGAATCAGGCAAGCGCAATGGCAAATTTCACTCTATGTGAGTCAGAGTGATGCCTTTACGGCTCAACGTTATTCGATTAAGAGAATTCTTTTTGAAGAAACCTCAATTGTTGTTTTATGGAAGAAACTGCACAATTGCTTGGTCAGTCACGCAAATCTTGGTTCAGATGTGTTGAAAGTTATTTTTAATTAGTACCTTTTACTCTATAAGCAAATTATTGTGTTTAGCAACCCTTAATCAATAGACAATACTTATCAATATTGTTTTTGAATATTAACTGCAACTATATTGACAAATCTATTACTTTTGGTAGATGCTAAAGATTACCTCTAAAAAAACTTGTCTTTCATTGAAGAAGGCAGGAGGCAGAAGGCGTTCAGATGGGGATTGGTGACCCCACCTGAACGTAGACCGCCAACAGTGGCGGGGGTCTTAAACCCAGTTTGGGCGTTGCATTTGGGCAAAAAAGATGAGCCAGCCTTCATAACAACTCTAATAGCCGTCCGAGTTGACTAGTTAACGAAACAAGGCTGGCTCATCTTTCCAGTCGGAACCCCGTAAAGGCATAAGGGCATACCTTGAAACTTTTTCTTCACTTATCACCTCTGCCCTCTGCCTTGCCCGAAGGGCGATAACAGAACGGTTAATCGTGGGGTCTCGACGAATATCACAATAAGTCTGCCCTTCTCCTAGAGCATCGGTCCAGTAATCCCAAAAACCCGGTTTCTGGACGATAAACCAAGGGTTACAGATTGTACATTTTGTAAGAAACCGGGTTTTTTTGGTCTTGTTGAGAATAATATTAAGATATCAGATGAAGAAATTAGTGTTAATTAGTAGCAATAGTGTTATTGAGATTTACCAACTATATGTAAATTTTTATTTGTTATAGCTTCATTTGGCTTGCTTCGAGAGTGCAAATATATTTCAATAATCTTCTATGCTGGTGTCATCAACTAAAGATGGAGTGGCGTGACGGAGTCAAAGAGAAACTATGAAATTAGAGCAATGTGTTCCCAGTCTATTACTGACAAGCGCGATAGTGGTGTTGGTCACAACTCCTACTAGAAGTGAGGAAATATTATCAATTGAAGTCCGCAAGAGTACAGCATCCGCCGACACGACTCAACGAACACCTGTGCTTACCAAAGCACGGCTGGTTGAACCAATCCAACAGATTCGGCGAGTAAGTGAGATAGAGCATCCAGCCAAGAGCGCCCAAATGTTACTGGTGCAGTCACCAACACCTTCTTCTGAAGTTGTACAAGTGACGTCCGTTAAGGCAAATCCTACAAACATTGGTGTGGAGATTATTTTACAGACATCCAAAGGACAACAGTTGCAACTAGTGAATCGCAGTTCGGGTAATAGCTTTATCGCTGACATTCCCAATGCTCAACTACGTTTACCATCGGGTGATGCATTCACATTCCGCTCAGATAAGCCAATTGCGGGTGTGACTGAGATAACGGTAACTAACTTTGATGCGAACACAATCCGAGTAACTGTAAGGGGTGAGGCGGGTTTACCCACTGTCGAGTTGTTTGACAGTCCGAACGAGGGTCTTATCTTCTCTGTTGCAAGTGCTGCATCCAGAGCGCAACAACCTCAAACGCAACCAACTCCTGAACAAGAGCAGCCAGGAAATCAAACACAACCAATTCAACCATCAGCATCTGGTGATGAACCGATTGAGTTGGTAGTAACTGGTCAGCAAGAAGGATACAGCGCACCAGATGCTACAACTGCAACGAAAACTGACACCCCAAGCCGTGACATTCCCCAATCCATTCAAGTCATCCCTCGCCAGGTGATTCAAGATCAGCAAGTTACCCGAATTTCTGATGCGCTTCGGAATGTCAGTGGTGTTACCAAACAGGGAGGCTATGGAGACAGTCAAGATAACTACAACATTCGAGGGTTTTCAACCCAAATCAATTTGATGAATGGGTTCAGGGTTCGAGCACCCATTACCACTCCCGCTAACATTGAGCGAATCGAGGTGCTAAAAGGTCCGGCTTCGGTGCTATATGGTCAACTTGAGCCGGGTGGGATTGTCAACTATGTAACCAAACAACCACTCGATTACCCCTACTACTCCGGTGAATTCACCGTTGGGAGTTATGACTACTATCGCCCTTCCATTGATTTTTCGGGACCACTCACGGCGGATGGAAAATTACTGTACCGCCTGAATGCTGCCTACGAAACTGCGGGCGATTTTGTTGATTTTGTCGATTCTAAGACGTTCGCGATCGCTCCCGTGTTGACTTACAAGTTCAGCGATGCCACTACGTTGACGCTGGTATATGAGTACATCAACACTGATCGCGTTTATAACGATGGACTTCCGCCTGATCCAATTGTTTTTAAGCTTCCCATCAGTCGGTTTCTGGGAGAGCCGGATATCAACCGTTTTCGCCAGGAAGCAAACAATCTCTATGTAACGCTTAACCATCAGTTTAGCGACAACTTACAACTCCGCACTGGATTTGCCGCTGCCTTTTCCGACACAAAGGTGCGATCGCTCCGACCACTCTCAATAGATGCAGATGGTCGGACTGCACTTCGCTCCTTTGTCCCCAGCGATAACATCATCTACTCCGGTTACACTGTGCAAACCGATCTGATCGGCAAGTTCAATACCGGCTCGATTAAACATCAGGTGCTCCTAGGATTTGCCTGGGATCAGTACACTTTTGATGATCCTGGCTATTTTTCTGTAACGGGTACACCCCTTGATATTTTTAATCCAGTATATGGTTCTCCTCAGCCTACTGATATTCCGGGTTCCCTCTACAAAGAAGGTTTCGACCAGTTTGGCGTTTACCTGCAAGACCAAGTTACCCTACTGCCGAATCTTAAGTTGCTGCTGGGTGGCAGGGTCGATTTCATTCATAGCAGGAGCTTCAGCCAGGATCTGGATAGCGCAGGGAATCGAATCGGCGAGCCAAGTGAAAGCCGTTCTTATGACAATCCTTTTAGCCCTCGTGCTGGCATTGTCTATCAACCAATCGAGCCGATTTCGCTCTACTTTAGCTACAGCCAATCATTTATTCCCAACTCATCCCGCACAGTCGATGGCAGCTTGTTACCACCAGAGCGCGGCACTCAGTATGAAGTGGGAATTAAAGCGGAACTGATTAAAGACAGGCTATCTGCCACCTTTGCCGCGTATGATATTACCAAGGAAAATGTCGCTACAACCGATCCCAATCCAGATAACTCTGAGTTTTCCATTGCGGCTGGAGAGGTGAAGAGTCGCGGTCTGGAATTTGATATTTCCGGGCAGATTCTACCAGGCTGGAATGTGATTGCTTCCTACTTTGTCAACGATGCTTTTGTCAGCAAAGATAATAGACTACCAGTGGGCAACTCGCTGGTAAATGCTCCTAATGCTGGGGGTAGTTTGTGGACGACCTATGAAATTCAAAGCGGTGGTATGAAAGGATTAGGGTTTGGTGGGGGAGTATTTTATACGGGCGAGCGTGAAGCTCAACTCCGCAACACTTTCAAAATTCCCTCTTATGTCCGGGCTGATGCCTCTATTTCCTACAAACGGGATAACTGGAAGGTAGGGCTGAACTTTAAGAATCTTTTTGGTACTAAGTATTACGATTCTCAAGGCTTTTTTCTTCGTCCTGGTGCGCCATTTACTGTATTGGGGACATTTTCTGTGGAGTTTTGACCTTTCTTTTTAGGAATATCTACCATGACCTCCAAAACCCTGCGTAATTTCGTATTTGCTTTACACCGCTACATTGGGTTAGGTGTTGGACTCTTTGCAATTATTATTGGTTTAACCGGTAGTCTACTGGTCTTTCACACGGAAATTACTGACTTTCAGCGACACCGCCAAATGGGGACGATTACTCCTCAAGGTGAACCTTTGCCGATTGAGATGCTTCTAAATACGGTAAAATCCACCTATGCCAATCAACCGGATGCCTTGCTCCAGATGCTTTATCTGCCAGCAAAACCCTCGGAGCCAGCCAATGTTGTTTATGGAACTAAAGAAAACGATTGGATCGAGAACTATGTAAATCCCTATACGGGAGCTATTCTCGGCAATACGCTTGAACCAGACCCTGTGCAGCGTTTTTTCAAAATTGTTTATAAACTGCATTACGCTCTGTTAGCCGGCAACATCGGACTCAAGGTTGTTGGCATCGTTGGCTTGCTAATATGCATTCTCACCATTACCGGAGTTGTTCTCTGGCCCGGTTGGAGAAAGCTGATTGCAGGCTTCAAAATCAAATGGAATGCTCATCCCAAGCGTGTCAATTTTGATATTCACAAAGTGGTGGGCATTGTTGCAGTCGTGTTTCTTCTGTTCACATTCTTCACAGGCTTCTGTTGGAATTTCTACGAGTTTACCAAACCTCTCATCTATGCGGTCACGTTTAGTTCCAAGCAAGCTGCTCAACCAGTTTCTCAAGTGATTTCCAATCAGTCTCGGTTGAAGCTAAAAGACCAATTGAATACGGTTCAGGCAGTATTACCTGGTGCAATGCTAAGAAGCATTTATTTTCCCGTAAAACCCGAAGACGCTTTGAGATTTCGCATGAAACTACCGCAGGAAGATGTAGAGTACGGCAATAGTAATGTCTATCTCGACCAGTACACAGGTAAGGTTTTGCGAGTTGATAACGGTTTGAAGTTATCATTGGGTGATCGCGTCCTTAACTCTTTTGTTCCCCTACACTACGGTACATTTGGCGGCTTACCCACCCGCATTCTTTACGTGTTCGTGGGACTTGCACCACTGATTCTATTTGTCACTGGCTTTGTAATGTACTGGTATCGAGATTGGACAAAACCTAGTAGACGCGATCATGTTATAGAACTATCACATAAGCTTTGAACTTAACTGATAACTAACCACTGCAAATTTTTCATCTAAATTTATTTATATAAGTGCGTACTTTCATTATCGTCTGGCTCGGTCAAACTGTTTCTATCATTGGCAGTAACATGACCGCATTTGCTTTCACTATCTGGGTATGGCAACTCACGGATCAGGTTACAGCGTTAGCATTGTTTGGTTTCTTTAAACAAGTGCCGCAAGTCTTAATTACTTCCATCGCTGGGGTGATTGTGGATCGCTGGAACCGTAAATACTTAATAATGCTTAGCGACACGGTCAGCGGGCTGTTGACGATTATAGTCTTACTGCTTTACATAACTCATAATTTGCAATTATGGCATCTCTACGTGGCTGTAGGTGTCAAAGGGACTTTTGAGCAAATTCAAGAACTTGCATTCTCGGCATCAATATCCATGATGGTACCTAAGCCGCAGTATAGTCGCGCTAGCAGCATTGGCTTCCTGGCAAATTCCAGTTCTGTTATCATCGCACCAGCATTGGCAGGTGTTCTGTACACAGTCATTGGTCTTGTTGGTATTTTAATTATCGATATCACGACTTTTGTGATTGCAGTCAGCACACTGCTACTAGTACGTATCCCACAACCTAGTCTTGTACAAGCAGAAACGCAAAGTCACACAGACCTGAAGCAGGAACTTTACTTTGGCTGGCACTATATTACCGCACGCCCCAGTCTGCTTGCTATGTTAGCATTGATGTCGCTGTTCTGGTTTGCCTATAATCTTAGCAATTCACTTTCCTCTCCCCTGATTTTGGCACGCAGTGGTAATGATACCAAAGTATTAGGTATTGTATCTTCGGCAGCAGGAATAGGCGGCATTATTGGGGCATTACTCATGAGCGCTTGGGGTGGTCCCAAGCCCCGGATACATGGAGTGTTGTTGGGTATGGTGGGTGCTGGCTTGAGCCGAACAGTGTTTGGTCTGGGGGTAATGCCGTTGATTTGGATTCCTGCCCAATTTTGTTCATCTCTCAATTTTCCAATACTTGGCAGCGCCAGTGACACTATCTGGCTAACCAAGGTTAAACCAGAGGTACAAGGGCGTGTTTTCGCCACGCACTCTCTAGTTGTGCTGGTTGCTTCGGCAGTAGGTACTTTAATTGCTGGGCCATTAGCCGACTACGTTTTTGAACCTGCGATGATGCCGAATGGTAGTCTCGCCCCCATATTGGGTTGGATATTTGGCACCGGAGGTGGTGCAGGTATTGCACCTCTATATGTCATTTGTTCGCTAGGTATGTTGCTTGTTGGCTTAGGTGGATATGCCTTCCGCACGCTGCGTGATGTAGAAATCATCCTGCCAGACCATGATGCCAGTGCTGGGTAGTCGATTATGAGGTGTTTAAGGAGTTTTGAATCGTTTCATTCGGAAGTGAACATGATTGCCCAAGATTCTGTAAATAATTGCCGTTTCTGTTGTGTTGTCTCTAAAGCTAATGGTGAAGATCCCATCGGCTCAGCACCCACTTATGAACACTGGTTGGCTCTGGAGATGGAACTTCCTTGGACTGAAAAACGTTGGCAGGAACATCCTGTGCTCAGGAGCGCGATCGCTCTCATCGAAAAGCTAATTTTTGAGCATGGGATCAAGATTCGAGGTCAGCTACTCGTTCCAGATAGCGAATACTCTCGTCCTGGTTACACTCGCGTACTATATTACCGCCGACCTGCAAAGCTCTTTGCGAAGTTTGAACAGCATGAGTTTATCATCCCTGATTCTGAAGTTGGCTCTTTCGTGATGGCGTTATTGGAAACATTGCTTCACTCGCCAAAAAAGGTGCTTGATTGGGAGCAGTATCGTCAACAATCCAGTCAGATTCGTGAGTTAATGGTGTGTACTGATGGTAATGTTGACGTAGCCTGTGCCCGGTTTGGTTATCCCATCTATCGCAAGTTGCGCTCTGAATTTGCTACTGCTTCCAATGGACAACTGCGTGTATGGCGATGCAGCCATTTCGGGGGACACCAGTTCGCACCCACACTGATTGACTTACCTTATGGACACTACTGGGGTCATTTGCAGCCCGAAATATTGGAACTCCTGGTTCGGCATAATGGCTCCGTCACAGGGCTATACCCGTTCTACCGAGGTTGGGCTGGTTTATCTAAGTTTGAGCAAATCGTGGAACGAGAGATATGGATGCAAGAAGGTTGGGACTGGCTCAATTATCACAAATCGGGTCAAGTGCTAGCGAGCGATGAAGTTAACCAGAACTGGGCTAATATTCGCATTGATTTCACCACGACAGATGGAAGTATGAGGAGCGCCTATGAAGCCAGAGTGGAAGTCAACGGCTCTGTAATGACTGCTTGGAATTCAGCAGATGAGCAACCATTAGAAGAAGTGAAGCAGTATCGCCTCAGTCGTCTGGTCAAAAACTAGGGGTGGGGGTTCCCTGACAAGTGTAGGTTTTTTACAACAATGCTTGAAATAGAACAAGGAGGATAAGGGAGAAAAAGCTTATTCTTACGTTCACATAAGAGTCCTGACTCACCCTTTTATGAAAAACCTACACCTGTCACCCCCTGCCCATAGGGCATTAACTACCAACAAATTAGCTGCTTAATAATTCTTTGGAAACAGGCTCTCAACAGGACATCATATAAAAGCGAGGACGGGACAATTTCTTCTATAAGTTGAATAGTGATTAACTCGCTCAAAACTCATCAAATTCCTCCCAAAACTTTTGGAGTACAGTTATGAAGAATAAAATCGAGTCACTAGGAATGAGCACTGGAAAAATTATCTATAGTTGTGATGATTGTCAAGATATTCATTGCCTCAAAGTGGCGAAAACTATGGAGATCTTCAAATCATCAGGGGTTCTTCTTTTTCGAGGATTTGGAGTCACTCACGAACAAATGAAGACATTCGCAGAACGATTCAGTTCTAAATTCATTCAAGATTATAGTAGACCTCAAGTTGATTCAGATAAGTTTGTCCATTTTGTAAACCCAGGAATGGATGCTTGTGTTTTTCATAGCGAACACGCATATTCTCCTTTTCGTCCTGATGTTATCTGGTTTTGCTGTGCTGTACCAGCTGTACAGGGAGGTGAAACTACTTTCTGTGATGGGGTCCGAGTGTGGGAGGAACTGAGTGAAGAAACAAGACAGTTGTTTATTTCCAAGAAACTAAAGGTTTGTTATGAAATCCCAGTTGATATATTAAAGAGAGTTGCTGGATTGGACGCTACCATAGCTGATATTAAGCAAGTACTAGATGGTCTGGAAGGTGTGAATTACCAGGTCAAGGAAAATGAATCCATCTCGATAGAATATATTTTTTCAGCTGTCGTTAAAACAAAATATGGTAATTACGATGCGTTTGCCAACAGTGTCTTGGCATTGCATGATGGAGAAATGAAAAAAGCAACTTTTGAAAACGATTCAATTGTTCCTGGTGAAATTATCGATGAAATAGAGCAAGTCACAGACGAGTTGATGGAAAAGATACCATGGCAAGCTGGCGATTTGGTAATGATTGATAATTCAAGATTCATGCATAGTCGCGAAGAATTTAACGATAATCAACGGCAGATTTTCAGTACCCTAAGTAACTTGAACTCTTAGAGGTTGTTTGAAAAGTGTGCGGATAGCTGGTCGCTCAAAAATCTGGTTCAAGAAATGAGTGATTAGCCTGGGAGCAACAACGCAACACTGAAAAAGCAAGTGTCAATTGGCGCTTTCAAACCACAGAGGCACGGAGGAAGATGGAGCGCTTATACCCAACTATCTGACCCAGCAAAGTTGTCTTGGTGGACTACTAGGACTATCTAGACTACTAGCGACAAGTCTTAGTGCCCGTACCTGGCAGATCTGAATCTAGCACAGCGTTCCCCCAGTTGCGTCAATGCTCCCAGCCCTGGTTTTTTGTTAACGATTGCGCTCCAGCACAGTGCCCCTTCTCCTAAGGGAGACGCTGCGCGAAGGGCAATCGCTTGACTTTTAATTAAGACAGTCGCTACAAATTAAGATTTTCAGTTTGCGCTTTTCTCTAAATCCTTTACAGACGGTCCGTGAATCACCTTGCCATCATAGCTAAAGCGGGAACCGTGGCAGGGACAATCCCAACTCTTCTCAGCACTGTTCCAGTTCACAATGCAACCCAGGTGAGGACACACCGCAGAAACGACGTGTAGGGTTCCTTGTTCGTCCCGATAAGCCGCAATTTGCTTACTGTCAACGGTAACTAGCTTTCCTTGTCCGTTGGCAACTTGAGAAACAGAGGTTCCCAAACCCTTGAGGCGATCGCCCACCCAGTGAACTCCCACATCCACGTTTTCTTTAAGCGAGGTTGGGGTGACAAACGGTGTCGCACGGGTAGCATCATACAGTTCAGCCCAAGGATTCTCAATGCCTAAAATCAGGTCTTTTAGCAGCATTCCAGATATCGTTCCCTTTGTCATACCCCAGAGGCTAAATCCTGTTGCCACATAGATGTGATGGTTGAACGGAGTCAGTTTGCCGATGTAAGGCAGCTTGTCAAACGAGTACATATCTTGTGTTGACCAGCGGTACTCAAACGAGTCAACGCCAAAGCGATCGCGTGCATATGCTTCTAATCGCAGATATCGCTCCTCTGTATCGGAAACTGTACCTACTTTGTGACCCTCACCGCCAATCAGCAGCAGAAGACCATCTTGATAGGGCGTGGTGCGAATGGATTGGTAATTCTGCCCAATGCCGATAAACATGCCCTCTGGTGCTTTCGCCGGATCAATGCGTGCAGCAATGATGTAGGAACGCTTAGGATAAGCTTTGGCAAAGAAGAGTCCCTGATCGAGAATCGGCAGATTTGTAGCAACAATGACATCCCGCGCTCTGACAGTCTCTCTATCGGTAATGACTTGGCAAGGTTCGCCCTCTTCAATTTTCTGCACCCTTGTGTTTTCAAACACATAGCTACCATTATCAGGAATGCGCTTGGCGAGATGCAGCAAGTACTTGCGGACGTGAAACTGTGCCTGATTGTCAAACTTAACCGCTCCCGCGATCGCAAACGGTAGAGTTGTTTTTTGCACAAAGGAGGCAGGAAGTCCCAGTTTGACAGCCGCTTCCACTTCATCTTTAATTTGTTGCAAGTCGTCAAAAGACTCAGTAAAGCTATAGGCACTCTTGCGGCTGAAATCGCAATCTATTTGCTCTTCTTCGACAAACTTGGCAACGCGCTCAATTGCTGCTTGATTTGACTCGGCGTAGAGCTGTGCTTTCTTTTCACCCACCTGCTTGATTAAATCAGCATAGATCAACTGGTGAAGAGATGTGACTTTTGCTGTTGTGTGACCACTTACACCTGTGATGACACGGTTAGACTCAATCACGGCAACAGTTTTGCCAGCACGTTTGAGCAGCGTAGCAGCAGTCAATCCGGCTATGCCTCCGCCGATAATCGCCACATCCACTGCTACGCTATTCGTCAACGATGAGAAATTTGTCGTTGAAGTTGAGTCAATCCAGAAAGATATGGGTTTTCCTGATAAGTCGCTCATACAGATTTCTAATCAATTACTGAACCATGAAATCAAATGTCAAGCCGGAAGACATCTTTCTATAGTTATGTATAGTTATGACTGGAGATTTACGATTGGAGATTGATGTTGCCGTTGATTAATTCTGATTGTGTTGATTTCAGAACACCTTTGCGCTGCTCTAAGTTTGGTATGTGTATCATAAGCAGCATATTAGACTCAGATAAGTGTTTAGGGATGTCAAGATGAAATTCTTTATTGTTCACGCCCACCCAGAGCCTAACAGTTTCAATGGTGCCCTGACTCGCCATGCTGAAGAAGTATTATACAGTATTGGACATGAGGTCATCATTTCTGACCTTTATGCCATGCAGTTCAACCCAGTTTCTGACCGCCGCAACTTCACGAATCAAAAAGAACTAAACTACTATAATCAGCAAACTGAAGAAATGTATGCCACTGAAGTTGATGGCTTTGCCCCAGACATCAAAGCGGAAATGGAGAAACTCGACTGGTGCGATGTGCTGGTTTTTCAGTTTCCTCTTTGGTGGTTTGGACTTCCTGCTATCCTCAAAGGTTGGGTTGATAGAGTCTTTGCAATGGGGCGAATTTATGGCGGCGGGAGGTTTTATGACAATGGAGTTTTCAAGGGCAAAAAAGCTATGTTGTCTCTTACCACAGGCGGTCCATTAACCATGTACACTGAAATAGGGATCAATGGTGATATTCATACCATCCTCTATCCAATTAATCACGGGATTTTTCACTTTGTGGGTTTCGATGTTTTGCCACCTTTCATCGTGTGGGGTGCAAGTCGCATCGGGGACAAGCGTCGCCAAGCTTATCTGGAAGAGTACAAGCAGCGGTTGTTAATGATTCATGCAACGCCTGCGATTGTCTATCCCTCGCTGAAAGATTTTGATGAAGATTTCCAACTGAGGCAGTAATGAGAGTTGATTAAAGACTAAAGTAGACCTAGATTTTGCTAGTTCAGGCAGAAGCCTATGCTTAGTCCATAAGAACGAGTATTAGAAAAAATGACTGGATACTGAGTCTTTTTGGAACAAAGCCAGCCTAAGTCCTTAGGAAACAGGCTTTGCCAAACATGGTTGACTCTACTAATGAGAATGCATCACAAAAAAGCAAAAGAATAGCTAGACTTTGTCAAGCACCAAATTTTACTTCCGGTATAGTGTTTTCTACCAATTTAAATTTTTATAGAAGTCTAGTATACTACAAAAACATTTTGCACTGACTTAACACCAAAGTTTCCTATAAGATTTAGGAAATTAGGAATTCTCAAAAGGGGTTTTCAAAAAAATTGTTATTTTTTTTCTCAAGAAATAACAATTAAGTCTAACCAGTCATGAAAAATTGATTAAATTTACTATCATGAATAAAAGAGGATGATAAATAAAGTATAAAGAATGAAAAAATATTTATGGTTCTTTAGTATCTAGTATGCTAAAGGAAACCACCCTAACAGCAAGACGCTTGTATGCTTAGATTATGTCTATCCTTGCCATGATCTGTCACGTCTACAGTTGACCTTTATTTTATCAAATCTCTATTATGAGTAGGCTCGTTGTTTTAAGCTTAGGTCAGGGAAACCTGCAAGAGGGCTATGCCACGGTAACGGCACAGCTTGGAGAAGCAGACAACCCCCCCTACTGGATGAAATTTACTGCCAGCTTAAGTGCTGCACCAAAAATTTCTGAACTCTACCAAAATTGGCAGTTAATTTATTATGCTTTTTATCAACGTTTGAGTTGGCGTCTCGGTAACGAAATAGATGATAATTTTGAAATTGAGGAAGGTTATATAACTAATATTTCAGAAGCTGATATTAATAGCTTGAGTCATCTGTTGTCAAAAAAGATGAATGCATGGCTCAACTCAACAAAATTTCGCAAAATAGACCAGCAATTACGCACACAATTAAAACCCTCTGAAGAGATTCGCTTTATTATTGAAACCAACGACAATTTACTGCGACGACTCCCTTGGCATTTGTGGGATTTCTTTGAGGATTACCCATATGCAGAAGTGGCGTTGAGTGCGGCAGAGTACCAAAACCCAAAGAAATTGATTGTAAATAATTACAGAGGTCAAGTTAGAATTTTAGCAGTTTTTGGAAATAGTCAAGGAATTGATATTAGTTATGATAAAACTCTTTTAGAGAAATTATCAAATCAAGCAGAAATTAAATTTTTATTAGAGCCAAATCTGGGTCATTTAAACGAGCAGCTATGGCAACAAAGTTGGGATATTCTCTTTTTTGCTGGTCACAGTTGCAGTAAAGAAAAAGGTTTTTTACAAATCAATCAAACAGACACAATTACCCTTGAGCAATTAAAATATGCTCTTAGGCAAGCTATTAGTCGTGGGTTAAAGCTAGCGATTTTCAACTCCTGCGATGGTTTAGGGTTGGTACAGCAACTCCAGGATTTGCACATTCCACAAGTGATTGTTATGCGTGAGCCTGTGCCGGATGTAGTAGCTCAAGAATTTTTAAAGTATTTTCTGGCTGAATTTTCGCGTGGAAAGTCTTTATATACTGCAGTACGTTCTGCACGCGAAAGATTGCAAGGATTAGAGGGGGAATATCCTTGTGCTACATGGCTACCAGTCATTTTCCAGAATCCTGCTGAACCACCAATGGTTTGGTCACAGCAAAATGTATGGACAAAATGGAAAGAAAAGACAGACTCCTCAATACTGACTTTCACTGGAAACGTCAAAGGTGTGCAAACAAACATCCGATTGCCAGTAGCAACTTCAGTGCACTGCAAAACAACGGCTCTCGATTCACTTATTGAGATAGTAAATGGCAGGCTGCTGGAATTCCAGAATCAACCTCTCAATCACACAGAAATTATACTTTTACGAGGTATTTGGCAAAGTCAGACTTACAATCAAATTGCTCAACAGGGAGGTTATAGTTCAAGCTACTTTACTAACGTCGTTGCCCCAGGATTGTCCCAAAAATTGTCTCATCTCATCGGCAGACGTGTGACTAAAAAAAACTGTCGAACGTTACTAGAGTCGTATATGACTGCACAAGCTTCTCCAAAAACAATACAACTAGGACAAAATTCTCCTGTAAGCTATTTTCCCAATTCCCAGCAGGAAATGTCACCTCGCTTTCCTAGTGGTTTAGTTCCGCTTGGCTCCCCTTATTACATTGAACAACCAGAAATTGCAACACAGGTTTATGAAGAAATTATTAACCCAGGAGCCTTAATTCGCATTAAAGCTCCTCAGGAAATGGGTAAAACCTCACTGCTGTTGAGGATTCTGGAGTATGTTAACCGCATGGGTTATCATACAGTGAGCTTGAACTTGCAGGAGCAAGTTGATCGAGCCATTTTGAGCGATTTAAATCGTTTTTTGCGTTGGTTGTGCGCTAACGTCTCTCGTCAGCTTGAACTTGAACCAAAATTAGACGAGTATTGGGATGAAGATATTGGTAGCAAAGTCAGCTGCTCCCTTTATTTACGTAATTATGTGTTAGAGCAGATTGATTCTCCTTTAGTTTTGGCGTTGGACGAAGTGAACCAGATTTTTGAGCATCCGCAAGTGGCAAAAGAATTCTTACCCTTGTTGCGTTCCTGGTACGAAGATGCCAAAAGACAACCTATTTGGCAAAAGCTGCGCCTCATTGTGGCTCACTCAACTGAAGTTTATGTTCCTCTCCAGCTTCATCAGTCCCCATTTAATGTAGGACTGCCAATTCAGTTGACTTGTTTTAGTTTAGATCAGATGCAGCAATTAGCCCAGCGTTTTGGACTCAATTGGACCGATGGTGAGGAAGCAAGGCTGCTAATGGATATGGTTGGAGGACATCCTGCATTAGTACACCTCGCACTTTATCACCTCAGTCGTGGAGAGATCACTTTAGTGCAACTGCTGCAAAATGCTTCTACACCTAAAGGCATTTATTACCATCATATGCAGCGTCATTGGGCAACTTTGCAGGCGCAGCCAGAATTAGCATCTGCTGTTTTTATGGTGATGAACACTACCGAACCTGTAAGGTTAGAACCTATTATTGCTTATAAGTTAAGCAGTATGGGGCTGATTAAGTTAGATAACAATCTTGCTACTCCCAGTTGTCAGTTGTATCGGCAGTATTTTCAACCAAAATTCCTCACTGCGGCAAGCTAAATATTGGATTGCACAAGTTCGTAGCGAAGAAAAATTTGAATTGAAGATGAGTCAACAAAAGCCAATCAAAATTAAAAGAGGTTTTGTCGAGCTAGAATGCGGCCAGGTACATTACCGAACGGTAGGAAATGGTTCTACACTAGTGCTACTCCACAAAACTTACTTCTCGTCGCGTAGTTTTATTAGGTTAATGCCGCTACTAGCTGGTGAATTTCGGGTGATTGCACTAGATATTCCAGGACAAGGAGAATCTGACAATCCACCCATGCAGTGGAATATTCCGCAGTATGCTGTAGCTGTATTGAACGTACTAGACACATTAGATATTGACAAGTTTAATCTAGTGGGAAACAGCACTGGGGCAGCAATTGCTTGTGAAGCAGCAGTAATCTCTGCGTCCCGGATCAAAAAGTTGGTACTGTTTGGAATGCCACGTTGGAAAGACAAAGCAGCACGTGATACTTTACGACAATCGAAATTTTTTTACGGACCCCCAGATGTCAAAGAAGATGGCAGCCATTACACTACTAACTGGCAGCGGATTAAACAACAGTGGTCAGGCTATCCTCCTGAATGTTTTGAAATATATTTCCAAGAAGTAATGTCTCGTAAACATCGTACTTATGAGGGAATAGAAGCAGTTTTAAGGTACGACGAAGCCAGCCGCCTACCACTGATATCGGTTCCTACTTTATTGATGTGGGCTAAGGACGATACCATGTTTACGCCTTTTATTGAGGATACAGCCCGGTTAGTTCCGCACGCTATCACAAAGGTTCTCAATAGCAACGCTTTGATGTACCTACGTGATCCAGAACTTTACGCTGCAACTTTACTTGAATACTTGCAGTCTCAAGATTGAAATCAGCAACGCCCGATTTTCTGGCGATCGCCTCAGACTGCATCAGTCAGATTAAACCACATCTAGTACAGATTAGGTAGTGAGAATTAGGCTAACCTAACTCTCGAACAAAGATGGCAAGAAAAGTCAGACTCATATCATGTCCGGTTGATTAGCTGTGATACGCATCCCCTCCTCCGCAGTCGCCAAGGGCGGGGGGAACCCTCCGAAGCTTTGAGCGGAGGTTTCCTCCGCTCAAACTTCTCTCCGCACGGCGCTGCTCTCCGCTCGCGGGGAACTCGGGGTCCTCTCTGGGGATTAGGGGCAGGGCGGTTTTGGCGCAAGACAAAACCGGGGTGGGGTTCTTCGGGATTTATAAGCAATTAGCCGGACATGATATCACTTCAGCCATCCGATGTTATACATGAGGTCAAATAAGTAAACGGTAAGCTGATATGACTAACATAATTCCAAAGTCCATTCTGACTGTTCGTCAAGAAGAGCTATCAAATACTCAGATGATTGTTGATGGAACACTACCAGATGATTTGTCTGGTCATGTTTTTATCCTGGCTCCAGTCGGACATGTAGATTCTGAACGCGATGACACTCTTGTCTACCCATCCAGAAATGGTACTCCACTGTTTAATGGCAATGGGATGATTTATCGGCTTGACTTTGATAAAGCTGGGACAGTGGGGTTACAATGCAAAATCGCCAAAACGCCATGCTACTATGCCGATGAAGCAACAAAACCAGGAACCAAAGACCAAGAGTATGGATTCCGCAATTTTGGCTTGGCGCGTCTGTCGATCTCATTAGGTGTTCGCAGTGTCGCAAATACAGCATTAGTGCCGATGAAATTTGGGGACGAAAATGAACGTATGCTAGTAACTTGTGATGTCGGTCGTCCCTACGAAATCGATACACATTCTCTTGAGGTTGTCACGCCTGTTGGATGGAACAAAGAGTGGAGAGAACAGTTACCACTCAATCTTCCTTTTGAAATGGTGATGAATACCGCGCATCCTTACTTTGATGCTCACACCAATGAGCTATTTACAGTGAATTACGGTAAGTCATTACCTACTTTTTTGTCCATTATCTTTAAATCAGATGTAGAAAAATTGCCACGAATCTTCAAAGCAACCATTGAAAGGTTTGCGAAGTTACTCGAAGGTAAGCAGAATATAAAAAGCTTAGAAATCGAAAAAGAAATTCCTGAAGAAATTTTCAATAAAGAAACTGATGAGAGTCCGGAACGTCTCAACAGTTTTTGGCAAAGATTGCGAGAACTCCTCACAAAAGAGAAAGAAGAACTAAAACAACAAGAAACTGAAGAAAAAAAAGAAAATGCTCGCGAACTGTTAAATGAACTCAAGCAACTGATGGAAATCGTCAAGCAAATGCTGCAAGGATTGGATGAATTTGACGATTTTGTCTATTTGATTCGTTGGGACGGTAAAAATGAATTCACCAGATGGCAGGTAAAACTTCCTGATGGTTCGCCGATTAAAATTAGGCAAACAATACATCAAATTGGGGTAACGCAGGATTATGTGGTGTTAATGGACACAGGTTTCAAAGTTGGTCCAGAGCAACTCATTACCAAACCAGTTATCAAGAATAAGAAGCTACAAAAACTGCTTAGAGATGTTCTAGATGAGCCAGTATCATCCGACGCCTACTTATATATTGTACGTCGTGCTGATCTACAAGCCGGAGAGCGCCCAGCATTGAGTCAGAATAACGTTGATATAATAGCACAACGGGTGGTGATACCTGGGGGAATCATTCATTTTCAGGTTGACTATGAAAATCCTCAAAACCAAATTACACTTCACGTTGCTCATAGTTCTGCTTGGGATGTGTCTGAATGGCTGCGGGAGTATGACATAACCTCTCTTTTCACTTCAAACTCAAACCGTCCGGTAGGAATGATGTCCGGTCCAGCAGATATCCACTCCTTAGGACGATATGTGATTGATGGCCAGAAAGGAGAACTGGATAATACACAGTCTAAGCTTATTTGCGATCGCGATTTGACTTGGGCTATTGCTATCAACGCTTACAATGAGCACGCCGCCTCGAAAAAATTCGACACTATCTACTGGAACTCTTGGGGATGTTCACCGGATCTGCTACCCGATTTCATTGCTAAGTTGTACGAAAATTCTCCTAATAGGAATTTACCGTTGGAGGAAGTTAAGAAAATTACACAAGAGAGCAGACCTGCAAACATCTGTCGGCTAGTGACAGACTCTAAAGAATCAATGGCGATCGCTGACAATTACAAGTTCCAGCCAGGTTACTTTGGTAATTCAATTCAGTTTGTACCACGAACTCACAGTGACGGTAGCTCAACTGATGGTTATATCGCATGTACGGTTCTCTCTGATAACCCGCAAAAGAGCGAAATCTGGATTTTTGACGCCAAGAATCTGAATCGAGGTCCACTTTGCAAGCTCAGCCATCCTCAACTCAAATTTGGATTTACCACCCATACCACTTGGTTACCCAAAATTGCACCCCGCACAACTGGCTACTACATTCCTGTGCGTGAAGACTATGAAGATCTGGTCAAACAACAGCATCCTGAAATCCAGAAACTGTTTGAGGAAGCCGTTTATCCCAAATTTCCTCGAACAACCTGGACATCTGTTCCTGATTCCGTTATCAACGCTAGTCGGGAGGAACTCGACATCAAGCTGAATATTCTGGAGTCAAAATTGCCCAGTGGAAAACTACCAGATGGACTACACGGTCACGTTTTCATCATGGGTCCAGTGGGTTCTGTCAATTCTGGTGGTCTTCCTTACCGCAATGGCGATCCAATCTTCAATAGTGATGGCATGATTTACCGACTCGACTTTAATTATAAGGGAGAAGTTGGTTTGAAGACACGGATTACCAAACCGCCATGTTACTACGCCGACATGGCAACTCAACCTGGAACGAAATATGCTAAGTATGGATTTCACAATTTTGGCATCTCGCGATTCTCCACTAAGCTCGGCTCTCGCAACCAGTTAAATACTGCTTTTGTACCTATTTATGGTGGAGAAGAACGCGTTGATCGCATGCTCATCACCTGTGATGCTGGTCGTCCCTATGAAATTGATACCGATACCCTTGAAGTTATCACGCCTGTTGGAACAAACAAAGAGTGGCGTCCAGAAATTAAGTTGAATTTTCCGTTTCCACCTGTCTTAACCACAGCCCATCCCGCCTTTGATGCTCACACTCGTCAGGTATTCACCGTCAATTATGGTCGCTCATTATCTAATTTTCTCGAAACTATACCTTCCATTGAGGAGCTAGATAAATTTCTTGATGAAGTTGATGATTTTTTGGAAAAAGGCATTTTCAAAACCTTTTCTCAGGTTTCTGACAAACTTCGTCAATTTTTTGGCAGATTTGTTTCACCAGTTACCAACCTAGTACCTCAAGATTTTATTTATCTCATCCGTTGGGATGGTGTTGGTCATTTTGAGCGATGGAAGTTAGTGCTTCCGGATGGAACTCCGGTTCAAATTGAGCAATCTCTGCATCAGATTGGGATCACTAGAGACTATGTTGTCCTCATGGACACAAATTTCAAAGTTGGAATCGCTCAAGCATTCAACAATCTTTTTCCCAGGAATAAGAGAGTAGAGAGACTCACAAGAAAGTTACTCACACTGCCAGTATTACCTGATACTAAACTTTATATTGTCCGCCGTGCAGATCTGAAAGTCGGACAACGCCCAGAAGTGAGTCAGCAGGAAGTTAAAGTTGTAGCGCAGAAGTTGGTCATCCCAGAGGGTACAATTCACTTTGTATCAGATTACGAGAATCCTCAAAACCAAATTACGTTTTACGCAACCCATAACAGTGCAGATGTTGCTGAATGGGTGCGCCAGAATGACAATTTAGCCTCTAACCCCGAAACTCCTGTATCATCGAACCTAGTCGGTATGCTGACGAGTGTGACGGACGTTAGCCGTCTAGGTCGCTACGTTATAGATGGTGAACGCGGAGAGATTCTTGAGTCGAAGGTGTTGTATAATTCTAAATACACTTGGGGTGTTGGACTTTATACTTACTCTGACAGGTTACCAACAAGTCAACCTTCAGGGCAGCTAGAAAATATTTACTGGCAGTCCTCGGGATTTTGGCAAGAGCTATTTACAAAATTTATCTTCGACCTGTACAAAGATTATGAAGACCGGGTAGTGCTACCAGAGGAACTTCTTCAAATAGGTTATGGACAAAGCAGACCCTCTTGTTTATTCCGTTTAGATACAAAATATATGGAGATTGCTGACGCCTATGAGTTTCCTGTCGTTTCTAAGGACGACAAACACTGGAACAGCTACATGGTTTTGTCTCCGCAGTTTGTACCCCGCGCTGACGGTGATGGTAGTTCAACTGATGGTTACGTTGTTTGTACCGTTGCTTCAGAAGACCGCGATGAAATCTGGATTTTTGATGCCAAGAATCTTGCTCAAGGACCCCTTTGCAAACTTGGTCATCCCTTACTGAATTTTGGTTATACAATACACACAACCTGGTTACCAAAAATAGCACCGCGTACAGCTCATTATAACTGTCCCGTGCGCGAAGATTATCAAGACCAAGTCAAGAAAAATTCTCAAGATATTCAGGATTTGTTTGAGACGGAAGTTTACCCATATTTTGGGAAACTCAGCTAGGTGAACTGTTGAAATCGTTGGGTAGTAATTGTTGACAATATCCTTTCAGCAAATATTTGCTTCATCTCATTCCCCTAGACTCTTTTTATAGAGGGTTAGGGGAATGTAGTTTGTTGCAAAGATACAATAAACTCACACAGTCAAATTAGCATCATCCTAGACTATGATTACAATTCCTGGCATTGAAGTCACCGCTCACATCTACGAAAGTGCCAGTACTCTAGTTTATCGAGGTATCCGAGATCAGGATAAAAAACCTGTTATTCTCAAGGTTTTGAACAAGGAATATCCCACTCCGGAAGAACTGACTAGGTACAAGCAGGAATTTGAAATAATGAGCTTGTTAGATATATCTGGAGTAGTAAAGGCATACGCCTTAGTCAAATATCAGAGAACTTTAGTCATTATCTTGGAGGATTTTGGTGGCGAATCTTTAAGAATATTAAGAGATACCAGAAAGTTAACACTGGCAGAATTTATCTTAATCGCCATACAAACTATTGATAGTTTAGCAAGAGTACACTCTGCTAAAATTATCCACAAAGATATTAACCCTTCCAATATCGTTTGCAATTCAGAAAACAGGGAAATCAAGCTTATTGATTTTGGTCTTTCTACAGTTTTTTTCCAAGAAAATTTCAGTCTTAAAAGTGTTGATACTTTAATTGGTACTCCAGCCTATGTTTCGCCAGAATTAACTGGTAGAATGAATTGCTCATTCGATTATCGTACTGATTTCTACTCTCTGGGAGTCACTTTTTATGAACTACTAACCAATCAACTGCCTTTTGCAACAACTGATTTGATGGAGTTAGTACATTGTCATATTGCTAAACAACCTGTACCTCCTCATGAAGTCAAACCAGAAATTCCTCTGGCGATTTCCAATATTGTTATGAAACTATTAGCGAAAAATGCTGATGATAGATATCAAAATGCTTGGGCAATTAAAGCAGATTTAGAAGAAAGTTTACTCCAACTCCGGGCTAACGGTAAAATTTCAAATTTACCTATCGCTCGCCAAGATATTTCTAGTAAGTTTCAAATTTTTCAAAAACTATATCACAGGGAGCGAGAAATTGAAACTTTACTGACGGCATTTAAGAGAGTCAGTGATGGAAACCATCATACGGCTCCTAGAAGTGAAATGATGCTGATATCTGGATATTCGGGCGTTGGGAAATCAACGTTGGTTCAAGAAGTTTATAAATTCCTGACTCAGCAGCAAAGTTATTTCATTTCTGGTAAGTTTGACGAATTTTCTCGCAATATTCCTTATTCAGGATTGATTCAAGCTTTTCGTGAATTAATCAAGCAACTGTTAACCGAAAGTGAATCACAGATTCACCTATGGAGAGAAAAATTGTTAGAAGCATTTGGACCTAATGGTCAAATGCTTATTGATGTCATCCCTGAAGTAGAATTAATTGTTGGCAAACAATCGTCAATTCCTGTATTGCCGTCGAAAGAATTTCAAAATCGCTTTCATCTAATATTTCAAAACTTTATTCAAGTTTTCACTCAACCAGAACATCCGCTGGTTCTATTTCTGGATGATTTACAGTGGGTAGATAGTGCTTCACTGCAATTGATACAACTGCTGATGACAGCGGTGAATAATCAATATTTGCTTTTCATTGGTGCGTACCGCGATAATGAAGTGAATGCAAATCATCCATTGATACTGACGTTAGATAAAATCCAAAAATCAGGAACTATTGTAAATTTTCTTCACCTTTATCCCTTAGATTTGCAAAATGTTAATCAGTTAATTGCAGATACCTTCAATTGCTCTTTAGAGAGAGGAAAACCCTTGACAGAATTAATTCTTTGTAAAACGAATGGTAATCCTTTCTTTATCAACCAGTTTTTGCAATCCCTTTATCAAGAAAAATTATTATACTTTGATTCCTCTTCTCTTACTTATAAGGGGGAATGGCAATGGAATTTAGAGCAAATTCAAGCGTGCAGCTTTACCGATAATGTTGTTGAACTCATGGTTAGCAAGATTCAAAAATTATCCCCTGATACGCAAGAGGTATTGAAGCTGGCAGCTTGCATCGGTCATCAATTTGATATTCAGACTATAGCAAATGTCAATAAGAAATTACCAGGAGAAATATTGATATTGCTGCATGAAGTAGTTGCAGAAGGTTTCGTTTTGCCCTTGAAAGATGCCTACAAGTTGATTGATCCAAATTTGTCACAACAAACAGAGCATAATATCAAGGATGAATACAAGTTTGCCCATGACAGAATTCAGCAAGCAGCATATTCTTTGATTTCGCCAGAGTACAGAAGCGTCATCCACCGAGAAGTGGGTAAACTGCTGCTGCAAAATACTCCACCAGATAAGCGGGAACGGAATATCCTTGATATCGTCAACCAATTGAATTTGAGCATTGAATTAATTAATAGTCAGTCAGAGCGAGATGAATTGGCTGTGCTTAATTTAACGGCTGCTCAAAGAGCGAAAGGGTCAGTTGCTTATGAACCAGCATTGAGATACCTGCAAATTGGTATAGAATTGTTGGCAGAAAATAGCTGGCAGAGGCAGTATGATTTAATGTTGGCGTTGTCTGTGGAAGCAACAGAAGCAGCATATCTCAGCACTAATTTTGAGGAAATGGAGAGATTAGCTGAGGTGGTACTGTGTAACGCTAAAACTTTGCTGGACACAGTAAAAGTCTATGAAATTAAAATCCAAGCTTATATGGCACAGAATCAGCCACTGCAAGCTTTAAAGATTGTGCTACCAGTAGTGAAATCTTTGGGAGTGAGATTCCCGGAAAAACCGAATCAATGGAATATTTTGCTTGGTTTACTAAGGACAAAGATATCTTTAGCAGGACACCAAATTGAAGACTTAATTGACTTACCGGAAATGAGCGATTTCTACAAACTCGCAGTAATAGACTTACTAGCTAGAGTCAGAGTTGCGGCATATCTGGCTTCTCCTCAACTATACTCACTCATTGTATTTAAAGAAATTAATTTAGTAGTCAAATATGGAAATACTTTTGACTCTGCTTTTGTCTATGCTGCTTACGGTATGATTCTCTGTGGAGTCGTGGGAGATATTGATTCTGGGTATCAATTTGGTCAACTTGCTTTAAAATATTTAGAAAAATTAAAGATGAAACGTAAAGAAAACAGGGAATTGCATCTTATTAATGGCTTTATCAGACACTGGAAAGAGCATGGAAACCAAACATTACGACCGCTGGCAGAAGCCTATAAAATAGGAATAGAAAGTGGAGATTTTGAATTTTGCAGTTACTCTGCATTTATGCATTGTTTCAATGCATATTGTGTTAGTGAAAAATTGAGAGAAATAGAACAACAAATATGCTCATACAATGATGCTATTGAGAAGCTAAAACAACGAACTATATTGAATTATTTGAAAATCTTACATCAAGCGATTTCACAATTAATGGATAAATCTGAGGGTGAGTCTTCTGGCAAATTAATGGGTGAATTTTACAACGAAGAAAGAATGCTTCCGATTCATCTTGAAGTTAACGATCAAACCGCAATTTGCAATGTGTATTTACACAAAATGATCCTCTGTTATTTATTTCAGGATTACCCTCAAGCTATTGAAAATGCAACTATACTTCAAAAGTATTTAGCGAGTGTTACAGCGTCACTCCTTGTTCCTCTATTCTATCTCTATGATTCTTTGGCGCGACTTGCCGTTTTTGGTGATGTTCCTGAATCAGAACAAAAACGCCTCTTGAAGCAAGTTACTAATAACCAGAAGAAAATGAGGAAATGGGCACATCATGCTCCGATGAATTATCTACACAAATTTTATCTAGTGGAGGCTGAACGCGATCGCGTGTTGGGCAAAGATCAAGAGGCTAGGGAATATTACGATCGCGCTATTGCTTTAGCACACGAAAATGAATATGTCAACGAAGAAGCCCTCGCCTACGAACTAGCAGCCAGGTTTTATTTAGACAGAAACCAAGATCATGTTGCTCGCCACTATCTGCAAGATGCTCACTATGCTTATCAACTCTGGGGGGCTACAGCCAAAGTCAAAGACTTGGAAGCGCAATACCCACAATTTCTAAGTCAAGCCAATAAAGATCATCTTAAGACGACTTTATCCACTTCGACTACGGGGCAAAATACATCCCATGTCTTAGATTTTTCCAGTGTACTAAAAGGATCACAAACGATTTCTGGCGAAATCATTCTAGACAAGTTGTTAGCAAAGTTGATGAAAATCGTGATTGAGAATGCAGGAGCACAAAAAGGCTTCCTGATTCTGCATTCCCAGACAGAGTCAGGGAACGAGGAGGATAACTGGGTTATCGAAGCAGCAGGAACTGTAGATTCTGATGAAGTTACCATCCTGCAATCAATACCAGTAGACTCAGTAGATACCGACACTTCATATCCTCTCTTATCAGCCGCCATCATCAACTATGTCGCCCGCACTCAGGAAAATGTGGTCTTAAATGATGCTGTCCATGAAGGACAATTTACCCGCAACTCCTACATTGTCACCACTCAGCCCAGATCCATTCTCTGCACTCCTCTATTGTATAAAGCCAAACTCAGCGGCATTTTATATTTGGAAAATAATCTTACAACAAGCGCGTTTACTCCAGAACGTGTCGAAGTCTTAAGAATCCTTTCTGCTCAAGCCGCCATCTCAATTGAAAATTCCCGTCTCTACGAGCAGTTAGAGGGTTATAGCCGAACTCTAGAACAAAAAGTGAAGGAAAGAACTCAAGAATTAGAACAGAAGAATCAGGAGTTAGCAAATCTCCTGCAAAAGCTCAAGGCTACTCAAGCTCAGATTATCGCACAAGAGAAATTAGCTTCTCTTGGAGCTTTGACAGCAGGCATTGCTCATGAAATCAAAAATCCCTTAAACTTTGTTAACAACTTTGCTGAACTTTCTGTAGAATTAACCCAGGAACTGCTCGAAGAGATTGAAAATCAAAAAGACCGACTAGAACCAGAATCTAGAGAATACATAGAAGAAATATTAAATGATCTTAAACAAAACACTAAAAAAATCAATGAGCATGGTACAAGAGCAGATAATATAGTGCGTGGGATGCTCATGCACTCACGGGGGCAAACTGGCGCTCGACAATTGATTGACATCAATGCTTTGCTAGCAGAGGCTATTAGTTTAACATATCACGGAATGCGTGCCAAAGACGCTTCCTTCAACATCATCATAGAAACTGAATATGATGATGATCTTGGTCAAACGAGTGTTGTGCCGCAGAGTATGAGTCGTGCTTTTATAAATATCATTAATAACGCCTGTTATGCAGCGTTTAAAAAGAAAATGCGTTTTCATGCTGAACCTGGGCATGAAGATGAGGGATTTTCGCCTACGCTTTTTGTGAGGACTAAAAATTTGGTTGAGCAGGTAGAGATACACATCCGAGATAACGGTGAAGGCATTTCTCAGGAAGTGCTAGATAAGATTTTTAATCCTTTTTTCACCACTAAGCCACCTGGCGAAGGAACTGGTTTGGGTTTATCTATTACTTATGATATTATTGTCCAGCAGCATCAAGGAGATATCAGGGTGGAAACAGAAACAAGTAATTATACAGAGTTTATCATGACTCTACCAAAGTTGTTCCCTAAAAAAGAGATTTAAACATGAAAGTAATGGTTGTAGATGATGAACAAGACGTTCAGTTTTTATTTGAGCAAAAATTTAGAAGAGAACTAAAACAAAATCAAATTAGCTTGTTTTTTATCTTATCAGCAGAGGAAGCGCTGGAAAAAATACAAAGTCAAAGTCAGCTAATCAAATGCTTATCCCTGATATTGGCAGATATCAATATGCCTGGGATGAACGGGTTAGAGCTACTCAAAATTATCAAAGAAAATTTTCCTCATTTGAAAGTCTTTATCATTACTGCTTATGACGATGAATATAATTTCTCAATAGCTAAAAAATATGGGGCTGATGAGTATATTACAAAGCCAATTGAATTTGACAAACTTAAGAAAAAAATCTTAAATTTGTGAAGAATCACCGAACAAGGCAAAAGTAAAAAGTGATCCAACGCGAATGGACGGCTTTCCCAGCACTCATAAAGAAAAAAGATGAAAGAAGAAATGGCTGTGAGCCGCCTAAATTTATTTATAGAGATTCTCTTTTTACTTTTTAAAATTAGGAAAAAGTTATGCCAGCTAAAATACTGGTTGTGGATGATGAGCCGGATTTAGAACCGCTACTTTGTCAGGCATTTAGAAAAAAAATTCGGCAAAAGCAATTTGAATTAATTTTTGCCCAAAATGGTTTAGAAGCTCTAGAAAAACTACAAGCAGAACCGGATATAGATATCGTTTTAACCGATATCTATATGCCAGAAATGGATGGGCTAACTTTGCTCACTAAACTAAATGATTTATATCCTATCATCAAATCAGTTATTATTTCTGCCTATGGCGATATAGAAAATATCAGAACGGCAATGAATCGGGGTGCTTTTGACTTCCTGACTAAGCCGATTAATTTTCAGGATTTAGAAATTACGACTAACAAAACTCTGCACCATGTGCAGCGAATGAAAGTAGCACACGAACAAGAGCGTTTAGCACAGCAGGCTCAAGCAGAATTATTAACTCGTTTACAACAAGAGGTGACTGAACGCCAGCGAGCAGAGGAAGCACTGCGCGAAAGTGAGGGAAGGTTGGCTCAATTTCTGGAAGCTGTGCCAGTGGGGGTATTTGTCATTGATGCCAATGGTCAATCCTACTATACCAATCAAAGGGCACAGCAGATACTTGGTAAGGAAATTGTCACCGAAGTGACAGCCACTCAATTTCCTGAGATTTATCAAGCTTATCTAGCAGGGACAAAGGAGTTATACCCCTTTGAACAGCAACCCATTTTGCGAGCACTGAACGGTGAAAGTGTAACCATCGATGATATAGTGCTCCACCAAGCTGACAAAATTATTCCTCTAGAGGTGTCAGCTACCCCAATTTATGATGAGAAGGGCGAGATTATCTATGCCATAGCTGTCTTTTCTAATATCACCCAACGCAAACAGGCGGAAGCTGAACGGATTCAGTTTACTCAAGAACTAGCAGGCAAAAATGCAGCCTTACAACAGGCAAAAGACGCATTAGCCGAGTCCAACCGCACTTTGGAACAAAAAGTCGAGGAGCGGACTTGCGAACTCTCTCAAACACTAGAAATTTTGAAAGCGACTCAAGCTGAACTGGTTTTTGAAAACGCTTTGCTCAGGAGTGCAGAACAATCCTCAACTTTTGATTATCAAGTTGGGGGTAGTTTGCCGATGAATGCTCCTACATATGTGGTGCGCTCTGCAGATCGTCTCTTCTATCAAGCACTGAAGCGTGGAGAGTTTTGTTACATTATGAATGCACGGCAGATGGGTAAGTCAAGCCTCATGGTACATATCATGCACCGTCTTCAGCAAGAAGGGTTTAGCTGTGCAGCGATTGATATCACTCGCCTTGGCACTGAAAACGTCACTCCTGCTCAATGGTACAAGGGATTTGCCGTGGAGTTATGGCAAAATTTTAATTTATTTACAAAGGTGAATCTCAAAGCTTGGTGGAATGAGCAAAAAGATTTATCGTCTATTCAGTGCTTGAGTCAATTTATAGAGGATATCATACTAGATCAGGTTAAGAGTGAAAAGATATTTATCTTTGTAGATGAAATTGATACTGTTTTGAGCCTGAATTTTCCTGTGAATGACTTTTTTGCTTTGATTCGCTTCTGCTTCAATCAGCGCAGTATTAATCCAGAGTATCAACGTTTAACTTTTGCTTTGTTTGGAGTAGCAACACCTTCAGATTTAATAACTGATCACCAGAGAACGCCCTTCAATATTGGTCAAGCAATTCAACTCAATAGCTTTCAAATCCATGAAGCTCAACCTTTACTTTATGGATTGACAGAGAAAGTGAGCAATCCACAAGTTGTGCTGAAAGAAGTGTTAGCCTGGACAAGTGGTCAACCCTTTCTCACTCAAAAGCTTTGTAAACTCATACGTCGTTGTTCATCCCCTATTCCCACAAACCGTGAAGCCGAATGGGTTGAAAATTTGGTGCGAACTTGTGTTATAGACAATTGGGAATCTCAGGATGAGCCAGAGCATTTGAGAACTATACGCGATCGCATTCTTAATAGTAAGCTAAAATCAGATCAGCTACTAGAAATATATCGACAAATTTTGTATCAAGGAGAAGTTGTCTCTGTTGATAATCCAGAAGAAAAAGAGTTGCTGTTGTCAGGGTTAGTCGTCAAGCAACAAGATTTTTTAAAAGTGCATAACCGTATTTATCAATCAATATTTAATAATAATTGGATTAATCTGCACTTATAACGCTCTTCCATCACTTTGCAGAGAGAAAAATCAAAGGCAAAATTACCAAAACCAGACACTGTTAGGGATTTGGATTTTAATTCCTCACACAAAGCCCGAAACATTGATTCTTGCGTAAAGCCTTTTGTTGCAAGGGTTTCAGAATATTCTCTGGAGAGAGTGATGAAAGAGCGATAAAGTGTGCTCGGCGAGAGCATCCCAAATAATGTGTAAGTTATATCAAAGTCAAATGATTAGTTGTCACTGCATTACGCTCGCAATGACAAACACGTTTTTGCAAAATTGGGATGCTCCCTGCTCGGTTGACATTTCAGATTAAATTTTCTCAAAGAGGCGTTGATCCCCATTTTTTAACTTACCATTCATGTGCCTTTATTTTCAACATGTACATGTGTACAGGTATATGAAGTATAAATGCATGGATTGATTGTACAGCAAAGTGCATGAGATTTTATAGTACATTTGCACAGGTAACTTTAGCTTAGAAAATTTGAAAAATATATCACCTCATAAATTGTAAATATCCGTATAAAACCGTATACTTTAAAAAGATGCAAGAGTAAGTTACACGATTTTTCTTGGCTTTTCTCGCTAAATAAAGGATTTTTGGTTGAATACTGAGTAACAAAAGACCATCAATTTTTCTTAATGTAAGGTGTGAGTCACAAAGTTTATGAGAGTTACCTGTATTAATGATCTCAATCATCTTGATCAACTAAAGTCGAACTGGGATGCTGTCTACACCCATGATCCTCATAGCCTGGTTTTTTCGTCTTGGGCTTGGATACGTGGATGGTTTGAAGTGAAATCCGATCCATGGATGATACTGGCAGCCCAACCTGATGATAGTTCCTCGTATGTTGCTTTTCTACCACTAGGAATTAAAGTTATTAAAAAGTATGGATTGAATCTGTCCCGTAATATCTATATGGGTGGCAACTATTATGCAGATCACACAGGATTCATTTGTCAACAGGAATATGAATTCAAAGCGATTCAAGCTTTTAGCACCTATATACAGCACTATTTAAAGTGGGATAAATTTCACCTAGAAGATGTCTTAGATGCACGATTAGATTTATTCCTCAAATATTTTGAGCAAAAACAATTTAATATTCAAAGAAATACTGGAACAGGCTGTCCTTATATTCCTCTACCTAATAACTGGGAGACTTATTTACAAGATTATCTAGGTCAATGGCTGCGACGAGATATACGTCGTGGTTTCAAAAAAGTCGAAAGTCGTGAACAATTCCACGTAACTTATCTTGGAATAGATAATTTAGAGGAACAAATAGAGGCCTTACTAGTCCTTAATCAGTTACAATGGGGAGCAATTTCTGAGGAAACTCAAAAAATTTTCCGCAGTATTTTCCACCATTGCTTTAAAAATAATCTTCTTTGGTCGTGTGTACTGTGGGATGAGAAGGCTCCAGTTGCAGCACTCATTGCTTTTGTTGAGCATCAGAAAAAAATTTTTATGGCTTATCTCATCGGTCATGATTCCAAATACGAGAAACTAAAGCCGGGGAAAATAGTCTATGGATATAGCATAAAATATGCAATTGAAAATGGATTTAGCGTCTACGATCTTGGGCGAGGAGATTATGAATATAAATACCAATTCGGTGGGAAAAAATGTTTTAACATCAATGTCTTGATTGCACGTAAAAATCCAAAATTTAAATTTCTCAGCCTTGCAAAGTATCTAAAGTCAATAGTTGCTGGTAAGACTTGAAGAGCGTTTACTCCCGAACCACCAGAAGAATACCTATTTTTTAACCGCACCAGGCGCAGAGAGTCAGAGTTTGAGATTTTGGCGTTGCTGAATTGAAGTATGAAATTCAGCAACGCCAAAAATGCCTTTGGGGGAAATACATCTGCTCTTCTTTGCGTATAGCCTAATATCAGAGATGTCTATTGTACTAATCTGGTTGCGGACTAACGACAGGCAGCGCTCCAACTGAGCTTGTCAAACGACACAAGTTATGAAAATTCCCAACTTTTAGCACGCCAAGCAGAAAGTTAAGTTATAACGAAAGGTAGGCTGAAAATAAGAATCTCCTCCCTGCGGGACGCTACGCGAACGCATGACGTCAGGAGAGTGTCAAGCAAGTGTATATTAAGAACAATTAATACCGCTAACACATCTTAAAAGTGAGCCAAAGAAGGTTGACATCCTTAAGCGTTATAAAGAATCATCTTAGGAACACTGGATAGTCGCTTGTGAGGAAAACATGCACACAGTTGTTTTCGTTCTTGTTGAGGTGCTAATAGTCATTGGACTATCACGGCTAGTAGGACTTGCTTTCCGGTGGATTAACCAACCATTAGTTATTGGAGAGATTGTCGCTGGGATTATGCTAGGTCCCTCTCTTTTTGGTTGGGTTGCTCCAGGGTTAGCAGTGACTTTGTTTCCACCTGAAACAATTCCCTTCCTCAATGTGCTGTCTCAGGTAGGGTTAATATTCTTCATGTTTTTGATTGGGCTAGAGTTAAACCCTAAATACCTCAGCGGCAATTTAGAAATAGCAGTCTTAACATCTCACGTTAGTATTCTAGTACCCTTTTCATTAGGAACGCTCTTAGCAGTACTGCTTTATCCCCTAGTTTCCAATGCTAGTGTATCGTTTACTGCCTTTGCCTTATTTCTGGGAGCGGCAATGTCGATTACTGCTTTTCCGGTACTGGCACGTATTATTACTGAGAACAACTTGCAAGGAACGCGTTTGGGGACTTTGGCGCTAACTTGTGCAGCAGTGGATGATGTCACTGCATGGTGCTTATTGGCAGTCGCGATCGCTGTTGCACATACTGGTAGTATTGTTAAGGCTATCCCCACCATTCTGTATTCCCTCATCTACATCGGCTTAATGCTGACGGTGGGGCGAACTTTATTACAACACCTAGCTACGCACTACCGTCGCACTGGACGCCTCAGCCAATTTGTTCTAGCCTTAATTTACGTGGGGGTGGTTGCTTCTGCCCTCATTACTGAACTGATCGGCATTCACCTGATCTTTGGAGCGTTTTTACTAGGAGCAGCCATGCCCAAGGATGTTGGTTTAGTGCGGGAATTAGCAATCAAAACGGAAGATTTTGTGCTGATATTTCTGCTACCAGTGTTCTTTGCTTATAGTGGTTTGCGGACGCAAATTGGTTTGCTGAATAGTCCTGAATTATGGGGACTGTGCTTAGCTGTGCTAGCAGTCGCCATCATAGGTAAATACGTTGGCACCTATGTAGCCGCTCGTGTCAGTGGTATAAGTAACCGAGAAGCCTCAGCACTAGGTTGGTTAATGAATACTCGTGGCTTAACTGAACTTATAGTGCTAAATATTGGTTTGAGTCTTGGAGTCATTTCGCCGCTACTGTTTACCATGCTGGTGATTATGGCATTGGTAACAACATTTATGACCTCGCCCCTATTAGAGCAAACCTATCCGAAAAAGCTCATCAAGTTGGATGTCGTTGAGCAAGAACCAGAAGAAACAGGAGCAGACACATCTACTGGTGAAGATTTTCACAGTCGTCCTTACCGAATTTTGGTTCCAGTAGCAAATCCCAGTACCCAAAAAGGTTTGGTACAGTTGGCTGTCGCGATCGCGCTCAACTATCGACAAAGCGCCGTTGTTTATCCGCTTAGTTTGATTGAACTCCAAGAAGACTATGCCTTTGAAAGTACTCCACAAGAAGCAGATAGAGTCATTGCACAGCGCCGCGAACAGCTAGAAGAACTGATTTCACGTCTAGAACCATCAGAAGCACGTTCTTATATGCATCCTATTGTCAGCATATCGAACAATGTTGCACGGGAAACAGCACGGATTGCCTTACTTGAACAAGTTAATTTAATTTTAGTGGGATGGCATCGTCCAGCTTTTAGTAAGAATCGCTTGGGTGGACGAGTTGGTCAAATTCTCACCAATGCACCAGTGGATGTAGCGGTGTTCATAGATAAGGGAGAAGAGCGGTTAGAGAGCTTGTTGGTTCCTTATTCAGCAAACATTCATGATGATTTAGCAATGATACTTGCTCTGAGAATTTTAGTAAATTATGATACCTGTCGATTACTGATTTTACAAGTAGTGGTAGATAATCAAGTCAAAAATGAACTCAGTTATGAGCTTCACACCGTAATGGAGCAATTGCCTCAAAGTGTACGCGATCGCATTGATATTCAAATAGTCGAAGCTACAGAGCCAATTCAAGCCGTAGTCGCAGCCTCAGAAGACGTTGATCTCACCATTGCTGGTACTTGTCGTGCTTGGGGTATTGAACGTCAAACCTTGGGAAGGTACACAGACGAACTAGCTATTGAGTGTCGCTCTTCGCTGCTCATTACTCGTCGCTACAGTCAACTCAAATCTCACATTGCTTCCGTTCTTTATAACGACAGCAAATCAGAAGTGAAAAGTTAGATGAATAGTGAATGATGAATTCTCAAATTAGAAAATCTCCCTTGACATTATTCAGTATTTAGAATTCATCATTTCTCTCTTTGTTCCCTCTCACTCCTTATCCTCATGACCAGATCTCATTTCAACTTAAAGTCCTTAATCTTTTATGGTGTGACAATAGGTTCAGTGCTGCTTTTGTTTAAAGTTGTAACTGCATATGGAGAAAACAACCTGAAAGCATCTCCTACAATGAAAAGTCACTATCGTCTTGTCTTGAGTGAAAATTTGCCCATATGCGAAAAATCTAATGTCCTACTATTAAATATTCAACAATCAGGAGTTTACTTGAATGGGTTTTTACTACCAGCTAACTCTACCAAAACTTCCAAACTATCTGAAACTTTTTCTCTGGGTGGGAAACTTCAGAATCGACAATTGGTTTTATCTGGAAAAGTTTCCAGGTATATCCTATGTAATATTCTAGATTCTCAAACACAAGCAAATATTATCCCAGTTAAAATACAAATTCAACTAGCGGATCAAGGAGATTTCATAGGCAAAATAAATGTGAGTGGCACTTCCAAAGCTATTGGATTGACAGCAATACCACAAAAAACCAATGAACAATCTGAGCAGTCAAACAATCATTGAACAGCAAATTAAAACAGTGAACAGTGATAACTGATAACTGATAACTGATAACTGTTCACTGATAACTGTTGAGAATTAGCTATCAAGATAATTGCCTCGTAGTCTGTCGCCATAAGTTTGAGCGTACTAGCATTCAACATCTTTGGTGGAAGCGGAAAGCAAAAAACCAGTTGTCATGAATAATTGTGGATAAATTTTGTGGAGCAGTGAGGAGTATGAACAAGCAATTTTTCCGATTTTGCAAGTATCTGTTTCAAGTTAGCTTGTTTGGTGTGTATGCAGCAATACTTTACAGCAAGTCACCAAGTGTCTATGCCTTTGATGCTGGCAATAAGAATAGTAGTGCAGCGCCAGTGGCAAGGCTTGAGGATTGGCGCTTTTACCCAGAAGCGTCACAACTAGAAATTTCCCTCTCAGTAGCCTCACAACCTCGATACTTTTACCTTGCCCAACCGCCGCGCATTGTTATAGATTTGCCAGGTACTAAGTTAGGCAACATTCCCACCCAACAAAGTTTCTCTGGAGCGATCCAAAGTATTCGCGTTTCCCAACTCAACGCAAATGTCACTCGTATTGTTATGGATTTAGCACCAGGAATTCTCATCGCTCCAAACCAAGTACAACTGCAACCTGTTTCTAGAGAAAATCCCAATCGTTGGGTATTACGTCCTCTGATTGCTAGTAACGGTAACTCTTTACCACAAGGAAACTTGTCACCTCTACCTAGCAATTTTTCACCTACAACTATGACTCCACCGCTACCAAGCAACACACCACCTAATATCTACAATCCGCCACAACCACCTGGTAATTTACCACCTGGTATGTACAACAATCCGCCACAACCACCTGGTAACTATAATCCACCACAACCCCCAAACAGTTCACCACCTAGGATGTACAATAATTCTTCAGAATCTCTAGGCAACTTACCATCAGCTACTTATAATCCACCACAACCGCCTGGTAACTTACCATCTGGTGTGTACAATAATCCACCACAACCGCCTGGTAACTCACCATCTGGTGTGTACAATAATCCGCCACAACCGCCTGGTAACTTACCATCAGCTACCTACAATCAGCCACAAGCTCCGGATTTCAGTATACCGCCACCATTAACAACTCTACCCGCAACAACGAATAACTTTCCACAAGCACCATCTGTCCAAGTACCGCCTTTGGTACCCAATAACTCCTCTCAACTTCCTGGTTCAACTTTTCCCGCACCTTCTTTTCCGTATCAGCGCAGTAATACTAACAACAGTGCCCCTCCTGTCGGTACACCGAATTTTCCAGTCCCAAGTGTCCCCAGTTCTCCTAATTCTAGAGTGATTGAGTTTGGTCAACCCTTTCCCAACTCTGCAAGGTAAACACAAGAGCAAAGAAAGAAGAACGAAAAACTAATCATACAGGGTGATTCTTCTTTCTTCCTTCTTCTGTCTTCGTTCTTTTCTAGAATCTTTCTGTTTCCAGGGTTGGAGCAGTTGCTCCTGGTTGGTTGAGGAAGAAGTTTTTCGCATCGTTGTTCTCGTAGGTGCAGCTAATGTCGGGTTTGTCGCTGTTCAAGTCACCGGCATAGGCAAAGTAGTTTAGACGATTTTTGCATTCTCTCACCTGATTAGATGTTACAAGCTTTCGTTGCTCTAAAATAGCCCAGTTACTGGAACGCAAAACACAGCCAGGACGCATACTGGGCTGACCGACGTAGACTTTAAAGGGGTTTAGAGTCACAAACAGTCTGGTGTCCATCACCATTGCGCTGGCTCCATACTGCACGCAAATATCAGCATTCGGTGCTTTGGTATCAATAAATTCTCGGGTAGCTACGTTGTTTGGAGTAAACGTAGCCGTGGAGCTAAAAGCAATACCAATCCCAATGCCCAAAACAAGCACCCCTCCCAAGATTGCTATGGTAGTGAAATTAAACATAGGGGATTGGAAGATAGAGGGTTTAGGAGTAGTGGCTGTTCTACCAGTAGGTTTTCGTCTCATTTTCGCTTAATCAACTTTACGCTTTGGACAGCAGGGAGTGGATTCAATTGCTCCCCCTCTTTCAGTATGCCGATTCTTGAGTGTCATTGTCTGCAACTTTTTCTCTGATGTTCCTAGCAACTGACAAATTCAGCAAAACGGTTACTAGTGTCAAAATCAATGAACAATGAACAGTTAACAGTTGATAACTGATAACTGATAACTGATAATTGATAACTGATTGGTTAAAGCAGCCCATCCATTAACGTCATAACCTCAATAGCACCCTCAGATAATTCATTGAAAGGTGACATATAAATCTGGTGTTCCAGCAGTCCTTTGAGCGCAATCAGTTTGAGACTATTTTCCGCGAGAGTTTGAGCGATCGCCTCTGCTGCTGGCAAGTAGCCGATCGCACCCAAGTCTGCAAGCGCGGCTCGACGCAGTTGCAGATCCTCACCCGCCAACGCTTGTACCAGGCGTTCTCCATACATCACATCTTGAGTTAACTGATACATGGCTCGTGCGGCAGCATACTGAATCCGCTCGATTGGATGCTCCAAAAACGGCTGAATCAGAGGAACAGCGACGGTTGCTCCTATGGTTCCTAAGGCTTCTAAGATGGCATCGTAGGGTTGAGAGAAGTCTGGTTGATCGCTTACAAGTTGCTCCCCTTGCAAGCCTGCTTTCAGTAACTCAATTAGATTGGGGATACAAACTGGATCACCCAGCATCTCTAGCGATTGGGCTGCAGCTTCCCGGACATAGAAATCCGGGCAGTCCAAACACCGAATCAGCGGTGGTACTGCTTGGCGATCGCCTAACTTTCCCAATGCTCTGGCTGCATTCCGCCGCAATGGGTATCCGCCTTCCTCCGTGCGATCGGCTTCGTCCTCTAATGCTTGAATCAGGGCATAAACCACTGCGGCTTCCCGTACCCGAAATCTGCCCAACCACCAAGCAGCATACATCCGCAAGCCCAAGTCTTCTCCCTGGAGGTTAGCAAGCGCCTGCTCAATGGTTAAAGACTCACTACTAAGCGATTCATCCGGTTCAAATGCGTCAAAATCCATAAGACTCGGTCATTTAGTTATTGAGTATGATTCTGCTCACTCTAATATCGCCCAAAGACAAAACCAACTCAACCCCAAACATCTGATTGGAAATCTCGAAATACCGCTTCAACCGACAATGTAAGTAGTATAAACCTCGAACACCCAACAAATAACTCTCAGGCAGTCGGGTGCAGCAATTTGTTATGCCGCTGGCTAGCCTTGTCCGTCCGCTTATAAGAGAATCGACAATCAGCTATTGACGGTTTTAGCTGCCAACAGCCGATTGTCGATTGTTGTTTTTCCTACCAAAGGATAACTGAATCAATGAGAATAATTACAACGGTGTGATGCTGGCAATCTTGCCTCCTTCACGTTGCACCCGTTGCATGTAATCTGATAGCTGGTCGTAAGGAATGACAACAGCTGTGTTGCTGCGACGTACACGCGGATACTTGGGAATTAGGAGGGCAGACACTTCCACACGGTACAAGCGACGTTCTCCATAAATGGTTGAGCCACCGAAGGTGGAGGTGGGAGTGACTCCTTTACCAGAGGGGCGATAGCCATAGCCGGGGCTACCTGGTGCTACAACTGCCGAAGCACCATTCCGCCCCAACTCTGTGGCTAGGTGTGGAGCACTTCCAGCAAACTGGGCGCGATCGCTGTTGGCATATCCGCGATATAACTGAAACATACGGCTAAACCCAACGGTCTTCTGCCCGGTTTGAGTAGCGAAGCCCCGATAATAAGGCACTATATTTTCGCCAAAGCTCACCTGATACTCAGGTGAATCAATGTAGGAATCAATGTCGGCGTCGTAGCCCTTGTTTTGATACAAGTCCAAGTGATGGATGATTTCAGCTTCGTCATAAGGTGCCCGACCCAACAAGTGCTTATAATTCAGTTCAATGGTTCGGGTTTGGAAACTGTTGTAGAAAAACTTGGATTTATACAGCTCCGATTTAGCGACTTGCCGTACAAATTCTTGCACTGTAATCCTGCCATTTGCCAGGAGCGATTCAATACTGGTGAGGCGTTGTGATGCCATTAAATAATCATTGCCTAACAATTGACGATAGACAGCCGCAATGACATTCGGAGTATCTGCCGGACTACGCAGTTCCACAGGGGAAGAATCACTAAAGGCAGAGGTTCCAAGGCGTGATGCTTCTGTTGTAATAGCCATTTAAAAAATCTCCATGTTAACAACACCAGTCACAGCGAAGCGACGGAAGGACACCTTAAGAAAGTGTGATGCTCATGACCTTGAAGCCCTTGCGGTTCAGTTGTTGCAACTTACTGGAAAGCTGCTCATAGGGCACAACAACTTCTGTCGTAGCACGCCGGAGCACAGCTGATGCAGAAGACGGCGGTTGCATAACTCGCAGTCGGTAGGTACTTCCGCCACGACTACCCGTAGAGACACCAGTCAACGAGCCACTAGAGGCTGCGTAGATGGGTGAGGCAGTATTCTGAGCCACTTCGCGAGTCAGCCGTCCTTGATTTTGTTTTTGGGCGCGATCGCTATTGGAATAGCCCCGGAACAGTTGGAACATCCGGCTAAAGCCGATGTTTTTCTGACCGACTTGAGTCGTAAAGCCTCGATGGTAGGGTACCACATTTTCACCAAAATTCTCTTGATATTCCAGTGAATCAATGTAGGAATCAATATCCGCTTCAAAGCCGCTCTCGTCCAATATCTGGCTATGAGAGACCATTTCACTGTAGTCGTTTGGAGCCCGACCAAGCAAATGCTTGAAGTTCAGTTCAATAGTGCGGTAACGGTAGCAATTGTCAAAGAACCGCGAGCGATACAAATCCGATTTAGCAACCTGCCGCACAAACTCGCGAACAGAGATATCGCCGCGCTTGAATTGGGATTCTGGGACAGTGAGTCGCTCACTTTCCATGACATAAGAATTGCCCAATACCTGCCGATAGACAGCGCGGATGACTAACTCCACATCTTCTGGACTGTCATCAGAGCGCAGTTCTATCCATGCTGAAGTTTCGCTCGGTGTAATACCTAGTCGTTCCGATCCAGCAAAAACCGCCATATTTGCCTCCTTATTTCAACTGCCAACTTGACAATTTTTCCAAGGCATTGTATGTGCCTATCGTAATAAAGCAGCCCGGTAAAGTGAACAACTCAATCATCAATCATCATGATTGGTGGCAAAGCTGTTTACCCTACCGGGCTAAGTGTGTTTACTAGCTTAGAGCGTTAATCGCGTAGTCGATGTAAGAGTTAGCTTCTACAGCTGGATCTCCGCTGAGACCGTGGTTTGCCTTAATGTGCTTGAGTGCTTCAACGTACCAGCTGGGAGACAGGTCGAAGGTCTTGTTAATTTCAGCTATTCCAGAAATTAAGTAATCATCCAATGGACCTGTGCCACCAACAACCAAGCAGTAGGTGACCATCCGTAGGTAGTAACCGATGTCACGAGCGCACTTTGCCTTACCAGTGGAGGTGGAGGCGAAGTTAGGGCCTTGCATTTGCGTGGTGTAGGGGAATTTTTGGTATACCGCGTTTGCTGCACTATCAGCTAGAGATGGACCCTTAGCGGTCAAGGCTTTGGCAGCTTCCAAGCTAGCGCTAGCTTGACGGAAGCGACCAAAGGCAACTTGGATTTCTGTGCTGCTCAGAAAACGTCCTTGGGAATCAGCAGCTGCAACGGCTTCAGTGATTGGGGTTTTCATTGCTTTTGTATCTCTTTTGTTGTTTTACAAAGTTTTGGTTGAAAGCGATTTTGTCATTTGTCATTTGTCATTTGTTTCTAGTTAATGACCAATGACTAACGACGTAATGACTATTGATTAGCCAACTGCAGAAGCTGCACGATCAAAGTAGCCAGACACTTCCGACATCAGCGCGCTGCAATCTCCTCTGGTGATTCCGTTGGTGTCATTCGCAATTGCGAGTGCTGCTTCTTTCATTTTTTGAACACCCGTTGCTACGGAAGCACCAGGGGTTCCGAGTGCCAAATAGGTTTCTCTCAGACCGTTCAGACAGCGATCATCCAATACACTGCCATCTCCAGAAAAAATCGCGTAGGTGATATAGCGCAAGATAATTTCCATATCGCGCAAGCAAGCTGCCATCCGACGGCTGGTATAAGCGTTGCCACCAGGAGCGATGAGCTGGGGTTGTTCTGCAAACAGACTGCGAGCTGCATCAGCAACGATTGTGGAAGAACTGCTGGTAATGCGGTTGACGGTATCCATCCGCTTGTTGCCATCTGCAACCATTGCGCTCAGAGCATCTAGTTGACCACTGCTCAGGTATTCACCTCGGGCATCGGCTTGGGAAACAACTTTTGCAAATGCGTCTAGCATAAATTTGGTCTCCTAATTCCTTCGTTTGAGTTACGATGTCGTTTCACAACTGAATGGTTCAGCAAGTGTGAATTTGACCTACGTGGGCAGCTTAGAAAGGCTATAGAGTAAATGGAGAGCTTCAGGGTTCTCAGGAATTATCAGATTTCCCTGTTTCCAGGTGTTAATAACATTGTTAAGTTATTTAACGAATCTGAGAAAAACTCTTCACCTTGTGATTATAGAGGTTAATGAGTCTGAGAAAACAATCACTGAGCCTTTAGTTGCTTCTCATTTTTGCCTTCCTAAATCTTTATACAATGTAAAGGGGAACCTTGTGTGTTAAAAATTGTTAGAACTTACAATTTTTTTACAAACGGTAACAATCCAGATGCAGTCTAGCTTTTAAGCTTGACAATACGTACCATAGTTACACCACTTTTGCGCCGTGGGAACGAAGAAAAGTAGACTAAACGTTACATTGAGTGACATCGAACGGGAGAAGTTGGAAAAGCTTGCCGAAGAGTCTGGACTCTCCCTGTCTCGTACGATTGCCCAATTGATTCGCAAAGCAAAGGTTAAACCAAATGATAAGGAAAGTTAAGCGCTGCATCCCGCCAGTTTTCTCTCTAGGTCAAAGAGGAAGCCATGAATGTATTCCTCCGTCCACTCTTCGCCGTAGAAACGCCTGAACATTCCCCGTGCTGGGTCTTTTTCTGCCCGATACCGCAGATAGCGCAACTGTGCCTGCTCAATATCAGCTAGGGCTTGAGCATCTATCACGGGTTCTGCCTGTTCGACAAAATCTAGGTACGCTTTGAGGTAATCCTTAAACGCTGCAAACACATGGGTTTCTACAACAGTAGTCTCTTTGGGGCGAGTCCAAAGAAATGCTGGCGAGAAGAAAGGACGAGCTTCTTCGGGAAAGTCTCCACCCCACGGTAAGTATTGCTGATAGGCACCAAAGATGGGCAGAATTGGTGTGGTGTACTTTGCCTGATAGTCCGGCTCATCCCGGAACAACGGTTGCATATCCAGGGCAATCAGGTGTCCTCCCGGCAACGTTACCAAGTCCGCTCCAAAAAATGGCAGATCGTAGTTCAAATGGGGAAAAATGACGAAATTGAGAACTTGGAGCGATTGACCACCCTGTACATGCGCTGCCCGAATCTGTCGAAGTTTCGGTGCACAAAAGGCATGACTTGTGGTAACAACTTCCTCCTGATTCTTGCCTTTGCCCGTAATCGCACTTTTATATTCAAACCCTTCGGGGATGGGATAGGGCATAAGTTCTAATCGCGATCGCAAATCGGCGATCGCATAGTCCAGAAAAGGTTGATAAAGAGTCATTGGGAATTGGGAATTGGGAATTGGGAATTGGGAATTGGGCAATGGGCAATGGGCAATGGGCAATGGGCAATGGGAATTGGGCATTAAATTTTTTTAACAAAGGACAAACAACAAAAACTACTTTTTGGCTGCACTAGCTGCTAATGGTACCGCATCTTCAAACAAAAACTCGTAGAGGAAGCGTTCTGCCCATTCATGACCGAAGTAACTGCTGAATAGACCCGATGCTGGATCGCGATCAGCACTGTACTGATCGTAGTCTTTTTGAGCTTTCACGATTCGCGCAATGTCTTTTGAGTCTTTTAGAGGTTTCGCCTCCTCTAGCATTTGCCAGTACAGATTCAAGTAGTCCTTAAACGCTGCAAATAAACGTGTTGCGACTGTTTCGGCATCTGTCTTGGCAAACAGCAAGTATTTAGAGAAATACTGATTGGCGTCATAAAACTTCATCTCTAAATTTTGTGCCAAATCTGGATATTCAGCGTGTAGCGATTTCAGTGGCTCAATGTACTTGCGCTGATACGCTTCATCCTGAAACAAAGGCTGAAAGTCTAGCACGACCAGGTTTTTGACTTTGCCAAAGGAGAGAAAGTCTACTCCCAACAAGGGTAAGTCGTAGTGATGGCTGGGATAAATGACGCTGTTGAGAATTTGGGCGCTTTCGCCCGCATCAATGTAGGTATAACGAATTTTCCGTAATTCTGGGCATTGATAGCACCAGCTTTGAATGGTTGCTGGGTTTCTGCCGCGATCGCTGACCTTCAACTCTAACCCAGCAGGGATTGCCCGATTTTGTAAATTAAATCTGTTTAACAGTTCATTTTCTAGATGTTTTACAAAGGGCTTGTACATTGAGATTAATCCATATTTATAAGACTTTCTCGACAATAGAGGATTCTGAGAACCTCTGTCCCGTTTATTAAGAAGGACGCAATAATTCGTAAAAATAGAGGATTGGGATGCTGCTCTCCTCAAAAAAGATCAATTGTTTCCCCTGCACAAAAGAACAATAAGGCTTTGACTAAGGCGAAGACTAAGCACACTGTAAATGTCATTAGTCATTAGTCATTAGTAAGAGTTTCACGCGTTTTGATATTTCTTACAGCAGTTTTCATTTATTTAGACCACAACGAGTGCGTTCTTCTTTGCGACGCCAGATACCTCTGTCGGGAAACGTCGGTGCAGTACTGGCTAGCCTTTGCGCCTACTCTGCGAGAACGGCTCCGCCGAATGCGTAAGGCAAAAAAATGTGGTTCATTTACCTGAAAATAGCTGTAACGTAGTTCTGTTTATTTCTACTTACCTACCTACTTACTCAACCTAGCACCATTAAGGTTAGCTTTGCTCAAGTTGAGCCTTCTATCATTTAAATAACTGAGATCATACATTCCTAACTTTCCAAAATTTGGCGATCCCACCAACTTAGCTCCTCTAAGGTTTGCACATGTGAGATTAGCATCGCTGAAATCTGCCCCTCTCAAATCTGCTTTGCCCAGATCTGCACCAAAGAGGTTCGCTCCTCTCAAATCTGCTGCACAAAGATCTGCTCCAAAGAGATTTGCCCCACATAAGTTTGCTCCGTTAAGGTCTGCAAATCGTAAACTAGCCTCACTCAGATTTGCATGAGTGAGATTCACTCCACTGAGACTAGCCCGAAAAAAAAGACCGTGAGTGATAACACACATACCTAAGTCTGCCCTCGTCAGGTTCACTCCACTCAAGTTGGCTCCACAAAACTCGACTGAAGCTAAAAAGAGTCCATCACTGAGGTCTGCATGAGTGAGGTCTGCTCCACTCAAATCAACGATGGTAAAATCTGCTCCTCTCAAGTCTGCATTGACGAGATTTGCATCTTGCAGTTCTGCAAAGTGAATTTTTGCATATCTGAGGTCTGTATGACTGAGGTTTATATCATCTAAAGTCGCAGATAATTCTGCATAACTTAGGTTCGGCTTGATTTGCGGGTTGTTTTGCCTCCAATGATTCCAAGCTTCAACTCCTAACTCAAGTAGCGTCAAGTAATCGACATCTACCATAACAGTACTATTATGGGCATTTGGTGAAGGTAGGTTGTAATTGTAATTAGTATAATTAGCTATTATATGCAACTATCTGCAACCTCAATCTTACATAGAAGTTCTGCAAGAGAAACTTTACAATGACTTTTTGATTCCTTTAATCTCTATAGATTTCTTGCCAATATCCGGTTTTGCGATTTATTGCGCGAGAGCGTATCCATCTTACCTTAATGAAACTTAGTGGGATTACATGCTAATTTTCCTTGCTACCAACGGGTTCAGCTTTTTCAACTGAGTTGTTATCCAACCCCAAAGTTAATTGCAAAGGAGTCCGTGACGGGTACGCTTTAACTACCTGTCGATAGACCTGATAGTTAGTGGGTAGTGTCCTCTGTTCCTCTCCCACTCTATACTTCAATTCGTACTTCACAGATTTCAACAATTCGGGATTGCTTGCTTCTTGGGATTTTTTGCGTTGTTCTACTTCATCCACTGAAGGTCGTGGTGGTAAACTGGACCACCATAAACCCCTATCATCAGGACCAGTGACTGCTCCTTCTGGTTTCAAGCCATTGCGATTAAGTAAGGAAGTGGTTGCAAAAGTTTCAAAGCGTGGTACTTGTTCATTAGTTAGGTCATCGGCATACTTAACTTGCCAAGTATATCTGGTAAGCGCTGTGGCTTCATACTGGTCAGTGGTTAAGGTGTTGCAACTAGTGAGTGTGAGCGTGGTCAGCACAGCCACTGTTGTGAGTAAAAAAATTGGCTTTTGCATTATCCTTGGAAAATGCATAGTCTGCTCGATTTGGATTTTATAAGTCTGAATTAACGTGAGGCATTATGTACTACTTTGTATAAGACATTAGCGCGATCGCTCTATATTTTGCGCTTTTGATTTGTAGAAGTTTCTTTTGGTGCAGATCTGGCTTCAGTAGGTTTTTGGGCATGAGTTGCAGAAGAATCTTTCATTTGATCAGCTATTTTTTTATTCTTGCTCTCATTCACATTGTTTCTTGTTTCTTTTGATTGAGGAGAATCTTTTGGAGGTTTTCCTTTGTTCTGAGTTAACTTTTCCTCATTTTTTTCACTTGTATTCTTATCTGGACTAGGAGAATCTTTTGGAGGTTTTCCTTTGTTCTGAGTTAACTTTTCCTCATTTTTTTCACTTGTATTCTTATCTGGACTAGGAGAATTCTTTGGAGGTTCTCCTTTGTTCTGAGTTAATTTTCCCTCGCTTTTTTCATTTGTCTTCTTACCTTGGATAAATGTTTCTTTTAATTTAGATTTAATTTCACTAGGTTTTGCAGAATAGGTTGCGCAAGGTTCTCTAATTTGTTGAGCCAAGTGGCGATTCTTTCCTGCATTGTTCTCTTTCCTTTGACGAGGCTGTTCTTTGGGTTTTTGTGATAGTTCCTTTAATTTTTGATAGTTAGATTTGCTAATTTTTTCAGATTTGTTTATTTTTGTATATTCTTGTTTTTTCAGATTATCTGTCAGTTTTTTAGCCAATTTTAATTTATCTACATTATTTTTTGTTTTTTCTAATTCATGATGATTGTTTATTTCCTTCGTTTGAAACACATCTGGTTTGGTTTTACCATTTTTTTCAATTTTATCTACATATTTTAAAGCCTGTTTTATTGCCTGATCATATTTGTTTCCAAATTTAGAACAGATATCATTAATATCCATCTTCAGAGCTTCGCGGAACTTATTTTGGCTAATGAGTTCTTTTTGTATTGCTCGATAGACTCTTGCTTCTTTACTGTTTCCCCAGCTAGCAGTTTTGCGATGGTCAGCTTTTTCCATCCAGATAGCAGAACCCTTACTTTCATTCAAGGGAATAATACCCTTATAAGCACTTTTAGGAGGTATATGATTAACTTCCCCTCCTCGTCTTTGATTTGCTTTTTTTATCGCTCTATAGTATCCTCCAAGGAGTCTTTTGTCATGTTCATCCATAAATTTATACTCTCTCTTCTTTTTCAAAATTTAATAAATTTAATCGTAGTATCCATACTCAAAAACAATAACCGCTTCTACAGATTCTTCTGGATCTTCGCTAGCATAAGGAGAATACAAACCAATGCCAAATTTATAAGATATCAAGCCAGTATCATCAATTTCAACTTCATCATCAATTTCTTGAAACCATTGTTCCAACTCACTGAATTTTATTTCCAGCAAAGTTTTCCCCATGAACACTGGTTCTGCAGGCTCAAAAAGCTCCACTGCCTCACAAATACCAGGTTTTTTATAAGATACATGAATGCCTAAGTTATCAAAGCAATCTGTAGGCATTTCAGAAGTAGGTGTTTTCATAAAGGTTTCTAGTTTCCCACCAGAACTGACTAGAATATCACGCACTTCTTCTGTTGTCATTCCTAGTTTTATCGCGCCAATTCCTTTATATGGTTCAATTATTAAATTCATTCTTGATTACTTACAATTGATATTAAGTAAGTCGGTACAAATAAAGTTAACTCGTTAAGGCAGTCATTAGTCATTGGTCATTAGTCATTAGTAAGGGTTTTAGGCGTTTTTACATTTCTTAACTAGCTGGTGTTTATTTCCACCTATCTACTTAAATTTGTTTGAACGCTTATGAAAGAGGTGAAGTTGGAATAATAAATAAATTACTAGACATAATATAACATTTGATTTACGCTAGAAAAGATTCGATTAAGTCAGGTGACTTATCCTCTGTTAATTGAATAGCAAAACAAGTTTTCATCGATACTTGTAATTTTGCATCAAGCAACTCAAATAAATATGGAATTGCTTGATTGAGCCATTCTTCAAGAGCTTGTGCAGGACTCACAGAATCTGGAGATTCTTCTAAAAATTCTAAAAAATCTTCTTTGCGATTATCTAGTAATGTCTCATTTTCATATCTAAACACTCCAGGTGCTTCGCAGTTACCATATTTTGGATGAGGCAATCCCAACTTTAATAAATGTTCTGGAATACGACAAATTCCAATCCAGTAATTTTTATCTTGTTGAGTAGGTTCAAAAATCGCCTTCACTAGTAAAGTATGGGCGTGCTGAATTTGACTTCCTAGCCAGCCGTGGACTTTGGCTTTTTCTTTCACGGCTTCCAAAGCTAATAAGGAAATGGCACTATTGAGAATTCCTTGAACTTGCTCAATAGTCAGATGATTTGCACCCCGTTCTATCAAAATACGTCCCAAAATTTGACGTGCAGCATTAGCAGCATCAGCACCAAAAGGAGCAGCTAATAATTGTAAAATTAGGTCTGTTTTAAAGCTCTGGTATCGGGGGTTTTCTAGTAAAGCTTGCACTAAGTCCGCCCCTTGTTCAATACAGGCGGCTAAATTGGGTTCGGTGGGACAGCCGATTGGTGGCGCATAGATAGAGTAGTATTTTGAAAGAAATGTTTGAAAAGAAACATGAATCTCTTCATCCGTCAAGCGAGGATTGAATCGATTTGCAGTATCGTCTTTGAAATTGGGTGCATTGGTCAGACTTGGTTCTGGACTACCACCAATGTAATACAGCATTTGTCCAACACCCAAGGAAGCTAAGGATTTTTCTTGTTGGGGAGTGAGTAGCATGGAACGCGCTAAGGCTTCGCGGTTTTTTGCTTCTACGACGCGATGGGCAAGTTTAATATTAGTATTGACCATAATATCTGGAACTAAACCATCAGGATTTTGTTCGGCTATGGCTATCCCTTGTCCAAACCCCCGCACCTCTGCTAACATATTGGCAAAGTTTTTCACTGCTTTTCCTTTGGGGTTCGCCTGTTCCTTGTTGCTAGACTCAGGTGCATTCCCCAATAAGTTATGTGCTTCTTCTATCAGTAGTAGGTGTTTCAATTCCCCTGTTGCTTGGTGACGGCGGGCTGTCCAATACTGATAGCAGCGATTGAGAATTAACCCCATGACAAAAGCACGGTCATCAGTATTCGTAATCTGACTCATCTCTAAAATGACAGGGCGCTGCATCAACAAATCAAAAGGAACTGATTCTGTTGTATCCAGCATTTTACCAAGAGGTCCGCGCCGAAATTTGTTAATCCGCACCGATACAGCTGCCAAAATTTCATCGGTACTTTCTTGAGAATAACCTAGCTTCGGTACAATTTCAGAAATCAATACAGCTAAATCAGAAAAGCAAGGAGGTTTTAATTTACTGTTGTCCCCCAAGTTCGTAAAACCTTTGCGTTTGTAAGCCTCTATGATTAATTGTTCCACCACATTGGGAAGTGGTCCCCACATACTCATAGAAACTGAGAACAAATCCACCAACGCACCCAAATGGCTATTGAGATTAATTGTCAGGGGTACCTCGAAGGGGTTGAAGCGCAACGGCGCAACTCGTTCATCTCCCAAAGAGAAAATCAGCAAATCATCTTTGAGGGAATCAACCGCTTTCAGTCCTCGATACTCAGTTTTCGCTGGTTCTAACACCATCCAAGGAATGCGATGCGATCGCCAAAGAGTTTCTAATAAATAGAGAGAAGTGTTGGTTTTACCACTACCGGGAACGCCACTAATCAAGAGGTGCTGAGTGAGTTGTTTTTTACTCAAATGTAGTGTGCCAATGGCAATTTCAGCAGTGATTTCACTGGTTTTTGAGGGACGACGGGCATCATTAGCACCTGGGGCAGAGGGTAATCCCCAAACACCTGTGCGATCGGCAATAGGTAGGCGAAAAACGCTATGGACTTCTTCTGGACTAAATAACCAGGGGAGGCGATCTAAATTGTAAGTGTTTGCCCAGCGGTGGAGGGTGAGATCTACCCAGTTCTGGCGTACTGCCATTTTTTGGGCTTCTGTTTGGGTGATTTGTACTTCTCCACCTCCAGCAGTCTGACTCCCAGCAGTCTGATTTTCTGTGGGTGGTTTACCATTGATAGCAGATTGCAATGCTGCAGTTATTGACTGTGGCAAGGCACTTTCAGCTATGATACTGATAGTCATTTCAAAAGGCGATCGCCAACTATTTTGCAATCGCGTCCAAGCTTGGGACGCTTGTTCTGCTTCTACTAGTTTTTCTTGATATTGCACGTTGCTGGACATTGACCGCACTTGGAAACTTTCCCCACGGCTAACGTTGGCAATATTGGCATATAAACGCGCTTGCTCTGCTAAATAGGTTGCTTCTTCTCGTGTTAATTGAGTAGGTTGGAGATTGAGAGCTACTGCTGCTGGGGTAGGATGGCACAAAAGGGTGCGAAACAGGTCTTGAAAGTTGGAAGCATGGGGAATCCAAGGATTAACTTGCATCCCTACTGCATCAGGAATATCGGCGCTGGTGATAGTTTGCAGTTGGGTTATGCTGCGGCGGAATTCTACAAGAGTACCTGTATCGGAAGGTAAAAAAGGTAATCGCAGCAGAGCTAATTCTTCGGGATGATAGCACGGTTCTAGGGGATAGCCATTAGGAAAGGTATCGCGGATTTTGTTGAAGAAATTGCGAGCAGCAATGATAGTTTCAGCTTCTGTTTGTCCCTCGGTTTTGCCGACTAAACCAAAGATTAAATCTTCTTCTGAATTTCCAGTCGTGATAATACGAAGTCCGAGAGTAAATCTGCTTTCGCCGTGTAACTGTTGTATCCAGCGTTGTTGTGCTTGCAGGAGTTGATTTAGGGCAGTTTCATAAGTCATCCCAGTGCGAAACTGCTCTTTAGAAATTAAATCAGGAATTGCGGGAATAATGGCTCCCCAAAAAACGGCAATTGTTCGCGTCTCGGTAGGTTCGATCGCAACCGCTGGAGCCGTGCTGGTTTCCCATTTTGTGAGTTCCGCAAACATGAAATAACCTCATTCAAATATGGTGTTTCTTCTAGCAAGCAATTTCGCCCTACTTGTTACTAATCTTTACACTTTTTTGTTTTAGACTTGTCACACCCGAAACCCTTAACAAGACTTTAGCAAGAGTTTTATAATCCAAAATTTAAAATCTAATTTAGGGTATTATCTCCTAATTTTACTATCATCAGTAGTAGTAAATCTATCTTTGTGTTCTAACTTGTGGGAAGCTGCTGCGCGTCATGTGGTTCGTTCAAAAAAATCTCACAACTCAAATTAGGATTGCTACATTCGTGACAAGTTAAAGCAATATTGCTTTTGTCAATTAGAAACTATGCTGAAAATTAAAGAAAAATCAAGTATCAAAATAAGCTTTGTACTGAGATTTGAGTGCACATGTGAATGATGAGTGCAAAGATTAGGCGATCGCTAACCTAAAAATGATCTTTTTTCTCACGGTTTTTTGTATTATTTTCAGCCTATGGATATATTGACAAATCAATCACAATTTTAACTTGTTACCAATGGGATTGCTATAGCTTATAAACAGAGTTTTCTGAGATAATCTCAGCAAGGCACTTTGACGTGTTGTGGGAGAAAAGTTGAGCGATGCAAAATCCAAGGAAACCCCAACTTGCACTCTGGCAATGGTTCCTGATTGGCTTTGGAGCCACGCTCATCATCCCGCTAGCGGGTTATGGGTTATGGAATTTGATATCTCCCAATTCGTCTCCGGTTTTCTCGATCTCCTCAATATTTAATCGCTCCACTGAAGACAAGAAAGACTTATTCATTATTGCCCAGGATGGGAAACTAGGAAAATTTGTGATCAGTCCACGATTTGATGGAGTTGCCAATTTTTCTGAGGGATTGGCAGCGGTAAACATAGGTAATAAGGTGGGCTACATTAACAAAATTGGGGAAATAGTGATTAGTCTTCAGTTTGATGGGGAGCTTCATCCTCCCGATCACCCTGCTTTCATTCATTTTGCAAGCTTTTCCGAAGGATTAGCAGTAGTGGTAGTCAACGGTAAAGGGGACTATATTGATAAAACTGGAAAATTTGCAATCGTTCCTCAATACGATTCAGCCACTCCATTCTCTGGTGGACTGGCACATGTGTCTATCGGAGAGAAAGGACACTACACAATACTGCTCGGATAAGCAAAAATTAGAAACCCGGTTTCTTTAAGAAACCGGGTTTCTGGCACCTCAACTATTCTTAACCGAGCAGTATTGGGACACTACATCGATAGAACAGGAAAGCTTGTTCGGGAGTTCGGATTTTAAAAACTAGCAAGAAATATCGCCCAAGTTATTATCAATCCTCACTTCCGTTGAACCTGAGCAATACGCCAGCTACCCGTTGTTGCGTCCCGTGCTAGGAAGTAGCGCAAAGACTCAGAAGATACATTCCCCTTTTTCAGAACGTACGTCAAATCAGCATCGACTACAGCTTCTTGAGTATTTTGGAACACTGGGGTAACTTGCTGCATCTCGACTCGCTCAACCGTTGTCCACCATTCCACAAATGACTGGTAACCTTTTTCGTGAACGACTTTATTACTTTGAAATTGAGTAGACAGATGATTCCACCCCGCTGGATATTGACGGTTATTCAGACTTGAGTAGTAATCTTGCACGACTTGTGCTGGTGATAGTCCAGAAACAATAGACTGCGATCGCCTTTGACGCTGGGCTTCGAGCAATTGCTTTTGACGCTGGACTTCGAGCAATTCTCTTTGACGTTGAGCTTCGAGCAATTGCCTTTGACGCTGGATTTCGAGCAATTGCCTTTGACGCTGGATTTCGAGCAATTCTCTTTGACGCTGAGCTTCGAGCGATCGCGCTATATCTTGATTGGAGGAATCAGAACTGGCTGTAGGTGACACATTTGGAACTTGAGGACTAGAAACAATATTGTTTTCAGGAGTCGCAGATGCAGAACTGGCTGTAGGTGACATATTTGGAACTTGAGGACTAGAAACTGCACTATTTCCTGGAGTTGCAGATGCAGGACTAGTTGTCGGTGAGGCAGTCGCAACTTGAGGACTAGAAACTGCACTATTTCCTGGAGTCGCAGATGCAGGACTTGCTGTAGTTTGTAAATCAGCCTCGGAATTGAGCAACTTTACCACCCCAAAACCTGCTAACCCTATCATGCCAGTTACTCCTGCACCAATTATCACCCACGCCCAAAGAGGTAAGTCACGACTCCTTTGAGGGGATACAGGAGAAGATACAGGAGGAGGGGATATAACATAAGTTTGTTGATAGCTCAGCCCAGTGCTGGGTTGAGAAGGAAAAGTGTTTGCGACTGGAGGAGTAACAATTGTGGGTGTAACACTAATCCTTTGCAACATTTCCATTGCATTAGCATAGCGATCGCTCTGCTGGAGTGCTATACTTCGTTGCAGAACTGCTGCTAATTGGTCGCTAACGACACAATAGTCTTGCCAATTCCAAGTCCCGTCATAGTTCCGCAAAGTTTCAGGATTTTGTCCACTTAGCAGTACAAGCATTGTCACACCCAGAGCATAGATATCCCCAGCAGCACTCATCTGTCCTGTTTGCAGTTGCTCCGGTGCTACATAACCAGGTGCGACAAATCCGTGATTCTCAACTAAAACTGGCTGTAAGCTAGTTTGGTCTTGCCAGAGAGTGTCAACAGAAATGCCTCCATGTACTAATCCCTGAGCATGAATATGAGCTAATTGTGGTAGCACTTGGCGCAAAATCTCAGTCACCTCAACCTCGGGAAAGCCTCGTCCTTGGCGTTCCAAAAGCAATGTGCGGTAAGGTTTGCCTTGAAAATTATTCTGCTGCATAGCTATCTGCTCCCGCCGAGACGCTGGCGAACTTCTGCAAGCTGCATTCTCACCTTCTGATTTCCTGGTTCAATCTGCAATGCTCGATTCAAGGCTCTCTCTGCACTTGGGTAATCTTGCAAATTTGCCTTGGCAATTCCCAAACCATGCCAAGCTGTAGAATCTTGGGGCAATTGTTGTGTCAGTTGCTCCCAATAATAAGCAGCTCGTTGATTATCCCCAATTTCTTCAGCAAATTCTGCCCCTAACCTCATTGATTCGAGATAGTGTTGATTGTAAAGTTGCTGTTGGGCAGGATTTTTTTGAGCAGCACTGTAAGCAATAGTAAGTGATTGATTTAACCTGCCTAGTTTGAGGCAAAGTTTGGAAGCTTGCCAGAGTTCAGCCAATTGTGTGCTACCTTTTGAAATTTTTTGGATAGCAATCAAGGGAGAATTCATCTTTACTTTTTGTTCAATTACAAATAATTGACAGAGTCAAAAAACAATTTATTATTTCAAGCTATTTGTGCAGTAGTAATTACAAATTCTTTAGCTTACTTCTGTAGAGTTGTCTTGTCAATTCTGAATAAAGATTATGTTTATTTATCGTTTCAAGTTAAGTTGTTCTCCTCCCATAGGATTATTAGTTAATATTTTATTTATTTGTTCATCTGTGTAGCCTTTAGATTTCATTAATGGGATTATATAAAGCTGAATTTGCTCATCTACCATTGATGTTAGCTTTCGAGCATCAACTCGATCCAGTGGAAGAATGTATTGATCAAATCGTACTTTTTTAAGAAAGTAAGAAAGTATTAAAGACGATATTACTATCAATATGTAAAAGGAAAGTAAAAAAGATACAATGCTAAAAATTATCAAAATTGCCATTTTTTTATTCCTTTATGATATTTTCCCGTTAATCAAGCAATCTATCTAATAACTAATAATTAGTTCCAAATGGAGGAAACAGTATTGTTAGTAGAAAAAGAAATATCCACAAGACCCCTAGAATCAACAGCCAAATAATCATAGTATTTGATGGTTTCGGCAATATCCTAAATCGCTGCATCAACCAGGGAACTGCCAGATAGTTGGCTGTCCATAATCCCGTAATAATTATCAATACCCATAAAAAAACAGTTAATTGTGATCCAGAGCTACTTAGTGTAGCCGAGAGAGGACTGAAAGCAGATGACATAAATAATGCTATTAATATAGCAACAGCTAGTATAACAACAGGGATAAATCCATCAGGTTGAGACTCAAATCTAGTCAAGCGACCGATAAATAAGTCTGGACCATAATTGTCAACAATGACATAAGTGCGAATGCGGTGATGATATACGACACAAAATCTTCTAAAGTCTCGTCTGTTTGCTCTTTTTAAAGCTAGTAACTCAATGCCAGAAAATACTGCCCTACTGGTATCAATTAAATGAGCGTCTGTTAATAAGACAACTTGACAATCAGTGTCTTCATATCGCTTTAACTGATTTAAATTAGCTTCGATACCAACCGCTATCTTCTCAGCAGACTCTTTGAAGTTAGGAATGATATACCCATCAAATGTAATCCAAGGAGTGTTACGCAACCCTGTTGTTAGGAAGTATCTGACAGCTATTTGATCCCACCAACTTTTTGCTTTAAAAACCTGTGATTCCACATACTCTCCCCAAGTTAACACCCTCAATGATGAACTAGTTACTGGTACAGGGGGTTGAAATGGTTGCGGAGAAAATCCCTGAGCTTGATTGAATGTATTTGGAGGTGGTGGATCTGGAACGTAGAAAGGAGGTGTGGGTATCGCAGATTGAACTTGCCTAACTTCTTCCGGTGTTGCAACGAGGAAAATACCGCCTGCTATGGCAATTCGCGTCTGAATTTGAATTGGGTAGTCGGTAATACGCTGATTATTAATGAAGACACCGTTACTACTACCCAAATCACTGACGTGCCAACTATTACTCGGCTGATGGAAAATAAATTTCAGATGGTGTGCTGAAACAACATTCACATTGGACAAAGGTATATCACAGTCATTACCACTGCCTACGATGTACTCACGATTGGGTCTGAGAGTCCAACTTTGACCTGTTTGTTCAAGAAATAAATTTAAATTCATTAGCTTTAGAAACTACCTAATGTAAATGAATGTAAAATCTGAGAAAAAAAACCTTGACTTTTTCTCAACCAACAACATATCAGCAGAAAAATGTTATTTTATTACTGCTAGCCTGAAAATAGGAATAGGAAACAGGGAAAAAATATTTTCATGTATTCTAGTGTATGCAGTTCATAATGGCTGTTTAAGAAATTTATACATTGTCTACAGAGAAATAATTATGTTTTTTTTCTTCTTTAATAAGATTTAAATTTATTTCATAATACTTAAAAGTTTGTAAAAATAATTATTGAAAATAAGCCTATAAGTTATGGTATTTTTTAAGACATATATTGATGCATAGCTTATGTCTCTAGAATTAGGGTGTCTTGTTAAAGAAAGGTATCAAGTAAAACAAATTTTCAAACAAACACCATCTGAAACTGTATACCTGACGCAAGATCAAGTCAGATATGGGGAAGACTGCATCTTACGAGAGTTCATATCTACAGAAGTTGGCAAAGCGGCGATAGTTGGAGAAGCCTTTCAACAACAATTGACTAAACTTCAAACTTTAAAGCATCCTCAGATTCAACAAATAGAGGATTTCTTTTGGGACAGTAAAGGGCTGTTTATTGTTCAAAGCTATATAGAAGGACAGAATTACCAAGAGTTGCTGCGACACCGTTCTCCACTCACCGAACCCGAAGCGATCGCACTACTAAATCAAATTCTGTCTGTCCTTAGCGATTTGCACAGTCAGCAAATCACCCACAGAGATATTTCAGCAAGTCACATTTTATTACGTAGTCATGACAATTTGCCAGTCTTGACAAATTTTGGAGTGATGACAGATATTCTGACTCAGATGGGAGGGGAAACAGCTGAGATAAAACTCTCAGAAAGAGTAAGAAGACTTTCAGGAGCTATTATTTCTCCAGGAATAGATGAAGATTTGTATGCTTTAGCCGTGACTGTAGTGATGCTGCTGACAGATCAAGAATTGGAGGTTTTATTCAACTCTCAAACTCAAATTTGGGAGTGGGAGAATTGGAAATTGGTTAGCGACCAATTTGCTTATGTACTGAATCGAATGCTGGCGATGCAACCAATAAATCGCTTCAAGAGTGCAGATGCAGTTTTGCAAGCATTAAATACCCTATTGACAGCGACGGTTCCTGTTGCGCCACCGCCTCCCATTGTTCCTACTGCACCTATTCCTAGTCCTACGCCTTTGAATCAATCCATACCAAATTCAGTTCAACCAACTTATAATTCCTATAATTCCTATCAACAACCGACTGTACTTTCTCCACCAGACATCAATACCTTTTCCCAACCACAAACAACGCACACAACAAGACCTTTTGGTTCAAAAGATTGGTTAAAAGCAATCATTGCAGGCGTTGTCATTGGACTATGTGTTATTGGTGCTAGTTTTTGGTGGTTAACCAGACAGCGTTCTTCGCAATCAACCCAACAAGCATCTGTAGCATCATCAAACCCTTCACCATCAGCTGCTAATTCATCTCCACTAGCATCTGTAGGAGTCACTCCTTCACCAACAGCAACTAATTTCTCCCCACCAGCATCTGTAGCAATAACTCCTTCACCAACAGCGACTAATTTCTCCCCACCAGCATCTGTAGCAATAACTCCTTCACCAACAGCGACTAATTTCTCCCCACCAGCATCTGTAGCAATAACTCCTTCACCAACAACCTCGTTTTCAATCCCCTCCACAACTGACGGAACTGCACAAAGTACACCATCAACATCAATTTCACAACAAGAAGCTGTCAATTTAGTTAATGCTTGGCTACAAGCCAAGCGACAAATGTTTGCTCCTCCTTATAATCGTCAAATTGCTGCTGAGATCACAACAGGCAAACAATATAACGACGCTGCTGGTTCAAATGGCACAATTGATTGGTTACAAAACAACAATGCTTACTACCAATACGGAGTGCAAAAAATTGAAGGCGTTGATGAATTTGTATCGAATAACAACCAAGCTGCAATTCGAGTAAGAGTTACTGAACAGCGAAGACTGCTTAAAGACGGGAAAATTGACCGCGAACAAAGTGATTTTAACACCATAACAGTTTTCTACTATTTGCAGTTTGTAAATGGAAGCTGGAAAATCGCTGATTCCAAAGTCATTAAATGAGGTTCATTCAAACAATCGCCAACATTCACAAGCAATTTCCCAATCTTCTTCCGTGTGAATCACCAATATCCGCACTGTAGAGTTAGAGGTGGCAATATCTACATCAACAGGTTTATGTGCATTTTTCTCGCTGTCAAGTTTTAGCCCCAGAAATGTAAAAGCTTCACAAGCTGCGGCGCGAACCTCAGGATTATTTTCACCTACACCAGCAGTAAAAACCAGAGCATCTAATCCCCCTAAACTAGCAAGCATTGCCCCGATATAAAACCGCAGCCGATGCACGTAGATATCCCACGCCAGTTGAGCACGGGAATTACCTTGAGAAATTGCCTCTCTAATTTGTCGCATATCATTAGAAATACCAGAAATTCCACGCAATCCAGAAGCATGATTTAGCACATTGTTTAGCTCATCAACAGAGTTATCAAATTGCCGCAACAAGTGAATGAGAATTCCTGGGTCAACAGCACCAGAACGGCTACCCATCATCAATCCATCTAAAGGCGTAAACCCCATTGTTGTGTCGATGCTGCGACCGTTTTTAATAGCTGCTAAAGAGCAACCGTTGCCCAAATGACAGATAATTAACCGCACAGATGCTAAATCTCTACCGAGGATGTGAGCCGCACGTTGAGCGCAATACTGATGACTTATGCCATGAAAACCGTAGCGGCGGATACCTTGCTCTACCCACTCGTAGGGACCAGGGTAGATGGCAGCTGCATCAGGAAGATGAGAATGAAATGCTGTATCAAATACTGCTACTTGGGTGACTGTTCCCAAGTGTTGCTCAACTGCTTCTATTCCTTCCAAGTTAGCTGGATTATGGTCAGGAGCGAGAACAGCAAGACGAGCGATCGCCTGTTTCACATCCTCAGTAATCACCACACTTTCATGGTAATCTTTTCCACCATGCACCACACGATGCCCCACCACATCAATTTCTGATGGCTGACTAATCACCTGTGTAGAACCCTTGCACAGCGTATCCAGCATATGAGCCATAACTTGAGTTCGGGAGTCTGCTGGAATTTCCTCTTGCAATTGTTCACCCTTGGCGGTTTTGACCTCGATTTCTGCAAAACCCTGATGGTGAGTCCAATCTACTTTCGCTTCCCAAAGGAGTGTGAGAGGTTCGTCGGGGAGAGTATCACCCGTAATCTCGTACACACAACTCTTTTGAGTGCTAGATCCGGCATTCAGTACCAGTATTTTCATAGTCAGCAGAAATCGATTTTCAGAGTGGTTATGACACAAACGAATGATGAGATGGTTCTACTTAACAAACATCTGTCTACAGCAGTTGTCAATTGGTAGAATACAAATTGGTTGTAGGGGCACAGCATGCTGTGCCCCTACGATGTAGTTTATGGAGGCAAATGCCCACCTCTAAAAATCAGGTAATCACAGTTGGCTTATCCATTCCAGTCAACGCATGAATTTGGGCAATCTCATCTGCAATGGTGATGAGTTCGGCTAATGCTTCTTGTGGATCATGATTCTGCTTTGCTGGATCGCTTTCGTAGCTTTCTAGATATAACCTTAGTGTTGCACCCTGTGTACCTGTACCAGAGAGCCGGAAGACAATTCGTGAACCATCAGTAAAGCCAATGCGAACACCTTGCTTCTGACTGATGCTACCATCAATTGGGTCGGTATAGCTGAAGTCGTCACCGTACTCAACTTCATAGGAACCATACCGTTTTCCTTTGAGGCTTGGCACCATAGCGCGCAGACTTGTTATTAGGGTATTAGCGCGATCGCTATCGACCTCTTCATAATCATGACGGGAGTAATAATTGCGCCCGTAAGTTTGCCAATGTTCTGTGACAATCTGCTCTACTGAGAGTTGCCGCACTGCTAGAATATTTAGCCAGAATAACACTGCCCAAAGTCCATCTTTTTCACGGATATGGTTGGAACCTGTGCCGAAACTCTCCTCACCACATAAGGTAGCTCTATTTGCATCTAGTAGATTACCAAAGAACTTCCAACCTGTGGGAGTTTCATAACACTCAATCCCGAGTTGTTTTGCGACACGATCTGCTGCTTGACTTGTAGGCATAGATCGGGCGATACCTGCCAAACCAGAGCTATAGCCAGGAACCAATTTAGCATTTGCCGCTAATATTGCTAAGCTATCACTAGGAGTGACAAAAAATCGGCGTCCTAAAATCATATTGCGATCGCCATCTCCATCAGAAGCAGCACCAAAGTCAGGAGCGTTTTCCCCAAACAGAATTTCCACCAATTCATGAGCATAAACTAAATTGGGGTCGGGATGTCCACCGCCAAAGTCCTCCAAAGGTTTACCATTGATAACAGTCCCCTGCGGTGCGCCCAAACGTTCCTCAAAAATATTGTGAGCATAGGGACCAGTCACAGCATGCAAAGAATCAATCGACATCCGAAATTGTCCATTAGTCACCAGTTGGCGGATGCGGTTAAAATCAAACAGTGACTGCATTAACTCTGCGTAGTCTGCGACGGAATCAATGACCTCCACCGCCATATCGCCAATCTTAACCTCTCCTAATGTATCAAGATTGACATCAGGAGCCTCAATAATTTTGTAGCTATCAATCTCTTTACTACGATTATAAATGGCTTCCGTGACTTTTTCAGGAGCCGGTCCACCATTGCTAATATTGTACTTTATACCAAAGTCTTCATTTGGACCACCAGGATTGTGACTGGCAGAGAGAATTATACCACCAAATGTGTCATACTTGCGAATAATGGCAGAGGTAGCTGGGGTAGAAAGAATACCACCTTGACCAACCATCACTCGACCAAAGCCATTAGCGGCTGCCATTTTCAGGATAGTTTGAATTGCCTGACGATTGTAGTAGCGACCATCGCCTCCCAAAACCAGAGTCTGACCTTGATACCCTTGCAGGCTGTCAAAGATGGACTGCACAAAGTTTTCCAAGTAATGAGATTTTTGGAAGACAGAAACCTTCTTTCTCAAGCCAGATGTCCCTGGTTTTTGGTCGTTAAACGGTTGGGTTTGTATAGTTTTGCTAACCATAGCGATATTTGAGGCAGAGTTTACAACAAAAATTGCTTGATAGTCCTAACACTACTTAAGCAGATGTTGCTGCAACAACTTCCAGTTGAATCCTAATTTCATTCTTCAGATTGAATCTTATAGCTTGGTAAAAACGTTCCAAATAAAATTTAATTCTATTAGAGAAAAATTACCCTTGAGGGTGCCGTCAATGCTCTATTGGGCTTTTCATAATGGAGACACATCGGGCTTCTATGTAACGAAAGAACCGACTAAGGAGATTCAGCATGGATTCTATTCTCTTCTGGAATGATGTGTCTTTAGAGGCTGTGGCACGGGACCATACGGGAATCCACCATCGGGCTATTTTGGGCATACGATGGCGCGCAACAGTTGGGTACGCCCCCTCGCCTGTACAATCAGATTGTTCAAGTCATTGCTAAAAACAAAAGCAATACCCTAGCCCAAAATGCTCGTCTGTTCGCGTTAGTCAATATGGCAATGGCGGATGCAGGGATTCAGTGCTGGAATTCCAAGTATTTCTACAGTGTGTGGCGGCCTGTGCTTGGTATCCGCGAGGCAGATCCAGGCTGGGGACCAACTGGGCAAGGCGATGGCAATTCTGAAACAGAGGTTGATCCATTTTGGTTGCCATTAGGATCGCCCCGCACCAACCAACCCGGTGCGAAAAACTTCACACCCAATTTTCCAGCCTATCCGTCTGGACATGCGACTTTTGGGGCCGCTTCGCTAGACATGGTGCGTCTGTTCTACAGCACAGACGATATCGCGTTTGATTTCACATCCGATGAGCTCAATGGCAAAAGTGTTGACGTAGATGGTTCTATACGGACAAAATATCAGCGCCATTTTGCCCGACTCTCAGATGCCATTGTAGAAAATGCCCGAAGTCGGGTGTATCTAGGCGTACATTGGCAGTTCGACGCCGATGCAGGTGTAGAGTCTGGGAAGACAATCGCAGAGTTTATCTTCAACAACACTCTGCGCCCTATCTAAATAGGGCTAAGGGCGCTAAGAGCGATCGCACGATCCCAAGATATAGGGTTCAGCAGGTGTACGTACGGTAAAGAATTAAAAACCGCAGATGTACGCAGACACACGCAGATAATTTATCTATAATGCATCTGCACGGCAGTTGCTACAACGGAGGAAACCTCCGATCAGACAATTCTTGGCAACGCACTGCCTCGTCCATCTGCGATTCCAAATACCCTGAAACTGACTTTTTGTGACAAATCTAGTTATCAGCAAACAGTAAAAACTGATAACTGCTGATAACTGTTTAAGCTACAGCAGCAGGTACACGCTCCAACAAACCTTCCTTCTGTGCCATAGACAACACAAGGTCAATAACGCGATTCGAGTAACCCCACTCATTATCGTACCAAGCAACAACCTTAAAGAAGTTAGAGTTGAGTTCAATACCCGCACCCGCATCAAAGATGCTGGAACGAACATCGCCCTGAAAATCTGTGGAAACGACTTCGTCTTCTGTGTAACCCAAAATACCTTTGAGCTTCCCTTCAGAAGCCTCCTTCATAGCAGCACAAATGTCTTTGTAGCTAGTGGCTTTGGCAGTTTTAAAGGTCAAATCGACTACCGAGACATCAGGGGTAGGAACCCGGAATGCCATACCAGTTAACTTGCCTTTTAACTCTGGCAAAACGAGTGCGACCGCTTTTGCTGCGCCTGTAGAGGAGGGAATAATGTTCTGCGCCGCACCACGACCTCCCCGCCAGTCCTTTTTGCTGGGACCATCTACAGTAGGCTGTGTGGCGGTCATGGCGTGAACTGTAGTCATCAGCCCTTCGGTTAATCCAAAGTTGTCGTTGATGACTTTAGCGACAGGAGCCAAACAGTTTGTGGTACAGCTGGCATTGGAGACAATGGTATCAATTGCCGGGTCAAACAGGTGATGATTAACACCTACCAGTAGAGTAGAAACCCTGTCTGGCTCTTTTGTGGGAGCGGAAATGATAACCCGCTTTGCTCCTGCTTTGAGGTGGTTTGCCGCTCCTTCATGGTTGGTGAAAAGACCTGTAGATTCAATTACATAATCTGCACCCAATTTACCCCACGGCAATTCTGCTGGATTTTTGATTGACACACAAGGAATAAAGTGTCCATCGACAACAATACCATCATCCTTTGCCTCAACACTGCCCTTAAAGGTTCCATGAGTTGAGTCGTACCTTAGTAGGTAAGCGAGGTTATCTGGTGGTACCAAGTCGTTAATGCCGACAAACTCAATGTTGGGGTTGTTGATACCAGCGCGAAACACAAGTCGCCCGATACGACCAAATCCATTGATACCAACTTTTAGCCTAGTCAAGATGAAACCTCCTGTTCTGGGTTTGTTAGTGGTTAGTTGTCAAAAAATACTACTCATTACTAATTAACCACTAACTTCTAACTAATATCTTCTTGACCCAATCCTGACAGTGTCTGTAAACAAAGGCAGATTTGATTGGCATCTTTTAAGGTTTTAGCTGCTATGCACGCACCATCCATCTCGTCAGGTAGATGGGAAGGTCGCCATACGGGCGATCGCATCTTCCTTCCCCTAGAAATTCTCTGTACACATCATAATTTTTTAGATTTTTTTAATTATTTTATGTTAAGTAAGCTGAAAGAATCATAGATGTATTGAGTGTATTCCAATACAGGTGCAAGTAAAATTTTTCACTTTTATGACATCCCAATTACTCAAACGTTCTATCCAAACTTTGTCTTCTGTTGCTGCTGGAGCGGTATTCTTCCTAACGACTTCTTCTTTGTCAGTACAAGCAATAACATTAGTGACTAATCGAGATGATTTGGAAGCTAATGACAAAATCGATTGGTCGAGCTTAGAGTTTGGAACACCCATTAACATAACACCCATAACAGCAAATCTATTACCCAACTCTTTTCAAACTACCTCCCAAAAGGGACTGGGGTTAAGTGTAGATATTCCGTTAATCGCAGATTCCAGATATACTCCGCCTTTTGTCTTCCAAACAACACCTACCCTTCCAACCAACTTTTCTAATGGAGATTACATTCTTTTTACAGGGTTTATTCCTGGGGGTTTTCCTGCTCTTGGAAATCCAGGACCATTAACTATTACCTTTGATCAGCCTGTACAAGGTGCGGGAACACAAATAGCAGTGGATGATACATTTAATTTCACTGCGTTTCTCTCCGCTTTTGATGATAAGAATAACCTTTTGGGAAGCTTCTCCATTCCTGGAACTTCTGCTACAGTGCTGAATAATTCAGCTGTTTTTCTCGGTGTTCGTAGTGATAGCGCAAACATTTCAAAGTTAGTTTATAACAGTTCTGAAAATAATAGAGCTTTCGGCATCAATTTCCTTAGTATTAAGAGTACTACTATCCCTGAACCTGGAAGCCTTTTCGCTCTAAGTCTTTTAGGCGTAGGGTTATTAGGTTTATTGACTGTAAGGAAGACAGCGTTTTAGTTAAGCAATATTACATCATAAGTAGGGCGTTGCTGAATTGAAGTATGAAATTCAAAAATCCAAAATCTCAAACTCTTACTCTCTGCGCCTGGTGCGTCATCTGCGCGAGATAAATTCATATCTATATTCAGCAACGCCATAAGTAGTAAGTAGTGAGGGCTTTCCACTTGGAAAACCCCTACCAAACCTTAAACCTTTTAGTACGGCTTAGTACGGCCACTTCCAGTCCTGAATTTCCGGCATATCCTTACCATACTTGTCAATGTAGTGCTTGTGTTCGATAAGTTTGTCTTGCAGCATCTGCTTGACATAAGCTGCTTTATACCCTAGTTTTGGTACGCGATTAATAACGTCCATCGCTAGGTGGAAGCGATCCAAATCGTTGATGACGACCATATCAAAAGGTGTGGTGGTCGTTCCCTCTTCCTTGTAACCTCGCACATGAAGATTCTTATGATTCGTACGGCGGTAGCTCAAACGATGGATTAACCAAGGATAACCGTGGAAAGCAAAGATAATTGGCTTATCAGTAGTGAAAATACTATCGAAGTCCTTATCGTTGAGTCCATGGGGGTGTTCGCTCTTAGGCTGAAGTTTCATCAAGTCTACGATGTTTACCACCCGCACTTTGAGATCTGGAAAGTTTTGGCGCAGGATATTCACTGCTGCTAGGGTTTCCATTGTGGGAATGTCTCCTGCACACGCCATCACCACATCTGGCTCACTACCTTGGTCATTACTTGCCCAATCCCAAATACTAATACCTTTGGTGCAGTGCTTGATTGCTGCATCTATATTCAGGTATTGCAAAGCGGGTTGCTTCCCAGCAACGATGACGTTAACATAGTTGCGGCTTCGTAGACAGTGGTCAGTGACTGACAGCAAACAATTTGCATCAGGGGGCAAATATACCCGAATGACTTTTGCTTTCTTGTTGACCACAAGGTCAATAAAACCAGGGTCTTGGTGAGAAAAACCGTTATGGTCTTGTCGCCAAACGTGAGATGTCAGCAGGTAGTTGAGCGAAGCAATTGATCTACGCCAAGGAATGTCAAGACAAGTGTCGATCCACTTGGCGTGCTGGTTAAACATAGAGTCTACGATGTGGATAAACGCCTCGTAGCAGGAGAAGAAGCCGTGGCGACCAGTGAGGAGGTATCCTTCCAACCAGCCCTGGCAAGTGGTTTCACTGAGAATTTCCATCACCCGACCTTCGGGAGACAAGTTGGCGTCGTAAGGAAATCTTTCGGCTTCCCATGTCCGGTCTGTCACCTCAAACACAGCATCCAAACGATTTGATTTGGTTTCGTCTGGACCGAAGATACGGAAATTACGGGACTCCAAGTTAAGTTTCATCACATCCCGTAGAAATTTTCCGCTCACCTTGGTAGCTTCGGCAATAACTCTACCTGGTTCAGAAACCTCAACGCCATAATTGTGAAAATCAGGCATTCTCAAATCACGCAGCAGAAGACCACCATTGACATGAGAATTGTCACCCATGCGTCGCTTTCCTTTGGGAGCCAGTTCTGCTAGTTCTGAAATAAACTTGCCGTTTTCGTCGAAGAGTTCTTGTGGCTTATAACTCTTCATCCACTCTTCTAGAAGTTTGATGTGTTCTGGCTTACTTGCTAACTCGCCAAAAGGAACTTGGTGCGATCGCCAAAAATCTTCTACCTTTTGACCATCGACTTCCTTCGGTCCTGTCCAACCTTTGGGGCTTCTCAGGATAATCATAGGCCACTGCGGACGCTGATTTGTGTTACCGTTGTGACGTGCCTCTTCCTGAATTTCTTTGATTTCGTGAATGACAGTATCCAAAGTCGCTGCTATAAGTTGGTGCATCGTTTCCGGGTCAGACCCTTCTACAAAGTAGGGCTTGTAACCGTAGCCTACAAATAAACTCTCCAACTCCTTATGACTCAGTCGCGCCAGCACTGTTGGGTTAGCAATTTTGTAACCGTTGAGGTGGAGGATGGGGAGGACAGCACCATCATACACAGGATTGAGGAACTTGTTGGAGTGCCAACTCGTAGCTAGAGGTCCCGTTTCTGCTTCACCATCGCCAACAACGCAAGCAACAATGAGGTCAGGGTTATCGAAAGCTGCACCATAGGCGTGAACGAGGGAATAACCAAGTTCACCACCTTCGTGGATAGAGCCGGGAAGTTCAGGGGTACAATGGCTACCAACACCGCCGGGGAATGAGAATTGGACAAAGAGTTTCTTCATCCCCTCAGCATCTTGGGAAATGTTGGGGTAGTATTCACTGTAAGTGCCTTCTAAGTAAACATTTGCAACTATTCCGGGACCACCATGACCAGGACCAGCAATATAGATCATGTTCTGGTCGTACTTTTTGATGATCCGATTGAGATGAACGTAGATAAAGTTCAGACCTGGAGTTGTTCCCCAGTGACCCAAAAGTCTGGGTTTGATATGCTCCAGCTTCAGTGGTTCTTTTAGCAGTGGATTGTCCAGTAAATATATTTGTCCAACTGAAAGATAATTGGCTGCACGCCAGTAGGCGTTGATTTTCCGCAATTCTTCACCTGTTAAAGGCTTTGTTTGTGGAGGACTTGCTAGAGTCATATCACAACTCCCTTACAAAATGATTTTGACGAAATCACCTGGAAGTTTAGTTGTCTTCGGCATGATGATCATCTTACCCATGACTAATCTTTCCAGTAGTTAACTGGAAAATTTGGAAGTCGTAGTTATTTTGTCGTATCTAAAAAAATCTGAAGAAATGCAATTAAAAAGCCCTATAAAAGGCTAGTAACTCCGGTATTTACCTCGGTTTTTATTTAAGAATCATTTAATCTAAATCTAGAAATGGAGATAACTTTTTTAGCTGTACATCTTGATGAGAAAAATTTGAAATCCTATCTTTTGGTAGAGGTATATTTTGCTATTTTCAGGTTTATACGCAACTCAGGGGATTTCATTCGTGGCTCATCTGACGCTCAGATTTTAAGAAAAACACTCCATAAAGGACGCAAAGAAAGTAACCTGTATAGATTCGAGCGCTAACACTGTACCTAGCTTTTCTGGTTTGTCGTAATCTATGGCTGCTCAGATGTGGTTTCCTGCTGTTCGCGCTTTTGCTTGAGGTCTTTTTGAATCTGCTCTAGTTCAAACACCCCCTTTCGCAATCCATCATCGATAGCAAATAGCATCGCTAGCGTTGATGCCGAAATCGCCAAACCTGTAAAAATAGTTACTACTAACGCTGCATTTCTAGGAGAAAGGTTGAACACAGAGAGACGCTGTGTACGAATCTGTGTACTAACGCGATCGCCAATAGTTGCAACCGCCCCCCCCAAAATTAAAATTGATGCTATAAAAATGTACCCAGTGGTCATCATCTATGGCTACCAAAATCCTTGCTGAGATTTTAACGCTCTTGTTTCAAACTGGTAAAAACAAAATAGCAACTCCATTTGAGTTTGAAATTGAGAATTGCTAATTTTTCAATTCCTCATTCCCTAGTCATTGATTTCCAACAACCCAGCTGGTGGTGTAATTTCAATGCGACCAACTTCTAAGTCTACGATTGGTACTATGGCTTTCACAAATGGAATCAAAACAGTCTTTTGTCTTTTGTTCCGTGTCCCATGTTCTTCGTCCTTTGAAGAGTGTAGTTGCACTTCCAACAAATCATTACCAGCAGGAAGAACATCCACCACTGTACCAAGAAGTTCCCCAGATTCCTGGATAAAGACTGGCAAGCCAATCAAATCTACCACACGATATTCATCTTCTCCCAATTGAGGGCGATCGCTTGCTGGTACCATCAACTTACAACCGCGCAACTCCTCCACCTGGTCACGATTTTCTACCCCATCCAATTCAATAATGTATAAATTTTTCCCTTGAACATAACGTCCTGATAGCAGCTCTACAGGTTGTGGTTCCGTCTCATCAAGACGCAACAACCAACGTGTTCCAGGTACTTCAAAGCGTTCGGGGAAATCCGTGTCAGGATAAACCCGCATCTGTCCATCCAACCCCTGAGGTGCCACAATCGTACCGATTTCCAGCCACTCAAACTCTTCTTTCTTTGCGTCTACGCGGTTTGTCATTCAACACCAACTAAGCACTAACAGCCGTACGTTGATAAACCTGTTGTACCACTTTTGCCAAACGCTGCATACCCATAGCAATTTCCTCATCACTTCCGGTAAGGCTAATACGGACACACTGCTGTTTGTGTTCCCACTCTTCCTCTAAGCCAGGGAAGAAAGTACTACCAGGGACAACTATGACACCCACTTGCTTGAGTTCTTGGTACAACTCCCAGTCAGTTATTGGCAAGTCCTGCAACCACAACCAAGCAAAAATTGCCCCTTCACCGCGATGGAGGAACCAAGGTAAATCCTTAGGCATCGCTTCGTTTAACGTGCTTTCCAAAACCGTAAACTTATTCTGATAAAATGGGCGAATGACTTGTGTAGAAATTTCTGCCAGCGCACCAGAGTTAATCGCACGTGCTGCGATCGCTTGTCCGTATCGTGAAGCGTGGATACAGGCATTTGTTTGGAAACATTCCAGAACCTGAATAATTTGTTCATCCCCAATCGCAATCCCAATGCGTTCTCCTGGTAATCCAGCTTTGGATAAACTCATGCAGTGGATAATATTCTTACCGAAGATTGGTGTCATCTGGGTAAAGTTCATTGCTGGGAATGGAGGACCATAAGCTGAGTCAATTAATACTGGTACATCATAAGGCGCAGCAAGAGCGGCGATTTTCTTCACTTCATCATCGGTGAGGACGTTACCAGTGGGATTGCAGGGGCGAGAGAAGATAACGCAACCAGTTTTCTCAGTAATCGATAGTTTGCTGAAGTCAGGGCGATATTTAAACTTGTGTGCTACTGCGTCGATATCCAATGCAGGTTTGTACGCAATCAAGGCTTCTGGAACTAAGCAGACACCACCGTAGCCTGTGTAGTCAGGGCTGAGGGGCAGAACGATTTGCTTGAGTGTACCGCTAGTGGTGTATCCGCCAAAAGCATTAGCAGCAAAGAAGTAGAGACTTTGACTTCCTGGAGTCACAAGGATGTTGCGTTCATTTAAACTCAACCCATATCGCTGATTAAAATCCTTAATAATTGCTTCAATCAGTGGTGCATAGCCCTGACTTGACCCGTAGCGACAAACGACTTCACCATAATCTGGGCTATCCAGCAATTGTGCAGTACAATCCCGCCATAATTGTTCTACTTCCGGCAAAATTAACGGATTACCAGCACTTAAATTAGTTAATTGCTGCCCCGCATTAGCTCGTAAAGTTTCGTTAATGTCCTTCATAATGGCTCTAACGCCGGTAAGGTTGGACATATGGACGCCGAATTGAGTCAGGGCAGGGTTCATAAGCGATGAAAAAATAAGCGTAATCTTATGGTGAACAAATTATCTAGTAGTTGCTGCTGATAGACTGCTGTTGCCAAAAAAACTGCTACCGCTTTTATCCAATGTAACTAGAGAATGGCAGTATTGTGTACAGCAATACTATAATAATAGCGGTTTTTATTCGTAGAAAAAAGGTACAGATTCACCGGAAACGAATAGTACAGCATAATTATTTTCCTAAGCGCTTTAGCATTAATTTCTCCGAAAACGCTGTAGCACCAAGTCCCAACAACGCAAATACTAAAGAATCCTCCGGGATTGATTTGGTATTCCTCTGAACTGCAGTCCAAGCTCCTTTAGTTTCGAGGAAGTTATAACCAATGATAGTGCCAGAAGAATCTGTTTGAGGAAGACTTTCACGTTGCAACCAAGTTCCCTCACCTAAAAATTCTGTACTCCCCCCACGCATAGTGAAAATCGAAAGACCACGAAGTGGTTCTATTGGAAATAGTGAACTGTCTGAAAATACTGCATCGTTATTTTCTGATAGCACCCAAGAATTTGCGATGACTCTGCCAATACGAACAAATGGTAAGCTGTTGGACATTTAAGTTGCAATAACAGCATTACCTTTGTTCTTAATCTTTCTATCCCATTTAATAATTAACTCACCATCGTTCAGCAATTTATCTAATAAGTTTTGCAAATCTGGAACAGATTTAAATAAGCGGTGTGCTATGTATTCTTTGGCTGAGTGCCAAACTAATTCAGCCAAATTAAAATCTGGACTATAGGGAGGTAAAAAATAAAGTTGCAGATTCTCTAGTTGACCTGGTGTGAGAAAACCTTTTGCTGGCATGAGAACAGATGTAGTATTTCTCCAATTTCCATTTTATGCAAATTAAAGGTACAGCAGCTTACGCCTAAGTGCTTATCAAGAAACGGGGCTTAATGCGATTCTTTGACTCTTTCTTGAGATTTTTGCGTTCTTATTGACAAGATGCGCTTGCCCTGGGGCTATTGCTAAAGTTTCACTGATAGGCTTTTTACTTACTAAAATTTCTTTAACTAATGCTTTCGCCTCATTAAGCGCTAGCCACGGTGAATTAAGTGCAGCACACAAATCCTCATTTGTCTGCATGGGAACGAGAAGTTGGTTACTGTACAGGACGCACAATTGGGGGAATTGTTGGTTTCTTTTCTTGAAAGATTGCAGCAAGTGCTTGTTCCAAAGTTTCTGCCATGACAATCCGATTATTGTAGGCAACAATTACCCTAACAAATGTTGGCAAGCTGTTTTGCTCAGCTTCTATATAAAGGGGTTCAACATATAGAAGGGAACGCTCAATCGGAATCACTAATAGATTTCCTTGAATTGCTCTTGAACCCTGGCGATTCCAAAGAGAAATTTGCTGGGAAATCACTGGATCTTGATTAATCAAAGCTTCAATTTGTTCTGTTCCATATATCAACTGCTGCTTGGGAAACTCATAGAGCAACATCTTGCGATATTCTTGCCCATCAGAACGTGCTGCTAACCAAGCAATTAAATTTGCGCGTTGTACAGGCTTGAAGGGCAGTAACAGGATGAATTCTTCTGATTGTGCTTGAGGAAGTTTCATAATCAGGTAGTAAGGCTCTACCTGCTGCTGTTTGCTACCATAAATCTCGTCGGGGATTTGCCACAAGTCTTCTCGGTTGTAGAAAACCTGTGGGTCTGTCATGTGATATGTTAGTAACCGCTCAGATTGAATACTAAAAAAGTCTTGTGGATAACGAATATGGCTGCGAAGATTAACTGGCATCTCATCCAAGGGTTTTAGTAATTTGGGGAAGATAGCCCCTAAAGTTTTGATAATTGGGTCTTTTGGAGCAGCAATGTAGAAATTGACAGTGCCATTGTAGGCATCAATGACAACTTTTACAGAATTGCGAATATAGTTAAATCCATTTTTGCCTGGATCAGAATATGGGTAGCGATCGCTCGTGGTGTAAGCATCAATAATCCAGTAGAGATAAGTCTTATCACCTTTAATATTTGTTCCTTCCCCATCTGCTGCAACTAAGTAGGGATCACTATCGTAGCGTAAAAAAGGAGCGATCGCCTGGACTCGTTCTTTGATATTGCGGCGAAACAACAGCTTTGTTTGCGGTGCAAAATTGCGCGTCAGCAGCATCTGCCAATCTTTCAGATACTCAGCAAACAGTAAGCGTCGCCACATTGCACTAATGGAGATTCCTCCACGTCCATCGTAGACGTTGTAGACGTTATCATTCCCGCTGGGATAGTCCAATTCCTGGGTTTTTGTCCCCGTCATCACATATGTGTTGGTTATTTCGCCGTAGTAGATGCGGGGTTGACTAATGGGAATACTTGAGCGAACTGATTCATTCGATAACAGCAAAGAACCCTGATTATCTGTGTCATCAACTCCAATATCTTTGACATAGTAATCAGGTAATCCGCTGGGAGCGACAATATTCACAGGGCTAAGTGTAAAGCCATAGCCATGAGTATAAACAAGATGTTCATTCACCCATGTCTGTGCTTTTTCCGGAACGTCACCATAGTCTAGTTCTCGCGCTGCTATGATTGTCTGTTGCTTTTCAGTTCTTTGGTCTTGTTTGAGGGTATAACGGTCAATATCAGCGCCAGGAAACTTGTAGTAAGGTCGGATTTGTTGCAACTGGCGATTACTTTCTAGAAGAGGACGTGTATCCCACAAGCGGATATTGCGTATTGTAAGGTCATTTTCTTGCAAATTATTCACAGTCAGTTGACCTCGCGGGTCAAAAGTTCTTGCTTCTATAGCGTCTAAATTAAATGCTTCTCGGGTAAGGGCGATAGTACGCTCAATGTACGGGCGTTCACGGGTCAGTTCATTTGGTTGTACAATCAAGCGTTGTACTGCTGAGGGTAAAATTTCGCCAGAAACTGCTGCTACAAATATGTACAATCCCAGTGCATAAATGATTTGAGGTGGATAAGGAATTGGTTTAAAACTTGTTTTCCTTGCTCTAAATAAAATAATCATTCGCAGTAGCAGATAAACGGCGATCGCCACTGCCAAAAGACTCAACCCAATATAAATTGGCAACAACACGTTAATATCAGTGTAGCTAGCACCATAGATGACCCCACGGGTAGAATACAAAAGTCCATAGTGTGCAATCCAATAATGCAAGGCAACTGCCAACATGAATAAGCTACTTAAAGCGTTTAAGTGGAGTCGCTGCGGTATAGAAAACCCTGCAAATCTTCCCTCACTGAGACTATTTGCCGAACGCAGGTAAATGAGCGCGATCGCAACGACGCCAAAGAGAAACAGCCCGACTAGCCAAAATGCCAACAGTTCCCAAATCGGAAGAGAGAATACATAAAAGCTAATATCTCGTTGAAATAGCGGCTCTGTACGGTGAAAACTGGTGGCATGAAAATACTGTAGAACTTTATCCCATTGTGCTGACAAAAGAAAACCCAGCAACAAACAGACGAGTAGTGCGATCGCCCTCAAGCAAAACTCATGATGAATGACAATCGCAATTGTCAACACTAACAGCAAAATCGACTGCATAATTGGGATAGCAATCTGCTGCATTTGCATTTGCTGCAACACCTGTTGTAACAAAGGTGTTAATGGCAACTTAGTGCTAGGTAGTTGAATATTTGGATGCCACAAATTTAAGGCTTGTTGACCATAGTAAATAAGAACGAACCCCGCCAACGCACTCAATCCTATCACTATTGGCAATAGCGATCGCAATCCAAGTCCTGAGTGGGACGTCAAAATTTCCCCTTGTCCTCTTGTCCTCCTTGTCCCCTTGTCCCCTTGTCCTCCTAAGGGATACTTCAACCGAGCGGCGACAAGAAAATTGCTGAATAAAAAGCCGACTGAGGTGAAAAAGACAAGCACCCACACACCCAGTTGCGTCAACAAGCGCAACAAAAATTCTCGTAAATATCCAACCTCACCAAACCAGAAGATTTCTGCTGCCAAATGTGAGGCTAAATCAAAAAATAGCCACAAACCTAACAGCAGGAAAATGAGTCTATAACTTCGTTTCAATAAACCACCACTCATCAGTCTATGGCGATCGCATTGCCCGACCTTACTAGACATTCCTTTCAATGAGAAATTCATTACCTTTATTCCACCTAAGCGCACCATCTGGAAGTATTTTCTTCCGAGCGCCTTTTTTATTAAAGTTATTTGCTTTTCTTAAATATTTTAAATAATTGTCAGTAAAATCATGTCGGTCAGCATGGTCTATAATGCTATTCGCTAAAGTAGTATAGGTTGCTTTATCCCAATTTTCCATGAGACTTTTCATTTCGGCTATTTCTGCCTGGTGCGTATTCCCTAAATAAAATTTCCTCGTAGGGGTCTACTCTTTGGCTCTGACTCGAATCTTTTTGGTTATTAGGATTCATCCTAGCACAGATACACCAATTTTACCTAGTGCGTTAAATATAAGTACAGAAGCGTGAAAGCTGCCTAATGAAACAGGTCAAAAAGTTTGGATTTGCAATTTTAGATTTTCGATTTGAACTCTCATAAGATGAATTTAGAAACTTCAAACCAAAAACCTTAAATCACAAATCCCAAATCGAAAATTGTTCACCTAGCTATACGACTTGCTCGCCTGCATCAAGGTTAAACAACATTTGTAAAGTTTGCATACAGTGGCGTCTTGCCTCGACATCTTGCTGAGCTCGCAGCTGCACCATCGGGTCGTGTAAAATTTTGTTAACAATTCCTCGAGTCAAAGCCTCAATGACTTCTTGATGTTTTTCACCGAATTCTGAACCCAATCTCGATAAAGCTTTTTCTAGTTCTTGTTCGCGGATAGTTTCAACCTTATTCCGCAAACAGCTAATTGTAGTGACTGTTTCAAGAGATCGCCACCAAACATCGAAAGCTTCCGTCTCCTCTTCTAAGAGTCCTTCTGCTTCCTGCGCCATTTTGCGGCGACTTTCTTGATTTTGTGCAACCACCGCTTTTAAGTCATCCACATTAAACGCCTGCACGTTTGCTAATCCGTTAACATCAGCATGGACGTTACGTGGTACAGAAATATCAATCAACATTAAAGATCGGCTGGGTTCCAAAACCATCTCTAATTTGGCGCGGTCAAGAATTGGCTCTGTAGATGATGTGCTTGTAAATACTAAATCACTACCTGTAATTACTGTTATCATTTCCGATAGCAAGTAGGTTTTGATGGGTTGTCCGGGGAACTGCTTTGCCAATTCCTCCGCTCGTCCAACAGAGCGATTTAAGATACAAATTTGATCAGCGCCTTTGGATAGCAGGTGTTGTACTAGCAACCGTGACATTTTGCCAGCACCCAAAATTGCCACCCGACAAGTCGTTAAATTTTTCAATTTCATCTGCGCCAACTCCACAGCCGCCGAGCTGATAGAGACTGCGCCAGTGCCAATGCTGGTTTCGGTACGTACTCGTTTGCCAGCTGTAATGGCTTGTTTAAATAAGCGATTCAAAACAGTTTTTATACCGTTGTATTGCTGTCCCAGTTTGTGAGTATATTTCACCTGAGCCAGAATTTGACCTTCTCCCAAAACCAGGCTATCTAAACCAGCTGCAACACGCATCAAGTGCATCACTGCATCTTGATGTAGCAAAACAAACAGATGTTGTCGCAAAGATGTGATTGGCAGTTTACTGTGTTCACAGAGAAACTGAGTCACCTCTCGGATACCTTGTTCGGTTTCGTGAGCTACGACGTAAATTTCCAGGCGGTTACAAGTACTGAGTATTGTGACTTCTTCAATATGAGGATAGCTGAGCAAGTGCGCGATCGCACCTTCAGTCTGTGGTTCTGGAATACTCAGCTTTTCCCGAACTTCTACTGGGGCTGTCTTATGGCTTAAACCCACCACCGCTATATGCATATTTGTCATTTGTTATCTGTTACTTATTATTTCTCATTTGTTTTTTGCTTAGTTGCTAGTGGTTAGTAGTTGTGAAGTTTCTACTAACTACTAACCACTTTCTTCTCAAACATTCGCTCATTCAAAATTAATAATCCTCTGAATTTTGAACTTTGAATGAGCGAACTTTGAATTTTGAATTCCCCTTCGAGGGGTTGACTACCGCAATTGCAGAAGCTTCGGCTCGTCAAACAAATGAATTGTATCGACAAATCGAGCAGTGCGCGACTGGCTGGAAATGACCAAACTTTGAGTTCTTGCACCGCCGTTGAAGAAGCGGACACCTTCCATCAAAGTTCCGGGGGTGATGCCACAAGCAGCGAACAGCACTGTCTCACCAGAAGCCAGTTCCTCGGCGTTATAAGTACGATCTGGGTCTGTAATGCCCATTTCGTTGAGCCGTGCGATATTGCCTTCTTTGCTTTCTCCAATGAGACCTGTTTTCACCACTTCTGGATCGTAGATCAGTTGCCCTTGGAAATGTCCACCCAAAGCACGGAGAGCAGCAGCGGAAATAACACCTTCGGGTGCAGCACCAATTCCCATGAGTGCATGGATGTTGGTACCACCAAAAGCACAGGAAATGGCAGCAGAAACGTCACCATCGCTAATCAGGCGCACTCTCGCCCCTACCTTACGGATTTCCTGAATCAACTCTTTGTGGCGGGGACGATCCATAACCACAACCACCAATTCCTCAATGCTACGGTCTAGGCACTCAGATAGAATCTTGAGGTTTTGACTGGGGGTTTTGTTAATATCAACATGACCGCGTGCTGGGGGTGGCGCTGCTAGTTTCTTCATGTAGAAGTCAGGCGCAGCAAATAAACCACCTTTTTGGGAAATTGCCAACACAGCCATAGAGCCGTTTTGACCGTAGGCGACGAGATTGGTACCTTCGCAGGGGTCAACGGCGATGTCAATCTCAATGAGTTCATCGGGGTTGCAGTAATCTTTGGCGTCTGTACGGGTACAGATGCCGACTTCTTCCCCAATGTAGAGCATGGGAGCTTCGTCTCGCTCGCCTTCGCCGATAACAATGCGACCACGCATGTAAATTTTGTTCATCCGTTCCCGCATGGCTTCTACAGCTACTTGGTCAGCCGTATTTTTTTCACCTTTTCCCATCCAGCGTGAGGATGCGATCGCGGCTTGCTCAACGACCTCAATAATTTCTAGCCCAAGTGTATTTTCCACAAACTCTGCCCTCTGTTGTTGCTTGATTTCGCGTCGTTTCAGAAACCTGTTTCAGTTTTCAAGTCTACCAAAGGGCGGATACCTGTGGAAAATAGTATCAACTAGCGCCTATGTTAAGTTTTGCTTCTTAATGACGTTGTCGTGGTGCCAAATGACGTTTGTTGGCTCATACAACGACCTACTTATAAAGTATGTAAATTCTAATTATAAGTAAAAACTACCAAACTTTTCTCATAACTTTCTCAGAACTTTATCTGAATTTTGCTGAATTTCGCTGTATCTACTATCGCCAGCTAATTTTATGACCTAGGAGTGAAAGTCAAGTCAAGTGAGCAGCACCTTGCTGCTTGCTGTGGCTTCACTTGACTTATGCAATGAAGTTTCTACCAAGTTGCAGTCAAAGGTATCTCTACACTACTGCTGTAAAAGGAAAAACTAAAAACTATTTCTCAGGTAGAACCCTTTTGAATATACAAAGAGAGATTTATATGTCAATTGAAATATCAATAGCATTATTTTCTTATCTTTTGGGTGTCATTATCCAATGGGTTGGATGTAGACAAAAACTTAGAGAATTAGACGAATACACAAATTTTCCAATAGTTTGGGCAGCAAAAATAGTCACAATGATTGGTTGCTTTATGGAGGCTTTGGCATGGCCTTATAATCTTATTTTAGATAATGAACTTATCTTAGAAAAAGACCAAACAACTTTATTCCGTTAGGGTATATACAGCAGAATTCAGGAGTCAGAAGTCAGATCGCGTAGCGTCTCCCTTTGGGAGAAGTAAAACAGTCTTCAGACCTGGCTTTGAGACCTAGGTTCTGTACCTCACTCTGTTGCAAACTGCTGTAGGTGACTGTACACTCTACTTTTTGGTCATTTAACGATGTTCTCTTCCTGTCTCTCTTGCGCCAGCCATGAATTAGGCTAAAGACAGATGATTCAAAAAAAACGTTACAAACATTATGTTGAACTTTCTTAACACCCTGTTCAATCGTCAACCAGATCGCGTTAAAGCCAATATTGAAATCTACACTTGGCAAACTTGTCCATATTGCATCCGTGCCAAGATGTTGTTGTGGTGGAAAGGTGCGAAATTAACTGAATACAAAATCGATGGTGATGAAGCAGCCAGAGCAAAGATGGCAGAACGTGCTAATGGACGCCGCACCGTACCGCAAATTTTTATTAATAATCAGCACATAGGCGGTTGTGATGACCTCTATGAGCTAGATACGCAAGGTCAGTTAGACTCCCTTCTCGCCCAATCTGCTGTTTAGAAAAAAGGACAAGGAGAGCAATGGGCAAGGGGAATAACTAATGACTAATGACTAATGACTAATGACTAATGACTAATGACTAATGACTAATGACTAATGACTAATGACTAATGACTAATGACTAATGACTAATGACTAATGACTAATGACTAATGACTAATG